>Ga0179596_10000002_pt1 | contig 520561 bp, 463 predicted proteins | sample CZODoug1_1_08_16_FD_155494 | JGI IMG/M metagenome (GOLD analysis project Ga0179596, IMG submission 155494) | Vadose zone soil fungal communities from Angelo Coast Range Reserve, California, USA - CZODoug1_1_08_16fungal (Illumina Assembly) | ecosystem: Environmental > Terrestrial > Soil >... | reverse complement strand
GATCGCCGACTGTACCACCGACCGAGTCTCGTTGACGGCCACGTCGAGCGCGTCCTTCATCTTGAGTTGGTCGGCTTGCAACTTGGCCTGCTCGTTCTGCATCTTGACTCGGTCGCTCACGTCATCCGCATACTCGACGATGAGGTAGGGCTTGCCATCGACGCCGAGGATGGGGTTGTAGCTCGCTTGCAGCCAAACTTCCCGGCCACCCTGCCCGATGCGCTGGTATCGGCCGGCGACATACTCGCCGCGCCGAAGCTTGTCCCAAAATTCCCCATACGCCGGGCTCGACCGGTTGGCTGCATCCACGAACATGCTGTGATGCTGGTCCTTGATGTCCGCGAAGCTGTAGCCCATGGTGCGCAGGAAGTTGTCGTTCGCTGCCAGTATGGTGCCGTCCATGTCGAACTCGATGACGGCCTGCGACTTGCCGATGGCGGCGATCTGGCCCTTCGCTTTGGTGGCATTCAACTCGTTTTGGAGCAGCGCGTCCTGCATGGTCTTGAGTGCCGATAGCACTTGGCCGAACTCGTTGGTCGAACGCACGTCGATGGCGCCGGTGAAGTTCCCCTGGCGAAGCTCGGCGAAATGAGCGATGACTTGCTTGAGTGGCGTGACGATGGCGCGGGTGATCAGCATCGCGAGGGCCATGGCGACCACGGTGGCAATTCCGACCAGCGAAAGTAAAATAACGACACTGTGGCTGTAGGTGGCATCCAGAGCGTCCGCTCGCGCTTTGATCTGTGCGGTCTGAAATGCGCGAAATTTGTTGAGCGCGAGCACGTACGCCAATTGAGCGGGACGCATCCGGCCCAACAGCTGCTCCTTGGCCTCCTTGATCTGGCCGGCGGCGATTTGCCCCAAATACTCTTCTTCCAACGGTAGATACGCCGCCCGCGCGTCGAGGACCTCCTGCAGCGCAGCCTTTTCTTCGGTAGTGGTCGCCGACGCCGTGAGCGACGTCATGTATTCTTTGCGTTTTGCCTTGTCATCGTTAACGCCGTCGATTTCCTTCTGAATCTTGTCCTTGTCATCCAGGATGAGCATGTTGCGCGTGTGGCGTGCACTTTCCAGCAACCGGATGGTCCAATCGTCCGTCTGTTCCAGCTTGGGCACGTTGTCGTTGGTCAGGCCATGAACCTCATTTTTGAAATCGCTCAGTCGCAGAATACCCAGCCACAACGCGCTGCCGAAAATGACGGCAATGGCACCGAACGCCAAGATGAGGCCGCTCGCGACTTTCAGATTTCGAAAATTCATAGGGTTCCAAGGGGATGTGCAAGGAGCGCACGTATCTGACGCGAATATTCGGCCACCGACGCGGGATCTTGAGCCCTTTTCAATGGGGTTGTGCGCCGCATCACGCCGCAGGGCGCCGCCGCTCGGTCGTAGCCGGCAGCGGCGCTCCGAAGGGCCCTTTGCCCCGGGGGCGGGCAAACTCCCTAGCCGGCAGGGCAACCTCTAGCGGGTGGGCAACCTATAGACAGAGAGCGAGTTGGTCACATCGTCGATCACGGCGTAGTTGAACTCGGGGTCCTCCGTTAGAACCGTATCGATGCCAAAGGCGCCACCCTGGCTGGGGTCGACGTTGTATTCGCGTACGAAGTGGCCCCCCTTGGTGAACTCGACAATCTCGCTGGGGTGCAGCGGGTCCCCGTTCACGGCGTCGCCATTGGCGGTCAGCAAATCGCCGTTGGGCGCGAAGCGCAAGGCCAGTGGGCCTCGTAAATGCGGATCCGCGAAGATTTCCACGCCGCGATGCGCGGCGTTCGTACGCGTGGCGGCGTTCGAAACAGCGAAAATTGCGTTGTCCGCGGTCGAGGCCACGTAAAGCATATCGGTGTGTTCGTCATAGGCCAGTCCGGTAGGGCCGAGCACCACGGCCGCTGAATTTGGCACGTGTGTATAGCCCATCGAAATCGTCGTCTTGTGCAACAGCGTGACTTTCTTGTCAGCGACGGCAACATCCAGACGCGATACCGTACCGTTCAGCACGTTGGAGACGAACACGTGCGCCCGGGCGCCATCGTCGTCGATCGCGAGATCCCACGGTCCATCGAGAAATTGCGGATCGGTCCAGGTCTGAACGAGGTTCCCGTTGCGATCGATCACCTGGAGGGCGCCTTGCCCAATCGTGGCGAACGTTCCGTCGCTGGTCGGCACGTTGCCCACCAGCACGAAGCCGCCGCGCAGCACTCCGAGCGCCGTGCTCAGACCCGGCAACGTGCTGGTGAAGAAAGTTTCCGCCGCCCCGGGAGCCGCGATTGCGCCTTCGGGAGCGAATTCAACGATGGTGGTGCCCGTACCCTGCAGATTGCTGCTGGCGTTGAAATTGGCGGCGAGCACATCTCCGGGCGCGAGTTTTGCGCTCGCCGGAAATCCCCGGGGAACGAACGCAAGGCCGTACGGGTTCACGTCGCCGTTGCTGGGAATGGTGCTGGAGTTGACCAGTCGGGGCAGAAAGGCCCGGGTGTCGTCTGCGCGGGCAGCCGGGACCCGTAGAATAACCAGACTCGCCATCACGGCGCCGGCGCAAAGCGCGCGACTAATTGCTTGTTTTACCAACATGTCGGAGCTCCTTGTAGTTGATCGGGTTTTGCAGCGATTCGTTGGGCAGGAGTGAGTGCCCAAAACCGCAGAGAAGGTTGTCGGGAATTCATGCGATGGCGCGGCGTCTTGACGGACGCCTCGGTGGTGAGGCTAACTCCGCGCATTTGGAGTACCCCGTGTCCGGGGTACCTTGGGGTGACGAGTGACGGCGGTCATTGACGACGAGGGCCATGACTCCTGGAATCCGGGCATCCAATCGCAGGTGCCGCCGGAGCTCCTACATCTGTGCACCATTTTTCGGTCGGAGAACGCCTTTGGGAGCCTCACCGACCTTCATGAGTCGCAAACCCTGACCGGTATGTCGTTGAGCGAATTGGTGGCCTTGCGGCCGCGACGACTCGCATTGCACGAAACGCTCATCCGCGTGACCGCCGATTTTGCCGTTCCGGATGGTTCGCGCATCGAGGACCTGGGCATCAAGTTCCGCGAAATCACCGGGGTGATCATCGGCCGGTACGTCGAGCCCGAGATGGATGCCGTCACGACGGTTTATGAGCGGGTCAGACGAGAGCTCCACGCCGCCATTCAGGGCGCACTATCGCGGTTCAGGAAAATGGGATGGGGCGTGCAAGAAATCGCGGAGTGCGAAAACGCTGCGAGCGGGGCGGGCAACGAGATCCTGCGGATTGCCAACCGCGCCTTGGCTCGAGTGATGTCGGGGCTATTCATCACCAACGGCCGTGCTTGGGGAGCGCAAGAGCACATCGCCTCGCTCGCGGTGGATATCGCATGCAACGAGATCGGCAGTGCCGAGATCGGGCGCACCATCGAACCCATGTTGCATCGCGCCGCCCGGAACGAGGGCTACGGCATATTGCCGCGGCAACAGCGGCCCGTGGTGATCAACACCAAGGGCCCTTCAGCGTCCGGCAAAAGCACGCTGCGCCCACTGCAAAAGAGTCTGGTGCGCGAAAGCGGATTGCAGTGGAGCGATTTCGCCTTGATCAGCCCGGATATCTGGCGCAAGCAGCTTCTCGATTACGGTTCATTGGGCGCGGCCTACAAATACGCGGCGTCGTTCACGGGCGATGAACTGCAAATTATCGATCAGAAACTCGACCGGTATATGGACGCAAAGAACCGGCGGGGGGAAATGTCGCATTTGCTGATCGACCGATTTCGCTTCGACAGTGTGGCGAGAGACTCGGAGGAGGCCGGCAGCAACTTTCTCACCCGGTTCGGCCATTTGGTCCATCTTTTTTTTGTGATAACCGCACCCGAGTCACTGGTCGAACGCGCCTGGAAACGCGGACTCGAGGTGGGCCGCTTCAAGGCGGTGGACGATACGCTTGCGCACGCGGTCGAGGCGTACTCCGGCATGCCCGATGTATTCTTCACCTGGATCAGGCGCCGCGACAAACGCATTCGATTCGAATTCCTCGACAACAGCGTTCGGCTGGGCGAGCGGCCGCGGACTGCGGCGTTCGGCGAGAATACGACCTGCAATATCCTGGACGTAACCTGCATGTTGAACATCGAACGCTACTGCCGGATCAACGTGTGGGCCACCAGCGCCGACTTTCTGTACACGGATAAAAACTTGCTGGCGCCGCAACACAATATGAGCCTGCTGACGCGCTGCCTACACCATTTTCACCGGGTGAATTTCGCGGATCAACGCACCGGGCTCATTTACCTGCGTTTCGAAGCCGGCCGACCCGTTCTCATGGACTCGGACGCATTGAATCGAGCCATAGCGGACCCCGATACCCATGCGTGGGTGCAAGCCGCCGCGCCTCACGCCCTCGACGGCCGACTAGCGAATGTCGAACGGCCGTCCTACGTGCACGAGGCAAACGTGCCGCTCACGCCGACGCTCGGATCATGGGGAGAGTCGGACGAGCGCTGACCCAGGTCAGCCGAGAAAATCGCAGTAGCGATCCACGTGTGCGGCAAGATCGAGGGTATGCTGCCGAGTGAGGCGTTCGGCGAGCTCGGTGTCGCGCCGCTCGAGAGCTTCGATGATGTTGAGGTGATCGATGATGGAGCGCGCGGCGCGGTCGCTCTGGACGATGGTCGCCCGCCGGATGGCGCGTACATGAATCAGCAGGTTGCGCGTCGCGTCGACCATGGTTTGGGAACCGCCGAGGGCTATGACGGCCGTGTGAAATGCGATGTTCGCGTCCGAATATTCACATAGATGTTCCGACGGCGGGGAATTCTGAAACTCATCGAAAAGATGTCGCAGCTTGGCAATGTCCTCGTCCGACGCTCGCTGCGTTGCAAGACGCGCGGCCATCGATTCCAACGCCGCCCACATCTGAATCAACTCGATGATCTCGCGCTTGGACTTGCGCACGATGTAGATTCCTCGGCGCGGCACGGTGCGGATGAAGCCTTCCTGTTCCAGCACCGACAATGCCTCTCGTATGGGCGTACGGCTGACGCCCAGTGCCGTCGTCAACTGGCGCTCGTCGAGTCGCAACTCTTGATCCGGGGCATAGATGTCGGTGTCCGCGATGGCACCCTTGAGCAACGAGTAGGCCTGGTCGCGCAAACTGGTGGCGTTCAGCGGCGCGAGCGCTAGGGGTGCGGTGCCTACGGCGCGCTGAATGATGCTTGCGGTGGTATTCATCGAAAGGTCCCCGAGGGTGGCGTCCAGACCTTTCTACCGTATTACATTGTTCTCGGCCAGGCAAACCATTGCGTCCCAACCCTTGCGTCGCGTCGGGGCTAATCCAAGAAGTCGCAATACCGCTCGACGTGCAGCGCGAGATCGAGGGTATGTTGACGGGCCAGACTTTCGGCCAACTCCGTAGCGCGCCGCTCCAAGGCCTCGATTATGTTCAAATGATCCGTGATCGAACGCGCGGCGCGATCATTTTGCATGATGGTGGCGCGCCGAACGGCGCGCACATGAGTCATCAAGTTGCGGGTCGCGTCGACAATGGTCTGCGATCCACCAAGGGCAATGATGGCCGTGTGAAAAGCGATGTTGGCGTCGGAATATTCACCCAAATGCTCGCTGGGCGGCGAGTTCAAAAACTCGTCGAACAAATGCCGCAGCTTGGCGATCTCGGCGTCCGATGCATTCTGGGTGGCGAGACGTGCGGCCATCGACTCCAGCGCCGCCCACATCTGGATCATTTCGATGATTTCGCGCTTGGACTTGCGCACGATGTAGATGCCGCGACGAGGCACCGTGCGAATGAACCCTTCCTGTTCGAGTAGCGACAACGCTTCCCGGATCGGCGTGCGGCTCACGCCGAGCGCCGTCGTCAATTGCCGCTCATCGAGCCGCAATTCTTGCCGCGGATCGTAGATATCGGTCTCTGCGATGGCGCTTTTGAGCAGCGTGTAGGCTTGGTCCCGCAAGCTGGTCGGGTTCAGCGCAACCAGCGAGAGGGGCGTTACCGAGGTACGCTGAACCAAGCTTGCGACGGTATTCATAGGAGTCCGAGAACTTCCGGCGTGTCGCTCAGGCTGTTTGACCGTGCAGCAAATCCATGCCCACCGGAGTATTGCCGGCCGGCGTGTCGTTCGATGGCTTCTGCAAACCCAGGCCGGCATAGCGTCCGTGACGACTCGCCGATGCGAAAATCGCCTTGGGCAAACGCACATAAAGCGCAGCCGACAATGCGGCGACCAGTGCCATTCCAACCACCATCAACGAAACAGGTACGATCGTGTCCATTCGAATTTCCCGTGCAAGTTTCATGCACTGCAATAAAAATAACGGTTAATCAACTGTCTACGACTGCCCTCGCGGAGCGACGCGACAGATATATTATATTTCAGTGTAATTTCTTCCTAATGAATTAAACTAAACGCGACTGTGGTTCCCGCTCATGTGTCCGGGTTTTCTTAGCGCTGTGCGCCACGTCGCGTCGCAACCTGGGGATTTTGGTAGGATTTTCCGCACTTTAACTAGGGCCGCGCGGTACCGTATTGCAGGTGAAAAATACTTCATATATGATATACCAGTTCAGAAATACAAGGGTTGGTTGAAACCAAGCGTAAGCTTGGATCGTCGCTTGGGGGGTACGTAACGGTGGGTGAATCTGGGCGCCTCGGTATCGGCTACAAATTAAAAGAGGGCGCCCCTATCAGCTCATCAGTGCCCGTTATCAACAGTCGGATAGTCACTTGTCGGCGGATTTACGGGTACGAATATACGGGCCGGCCGCGCCGCGCGACCAGCTCGTCGGATTAGGTTTGGTGCTGTGCGCATGAATCCCGTCTCGTCCGCTTCTGCCAAGTGGCTCTAAGGGGAAATACGTGAACGCGAATGTGAATGCGAGTGGATCACCCGGTTCGGTGCTAGCGAACCCATGGGTTCAATTGGCCATAGGCGTCATCTGCATGGCCTGTGTCGCGAACTTGCAGTATGGATGGACATTATTCGTCAATCCCATTGACGCGAAATATCATTGGGGCCGCAGCGCCATTCAGGTTGCATTCACGATATTCGTTCTCATCGAGACCTGGCTCATTCCGGTGGAAGGCTACATGGTCGACCGCTTCGGACCGCGTTGGGTGGTACTGGTGGGGTCGATACTGGTTGCGGTGGCGTGGGTCATCAACTCCTCGGCCAGCTCGCTCTCCGCGCTTTATTTTGCGGCCGCGCTCGGCGGCATTGGCACCGGTTGCGTTTACGGTACTTGCGTGGGCAACGCCCTCAAGTGGTTTCCGGGACGGCGCGGTCTTGCAGCGGGTATTACCGCCGCGGGCTTCGGTGCCGGCGCTGCCATTACCATCGGTCCCATTTCAACCATGATTAACTCGGCGGGATATGAGCAAGCCTTCTTGGTGTTCGGACTGATTCAAGGCGCTATCGTTTTCGTCATGGCTTGGTTGCTGTTGGTGCCGCCCGCGCAACTCGTGACCGCCAAGGTCAAGCCCAACCAGACCTCGCATGGCTATACACCCGGCGAAGTGCTGCGCAGCCCCGTGTTCTACGTGCTCTATTTGATGTTCGTGCTGGTTGCCGCCGGCGGGCTCACCATGGCGGCTTCGATGGCGCCCATCGCCAAGGATTTCAAGATAGAGAAGATCCCGGTGGAGCTGTTCGGTTTCGCCATGCCGGCATTGGTGTTCGCGCTGTCGCTGAATCGAGTCTTCGACGGTGTGGGCCGGCCGTTTTTCGGTTGGCTGTCGGATCAGATCGGTCGCGAATACACCATGGCCATTGCGTTCGTGGTCGGCGCGGCCGCACTGTTCACGCTGAGTCAGTCGGGGAGCAATCCCATAGTCTTCGTCTTGGTGACGGCACTTTACTTCGGGGTCTACGGCGAAATCTTCAGTCTGTTTCCCGCGACTCAGGGTGATACTTTCGGTTCGAAATTCGCGGCTGCCAACGCCGGCATGCTGTACACGGCGAAGGGAGCCGGTGCGCTCCTCGTGCCGGTTGCGGCGCTCATCGCCAAGAACCACGGCTGGGGCTCGGTGTTTTCCATCGCAATGACGTTCAACGTGGTCGCGGGGCTGCTCGCACTTTTCGTATTGAAGCCCATGCGCACACGCCATTTCGCCCAGAGTCGCGAGACTTACGCGACTCCGACCGACAGCGTTGCCGGCACCCGGGCAACTTGACCCTTCGCATCACTCGTCCATTTGCATAGCTTGACATCCGTCGTTTGAAATCCGTCCGAGGTTCGGCACAGGGAAGTGCCGAATTTCGATCACTTTCACGAACTTGGAGGCAGCATGGCAACCGTCAATCCCACGCCGATTCAGCCCAAGAACACGACGACAGCCGAAGATACACTGCAACGTAAGAGCCGTGATGCGAGCGTGATTTCCGGCGGCCACTTGGTCGCAAAGGCCCTGAAGAACGAAGGCGTCGATACGATTTTCACGCTGTGCGGCGGCCACATCATCGATATCTATGATGGCTGCGTGGATGAGGGCATCCGCATCATCGACGTACGACACGAACAAGTGGCCGCGCATGCAGCCGATGGCTACGCACGTCAGACCGGCAAGCTCGGCTGCGTGGTCACCACGGCCGGCCCGGGTTGCACCAACGCGGTAACGGGCATCGCAACGGCGTTCCGTTCCGAGAGTCCGATTCTGCACATCGGCGGTCAAGGCTCGTTGACGCAGCACAAGATGGGTTCGCTGCAGGATCTGCCGCATGTCGACTTGATGACCCCGATCACGAAGTTCGCCGCAACGGTGTCCAGCACCGAGCGAGTGGCGGACATGATCTCCATGGCTGCGCGGGAGGCCTTCAACGGCGCTCCCGGTCCCGCCTATTTGGAAATTCCCCGAGACATACTCGATCGCGAGGTCGATATCGGCAAAGCGGTGGTGCCGCAGCCGGGTCATTATCGGGCCTCGACCAAGTCCATCGGCGATCCGCAAGACATCGAAAAATTGGCAGATATTCTGGTGAATGCGCAACGTCCGGCCATTCTCTACGGCCAGCAAGTGTGGACGGCACGCGGTCACGTCGAGGCCATCGAGCTGCTTCGCGGCTTGGATATTCCCGGTTACTTCAACGGCGCCAGCCGCGGTCTCCTGCCGCCGGGCGATCCGCATCACTTCGATCGCACCCGCACGCAAGCCTTCGCCAGCGCCGACGTGTTGGTGATCGTGGGTACACCGTTCGATTTTCGCATGGGCTACGGCAAGCGCATCAGCAAGGATCTGAAGCTCGTACAAATCGATATGGACTATCGAACCGTCGGCAAGAATCGCGATATCAGTTTGGGATTGGTGGGCGATCCCGGCGCCATCCTCGGGGCGGTATTGAAGGCGGCGTCCGGCCGCATCAAGGGCGACAAGCGGCAGGCACGCAAGCAATGGCTGAAACAGTTGAGCGACGCGGAGACCGTTGCCGCCGATAAACTCATGCCGCTGTTCAAGTCGAACAGCGTGCCGATTCATCCCTATCGGGTGGCGTGGGAGCTGAACGAGTTTCTGGCCGACAACACGATTTATATCGGTGACGGCGGCGATGTCGTCACCATCTCGGCCCAGGCAGTCCGTCCGCGCGGCCCGGGCCAGTGGATGGATCCCGGTGCGTTGGGCTCGCTGGGAGTGGGCACCGGTTTTGCCATTGCCGCCGGTCTCGCGAATCCCTCCAAGGAGGTCCTCTGCTACTACGGCGACGGGTCGTTTGGCATGACGGCATTCGACATGGAGACGGCCAACCGTTTCGGCGTGCCCTATCTCGCCGTCATCGGCAACAATTCCGCGATGAATCAGATTCGTTATGGGCAGCTCGCCAAATACGGTGAGCAACGCGGCAATGTCGGCAATCTCCTGGGCGACGTTCCGTTCGGCAAGTTCGCCGAGATGCTGGGCGGATATGGCGAGGAAGTCCGGGATCCGGCGCAGATCGCACCGGCGTTGCAGCGTGCGCGCGAGTCCATCCACAAGCTGCGCCGTTCGGCGGTGGTCAATATTTGGGTCGATCCTCGAGAGTACGCGCCCGGCACCAAAAATCAGACCATGTACAAGTGATAGAGCAGTAGTGATACGGGGGAGTTATTGAATGGGTAAGGCATTAGACGGAGTCCGCATTCTCGACTTCACGCACGTGCAGTCGGGGCCAACTTGCACTCAGCTGCTCGCGTGGTTGGGCGCGGACGTCATCAAGGTCGAGCGAGCGGGAGCCGGCGACGTCACTCGCGAACAGTTGCGCGACATACCCGGTGTGGACAGCCTGTATTTTACGATGCTGAATCACAACAAGCGTTCGGTGACCCTCGACACCAAGAGCGCGCAGGGAAAAGAAGTGCTCGAGAAGCTGGTGAAGCGCTGCGACGTGTTGGTGGAGAACTTTGCGCCGGGCGCGCTCGACCGCATGGGCTTCACCTGGGAGCGAATCCAGGAACTCAATCCGAGCATGGTCGTCGCATCGGTGAAGGGCTTCGGACCCGGTCCGTACGAGGAATGCAAGGTTTACGAGAACGTCGCGCAGTGCGCGGGCGGCTCCGCTTCGACCACGGGCTTCGACGATGGTCCGCCGCTGGTGACGGGCGCGCAGATTGGCGACAGCGGCACCGGCTTGCACCTGGCCTTGGGCATCGTGGCGGCGCTGTATCAGCGCAAGACCACCGGTCGAGGTCAAAAAGTGTTGGCGGCCATGCAGGATGGTGTGCTCAATCTTTGCCGCGTCAAATTGCGCGATCAGCAGCGGCTTACGCGCACCGGCGTGATGAAGGAATATCCGCAGTATCCCAACGGGAAATTCGACAGTGCGGTTCCGCGCGCGGCCAACGCATCGGGCGGCGGTCAGCCGGGAACCATCGTCAAGTGCAAGGGCTGGGAAACGGATCCGAACTCGTATCTGTATTTCATCGCGCAGGCCCCGGTCTGGAAGGAAATCTGTCAGGTGATCGGCAAGGAAGCTTGGCTGAAGGATCCGGACTTCGCCACGCCCGATGCCCGCCTTCCGAGACTCAAGGAAGTATTCGCGGCAGTGGAAGAGTGGACCCTCACGAAGACCAAGTTCGAAGCGATGGCGCTGCTCAACGAGCACGACATTCCGTGCGGCCCGATCCTCTCCATGGAAGAGTTGATGAACGAACCGTCGTTGCGGGCGACGGGCACCGTCGTCGAAGTGGATCATCCCAAGCGCGGCAAGTATCTCACCGTGGGGAACCCCATCAAGTTGAGCGACAGCCCGACCGACGTCATTCGCTCGCCGCTATTGGGCGAGCACACCGATGAAGTGTTGCGGGAACTGGGTTACGGAGCCGCGGATGTCGCGACGCTCCGTGCCAACAAAGTTATCTGAGCGGAGGGAGTAGGCGCGCGGGCAGAGTCCAAGCCGCGTGGGGAAAGCCGGTGCACAGGATTCGAGGAAATCGAGATGACAGACAAGAAAAGTGTCGTTCGTGAGATTTTAGACGAAGCCAAGGTTGCCGGTCGCGAAGCCCTGACCGCGCCCGAGGCGCGCGGCGTTTGCGAGGCTTATGGAATTACCATTCCGAAGGAAGGCGTCGCGAACAGCGCCGAGGAAGCCACCAAGCTCGCGTCGGATATCGGCTTCCCGGTGGTGATGAAAATCGTCTCTCCGCAGATTCTCCACAAGACCGAAGCGGGCGGCGTCATCGTCGGCGTCCAGTCGGAATCCCACGCAAAAGAAGCGTACGCGACCATCGTCGGCAACGCCCGGAAGTATGACGCCAAGGCGGAAATTCTCGGCGTCCAAGTGCAACAGATGCTGGCCGGCGGCCAGGAAGTCATCATCGGCGCGGTGACCGATCCCGCATTCGGCAAGCTGGTCGCCTTCGGATTGGGCGGCATCCTGGTCGAAGTGTTGAAGGACATCACCTTCCGTCTCGCCCCCGCTAGCAACGCGGACGCCCTATCGATGCTGGACGGCATCCAAGCCGCGGAGATCTTGCGCGGTGTACGCGGGGCGAAGCCCGTCGACCGGGAGGCGCTATCGAGCATGATCGAACGCGTCTCGACGCTGGTAGCGGATTTCCCCGAGATTTCGGAAATGGATTTGAATCCGGTGTTCGCCACCGATCACGGCGCCACCGCCGCGGACGTGCGCATCGTCCTCAACTTCAATCCCGCTCCCGCGCGTGACCGGCCGAGTCAGGTGGAGATCGTCGAGAAAATGACCCGCATCATGAAGCCGAAAGGGCTGGCGGTGATCGGTGCCTCGGCCGAGAACGGCAAGATCGGCAATTCGGTGATGAAGAATCTGATCAACGGCGGTTACCGGGGAGAAATCTACCCGATTCATCCCAGCGCCGACACCATCATGGGCAAGAAGGTCTACAAGAGCGTCAAAGACGTTCCCGGCGACATCGACGTGGCCGTGTTCGCGATTCCGGCGAAGTTCGTCGCCCCGGCGCTCAAAGAGGTGGGCGAGAAGAAAACCGCCGGCGCCATTCTCATTCCGTCCGGGTTCGCCGAGACCGGCAATGTCGAGGGACAGAACGAACTGATCGAGATCGGCCGCAAATACGGCGTGCGATTGATGGGCCCGAACATCTACGGATTTTATTACACGCCCAGCAATTTGTGCGCCACCTTCTGTACGGCGTATGACGTGAAGGGGCATGCGGCGCTGTCCTCACAGTCGGGCGGCATCGGCATGGCCATCATCGGCTTCTCACGCTCCGCCAAGATGGGCGTATCGGCCATCGTCGGTCTGGGCAACAAATCGGACATCGATGAAGACGATCTCCTGACGTTCTTCGAACAAGACGAGAATACCACCATCATTGCGCAGCACTTGGAGGACCTCAAGGACGGCCGCTCCTTCGCCGAAGTCGCGAAGCGGGTCTCCAAGAAGAAGCCCATCGTGGTCTTGAAGGCCGGGCGCACCAGCATGGGTGCGCGAGCCGCGAGTTCGCACACGGGCGCACTGGCCGGCAACGACAAGATCTATGAGGACGTGTTCAAGCAGTCCGGCGTGATTCGCGCGCGAAGCTTGCGCGACTTGCTCGAGTTTGCGCGCGGCATTCCGGTGCTGCCCACCCCGAAGGGCAACAATGTGGTGATTATCACCGGCGCCGGCGGCTCGGGCGTGCTGCTCTCGGATGCCTGTGTGGATAACGATCTGTCCCTGATGGCCATGCCCGCGGATCTCGACGCGGCGTTCCGTAAGTTCATTCCGCCGTTCGGTGCGGCCGGCAATCCGGTCGACATTACCGGCGGTGAACCACCGAGCACCTATCAGAACACGGTGCGTCTGGGGCTCGAGGATCCGCGTATTCACGCGCTCATCCTCGGCTATTGGCACACCATCATCACGCCGCCGATGGTATTTGCGAAACTCATGGGGGAAGTTGTCGCGGAAATGCGCGCCAAGGGCTTCGAGAAACCGGTGGTGGCCTCGCTCGCCGGCGATGTGGAAGTCGAAGAGGCGGCGGAGTATTTGTACCACCACGGCATACCTGCCTACGCGTATTCGACCGAGATTCCGGTGGCGGTGCTGGGCGCCAAGTACCAGTGGGCGCGCGGCGCAGGGCTGATTCCACAGGCCTGAGACGGCCTTGGGACGCGTACAAATTGGGCATAGGGGATTGTTGGACTTGCGACGCAAGGCACACGGTGAGGCAGCCGGCAAAAGTCGCGCCTTTTGCCGGCGGGGAACGAAGTTGATGTCCGACAAACGCGCAGGAGCGCGTTTGGACGACTGGAGGTCGGCCCGAAGGGTGCCCATCCAGGGATGGTCAGGCACAAAAACGGCCGCAGGCCGGTTTTTCCAATGAACTAGGGGATTCCCGGAGTCTGAAAAATGTGATGTCAAGCATCAGCAGACTCTTGAGTGTTTGGTTAAAGTAACAGATGGCGCACGCTGTTGGGGAGTGCGTTAGAGCTTCCATGGAAGGGAGACGAGCGGGTCAGTGTAGACTCGTCCATTGGGGTGACGTGAAAATGAGACAAGATTCAAACATACGCACACGCGTTTCATGAGGACCAGACAATGCATAATTTGAAGTTGGCGAAAGCGGTATCGATGGCGTTAGCCGCGTGCGCCGCAACCTGTTCCATCGGAGGCGTCGTCTATGCGGATGATGCCCAGGATGCAAAAGCGCTGAAAGAACAGATGCGCATGATGCAGGAACAGATGGATGCGCTGCAGAAGCAAGTTCAAACACTCACCAGCAAGCCCGCAAAACCGCCGGCCGAGGCGCAAGGGCCTGTCGTTGCGAAGGACAAGGAAAAGCCGGCGGCTCCCGCAGAGCCGAAGTTCGAGGCGTTCCTCAAAGGCTTCTACGGCACCCTGGATGTTTCCTTCGACGACACCACCAAGGGCATCACCGGCCTGACCGCGTATCACTATGCGCTCATTGATCCCACGAACCCCAATTCGGGCTACCAAATCGATCCCACGAATACCAGCCCGAAGGGCGGTCCGGTGGGTCGAGTGGGTTACATGCCGGCCTTCTCCACCAACAAATCGGTTCTCGGCTACCGGGGTTCGCACAAGATCGGCGATAGCGCCGTGGAGTTCATTTATCAAATCGAGACGCAGCCAGCGATCACCTCGGCCCCCGGCCTCAACACCTCCCAATACCAGCAATCGAATGTGGTGAAGGGGGCGATCGGGTATGGCGACACCTTCGTCGGTTTCTCCGGAAAGGACTGGGGTAAGCTCAAAATCGGTACGACCTATTCGCCTTACAAGAAGTCCACCGACCGGATGAACCCCTTCTCGGGCATGCTGGGCGACTATTCGGTCATCATGGGCAACAGCGGTGGCGATAACCGCGTCGAGTTCGGAACTCGTCTGGAGCACTCGATTTGGTTCGAGTCGCCGAAATTTGGCAACATGATCAGCTTCGATGCGCTGATCTCGCCGGGCCAGAACCGCACCTATGACGATGTGGTGCAGTCCTCCGGCTCGCCGGATTGCAATGGCGGCAATATGCCGGGCAGCGGTAACCTGCTGCTCAACTGCGATGACGGCGGATTCGACGACGCGTACAGCATCGACGTCAAGTTCGAGACCGGACCGATATACGCAACCGTAGCGTACGAAATGCACAAGAGAGTGAATCGCAACAGCGACGGTATCGGCTCCAACCATCCGATTTACGGCTATCTGCAGAGCATTAACTCGCCGCTCCTGGATTTCGCCACCTACGATTTTGTCTCTGCGGAATATCCGGGTGTTGCGACGGCTGGAAACGGCTACACGCCGCCGTATCTCACCGACATCGCGGACGAATCCGCGTTCAAGGTGGGAGTGCAATATACGTTCAATTTCGGGTTGGCCGTCGACGGAATCTACGAATATATGAAGCGCAACTTGCCGGCCGATTTGCAATTCCAGAACGAGCGGCAGAGAAATGGTTTGTGGTTTGCGCTCTCGCAGGATTTCTCGCCGAAGGACAACGTGAGCATCGGTTGGGGGCATGCCGGAGCGACTCCGGGCGACCCGGGCGGGCAGCACAATTACAATCCGTTGAATCGTGATGACACCGCGGATATGTACACCATTGCGTGGAAGCATCGCTTCGACAAGAACATTTACTGGTACATCGACGCGGCCGACACGGTCAACAAGGGCAACGCGCACTACGATCTGGGAGCGGGTGGCCGGGGCCTCACCACGGATTGTCATGACGGCACGAACACCACTGTCATCGACTACAGCAGCGCCGGCAATACGACCTGGGGCGGTTGCCATGTGATAGGTTTCTCCACCGGGGTGAACTACAAGTTCTAGCTTGGGGTTGGGCTTGCAGGTTGAGTTTCCGCGGCAGTGGGCCGGGGGGAAGACGTCCCCGGCCCTTTTGCCCGGATTCGATTATTAGGAGCGCGTACCAAGTGCTCATGGGCGAATGGCATTGAAGATCGCTATTATCGGTGTGGGTGCGATTGGCGGTTACCTCGGGACGCGGCTGGCGCTTGCCGGTGACGAGGTAACCTTCTTCGCGCGCGGGGCGAATCTCGATGCGCTACGGACTCGCGGCATTCGGCTCATCATGGCCGATGGCAGCGAACAAGCCGTGGCGCGCGTTCGAGCAACCGATGACTACGGCTCGGCCGGCCCGCAGGATGTCGTCATTCTCGCGATGAAGGCGCACCAGGTCGAAGCCGTTGCGCCGGAGGTGCCGAAATTGTATGGCCCCGATACCATCGTGGTGCCCATGCAAAACGGTATTCCCTATTGGTATTTCCACCGCTATCCGGGCGAATTGGCGGGGACCGTGGTCAAGAGCGTCGATCCGCGCGGAGCGATCGAGCAACACATTCCTTGCGAACGCGTCATCGGCTGCGTGGTGTATCCGGCCGCCGAGCTGATCGCACCCGGCGTCATCAAGCATGTCGAAGGCAACCGGTTCCCGGTCGGGGAGCCGGATGGCAGCAACAGTGAACGAGTGGCACGCCTGGCGCAGTGCTTCGTGAACGGCGGATTGCAGGCGCCGGTGCTCGAGGATATCCGCGGGGAGATCTGGTTGAAGCTGTGGGGCAACCTCACCTTCAATCCCATCAGTGCGCTGTCGCGGGCAACGCTCGCCAGCATCTGTCAATACCCGTTGAGCCGGTCACTTGCGCAAGACATGATGATCGAGGCGCAAACCGTCGCCAACAAGCTCGGCGTCACGTTTCGCGTGCCGTTGGAGAAGCGCATAGCGGGAGCGGAGCGCGTAGGTCATCACAAGACTTCCATGCTTCAGGACGTCGAGGCCGCGCGCACCCTCGAGATCGATGCATTGCTCGGTTCCGTAGTCGAGCTTGCCCGATTGACTCATACCCCGACGCCGCATTTGGATACGGTGTACGCGTTGACCAAGCTCCTGGCGAAAAGCCTCGAGTACACGAAACCGCCCTCGGGGACGTGAAACCGCCGTTGGGCGGTGCGCACCGGCGCCTCACGCTCGGCTGAACGAGCAATTCTGCCCGATCGCCCGGGCAGTTGTTATAATTTCCGACCAATCTTCACGTGAGCAACGCCGCGCCGCGCTCATTTCAGCAGAGGGAATAGGCATGCAATCAACGACGATCAGTTCAAACGCACGAGGAATTCTGGCATGAATGTGCACGAATACCAGGGAAAAGAGCTTCTACGCAAATACGGTGTTGCGACGCCGCGCGGCCTGCCGTGCTTTTCGGTGGCCGACGCGGACGCGGCTGCACGCGAACTTGGCGGCAAGGTATGGGTGGTGAAGGCCCAGATCCACGCCGGCGGGCGCGGCAAGGGCGGCGGCGTCAAAGTCGCCAAATCGCTGGACGAAGTCCACCAATTCGCTTCGGCCATTCTCGGCATGACACTGGTCACCCATCAGACGGGCCCGGAAGGCCGCCTCGTCCGGCGTCTGCTGGTGGAGGAGGGCGCGGACATCCGCAAGGAATTGTACGTGGGCATGGTGGTCGATCGGGCCACTCAGCGTGTCACGCTGATGGCGAGTTCCGAGGGCGGCATGGAGATCGAGGAGGTTGCCGCTCACGCGCCGGAGAAGATTCACAAGGTCGCCATCGATCCGGACACCGGTTTGACCGACGCACAGGCGAACGACGTCGCGCGCAAGATCGGCGTGCCGGAAGCGTTATTCGCCGAAGCTCGCAAGTTCATGAACGGGCTCTATCGCGCTTTCGTCGACTGCGATGCGTCTCTCGCCGAGATCAATCCGCTGATTCTCACCGGCGACGGCAAGGTGCTCGCACTCGATGCCAAAATCAATTTCGACTCCAACGCATTGTTCCGGCATCCCGACATCGTTGCCATGCGCGATCTCGACGAAGAAGATCCGGCGGAGATCGAGGCTTCCAAATTCGACCTGTCGTACATCTCGCTCAACGGCAATATCGGTTGTCTGGTGAACGGTGCGGGACTCGCGATGGCGACCATGGATACCATCAAATTGTTCGGTGCAGAACCTGCGAATTTTCTCGACGTCGGCGGCGGCGCCACCACGCAGAAGGTCACCGAGGCGTTCAAGCTGATGCTGAAGAATCCCGCGGTCAAGGGGATTCTGGTGAACATCTTCGGTGGAATCATGCGCTGCGACACCATTGCCGAGGGGGTAATCGCTGCCGCCAAGGAAGTGAAGCTGAGTGTGCCTCTGGTGGTTCGCATGAAAGGCACGAACGAGGAACTCGGCAAGCAGATACTCAAGGAGTCGGGACTGCCGATCATTTCTGCGGACAACATGGCGGATGCGGCGCAGAAGATCGTCGCTGCCGTCGCCGGTAAGTAGGGGACCAGCGTTTATGAGTATTTTGATCGATAAGAACACCCGAGTGATGACCCAGGGCATCACCGGAAAGACCGGCGCGTTTCACACCCGCCTGTGCCGCGATTACGCCAACGGCAAGGCATGCTTCGTTGCGGGCGTGAACCCCAACAAGGCCGGAGAGGCCTTCGAGGGCATACCGATTTTCGGTACCGTGAAGGAAGCGAAGGAGCGCACCGGTGCGACGGTCTCCGTCATCTACGTGCCGCCGCCCTTTGCGGCGAGCGCCATCGACGAGGCCGTGGACGCCGATCTCGACTTGGTCATCTGCATCACCGAAGGAGTTCCGGTGCGCGATATGATCGCGACACGCAGACGAATGTCGGGCAAGAAGACCCTGCTCATCGGTCCGAACTGTCCGGGTGTCATCACCCCGGACGAGATCAAGATAGGCATCATGCCCGGGCACATTCATAAGAAGGGGCGAATCGGGGTGGTTTCCCGCTCCGGTACCCTGACCTACGAGGCCGTCGGCCAGCTGATGGAGCTGGGCCTGGGGCAGTCCACCTGCGTCGGAATCGGCGGCGATCCCGTGAACGGGTTGAAGCATATCGACGTGATGAAATTGTTCAATTCCGATCCCGACACCGATGCGGTGATTATGGTGGGAGAGATCGGCGGCGACGACGAAGAGACGTGTGCGCTCTGGATGAAGGATCATATGAAGAAGCCCGTCATCGGCTTCATCGCGGGCGTGACTGCTCCGCCGGGAAAGCGCATGGGGCATGCCGGCGCGATCATTTCCGGCGGCAAAGGCACTGCACAACAGAAACTCGCGGTGATGGAAGAGTGCGGGATCAAGGTCACGCGCAATCCCGCCGAGATGGGTAAGTTGCTCAAGTCGGTGCTGTAGCATGAGTGTCCCGAATCGCTGGGCGCGTTTCCGATCGAATGACGGCCGCGTTGGATTCGGGATATTCGACGACGATCGGATCGTCGAATACGAAGGCGATTTCTTCGGCTCACCGCAGCCCACGGGGGCGACGCTGGAGCGGGGCGGGTTCACGCTGCTCGCTCCCTGCGTTCCATCCAAGATGGTCGCGCTGTGGAACAACTTCAGGGGACTGGCTGCAAAGCTCGGCAAGCAGGCGCCGTCACATCCCCTGTTTCTCATCAAACCCGCCACTTCCATCATCGGTCCGAATGAACCCATCGAGCGGCCGGCCGGCTATGCGGGCAAAATCGCGTATGAAGGCGAATTGGGCATCGTCATCCGTAAGCGCTGCAAGAATGTCGCCGAAGCGGAGGCGGAAAGCTATATTTTCGGTTACACCTGCGTCAATGACGTGACGGCCACGGATGTGCTCAACGAGACCCCGGATTTCGCGCAGTGGTGCCGATCCAAGGGCTTCGATACGTTCGGCTGCATAGGGCCGGTCATCGCCACGGAAATCGATTGGCCGCAGGCACGAGTGATCACCCGGCTGGGCGACGTCGAACGCCAAAACTATCTGCTGTCCGACATGATCATCACGCCCGCCAAGTTGGTCAGCCGTCTATCGCACGACATGACGCTGCTGCCCGGCGATGTGATCGCGTGCGGCACGTCGCTCGGCGTCGGATCGATTCGGGACGGCGCCACGGTGGAAATCGCGATCCAAGGTATCGGCTCCCTGAAGAACGTGCTTGCGCTGACGTCGAGCAATACCGCAACGACCATTTGAAGGAGGTTCAGCCTGCGTACCGAATCCGCACGCGCTGCGATGCCACGAGTCCTGTTGCGCCAGATGTTCGATGCCGCCATCGCCTCCGCACAGCCGGCCCTCTGCATTCCGCCGAACCTTCCCGCCGCGCCGCGCGGCAGGCTGATCGTCATCGGAGCCGGCAAAGCCTCCGCCGCGATGGCGCGCTCGGTCGAAGATCATTGGCCCGGCCCGCTCTCGGGTCTGGTGGTCACGCGGTATGGCTATGCAGTATCCTGCTCGCGCATCGAGATTGTGGAAGCCGCGCATCCGGTTCCCGATGCGGCCGGATTGCATGCGGCGCGACGCATGCTCGGCCTCGTCGAGAATTTGAGCGAAGACGATCTGGTGCTGTGCTTGATCTCGGGCGGAGGATCGGCGCTGTTGCCGCTGCCGGCGCCGGGCCTCACGCTCGACGTCAAACAGAGCGTCAATCGCCTGTTGCTCGCCTCGGGAGCGACCATCAGCGAGGTCAACTGTGTGCGTCGACACTTGTCGGCCATCAAGGGCGGGCGGTTGGCGGCGGCCTGCCATCCGGCGAAAGTGCTCACGCTGTTGATTTCCGATGTACCCGGCGATAGACCGGTGGACATCGCTTCGGGTCCCACGGTGGCGGATCCCACGACCTGTGCCGATGCCCTCGGCATCGTGCGCCGCTATGGCATCGAGTTACCTTCGCCCGCGCTCGAGCTGCTGGAAAGCGGGCGTGGCGAATCGGTCAAACCCGGCGACCCGCGTCTGGCGCGAGCGGCCGTGAAAATCATCGCGACGCCACAAATTGCTTTGGAAGCGGCCGCGTTGGTGGCGCGCAAGGCCGGCCTCGCGGTCTACATATTGGGCGATGCCATCGAGGGTGAGGCACGGGACGTGGGCACGGTGTTCGCTGGAATTGCTCTGCAAGTCGCGGCGCGCAATCAACCCGTGTCGGCGCCTTGCGTATTGCTTTCCGGGGGCGAGACCACGGTCACGGTTCGTGGCGGCGGGCGCGGCGGGCGCAATGTTGAATACTTGCTGTCGCTCGCGGTTGCGCTCGACGGGCATCCTCGCATCCACGCGTTGGCCGGCGATACGGACGGTGTGGATGGTCTGGAAGAGATTGCCGGCGCGCAGATTGCGCCGGATTCGCTCGCGCGCGCCTGGGCGGGCGGGTATCGTCCCAAGGACGTGCTCGCCGACAACGACGCACATCGTTTATTCATGGCCCTGGGCGATTCCATAGTCACCGGGCCGACGCTGACCAACGTCAACGACTTCCGCGCGATACATATTGAAGGGCCAGAAAATCCATGAACTTACGCAGAACGCGCAATGCCAAAATCGTGGCGACCCTCGGACCGGCGAGTTCCGACCGGGAAACCGTGCGTCGCTTGTTCCTCGCGGGAGTCGATGTATTCCGCTTGAATTTCAGCCACGGTACCGCGGACGATCACCGCGCGCGTTTCACCATTTTGCGCGAACTGGAAGCTGAGACCGGCCGGCCCATCGGCATCTTGGCGGATTTGCAGGGGCCCAAGCTACGCGTGGGTGTGTTCGCCGATGGACCGGTATATCTGGTCGAAAGCCAGGCGTTTCGCCTCGATCTCGACCCGACGCCCGGTAACTCACGACGCACCTGTATGCCGCATCCGGAAATCTTCGCGGTGCTGACCGCGGGCTCGGAGCTACTGCTCGACGACGGTCGACTGCGGCTGGTGGTCGAGCGCTGCGGGCCCGACTTCGCCGACACTCGCGTGGCGGTGGGCGGCAAGCTATCCGCGAATAAAGGGGTCAACGTGCCGGGCGTGGTGCTGCCGCTCACCGCGCTGACGGCCAAGGACCGCCGCGACCTCGATCTCGCGCTGGAGCTCGGCGCCGACTGGATCGCACTGTCGTTCGTGCAGCGGCCCGAAGACGTGACGGAGGCACGCGCCATCATCGGTAACCGGGCCGCCATCATGAGCAAGCTCGAGAAACCCGCGGCAGTGGTTCGGCTCGAGGAGATCGTGGCGGTGTCCGACGCCGTGATGGTGGCGCGCGGCGACCTCGGGGTGGAGATGCCGGCCGAGAGCGTGCCGGCAATTCAAAAGCGCATCGTGCGCATTTGCCGCAACATGGGCAAGCCGGTGATCGTGGCCACCCAAATGCTCGAGTCGATGGTGGAGAGTCCCGTGCCGACACGCGCTGAGGCCTCGGATGTCGCCACGGCGATTTACGACGGTGCCGACGCGGTGATGCTCTCGGCGGAATCCGCGTCTGGCAAATTCCCGCTCGAAGCGGTGAGCATGATGAGCCGCATCATCGAGCAAGTGGAAGGGGATCCGGCCTATCGTCAAGTCATCAATGCCTCGCACACACCGGCACCGCCGGCGCAAGCCGGAGTAGCGGACGCCATATGCGGTGCCATGCGCTGTGCGGTCGCGATGTTGCATGCCGCCGCCATCGTTTGCTACACGCGTTCCGGCCAAACCAGCCTGCGCGCCGCGCGGGAACGGCCGGAATCGCCGGTGCTGAGTTTGACGCCCATCGTGTCCACCGCCCGCCGACTCGCCGTGGTTTGGGGCATTCATTCGGTGCAAATCGACGGCGTGGCCGACGTCAATGAAATGACCACGGTGGCCTGCGAGGTCGCACGGCGTGAGGGCTTCGCACGCAGTGGCCAGACCATCGTGGCGATTGCCGGAATGCCGTTCGGACATGCCGGTACCACCAATCTGCTGCGGATCGCCACCGCGTGACGGTTCGCGCCGGCATGGCTGCGGATCGCCGCCCGTGACCGAGCATCGCCGCCACGCGGGAGGTTGCGTTCAGCCCGCCAGTTTGCTGCGGACGAGGGCGTATATGGCCTCGTTCTCGAGCGCGCCGGAAGTAACCAGCGCATCGATTTCCGCCGTCGAGCGCTCGGCAAAGAGGCGGTCCTTGAGCGCGGGCGCGTTGATGTAAACGTTCAATGCGGCGCTGCGCAGCGCCGCATGAGCAGCGAGCACCGCCACGCCGGCGTCGCTGACCACGCCGCGGTAGCCGTGTTCGGCCGCGCTCCGCGACAAGGCAATGACGGCGCTGCAGATCCGTGCACACTCGAGCGGTACTTCGGTCGCGCGGCGCAGGCTGGCCTGGATGGCATCGGCACGGCGGGCCTTGTCCGCATCGGTGGCCTTGGGTATTTTGTAGGCGGCCATGAGCGCATCGAAGGCGGCGATATCATCGGCGATCATGCCGGTCAGCCGGTGGCGTAGCGTCGCCGCCTCGGTGAGCACGGCCTGCATCTCCGGCTCGCTGGCTTCGTAGCCCTGCTTCCCCCTGCTGACATTGCACACCATGGACACCAGCGCCGCGCCCATGGCGCCCATGACCGCAGCCGCGCTGCCGCCGCCTGGCGTTGGATCGCCGCTGGCGAGGCGCTCGAGAAATTCTTCGATGGAGTTTTGCGCAATCATGATGTGCTGACCGGCCCAGGTTTATTGGCTGTGGCGCCGACCATGGTTTTGGCGATGGCGTAAATTTCTTCCGCGTCCAGCAGCAAGTCGTTGCGCTCGAACAGCTGCGCCACACAGGCCCGCTGCAGCGCCAACTTCAGGGCGCCGAACCCCAAGGGGCCGAACAGAATTTTACCGTGGCTCGCCTTACCCCGGTCACCCATGCCGATGCCTTCGATGCCTGCCGGAGGCGAGGCATTGGCGTCGGCCACCAATTCCAAAGTCGCATTGTCCTGCCATGACTTTGCGTCCAATAAAACGATACCGGCGGCGCCCGTGGCGAGTACGATCTGTGCGCCGTGGATGGCGCCGGCGCGCTCCGCGACGGTGGGTGCCTCGATGGCCTGCACGTCGCTGCCGAAGCGCGATTTGATGGAATCACAGGCTGCCTGCACCACGTCGCGCTTGCGTCCCGTGATGCTCACGGATGCTCCCTCGCGCGCGAGCAGCACGGCGGCACGTTGACCGACGGGACCCGAACCGCCCAGCACCACCGCGCGTTTGCCGGCGAGTGCGCGCTCGTGCGCCAGCCACGCGACGGCCGCCGCCGCCGTGGTGTTCGAGCCATTGCTGTCGAACATCACCGAGACGCGGAATTGGGCAAAGAATTTGGCGCGGACCGCGGCCAGTACCGCTTCGCCCTCGGACAAGTTGCCGCCGCCGATGAAAATCGCGGTGTTCTTCTTGTCCTTCGGCCCGCGGGTGAAGATCGCGCCTTCCACCAGGCCGCCGGCATTTTTGGCGTTGACGCCGCCGTAGGCACACACGTGATCCGCGCCGCCGTCGTAGCCCACCACGTTATCGAAAACCGCGGGTAATGTGTCGGTGTCGAATTGGTAGAGCAGCTTTTTCATGGCCGACGTACCGCGCTAGCGCTCGATCAGGTGACGAGGTGCTGCGGTTTACCGGCCGCCCACAAATCGATGTTGTCGATCAACTGGTCCGCCAGGAATTGCATGGCGCCATCCGATGCCCATGCGACGTGCGGCGTGAGAATGAAATTGGGCCGCCGTACATCGAGCAGCGGATGGCCGTCCCGCGGCGGCTCCACGGTAAGCACATCGAAGCCCGCGCCTGCAATCAAGCCTTGGTCGAGCGCCTCGATGAGGGCCGCCTCGTCGACCAGCCCACCGCGCGCGGTATTGATCAGCAGTGCGTTGCGCTTCATCAAGCGAAATGCATCGCGATTGATGAGATTGCGAGTGGCGGGCATGAGCGGGCAATGCAACGAAATGACGTCGGATTCCTTCAGCACCTGTTCATGCGGAGTGAACGTGATGCCTTCCAGCTTCGGCGGCGCATGGTCTGCGAATAGAACGCGCATGCCGAATGCGCGTCCGATCGCAGCCGTGGCCTGTCCGATCGCACCCTCGCCGATGATGCCGAGAGTGGCGCCGTGCAAGTCGCCGATGTCGTGTGTGAAAAAACAGAACTGCTCGGATTTGTTCCAAACGCCGTTCTCCACGTCTTGACGATAGGCGAGGAGATTGCGCCGCAACGCGAGAATCATGGCGAAGGCGTGCTCGGGCACCGTGTGTACGGCGTAGTTGCGGATGTTGGCGACCGCGATGCCGTGCTCCTTGCAATAGGGTACGTCCACCACGTCGTAGCCGGTCGCCGCCACCGCAATCATCTTGAGCTCCGGAAGCCGCGCCAACGTGGCCGCGCGCATGGGCACTTTGTTGACTATGGCGACGGTGGCGCCGGCAAGCCGGGTCTCGATCTCGCCGACGGTGGTCTTTTCGTACTCCACGTACTCCGCAGCACCGACCGGCTTACGCACCGTCGCTTTCAGCGATGCGCGATCCAAGAACACCACTCGTCCCGTCATGCCGCCATACCCTCCGCCGCTTTACCCACGGAATTCGCGCGTGCGACCGGCGAGTTGTTGCGCCAGAAGCTTTGAGCTGCGCCCACACCGCTGCCCGGCTCGATCTTTACGCCCACATCCAGCATCGCCATCTCCGCTCCCGCAATTGCGCCGAGCAACATGAGTTCGTTGAGATCGCCCAAGTGGCCGATGCGGAACAGTTTGCCCGCAACTTTGGACAAGCCGGCACCGATCGCCAGATTGTAGCGCTTGAAGGCGCGTGCAATGACGTCGGCGCCATTGATGCCGTCCGGGACCATAATGGCGGAGACGGTATCGGAATACCATTTCGGTTCGGTTGCGCAAAGTTTGAGCTTCCAGCCCTCGAATATCGCCGCACGCACGCCGCCGGCGAGGTAGGTGTGCCGGTGGAATACGTTCTCCAGACCCTCTTCGGCAAGCATGGTCAGGGATTCGCGCAACCCATACAACATGGGCAGCGACGGCGTATACGGAAAATAACCCGAGCCATTGGCCTGCACCATATCGGCGTAATCGAAATAGCAGCGCGGCGAGCTGGCTTTCTTGGCCGCGTCGAGAGCTTTTTGGCTCACGCAGGTCACACCCAAACCGGCGGGCAGCATCAAGCCTTTTTGCGAGCCGCTGACGCACACATCGACGCCCCATTCGTCCATGCGGAAATCGATGCTGGCAAGCGCGCTCACCGAGTCCACGAACAGCATGGCGGGGTGCTTGACGCTGTCCATTGCCCGACGCACGGCGGCAACGTCGCTGGTCACGCCGGTGGCGGTCTCGTTCTGGCACACCAACACCGCTTTGATCTTGTGTTGCTTGTCGGCACTCAAGGAACTCAAGTAACGCTCGACGGGCGCGCCTTCGCCCCAGGGCGTTTCGAGAATCTCGACCTCGAAGCCCAGCCGGGCGCACATATCCGCCCACAAATGGCTGAATTGTCCGAAGCGCGACGTCAGCACCTTGTCGCCCGGATTCAGGCAATTGGTCAACGCCGCTTCCCAGCAGCCGGTGCCGGAAGAGGGGAAGAGAATGGGGGTGCCGCTGGTGGTCTTGAAAATGGGCTTCAGACCATTCAGGCACGCGCGAGTCAGTTCGGGAAAGATCGGAGAGCGGTGATCCTCCATTGCCACCACCATGGCACGTAGGACGCGATCGGGAACATTGGTGGGTCCGGGAACAAACAGAAAATTGCGGCCAGCCATAACGATCTCCTGTGGTAGGTAGCGGAGGGGAGCCGTTTGTATGTTACCCTGCCGCACGCATGCATGATATATGAGATATCATGCCCATGGATACACCCATGAACTAGAATAGTGCAAGCTCAGGGAGAATCCGATGCGCATAGCCATTCTGGGGCAACAAAAATTCGGCAAGGCGGTGTTGGAAGCCTTCCTGGACCGCAGGGACACGGTTGCGGGCGTATTCTGCGCCCCGGAAAAGACGGGTGCTCCCGCTGATGTTTTGCGCGTTGCAGCAGAGCAACGTGGCATCCCGGTCTATCAGTTTGCCTCCCTGAAGACCCAGGAGGCGCGCGACGCCCTGCGCGCGCTTGCCGTCGACCTGGGCGTCATGGCGTATGTGCTGCAGTTCGTACCCGAGGACTTCAGCGCCGTTCCGTCGCACGGCACGATTCAATATCATCCCTCGCTGTTGCCACACCACCGCGGGCCGAGCGCCGTCAATTGGGCCATCATTCGCGGCGACACTCACACCGGGCTCACCATCTTTCGGCCGACCGACGGCCTCGATGAAGGTCCCGTTCTCTTGCAGAAGAAGACCCCGATTGGCGCGGACGAAACACTGGGGCAGGTCTACTTCGAGCGTTTGTTTCCCATGGGGATTGACGCGCTCCTGGAAGCGTCAACTCTGGTGGTGAACGGAACTGCCGACGTCCGGGTACAGGACGAGTCGAACGCAACTTATGAAGGTTGGTGTCGCGCCGCCGAGGCACGCATCAACTGGCACAACCACGTCGATCAGATTTACAACTTGATTCGCGGCTGTAACCCGTCTCCGGCGGCGTGGACGCTATTCAAAGGCAAAAAATTGCAGTTGTTCGACGTTCGCAAACACCCCGCGCGCCGGTTTTCTCAGGTCGCGGGCAGCATCGGTGCGGTCACCGCCATCGGCGACCAAAGCGTACTAGTCAGTGCGCACGGCGGGCAGATCGAAGTGATCAAGCTGCGCTACGAGGATGGCGAGAAAATGGCCGCGGCGCGATTCTGTGCCGAGGCGGGTCTCGCCGTGGGCACGGTTTTGGGCGCGTGACCATCAAACCCCGCCCTACAGGGTCAGAACGATTTTGCCGATATGATTGGAGCTCTCCATGAGTTGATGGGCGGCGCTTGCCTCGGCGAGCGGGAAGGTCGCATAGATGACGGGCCGCACGCGGCCGTCGGTGAGAAGCGGCCATACGTTCCGGTGCACGGCCGCGGCGACCTCGGCTTTCTGTGCCACGGTGCGCGCCCGCAATGTGGAACCGGTTACGGTCAGACGCTTGGTGAGTACCACTCCGAGGTTGATCTCCGCCTTCGCGCCACCGAGCATGGAGATGATCACCAGCCGGCCTTCGACCGCGGCGACTTGCAAATTGCGCGCGAGGTAACTCGCGCCCACCATGTCGAGAATGACATCGACACCATGACCTGACGTCGCTTGTTGAATCACGTCGACGAAATCCTCGGTGCGATAGTCGATTCCGCGCACCGCGCCGAGCCGCTCGCAGGCACGCGCCTTATCGGCGGTGCCCGCCGTCGCGAACACGCGCGCGCCGAACGCCTTGGCGAGCTGAATGGCGGTGGTCCCGATACCGCTGGTGCCGCCATGAATCAGCACGGTGTCTCCGGCCTTGCAGCCGCCGCGTTCGAAGACATTGGTCCAGACGGTAAAAAAAGTTTCCGGTATGGCGGCCGCTTCAACCATGCTGAGCCCGGCGGGTACCGGCAGACACAACGAGGCCGCGGCGACCGCATATCGGGCGTATCCGCCTCCCGGCAGAAGGGCCGTGACCTTGTCGCCCAGCTTCAACGTCGACACCCCGGACCCGAGAGCCACCACTTCACCGGCAATTTCCATTCCCGGCAAATCAGAGGCGCCGGCAGGGGGAGGGTAGCGCCCTTGCCGCTGCATCACATCCGGCCGGTTGACGCCGGCCGCGGCGACTTCGACCAACACTTCCTCGGCGCTGGGTTGCGGCACGGGACGCACGGTGAGCTTCAGTTGCTCCGGGCCGCCCGGGGCCGCAATTTCAACCGCCGACATTTCTCGAGGCACATTTGACATCAATTTCTCCTAAGCGAGCGCAAGTTTATCGTATAACCTCGGGTTCCATCCGGGGGGAATGAATCATGTCCACAGTCACTCGACGGTACTTCTTGCTTGCTGCCGCTGCGCTGCCCGGGTGCGCCTTGCGGCGGTCGGGCATCGACGCCCCCACGGCGAATGAGGCCCGCATTCGTGAGCCGTCCGTGGGGCAAACGTGGCGTTACTCTAAACGGGATTCCTTCAGCGGCGCGTTCATCGACAACCAAATCGACCGAGTTACCTCGATAGGCGATACCGTCAGCATCGATTCGGGCGGCGAGAACGATGCGGACAGTCATGCCCATTCAGCGTGGGGTATGGCTTGGCTGCACAAAACCTTCGGCGAACACAAACCCAACATCTCATTGGCCAGCGAAATTCAGGAGCCGTGGGGCAAGATCCGGGTGGATCCGCATTGGAGTGAGATTCAAGTATTCGAAACGCCGGTTCCGCTCTGGCCCACGCAATTGCGGCCGGGCTGGCACTCGCACTTCAACACAGAGTACAAGACACCTTCGCATGAGAATGCGGGACTGGCCTGGAATCAGACCATGACCGCCCATGCTTGGGAAACGATCAAGGTTCCCGCGGGAGAGTTCTCGACGCTTCGATTCACCAACCTCATCAATTTTACCAGTAGCGATCCCGCGCGAACGGCGTCGATTCGCCGGGAAACGATCTGGTTCGCACCGAAGGCGGGTCGATGGGTCGCTCGCGAGAGTTTCGGCAGCTACTATCTGACCGATTCCGTCATCGATCAACCCTACAATGAATCTGGTTTCCGCTGGGAACTGCTCGAGTGGACCTAGCGCTGGTTCGACGTCACCATGTTCATTCGCCAACTCGAATACCTCGTCGCTCTCGCGCGCGAAAAACATTTCGCGAAAGCCGCCGAGGCGTGCCATGTCTCGCAGCCGGCGCTCTCGTCCGCCATTCGAGGCCTGGAGAAGGAACTCGACTTGATGATCGTGCAGCGCGGACGGCGCTACATCGGCCTGACCATCGAAGGGGAGCGAGTTCTCGTTTGGGCGCAGCAAACGCTCGCCTCGCTTTCGCACATGCGCGAGGATGCTTCCACTGCGAGGTCCAGCATGGCGGGAACGCTGCGCATCGGCGCGATCCCGACCGCCATGACCGTCGCCGCGTTCCTCACGGCCCCGTGCCGCGCCGCCCATTCGAACATCCGCTACACTGTTTCGTCGTTGAGTGCCGAAGCCATCGTCAGCCAATTGGATCAATTCGAACTCGACGTGGGCCTGACCTATCTGGACGATTCGGTCATCGAGGGGTTCGAGAGGCTGCCGCTTTTTAATGAGCAATATGTGTTGTTGGCCGACCACCGAGCGTTGCCGGAGGCGACCCTGACGTGGGAACAGGCTGCGCGCCTACCGTTGTGCTTGCTCACCGGTAAAATGCGCAATCGCCAAATCATCGATGCGGCGTTTCGTCGGGCAGGTGTGCAGCCCACCGTCGTCCTCGAGACCGATTCGCTGTTTTCCCTCTACGCGCATGTCAGCGAGGCCAAGCTTTTCAGTGTCGTTCCGCACAGCCTGTTGAATTTCTTCGATCTCGCCCATCGAGTGCAGGCACGACCCTTGCTGCCCACGTTGACGCGTTCCATCGGCTTGATCGCGCGCAACCAACCCTCGCTGGCCCCGATTACCGCGGCGTTCTGGGAGATCGCTCGCGGGCTCGACCTCCAAGCCCGCTTCGATGACGCCTTGGGCGGCTTGACGTCCACGCATACGGCGTAGTCAGAGCCCCGGCTCGGGGTTGATAGCTTCCGGTTATCAGGCCATCCGACGAAACGATTAGACCGGCGGGACGGGCAATCCCACACTATCCTCAGCTCATCATGTGTCCGCCCCCTGTCAAACGCGGCGACACCCAGATTCCCAGGAGAGAACGATGGATAGTAAGGTCGAGCTCGATCACTACGATTTATATATCGACGGAAAGCACGTCCGGCCGAACAGCGGCGTGTATTCGATCGATATCAATCCGGCCACCGAGGAGCCGATCGCCGACGTCGCGCAAGGCGACAAAGCCGATGTCGATCTGGCCGTGGGCGCGGCACGCGCCGCGCTCAAGGTATGGGGAGGAATGCGCGCAGCCGAACGCGGTCGAATCCTCCAGCGGGCCGCGTCCTTGCTCGAGGAGCACGCGGAAGAACTCATCCGTCTGGAGAGTTTGGATGCCGGCAAACCCCTCGCGGCCGTGCGCCGTCAGGACATGGCGGCCGTAATCGACACCGTGCGCTATTACGCCGGATGGTGCGATAAAATCACCGGGCAAGTGGTTCCCGCGCGCCCCGATGCACTGACCTATACGGTGCGCGAGCCGGTGGGTGTGGTCGCCGCCATCGTGCCGTGGAATTTCCCGTTGATGATCGGCATGTGGAAGATCGCGCCGGCGCTCGCTTGCGGCTGCACGGTGGTGGTAAAACCCGCGGATCTCACGCCGCTCAGCATGTTGCGTGTGGCGGAATTGTTTTCGGAGGCGGGCCTGCCGGCAGGCGCCTTCAACGTGGTATGCGGCAAGGGCAGCGTGGTCGGTGAGGCACTGGTGCAGCACCCCGGAGTGGACAAGGTCACGTTCACGGGGTCGCCACGGGTGGGTCGGGGCATCTTGCAGGGAGCCGCCAGCAACTTCAAGCGCGTGACGCTCGAACTCGGCGGCAAATCCGCCAATGTCATTTTCGCCGATGCCAATCTCGAACGCGCAGCGCGCGCGGCGTCCTCGGCCATTTTTTTCAATGCAGGCCAGGTGTGTTCCGCCGGATCTCGAGTTCTGGTGCAACGCGCCGCCTATGACGAAGTGGTCGACCGCATCGCGGAGCGGGCACGAGGAATCCGGGTGGGAAACCCGAGCGACCCCAGCACGGTGATGGGACCGGTCATCTCCGCGGGCCAGATGAAAAGCATATTGAACTACATCGATATCGGGAAAGCGGAGGGCGCATCGGTGGTAACCGGAGGCGCACGCGTTGGGAACAAGGGGTATTTCATCGAACCCACCGTGTTTGCCAATGTCGAACACGAGATGCGGATTTCCCAAGAGGAGATATTCGGGCCGGTGCTGTCCATCATTCCGTTCGACGACGACGCGGACGCGTTGCGCATTGCCAATGGCACGGCGTACAGTCTCGCGGCGGGCGTCTGGAGCGCCGACATCGCTCGAGTACACCGCATGGCCAGCGGCTTGAAGGCCGGAACGGTGTGGATCAATACCTATGGATACACCGATGTTCGATTGCCGTGGGGCGGATCGGGCGAATCGGGTTTTGGACGGGAGCATGGCGAAGCGGCACTCGAAAATTTCACCGAACCGAAATCCATTTGGTTGGCGCTGGACCAATAACGCGCGCGACCGCGTCGCCGACGCTTCGGCCATACCGTGAAATTCTGCGTGTATGGCGCGGGAGCGATCGGCGGCTATGTCGCGGTTGAATTGGCTTCGGCCGGTCACGATGTGTGCGTCATCGCGCGTGGTGCGCACCTGCGGGCGATTCAGGACCGGGGGCTCAAGCTCCTCATAGGCGGGCACGAAAAGACGGTGAAAATCGCCGCCAGCGACGATCCTCGATCGTTCGGTCCGCAAGACTTCGTGATCTGCGCGCTCAAGGCGCATCAGGCATACGAGGCCTCTTCGTCATTCGCGCCGCTGCTTGGGCCCGGCACCGCCGTGGTTACCGCCATGAACGGAATCCCTTGGTGGTATTTTTACAAGGTGGGCGGACGTCTCGACGGCTATCATCTCGAATCGGTGGATCCCGGCGGACGCCAATGGACTCACATCCAGCCGCGCCGTGCCATCGGCTGCGTAGTCGAGCCGGCGTGCGAGGTGGTCGAGCCGGGGGTGATCGTCCATCACAACTTGAATCGCCTCATCATCGGAGAGCCCGACGGGAGTCTGTCCGCTCGGGTGCTGGCTTTGAGCGATGCGCTGTCGGGTGCAGGAATCGACGCACCGGTGCGCGACAACATACGCTGGAACGTGTGGCTCAAGCTGTGGGGCAACGTCTGCTTCAACCCGATCAGTGTGCTGACGGGCGCGACGCTCGACCGCATGATCGGCGACCCCGCTTTGCGCGAACTCTGCAAGTCCATGATGCTCGAGGCCAAGGCGGTCAATGAGGCCCTGGGCATCCAGATCCCGTTATCGATGCTGGATCGCCGGCTTGCGGCCGCCGGTGCGGTCAGCGGACACAAAATGTCCATGCTGCAGGATCTGGAACGGGGGCGCTTCCTGGAAATCGATGCACTCGTGACGGTGGTGCAAGAGCTTGGCCGGCTCAGCGGTGTGGCGACGCCCGGCATCGACGTCATCTTGGCGCTGGTTCAAGCCCGCGCTCGCACAGCGGGGCTGTATGCTCCCCTCGGCAGTGCGGGCAGGGTGTAGGATTACCGCCGTTTATCCGCTTTCGAGGACACCCTATGACTACGGCTTACATTACCCATGGCGATTGCCTGCGACACGACATGGGCCCGGGCCATCCTGAGTGCCCCGATCGGCTCGGCGCCATCAATGAGCAGATGCGATCGTCCGGACTGCTGGACGAGCTACAGTGTTTGGAAGCGCCCCTGGCCGGCGTGAGCGAACTCAAGCGGGTGCATCGCGGCGCCTATGTTGATCTGATTTTCGAGCACGCGCCCAAGGAGGGCTTGGTGCAACTCGATCCCGATACGGCAATGAACCCTCACAGCCTTGCCGCGGCGCGGCGGGCCGCGGGTGCCGGGATGCTGGCCGTCGATGAGGTGATGGCGCGGCGAGTCGATAACGCATTCTGTGCCGTGCGGCCCTGCGGTCATCATGCGACGCAGGTGCGGTCGATGGGCTTTTGCATATTCAACAACGTCAGCGTTGCCGCGGCTCACGCTCTGGAAAAGCACGCCCTACAGCGAGTCGCCATCATCGACTTCGATGTCCACCACGGCAACGGCACGGAAGACATTTTCAGCGCACCCGAGTGGCAGGACAAGGTACTGATGGCGGGCTTTTTCCAGCACCCTTTTTATCCGTACAGCGGTACCGACCATCCGGCGCCGAATATGATCAACGTGCCGCTTGCGGCCGGCAGCGACGGCGCTGCGGCGCGTGAAGCGGCGACGCGGGACTGGTTGCCGGCGCTACACGCTTTCAAGCCGGAGATGATCCTGATTTCCGCGGGATTCGACGCACATCGCGAGGATCTTCTGGGCGGCATGGCCTTGGTCGAGGCCGACTATGTGTGGCTCACCCGCGAATTGATGGCCATAGCCGCAGAGTATTCGCAGAAGCGTGTGGTCTCCATGCTCGAGGGCGGTTACAACTTGTCGGCCCTCGGCCGCAGCGCCGTGGCGCACGTCAGGGCATTGGCTGAGCAGTAACTCGCGGGGCGGGGGAGCGGCGGGGGCGAGGCGGGGGCGCGGGTAACCGTAACCCGCGGCCTCTATGCCCCTATGTGTCCCCCGGCCGATTCCGCGCCGGCACCCTACGCCGATTCCGTACTGCTCATGCGCCCTTGACCGCTCGGTGCCCCGTTATTTTGGCACTCTTCAATTCGGCGCAAAGACATTCGCGCTCTTGACGAAGCCCTCTTGGATTTCCGTGAATTCGCGGAAGCGTTTCTGCCACTCGGACGGTTGGTTGACGCGCGTGGCTTGTACCGCCGTGACTTTGTACTCGGGACAATTCGTCGCCCAGTCGGAATTGTCGGTGGTTATCACGTTGGCCCCGGACTCGGGGAAGTGAAAGGTGGTGTAAACCACGCCTGGCTGCACGCGTTCCGATACGCGAGCGCGAAGCACCGTTTCTCCCGCGCGGCTCGAGATGCCGACCCAGTCGCCATCCGCGATCCCGCGTTCTTCGGCGTCGTGCGGATGGATCTCCAAGCGATCCTCGTTGTGCCAGCGATTGTTTTCCGTGCGACGGGTTTGAGCACCGACGTTGTATTGGCTCAAAATGCGCCCCGTGGTCAAGATCAAGGGGAACTTGGCGTTGACCTTTTCGTTGGTGGGCACGTACTCGGTGACCAGGAATCTTCCCTTGCCGCGAACGAACGTGTCGATGTGCATGGTCGGAGTGCCGGTGGGATGGGCGTCGTTGCAGGGCCACTGGATGCTGCCGAGTTCATCGATCCGATCGAAACTGACTCCGGTAAATGTCGGCGTCAGGCGCGCAATTTCATCCATGATCTCCGATGGATGGGCGTAGTTCATGGGATATCCGACGGCATTGGCAAGCAATTGGGTGATTTCCCAGTCGGCATAACCGGATTTCGATTGCATCACCTTGCGCACGCGTGAAATGCGGCGTTCGGCATTGGTGAACGTGCCGTCCTTCTCGAGAAACGAGGATCCGGGCAGAAACACGTGGGCGAATTTGGCGGACTCGTTCAAGAACAGATCCTGAACGATGATGCACTCCATGGACGTGAGCGCCGCGGTCACGTGTTGGGTATTGGGATCGGATTGAGCGATATCCTCGCCCTCGATGTACAGTCCCTTGAAGTCGCCGTCGAGCGCTGCTTCGAACATGTTGGGTATTCTCAAACCCGGCTCGCCTTGCAAGGCGACGCCCCACGCGCCTTCGAACAGCTGGCGTACCTTGATGTCCGATACATGCCGGTAGCCCGGAAACTCGTGGGGAAACGATCCCATGTCGCATGAGCCCTGGACGTTGTTTTGGCCTCGCAGCGGGTTGACGCCCACGCCTTCGCGGCCGATGTTGCCGGTGGCCATCGCTAGGTTGGCGATGCCCATGACCGTGGTCGAGCCTTGCGAATGTTCGGTCACGCCGAGGCCGTAATAAATCGCCCCGTTGCCGCCGGTGGCAAATAGCCGCGCCGCAGCGCGCACGCTCTGCGCCGGAACTCCGGTGACCAGTTCCATGGCCTCGGGTGAATGGCGGGTATCGGCCACGAAAGTGCGCCACTGATTGAAGGAATCCATATCGCAACGTTCGCGCACGAAATCTTCTTTGACCAAGCCTTCAGTGACGACCACGTGCGCGAGACTGTTGATCAGAGCGACGTTCGTGCCGGGGCGCAGCTTCAAATGATGATCCGCGGCGACGTGGGGCGTACGCACCAGATCGATGCGCCGCGGGTCGGCGACGATCAAGCGGGCTCCCTGGCGTAACCGTCGCTTCATCTGCGAGCCGAACACCGGATGCCCATCGGTGGGGTTGGCGCCGATGACGAAAATCACGTCGGCCTTCATGACCGAGTCGAAATTTTGCGTTCCGGCGGATTCACCCAGCGTCTGTTTCAATCCATATCCGGTGGGGGAGTGACACACCCGCGCGCAGGTGTCGACGTTGTTGTTGCCGAATCCGGCGCGAACCAGTTTTTGAACCAGATAGGCTTCTTCGTTGGTGCAACGGGACGAGGTGATGCCGCCGATGGAATCACGCCCGTAGGTTGCTTGAATGCGTTTCAACTCGCTGGCCGCGTAGGTAATGGCTTCGTTCCAGGAGACTTCTTTCCAGGGGTCCGTGATTTTCGAACGGATCATGGGTTTGACGATGCGGTCCGAATGGGTGGCGTAACCGATCGCAAAGCGACCCTTCACGCAGGAATGCCCATGGTTCGCATGGCCGTCCTTGTTCGGGACCATACGCACGACTTCTTCGCCCTTCATCTCGGCGCGGAACGAGCAGCCCACGCCGCAGTACGCACACGTCGTGACCCGGCTGTGCTCCGCCTGGCCCTTGTCGATCAAGGTGTTTTCGGACAATGTCGCCGTCGGACAGGCCTGCACGCAGGCGCCGCAGGACACGCACTCCGAATCCATGAACGGCACATTCTGGCTCGCGGCCACTTTCGAATCGAAGCCTCGCCCCTGAATCGTCAGGGCCAGCGTGCCTTGCTGTTCATCGCAGGCCCGAACGCAGCGCGAACACACGATGCATTTGCTGGCATCGAAGGTGAAATAAGGATTGCTCGTGTCCTTCTCTGCGGTGAGATGGTTGGCGCCCTCATATCCATAGCGCACTTCGCGCAAGCCCACGACGCCCGCCATGTCCTGCAATTCGCAATGTCCGTTCGCCGGACAGGTGAGACAGTCGAGCGGGTGATCGGAGATGTAGAGCTCCATGACGCCGCGCCGGATGTCGGCAATCTGCTTGTTTTGCGTGGTGACTTTCATGCCCTGCGCGGCGGGCGTCGTGCATGAGGCCGGTAAGCCCTTCATGCCCTCGATTTTCACCAGGCACAGCCGGCACGAGCCGAAGGCCTCCAGCTGATCGGTGGCGCAAAGCTTGGGAATCTTGACATCCGACAGCGCGGCGGCGCGCATCACCGACGTACCTTCCGGCACCGTGACTTCCACGCCATCGATGGTGAGAGTGACGGTCTTTGCGTTCACTCGCTGCGGCGTGCCGAAATCTTGTTCCACAATGGATTGCATGGGGTAAGTCCTCTTAAGCAGGCACGCGCGCGCGTGCCGGTACGGCAAAGTCTTCAGGAAAATGATTCAAGGCGGACAGCACGGGGTAGGGCGTCAAGCCGCCCAGCGCGCACAGCGAGCCATAGGTCAACGTTTCGCACAAATCGCGCAGAATCGTCTCTTGTTTCGCAGGGTTTTCACCGGCGATCAGTCGGTCGATTACTTCGACACCGCGCGTCGAGCCGATGCGGCACGGCGTGCATTTGCCGCAGGATTCGATGGCACAAAATTCCATTGCGTAGCGCGCCTGCGCGGCCATATCCACGCTGTCGTCGAATACGACGATGCCGCCGTGGCCCAACATTCCTTTGATCTCGGTGAACGCTTCGTAGTCGAGCTTGGTGTCGAATTGCGATTCGGGCAGGTACGCGCCCAAGGGGCCGCCCACCTGCACGGTGCGTATGGGCCGGCCGCTCAAGGAGCCGCCGCCATAGTCATACAGCAATTCTCGCAGGGTGATGCCGAAAGCCTTTTCGACCAGGCCGCCGCGCTTGATGTTGCCGGTGAGCTGAATGGGCAGCGTGCCGCGTGAGCGGCCCATGCCGACCCTCTGATAGTGGTCCGCGCCGCGATCCAGGATGATGGGCACCGAGGCCAAGGTGATCACGTTGTTGATCACGGTGGGTTTACCGAATAGCCCCTGAAGTGCGGGCAACGGCGGCTTGAAACGCACTTGACCCCGCTTGCCTTCCAACGACTCGAGCAGCGAAGTCTCTTCGCCGCAGATGTAGGCGCCGCCGCCCAAGCGAACCTCCAGGTCGAAGCGTTTTCCGCTGCCTTGAATGTTCTCGCCAAGGTAGTGATCGGCATAGGCGGCCGCGATCGCGGCCGTCAGCGCCGCATGAGCATCCGGGTACTCCCAGCGCAGGTAGATATAGCCTCGGGTGGCCCCCGTGGCGATACCGGCAATGGTCATACCCTCGATCAATACGAAGGGATCGCCTTCCATGACCATGCGATCCGAGAAGGTGCCGGAATCCCCTTCATCTGCATTGCAGACGATGTATTTTTGGGTTGCGGATGCACCCAGCACGGTTTTCCACTTGATGCCCGCCGGGAAGGCCGCGCCTCCACGCCCTCGTAGACCGGATGCCGTCACACTGGCAACGATGGCCGCCGGCTCCATGTCGAGTGCCGCCCGCAGGCCGCGGTAGCCGTCATGATCGATGTAATCGCGGATGCTGCGCGGATCGGTGATGCCGACGCGTGCAAAAGTGAACCGCTCCTGGTTCTTGAGGTACGGGATTTCCTCGGTGAGGCCGTGGGCAAGCGCATGCGGCTTTCCGCTGATGAAATCGGCCGCGAACAAGCCCGCCACGTCGGCGGCGGTCACCGGCCCATAGGCCACGCGGCCCGTGGGTGTCGCGACCTCGACCAGCGGCTCCAGCCATAGGAGGCCGCGCGAACCGTTACGGATTATTTCAATACTGAGACCGAGCCGCTGCGCCTCGACGGCGATGGCTTGGGCGGTCTCATCGGCGCCCACGCCGCGTGCAGCCGCATCGCGCGGTACGAAAATCCGGGTGGCGCTCACGTCTTGGCTACCGCCACCGCGCGTGCTTTTGCCATCAAATCATCGAAACGTTGCATCGATACCCTGCCATGTAATTGATCGTCGATCAGCATCGAGGGTCCCAGGGCACAATTACCCAGGCAATACACCGGCTCGAGGCTGATAGCGCCGTCTTGGGTCGTGCCGTGAAAATCGACGCCGAGACTCCGCTTCGCGTGCGCTTCGACTTCGGCGGCGCCGACGGCCTGGCAGGCCTCCGCCCGGCATAGATGAACCACGTGTCGGCCACTCGGCTCTTTTCTGAAATAATGATAAAAACTCAGGACCCCATGGACCTCGGCGATGGACAAATTCAATTCACTCGCAATGAGGGGTACCGCATTTTTGGGGACGAAGCCGAGCTGGTCCTGAATAGCGTGCAAAATCGACAGCAGGGAACCCGGAATCGACTTTAGCGTCTGGCAGGCGCTGAGTACTGCCCCCGTTTCGGCCGGGCTGAGCGCCGTCCGTGTATTTGCCGCAACGCCTTTGGCGCTGGTTGACCGGTCACTCATTGTACATACGCACGGTGATTTCCTAATAGGGCCGGTAGTCCGCAGCCCTTCGACTCACTGATATATTGAATATTACACTTGTTGCCGGACCTCTTCTACCTATAATGAGGTCGGAATCACGGTGGTGGGGGACTGTCATTGAGCTGGTGGGGGAGGTGTCCGGCTTTTCGCCGTTGCGCCGCAACCGACTGGGCAAACTGGGAGTAAACTCATGAAATACAAGGTAGTAGCGCTGCTCGACCCGGTTGGCGCGTCTCGCTAGACGCAGCGCATGTATAGTCCGCGGTTTGTGTCACCGCGTTGCTCCATGTCACATAGCCCACCGCCGATCACTCAAAACCCCGACGTACGGTTTCTGGGGAAGCTATTAGGCGATGTAATCCGCAACTACGGCGGCGATGCCCTGTTCGAACTCATCGAGGCCATTCGCACGGCGTCCGTCGATCACCACCGTGGTATCGGCAGCCCGCACGGCCTCACGGCTCGGTTGGAGACTCTATCCCTCGACGACACGGTGGCTTTCGTACGCAGCTTCATGCTGTTTTCCATGTTGGCCAATCTTGCCGAGGACCGTCATGGAACCGCGGCCGACGCGGAGACCACGGTGGCGGCGGCGCTTTCCCTGCTGAGCAAGCAAGGCATCACGCCGGCCGATATCGCGACCTTGCTGGAACGAGCGCTGATTACGCCCGTCCTCACCGCTCATCCCACCGAAGTGATGCGCAAGAGCATGCTGGATCATCGCAATCGCATTGCGGCACTGATGCGGCAACGAGACGCGGGCGTTACCGATACCGCCGAAGGGGACGTGATCGAGGCCGCGATCGCCACCCAGATTGCGTTGCTGTGGCAAACCCGGGCGTTGCGGCGCGAACGACTGTATGTGACGGACGAAGTCGATATGGCGCTGGCCTATCTCAGAGACGTTTTCGTGCCTGTGGTACCCACGCTGTACGCGCGCTGGGAGCGATTGCTCGGGCGACGCCCGGCAAGCTTCTTGCGAATCGGTAGCTGGATTGGCGGGGATCGCGACGGCAATCCCCACGTCACGGCCGATTCCCTACGCCTGGCATTGGCGCGCGCGTCTCACGCGCTGTTGTCGGAGTATTTGGAGCAACTCAACTTGCTGGGCGCGGAACTGTCGGTTTCCAGCGAGCTTGCGACGGTCTCTGACGCCGTCGCAGAGCTGGCACAGCGCAGTGCGGACCAGAATCCGGCTCGCGCGGATGAACCCTATCGTCGCGCCATAACCGGCATGTACGCTCGGCTCGCCGCCACCTATCTGCGATTCTTTGGGCGGGCAGCGACGCGTGCGCCATCGGTTGCCGCCGACCCTTATCCCGACGCGGCGTCGTTTCATACGGATTTGTCGACTCTGCAGCAGTCTCTCACCACCGAGAGCAAAGTCGTGCTCGGCGGCGGTCACCTGCTGATGCGATTGACTCGAGCCGTGGAGACGTTTGGCTTTCACTTGGCGACATTGGATCTGCGTCAGAACGCCGATGTGCACGAGCGTGTGGTCGCGGAACTGATGAACATAGCCGGCGTATCGCCCGACTATCTGGCCTTGAGCGAACCGCAGCGCGTGCAGCTATTGCGAGATGAACTCGCCACCCAGCGGCCGCTCGCGAGCCCCTACGCCAAGTACACGCCGGAGACGCTCTCGGAGTTGGCCATCATTCGCGCCGCCGCGGACGCACAACAGCGTTACGGCGTCGATTGCGTGACGACTTATATCGTGTCCAAATGCGCCAACGTCTCGGATCTTCTGGAGGTGAATGTCCTGCTGAAGGAGGCCGGGTTGTACCGCATCGACGGTGTGCCGACCGCGTCCATCATGGCGGTGCCCTTGTTCGAAACCATCGGTGATCTGGCGAACGCTTCGGACGTCATGGCGGCCTGGCTGGCGTTACCGGAAGCGGTCGCCATTACGCGCGCGCACGGTTACCAAGAGGTGATGGTCGGCTACTCGGATTCGAATAAAGACGGGGGTTATTTGACGTCGGTTTGGAGCCTACATCAGGCAACCCGCTCGCTCGCCGACGTGTTCGAGCGGTCATCGGCGACCATGCAAATATTCCACGGTCGCGGCGGCGCGGTGGGCCGCGGCGGCGGCTCGTCGTTCGCTGCGATTCGCGCGCAGCCGGATGGCACCGTCCGCGGCCGAATTCGGATCACGGAGCAAGGCGAAATCATCGCCGCCAAATATGGCACTCGCGAAAGTGCGGCCGCCAATTTGGAATCCATTACGGCAGCGACCATTCTCGCCTCGCTCGAAAACGCTTCGTTGTCGGGCGAGCGTCGGCAGCGATTCGCCGCGGCGATGGATGACTTATCGAGTACGGCATTCCGGGAATATCGCGCGTTGGTGTACGAGACCGACGGTTTCTCGACCTTCTTCCGGCAGATGACGCCTTTGGTGGAAATCGCAGAGCTCAAAATCGGCTCGCGGCCCGCATCCCGGTCCAACTCGCAACGCATCGAAGACCTACGCGCAATTCCGTGGGTATTCAGCTGGGCGCAGGCGCGGGTGATGCTACCCGGTTGGTACGGAGTGGGGCAGGCATTGAGCGGATCCGATACGTCGCTGTTGCGCGAGATGCTGGATGCCTGGCCGTTCTTCCGCGCCACCGTGGACAACCTCGAAATGGTGCTGTCCAAGTCGAATATGGACATCGCCGCACGCTATGCCACCCTCGTCGAGGACCGGGTGCTCGCCGACCGCATATTCGGCCGAATCCGCGCTGCCTGGGTTCAAACCCAGGAGCGTCTCCTCACGATCACGGGACAGACCCGCTTGCTGGAACGGCATCCCGCGTTGGACGCATCCATTCGATTGCGACTTCCCTATATCGAGCCCTTGAATCTGATGCAGGTGGAACTGCTGAAACGGCATCGCGCCGGCGAGACCGATCCCAGGGTGCGCGAGGGCATTCAGTTATCCATCAATGCCATTGCCACCGCGCTGCGCAACAGCGGTTGACGAATGTCCATCGACAGCAGTGTGTCGACCGAGGAAGCCTACGAGCACCTCGCCTCGTGCACCGACGATGCCGCTCGTATCGCGGCGACCGCACAACTCCTCTTGGTCATTTTCGACGATTTCTACAAACGCTTGTGCGAGTATCCGTTTCGCGCAAAACGCGCCTTCGAATTCATGGATCCACGCGCATCATTGGAGGTGAGCAAGGAGCGCCTCGGACTCTATAGCCGGTACATCGCCTTACACGGACCGAGAATAGGCGCGGCATTTCCGGCGCTCGCCGCCGATTTGAGCGTGTGGGACGCATTGAATTCCCTTTTCCTGGCGATGATCGTCGATCGGTATGAGGCCGATATCGCCTTCAGCTTTGCCAATTCCATCAGGCGCAATATAGGGCACGAAATCTGGCGGCCGGTGGCTTATTCATTTCCACCGCCGAGCAAATTGCGGGCGCTCTCCACGGCATCGGTGCATCGGCGCTTCAGTGTGCGCAAGGGTGTCGACGCGGAACTGCTGCGGACCGTCTTGCAGATTCCCGACTTCTCGGTGCCTTTCAGAAATTTGCACGGCGACGCGCAGCGGATTTGCGAACGTGTCGAAAGTCAATTCGCCGCGCACGGCTCGTGTCAGCCCATCGCGCTCGACGTCGTGGACGCGGGTTTTTTTCGAAATCGCGGCGCCTTCATCGTCGGCCGTTGGATCATGGCGGACGACAGCCGCATGCCCTTCGTGGTCGCATTGTCGAACAGCCCCGCCGGCATCTACGTCGACGCCGTCTTGAATCGGGTTTCCGATATCCACGACCTATTCAGTTCAACTCTTGCCAATTTCCATGTAACCACCCGTCTTTATTATCAGACCTGCGTATTTTTGTTCAGCCTCATGCCGTTGCGCCCGTTGGGCCATCACTACTCCACCATCGGCTACAACCATATCGGGAAAGTGGCCATCATGAACGAGATCATCGAGCAGATTCGTGCCGGGCATAAATTCGAACGGTCGCCCGGGGCGACGGGCACGGTTGCGGTGGGGTTCACGTTCGAAGGCTGCCAGTACCACTTGAAAGTCATTCGCGATCAGCCCACCGCATCTTATAAGTGGGGTACCTATCCGGGAGTTGCCGCGGTTTCCGACAAATATCGCGTGGTGCATGAAATCAACCGCGCCGGCAGCATGTTGGACAACGTCCTCTACTTCAATCTGCGGTTGGACCGCGAGATGTTCGATCCTGCCTTATTGGATGAGCTTTGCCGGCAAGCCACTCAGAGCGTGCACTTGGGGCGAGACAGCGTATTGCTACGCTCGCTGATCGTGCAATTGAAAATCGTTCCGCTGCCCGTGTACCTGGAGACGGTGGGCGAAAGCGCGACCAGGACCGTGATGGCCAGTCTCGGAAACTGCATTCGCAACAATGCCGCCACCAACATATTCAACAAGGATCTCGATAGCCGGAACTATGGAGTGGGGCGCTACGGCCGCGTCTTTCTGTTCGATTACGATGCCGTCGAGAAATTGACCGACGTGAAGATCCGCACCAACTCCGACCGGGAACCCGGCGAAGAAACCGTGCCGCCGTGGTTTTTCGAGGATGGTGTCGTTTTTCTTCCGGAAGAGCTGGAGCATGGCATGCGATTCCAGAGCAGCGCCGCGCGGCGGGCGTTTCGGGAATTGAACGGTGATCTGCTCACCATGAAGTATTGGCTGACCGTACAGCATGAGTTGCTGCGCGGGGAAATCCTGGAAGTCAAAACCTATCCCGACAGTGAGAAAATGTACGCGCACGCCGACCCGATCCGGGCATCCGTGCGCGCCTGACCGGGAGGGGGTGGCGCGGTGACGGGACGCAGTCAACTGGTGGGCGGCGGCCGATACCGCGCGCGGAGGTACCGATTAGGTGACCGCTTCCTTCACGCCGGCCACCAACACCGCGATTTTCTGGCGCACGTCGGCTCGGCCGACACGCTCTCGAGAATCCTCGATCTCGTCCGCCGGAAACCACCCGCTGACGGAATTGCCTTCCGCGGCCACGGTCAGTGTTGCTCCCTCCGGGAGCGGCTGCGAGCCGTGCAGGTCGAACATCACGCAGTGATACTCGACACCGATGCGCCTGAGCGCGGCGCGCGCTTCGGCCATTATTCGCGTCTTGCCATGTTCGAATTCACTGATCGTCATCTCGCGGCTCCGCACAGTTTTCTATTGCACATCGATATAAGGCGCGCACTTACCGTTCTGCGAGAGGATTTCAAACCTCGCGCGCGCACCGGAGTATTCGCAAATCAGCAGAGGACCGCCGGTAAAGGACTGATTCACATGCGCACCGGTCAGCGTCGCTCGGGAGGTGAGTCCGGCGTTGGCCGAGACCGCAAATAAAAGTCCTGCACAGAACGTCAGCATTTTCAATGTCGATCCTCCCGCGGTACTGCTCTTGCGAGTATTGTGCGCAGGGTGACCCGTGAGCATCGCTACGGATGTCTCAGGTCCGGCGTGACGCGGCGTGCTTCGCGTCACTGTTTGGAGCACGGAAATGCCGATGTGACGTAATGTCGGCGCGGGCGCCCCAAAAGAATCGGCCCGTCACGCTCGAGAGGAAGAGCGCGCCGGGCCGATGGGTGGGATTGCGGTGGGCCGGGGTCGACCGCGGGGCCGACGGCGACTCGGATGAGGCGATCGATCAGCCTGCGGGACTGCCCTCGACTTGGATCTGCAGTTTCACGCCCATCTTGAATCCGTACGCGTCGCCGTAGCCGACGCCGAAGTCGCTGCGACTGAACGATGCCGAGGCGTCGGCACCACAGACTTCTTTTTTCGTCATCGGGTTCGGCTTGCACATGAACGAATTGATGGTGAGCGTGACCGGCTTGGTCATGCCGTGCATGGTCAAGGTGCCCTGGGCTTCGGTGGGCGTGGCGCCGTCGAACTTGGAGAATTTGCCGGTGTACGTTGCGGTGGGATATTTTGCCACATCGAAAATTTCCGGCGACTTGGCGTGCTCGTCCATTTTCGCCATGCCGAAATCGATGGAATTCATGTTCACCGTAATATCGATGGACCCGGATTTCGCCTCTTTGTCATAAACGACCTTGCCCGTGGTGCCGGTGAATTTACCGCGCCAGACGGATAATCCGCCCATATGGTCGGCTTCGAAGCTCGGATAGGTGTGGCCAGGATCGAGGACGTAGGTGACGGGTGCCGCAAGTGCGGACGCGGTTGCCAGCGCGGCGGTTGCCGCCAAAACAAGTCGGTTCATGAAGGCTCCTTGAGAAACAACAGCTATACTTTCACATTGATCGACGCGGCAGTGCGCTTGAAGTTGCAGCATCCGGCGATCCTGGGCGCGAATCATAGCCCAAAAAGCACGTTTTCTCGGTTTATATCTCAAGCTTAAGGGTTTTAGATGGAATTATTGACCGCCATCGACACACGCTCCTCGGCCGCACGCCTGACGGAGCCCGGCCCAAGCCCGGACCATCTGGCGCGCATTTTGGATGCCGCCGGGCACGCGCCGGATCACGGCCGCTTGCGGCCCTGGAAACTCATCGTTCTCGACGCTGAATTGCGCGAGAAATTCTCGTTCGCCGCGGCGGCGGCCAAGCGGGTCCTCTGGCCGGCAATGAGCGACGAGCAGTTTGCCGCCGAACGCGAGAAAATCACGCGCTCGCCCACCATTGTCGTGGTCGGCTGCACCCTGCGCCGGGAACAGAGCAAAATTCCGGAGATCGAGCAAGTGATTGCCGCGGCGGCCGCGGCGCAGAACCTCTTCCTCGCGGCGCACGATCTGGGCTATGGCGTGATGTGGAAGACCGGCGCGGCGGCCTACGACCCGGGTGTCAAAGCCACCCTCGGTTTGAGCGCCGCTGACCACATCGTGGGCATCATGCACGTGGGGACGCGGCTCAAATAGGCGCCGTTGGTTTGTCTTGCAGCGGTGCGGCGAACGAGTGACCGCGCAGCGACACGGATTTCACCAGAGCCCATGCCGGCATTCCCGGCCGCAGCGACAACTCCCGTGTCGCGGCCTTGGTGATGCGCGCGAGTATGTGCGCGGCGCCGATATCGATGCTGACGAGGTCAGAGTCCAAATCGTCGCCCTGGATACTGGTTACCACGCCGGCGAGATTGTTCCGCACGCTCAAGTGCCGGGGGGCCTGCGTCGAGACAATGATATCGCGGGCCAGAAGCTGCACGCGCAGCGCAGTCCCTGTGGGGAGACCCTTTGCTTGCACGTGAAGTTCACCGTTACCCACGCGGACTGTCGCCAAGTTACTGGCCGAGTCGACGCCGAGCACCACCCCGTCGATGATGGCGCCCACTTCATCGGGCCCGATGATGGACCGCAAATGCGGATCCAGGCTCATCTCGCCGATCGCACCCTGGGCGATGACGGCACCCGCCTCCATCAGCACCAGGTGGGTGGCGAGCCTGAGGACTTCATCGAAATTGTGAGTGACGTACACCATCGGAATCGATAATTGGTCGCGCAATGTTTCCAGATAGGGCAGTACTTCCTCGCGCCGTGCTTCGTCGAGCGCGGCCAGCGGCTCATCGAGCAACAGCAGGCGAGGTTGGGTGAGCAGGGCGCGGCCGATGGCCACGCGCTGCCGTTCGCCCCCCGACAATTGATGGGTACGCCGGTCCATCAATGCGGTGAGATCGAGCAGGCTGACCACCGCATCCATGCTCACATACGGTGCACCAACGGCGCGTGTTTGGGCGTACCGTAGGTTGGCGGCGACGCGCAAATGCGGGAATAGGCGAGCGTCTTGGAAAACGTAGCCCACCCGCCGTCGTTCGGTGGGCACGTCGACCCGCTGTTTGGTATCGAGCAGGACGGTGTCGTCGAGCACGACTCGGCCGGAGCGCGGCGCAAGAAGGCCGGCGATAATGTTCACCAGCGTGCTTTTGCCGCATCCGGAACGCCCGAACAGGGCGACCACGCCGGGGGTCGGCAATTCGAAATGAACGTTCAAGACGAACGTGCCGCGCTGGGTTTCAGCCGCGACCGCAAGCATCAGCGCCCCAACATGCGGCGCACGCGCCGCGCGAACCATTCGGACAGCAGCAGGCCTCCCAGGCCAAGACTCAAGGATAGACCGGCGAGTCGTGCGGCGGCATGCTCGCCGCCCGGCGATTGCAGGGCAGTGTAGAGGGCCAGCGGCAGCGTCCGAGTCTCGCCCGGAATATTGGAGACGAAGGTAATGACCGCGCCGAATTCGCCGAGAGCGGCGGAGAAGGCGGTTATGGCGCCGGCGAGAATGCCGGGAAGCATCAAGGGCAGTGTAATGGTCGCAAAGCGATCCAGCCCGCGAGCGCCCAAGGTGCGCGCCGCGTCTTCCAAGCCGGGGTCGACGTGTTCGAGGGAGATGCGCATGGCTCGAACCATCAGCGGAAAGGACATGACGGCGGTGGCGAGCGCGGCCCCATTGCGCGTGAAGATGAGTTCGATGCCGAATGCTTTCTCCAGCCAGAAGCCGAGGATGCCGCGGTTTCCGAACACCAGCAGCAACCCATAGCCCACCACCACCGGAGGCAGGACCAACGGCAGGTGCACGAGGGCATCGAGCAAGGTCCGGCCCACGAATCGGTGCCGCGCCAAAACCCAAGCGATAATAACGGCCACGGGCAGACTGAACCCCACGCTGCGTGACGCCACTGCCAGGCTCAGGCGCAACGCTTCGCTTTCATCGGGGGTAAGCCACGTCATGCGGAAGGCTGGCTACACAATGGTGCAGAGCTTCATTCGGCAGGCCGTATTCCGCGGAACCGGCGTCTTATTCGTCGCCAACAGAGTACCTACTGTCGCTTTGCCGCTCCCGCGAACAGTTCCTGCAGCGACGTGTTCAGTTTTACCGCAATCGCAAATAGAACCATGACGGTGGGATTGTAGATACCCCGTTCGAGTCGCCCCACCACGTTCGGATGAACGCCTGCCTCGAATGCGAGCACCTCCTGAGTCAGGTTGCGTCGTTTACGACGTTCCCGAACTTCTTCACCGAGACCCCGCAGGACGGACCGTGTGCGCACGCACAAGGGTCAGTCTCTGAACACGATACTGTCTAGACATTATAATGTCGAAACGTCGCCCCACGACGTGAATATCTATGCATTCCCGCGCGATTCGATCTTTGGACACAATAGTGTCTAGACATTATAATGTCTATTCAGCGCTAACAAGCAACTAGCGGCGGGAGGCGATGGATCATGCTCATTTTGACCCGACGGCGGATGCAGACGTTGATGATCGGAGACCGCGTCACCATCACGATTTTGGACATCAGAGGCGGCCAAGTCCGACTCGGGGTGAATGCACCTCGCGACATCGGCGTACATCGGGAGGAGATCTTCGACCGGTCGACGGGAAAGCGCCGAATGCCCGACAGCGGCTCTTGAACGAATCCTGTCGCACCAGCCACGGGCCATAGACGATGGTATCGCGTCCCGCGCATTTCGAACGCCTGCTGAGGTTTCTGCGGCGTAAGGGGCGATCCCTGGAGGACGCCGAGGATCTCATCCAAGAGGCCATGCTTCGCCTCCATCTCTATGGTCAGGAAGCACCCGTGGCGAATGAAGAGGCTTTTCTGCGCCACGCCGTACACAATTTGTCCATCGATCAACATCGCCGGGACCGCTTGGACCTGCGCCGGGAAGTGCCGATTGAGGATTTCAATACGCATTCGCCGCTGGTTGCCCCAGAATCCTTGCCCGAAGACACCGTAGAGGCCCAGCAACGGCTCGGTCACATCGGGGCGCTGCTGGATGCGGTGAGCCTGCGCACGCGAGAGATTTACTTTGCGCACCGCGGCGGCTATAGCTATGCGGAAATCGCCGCCCACATGGGAATCTCTCACATTACGATAAAAAGACACATTGCGCGCGCGCTGGTGGCCATCATGGAGCACGGGGAAATGGACGACGATGGAATCGCGCAGCGCGCAACTGAATAAGATCGCGCCGCGCCACATTCGGGTGCAAGCCGCTGTGTGGGTTACGGAATTGCATGGACCGGACCGCGATGCCGCGCTCGAGGCGCGGGTACGGCGCTGGATCGAGCAAGATCCAAAGCATGCCGCGGCCTTCGAACTGGCCACCGAAGCCTGGCAACGCAGCGGCAATCTACCCGGACAGCTCGAACCGAGGACCGCGGGTCCGCGGATTCGAACGCGCAAGAAAATGCGGCGCCCCCTAGCCGCAGCGCTCGCCGTACTCATTGCCGCATTGGTGGTCGGTATCTATCTGGCCCGCGACACCACTTTGGTGACCCGAGAAGGGGAGCAAAAGACCGTCGAGCTGAGCGACGGCACCCAGGTCTCGCTCAACGCCAATAGCCGAGTGGTGGTGCAATACGACGACCACGTTCGACGAGTAACGCTGGCGAGAGGCGAGGCGCTGTTCAATGTCGTCAAGCATCAATCCCGACCCTTCGTGGTCGTTGTCGGCGATCGCAAGGTGATCGCCATGGGAACCTCCTTCCTGGTTCGCCGCGAAGGGGCCTCCGGGACGGCCTACGCGGTCACGCTGGTGGAAGGGCGCATCGCCGTGGAGCCGATCTCCGGGCCGGACATATTGCCCAGAGACTTCGTCTCCGGGTTGAAGCTTCTGAATCCCGGCGAACGGCTGCGGTTCAAGGGCGATACCCAGGATGCCGTGGATTCGCCCTCCATCGAACGGGTAACGGCCTGGCAACGAGGCCAGTTGATATTCGACGATACCTCGATGAGTGAGGCGGCCGCGGAGTTCAACCAATACGGTTCGAACAAAATCACCATCGATAGCGACGTTGCGAAAAAGTTTCGCGTCGGCGGCGTATTTAGAATCGGCGACCCGGCGAGCTTCGCCCACGCCATGGCCAACGCCCATCACCTGCACGTCATCGATCGTGGCAACGAAATCATACTCACCGACAAGCAAAACGAGCCGAGGTGAAAAATAGTTTCGATTGAGTGATCCCTCTCGACCTGCCGGTTACGTCTTTACAGATACGGAGCCGAAATCGGTCTCCTTAAACAATTCGAATACATTTGGACGTAGCCAATCTGGGGATCACCAATGAACCGACGCTGCATTGCGTTGTTTGGGATATGTGTTGTCGTTCTTTCGGTCACTATCTCGATATCTCGAGCGAGCACGGATTTAAAATCCAGCTTCGATCTGCCTGCCGAGGCGCTGGATAAAGCGCTGCGCGACTTTGCGATCCAGGCCCATTGCAATATCTCCTATGAACCCACCGCGGTAGCGGGCCTGCAAGCACCGGCCATCAAGGGCGAATTCACTCCCGCCGGTGCACTGTCGATGATGCTGGCCGGCACGCGGCTTCAGGCGGTGAGCGTCAACGAGGATACGATTCAAGTGGTGGAGAAGTCGGCGTCGAAGTCGCAAGACGCGTCGCCTACCGCAACGAATCACAATCCAACCCGCTCTGGGAGCTTTCGGGTCGCTCATGCAGAAGCCGAATCCACCGTTCCGCTGGGGACTCCATCGGCTGGCGATGTAGCGGGTTCTGGCATCGATGACGCTGAAAATCGAAGCAAGAAGGATCTGGGCGAAATTACCGTCACCGGAACGCACATTCGAGGCATAGCCAATTCAGCCACTCCCACCCAGGTGTATTCGCGCGCGGATATTGACGCCACCGGCTCGATGACTGTTCAGCAATTTCTGCAAACACTTCCACAAAACTTCAGCGGCGGAGCGTCTGACAGTACCGCCAATGGAATGTCGGGCGGCGGGCAGGCGAACAACCACGTAGGCGGCAGCGCGCCGAACTTACGCGGGTTGGGCAATGACGCCACGCTGGTTCTTGTTGATGGCCATCGCGTTGCGCCTGGCAATACCGACGCCAACTTCGTCGACATCTCGATGATTCCTTTGACCGCCATCGAGCGTATCGAGGTGGTCACCGATGGGGCATCCGCCATTTATGGTGCCGATGCCGTAGGAGGCGTGGTGAATATCATTTTACGCCATCAGTTCAATGGTGCGGAGACCCGTGCCCAATACGGGTCGGTGGATAGCGGATCCAATCGTGCAATTCAACTGGGTCAAACCATGGGGCAGAACTGGGCAAGCGGATCGGCTGTTCTGAGCTATCAATACGCGGATCAAACACCGCTCCGCGCGGCCGATCGAAGCTTTACCCAGCAGATTTCGGGAACAGACTTATTTCCTTCACAAGTGCAACATGCTGCATTTGCGACCTTCAATCAGGAGATAACGCGCGGGAGTACGCTGTGGGGCGATGCGACGTTCGCTCATCGCGACACGAATTCGCACGTCAATCTTCCGGCCTACACCTATTCGGAGCGTGACCCCAACACAATCGACGGTTACGGTGCTGTATTGGGAACGAAAATTGATCTTCCTCGTAGTAGTCAGCTGGAGACCACAGTGAACTACTCGGAAAGCGATACGCATAGTCAAACGATTTCGCCGATAAATGGGTCCGAGTCCGACGCCATCGACAACTGGAAAACAAGGACATCCATCGTTTCGCTCGATACGAATCTAGATGGGGTTCTTGCAAAACTCGCTGCAGGAACGATGCGCTATGCGGCGGGCGTTCAATATAGGCAAGAATCATTTGATCACAACAATTTAGGACGCGCCGCCGATCAGTTCTACGCGCATCGCAGCGTGGCCGGCGCTTATGCCGAATTGCACATTCCGATTGTCGGGCCGACGGAAGGCGGCGGTGCACCCAACATGGAACTGACTCTGGCCGATAGAGCCGAGCACTATAGCGATTTCGGTTCCACAAATAATCCCCGGGCGGGGGTGGTTTGGAAACCGTGGTCGCGCGTCGCCATGCGCGCTACCTGGGGCACATCATTCAAGGCGCCGCTACTTTCGCAGCTCAACCCTGTTATGACTGGGGTCGACGCAGATGCCGTGACAGACCCTACGAAAGGCGGCGCTTGCGATACCTTCGCACAAGGACCGAAAGGCATCTGCACCACCGAGTTGATTGAATTCGGCGGAAACCCGCAATTGAAGCCTGAGAAGGCCACGACTTGGACGGTAGGGTTGGATGTCAAGCCGGAATCAGTTGACGGACTGAGCGCGAATTTGACGTATTACCACATAGTGATTAGGGGCCAAATCACGAATCCGCAAACGAGCGTCGATATCTTCGATGCGCTGAATGACGAATCCATATTGGGACCGTCCATCGTCCAGAGGAATCCGCCTAGTACGGTCATCGCGCAATTGATGTCTCTCCCGAGCTACGTGAATTACTACGGGGCGGACACATCAACTATCGGGGCGCTCGTAGACTTTCGTTATCAGAATCTCTCGACAGTGAAGACCGATGGGCTGGATTTCGGAGCTTCCTACAAGGCCGATGTACTTGGCACGCGGTTGGAGACGGGCGTTGATGGAACCTACATCTTTGCGTTTACGAATACCTTTACCAATACGGCTCCCACCGTCTCACTGTTGAATACTCCTTACAATCCGATTGATTTGAGATTACGCGGACGAGCGATTGCTTCACGGAATCAATTTACTCTCGGCTTGTTCCTGAATTTTATAAACGCCTATTCGGACAATATCTTCACGCCTGCCACCCATGTGCCGTCCTGGACAACGGCTGATGCTTCCCTGGGTTACCAGTTCAGTGCCGACCGATCCATGCTAGACGGTCTAGCGGTTGGATTGAATGTTATCAATCTGGCGGGAAGGGACCCTCCGTCCGTGCCTGGGAACAGTTTTGGCGTGAACTATGACGGGGCTAATGCCAACGCCTTGGGGAGGTTCTATACGCTCAGGATCGGAAAGCGGTTTTGAGCTGGCGCTACGCCTTGCGGTGGGTAGCGGCAATCTGCTCCGCACTCTCACTTACGAGTGTCGCTGTGGAGTCAATAGCCTCCGACGCTTTGATCCCCGAGAAGCGCGCGATTACGTACGACGATCTCGATCGCGCAACCGAGGGGGACGCTTTGTTTGACCTGTCGAGCGACGGGAAACACGTTGCGTACCAACAGCATGGCGATATCTTTTTAAGGGCAACGAAGAGCTATCCCGTGACTGTCGATCTGGGCAAAGGGTTTGCCCCAAGGTTTTCCCCGGATGCGTCGAAGCTGGCGTATTACTCCTCAGCAACCGGCAGCGTGCAACTCTGGGTCTACGATCTGCATGATCGCGCCTCGCGCCCGGTAACCGCGTTACCCGCCGGCATTGATTCGGACCCTCGCCTGTGGTTGTTTTCGTGGGCCGGCCCGGGGCAGTATCGTTTCGATTGGTCGCCGGATAGCATGAAGCTGGTGTTTGGGTCGCGCGTGCCTGAGAACCCTCCCAATGAACATTACTCGGTACCGAATATTTTGGCGATACCAAACCACGGGCCGCTTGTCCTGAACGCGTCAAGCGACGCTGATCTAACCATCTCAGGCATATTCCCCGATAGGCCCATTACGTCGTTCCCAGATGGTGGCAAGGCGCCGAATAGGAGCGATGCTAGCGCGATGCTCGTGCAACAGCTGTTCGTCGCTCGTTTGAAGGAAACTCAAGCCAACGCATCGCAGTTGACAACGGGGAGCGCAGGCTGTTTTCAGCCTGCGTGGTCCCCGGACGGAACTACCATTGCCTGCGTGACCACCGAAGGCAGCGCCATCGACGGCAGCCTCGAGACGGCGGATATCGTGCGCGTCGATGCAGTCACGGGAAGGCGTCTGGGTGAAACGTCCGGAAAGGGGTTGAAATATCTCCCTACTTGGTCCCGTTATGGGGAACACGTTGTTTTTCTCGAGAACGAGAACGATGGGGTCTATGGAGTCCCCACACTTTACGCTTGGGATTGGCGACGCGGCGCGGCTTTGCCACTAACGCCCGAATTACATAGCCGCGTACGGCGATATCAAGTCGACGCGAATCGCGATGAAGTTCTCTTCCTTTACAGGGACGGCTTACGTACCTTATTGGAACGGGTTGGTTTCGATGGCCGTCCGCCCCGGCTCTTGCGCGCAGAGGATGAGCAGCGACGACCTTTTGAATTTGTGTTGGATAGACAGGGTAACTTTGCTTGGAGTCTCATAACGAGCAATAACCCCGGACTCATTGAACTAGTCAGCGGCAGTCAGCCGAATACAAATTCAAGGACAATCGTCGATCTAAATCCGGATTCCGCACATTGGCTACTTGGAAGGAGACGTGCGGTGCACTGGACTAATGCACGTGGGGATAAGCTCGACGGAATCGTGATCGAGCCGCCACACTTTGATCCGAAGAGGCGATATCCAACGATAGTCGATGCGTATCCTCTTTTCGCCGGAGATCAGTGGGGCGAATTATCTGGGAATCAAGTGTGGGCATCAAGAGGCTACCTTATCTTTGTCCCCGCGGCGCGTGGTCCTCACGTATGGATGAATGACTGGTCCACTCGTAGATATGGACTCGCCGCACGCGGCCGCGGCGGCTGGGATGTCACTCAGGATGACTTGATGTCAGGCGTCAACGAGCTGATAGCTCAGGGCCTGATAGATCGCAATCGGATGTGCATTTACGGGCATAGCAACGGTGGCGCTGTCGCACTCAACGTGATAGCGCGAACGAACGAGTTCGCGTGTGCGGTCGCCGTGGCGCCGGTAGTATTGGACTGGCTCACTTCATCGACGCTCGAGACGAACGCTGACGCGTGGACTACGCGAACGGTTGGTTCAGCGTCGGTTTTCGACGATCCCGATACATACCTTAGGTTGTCCGTTTTGTACAGGGCCTCGGCCATCGCTACTCCGACGTTGCTTGCCATTGGCGATCACGATGCACCCGAATCCGTTTTGGCGGCCATCGAGATGTTTAACTCGATGAGAGACTTGCATCGAGATGTGACATTGCTTAGATATCAAGATGAAGGTCACGTGTTTCATGGTGCGGCAATGAAGGACTTTTGGGATCGAGAATTAAAGTTCTTCGACGAGCATCTCCGCAGCAGCTTGCCCCTATCGAGTCCACCGCCGGACCCATAGCTCCGCGGCCACGCAGGCCAGCAGCGGCCAAAAGTGTTCGATCCGAATTGATTGTCCATAGACTATGTAGGGCTCTAGCTCATCTCGACAAAGCAGTCGGTTTCGGACAAGAAATCCTTCCATAAGAATCTCACGTATAAAAGGCTCGCTTCGACGAATGGTATCCGTAATGTACGTTGTCGTAGCACCCTTGTCTTCACGCTGTAGAATGTCATGGGGTACTCGGTCAGAAAATGCATCACGCGCAAGCGCGCGCTGCCGACCCCCGCGCAGCAATTGATACGTGGGAATCTGCAGGCAAAGCTCTATCAACGGTTGCGAGAGCAATGGATGGTGTTCGTCAACGGGCTCGTTGCTGGGTGTCGGTCGATGTCGGTTAAGAACATCTGCGAGGATGCCTATTTGAAACTGTTTGCCCTTTGGAAGACTCTCTGTTTGGATCGTCCATGGGTGCGCTATGTACGACTCCAAGTCATTGGGAAGGGCGTCTGGATTGAGGAAAGGGCCTTTCCGATTCCTACAGTCACGTATTTGCGGGCTAGCCCAAGGGGCGTGACTGCGACCCAGCGTCCATGCGGAGCGAATGACAGAAAGATATGGCTCCCGGGAGATATGCGCGGCATCCGATAATACTTTGGGGAGTCCTGCATCGATTCCGTGAAGCGAAATGTAATCGGCAGCGCCGAGAGAAGAGTGGGCCTGGAAAAATAGGTGATCGCCGCCCTGGCCAGTCCACGTTGATTGGGAGCAAGCATCTGTTGAAATTCTACTGAGCACTTCTAATTCAGCCGAACCGAACAGTGCCTGTATGCTGGGACGAGGGAGATATTGACCGTCTATCAGCGCAGCCGCGAACATTTCCCCTTCCGGATCCCTAGGTAGCTCAATCATGGCGACGCTTGCGACCTCCGCGGCTAGCCGAGCATATGCTCGCTCATCGTCGTACGGATGATTGCTGAATTGGTGCGTACAGAGAACTGTGGGGCGTCTAGGCGAACGCTTTAAAGAACCCAATACGATGGCGGAGTCTAGACCTCCAGATAGCCTCAGAGTGATACTGTCGTATGTAGAGGCCCACGCGTCGATGCTGTATTGTGTCGCAGCTCTGACTAGTCGCTTAGCTTCTTCATAGTCAAAAATCGTCCGAGCCTCAACGACTCTGCGTGGATCCCAAGCTGCATATTGACGAACGGCATCCCCGCGGAGTTCGAAGGCGTCGCCCGCCAATAATTCCGTAACACCATGCAAGGGCGTGCTACGAATCTGGGCGTCCCTTGAATAAATGAATGCGGCCAAGCATGACCAGTCGATGTCAAACCTTCGCAATCCCTCGTCGACGAGAGATGACACGTCGGAGAAAAGCAAGTGGACTGAATTATGTTCAGCTCGGTAGCATGGAATCTTTCCAGAGCAGTCACGAATGAGTCGAATCCGGAAGGTTGTGGAATTCCGGAATAATGCGATATAGCCACCCCAGAATCTGCTCAAAAATGATTCGTCGGACTCGTCGTGAGTACTGCTTGATTGTCGCGTCTGCAAATCAGGCTTCCAAAGAGGAGACCAAGACTCCGCCGTTGTAGGGAAAAGCTTGCCGAGTATCATTCCACCACCTCGTGGCAGCTCATAAGTCTCGACTCCCGGATGTTGGGGTGTCGCGGTGAAAATGGATACGCCGTCGGCATTGAAGAGTTCACTCCACTGGCGCGCCGAATCGCGCAGAGTACGTTTGACGCGAGCCGCATAGGATGCGGCGGTCATATTTCGGGGATTCCAGACACAGGCGATATACCTGAACATGGGGCAAATCCAAATCCAACTCAAACGCTCATGATAGGTGTATAGCCGGCGACGCGGCTCATCACATCATTGAGCACGACAGAACCATCCTGGAGCCAACAATGCGCGAAGAATGGATCCGCCATCACCCCGAATGTCCATCTTGGGTAGATGCGGTGGCGCGCCAGGAATTCGAGCAGTGCCAACGAATCAAACAGGCACAAATAGGCGCGCGGGTACCAAAGGCGGAGCCCGTTGAACGCCGTTATGAGGCTACCAATTGTTGTAAGGGCTGTATTGGGGGCCCGCGGGGTCTGCTCGACACGGCGAGCCTCTACTGCTTTTATTATCGATGAGAATGATCGCGCACATAGTCGACGGTCCGCGATTGCGCATGAATATACGAATGCCGCTACTTGGGAAGGACCGCAACGGTGCGGGATGGCTAGGTTGTCTGTCTCGAGTACGGAAACGGCAGCCGGGATGGAAGATGGCGATAGCTTTCGCGCGGACGTCGGATCCTCCGTCAAGACACCTTTGGCAATGAGGTCAAACACGACTTCGGAAGCGCTATCCGAGGTGTAGCCGGATGCAGACGCAGTGACGGGCGCGACCGATGGCCATCCATGTATAAGCGGTCCCAGGGAATCGAAGTCTCGTGCCGGGATGCAGTAATAGTTATCACGGGTGATATCCAATATAATCCAGTGGCGACGTACCCGGCAGATATGAGCGTGGTTGGCGAGGAAGAGTCGGGGCGCTCCTATTGGGGCATATGGTTTTGTAGTCGAAAACGTTGAAGCGACGCAAGAATTGTGTGATTCCAAGAAGGGTTCCCTCATTTCTCGGCACCCGCGCGGTACGCATTGGCGTTACGAGAACAGTTTAATTGCCCTTGCACGCCCAAAGGCCAATGGATTTCAATTGTTATGAACTCGAATGGATCGCAGTGGCGGCTTCGTCCACACGCGGTCCGACGCAAAGCGCCACACGCACTCCAACAATCGAAATCGCGCAGGGAATCGGCTTCGGGCATAGGAAAGTTCGTTACGGTGGGAGTCGCACTTGGTAAAAGGTGCGCAGCAACGACGCCGCGCACCGGATCAACTGGAGATCAGCCCTGTCCGCCCTGTGGCGGAGATACTTCAGCCCCGCTCGCATGACCCTTGGTCTCTTGCGTCACTTTTCCTACTTCGATGTTCATGTCTATCTCCTTCAATCGTTAGCGTGAGTAATATGGACGTTGCTATCCGCGGTAGCGCCATCAACGTGCTCTCATGTGATTTGTGGAGTCAACCGATATTTCTCGAAGTCGATTCCGAAATACGTTGAACAGTGAGCGCGGCCGGCCGATGACAGGATTGATTTCGCGCACGGGAATTTCTCTACATTGGCGAAAATAACCGGATATTCAAGGGCTAAACACTACCAATGCGTTAGCAAAAATCGGCACATAGAACGCGATTGGGTTGAGCGCCTCGTGCGCGGATTGCACGTGGAAAGCATGAGACGCGGTGCCATTCATAAGATTTTGGCGCACGCTCGTCTCGGAATCGCGTGCCAGTTATGAAGGATTTCGTGAAGTCCTTGAGACTGGCACTTCCTAGCATACGTTCGAGTAGTTGTTCTTTATGACTGGCACCGCGTGATCGACAGTGCGCGACCGGCAATAGGCTCACATTCCCGGTATTCCGTCATTCTGTCGAGAGTTACAAGATTGACAGGCCTGGAATCGATATTCAGGGTGGACCAATAGACGCTCAGCCTTGGCCAACAGCCATTGACACCCTTAAGGAACCAGATTCGTGTCGTCGTGGTCACTTCAATATGGTCGCGTGATCTACCAGATAGTCTGGTCGGAGGCCGAGCTCGCCGTTAGAATCCGGCTCATTGCAGTCGCTTGCTTGGTCGTAGCAGCCGCGGTACTGACGGCGCTGAGTCCAGTCGTACTCAAATGGATGGTCGATGGGTTTGCCGCCGGTAACCCCAAGTCGATCTCGCCATACGCCTTGGCGTTGATCTTTGCATTAATTCAATTTCTGGTGCGCGCAATGAGCGAGATGCGAGGACTCATCTACGCGGGGGCCGAGCGGCGAACGATGCGTGTCTTGAGTGAAAATATTTTTATGCATCTCATGCGACTTCCTCTGCGATTTCACTTGGATCGACGTACGGGTGCGGTGAGTCATAGCTTGGACCTAGGGCTACAGGGCTATCAGATGATTCTGCATCATTTGGTATTCACCGTACTGCCGGTCACGGCGGAATTGGTGACCATTGTTTTTGTGCTCACTCGGCTGACGCCACCCACGCTCGTGGCGCTATTCTGCGCGGCCCTTGCGTGTTACGGCATGGCGTTCGGCTGCGCTACGCGAGTCGCTGCTTCGTCGGCGAAGACAGCATCCACGGCCAGCATCGACGCCAGCGCCAAGATCACAGACGGGCTTCTGAACTACGAAATCGTCAAATACTTTACTGCGGAGCTTGTGGTGCAGGACGGAGTTAGTCGCGCGCTCAGGCGGGCCGAAGGCCTGTGGGCCACATTCTATCGACGCCATGCGAAGAATGGGCTGTTGCTAGCCATCATTTACGGTGTCGTTCTATGCGCGACGCTGGTGATGGCTACCGGAGACGTGCTCGGTGGTCAAATGACTGTCGGAGAGTTTGTTCTGGTGAATGCCTACATGCTTCAGGTGCTGCGTCCGGTCGAAATGTTGGGCTACGCCTTACAGGCGTTTGCGCAGGGGTCAGCGATGCTCCACAAGATGCTCGAGTTGTTTGAGCAGATTCCGGAGACGGAGCCGGTAATCGATCGAGCTGCATCCAACTGCTTAAATAGCATTCGCTTCGATAATGTTACCTTGTCGTATAACCTTGGGCATCGTGTACTTAGGAGCCTCAACTTCGAGGTGGCTCCGGGGAAGACCTTGGGAATTGTCGGCGCCAGCGGCTCGGGTAAGTCTACTATCGTGAGACTTGCGGTACGATTACTCGACCCCGATAGCGGCCGGATCCTAGTGGGCGCCGTTCCGATCAACGAGTTGTCCCTGGCAATTCTGCGTAATGCAATCGCTGTGGTTCCCCAAGATACGGTTCTGCTTAATGCGACTATAGCCTGCAACATTGCCTTGGGTAGGTCGGCGTGCTCCATTGGCGAACTGGAGGCGGCCGCGAAACTCGCCTCGCTGCACGAATTTATCATGAGCTTACCGGACAAGTACGACACACTCGTTGGCGAAAGAGGCGTAAAGCTGTCGGGGGGAGAAAGGCAGCGCCTCGCCATTGCCCGCGCGGTGATCAGGCGTCCGGAGATCTATATATTCGATGAGGCGACTTCGTCGCTCGACAGCGGGACCGAATCCGAGATTCTGCGAAAAGTGCACGAAATTGCGCGGTCCAGTACGACCCTCATTATCGCACATCGACTTTCATCGGTTGTGCATGCAGATGAAATAATTGTTCTCGACGCCGGACGGATTGTAGAGCAGGGGCTGCACCAAAGACTGGTCAGCCGACAGGGCGTATACGCAGCCCTTTGGCACGCGCAGCATCACGATCCCCCCGGGTTATTATCCGACAATAATGTTCCGCCTCCCTCATCACGGTGAGGGCGCTGTGTATCAATCTGTCCCCACGCGGCCTATATCAAATTAGACCTCGGGCAATGGGCCCAGGATGAATAGGTAGGGCGAGAGCCTTCGACGTTGCCGCATTGCCAGCCCCAGCGTAGCACCCGTGACCGAGAACCAGCGTCCCATTTCGGTCAAAGTGGCGGCGCCCGTGCGCAGTCCGTACCACGCCACCAGTGCTCGTCCCAGCACGCCAGCGCGCGTGGCCGAGAAAATGTCGGCGTCAGCAACTTTAAGCAGTCGCGCCACACCTGCAATGAGCTGCTCCCGGGTCGGCGGCGGGGGTGGGTGCGCCGCCATTTGGCGCGCTTGCTGAACGAACAGCTTGCTTCCGACGACGCGAGAGTCTTGTGGAGATCCCCGAGCAAAAAGATTCGCCACATAGGGACTATCGCCCTGGTCCATGAACTCTCGGTACCCTCGCAACCCGAAGTAGCCTTTTTGCTCTAGGCAGGACCGCACGCCGGTCATATCGAGGGGCAATGGTGAGCGCTCGCCGGTGTAGGCGCGTTCCGAGCTGAACGGGTAATCCACACGGCGCTGACACAGCTTCGCCTCTACTGGGCTGCGGTGTGCTCGCCGCACCGCGTGCGGCAGGTATTCGGGCGCAATCACTTGGGATTCGTAGCGCGACGCGAACACCCCCGCGCGTTTCACGGGCGTGCCGGTGCCGCGATAACGCGAATATGGGCCGCACAACCGCCGCACGAACGCCACAAGTGGAGCACCTTTCGTTTGAAGCACCAGGATTGCGGAATTCGGCTCAAAGCAGTAGCCGTGCAGGGTGGTACCGCATTCATCGCAGGTCATAGCGACCAATGATTCAAAGTACTCCAGGTATAGGGCATCCTTTCGCTGGGCGCCGCGCGTGAGTATGTCGGCATCGAAGAAAAGGCCCGGCCCTTCTCGGCCGCGTACGCGCACATAGTGGTTGGCGTCCTGGAAATCTAGCCGCTCGCGGCGTGGCATTCCAATTGCCCCGGTTGACCCATGGTGACGACCTCATGTCTGTCTTGTCGGTCGGACTTCGCGCCGCTCTTTACAGCGCTTTACAAAAACCCTCTTCACAAAGAACGACTTCATGTGAGCACCGAAAATGCGAACGGTCAACGGACAATTTCTTGCGAGCCACCTAGAGTGCATTTCGTGCAATGGGCATTAATGTCTGGTTAGCCGAGAAAAGCAGCCTATTGTCAGTCCTTGGGTGCGAAATTGCCTGCGCGCAAAATCATGGATGCGCTTACATCCAGAGCACGTACTCACGGCAGTCGTTCGGTTATATTGCGCAAATGCCATGCTATTGGTACCAGTTGTTCGGTTATTGAGGGTTCCAACCCTAAGGATGGGGCAATGCAGAAATATCATCTCCCAATGCTCAACTTGCTGCTCTCCTTCGAGGCAGCGGCCCGACATCAAAGTATCAAGAAGGCCTGTCACGAACTGCATGTCACTCCGACGGCAGTGACTCGGCGAATTCAGAAGCTAGAGCGCAACCTCGAGCGATCTCTATTCGATCGACATAACCGAAAGATCGTCTTGACCGAGGATGGTGAGATGCTGCTGGGGGCGGTTACGACGGCGCTATCGCATATTCAACGCGCGGTGATGCAATTGCGGGGTAAGCAGACACCGGAAAGGTTGGTGATATCCGTGGATCCGGACTTTGCCGGCCTCTGGCTGGTGCCTCGGCTTGCCGAATTGTATGCCGTCTTGCCGAACACCCTCGTGGAGATTATTGCCAACAAGGCAGTACTCTCACCCATCGACCCCAGGATACATTGCGCGATCCAGTACGCCGAAGCCGGTTTGAATTTTGAAAACGGTGAGATGCTGTTCAGGTCGCGTCTTTTTCCGGTTTGCGCCGAAAGCCTTACGCGAACGCGGCCCCTGAATTCGCCGGGCGATCTTCGTCATCATGCGCTGTTGCACGACCGGTCGATCGACGAATGGGAACACTATCTACGGAGCTGTGCGATGCCGGTGGATATCAATGTCAGAGCGGGCATTGTGTTCAGTGAGAATGCGCTTTGCTTGGATGCAGCCGCGCGGGGTCAAGGCGTCGCGATAGGCGATGATTTTCTGGCGGCCGTCCATTTGGCGGAAGGGCGCCTCATAAGGCCCTTTGGTTCATCGTTGTTGTCGGGAAACGCCTATTACTTCGTCGTCGCCGACAGTGCGTCTGGGCACCCGTCGGTCGCCGTGTTTCGGGCGTGGCTATTGCAAAGTGTTCGCCGACGGCGCGAGGAGCTCGGCATTCACGCATGATTTCGAGTGCGTACACGTCATCTGAATCGCGACAAAAGATCGGTTGAGGCATCAAGGTTCTTTCGGCATCCTTCGATCAGGTCCGAATCACCCGAAGGAGACTCCATGGACACGGAATGGGTCCTCGATGCTGAAGTTTCTCACACGAAAGTGTTTCGCGATGCGGATGCAATCTACGAGAGCTGCATCAATCATTCAGCGGTGGGCTCGCTGAGATCGTTCAACCGGCATTTTGCGTCCCGCTCACTGTCGAGGTCCGAGCTTGTTCTGTTTCTTGCGAGTATGGCGGTGTTCAATCGCCATACCATCGGTGGTATCGCGATTTTGGCTGGCAGGTTGTCGGACCAGATTCTTCCCTACCTACCCAAGAGCGGTCACCAAATTGGCGCATACGTACTGGATGCGGCGATTGACGAATATGGCCTGCGAGAGACGGTCACGCATGTGGAGTTGGCTCGGAACTTCGCGGCCTATTTAGGGATTTCAGCGGACGAAGTCGAGACGCGGGAAAACGCATGTTCCACGGCCCTCGAACTGGGCGATGCGCTATTTTCCTGGTACCGTGAAAAGCCTACGGCGTTTGCTCTCGGTGTTCATACTGCATCGGAGGTCACCAGCGTGAAGGAATTCATGTCATGGCACGATATCTTCCTCAAATTCCCACAGTACCGATTGTCGCGCGAAATACCGGAATTCGAGTACATGCGCGCTCACTATGTTCATGAGCCTGATCACGTGAACAACGCGAGGGTGTGCCTCACCCAATACCTTGATGTACTGCCGGAGCATGGGCAACTGTTGCGGGAAGGGGCGGAGAGTTACCTGGGGCACTATCAAAAAATGTTTCACGAACTCGACACGCTGATTTTCAAATAGGGGCGCCCGCGACAATGTTTCCGGCATGCGACGTTTCGAAGATTCCAAGGAAAGCCAGTAAAGATATTTTGGCGCAGTCCCGACGTCGCCCACCGTCCGCGTGCGATGAGCTGCCTTGGATAGTCGACGTGCAACGCTATCCCATCCAATCTACGGCGTCGCATGCGACTCACTGGCGAGCGCAAGCGCGGCGACGGTATCGCGAAACAGGTATTTGCCTATTCGACCATTTCCTCCTGGCCGAAGGCGTCGACGCGGTGCGGGCCGGCATCGAGCCGCTCGTGGACGAGGCGTATGTGAGCACCACGCACTCCAGCGTTTACCTCGAGCCCGGCGATTCGTCCTTTCCGACGGAACATCCACGCCGCGAAGAGCGCGTAACACGAGTGGGAACCTTGGCGGAGGATCAACTGCTGCATTCGCTGCTTCGTACACTGCATGCGTCGGCGGCCTTTCGGCGGTTCATCGGCGATATTGTGGGCGTGCCACGGTTGTATGGCTATGCGGACGGGCTGACATCGGTCAATGTCCTGGTATTCAAGGAAGGCGATCAACTGGGGTGGCATTTCGACGAATCGGACTATGCGGTGACCTTGCTGTTGAGCGCGGCATCTGCCGGTGGAACATTTGAGTACGTGCCGAATATTCGCGCGCCGGGCAACGAGAGCTACCCGGCCATACAAGCCGTGCTGGCTGGGGCGGGCGCTATCCGCACTGCCGCGCCTCTCTGCGCCGGGAGCCTGATGATCTTTCGCGGCCGACATTCCCTGCACCGAGTCACCGCGGTTCGTGGTGGGCGGCCTCGATTGGTGGCGGTCCTCAGCTATGACTCGCGACCCGGGATGCACCTGTCCGAACATGACCGCCGGTTGTTCTTTGGGCGGATCGCATGAGGAGCGTGAAGTCGCTGGAGGCGAGCGCCGACCATCGAATTCGATTTCTGGTCAGATCGACCGAAGACCCTTTGGAACAGGACGGCCCGAATGTCATTCATGATCTGGGTAAATCGCCGAAGCGAATATCGTCGGTTTATTTGTACGACAAGACAGGTACCGAGCTTTTCGAGCAGCAGTGTCTGACGCCGGAGTATTACCTGCGGCGTGTGGAAGCCCAACTGCTGCGGTCGCATGCCGCGCAGATCGTGGAGATCTGCGGCTGCATCCCGATGGTCGAATTGGGGGCGGGAACGGCGGAAAAGACCCAGGCCCTGTTTGCGCACTACGAGACGCGCGGTAGGCGCTGCGACTATTTTCCGATCGATGTCGACACGGAAACGCTGTCGGAGGCGATGTATCGACTGGCACCGGCCTTTCCCGGGCTTTTTATTCAATGTTTGGGGACGACATTCGAAAAGGGATTGCGTGCGCTGCCGCCCTGTCCTCGAGCGCGATTGTTTCTGTTTTTGGGCAGCTCTCTCGGGAATATGCGGCTGCCGGAAATCGATGAGTTTTTGGCGCAATTGTTCGACAGCGCCGTGCCGGGAGACTATCTGTTGCTGGGCGCGGATTTGGAGAAGGATCCGGCGCTCATCAATCGCGCTTACAACGACCGGTCGGGATGGGGTCCTCGGTCGACGCTCAATATGCTGGCTCATCTGAATCGCCGTTATGACGGTGATTTCGAGCTGCGCAACTTCCGGTATCGATCGCAATACAATTCCCGCGTAAAGAGAAACGAGGTCAGCATCGAGAGCCTGGCGGATCAGAATGTGACGCTCCGCAGTCTTGGCTTCACGGTCGCGTTGGCCGCGGCAGAGTTGATAGACGCCGAAATCATGTGGAAGTTCGATCCCGACGCACTCGGCGCATTATTGGATCGGGCGGGCTTTTCGATGCTGCATCGCTGGCTCGATCCGATCTACCGCTACGGCCTCTTTTTGTTGCGCCGAAAGTGACGCGGTCGACGGAGTGTGTTCATTTGATTCTGCGCGCTTGCCGCGACGAAGCGCTGGTGCGCGATGAAGAGGATTGGGAGGCGCTTGCGGCTATTGCCGAACGCATGCTGTTCTGGTGCGGTGGCGCGATTCATGGTTGCCGATTCGAAGAAGATGAACTTTGCTTCGCCATCGAGCTTGCTAGGGCGCCGATTGGCTCGATGGTTAGTCATCTTTCCGGTGCCTACGCGCGCCATCTTCGTCGACGCCGCGGCTGGACGGGCCCCGTTTTCAAGCACTATGGTGCCATAGTCCTCGATGCCGAACTGTATCTGGATGACTTGGTGATCTGGCTGCACCGGCTGCCGGAGCCGAATCTGCTCGGTTTGCTGGAGTCACCCTGTTGGACTGCGGATACGGCGTATCGGATTCCCGGTTCACTGACGTGGATTACCACCGCGCGCGTGCTGGATGCATTGGGCGGTTCGGGTACGGTCGCGTATCGCAGGCGCTTGGCACGGCCGATTGCGCCGGAAATCCTGGCTGTCCTGCTGCGACCGTTCGTACGGCGCAGGAATTTGTCGCGAGTCGGAGACGGCGCAAATAATCGAACGGAGGGGACTACCGCGCCAAACCCATGGACCTGCAAAGGAATTGCGCAGATGGTGGCGGAGCGGTCCCATATCTCCTACGAAGACATGATATCTACGTCCCGTAAGCGCTCCGTGTGCAGGGCGAAGGCCATTGCCGCCGTGCTGTCGACGCGCAACGGCGCATCGGCGGCGGACGTGGCACGGCTGTTCAGGCGCAGCCGGTCGGCGTTGATCGAGCAAGTGGAGCACTATCGGAAAACGCAGCCGGAACTCTTTGTCGATGCGGATCGAGCGCTCGATGCGTACCCCGCGCGAGTTCGGCTGCCACTGGGCGCACTCGAACCGGGTTAGCGCCGACCTTCAACTCAACAAGTATGGCCAATCAGGGGCCCACGGGACTTTGACCAGAGCTGACTGCTAGCCGTGGCGAGACTTCGCTGAGGGTTGTAGGCACAAGAAGATGCCGGTACCACGGTCCCGCAGTTTTGGTTCAAGGGCCTACAATCCTCGCGCGCTGGTTGTCGAGATCACGCGAAACACCGACCATGGGCGAGAACCGACGAACAACATACAGCGCAGCAGTGCCTGTATATATAAACAGCTATGGGCCGACGCTACTTTCCTGAAGGATTTGACATGCTTTATTACCGCGCCGTGGCGCATGAGGCGACGACGCCTGACCGGATCGGGGTGCTGATGGTCAATCTCGGGACGCCGGACTCGCCCTCGTATTTTGCCGTACAGCGCTATCTCCGGGAGTTCTTGGGCGATCGGCGGGTCATCGAGACCGCCCGCTTTATTTGGCTGCCGCTGCTCTATGGCGTCGTGCTGCCGTTCAGGCCCCTTCGCACGGCGCGAAACTATCGGAAGATCTGGACGCCCGAGGGTTCGCCCCTCGCGGTGTACTCGAAGCGCTTGGCGGCCAAAACCAACGCCGTATTGCAGAGCCGCCTGGGAGGCGACGTACGGGTGGCGCTCGGCATGAGCTACGGGAATCCGAGCATCGCAAGTGCCATCGATGCACTGGCCGAACAGAACGTGCGCAAGCTCCTGGTGCTGCCGCTGTATCCGCAGTATTGCTCCTCGACCACCGGTTCGGTGTTCGACGGCACGAGTGCCGCCCTGCGACGCTGGCGTTGGCTCCCGGAGATGCGCTTTGTGAACGACTACTACGGCGACCCCGGATACATCGACGCGTTGGCCGCAAGCATCGAGGCCCACTGGCAGCGAGCCGGCGAGCGCTCGCATTTGTTGCTGTCCTATCATGGAATCCCGGCGTCCTACGTCAAGGCAGGAGACCCCTATCAGGCGCAGTCGGAGGCCACCACGAGGGCGGTGGTTTCGCGCCTGGGGTTGGCCGAAGGCCAGTGGTCTCACTGTTACCAGTCCCGGTTCGGCCGAGTCGTTTGGCTGCAGCCATACACCGAGGATACGCTCAGAGCTTTGGCGAAGCAGGGCGTGCGCCGATTGACCGTGGTGTCGCCCTCATTCGCCGTCGATTGTCTCGAGACTCTCGAGGAAGTCGGGGTCGAATATCGCGACAAGTTCCTGGAGTTGGGCGGCGAGAGTTTGACGCTGGTGCCGGCCTTGAACGACGACGATCGCCATGCGGAGGTGCTGGCGTCCATCGTTCAACGACATCTCACCGGATGGGCATGACTCGGGCGGCTCAGCCGACGGTGTAGATCTCAGTGCATGCCCGAATTGGGCTATCCTCTGCCCGACACTCCGAGGGTGACATAAGTCGCAAAAGGATGCTGATTTGATCGAATTGTCGTCGTTTTGCCTATGGATTTATCTGTTTTTCTTGCATGGCAGATTTTGGCTGTCCCGACCGGAGCTATCGCCGGCCTTGCCGGCCGAGACTCCCGACGTCGATGTCGTCATTCCCGCGCGTGACGAGGCAGAGACCATCGGCCGCGTGGTCGTGTCGCTGCTGGCCCAGGAATATGCCGGCAAGGTCCGCATCATTTTGATCGACGACGGTTCGAGCGATGGCACGGCGGAAATCGCACGCGCCGCGGCATCGGCGTTCGCAACATCGTCCCCCACGGCGGTATCGGACACCGCCGCGGTCTCGCGGGTCAACGGCTCGAACCTGCAGGTGATTTCCGGCCAGCCCAAACCAACCGGCTGGTCCGGCAAATTGTGGGCCGTGAGCCAAGGTATCGCGCGTGCCGAAGCGCCGGTCCTGCTGTTGGCCGATGCCGACATCGTGCATCATCCCCTGCACCTGGCAACGCTGGTCGCACGGCTGAACGAACCGCGGGTCGATATGGTGAGCGAGATGGTGCGGCTCAACTGCTCCAGCCTTGCCGAACGCTCGCTGGTGCCGGCCTTCGTGTATTTTTTTCAGATGCTGTATCCCTTTGCCCGCGTGAACGATCCCAACTCGACGCTGGCCGCCGCGGCCGGCGGTACCGTGCTGATTCGACGCGAGGCGTTGGAACGAATCGGCGGCATCGCATCGATCAAGGGCGCGCTCATCGACGATGTGACCTTGGCCAAAGCCGTGAAGCGGGGCGGGGCGATCTACTTGGGTCATTCGGGCTTGGCGGTCTCGATCCGCCCCTATCCCGCCTTTACCGATATTTGGAACATGATTACGCGCACGGCGTTCACTCAGCTGCATTATTCGGCCGCACTGCTGGTGCTTACCTTGATGGGTCTCACGCTGGTTTGGTGGGTACCCATCGGCGCAGCGCTGTTCAGCCACGGTTGGCAGCGGCTATGCGGGCTGGCGGCTTTCGCACTGGCTGCCATAAGTTTCGTGCCCACACTGAGGCGCTACCACCGCAGCGGCTTCTGGTCACTGGCGTTGCCGCTGATTGCACTCTTCTATATGGCCGCCACGCTGAGTTCCGCTCTGGCCTATTGGCGCGGCAGCGGCGCCCGCTGGAAAAACCGCAATTATGGAACCTAGGGTCACTCGAACAAAGGGCTAGCGGAGCGTGAGGCGGCGGCTAGTGGAACCGGGGGCTCGTAACACGGGACGATGTAACATAGCCAAGGGAGCGAGGCGGGCCGGGCCGCCGGCTTCCCCCGGCTTGCGCTCGAGACGCGAGCAGTGCTAGATTCCACCCCTATGTACTCGATGCACAGCACTCTTTTCGCCGCCCCCAGCGCATTCCGCGCCGGGACGCTCGCTCTGCTTCTGCTGCGCCGCTAGGCGCCACATACTCGCGCTATCGGTCGGCGCTTACAAGACCGGAAAAATAAATCCTCCAAGAGCGTCCTTGACGGGAGGGATTTCAATCCGTGGGGCGCGAAACCCGAGAGAGTAGAGAACAGCATGTTGAGTAATCCGTCGACCAAGTACCAGTCCTTCAAACCCATCGATCTTTCCGATCGAACCTGGCCCAATCGAGTCATCACGGCGCCGCCCACCTGGTGCAGCGTCGACCTGCGTGACGGCAATCAGGCACTGATCGAACCCATGGATGCCGCGCGCAAGCGCCGCATGTTCGACATGCTGGTCAAGATTGGCTTCAAGGAAATCGAAGTGGGGTTCCCCGCGGCCTCGCAAACCGACTTCGATTTCGTCCGAGAGATCATCGAACAGCGGTTGATTCCGGACGATGTCACCATCCAGGTATTGACCCAGGCCCGGCCCGAACTGATTGCGCGTACTTATGAATCTTTGCGGGGCGCGCGACGCGCCATCGTCCATGTGTACAACTCCACATCGGTTGCGCAACGTCGCGTCGTGTTCCGCACGGATCGCGCCGGCATCATCGAGATTGCGCTACGGGGTGCCACGGCCGTGCGCGAGCACGCCGAACTCGATCGCGGCACCGAGTGGATATTTCAATACAGCCCGGAGAGCTTCACCGGCACGGAACTCGATTTCGCGGTGGAGATATGCGATGCCGTGAATTCCGTGTGGGAACCGACGCCGCGCCATAAATCCATCCTCAATTTGCCGGCCACGGTTGAGATGGCCACGCCCAATATCTATGCCGACCAAATAGAATGGTTCGGGCGGCATGTGGGTAAGCGGGATGCGGTGGTGTTGAGCGTGCACCCACACAACGATCGCGGCACCGGCGTGGCCGCAGCGGAGCTTGCCGTCATGGCGGGGGCGGACCGCGTCGAGGGCACCTTGTTCGGCAACGGCGAGCGCACCGGAAATGTCGACATCGTAACGTTGGCTCTCAACCTTTATACACAAGGCGTTGATCCTGCTCTGGATTTCTCCAACATTAATGAGGCCGCAAGGTGCGCGGAGGCCTGTAACCAGTTGCCCATCCATCCGCGCCATCCCTACGTGGGCGATCTGGTGTTCACCGCCTTCTCGGGCTCGCATCAAGACGCCATAAAGAAGGGTCTCGCGGCGCGCGGTGATGCGGACATCTGGGACGTACCGTACTTGCCGGTGGATCCGTCGGACCTCGGGCGTTCGTATGATTCCATCATTCGCGTCAACAGCCAGTCGGGGAAGGGTGGCGTCGCCTATCTGCTCGAACGCGACTATCAGCTGGTGATGCCGCGCCGATTGCAGATCGAATTCAGCCAGATCGTACAAGCGGCAGCAGATATCACGGGTAAGGAACTGAGTTCTCAGGAGTTATGGGACCTGTTTACCCAGGAGTATTTGGCCCCGCGGCAGCCCTTCGTGTATCGCTCGCATCAATTGGCCGCCTCCACCGACGGCGCCGATAGCGAACGTCTGTCGCTGCAAGTCGAACGCGATGGACGAGCGGAGACCTGGCACGGACAAGGCTCGGGGCCCATCGACGCCATGGTCAAAGCCATTGGCTTGCCCTTCGACCTGCTCTCCTACGAGGAGCACTCCCGCGGCGAAGGCAGCGGCGCGAAGGCCGTTGCCTATATAGAGATCACGACGCGCTCGCGCCGCACGCTTTTCGGTGCGGGCATGCACAGCAACATCATCACGGCGTCGCTGCTGGCCATTCTTTCTGCCGTCAATCGAGCGGTTGCACGAGGTGCGCTGCCGGCGCGCGATGCCGCACTTACCGGGACTTAGGCGGGATCTCTAGATAACGCTTGATATAAATATCCTAAGCTATTGATATATAATTTTAAATAAATCGTAACCTTGAAATCATAGTTTCGCAGCCCGATTGCTGTATAAGCGCAACAGTTGGAAGTCTTCGCGCTAGTTGAATGCCGGACAGAATCCGCTATAGTGCGCAGCTTCATGCACCGGGCCAATCGATCCTATTGATTTCAAGGGCTTTTCTCGAACAATGAGCGAACGCGAAGACGAACATTTTGATATCGACGATGAGTTTCTTGGCGAAGCCGAAGAATCCCATGACTTCGATCCTCTGATAGAGCGCGCCGAACGGCGGCCTAAAGCCGTGGCAGTCGGCAAACGCGGCAAGGCGGCTTGGAGCCGTGTCGAGGACGTCATTGCCGAACGGCAGCTGGAAAAAGAGCTGCGCGACATCTTCGAAGACGATTAATAATCGTTTGAGGCGAGTAACCGTTTGAGGCGGCCACCGGCGCGCCGCAACCCCAACATGCGCGTTCATATCCGTGTTTGAAAACAGTGAAGACTGGGTCGTCCTGAAATTCGGCGGCACCAGCGTCTCATCCGCCGCCAATTGGCACAACATTGCCGGCGTGTTGCGCGAGCGCATGGCGGCCAAGCTTCGACCGGTGGTGGTGCATTCCGCCATGTCGGGGGTGACCGATCAGCTGGAGTCGTTGTTGTCCGCCGCCATTGCCGGCGGTCATCTGGAGGTACTCGCACAGATCGATCGAGGTCATCGCGATCTCGCGCAAAAATTGTCCATTGTCCCCAGCGCGCAATTCGACGGTTTCATGGACGACCTCGAGCGCATGGCGGATGCCATCGCGGAAACTCGGGAGCTCAGCGATCGGGTTCGCGCCCGCGTCATGGCGATGGGCGAACTGCTGGCCACATCGTTGGGGGCCACCTTCCTGAACGCTCAGGGAATCAACACGGCCTGGGCGGATGCGCGCCAGTTTTTGCGCGCCGAACAACGCCATGGCACGAATGAAAGGGCCGGTCTCTTGTCCGCCACCTGTGATTTCGCGCCGGACCGGCGGCTGCAGGACTACTGGCGGGGGCTCAACCGAGTGGTGATCACTCAAGGGTTCATCGCCGCAAACGACGAGGGCGACACCGTGCTGTTGGGACGCGGGGGCTCCGACACCTCCGGATCCTATTTCGCCGCGAAGCTCGCGGCCGTGCGGTTGGAGATATGGACCGACGTCCCCGGTCTGTTCAGTGCCAATCCGCGCTTGGTACCCACCGCGCGGCTGTTGCGTGCCTTGCACTATGATGAAGCGCAGGAAATCGCCAGCAACGGCGCCAAGATCCTGCATCCGCGCTGCGTCTTGCCGGTGCGGCAGTACAAGATTCCGCTGCACGTGTACGCCACCCAGGCGCCCGGCCTCGAGGGCACGGTGATTTCGGCCAACGTCGCGGATAGCGCCGCGCAGGTCAAGGCCATCGCCATCAAGAAGGGCATCACCCTGATCTCCATGGAAAGCCCGGGGATGTGGCATCAGGTGGGGTTCCTCGCGGATGCATTCCAAGTGTTCAAGCAACAGGGCTTGTCGGTGGACCTGGTGTCGACTTCGGAAACCAACGTGACGGTATCGCTGGATCCGGCGGCCAACACGCTGGATGCGACCGCGCTCGAGCGCTTGAGCGCCGCGCTTGGCGAGCTATGCCGCGTGGAAATATTGGGGCCCTGCGCGTCTCTCAGCCTGTTGGGTCACAATATCCGCGGCATTTTGCATGAGCTGGGAACGGCATTCGAATTGTTCCAGGATCATAAGATCTATCTCGTGACCCAAGCGGCGAACGATTTGAACTTCACCTTCGTGATCGATGAATCGCAAGGCGATCGTCTGGTGCATCAGCTGCACGAGCGGCTGATTCAAAGCATCGGCTCCGACAAGGTGATGGGTCCTACCTGGCAGCAATTGTTCGCCGCCAAGAAAGGCGCACCGGCAGCCACTCACTGGTGGGAAGAGCCGCACAAGCGCCGACGCCTATGCGAAATTGCCCGGCGCGAATCGGCCGCCTTCGTCTACGACGGAGCGACGCTGGATGCGGCGATCGCCCAAGTGAAGCGCGTCGGCTCCGTGGACCGCTGGGCCTATGCGATGAAAGCCAATTGGCACCCGGAGATCCTGCGCCGAGTGCATGCCGCCGGGCTGTTGTTGGAATGCGTGTCGCAAGGGGAACTCGCGCATGCATTTGCATCGGTGCCCGATCTGGTGCCGCAGCGCGTGCTGTTCACACCCAATTTTGCACCGCGCGCCGAGTACGAGTTTGGTCTCGGGCTTGGCGTACACGTCACGCTGGATAACTTATATCCGCTCAAGATGTGGCCGGAATTGTTTCGCGGCAAGGACATATTCCTGCGCATCGATCCCGGGTTCGGCCGGGGTCACCACCATCATGTGCGCACGGCCGGCGTCCACTCGAAGTTTGGCGTGCCCATCGACGAGGCGGACGAACTCGCCGCGTTGGTGCGAAGCGCCGGCGCTCGCGTGGTGGGCTTGCATGCCCACACCGGCAGCGGCATATTCGACGTGACCAATTGGCTCGAAACCGGCACGCTGCTGGCGGAATTGGCACAGCGCTTTCCCGAAGTCCGCGTCGTCGATCTCGGCGGCGGAATCGGCGTACCCGAGCAACTGGGCCAGGCCGAGATCGATCTCGCGGCGCTGGACGCCGGTGTGGCGGCCCTCAAGCTGAAATTTCCGGCCCTACAGTTTTGGATGGAACCGGGACGATTCCTGGTCGCCAAAGCGGGCGTGCTGGTTGCCGTCGTGACCCAACTCAAGGGCAAGGGAGACGTGCAGTACGTGGGCATTGCCACCGGCATGAACTCGCTCATCAGGCCGGCGCTGTACGGCGCGCATCACGATATTCGCAACCTCACCCGACTCGATGAACCCTTGAGCCATCGGGTCAACGTGGTCGGCCCGATCTGCGAGACCGCGGATCAATTGGGAGCCGATCGTTGGCTGCCACCGTCGCAAGAGGGTGATGTGTTGTTGATTGCGACCTGCGGCGCGTATGGCTTCGCCATGGCGTCGAATTACAACCTGCGCCCGCCCGCGGCAGAGTTTATGATTTAGCCATGACGAACATCGGCATCATCGGTTGGCGCGGCATGGTCGGATCGGTACTTCTCGAGCGCATGCGCACGGAGAAGGATTTCGATGTGGTCGAGCCCACGTTTTTCAGCACCTCCCAGGCCGGCGCTGCCTCGCCCGACATTGGCCGCAGGGTGGGGCCGGTTGAGGATGCCCATGATATCGAGGCGCTCGCCCGCTTGCCGATTTTGGTGAGCGCTCAGGGCGGCGATTATACGACGGCCGTGCATTCGCGGCTGCGCGCGGCGGGCTGGCAGGGCTATTGGATCGACGCGGCGTCGACGCTGCGAATGGCCGAGCACGCCGTCATCGTGCTCGATCCGGTGAATCTACCGGTCATGCAAGCGGCTCAGGCCCAAGGCATCAAGGACTTCATCGGCGGAAATTGCACGGTATCGCTCATGCTGATGGCGGTGTGCGGTTTGATGCGCGCGGGATTGGTGGAATGGATTTCGGCCATGACCTATCAGTCGGCCTCCGGCGCCGGCGCCCAGAATATGCGAGAGCTTCTCGAACAGATGGGATTCGTGTATCAGTCGGCGTCGCAGTCGCTGCGCGATCCCGCGGCCACCATTCTCGACATCGACCGCGCCGTCAGCCATGCCTTGGGCGACGGCAAGTTTCCGCAGGCGCAATTCGGCGTTCCGCTGGCGGCAAGCCTCATTCCCTGGATCGACAAGGATCTGGGCAACGGCCAAAGCCGCGAGGAATGGAAGGCCGGTGCCGAATCGAACAAGATCATGGGCACTACGCGTAAGCCCGTGCCCGTCGAGGGCCTCTGCGTGCGGGTCAGCGCCATGCGCTGTCACTCGCAGGCTCTGACCATCAAGCTCACGCGCGACATCCCGCTCACCGAGATCGAGTCATTGATTGCGGGCGGCAATTCTTGGGTCCGGGTCGTGCCCAACGACCGCGAGTCCTCGATCAAGGAACTCTCGCCCGCGGCGGTCAGCGGCCGGATGACGGTGCCCGTCGGCCGCCTGCGCAAGATGGCAATGGGCGGCGAGTATCTATCGGCCTTCACCGTCGGCGATCAGCTTCTCTGGGGCGCCGCCGAACCCCTGCGCCGGACTATGCGATTCCTGCTTCCGCATGTGTGAGTAGGTGGATCGGTACGGGTTGGACGCGCCATATTTCGGCGCAATATTCGCGGATGGTTCGGTCCGATGAAAATTTGCCGCTGCGCGCGGTGTTGAGGATGGACATTCGGGTCCAGCGCTCCGTATCGCGGTAGACCGCCGCCACCTTGTCCTGGCATTCGACGTAGGACTGGAAATCGGCCAGCAATAAATAGGGATCGTGGTACAGCAGTCCGTCGATCAGCGGCCGGAACAATTCGCTGTCGCCGCGTGAAAAGAAGCCGCTGCGAATGAGATCGATCACGTCGCGCAAACCCTGGTTGCCGTTGTAGTAGTCCATGGGGTGATAGCCGCGGGCCTTCAGCCCATACACTTCCTCCGCGTTCAAGCCGAACAGAAAGAAATTGTCGGCGCCGACTTCTTCGCGAATTTCAATGTTCGCGCCGTCCAACGTGCCTATGGTGAGGGCGCCGTTCATGGAGAATTTCATATTGCCCGTTCCGGAGGCCTCTTTCCCGGCAGTCGATATCTGTTCCGACAGATCCGCCGCCGGATAGACCCGCTGGCCGTTGGTCACGTTGAAGTTCGGCAGGAACACGACTTTCAGCCGATCGCGAACGTCGGGATCGCGGTTTACCACGTCTCCGACCGCCGTGATCAACTTGATCATGAGTTTGGCAAGATGATATCCGGGCGCCGCTTTACCGCCGAAGATGAACGTTCGCGGTTGCACCGCCAGTGAGGGATTCGATTTGATGGCGTGATAGAGCGAAACGATATGCAGCACTTTCAGGTGCTGGCGCTTGTATTCATGAATTCGCTTGACCAACACATCGAAGATTGAGTCAGGGTCCGCAACGATGCCGGTGCGCTCGAGGGCGAGCGCTGCGAAGGCGCGTTTATTGTGCTGCTTGATTTCGCGCCAGCGATGGCGAAAATCGGCGTCGTCGGCGAGGGGTTCGAGCCGTTTCAGCTGTGCGAGATCCTTGATCCAGCCGTCGCCGATGTGCTCGCAAATCAGGTCCGACAGCTGCGGATTGGACAGAACCATCCAGCGCCGCGGCGTGACGCCATTGGTCTTGTTGCTGAATTTTTTCGGCCACAACTCGTAAAAATCCTTGAGCACATCGCGCTTCAGCAGCTCCGAATGCAATTCGGCGACGCCGTTGATGGCATGGCTCCCCACGCAGGCCAAGTGCGCCATGCGAACGTACCGCTCCCCCGTCTCGTCGATCAACGAAAGACGCGAGATACGCGCTTCGTCGCCGAGGAAGCGGATTCGGACCTCTTCCAGGAAATGCGCGTTGATTTCATAAATGATTTGCAAATGCCGCGGCAAGACCCCGCCGAATACGGCAAGCGACCAGCGCTCGAGCGCCTCGGGCAGCAAGGTATGGTTGGTGTAGGCGAACGTTTTGCAGGTCACGTTCCACGCGTCCGCCCACGGCAGCACGTATTCATCGACCAGCAACCGCATGAGTTCGGCGATCGCGATGGCCGGGTGGGTGTCGTTGAGCTGGACCGCAAATTTCTCGTGAAACTTGTCCACCGACAGTTTTTGCCTTTCGAGGATTCGGAACATGTCCTGCAAGGAACAGGAGACGAAGAAATACTGCTGTTCCAGGCGCAATTCCTTGCCGCGCAGCTCTACATCGTTCGGATACAGCACCTTGCTCAAATTTTCCGACGTGACTTTTTGGTTCACTGCGCCGTAGTAGTCGCCGCTATTGAAAATGGCGAAGTCGAAGGACTCGGGTGCCTCCGACCGCCACAAGCGCAGCGTGTTGGCCGTGTTGCTGCGGTACCCGAGGATGACCGTGTCGTAGGGGACGCCGCAGACGATTTTGTGCGGCACCCAACGAATCCGCAGTCGATTGTGTTCGTCTATGTATTGCTCCGTCGATCCGCCGAACTTGACGTCCACCGACCATTCGGGTCTGACCAGTTCCCACGGATTGCCGTAGCGCAGCCATTTGTCGGTCTTCTCAATTTGCCAACCGTCGACGATCTCTTGGTGAAAGATCCCGAATTCATAACGGATGCCGTAACCGAGTGCGGGAACCTCCAGCGTGGCGAGAGAATCGATGAAGCAGGCCGCCAGCCGGCCAAGGCCGCCGTTACCCAAGCCCGGTTCCTCCTCCTGGCCCAGCAATTGCTCGAAATTCATGCCGAGTTCCGTCATGCACTCTTTGACGGTATCGAAGATGCCCAGATTGATGAGGTTGTTGCCCAGGTGCGGGCCCATCAGGAATTCGGCGGACAGGTAAGCGACGGTGCGCGACCCTTGTTTGGTATAGGCGGCTGCCGTGCTGATCCAGCGCTGCAACATCCGATCGCGCACGGCATAGGCCAACGCCATGTAGTAGTCGTTGTTGGTCGCGAGCGCCGGGAACTTGCCCTGCATGTAGAAAAGATCGTCCAAGAAGGCGCTCTTGATGGCGTCTTTGCCGAGCGCCGTCCGCTCGTCCTCAACTCGCCGGTCGGGTTTCACAGGTTGCAAATTAGAAGTCACAGGTTTCCTTTTGCGGGCTCTCGAGCCCCTACTTCAAGTTCCGAGGACGAGCCTAGGGGGACCAAACCACTTCCACCGGGGTACGCCGTTGGCGCAGTACGGCACGCACCGGCATGAGCTGCGCTGCGCCCGGCTGGGTCGCGGCGACATAGGTCTGCCACTTCGCTTCGCCGGTGATGAGAATCACGATGCGGCGCGAATCGAGCAACGCGGCGAGATTCAGACTCAAGCGCTCTTGGGGGGCGCTGGGTGCGCGCATACCGATGCAGCCGGGCGCGGCGGTTTCATCCAGCGCGCCCTCGAGATTCGGGGAGCCGGGAAACAACGATGCCGTGTGTCCGTCATCGCCCATTCCGAGCACCACCGCATCGAACGGACGCGGGACATCCGCGAACGTCTCCCACGCCGCCGCGGCGCCAAGATCGGGCGTGGGCGCGCCGTTCTTGAGGCCCCGAAAGCGGGCGGCAGCGGCGCGGTCCTTGAGCAACTCGTCGCGGATCAATCGCTCGTTGCTGGCGGGATCCGTGGGTTCCACCCAGCGCTCATCCGCGAGCGCCACGCACACTCGGCTCCAGTCCAGTGTTTGGCTGCGCAAATATTCGAACAGCCTGATGGGGGATCGGCCGCCCGAGACCACCAGGCTGGCCAGTCCGCGTGCGGTAATCGCCGCGGAGAGATCCGCTGCGATGCGCTGTGCAAGCTCGCGGGATAAGGCTTCAAGGTCTGGATAACGACAGACCGCCGGTTCGGCGTTCATCATGCTCTAAAGTTCATCATGCCAGGAGAATCCGTCGCGGCCGATCAGTGAACTGGCGGCGGCCGGTCCCCAGCTACCCGCGATGTAGGTCTTGGGCCGCTCATCGTATTGTTGCCAGCCGGCGAGAATCGGGTCAACCCAGCGCCATGCGGCATCCAGTTCGTCCCTGCGCATGAACAAGGTGAGGTTGCCCTTCACCGTATCCATGAGCAATCGCTCATAGGCATCGAGACTGCGGGTCTTGAATGTTTCACCCAGATCGAGGGCGAGGCTCACCGGCTTCAAGCGCATGCCTTCGCCCGGGTTCTTCGCGAGAATGGTCATGGTGATGCTTTCATCCGGCTGCAAGCGAATCACCAGTTCGTTGGCGGTATTGGAGGTCTGCGGCTTTTCGAAGATGGGATGCGGTACCTCATCGAAGGTGACGACCAGTTCGGTGAGACGGTCTTGAAGGCGCTTGCCGGTGCGCAGATAAAACGGCACGCCGGCCCAGCGCCAGGTATCGATCTCGACTTTCAACGCCGTAAAGGTCTCGGTGGTGCTGTCGGACGCGATATCGGATTCATCGAGATACCCGGGTACCGGAACACCGTGCACCGCACCGGCTTTGTATTGGCCGCGTACCGTCTTGGTGAGTACGTCGCGATCGCGTAAGGGACGCAACGCCCGAAGCACCTTCAGCTTCTCGTCGCGCACGGCATCCGGATCGCTGCTCGCCGGCGGCTCCATGGCCATGATGCACAACAGTTGCAGCAAATGGTTCTGCACCATGTCGCGCAGCGCGCCGGTCTGGTCGTAGAAATGGCCGCGCCTTTCCACGCCGAGCTCTTCGGCGACCGTGATCTGCACGTGCTTGATGAGGCCGCGCCGCCACAGCGGCTCGAACAACGCGTTGCCGAAGCGCAGCGCCATGAGATTCTGCACGGCCTCCTTGCCGAGGTAGTGATCGATGCGATAAATCTGCTGCTCGGTGAACACCGCACCGACTTGCTGGTTGATGAGATCGGCCGACTGGGTATCGTGGCCCAACGGTTTTTCGAGTACCACGCGTGACGATGGCGTGACCACCCCGGCCTTGGCGATATTGTTGCAAATCACCGAGAACAGGTTCGATGCGGTCGAAAAGAAGAACACTCTCACGAACTGCTCGCGGCCCTTCAGCGCGGCGGCGATTTGTCCGTAATCCTGCTCCACGGAGGCGTCGAGCTTGAGGTAATCGAGGAGGCCGATGAAAGCCTCCCAGCGCGCCGGATCGAACTCCTTGCCAAGGAATCCCCTACAGGCGGATTCGGCTTGTGCCGCATAGTCGCCGCGCGACAGCGGCGTTCGGGCAATGCCGTAGATGCGCGATTCGGCCGAGACCTGTCCTGCCGCATAGCGGCGATACAGCGCGGGCAGAAGCTTGCGCGTGACCAGGTCTCCCGTGCCTCCGAAAAGCAACATATCGAATGTCGGTAATACAGCCACCGTGGCGAAGTCCTCGTTTACTGGGCCTGAGAGCGTAGCACTTGCACCGGCGTTCTTGTAAGGGTTCCCGATATGGCACAATGAGATATGACGACAAACTCACAAAACCTTCATCCACAGGTGGGTGCGGTCACGGAGCGAATTCGTGAACGCAGCGCGCCGGGACGTGCCGGGTATCTCGAGCGAATGGACGCTGCGCGACGACGAGGCTCTGCGCGCGGGGCCTTGTCGTGCACCAATCTTGCGCATGGCTTCGCGGCATCGGACGCCACGGACAAGGAGGCCCTGAAGCGTATGCGCTGGCCCAATGTGGCCATCGTGTCGGCCTATAACGACATGCTGTCGGCGCACCAACCGCTCGAAAAGTATCCTGCTCTCATCAAGCGGGCTGCGCGCGAGGCCGGTGCCGTGGCTCAATTCGCCGGCGGTGTGCCTGCCATGTGCGATGGGGTGACGCAGGGTCAACCCGGAATGGAATTGTCCTTGTTCAGCCGTGACGTGATTGCCATGGCCACGGGCGTCGCTTTGACCCACAACATGTTCGATTCTGCACTGTGCCTCGGCGTGTGCGACAAAATCGTGCCGGGCTTGGTGATGGGTGCCCTTGCCTTCGGGCATTTGCCGGTGATTTTCGTTCCTGGCGGCCCCATGCCCTCCGGGGTGCCGAACAAGGAAAAGGCGCGCATCCGCCAGCTTTACGCCGAAGGCAAGGTCGATCGCGACGCGCTGCTGGAATCCGAGGCCGGCAGCTACCATTCCGCGGGAACCTGTACGTTCTACGGCACCGCGAACAGCAATCAAATGCTGATGGAAGTGATGGGCCTGCACATTCCCGGCTCGGCATTCGTGCCGCCGAATACGCCGCTGCGGGACGCGCTCACGGCCGCCGCCGCGCAGCGGGCAGCGCGTATTACCGCGCTGGGAGAGGAGTATTTACCTCTGGCTCGGGTCATCGATGAGAAGTCGATGGTGAATGGGATCGTCGGTTTACTCGCCACCGGCGGCTCGACCAATCACACGCTGCACCTGGTGGCCATGGCGCGCTGTGCGGGGATAACCATCACCTGGGACGATTTCAGCGATTTGTCCGCGGTGGTGCCGTTGCTGACGCGCATCTATCCGAATGGGAGCGCCGACGTCAACCGATTTCAGATGGCCGGAGGCATGGCGTTTCTGATCCGCGAGTTGCTGGACGCGGGTCTTCTACACCGCGACACCGTGACGGTGATGGGCGAGGGATTGCGTGCCTATTCGGCGGAGCCCTGGCTCGAGGACGGTAAGCTGTCGTGGCGCGCGGCACCGGCCACCAGCGGCGACCTTGATGTGCTGCGTCCCGCGGAGAACCCCTTCAGCGCTCACGGCGGCCTACGACTGTTGACCGGCAATCTCGGCAGGGCCGTCATCAAGACCTCGGCCATGAAAGCCGAGCACCATGTGGTCGAAGCACCGGCGGTGGTCTTCGACGATCAAGAGGATGTGATGGTGGCCTTCAAAGAGGGACGGTTGTCGCGCGATTGCGTGGCCATTGTGCGATTTCAGGGGCCTCGCGCCAACGGAATGCCCGAGCTGCACCAGCTCACGCCGTCGTTGGCGTCCCTGCAGAGCAAGGGGTTTCACGTGGCGCTGGTGACGGATGGCCGCATGTCCGGTGCGTCGGGCAGCGTACCGGCTGCGATCCACGTGACGCCGGAGGTTTTGGGCGGCGGACCGCTGGGGCGGGTACGCGATGGCGACATCATCCGCTTGGACTGCAGCGCCGGCGTGCTCGAGGCCAAGGTTCCCGAGGCCATCTGGCGGCAACGAGAGCTGCCGGTGATGAGTCCTGCGAAGAACGACTTCGGTGCCGGCCGGGAACTATTTGCCAGTCTGCGGCGCGTCGCCGGTGAGGCCGAGGCGGGCGCCATTTCTTTGATGTGAACCATAACGCCTTGGTGAACGATAACGCCTTGGTGAATGATAACGCCATTTGAACGGCCGCCGAATCTCGAGTTCGGCCGAAGGACCTTTACGTGAATATTCGTGAAATTGTCGGGCTTGCCCCGGTGATCCCGGTGCTGACCATTACCGAGCTCGAGCATGCGGTGCCGCTGGCGCGAGCCCTGTCGGCCGGGGGTCTGCGGGTGCTGGAAATTACGCTGCGCACGCCGGTGGCGCTGGCCGCCATAGACGCCATGCGCAAGGCGCTCCCCGAGGCCGTCATCGGGGTGGGAACCCTCACGCGAGCGGTGGATTTTGCGGCGGCGGATCGCGTGGGGGCGCAATTCGGCGTGACCCCGGGCTTGACGCCGGAGCTTGCGGCCGCGGCGCGCGGGGCGCGCTTTCCGCTGCTTCCGGGGGTGATGACGCCGACGGAATTGATCGCGGCACGCGCCGCGGGATTCAACGTGTTGAAGCTGTTTCCGGCGGAACAGGCCGGCGGACTCGGCATGCTGCGTGCGTTGGGCGCGCCGTTTCCGGACGTGCTTTTCTGCCCCACCGGCGGCATCACCCGCGCGACGGCGCCCGACTATCTGGCGTTGCCCAATGTGGCGTGTGTGGGCGGCTCCTGGGTGGCACCGCGCGCCATGTTGGAAGCGGGAGACTGGCGGGGTATCGAGGCGCTCGCGCGCGATGCAGCCGCTTTGAAGAGAACCTAGTCGCGGATCAACGGCGTGCGGCCCACCAACAGCATGCGAGCCACCCACAGCGAGCGACCCGTGCGACCCGTGCGACCTGTGCGGCCTGTGCGGCCTGTGCGACCCACCACCAGCGTGTAGATGAAGGATCTCACCGAAAAATCGATCGGCGGGCATATTCTGCAAATGGCGGTGCCCATCGCCGCGGGTATGTTCTTTCAGACGCTGTACTTTCTGATCGATTTGTATTTCGTCGCTCATCTCGGCGATGCCGCACTGGCGGGGGTGGGCGCGGCCGGCAATGTAACCTTCCTGGTGTTCGCACTGACCCAGGTGCTGGGCGTGGGCACCGTCGCGCTGATCTCGCATGCAGCCGGGCGCAAGGACCGTGCCGATGCGACGCTGGTGTTCAATCAGAGTTTGGTTCTATCGGCAACTTGCGCGCTGGTTACGCTGCTGTTCGGCTACGCTTTGGCATCGCCGTATATGCACACTCTCGGCTCGGATGCGGCGATGGCGGCGGCCGGCGTGCGGTATCTGTATTGGTTTCTGCCGAGTCTCGGTCTGCAATTCGCGCTCGTCGTCATGGGCTCCGCGCTGCGCGGTACCGGCATCGTACAGCCCACCATGATGGTTCAGGTGCTCACCGTCATTTTGAACGCCGTGCTCGCGCCCATACTCATCGCAGGTTGGGTAACGGGGTACCCGCTCGGTGTGGCGGGCGCGGGACTTGCGAGTTCATTGGCGGTCGCGGTGGGCGTGATGCTCCTGGGCGTGTACTTCCATCGTTTGGAAAAATACGTGGCGTTCGATTCGTCGGCGTGGCGCCCGCAGCTGGCCACCTGGGGGCGATTGCTGCGCATCGGGCTCCCCGCCGGAGGCGAGTTCGTATTGATGTTCGTCCTAATGGCGGTGACGTACTGGCTGCTTCGGCGCTTTGGGCCGGAGACTCAGGCGGGATACGGTGTGGGCACGCGGATCATGCAAAGCATGTTTCTGCCGGCCATGGCGGTGTCGTTTGCGTCGGCGCCCATCGTCGGACAGAACTTCGCGGCCGGCAGATATGCACGCGTGCGCGAAGCGTTCTGGGTGGCAGCCGCGAGCGGCGCTGCCATCATGACGGTGCTGACGCTGCTGTGCCAATGGCGCGCTGCCTGGGTGGTACGGGCATTCACCACCGAGCCCACCGCCATGGCAGTGGGCTCGCAATTTCTTCATGTCGTGTCCTGGAACTTCGTCGCGTCGGGATTCGTGTTCACCTGCTCGGCGCTGTTTCAAGGGCTGGGAAATACCATTCCTTCTCTGCTGAGTTCAGCGAGCCGCATCGTCAGCTTCCTGATCCCGGCGCTTTGGTTGGCGGCGAGACCGGAATTCCAGGTGGTTCAACTCTGGTATGCGTCCGTTGCCAGCATGACCTTGCAGGCGCTGGTCAGCCTCTGGCTGGTGCGCGGGCAGTTTCGCGGGCGACTGAGATTGAGCGCCTCGCCTACGCCCGCCGGCGCTCAAGGCATCCGGTGTCCGGTGTTCACCAGCGGTTGCGGGCATTCGCAGGTCACGGTGGTGCCACCGCTCGGGATTGACTCGATCAGCAGGCGTGCGTGGAGCGTCGCCGCTCGATAGCGCATGGTCTCGACGCCCAAGCCGCCGCGTTGCGCCAAGCCGATGGCAAATCCCTTCCCATTGTCCGCGACCTTGACACGCACCGTTCGGGCATCGATCACCAACGTGACGTCGATATTCTCCGCATCGGAGTGGACGACTGCGTTGTTGAGCGCTTCCTGAGTGATTCGATACAGCTGGTTGCGTGAGTCCCAAGACAGGCGCACCGGCGCTCCCTCGGTCGCGGTGAATCCAATGCTGTGACCGCCCATGTCCGCGGCGCGGCTCACCAATTGGTGAATCCCTTTCGCCAGGCCCCCCTGGCTTTCCGTCAGAGGCGAAATGCCCCGCACGATGTCGCGGCAGTTCGCTACCGCGTTCCTGGCGATCTCCGACAGAGCGATGGCATCGACGGCAAGCGGTGAGCCTGAACGCTGGGCCTTGGTCGCGAATGCACCCGCCATGAGCGACAGTCCGGTGAGTTCCTGACCCAGTCCATCGTGAAGATCGCGGCCCAGCCGTTCCTGTTCGCTGCTCGTCGCCTCACGCACGGCGCGCTCGAGCCGCTTGCGTTCGGTGATGTCTTGCGTCGAGATGAAATAGAGGGGCTGCTCATATTCATCTCGGATCAATGAAACGGACAACAACGTCCAAATGGTATGACCCGATTTGTGAATATAGCGCTTTTCCATTTCGTAGTAGGTCCGCTTACCCTCGAGCATTTCGCGCACGAACTGTAAATCCTGAGTAAGGTCATCGGGATGGGTGATCGCCTGAAAGTCGATCTTCAAGAGTTCCTCAGCCGAGTAGCCCACCATGCGGCAGAGCGCCGGGTTTACCCGCAGCCAATGACCATCGGGGCTCACCATCGCCTTGCCGATTGCGGCGAGGTCGAATGCCGAGCGGAACCGTTCCTCGCGCTCGCGCAGGCGGTGCGCATCGCGGTGCCGCTGAATGACCACCGCGGCCAGCGGGCCGGCGATTCGGAGCACATTGAGATCCGCAGCGGTGGGTTCGCGCGGCTCGCTGTAATACATGGCGAACGTGCCGAGAAGCTCTCCTTGATCGTCGATCACCGGAGTGGACCAGCACGCCGCGAGGTCATGGGTCCTAGCGAGGTCTCGATAGCCGTCCCACAACGGCGACCGCTGAATGTCAGAGACGACAACCAGGGCGCGCCGCGCCGCCGCCGTACCGCACGAGCCCACCCCTTCGCCGAAGGCTATTCCTTCGATCGCTGCGCTATAGGCATCCGGCAGGTGGGGTGCGGCGCCGCAATGCAGCGTACCCTTCTTTGGGTCAAGGAGTTGAATCGAGCAGCGCATATTCGGCGACAGGCGCTCCACGAATAACGCGAGGTTATGGAGCTGCGCGGATAGCGGTTTGCCTGACCCAACGACTTCGACCAGCCGCGCTACCGCGTCCAGGGTATGGCGGTCATCGAGCCGCGGTTCGTCCGGAATGGATTTCACACCGCTCACTCCCAAATGCTGTCGAACACTCCACCAAGATCACGGTGGCTACTCAACCGGAGTTTACGCCCGACACGCCTCGATCCGCCTCGATCTTCAGCAACTTCTGCAGGCGCAGAATCGTGAAGCCCGGCGGGAGAGGAGAGCAGCGCCAAGCCTTCGTTTGCGGGATCTCGGCCTCAGTACTTCAGACCCAGGGTCGCATACCATTCGCGCGGCGCGTTGTAGGTGCCAAACACCACCCCGCCCGCCACCTGCGGCTGTCCGGTGGTGACGAAGCGCCGATCGGTGAGGTTGGTGCCGCCGATGGTGAAGGTCACCCGGCCGTTCGGCGCCACGATCGACGTGGACGCATTGAGCATGTCTTCCTTGGGACGCGCGAGCAACGGCGTGTTCTGCACATCGTTGAACATCTGGCCGGTATGGGTGTAGTCCACGCCCAGCCGCAAGGTCGCGCCATTGGCGAGGTTGGTATGAACGTCGGGACTCAAAGCGAACTTCAGTCGCGGCGTCTTGGGCAGGCTGGTGCCGGTATACGCCACCGCGAACGGATTGATCTCGACGTATTTCGCGTCCAGATAGCCGAGGTTGCCGGACAGCGAAAAATGCGAACTCAGCAGCGACTGGACCTCCAGTTCGACGCCCTTGATTTCGGCATTGCCGGCGTTTTGCGTGACCGGGGACGAGCTGATCTGGTAGGTCAGTTGAATGCCATCGTAGTGGCTCAAGAAAGTCGCCGCGTTCACGATCAGTTGGCGATCGAACCACTCTGATTTCAGGCCAAGTTCGTAGGTGCGGTCGGTTTCGGGTCCGAACGACGGCGCCGCCGAACCCGGTGGCAGAGGCACTTCCAGTCGAGTCGTCCAGCCACCGGTCTTGAACCCCTTTGCGTAGGACAGGTAGGCCATCACATCGTCATTGAAGTGATATTGCAGGCCGACGGTGGGCGTGAATTCGTTGAAGTTCTGATGATTCTCGCCGTACGGATACACTTGCAAGGGATTGTTCGGATTGGGATAGCCGAGTACCTGCTGGCAAGTGAGGTTTGCCGGCGCGCCGATGAGGCTCGCCGAGGCATTGTAGGGATAGCACGTGGAGACTTTGTAGACGAACCCATTGAGGTCTTGTTGCCCGCCCGTGAATGTCTTGCGGTCCTCCGAGAAACGTCCGCCAAGCGTCAGGCCGATTTTATCCGTGACCTTGTAGTCGGCGTGCAAGTAGGCCGCATAGGACCGCGTTTCGAGCTCGTTCGGACCGTCCACCTGCAGTAATCCGCCGCCGAAGGTAACGAAGTCGTGGATGTAACCGCCTTCGTCGAAATAATACAGTCCGGCGACCAGCTTGAGTTTGGACTCGAACAAGTCGCCGATCAATTGCAGCTCCTGAGAGACCTGATGTTGTCCTTCCGCAAAGCTCAGTTCGAAGAAGTTGATGGGAGAACCGTCGGCATCCAGCCCGCTGGCCCAGTGCAGTCGACGCGAACTGGTGATCGACCGGAATTTGAACGCATTGCTCATGTCCCAATCGAGCGTGATGGCCGTGCCATACGAGTCCAACTTGTCGAAGTTCTGGCCGTTGGCGTAGGTGGTGTCGATGTTGCCGGTGTTGGTCACCGCCGAACCATAGAGCAATCGCGTGGTACTGGGACTGAGATTGGCCTGCCACAACGACGTGCCGACCACGCCGCGTGGGCCGCAGATGAGCGCGGTGGCAGGCGGGAGCCCTAGGAGGCAGCTGTTGAAGAACGGGCCGAATGTCCCCCCTTGGGAAAACTGGGTCACCGTTTCCAGTACGGTGCTGGCCGTGGATGGTTGATTCGTGTGGGTCCAGTCGCCGGCAAACGTCGCCGACACCGAATCCGAGGCCTTCCATACTACTTTCGCACGCACTGTTTGCTGGTTGGTGCCGCCCTGGGTATCGAACGCTTCGGTGCCCGAGCTGTGCAGCGCGCCGACTGGGTCCGATACATAGGGCGTGGGAGAGGAGTAGGGAATGCGTCTCTGATAGCCGTCTTGGAATTGAGTGGCGAGGGTGATCGTCGACAGCACATTGGGGGCGAAGGGGATATCGGCGAGCACTGAGACGTCCCGGCGGTTGTAGCTGCCGCTGGTAAGCTGACTCTGAATGGTGAACTCATCGCGCGGCGTGCGTGTGACGATACTGATTGCCCCGCCGATGGTGTTACGGCCGAACAGCGTTCCCTGGGGGCCTTTGAGGATTTCGATGCGCTCGACGTCCAGCAGGCTCTGATTCGCGCCCACGGTGCGTGCGAAATAGACGCCGTCCACGTAGACGCCCACGCCAGGGTCGAGATTGAATGCGAAATCGTCCTGGCCTATGCCGCGAATGGAGGCGGACAGCACCGAATTGGAGCCGGAAAATGGCGATCCCTGGTCGAGATTCACATTCGGCGTGAGTCCCGACAGACCGTGAATGTCGGTTATGCCCTTGGCGCGCAGGGTGGACTCTGAAAACGCGGTGATGGCGATGGGTACCTGCTGAATGCTCTCCGAGCGCTTTTGCGCGGTGACCACCACTTCTTCCAGCTCGGCCGGTGCGTTGCCACTGCCGTGAGCGTTCACCTCTTGAGCGCAAGCGGTGCCTCCGTGCAGCCCGGAACCGCAAACGGCGAATACTGCAAAAATACGGGCGATGAGACTTTTATGAGGCATGACAGCTTCCCTCGATTGAATGGATGTATCTTCCGTGTCGTCCGAGCCGTTCCCGCCCCGCGCTTCGGTTTCGCGTTGCGGTTCAGCGATTTTCTTGCCGGTTACTGGCGGTCCCAGAATGGCGATGGTGCGGGGATTGACGAATTCGAATCGCAAGCCGGAATTCGCGAGAATCTTGCGCAGCGCCTCGTCCGCGGTGAGCGAGCCCTTGACCTCGGGTGCGTGCAGGTGGGCGACCAATTCCGAGGAAAACAGGATCTGCAGTCCGGTTTGCTGTGCCAATTCATTGAGGGCGTCGCCGAGCGGCTCGGCCGGAACGCTGACGCTGTAGGAAGCCGTGCCGCCCGACGCTGGTGCGGCGGCGCCGGTCCACAGGACCAGAGCCCCCAATGTGTTCAGAAGCACGGTGCGAAAACGCATGATCCCCCTTCACCCCAGCCTCGTCTTTATTGTCGCGGGTTGCCGCGTCAATGAACGCGCGAACCCCGGTCTTGTCCCTATTAGTGTGTACCTGCAAGAAAACCCGGTAGTGATCGGCGACTACCGGCTTTTGCTCGGAAAGGCGCACCATATGCTTATGGGGGTAAATAATGTCAATGCCGCGGCCCAATTGGCGCGAACTGCATTTCGCAATCATGCGGTGGACCTGCAGCGCTTTCTGATCCGGCGGGTGAACCATGCGCAAGATGCCGACGACCTGGCTCAGGAAGTGTTCGCGCGGCTGCTGCGGGTGCGGGACGCCGATTTGGTGCGTACGCCGCTGGCCTATCTGCTGGGAATCGCGACCCATGTGGTGCGTGAGTTTCGTCAGCGCAAGCACAACGAGCGCGTCGTCTTCGACTCGGAAGTGACCGACGACCTATGTGAAAACCCGGATCAAACGGCGCCGGCCGGTTTTGCGGAGCGATTGGAACTGCAGGACCGGTTGAATCGGGCGCTCGAGCTATTGCCACCGACACATCAGTCGGTGCTGTTGTTGGTCAAGCGCGATGGTCTTTCCTACGCGGAGGCCGCAAAGACTGCGGGGCTATCCGTCCATACCATCGAGAAATATCTGGTCGAGGCGCGCGCGCAGCTTCGGGTCAGACTCGAAGAGTGTTGAGCATGAGCGAGAGAATCGAACATCCCAATCGGCAGCTTGAATTCCTGCACGCACAACAGGCGTCCGCCTGGGTTCAAGTATTGCTTGACCCGACCGCGGAGCAGCGCGCGGCTTTCGTCAAGTGGCTGAAGGATTCGCCGCGCAACGTACGCGACTTCTTGTTCATGCTGACCATCGACCAGGCGCTGGATCACCTGGACTCGAATCGTGTGCGTGACATCGAAACCCTATTGACGCAGGTCGACGGCCGCGTGGTGTCGCTGACCGGCGCATTGTCCGGCATGCCTGAATCCCCTCGCGCACGGTTGCCGCCCCGGGCACCAGCATGGGATGGAGCGTCAGCATCGGATGGAGTGCCAGGCTCGAATGGAGCGCAGGCAACGCCGCGTCGACAAGGTGCGTATGCGCGATGGTCTAGGAAATGGCCGGCCATTGCCGCGAGTTTGATGGCCGCCGTCCTTGCGTCATGGGCGTTTCTGGCCCATGAGCCCGAGGGTTGGAAGCAGTTCGCAACCGCCACCGGCGAACAGCGCGCGTTCGAACTCGACGATGGTACGGTCATACACTTGAATACCAATTCGAGAATCGCATTGCGTTTTACCGGACAGATGCGCGAGGTGCGATTGCTGCAAGGCGAGGCGCTGTTCAGAGTGCATCACGACGTGGCACGCCCGTTTCGGGTGTATACCTCCGATGCCGTCATTCAGGCGGTGGGGACGCAGTTCAATGTGTACAACCGTCCCGACGGCACCGAGGTCGCCGTCATAGAAGGCCGGGTCAACATCACACCGGAGTTGCATCCTTCGATGGAGAAATTCAATGTGCCGGCCGTGAGCGTCCGTGAAAATCCGGCCACGCGCAGTGTCGGTGCCAGTGAAGAGGCGCGCATCGAGCGCGGCGGCCAGCTCACCGTGCGCGCGGTGTCCGACGTGTCGAACGTCGCAGCCTGGCGTGAAAGGCGACTCGTCTTCCGGCAGGAAACGCTCGAGCACATCGTCGCCGAATTCAACCGCTATGGTTCGAGGCAAATACGCCTGGAAGGCGCCAACGTCACCAGTCGCGTGTTTACCGGCGTCTTCGACGCCGACGATCCTGACTCGCTGGCCCAGGTATTGGCGCGAGATCCCAGTCTTTCAGTGAGCTATTCGGACCGGGTCATCGTGGTGATCGAGCGTTGATGATTGGGGCTCGGCGATCGCCGCAGTGTCGCGGCAGGTACCTGCGCCGTGCCTCCATCGGAGGTGGGCGTCGGGGATACGGCTTCGAGCCCGACCGTAGCGATGACGCCGTCGGCCCTCTGCAGCACTTCGCGCGCGTACTCCCAGTGAATTGCAATGGTGGTGTCGCCCACCGCAGCGCGTAGCATGTCGGAGAACTGATCGATATTGGGCTCAAAACTCTGCCCCTGCGCATCCACCGGCGGATGCGCTTCGAGCAGTAGCTCGCCGTCGATCCAAGCCACTTTGACCGGCACATTGATGAGGCGCACCGATGTGCCCACTGGAAGCAGCGGAAACAGCGCGGCCACATCCTCCGGATACATGCGAATGCAGCCATGTGTGACGGCCAAGCCAACCGCCGTGGGATTGTTGGTTCCGTGGATCTCGTAGGTGCCATCGCCGAAGGCGAGCCGAATCTTGAAGTCACCCAACGGATTGTCGGGTCCTGGGCCCACCACTCGCGGCAGCGGATCACCGCTCTCGGCGTGCTCTTTGCGGATGGATTGCGGCGGATACCAAGAGGGATGTTTGATTTTGGCGGTGACGTGGGTTTGTCCCAGCGGCGTCGTCCGGCCCATCTTGCCGATGCTGACCGGGTAGGTGATGACCATCCGTCTTTCGTTATTTTTCGGTTTGGGAAAGTAATACAGCCGGTGTTCAGGCAGACTGACAACCACACCCTCGTGTGGACCCGGCGGCAAAATGCGCCGGCCTGGCAATAGAATCTGTCTACCCTCGCCGGGCAGCCACATGTCGACGCCGGGATTGGCGCGAATGATTTCATCATAACCCAGGCTGTAGCGCCGGGCGATGTCCAAAAGCGTGTCCGTGTAACGAGATGTGATGGTGGTGTCGGCTCCGATGATGGCCGATCCATCTGTAGGCAGCTCGAAGACGGTTGCGTTGGTGGGTGCGGTCTGCAATACGAGGGCAAGACCCACGACCATCGACAACGGGAAGCAGAACTTCCAACTCGGTTCGGGGTTGGAGACTCGACATACCAAGTTCGATGGCTTCATACCTTAATCTACCAAAGTTCGCGTATTTGCAAAGATGCCTGATCGCAGGTTAGACAAGCGGAGTATGCGTTGAGCAGACAAATTGACGACAAATCGTTGCTGGAAGCCTGCCATGCACGGTCCATCGAGCTGTTGAAGCGAAATCTGGTGCCCGGCGGCATGATGGCCGCCACCCCCAGCCCGCGGACCGCCAAACGCGGGTATACGGCCATATTCGGGCGAGACGCCGCCGTCTGTGCCATCGGGATGGCGCTGTCCGGCGACCCAGTTCTGGAGCGCGCCGCCACAGCGGGTCTGCACACGCTGGCGGAACATCAAGCGCCCAACGGGCAGATTGCGAAGTTCGTGGACCTGCATCGGCAGGAGCCGGACTTCTGGTATCTGGGCTGTATTGATTCGACCTTGTGGTGGTTGATTGCGCTGGCGTTCCTGGATGAGCGCGGCCGTGCCGGTGGGTTGCGACGGCGATACGGGACGCGCATCAAACTCGCGCTCCAATGGTTGCTGGCGCAGGAGCATCAACGTTTCTTTTTGTTGCAGCAAAACGAAGCCAGCGACTGGGCCGACATCATGCCGCGCTCGGGGTTTGTTCTTTATACGAACGCGTTGTGGTATTTCGTCAAGCGGCTCTACGGTATCGGGCACGCGCAGGAGACCCGCGAGAATTTCAACGGATTGTTCCATCCGTTTTCGGCGGGCATCGCGGAGTATCGCCGCGCACGGCTGCTCAATGAATATGTGCTGCGGCAGGGACGCGATCGTGACTTGTACCTGAGCTTCGTCAACTTTTCGTTCTTTGGCGAAGAGGGCGATGTGTTTGGTAATGTGTTGGCCGTTCTTCTCGAGCTTGCCGACGCGCGCGCGAGCAGGCGAACGCTCGATGCGCTCACGAAGGCGCATGTGAACGATCCGTACCCGGTGCGGGCGGTCACTCGTCCCATCAAACAGAACAGTTCTCTGTGGCGGCCTTATATGTCGCGTCATCGGCAGAACGCGGTCTGGCAGTACCACAACGGGGGTATCTGGCCGATGGTGGGCGGGTTCTGGATAGCGGCGCTGGTTGCGGCGGGCCGTACCAAGCAGGCACAGGTGGAACTGGTAAAACTGGCACGTGCTTGCGCGCTTCGAGACTGGGCGTTTACCGAATGGCTGCACGGCAAGACGTTCGCGCCCAGAGGAATGCCGGGGCAGTCGTGGAACGCCGCGGCGTTTCTGATGGCGGAACATGCGGTTTCGGCAGATGCGAGCCCGTTCGCCATATGAGCGCGCGCCCCTTCGCCATATAAGGTCATCGCGACGAGTGAGATGTGACCTCCCGCTCGTCCTGGCGACATGGCTTGCCGCATCGTCGCAGCATCGCGCGCCTTTGTCCGGTAAGCTCACTGTGGACGGCAAACTGTCAGGACGCACACAAACATGAATCTCGATGGGACGATCGCGAAAGTTCGACGGGAGCTGAGCCTACGGGGATTGATTCTCGGCGTGCTGATCACACTGGTATTCACAGCGGCAAACGTGTATTTCGGTCTCAAGGCGGGCCTGACGTTCGCGACGTCCATCCCGGCAGCCGTCATTTCCATGGCGATATTGCGTAATTTCAAGGGTTCGACCATCCAAGAAAACAATATCGTGCAGACGGTTGCGTCTGCGGCGGGCACGCTCTCGTCGATCATTTTCGTCTTGCCTGGGCTGGTGATGATCGGCTGGTGGAACGGATTTCCCTATTGGATTTCGTTTACGATTTGTGCCCTGGGTGGGGTGCTCGGTGTGATGTACTCCATTCCGCTGCGGCGTGCGCTCGTGACTCACTCCGATCTCCCCTATCCCGAGGGTGTCGCCTGTGCCGAGGTGCTCAAGGTCGGCGCCCGTGGCGAGGACAATCAAGAAGGGGAGGTGGCCGCTACCCGCGCTGGATTGATGGCAATCGTGGTGGGCAGTGCATCCTCGGCCATCTTCGCCGTGGTCATCGCCACGCAGATGTTCGCGAGCGACATCGCCGCTTACTTCCGGATCGGCAACAAGAACGCGGTGTCCGGTGTCGATGTGAGCTTGTCGTTTGCCCTGTTCGCCGTCGGCCATCTCATCGGTCTCTGGGCGGGCGTGGCGATGCTCGTGGGCGTATTGGTGGCTTGGGCCGGGGCGGTACCCTGGTTGACCCGTGAGCTGCCGGTGTCCGGCACTCTCGAACATGTCGCGACCAGCGTCTGGAGCCACCAAGTGCGTTTTATCGGTGCCGGTGCGATCGGCGTTGCGGCGATTTGGAGTCTGCTCAAACTCGTGAAGCCGGTGGCCTCTGGCTTGAAGTCGGCCATGGCCGCGTCGCGCGTGCGGCGCTCGGGCGAGGGCGCATCGTTGCCGCGCACCGAGCAGGACATTCCCATCGGAATCGTCGCGTTCATCACTGCGGTTTGCATGGCGCCGATTGCGTGGATGCTCGGAAGCGTCGGTGCGTCCAGTGGGTTGGGCAGCCAGCTGCCGCTGCTCATCGCAGGGGGCGTCGCTTATATCGCGCTCATGAGTTTCTTCGTCGCCGCGGTGTGCGGTTACATGGCCGGACTCATCGGCGCGTCGAACAGTCCGCTGTCGGGTGTTGGTATCCTGGTCGTGATCGGCGCAGCCTTATTACTGGTGTTGGTGGTGAAACCCTTGCTGCCTGCCACGGCGGGTCCTGCGCTCGTGGCCTTCGCGCTGTTCGTCACCGCGGTGGTGTTCGCCGCCGCGACCATATCCAACGACAATCTGCAGGACTTGAAAACCGGTCAGCTGGTCGATGCCACACCGTGGCGCCAGCAGGTTGCGCTGCTCGTGGGTGTGGTCGCGGGCGCCGCGGTCATCCCGCCCATTCTCAGCCTTCTCAATAGAGCCTATGGCTTCGCCGGTGCTCCGGGAATTGTTTCTGCGCACGCCCTGCCGGCGCCGCAGGCCGCTTTGATTTCCGCGCTCGCAAAAGGCGTCATTCAGGGCGATCTCAACTGGAATCTGATCGGGTGGGGCGCACTCGTCGGTCTGGCCAGTATCGTGCTCGACGAGTTCCTGAAGCACACCACCAAGGCGTCGCTCCCGCCGCTCGGCGTTGGGATGGGCATCTACTTGCCGACGTCCACGACGATCACGATTGTGATGGGGACCATTGTCGGATGGGCCTTCGACCGGCGGGCCGAACGTACGCTGCATCCCGCGCGCACCCGGCAATTGGGCGTGTTACTCGCCTCGGGCATGATGGTTGGGGAAAGTTTGATCGGCGTGGTGCTCGCCGCCGTCGTCGTGTTCTCGGGTAAAGATGCTCCTCTCGCGCTCGTGGGTGCCGGTTTTGACAGTGCAGCGACCGTGCTCGGTGGCGGCGCATTTGTTGCCTCGATCGTGGCCCTGTACGCGTGGCTCATTCGCATGGGTGGCCCAGCACCGGTCGCGGGTGCCGCTGCCGCGCTGTCCTCCACTTATAGTGACTGAGACGCGGAACCCAGTCCAAGTGGTTCCGGGGCGGCTCGCCAGCGCACCAGGTACTCATCGATGATCTCGACCATGCGCGCGTAATCGAAGCTCGGATCGTGTCCCGCATGGACTACTCGTACCGGCAGTTCCTTCAGCTTGCGCAGCGACTGCGCATAGATGTCGAGGTTCATGCCGGGACCTTCATAGACCAGCGGTCCGTCGTACACGAGGTCGCCGGTGAATAGGGCGCCGATGGCAGGTTCCCATAGGCAGATACTGCCCGCCGAATGCCCCGGTAGGTGCAGGATCTCGAACTGCCGATCGCCCAAGTCGATGACATCGGCCTCCGTGACCAGGCGTGTCGGCGCGGCGCCTTGCAAGCGGTAGCTCCTTGGGTCAAACCCCTCGTGCGGGAATGCGTCGATCAGCAATTCGTCGAAGGGTGGATAGCCGGCATCGACAAACAGTTTGCACAGAGCCGGTGGGATATCGCCGCAGGTCAGGGTCATGATGCCGGACGGATATTCCATCTCATGCGCCTCGGCCGGATGCACCCAGCGATGCTTGAATTCGTGGATGGCGCCAATGTGGTCGATATGGGTATGCGTCGCGACCGCAATGATTTCCTTATCGCCGAAAAGATCGGGAAAGCTGTCGCGTAGCGGTACGATTCCCATGCCGCTGTCGATCAGCAGGTCGCGGTCCCGCCCCATGATGTGAAAGAAATTGGCCTGCTCGAGCGGATGCACGTGCGGTTCCCAAAAGCGGGTCACACCATGCTCCAGATCGAGCCGCCGGTACCAGGTGTCGGCAATGGGATAACGAATCGAGACGCTCATGAACGCCCTCCGTGCGCGGGCCTCAACCCTGAAACTCGTTGACCGCTTTGCGCTTGAACGGATTTTCGCTATGGATGGGGAAATTGATTTTCAGTTCGCCGCTCAGCACCCGCTTGCGTAAGTGCTTGGTGTCTTGAATGCTGAAGCCGGCAAGATGTTCACCGGCGACGATGCGCGTGTAACCCGCCGGCCGTTCGGCCGTGACGAACTGCGGCAGGGGCTCAACCACCGTGGCGTAATCGACGGCGAAAAACATGGGCAGCGAATAGCGTTCGAGTCCGGTGTTCACGACGCGATGCTGCGTGGCTTTGAACCGGCCGTTGGTCCAGCCCTCGATGAGATCGCCGATATTGACGATGAAGGTGCCATCGAGCGGGGGTGCTTCGACCCACTCGTTCGCTGAATTCATTACCTGAAGACCGGCAGAGCGCTGATTCAGAATCGTGAAACATTCGAAGTCCGAGTGGGCGCCGATCCCGAGATGCTTTTGATCCATGGGCATGTCGTTCGGAGGATAGTGGAGCAATCGAAGTTGCGATGTCGGCTTCTTGGCCCTGTCGACGAAAAAGCTTTCGGGTAGATCCAGGGCGATAGCCAGGGCCCGGAAGAGACGATTTCCCAACGCCATGACGGCGTTGTAGTACGCCATGACATCGTCGCGAAATCCGGGCAACCAGTCCGGCCACTGATTGGGAACGAGCATGATGTTCCCCGCTAAATAGTCCGGATCGTCAGGCGGAATGTCGAGCGATAGATCGAACCCCGAGTGCAGGCGCGGTTTCGAAATATGATCATCTTCGGCAGCGGCCGGTGAGAGACGGTACAGCTCGGGGTCCGGATCGTTGAATGCAAGCGTGCTCGGCAGCCATCCACGATTACCGCGCGAGTTCTGCACATGCACTTTCTCGCGCCATGGCACCGGTGAATGATGAAACGCCGCCGAGCATGCATAAGCCTGGTCGATCAACGACTGCGCAATGCCGTGGTTGCGGATATAGAAGAAGCCGATTTCTTCGCAGGCTCGGCCGATCTGTTCGGCAACCGGACGCCGCGCAGTCGCATCCTGGTCGAGGAGGGCAGCGATATCAATGGTCGGAATCTTCGTGAAGGGCAGCTGCCTTGCCCCCATGGCACCGACGCTCGATGATGCATTGCCCGAGCAGGGCGTACGGAGTGCGGGTATGGGGTCTTCGTTCTTCATTGTTTGGAATTACCCTTCGACGCTAGCGGCCGACGGTGCGCGCAGCGATTCAATAGGCTATGTTACCGAAGTGTGAACAAATGGTGAACGAGAGACCATGACCGATGGAACGAATGGGACAGGTCGACCACGCGACCTCAAGGGCGGGCGTGCCCCGAAAGAGAGCGTGTCGCGGCGTTCCGTGCTCCAAGGTGCAGCATGGGTGGGCGTGGCTGCCGCCAACCTACCGTTCATTCGCCCCGCGTATGCCGCGCGAACCCTCAAGGTGTCGACCTTCGGTGGTTACTTCGAGGAGGGCTTCAAGAAATTCATCTACCCCGCCTTCCAAAAGGCCACGGGTATTGCCGTTGAGTCGGTTCCACAGTCCGAAAGCACCACGTTCCTGATGCAACTCCAGCAGGCCGCGAACGCCGGCACCGTGCCGATGGACATCTGTTGCGCGCCCCAGACCGAGTTGATCCGCGGGCGCGAACTCCGCCTCTGGCAGAACTACGATGTCTCCAAGGTGCCGAACCTCAAGCTGCTGCCCGATCGCTATGTCGGCAAAAACAAGGACGGCGTGGACGGCATTGGCGCGATGGGCTGGTACCAGACGCTGGTCATTAACCGGGACGAAATGAAGGCCCCGCCCGACAGTTGGAAGAGTTTCTGGGATCCGACGCACAAGAACGCCTGGGGACTGAACTCAGGCGGTCAGTCGGGTCTTTTCGAGATCGTCGCAGGTACCTGGTTCGGCGGTAACGACATACTGAACACCAAGGCGGGCATCGACAAAGTCGTTGCGAAAATCGCGGAATTGAAGCCGAACGTAAAACTCTGGTGGGAAGAAGAAGGCACCATGCAGACAGCGCTGGAAAACGGCGATGTGATCGGGGGGATGTACTTCAACGACGTCGCCCACACCATGGCGAAGAACGGCACGCCGGTGGTCTCCGTATTCCCGAAAGAGGGCGGCGTGATGGACTACGGTGCTTGGGCGCTGCTCGCCATGTCGAAGAAACAGGCTGAAGCCCTCGAATTCGTGAACTACACGTCCACACCTGAGGCGCAGGAACTGATGGCGAGATACGCGGGTCTGGTACCGCTTCTCGATCGCAGCAAAATGAATCTGACTCGAGCCGAATTCGATAACGTCTCGAGCGATGTGCCGCCCCTTATGATAGCGGCCGAAGCGCGAGTCAAATATCTGTCCTACATGGACCAGCAGTTCACCAAGATGCTGTCCGGCTGAACGTTGGCATTACGAACTCTCGATCAAGGCGAACGCATGCTGGGATTGGACGTACAGGGAGTCGCGAAGAGTTACGCAAAAACGCCCGTCGTAGATCACGTCTCGTTTTCGGTACCGCATGGTGAATTCGTCTGTTTCCTTGGACCTTCAGGGTGCGGCAAGACCACCCTGCTGAGGATCATCGCCGGGCTCGAAATCCCGAGTGCGGGGCGCATCATTCTCGACGGCAGGGACATCACCTCCCAGGCGGCGAACGAGCGCAGCTTCGGCATGGTCTTCCAGGCGCTTGCGCTGTTTCCGCATCTGAACGTCGAGGAAAATATCGGCTACAGCCTGCGTCTGCGCGACGGCCATCGAAAGGCACGCAGGGAGCGGGTGGAGGAGCTGCTCGAGCTCGTGCGCTTGCCGGGCGTCGGCAAGCGTTCGGTCTCACAGCTGTCGGGTGGTCAGAGGCAGCGCGTTGCCATCGCTCGGGCGCTGGCACAAGAGCCCCGGATTCTGTTGATGGATGAGCCTTTCTCGGCACTCGACGCCAAGCTGCGCGAGGAGATGCAGATCGAGATCCGGCTCCTTCAGCAAAAGCTCGAGATCACCACCATTCTCGTCACCCATGACCAGCGGGAAGCGATGACGTTGGCGGACACGGTGCTCGTCATGGCGAACGGGCGCATTCAGCAAATGGGCACGCCGCTGGACATCTATCGCAATCCGGCCAACAGATTCGTAGCGACCTTCATCGGCTCGAGCAATCTCATCGACGTCGAAGTCGCGAGCGCCGGCAGCGTGCGCTTTGCCGAGCGGTTGATCGACGTCGCTCATATTCCCGCGTCGGTAACGCTGGGCGGTATTGCGACATTATCCGTACGGCCGGAGAACGTCCTGGTCGCCGGTTTACCGTCCGGCAACCCGGCCGGACTTTTCGGTACGGTCACCTTCGTCCGAGATTACGGGGCCACGATCGAGGCGCGTATCGAGTGCGGGGGGCGGGAGATCATCAGTGTGTCGCCGTCGGCCCGGTGGGGCGGCATGAAAGCGATGGATCAGGTCAGCTTGCAGTTCGCCGCCGATGCCTGTCGAGTGCTTCCGCCATGAGCAGCGTCGCCAAGACCGCGTTCGTCGGAGCACCGGCAAGTCTGCGCCGACTGCTCCCGCCCGGGGGGAGTTGGCTGTTGTTCTGGCCGTCGCTGGTGATTCTGCTCTTTTTTGTCGTGCCGTTCATTTTATTGCTGCGCGTGAGCGTCGCGCGGCCCGGATGGGGCGCGGTCGGCGCCGGCGGATTCGATTTGGAAAACTATAGCGGCTTGGCGATGGATGGCGGGTTCATCCATTCGGTCGGATTTTCTCTGACGCTTGCCGCCGGTGTCGCCGTAATCGGCTTGTCGCTCTCATTTCCCTTTACCTTTTGGATCACGCGGATGACGCGCCGCGCGCAGGTCGTGTGGCTGGTATTCCTCCTGACGACCCTGTCGCTGTCCGAGGTGCTGATCACCTTCGCCTGGCAGGTCATGCTCGCCAAGCGCATCGGCTTCTCGAATCTGCTGGTTTGGCTGCACCTGTTGCCCGAACCCACGTCGTTGTCGCCGAATTTGTGGGCGGTGGTCGCCTGCCTCGTGTATCTCGTCATCCCCTTTTCGGTGCTGCTGCTGTTTCCCGGCATGTCGCGCATCGACCCGCAATTGGCGGAAGCCGCACGAACCATGGGTGCATCGCCGACGCGCGCATTTTTTACCGTCATCGTTCCGCTCATGCGCAAGCCCATCGTCGCCTGTTTCCTGATGTCCTTCATCGTCGCCATCGGCAGCTACGTGGCACCGCTGGTGCTCGGCCGACCGGAACACTGGACGGTGGCCATACTCATCAGCAAAGCAGCTCTGAACGCCAATAATCTGCCCCTCGCAACCGCGATGTCCGTGACCTTCCTCGCGGCTACGGCGCTCTTTTGCGGCATCTTTTTTTCGGCCACCGGACGCAAGGCCCTCGCTTGACGGCCGCGCCGGCACGCCTTGGCCGCTATCTCTTTCTAGGCGTCTTCGCGGCCTTCCTTGCTTCGCCGCTGGTCATCGTCGCAGGGGTCAGTTTCAATGGCTCGCGTCGCATGCGCTTCCCGCCGGATGAGTGGAGCGCTCGCTGGTACGTCGATTTCTTCAATGATCCTTCCTGGATGAGCGCGCTGCAATCGTCGCTTCTCATCGCGTCATTGGCTGCGCTGCTGGCGGCAACGGTCGCGCTCCCGATCTGCTACTTCGAGTGGAAATATCGGCTGCGCTTGGCGCGGACGCTGAACACGCTCGGACGCGTTCCGTTCATGCTGCCGCCGGTCGTACTGTCGGTGATATTCCTGGTCTTTTGGAGTCTGTTGGGCCACGTCGGGCGGATGGAGGATGTGGTCGTCGGGCATGCAGTGGTGTTCCTGCAGTTGCCGCTGGCGGCGATTGCGCTCGGCTTTGCTTCGATCGATCGTTCTCTCGTCGAAGCGGCGCAAACCATGGGTGCGCGCGATGCGGATATTTTCCGCACCATCGTGCTCCCCATGATCCTGCCCTACCTCGTTTCCGGCATGCTGTTCGTCTGTCTGCTGAGCCTCAACGAGTACATCATCGCTCAAATGGTGGTCGGGTTTGCGATCGAGACGCTGCCCATCAAGATTTTCAACAGTCTTCGTGTGGGCTTCTCGCCGACCATGTGCGTCGGCGCCGTTCTCTTCATGCTTGCCGGCCTGATCGGCTATACCCTCATCGCCCTCATCAGCGATCTTCCGAAGCTGCTCGGCAGTAACGAGTAGCCTCGATCACATCGATTGCATGTACGCCGCCAGCGCCTCCAAGTCTGCGGTGTTGAGGGCTCTGGCGAAGAGTTGCATGGGGACCGTACTGCGGAAACTGGTTTGGTACGATCGCATCTGATTCAAGAAGTATTGCGGGTGCTGGCCGGCAAGCCGCGGGAACTCCGCCGTGCCTTCACCTTTTGCCCCATGACATGCGCCGCAGGGCGGCACGTTCTGCGAGGCGACTCCGGCTTCATAGATGGCTTTGCCGCGCGCCCGCAGCGTCGCGTCGCCGCCCGAACCCGAATGAGACGGTTTTGCCGAATAGTACTGGGCCAGCGCATCGATCTGCGCATCATCGAGAGCAGCAGCCATCCCCCACATGAAAGCCAGGGCGTCCGGATCACCTCGGCTGTGAGATCTGAATGCTTTTAGCTGCGATGCCAGGTAAGCAGCCGGCTGCGCCGCAAGGTTTGGAAACTTGGCATTGATGCTGGTGCCGTCGACGCCATGGCACCCCGCACAGGTGCCGACGGCGGTGCGAGCGGCAGTGGAACGCGCTTCCCGCGTCGGCTCGGCCGAAGCCAGCGTTGCGGTGATAGTCAGCCCTATTGCCACATTAACGAGAAAACGAGTGTTCATTGTCATGCCCTCCAAAATCCCAAGATTCCAAAATTCCGCCAGTGCCATCCGTCAATATGCCAACCACACGCCCACATACATCGTATTGTTGTCGCTCGCGTTGCGTCCGAATCCGTCATAGTTAGTGCCGCCGCCGTTGAACTTGGTATACCCTGTGTATTGCACCTCCAGCTTCACGTTGAGCCAGGGCACATAATTCGCCTCGGCGAACCAACCCCGCGTATCCGGACTCCCATTGGCGCTGGTGGTGACTCCGGATGCCGTCCCCGGTGCGTACAGCGCGGGATCGACGCTGCCGGTGGTGGAGAAATAGCTGGCGGATCCTCCCCACTTGCGACGGTAGAAATAGGTGCCTGTAAGACGCGTCGTCTTGAGATCGTTCTTCCGATTCGCGCTGGCGCCTGTCGCAAAACTCGCGTCCAGCGTTTGCGATTCGTGTATACGAGTCGCAGCTACCGTGAAGATGTGGTTGTCTCCCAGAAACTGATATTGCATATCCTCGGCCACATCCTGAAAACGATTGGTGGGTCCGCCGAGAGTCGTAGGGGAATCCACGGTACCGCCCCCCGGCAGCAGCTTGAACGTCGCCCCATAGGCGCCGATTTCCAATGAGTGCTGATCCCACTGCTGTTCATAGGCTACGCGCCAGTAAGGAGCCGTCCCTTTGACCACGTTGGACGCGGTTCCGTCGAGCGGACCGGCGGCGCCGGTTATTGGATTGGAGAAGCCTTGTTGTGCCGAGCGGTAGACTCCCAATTCCGCGTACACGGACTCATTCCACAGCGCATAGGCGCTAAGACCGGCGACGGTTTGCGCGAAGGTGCCGTCGATCGCTGTTTTCGCAAGCGGCGATACGTTCGCATTCGATGCTTGGTAAGGATAGGAAAACGCCGGAGTTCCGTTCCAGAGGTCCTGCAGTGTCGGATTGTTGTTGAGAGACAACCCATAGATCAGCGACTTCTCATGGGGGAGAACCACGAGGTCGGCATATCGCACGTCGGTGTTGTCGATCTGGATAGTGCCGCTGGAGTTGCTGTACGTCAGCTGTCCGAACACACCGAGTTGCGGCGCGATTCTTCCGGCATAGAACAGGCTCACTTGCTGCGGAAAGGCAACGGTGCCGTTTTGCGCCGCACCGGCAAGGCCGCTGCTGTCGGGCACGCTCTTGGCGAGCGAGGTATTCCCTACTTGCACCATCATCGACAGCGGCGGCAACTGGTTGAGCGATAGCCGCTGCTCCTTATCGGGCGTCACTCCTTGCACTTGGGGCAGGCTTGTCAGCGTGTAGGCATTCGCCTTGAACATGCGGCCAAAATGGGTGAGTTCCGGGAATACCGTATGGCACGCCTCACAGGACAGACCCGTTTGTCGGGCAAAGCTTGGCACGGCGTTGGCGGCTGAAGCCATCAACATGAGGCTCATGGCTGCCGACCCGAAGAGAATGGCGCTCCGTGCGGTGCGGTCCCGCGCCGATGTTGTTGTCATGGCTGGGTGATGACCAGTGGATATTCGGCGACTTGTTGAAAATGAATCCATCTCGCGTACATCCCTCGGTTTGCTTGTAGTGTTCGTTTCATGGTCATCGACGAAGTGCATAAGCGCTAGTTGTAAAAGCCTGTACCGGAAGGTGGGAAAGTCAGTACGCAACCTTTGAGGGCCATAGAGGTACTCACTACGGCAGTTTTCGCGCATGTAGCGCGGGGGGAGCACTGCAAATGAGACGCGTCGTAATGCGGCTTGGAGCGGCTCTCAGTGCTCAAACTTCAGTGCAATCGTTTGCCGCGACATACAGTGAAACCTCCTCACGGAGTAGACCGCTGAGGAGTAGAGTTTCTTGGAGGAACGATCACGTGAAGAAAACCCGATTGACCAAAGAGAAGAACATGTCGATTCTTCGAGAAGCCTACGGCGCCGGTTCGGCGAGACGCACCGGCAGACGTCGTCGAGGCGCACCGTGATGAGCATCCGCCGATTACCTCCCTTTGCGGCCCTGCGCTCGTTCGAGGGCGCGGCACGACAGCTGAGCTTCAAGCGCGCGGCCGAAGATCTGTGTGTCACGCCTTCCGCGATCAGCCACCAAGTAAAGATTTTGGAGGCCTGGGTCGGCACGCCGCTGTTCGAGCGCGATGTTCGCCGAATTGCGCTGACCCGCAAGGGTCAGGAATTGTATCTTTCGACCAGCAAATGTCTCGACGAATTGGCCCTCGCCTTTACGTCGGCAAAGGATCCACGCGCTCGTAGCGGGACGCGGCGACTGCGCGTATGTGGGGATTCGGGCTTCGTGGAATTTTGGCTTGCAAGCCGGCTGGATGGATTTCTTGCGCAGGCGTCGGTCGCTCCAATCGAGGTCCATTGGGGGAATAGCGCCGAGGACTATCGCAAATGCCGCGCGGATATCGTGCTGCACTATGGCCGCCCGGATGGGTTGCCGTACGAGTCCATCGCTCAATGGCGATACCACGAGTTCCCGGTTTGCAGCCCGAGCCTGATTACCAAAGGGGTGTCGCTGACGACGCTCTCGGATTTACGCCGGGTGCGTTTGCTGCACGAACGGGGAACGGAGTCGTGGATGCACTGGCTGAGCTGGGCCGGCATGAAGGACGTCGGATGGGCGGACGCTGGGCCGGTGTATCACGGCGCGTCTACGTGCCTGGGAGCCGCCGCCGCGGGTCAAGGAGCCGCACTGACCGATGAAATGGCCGGTGCCGATCTGCTCATGTCCGGGGGGCTGGTAAAACCGCTGGGGAAGACTCGCGAGTCCGATGATTACACGCTGAATTTGATGTGCCGGCGCGATCTTCTGAGCGATGCCGGCGCGAGCGCTTTCGTCAACTGGTTGTATCCCGCCATCAACACGCATCGGCAGTTGATGCGGATGCTGACACGGCAATCGCCCTTTCACGCCAGGGCGCGCTCCGCCGCTGCTCTCGAACGGGGTAACATGATACCTTCGTAGGACCTCGAAAGAATGGGTTGAAGTGTCATGGCAGATCACTCGTCATGCCAGGCGCAAATCGGTCGGCTGCGTGATACAGGTTATGTCGTCGTGCCGCGGTTCGTGCCGGCCGACGGACTGGCGAAGCTCAATGAAGTCGCGAAGGCGCAACTGGCCGCACGTGCCGATCCGCTCGAACTCGAAGCCGATCTCCAATATCCGGGCGCGCCGCCGTCACGCACGGCCGACGGCGGCGCGACCGTGCGGCGGCTGCTGGATGCCTACGTTCGCGACCCCGTGTTCGCTCAGTGCGGCACTGCACCGGGTTTGCGCGAATGGATGGAAACCTATTTCGGCGAAAGCGCGCTGATGTCGCGCGCCCATCACAACTGTCTGATGACCAAGCATCCGCTTTACGGAAGCCTGACGGGCTGGCATCGCGACATTCGCTACTGGTCGTTCGAACGCGAAGATCTCGTGTCGGTCTGGGTGGCGCTGGGCGAAGAGACAATCGACAACGGCGCGTTATGGTTCGTGCCGGGTTCGCACCGGATGACGTTCGCGGCCGATCGATACGACGAGGCCAAGTTCTTCCGCGCCGACCGCGGGGACAATGCCGAGATCATTCGAGCTGCCGAATCGCCCCGGCTCGCATCGGGCGACGCGGTCTTCTTCCACTGCAATACGCTGCACTCGGCCGGCAAGAATCTCAGCGATGCGGTGAAGTTATCGCTGGTCTACACCTACCACGGACGGAGCAATGCTCCACTCGAGGGTACGAGATCGACTTCGAAATCCGAGGTCCGACTGGACTGAACTCGATCTCAATCGTTTGCAGGCCGCGGGGCGCACAACCATCAAGACTTAATCGCGGCAAAACCGATTGTCACCGTATACAACACCCAGGCGAGGGCATATATTCACGCTGCCCGAGGGGGTCCTGCAGGGGGAGGTCCAGTGATCAACAGACCGCAACGCAACGACTCGGCATCCGACTTCGCGGTAAGCATCCCCGTCGTGATAGCAACCCCGCATCTCTATTTGACTCAGGCGGTGGTCGAACAACTGTTCTGCGATCGGTATCAATTACATGAGCAATCGCTCCTGTCAGACGCGGATCAGTTCGTCGCTCGAGAGTTCGTTTCCTTGATCGGTCCCCGCGGCCGACTGGATAATGTCTATGTCATCGGTCCGACGCGACTGTTCAGTCGGGTGGAGATATCGCACTCGGATGGAATCTTGTTGGGCATCGAGGCGCCAATCCGAGGGTCCAGCGATCTTGTGGGGACACCGGGTATTCGCGTTCAGGGTCCGAGAACCAGCGTACAGCTTGATTGCGGTGTGATTTGTGCGCAGCGTCAAGTCCATATGGATCCCATCGTTGCCCATCGGCTTGGTCTCAAAGACAGGGACTGCGTGGATGTGGCGCGGGAAAGCGCGGATCACCAAACCCTGTTTGACGGTGTTGTCATTCGCGTATCCCCCGCTTATCGCCTGGGATTCCATTTGAATGCAGACGATGCCATGGCCGCAGGAATGCATGGCGGAGAGCATGTTCTAATCAACCACCGCTCGATGACAAATCCCGCAATGCTCGACTCTTGACGTGATCAATCGGGTTTTGATCTAAACATGAGGCGCGCGGAGGGTTAGATCTCTTCGAGATCCGCGATGGAAGAACGGCCCACTCGACCGTCCTTCAGGGTGATTCCCTCGGCCCGCAAACGTCGTGCCTGCTCCCGGTGTTGCAGGGATGACTTCGGAAACACGATACGTCCGCCGGCGCCGACGACACGATGCCAGGGGAGGTTGATTTCTGTCGGTGCCACTCTCAAGGCAAATCCCGTCAGCCGTGCACGACCGGGTAGTCCGGCGGCTCGCGCGACCGCTCCATAGGTGGATACCTGACCGCGCGGGATCGCGCAAACCACGTCCCAGATCGCCTGGATAGCGGGATTGCCATCGGGCACCGCACGCCGCGAGCGCTCAGGGCTCCTCGGCAGGAACAATTCAGCGAATGTTTTGCTGGAACGCGCCATGCTTGCTAAATACTGTAGCGGCGCTGGAGCATCACTTCAATCCGGCGCGCCGGTTGGCGGGTAGCGGCCGATCCGTCCGCCGACGGTAAGTGCGCCACGACTCGCACCAATGGCGCAAAATACCGTTGTGACCAAATTCCGCGGTTTCATCCTTCAGGCAAGCTACCGTGTCATCGCGCGACCGAGCGGACGGCGCGTTCCGGTCGTGCACATCTATGGTCGCCTGGAGGAGGGCGGCACGTTTCTGGTGCGCGATGACCGGCAGCGGCCGCATTTCTTTATCCGTGCGGCCGATGTCGAGAGGGCGCGTGGGCTGGGAGCGTCGGACCCGAAGGTGATCGACAAGCGCTCGTTTGACGGTGCACCGGTTCGCCTGCTCGAAGTCGATGCTCCGCCCGAGGTCCCGGGTGTCAGGGATCGCCTCCATACCGCCGGCATCGAGACGTTCGAGGCGGACGTGCGCTTCGCGGTACGCTACCTCATCGAACGCGGCATCAAAGGAGGCTGTGAGATCGACGGCGAGCCCGTCGCAGGAACCGGCGTTACTTGGGTGTTCGACAATCCACTGCTCCGGCCCGCGGATGTGAACGTCGAGCCGCGCGTGCTGTCGTTCGATATCGAGACCTATGGCAAGAGCGAACGGTTGCTGGCCATTTCAATGTATGCGCCCGGCATCGATGAAGTGCTCATCGTCGACGGCAGCGATCGCGCCATGCCGGAGAGGGCGACTCGATGCCTCGATGAGTACTCGGCTTTGGACGCATTTTGCGATCGCATTCGACGCTTCGATCCCGATGTCTTGACGGGTTGGAACATCATCGATTTCGATCTCACGGTATTGCAACGCATCGCCATGCGCGTGCGCCACCCCTTCTCGTTGGGCCGGGATTTAGGGAAGATTCGCATTCGCAAGGCCGACGGCTATTTTGGCAGCGGCCAAGCCAACATTCCGGGCCTCTTGGTTCTCGACGGCATCGACCTGCTGCGCGGTGCATTCATCCGCATGGACGATTACTCGCTCGATGCCGTGGCGCGTGAGGTTCTCGGCGAAGGCAAGGCCGTCGCCGGCGACGTGCGAGATCGAATCGCCGAGATCACGCACAATTACCGCCATGACCTGGCCGCGTTCGCGCTGTATGCGCGCACCGACGCAAGGCTCGCATTGGAAATCGTACAGAAACTGAACGTCGTGCGGCTCGCGTTCGCGCGCAGCCAGCTTGCCGGCATGACGCCCGATCGCGTGTCGGCCAGCATCGCATCGTTCGACTTTCTCTATTTGACCGAACTCGAGAGGCTGGGAATCGTCGCCCCCACGGTTCGCTCCGGCGATTCGAGCGTGTACGCCGCCCAGCAAGGTGGTCATGTGCTGGAGCCCGTGGCAGGTCTGCACCGCAACGTCTGGGTGTTCGACTTCAAGAGCCTGTATCCGAGCATCATCCGCACGTTCAACATCGATCCGTTGTCGTACGTGGCGAATCCACCTCGGGACGCCGATCTGATCCAAACGCCGGGCGGAGCGTTTCGCCGAGAGCCGGCGATACTGCCGCGAATGCTCGATGAACTTTTTCCGCGACGCGAGGCGGCGAAGAAAATCGGCGACGACGTGGCATCGAACGCGATCAAGATTCTGATGAACTCGTTCTACGGCGTCCTTGGCACCCCCGCCTGCCGATTCTACAACCCGGCACTTGCCAATTCGATCACCGGTACCGGTCGGGAAATTCTGCTCTGGTCGAAACGCTGGTTCGAAACGGCGGGTTTCGAAGTGATCTATGGCGACACCGACAGTTTGTTCGTCCATTCAAATAGCGCTCCGGATCGGACGCTCCAATTAGGTCGGGAACTCGCCGGCGCATTGAATTGCGAGCTGGCCAGCTACATCGGCGAGCGCTGGAAAGTGCCGAGTCGCTTGGAACTGAAGTTCGAAAAACTGTACCTCAAATTGTTCCTGCCACGCGTACGCAACAGCACGCGCGGCGCCAGCAAGCGCTACGTCGGGCTTCGGCATGGCGGCGACATGGACGGCGTCGAGTTCATCGGCATGGAGGTGGTGCGTCGGGACTGGACCGCTCTGGCCAAGCAGGTGCAACGCGAACTCTATCAACGACTGTTCACCGACCAAGCCGTCGATGTGTACCTCGCTGACGTCGTGAGACGGGTCAGGCACGGCGACCTGGATGAAGCGTTGGTATATCGCAAGAACTTGCGCAAGGGGGCCGAAAACTACACCGCCACGACTCCGCCGCACGTCGTCGCAGCTCGTAAATCCACGCAGCCGGTCGGTCGGTCGGTAAGTTACGTCATCACCACCGCCGGCCCCGAGCCCATGGACGACATTCGGCACCCGCTCGATCGCGAGCATTACATCCAGAAGCAGGTAAAACCGGTGGCGGAGCCCGTCCTGGAAACGCTGGGGCTCGATTTCGAGCGGGTGATCGGCGATAGCCGGCAAATCGATTTGTACTCGCTATTGGGGTCCCCCGATTGACGACCGTCCGCGGGCGAGTCGGGCTGACCTCATCGATTGGGCGAGTTCCGGGACGCCGAGATTTCGGCGAGCATCGTTCTGAGGACTTCCTCCGTGATCGGTTTGACGAAGTGATGCCTGAATCCCGCCGCGCGCGTCCGTTTCTTGTCCGCTTCTTGTCCCCAACCCGAGACTGCGACCAAAACCGATTGGGCCGTGGACGGGTCGGCTCGCAGGGCGTGCGCGACTTCATACCCGCTCATCAGCGGCATGCCAATGTCCAGCAGCACCACATCGGGTTTGAATGTCCGCCCCACTGAGATGGCCGATAGACCATCATAGGCCTTGCGGACATGCTGCCCCATCGACTCCAGCAACAGATTCATGCTGTCCGCGGCATCCGTATTGTCGTCTACGATGAGTACACGCAGTTTGGGAAGTGCGGTTTGCGATTGACGCTCATCAACGCGGACGGCCGGCACCTGCTCGATCGACACCGGTAGTCGTACAATAAACTCCGCGCCACGCGTTTTGCCCTCGCTGCGCGCCAGAACATTTCCGCCGTGCAACTCGACTATGCGCCTGACCAGCGCAAGGCCTACCCCGAGGCCCCCCAGAGAATTCTTGCCGCTCGGATCCGCCTGCACGAAGAGGTCGAACACTTTCTCGAGCATGTCACGCTCGATTCCATTGCCATTGTCTGCGACCCGAATTTCGACTTCAGCGTCACGCAGCGAGGCACTCAGCCTGATACTGCCGCCCTCCGGGGTGTATTTCGCGGCATTGTTCAGCAGATTGACGAAAGCCTGAGTCAATCGCAGCGCATCGCCCGTTACCCGCATCGGCTCGAGAGGAATGGACACGTCCAATCCGTGCCGTCGCGAGTCGATCAACGGTCGGCTGCTTTCCACCGACTGGATCAGCACATCGCGAACATCCAGGAGTTCACGCTCGATAGCGAATTGTCCACGCGCGACCCGATTCACATCGAGCAATTCGTCGAGAAGGCGCATCAACAGCAAACTCTGACGGTCTATCGTCCGTCGCATCGACTCCAGGGTCGGATCCCCAAGGCCCTTTCGACCCATCAGGGCCACCGCATTTCGAATTGGCGCGAGCGGATTGCGCAGTTCATGCGCAAGCATCGCGATAAACTCATGCATTCGCTGCGCCGTGTCCGCCAGTGTCTCCGCGTGGCGTCGCTCCGTCAGGTCCTGCGTGACCTTGGCGAACCCGCACGGCCGCCCGTCTTGATCATGCAACGCGGTAATGACGGTATTCGCCCAAAACAGAGTGCCGTCTTTACGAAGTCGCCACCCTTCGTCGGTCATGCGGCCCTTGTCGCGCGCGATGGCCAGATCGCTCCACGGCTTGTTCGCGAGAACCGCTTCGGATGGATAGAAATGGGAGAGATGTTTTCCCAGAATCTCTTGACTCTTGTAACCCTTGATTCGTTCGGCGCCGACGTTCCAACTCGTCACGAAGCCGTCCGCGTCGAGCATCATAATCGCGTACTCGGTAACGCCATCGACGAGCAATCGGAAGCGCTCTTCGCTTTGCCGAAGATCCTCTTCGTGACGCCGCCGCTCGGTGAGGTTTCGGGTGATCTTGGAAAATCCGACCAGATGTCCGGATGAATTTCGTACCGCCGTGATGATGACGTTGGCCCAAAAACGCGAGCCGTCTTTCTTGACCCGCCAGCCTTCATCTTCAAAACGGCCCTGCAGCGTCGCGCCGCGCAGCTCCGTCTCAGGCAACCCCCGTTTGATGGCGTCGGGTGGATAGAAGCGAGAAAAATGACAGCCGATGATCTCTTCGGCGGAATAGCCCTTGATAAGTTCCGCGCCCGCATTCCATGTTTCTACGATTCCCTCCGGGCTGAGCATGAAAATGGCGTAGTCCCTCACGCCGGTGACCAGCAGACGAAACCGCTCTTCGCTCTGCCTGAGCACCACCTCCCGCTCTCGGCGCTCGGTCAAATCGCGCGTAATCTTCGAAAAGCCCGCCAACTGGCCGTGCCTGTCGAGCATTCGTGTGATCACGACATTGGCCCAGAAGGCTGATCCGTCCTTGCGGAGTCGCCAGCCCTCGTCCTCAAAGCGTCCGACGGCTGCGGCTACGGACAGTGCCGTCCGGGGCAGGTCGCGCTCGAGGGCGTCAGCCGGATAGAAGCGCGAAAAATGCGAGCCGATGATCTCATCCGCCGCGTATCCCTTGATGGCTTCAGCGCCCGCATTCCAGGATAAAACATATCCTTCGGGGTCCAACTTCAGGATGGCATAGTCCCGAATGCCGTCGACCAGGGTCCGATACGTTTCCACGTCCGGCCGCTGCCTCAATGGCTTCTTCGGTACAGTCGGTCCGCTCATCATGCCTCCGTCCCCGGCGCTGCCCGACATGTTGTGGTACTAAGACGGCCGATTCTGAAGCAGAACCACCCGACTGGCAATGTAGAGTCCTCGAAGATCTGCGGTAGGATCCTGCTGACATGGGAGACGCCGTGCGCGCAGCCTATTTTCAGAGTATCCCGTCGATCGCGCGCCGTTCCGTGCCGGAGAGTTCGAAGTCAAAGATCGACAGGTCTTCGCGCATGTGGGTTTCGGATCTCGTACCCGTCAAGGGCACAACCCCAGACTGCGTCAAATAGCGAAATAGGATCTGCGGTGGGGTGCGTTTGTGAGTCGATGCGAGGGCAGCAACGATTGGATGATCGAGGACATGCGGGTTGGCGGTTAGTGTCCAAAAGCTTTGGTAGACCATCTGCCGTCGAGCACAGAACGCGCGTATCTCGCGATCGTACCCCGACTCGGCATGGAACCGATTCTGCACGACGACGGGCTTGATTCGGGCGCCTTGGCAGAGGTGTTCGAGACCCGCGAGTTCGTAACAGTTGCTGATTCCGAGTTGACGGACCTTGCCGGCATCTACCAGCGATTCGAACGCGTACCACACGGCCAAGGTTTGCTCCGCCCTTGGTAGAGGCGAATGCAGGATGAGGCAGTCCACATACTCGGCTTGCAGGTTCCTCAGCGAGGCGGCGAAGGACTGTGCCACTTGTTCCGGCAGGGGCGCCCGCGGGTCGTACGGAATCCGGCGCGAATCTTGGCCTGACACGGAAGTAAACTTCGTCTGCAAATACAGATCACCGCGGGCCAGCCCCGCGTTCAGGCAGGTGGTGACGGCTGCGCCCACGCCGGCTTCATCATAGTGCTTGGGCTGGCATGCCGTGTCGATGGCGCGGAATCCCTGCTGGATTGCGAGTTCGACCAGGCGTGTGGTGTCGGTCTTCTTCCAGGCCGTCCCGTAGATGATCCTGGGAATAGGAGTGCTCGCGAGCGCTGGTGTGGTGGGCTCCATACCGCATTCTAGTGCAATTGAGCCGGGCGCAGGATCGCGAAACGTCAGGGCTGCGTCCTCGGCCCGAACGGTGGCAGCGGCAATGCTCGATGTGAATATCGCCGCGGGACGGAAAGAGAAGAAGTCTTAACCGTACGGCGTTATCGTCGACTGCGGAACTGCAGGTCGCCGGAGACGGGTAACGTCAATGAAGTTTTGAGTGCCACCGACATCCTGCAGCGACATTGCTCCAGCACGGCCCCGCCTCAGGTTGCGTCTCTTGCCACCAGCCACCTGACAGTGCCCGGTGAATACGCTCGCCGCTGCCTCGACGTGTCGCGGCTGAAGCGTACTGCATCACCCCGCAGACATTCGGGCTCGACCGGCATTGGTTGATCGTTCGCTTCAATCCGGTGCAAACTAATTGATTATCGCTCGGAGGTAAATGATGGATTCCATCTACGTTTCATTGGCCGCGTTCATCGCGGCCGCTTGTCTGCTGACGATCACTCCGGGTCTCGACACCGCGCTGGTCTTGAGGACCGCCGCCACCGGGAATGCACGCGGTGCTGCGCTCGCGGGACTCGGGATTGCCGTCGGATGTTTCTGCTGGGCATTACTCGTGGCGCTGGGTCTCGGTACGCTGCTCGCGGCATCACAGCTCGCGTACACGGTATTACGGTGGGTAGGAGCCGCCTATTTGGTGTGGACGGGTTACAAGATGCTGCGCCATCCACGCAAGAACTTCGCGTCGGCGGGAGGGGGTAACCAAAGCGTCCCCGCGGCGTTCGGTACCGGTGCTCTGACAAATCTTCTCAATCCGAAAGTCGGCATATTCTATGTCTCATTCCTACCGCAGTTTGTCCCGCACGGGGTCTCGGTCGCACCGTATATATTGCTGTTGGGCGCAATACACGCACTTCTGGGGCTCATCTGGTTCGCTTGCCTGATTATGGCCACGCGACCGATCGCGGCGTTTTTGCGCCAACCCGCCACCGTCAAGGCCTGTGACCGAGTGACCGGCGGAGTATTCGTCGCGTTTGGCGTTAACCTGGCGCTGGAGTCCCGCCGCGCGTAGGAGGGAGAAGGGGACCCCTGGCTTTCCCCGCATCCCCAAAGTCTGTGCATAACCCGATTTGTCGCTCGAGATTTGACGTCCGATAACGGCCAGACATGAAGCAAGAACCAGAGGACCATCCTCATTCCCCATCTCAGCTTCGGTGCCACATGACTTCATTCCAGTTGATCGGCCTTCCATTTGAATCCTTTGCATCCTTGTTTGCGCTTTCTGATTCGGAACTCACCGCGCTCAATGCCCGGCGCGTAGTCGCCACGGAGAGTCCCGGCTTTCCATGCCGCGTCAGCCTCATGGACGCGGAGATTGGCGAAGAACTTCTCTTGCTGCCTTTTGAGCACCAACCGGCCAGCTCACCTTACAAAGCGTCCGGCCCTATTTTTGTGCGTAAGGCCGCCTCGCAAATGAGTATCGAGCCCGGTGTGATTCCGGACTACGTTCGACGTCGGCTCATGTCCGTTCGCGCGTACGACTCCACGCATCTGATCTGCGACGCAGCTGTTTGCGACGGCGCCGATACCGCGGCAGCACTCCGGCAAATGTTCGCCAATGAAAAGGTGGCGTATGTTCACCTGCACAATGCCAAGTACGGATGTTTCTCGTGCGGGGTCAAAAAAATTCAAACGGACAGCGATGTTGTTCTCCCCTAAAATTCCTCTTGCTTTCCGCAATCCCCCATATCGGGGGATAACCCTGTGCATAACCTGCGACCTGTCGTCCAAACGTCACAAGAATTCAGCCGCTTATGTCTTACTGACTAAATTTTGACCACTTGCGGGAATTTTCGTCGTGCCGAGTGGTCGCGCCACACGTCGCCGTTGCGGCGCGCTCCGCAGCGCGAGCATGGCGAGTTAGAGAGAGGTGAGCAACGAGACTGGGTTTTGCTTTTCTGGTTGCGCTCTTACCGGGCACTGGTGTAAAAGGCTTCCTCGCGTCCTGGATGGGCACTGGATGCAGCAAAGCAGGGAGGCAGGGACATGCACGACTTCATCCTGACAGAAACTGCCGCGCGTTCCGTAACGACGCAGCGTATTCCATGGCGATGTCTACTGCTGACGTTCGCCGCGCTTTTCGCGGCAACTGTGTGTCGTGCACAGCCTGCCGACGCGGACCCCAATGCCAAACCCGCGGCAAGGACAATCACGGCCCTGTTCGATGCGACCGGCCACCCCATCAACGCGGCAGGGAATAAAAACGTCCCGTCCGCCGTCGGACTCAACGACGATCTTTGGGTGCAAATCAGCGCATCGTCAGCGGCGGAGAATGCTCTTCCCTTGGACATCAGCCAGTACGCGCTCTACCTGAACGGCGCGGAAGTGACGGGTCTCGTCGCGAAGCGTTTCGACCCTAAGCAGCACGCATTGGTCTTTCAGCTCAAACGCAGCGAGCAGAACGCCCCGGCATGGACCGCCATGCTCGGGTCTCCCGCCGCGTTCCATGTACCGATCAGCGTCTCCTTGGGAGAGAAGTCCCCCCAAGGAAAGAGCCTTCAGCCCACGATCCAAGGAGATGACGAAGGCGCCACATTTCAGTTGCAGGTCATTTCGGAGTGGCGTCTCGCAACCGCCGTCAGTGCCGTACTCATCGTCGCCGTGCTGGTGTGGGGTAGGGCAAGGCACAGCGCCACGCTTCGCGACAATCTCCTCCCTCAGGTCGAGGCGAGCCGCCAGCCCTACAGTCTCGGGCGCTGGCAGATGGCGTTCTGGTTCACGTTGATTTTCGCCTCGTTCGTATTTCTCTTCTTTCTGCTGTGGGACTACAACACCATCAGCACCCAAGCGCTTGGCTTGATGGGCATCTCCGGCGCAACCGCCCTCGCGGCAGTCGCCGTCGACGTCGCCAAGAACACGCCCGCCGATGCCGCCAATCAGGGACTGCGAGCGCTCGGATTGAAGAGTTACGCAGACGTCGTCAGAGTCAGACAAGAAATCGTCGATCGACACGCTGAACTGAGCGCGAACGCATCGCCCGCCGCGAACGCATCGCTGAGCTCGCATCGCGTCATGCAGCTGCAGGCCGAAATCATCGACCGTCAACTCCTGCTCCGGACATATGATGACGCGATTCGTCCCTTCGTCAGCGAAGGATGGTTCAAGGACCTGACCACGGACCTGAACGGCACCGCGCTGCATCGAGTCCAGGTATTTTGTTGGACTTGGGTATTGGGCGGCGTCTTTCTGTTCGGCGTTTACCGAGATCTGGCCATGCCAAATTTTAGTGCCACTCTGCTCGCCCTCATGGCGATCAGCAGCGCGGGATACGTCGGCTTCAAATTCCCCGAAGTCCAAAGCTGATGCCCGGGCCGGCGCAACCCGACATCGAGCACGTCGTCGTCCTGATGCTCGAAAACCGCTCCTTCGATTGCATGCTCGGCATGCTGTATCCGAACGATCCGGACTTCGAAGGACTCACCGGACAGGAGAGCAACGTCTACGCGGGTCGACCCATCCCCGTCTGGAACGATACGGGCATGAGTGCAACGACCGCCGTCATCCCGAATCCCGATCCCGGCGAAAAATTCACGGATGTGAACATGCAGCTCTTCGGCGGCACGGGGCAGCGCACGGCGGCCTCACCGACCATGAACGGGTTCGTGCAGAATTACATGATGCAACCGCCGTCCAAGGACGGTTCGTACGATCCGCGTTCCGTGCTGCACTACTTCACGCCCGACCAAGTTCCCGTTATCAGTACCTTGGCCAAGGCATTTGGCGTGTGCGATCAATGGTACGCGTCCGCTCCCTGCCAGACCTGGCCGAACCGTTTCTTTGCGCATACCGGCACTTCGCTCGGCCACGTGGACAACTCCACGTTTCGGGTGCCCTTTCCGGCACACAGCCTTTTGCGTCGACTCGAGGACAACGACAAAACCTGGCGCGTCTACTTCCACGACATGCCGCAGTCCGGTCTGCTGCGGGACATCTGGCTCTACGCGCTGTTCCACTATCGTTTCTTCAGCCAATTCCTGGCCGATGCGCACACCGGCGCCTTGCCCAGCTACAGCTTCATCGAGCCCCGCTATTTCACCGATCTTTTCTTGAGCAAAATTCCGAACGACGCCCATCCTCCGCACAACGTCGTTTACGGCGAGCAACTGATCGCCGATGTGTACAACGCCGTTCGGAGCTCGCCTGTTTGGAAAAAAACCCTGCTCATCATTACCTATGACGAACATGGCGGCTGTTACGACCACATGCCGCCGCCCGCGGCCATACCGCCCGACACCCACAATGAGTACGGATTCAGCTTCGACACCTATGGCGTTCGCGTACCGGCCGTGATCGTGTCGCCGTACATCCCCGCCGGCAGCCGAATTCGGGCCGCGCCGCGTCCGATCCAGAACGGACCGCCGTACCCCTTCGATCACACCTCCATCATCGCCACGGTACGCAAGTTGTTCAATCTCGGCGGTTCCCTGACCGAACGCGACAAAGTCGCTCCCGATCTCGTCGGCGCGCTGAGCTTGGTGCTACCGACCAACGACGGCCCACTGCGAATCGATCCGAGCACCGCTCAGCCCCCCGTTACCGAACTTCAGACGCACGCAGCGGCGCCTCCCAATGGGATGCAAAGTAGCTTGAGCGCCGCGGCAGCGAGCTTCCCGCTCAGTCCCCCGGCCACAGCGGATGACATCCCACCACCCGCGGCCATGGCACGGTCCGCGCTCCCCACGGTCGCGACTGCGGGCGCCGACGCAATCACGCGCACGAAAATGTTCCTGGGCGTCTAGCGAGGCGAACCGGAGAGTCAGGTTGCTCAGCGCAACACCTGACGGTTGCGGTGGGCCACCTGCGACTCACCCGGCCGTACCCGACTCGCACGGCCAATCGGCTCGGGGGAGTCCTGCTTCTCGTTGTTTCTTGAGTCGGTCCACATAATCCGGACCTGAAATCGCGTAGCAGTCCACACTGCGGCGTCCGGTGCTCAGGCACTCTTTAGCTACACCCCCGAGGTTAGGCCATACCCCGGAAATTGCACAGGAGTAGCATGATGGACTTGAACGACACGAACAATGCACGTCAACCGACTGCGGTCAGCAATCGGACGCTTCACAGCATCGTTGAACAGGGTTTCTTTGGCAGCACGGGCAGTCTGGCAGATGCGCGATCGGCCTGCGCCGAGTTGATCTTCGCGCGTGCGGTGATCGAGGCTCAAACCGCCAAGATTCAACAATTGGGTTCGGCTGCTCCGAGCCCTGATATGACGACGTTCGCAATTTAAATCCTTGGGGCGCCGAAGCCCGTAGGCGCGCGGTCCGAACGAGCCCCAGCGCTATTCTTTGTGACCGGCAGCGGCCGCGTTCCATCATTTCGCAGTTCAGGCGCAGCAGATCGCATCTACGGAACATTTGGGGTCACGTTCTGCGATGAATCGTCGGGACGATCGAGTTAGACTGCCGGGCCAACTCCAACCCCGGTGGCTTCGTGACCGAGTCAGAAAGTGCCCTGTCCCTTCGTCGCCCACTCGACTTGCGCGCGGCATCACTCGTTTTCATTCTCTGCGTGATCTGGGGGTTCCAGCAAGTCGCCCTCAAGGGCGTCGCGACCAACGCACCACCCGTCATGCAGCTCGCGATCCGATTCGGCGGCGCGTCGATTTTCTTCGGAATCTGGGTATCGCTCCGCGAGGGCCGCCGCGCGTTCACCGACGGAACCCTGCCGAGCGGCCTGCTCCTGGGCCTGATGTTTTCGCTCGAATTTGTATTTGCCGGCCAGGCGCTCCTCCATACGACGGCTGCGCATTCGATCGTCTTCCTATATACGGCGCCGATTTTTACGGCGCTCGGATTGCAGTTTCTTCCCGAAGAACGCCTGGGCCGACTGCAGTGGGCCGGCATCGGAGTCGCGTTCTTGGGAATCGTCGTCGCGTTCCTCGGCTTCAGCGGTCGATCCGTCCTGGAACTCCTCACGGGTGATCTGCTCGCGCTCCTCGGGGGCGCGAGTTGGGGCTTCACCAACGTCGTGTTACGACGCGGCCGCGTAGGCGCCGCCGGGACAGCGAAAACCGTTTTTTATCAAGTCGCGATGGCGACGCTCGTGCTGGGCGCCTTCGCCGCGGCGACCGGACAGACCCGAATCGAGATGTCCACGATGACCATCTTGTCGCTGGCATTCCAAACGCTGATCATCTCCATTTCCAGTTACCTCGTGTGGTTTTGGTTGCTGCGCCGATATCTGACCTCACGTCTCATGCTGTTGTCGCTTCTGACGCCACTATTCGGTGTGCTGTTCGGCGCAGCCGTGCTCGGAGATCCCGTCGATCTGCGTTTCGAGCTTGGCGCTCTATTGGTACTCTTGGGGGTTCTGATCGTCAATTTTCAGCTCATCTTGCAGCGCTAGTGCAGCTCTTCGCTGCACGGCTCGTCGGCGGACGCCTGACGGGATTTTCTATTAAATGAAACGCGCCGGGACGAGCCGGCCGCTACAGCTTCCCTGTGTCACGTCCGGTCCGTCCCAACAGTTTGGACGATAACAGCGACATCGCTGCCGTTACATCCCACGCTCTTGGCGGGCGTGGTGAATATTGTCCGCCGACGGTTGCGTCTTGGTTGCGTCGATGTGGAGATTTGATGACCAAGCCCGATTTCGATTCGTCTATAATCAATACCGTACCCCAATACTCCTGTTTGGCGGGAGATTTGATGATTCACCTGCATATATCGATCGGTGCTGCACCGTTATTGATGCTGCTCCGTTGTTCGCCTAGGATGCCGGCATGAAAAAAAAGCGTGAACCGGTTGACGAACTTCTCGACGCGTTGGTTTGGATGCGGCGCAAGGCGAAAAAACACCAACCGGTCGACGACCTCATCGATGCGCTCATGACCATGCGGCGCAAAGCAGCAAAGAAAGCGGCAAAGCGCAAGCGCACTCAATCGAAGCTGACTCGATCGAAGGCGAGTCGATCGAAGGCGACTCGATCGAAGCGATAGACTCGATCGAAGCGCGGAATGAGTGGCGAGGGTCCGTCATTCTGTCGTTGAACCGGTCGCTTTCTATTTTGTAATTACAAAACTGCTGGACCGTCACCGTTGCTTGACCGGCGTCTGACCCCCGAGTCGCTTGACCGGCGCATGGGCCTCGAATTGGTGCGTAACTGCCTCCTTGCGGCTTGTCTTGGAGCAAATAGCCTGCTTTTCACCGTTGGAGCTTGAGAATCCATCGAGGAAACTGATCTAGCGCCAGAACGAGTTTGTTGCGGCGGATGGAGAGGAAATATTGACAACATGATCGTTGTGGAGGATTCTTTTATTTGTCTATACAACAAAGTTCCAGGGGATGGTTGGCGTCAACCTCAAGGGTAAACAATGGGCAAGGTCATAAAAGAAGGGATCCGAGGAAGCGCGTTGGTCGTTACCATGGTCTGCACAGTCCTGTCGCTACGCGCGGTGGGTGCCGATACCGGTGCGCAGACCACGGGAACGGAACTCGCAGAAATTACCATCACCGCGGCCAAGCTTCGGTCGTTGGAACAATTCACGCCGACGGGAAGCCGATTGGGTTTGAGCGAACAGGAATTGCCGGCCACGCTCGATGTAATCGACAACGGCGAAATGATTGGCCGCGGGTTTTTCAACGTGCAGCAGGCCGCGGTTAGCCAGCCGGGCGTCACCTCCGGTGGTTCGCCGGGTGACCAATCCCAATTCTCGATGCGCGGCTTCACCGGCAACCAAATCACGACCTTGCGCAATGGGCTCTATATCGGCCCATCCAACATGACCACCCGCGACCAAAACTCCTTCAACGTCGCGAGCGTTGAGATTCTGAAAGGTCCGGCTTCCGTACTCTATGGACAGGGAGCCATCGCCGGCGCGCTCAACGTCGTCGACAAAGCTCCGAGCTTTGGCACGCCCGAGATCGAAGGGTTGGCCACGAGCGGCAGCTACAACACCACCAATGTCGGTATCGGCGGCAGCACCCACTTCGGCGACACTTTCGCCATTCGGGCGGATTTCAGCCGAACGGCCACCGAAGGCTACGTCAAAAATCCGTCCAATACCACGGAGGCCACCGTCACCGCGTTGTGGAAAGCCTCGTCCACGTTGGACGTACAGTTCACGGTCGATTGGCTGGAGGACAACCCATCGAATTACTACGGCACCCCGTTGGTTCCCGCGTCGTTCGCCACCCAGCCGCTCAACGGAGTCATCAGTTCGTCAACCGGTCTCGCGCTCGATCGGCGGATGGAGTTCGTCAACTATAACGTGTCGGACTCTTACATCCATTCCCAACAAGTGTGGCCCCAGTTGCTGCTGAAGTGGACGCCCAGCGAGAACCTGACCGTGCAGAACTTCACTTACTATTTTCATGCGCATCGCGAGTGGGATAACGCCGAGACGTACACATTCACGACGGTCGGGTTGGATGGTGTGACGCCTTTGCCGAGTCCGCAGATCAACCGCGATCGTTTTTATGTATTCCATAAGCAGAACCTCGTGGGAGACGAGGGCAGCGCGACGTATAAGAGCACCCTGTTTGGACGGGCAAATACTTTCGTGGGCGGCTTCGATTACAGCCATTTGAACTTCAACCGCATTCGTGGATTCCCCAACAATGACCTGGTCGATCCGTTCAATCCTTCACCGGGTTTGTTTGGTCCCTTGTTGGCATCCGGCGATCTGACCGAGCGTCAGAGTCCGACGCATTGGAATGACTACGCGGTATTCTTCGAAGATGTCATTGATCTCGCCCCGTCGATGAAACTGGTGACGGGCGGGCGCTATGATCGGCTGGACCTTGATCGTCAAAACTTCAACACCCAGGGCGCCGAACTCGCAAGCGGATTCACCCAAGACTATAGCTCTGCCAATTGGCGCGTCGGGGTGGTTTACAACGTCACCGACTACGTAACTCCGTACGTTTCATGGACGACGGGCAAGGACCCGCCGGGAACCAACAATATCTTTTTGGTGAATGCCCCTGAAGGCAAGTTTGCATTGAGCAGCTCTCACCAAATCGAGGCGGGCATCAAAAGTCGCACCCCCGATGGAATGGCGGATGTGACCTTGTCAGTGTATGACATCAAGAAGTCGAATTTGCTGGTTCAGACCAGCGTGGAAGCCCAAGCGACCGCGGATCAAACCTCGAAGGGCGTCGAGCTGGCAACCGACTTCAAGTTGACGGCCAATTGGACCGTCAGCGCGAATGCTGCCTATACCGATTCGGTTTACACCGCGTTCACTGATCCGTCCACCGGCTCGAACTATACCGACGTGCAGCCGGCTAACATTCCCCGGTGGACCGGCAATTTGTGGACCAGCGTTCGTCATGTGGCCGACCTGCCCCTGGAAATCGGTGGCGGCGTGCGCTACATCGGCAACCGGCCCGGCAACACGGCCAATACGCTGATTCTCGATAAATATGCGCTGTTTAACGGCTATGCCTCCTACGAAGTGAAACCGGGCGTTTTGGTGACTGGCCGAGTTAATAATCTCTTCAACAAAGCTTATGCACAATGGGCGGACATCTATTACCCATCCGAGGTCATTCTCGGTCAGCCGCGTTATTGGGAACTCGGGGTCTACTTCAAGCTTTAGTATGAGTTCAAGGTTTAGACGATGAGGTCACTCTGGTCCAGCGCGAATCGATGGCTCACGTGGTTTCACCGCTGGGCCGGAGTTGCTCTATGTCTTCTCTTTGCCATCTGGTTTGCCAGCGGCGCCGTCTTGCATTTTGTGGCATTCCCGTCGCTCGCATCGAGCGAAGCGCGAGCGAGCAGCGAAGCCATCGATGTGTCGCGAATAGTCGCGGAGCCGAGTGCTGCACTCGCACAGGTTCCCCGAGCCACTGACCTGCGTCTCGTGAGCGTGGCCGGGCGGCCGGTGTATCTCGCTCAAGCTGCGGATGGCGCCTGGGTGAGCATTGCCGGTGACACGGGCGAGCTGCTGCCATCGCTGTCCACGGCCGTTGCGACCACCGTAGCAGAACGGTTTGCGGGCGTGGGCGCCGTCGGCGCGTCCGGCCCGCTGGACTACGACCAATGGGTGGTGCATCAGCGGTTCGATCCCTTCAGACCGTTTTATCGTGTACGGCTGAATGATTCCGCCGGGACAGATTTGTATGTATCGGCGAGGACCGGCGAGGTGGTCCAACGCACTCGCTTTGCGGAGCGCGCTTGGAATTGGAGCGGTGCCGTTATCCACTGGATCTACTTCACGCCGTTACGCAAGAGTTACTGGGCCTGGAACCAAGTCGTCTGGTGGCTCTCGTTGGTGGGGTTGGTCTCGATTGCCGTCGGAACTTGGCTTGGAATTCTGCGGTTCGCGAACAATCGCGCCGCCGGTCGAAAAGGCCTATCGCCGTTTCGCGGTTGGATGCGCTGGCATCACATCATCGGATTGTTCGCGAGCGTCATCATCATCGTCTGGATGCTGAGCGGCTGGTTGTCCATGGACCATGGGCGTCTCTTTTCTCGCGGTCATGCCTCCGCGGCACAAATTGGACTATTGAGTGGCTTAACGGTTGACGAGGTCGCTCGAGCGGTGACGCTGGATTCATTACGGAAGATAGGTCCGGCCTCCGAAATCACGTTCAATGCCCTAGCCGGGCGCCCATTCTTGACAGCGTACGGTGCCAGCGAGCCGGCCGCGCGGATCTTGTTTCTCGACGAGCAACCGAATCGGATTCTCGTGTCGCTGCCGGATTCACTGCTGTTCGCCGGTGCGAATCGTGTCTGGACCCATGGAGTCTCTGGGATCGCCACCCCCGATCGATACGATGATCTGTATCGGCTTGCGGAGTCTGCGCCCCGTAGCGCAAAGGCGTTCGGCGTTAGCGGCGAGTCGGCATTGCGAATCTACGTCGATCCGTACTCGGGCCGCTTTCTATCGGTCATGGATTCGAGCAGACGCGGTTACGCTTGGATTTACTATGCGCTGCACACCTTCCAGCTTCCCGGCCTGATCGAGCATCCCGACTTGCGAACCATCTTGATCCTTGCGTTTCTCACTCTCGGGTTCGCTGCCAGCACCACCGGCGTGGTGCTGAGCGTCAAGCGCTTGAGACGGGAATTGGCTTAAAAATCTTTAAATTTTAACAGTGCATTCAATCCATCGAGACCTGAACATGAAAGACCAACTGTATCTCCTTCGGCCGGGGTTCGTGAACGCGGGGCTGGGACCGCTTTATTGTTCCGATTCCGCGCCGGTGGAGGGCGTCTTGAGTTTTTTTCCTGAGCTGCGCACGCTTCTCGACGTGCACTACCTCGAGTTTCCGCGTCCGCGCGAGCCGCTCGTCAAAGCCCTCGGCGACCAAAATCAATCGCTACCGGTGTTGATTTTGGCTGCGGATCGCAAGGTGAAAGACGCGGAACTCGAGCCCAGCAGCGCCAATGGCAAAGCTTATTTTGGCGACGAGAAACAAATCCGGCAGTATCTTTCCACCCAGTATGGTCTGCCGCAGCCGAGCGAATGACGTTAGCGAGCGGGTCTAAAGTGCCCCACTAAATTGTGGCGCGAGTCGGGATGCCACAGCCGAGCGAGCGTGACCGGCGTACCCTGATTCCAGGTACGTCGGTCGACGACCAGGCACGCGGTGCCGGCCTTGACCTGTAATTCGGCGGCAACCTCGGGAGGCGCCTCGCGAGCAAAAATCTTGTGCTCTGCATCCGTCCACGGCACCTGCGCCAACAACCAGCTGCCGGGACCTTGTGTTTCGAGCGGTTGGCAGGTGATGTTGGGCGCTGCATTGATGTTGATGAGACGCTCTTCGAGTTGAATGGGCGTTCCGTCGCTCAGATGCATGCACCGCATCCATAGAATCGGCGTGCGCAGCGAGACACCCAAGAGTTCTCGCCGTTCCGGGTCCGGCCCGAGCTTGCGGCATTCCAGAAGTTGATAGGCGTAAGTGCCGCCGTTGCGCGCAACCAAGTCGGCGATATCCCAGATTTCGAATACTGGGCGCTCTTGGGCGCGTTCCGCGACCAAGGTGCCGACTTTGCGCCGCCGCTGCACCAGGCCATCCGTCACCAAGGTTTGAATTGCCTTGCTCACGGTCATGCGAGAGGTCCGAAATTTCTCGGTGAGTGTGGTCTCGGTTGGAATTCGAGTTCCCGGCGGCCATGCTCCGTTCAAAATGGGATCGGCGAGCGCACGTCGGATTTGCTGCCAGATCGGGCCTTCACCATCCAGCGAGGGAATGACGGGATAGACTATTCGCCCGATCGTCGCCGCTTTCGACCTTGAACTCGACGACTTCGACACGGCTTTGGTGGACAACGTATTCATCACTCCAGACCCTTACATTCCATGTGCACTTCGCAAGGTCGACGCCGGTTGAGTAACTTGCCCCGGCCGCTCTATTTGTATAGTCTAAAGGGAGACCGCCCGGGATACCAGTAGTGTCGTCACGGCGCCTGACGGAGCAGGGTACTCGGGCATGTTGTTAAGTCCGTGACCCAGGTTATGGTGTAAGGCGTGCGGGCCCAGCCACCGGGCGTTGCGCTTCGTGTTGCACCGTGAGAAATCCATGAACGAATCAAACCCGCCATTCGCTGGCCATGAGCACGTGTTTCTGGGTGCCGGGCACGAAAAGAACGAGCGCAAGACCTGGGCCGTGATCGTGCTGTGCACCGTCATGATGGCGGTCGAGATCGTCGGCGGCAGCCTTTTCGGCTCGCTCGCGCTGGTGGCGGACGGGTTGCATATGTCGACGCATGCCAGTGCGATGCTGATCGCCGCGCTCGCTTATTGGTATGCGCGCAAGCACGCTCAAAATCGACGCTTTGTTTTCGGAACCGGCAAGCTTGGGGACCTCGCAGGCTTTACCAGTGCAGTCATACTGGCAATGATTGCCCTCCTGATCGGCTATGAAGCCATCGCGCGGGTTCTCGCTCCCGTGCCGATTCGATTTGCCGAGGCCATTCCCATTGCGTGCGTGGGTTTGTTGGTCAATATCGCGAGCGCATGGCTTCTAAGCGGTGGTGACCATCATGGACACAGCCACGGACACAGCCATGGCCACGGTCATGGAACCGATGAGCATGCCGAACACGATCATGACGATGAGGTCAAGCTCATCGAAGTTGCGGGCGCCCAGATGGCCTTGTCCGTTTTCGAAGACGGCGTTCCGCCGGTGTTTCGAGTCGCACCGCATTGGGCAGGGTCGACGCCTCCCGCGGGCAAGGTAACGCTCACCACCGTACGGCCCGACGGGTCGCGTCAAACGTTTCACTTCGCGGATTGTGGTGCATACCTCGAATCCACCAGCAACATCCCGGAGCCTCACGCCTTCGAGGCGTTGGTCGCCATTGCGGGTACCGAGTACCGCGTCGAATTCGAAGAGCATGACCATGGTCACGGCCAACATATCGACGCCCGCGACCACAACATTCGGGCGGCCTATATTCATGTGATCGCGGACGCGGCGGTATCCGTCCTGGCCATCATCGGACTCGTGCTGGCGAAAACCTTCGGCTGGCTCTGGATGGATCCAATCGCGGGTATCGTGGGAGCGTTCGTCATCGCCAACTGGTCCTACGGCTTGATGCGGGATACCGGGGCCATACTGCTGGACGTCAGTCCGGGCGAGGCGATCGAGAAAAGAATACAGATGGCGGTGGAAAAGGCGGGAGACGAGTTGGTCGACCTACATGTCTGGCGTCTAGGGCCCGGACATTTCGGAGCCGTCGTTTCGCTGATAACCAACGTCGCGCAGCGCACCCCGGCCTTTTATCACGCCATCCTTCGGGGGTTCAAGGGCCTCTCGCACATCACGGTCGAGGTCAATCCGCGTCCGGGCGGGGATCGTTCCTAGGGCATTCCCTCCAAAAACAACCCTTGCGGGCTTGGGCTTCCGGAAGACGCAAGTCGATTGATTGCGCGGGGGAGCGCTTGCGAAAGGCGGCGAACCAGATCGCGCGGTTGCAAATCCAATTTAGCCGCCAATGCACGAAGAACGCCGGTGCCGAACAGCGCATGCAGCTGGTCGCTATAGATGGGCTCATTCACATTGCTGCCGACCCAAGCGCGCGCCACCCTTCCCAATCCCAACTGCTCCATCCGCTCCACGACACCGCTGACGGTGCCGTGCCTTTGGATGAGGTCTTCGATGGCGTCGGAGAAATCCTCACTCGCCAACTGACCCCACAGCTGCTTAGGTATCCGCATCCAGCGTTGCATGGCGGTTGATCCACGAATGGAACATAATCTTAGTCTAGCCAAGCGATCAAAAAAAAGCCGTAAATGAAAGCATCGTCATGCGAGCGTCGCTGCGCGGCGACAGTCGCTTTCGAGAGGAGTCATCCGAGACCGCGCTGCTACTCGCCGGACGCGTACCAGTACGTTTCCGCGGAACCTCCCATGCGGCAGGCCGCACCCCATTGAGATGAAACGAGGTTCGTAGCAATATTTTTGCGTGCTTGGTCGCTTAATCGCCGCTCAAACGTGGCGTGCATCCGAGCAACGGACAACGGACGTTTCCGCGGAAACGTGTGTCGGCGCCACGTGCGAGCGATCAGTACGTTTGCCGAGGCAAGCTGTCGGTCAGTGTTGTTGATTGTAAATTCTATAAAAATGCAGACCTCATCGGCGTGATCTCAAGTCGCGTCGCCGATCGACCAGCGTACGGACGCGTTGTCGTGGTTCGCAGACATCGTCGTCGCTTTGTGTCAGCCGCTGCCACACGGCGGCAAACGTGCGTCATAAGGACTGCGTAGCCTGATATCACTGGAAGCCGGGTGCGTCCGACGCGAATTCGTGCAATCCCCTACAGGCGCGTCTCCCGATCAATTCATTGAGGGCCATGGTCATGAACAGCAACACCAACGCGATTGACGTCGTACGTCGTCATTCGCATTTCTTGCGCGTCGGCTTGGTAGCAATGGGAATCGCCGGCCTGCTGTCGACGCGCCCCGCGTCCGCTGCCTATGAGGTCGTGACGGTCACGAACGGCGGCACTATCGATGGCTTCATTACCCTGTCGGGGGACGCGCCCACCGGGTCGATGCTCAAGGTCACCAAGAATCAGGACTACTGCGGAACCTCCATCCCGGATCCGACCTATACGGTGGGCAGTGCCGGGGGGTTGGGAAACGTGATCGTCTATCTCAAGGACATCACGAAGGGCAAGGCACCTCCGAGTGAGCCCGTGGCATTGGTCGACGAACACTGCATGATCAGCCCGCGCGTGCAGGGCGCGATGGTTGGGGAGCAGGTCAAGATTTCGTCCAACGATCCGATACTGCACAATGCCCACCCGCTGCATGCGGAGACCAACGCGACGATCTACAACGTGGCGTTGCCCTTCGCGGGAGTCTCCGTGACCAAGCCGCTGCCGCAGACCCCGGGCCTCATCAAGATCAAGTGCGACGCCCAGGAGTGGATGCACGCATGGATCATGGAACTCGACCATCCCTACTATGCAACCACCGGCGCAGATGGGCATTTCACCATCAAGGATGTACCGCCGGGCAGCTATACCCTGGTGGCCTGGCACGAGGCGGCCGGCGAGAAGTCGGAGCCTGTGGTGGTGGCGGCGGGGCAGACCGCGGAACCCAAGATCGCCCTCGCGGCAAGGTAGACGATTAGGCTGAGGATCGGGCCTCGAGTACTTCCTCGAGCCAGCCGGCGCGCATTTCCGGTACGGACGCCAACAGCTTGATGAGATAAGGGTGCGTGGGGTTCGTCAGCACCTCCGTGGTGGTGCCCTCGACCACTATCCTTCCCTCGAGCATGACGATGATGCGGTCGGCAATGCGCCGGACGTTGGCAAGGTCGTGGGTGATGAATAGGTACGCGGTTCCCAGTTCCGCCTGCAAGCGGCGCAACAGTACCAGGATTTCTTCGGCGACCAGCGGATCGAGCGCCGAGGTGATTTCGTCGCAGACGATGAGATCCGGTTGCGCCGCCAACGCGCGGGCAATGCACACCCGTTGCTTTTGCCCGCCGGACAACTGACCTGGCTTGCGCGTTGCCATGGACGGATCGAGTCCCACCAAGGTGAGTAGATCGGCGACTCGCGCGCGCTGGGCCGGCGCCCGCATACCGAAATAGAACGCCAGCGGCCGGCCTATGATGAGCTCGATGGAGTGACGCGGGTTCAACGCAATATCGGGAGACTGAAGCACCAATTGGATGCGTCGAAGCGCATCGCGATTGCGGCGCGAATAATGCGCGGCGAGCGGTGCGCCGAGAAAAGAAATCTCGCCGGAGCGCGCGGCGACTTGGCCGGAGACGGCGTTCGCCAGGGTGGTTTTTCCGGATCCGGATTCGCCGACGATGGCCACGGTTTCGCCTTTGGCAATGGTGATTCGGGCGGATTTGACCACGTCGCGACGTCCATAGCTCACGCACAGATCCTGCACGTCGAGCACGGCGGCGGCCTGTGTCCCGCTGATTTCGGCCCGCGCCCCTGCCGTGCCGGTTGCGGTTGGTTTACGCTCGGCGATCAAGGCACGCGTGTAATCGGAGCGAGGCTGATTCAGGATCTGCGCCGTGGCGCCTGTCTCGACCATGCTGCCGTGCCGGAGCACCATGATGCGATCCGCGATCTGAGCGACCACGGCGATGTCGTGGGACACATAGAGCGCAGCCGTGCCGAAGCGCGCAATCACCTGCTTCAACTGCGACAGGACTTCGATCTGGGTGGTGACGTCGAGCGCGGTGGTGGGCTCATCCAAGACCAGCACATCGGGTCGGCAGGCAATGGCCATCGCCGTCATGGCCCGCTGCAACTGGCCGCCCGAGACCTGATGCGGATAGCGTCCACCGAATTTTTCGGGCTCCGGTAAATCGAATGCCTGGAACAGTTCCACGGAATGCGCCCGTGCCTGCCGGCGGGTCATCAAGCCATGGCGGACCGGCGCTTCGCAGACCTGGTCGCCGATGGTCATGGCGGGGTTGAAGGCAGCGGCCGCACTTTGCGCGACGTAGGCGACCCGCGTGCCGCGTATGGCGCGGCGCCCGGCCGCATCGAGATTGCGCAACTCCATGCCCGAGAGCAGGATGCTCCCTCCGGTGATGCGGCATCCCGCGCGGGCGAAGGCCAGCGCCGCAAGTCCAATCGTGGATTTACCCGCGCCGGACTCGCCGATCAGACCGAGTACCTCGCCCCGCGCCAGATGCAGATCGATGTCGCGGACCAGCACGGCGCCGGCCGCTGTTTCGACCCGCAGCCCTTCCATCCGCAAGACGCTATTGTTAGTTGCAGAGTTCAAAGGTCGAGCCCGTGGCCGGTGGGTCTCGCATGCACGGCGAGCAACCAGTCGACGATGAAATTGATACCCATGGTCAGCAACGCGATGGCGCCGGCGGGATAGAGCGGCGCGTAGATGCCGAAATTAATGGCCTGGGCATTTTCGCGCACCATGGAACCCAAGTCGGCCGTGGGGGGTTGGATGCCGAGGCCCAGGAAACTCAAGCTGGCAATGAACAAAAAAATGAAACAAAACCGCAGGCCGGCCTCGGCGATCAGCGGCGGCAACGCATTCGGTAGAAGTTCCCGACCGATGATCCAGATGAACCCTTCACCGCGCAGGCGCGCGACCGAGACGAAGGGCTGCACGTTGATCGAGCGTGCGACTGCGCGCGCGACGAAATACACGCGCGCGGACTCCAGCAGTCCGATGGTACCGACCAGCACCGGCGTCGATGTGCCGAGCACCGAGAGCACCATCAGCGCCGAAATCAACACCGGAATGGCCAGCAAGATATCGACGCAGCGCGACAAAATCGCGTCCACCCAACCACCGGCCGCCGCCGCCGCGAAGCCCAAGGTCACGCCCAAGGAGAATGCAATGAGCGTGGCGATGGCGGCCACCATCACAGTGGTGCGCGTGCCGAAAATCAACCGCGTGAGCATGTCGCGCCCGACATTGTCGGTTCCCAGCCAATTCGACGCGCTCGGCAGATCCCACACGCCGCCCACGAATTGCGCCTCTCGATACGGGGCAATCCACGGTGCACAAATGGCCGCAGCGCCGACGATGACCACGAGGCACAGGCCGACGTAGAAGGAGAGCGGGGGGCGAGGGCGGGCGGGTGTTGCCATTGTCGTGGCGCTTATGCCGAGTTGCCGTTAGGTCGAGTGACGCAATCGTGGATCGGCCGCCAGCGCAATTACATCGGCGATCACGTTCAGGGCGACATAGATGGCGGCGAAGATGAGGCCGCAGGCTTGCACCAACGGCAGATCCCGTTTGGCCACCGCATCCACCAGCAGCTGGCCGGCACCCGGATAGACGAAAATCACTTCGATGACGACGACGCCGACCACGAGATAGCCGAGATTCATGGTGACCACTGCGATGATGGGCGCCGCCGCATTGGGCAATGCGTGGCGCAGAATCACCGCCCTGCGCGTGAGTCCCTTGAGGTAGGCCATCTCGATGTAAGGAGCCGACATCACGGACAGCAGGGACGCGCGGGTCATGCGCAGCATGTGAGCGAGTACCACCAGCACCAGCGTGCACGCCGGTAGGGTCACCGCGGCCAGTCGCGCGGCCAGGCTCATGCCGGGATTGATGACCGCGAGCGATGGCAGCCATCCCAGCTGGATGGCGAATACGCCGATGAGCACGTAGCCCAGGAAGAACTCCGGAACCGAGATGGTCATGACGCACAGCGTCGACACCACACGATCCACCAGTCCGCCTTCGCGCATGGCGCACAGCAGCCCCAGGCCCACCGAGAGCGGCACCGCCATCACGGCGGCCAACGATGCGAGAATCAAGGTGTTGCCGAGGCGCGGCAAGACCTCGGAAACGACGGGCCGGCCACTCGCGAGCGAGACGCCGAAGTCGCCGTGCAGAACCGCTCTGAGCCAATGCGCGTAACGCAACCACGCGGGTTGGTCGAGACCCAGGGTCGCGCGCAGACGCAGCAACGATTCCGGCGTGGCCTGCTGGCCGAGCAAGGCTGCGGCAACGTCGCCGGGAAGCAAGTTGGTGGCGAAGAAAAGCAGTGCTGAAATGACCAAGAGCGCCAGGAGGCCAAGCCACAAGCGCTGTGCGAGCAGGCGCGTCATGCGGAGGCCTTTGTCAGCCATACCTTCTCGCCGATCCGTTGGTTCATGAAATCGAAGAGGGCGGAAGGCTTCCATCCCTGCACGCGCGTCGAACCGGCCTCGATGTGATCGATGAACATCGGAATGATGGCGCCGCCTTCCTCGCATATCATGCGCTGGCATTGGCCGTAGAGCTCCAGGCGCCGCGCGGGATCCTGCATCGCGCGCGCGTCGTTGGCGAGTCGGTCGAAGTCGGGTCGCCGCCAGTGAGTGTCGTTGGTGGCGGACGTGGATTTGTAGGCCTTGGAGAAGGCGCCGTCGACGGTGGCGCGGCCATCGGAGTAGCTGGCGCAAAACGGTGCTTTGGACCACACATTGCTCCAGTATCCGTCGACCGGTTCGCGCTTGAGATTCACGTTGATGCCGCCGCCGGCCGCCGCGGCCTGAAACAACACGCCGGCATCGACGGCACCCGAGAAGGCGGCCTCCGAAACCTTGAGCTCCACCTGCAGGCGCTCGCGGCCCGCACGCTTCAGATAATACCTGGCCTTGTCCGGGTCGTAGGCATGCTGCGGCAGGTCCGCATAGTAAGGAGTGCCGCGGCCGATGGGTTGGTCGTTGCCGACGACGCCGTAGCCGTTCAACACCGTTTTCACGATGCGTTCGCGATCCACGGCGTATTTGAGCGCGAGACGGATGTCGTTGTTCGTGTAGGGATCGGCGCTGCAGTCCATCGCCAGAATGGCGTGCTGACCGGTTTGCGATCGAACCACTTGCAGGCTCTTGTTCCGCCGGAGCAGATCGGCGGTGCGTCCGTCGATGCGATTGATGGCGTCGACCTGCCCGGAAATCAGCGCATTGATCCGCGCCACCCCATCGTTGATGACCAGCAGTTCGATGGCGTCGACGTGTCCGGCATCGGGCTTCCAGTAGCTACCGGCCTTGGTGGTAATACAGCGCACACCCGGTTCGAAACGTTCCAGTTTGTAGGCGCCCGTGCCGATGGGCTTCGCCCAATCCGTGAATCCCTCCGGCACGACCAACAAGCGATAATCGGATAGCGTGCTCGGCAGGTCCGCATCGCCGCCCGCCAAGACTATTTGTATACGCCGCGAGTCGAGTTTCTTGACGTCCCGAATATTTTCCACGACCCCCTTCGCAGTCGAGACGGAATCGCCGCGATGCAAATTGATGGAATAGACGATGTCATCGACATCGAGCGTCTTGCCATTGTGGAAGATCACGCCCTGGCGAAGATCGAATACCCACTCTCGAGCGTCGGCGTTCGCCTCCCACGCGGACAGAAGTTCGGGAACGGCCTTGCCGCCGGCATCGATTTCCACCAGGCCGTTCATGAGCTGGTAGCCGATATTGATGGGGACCCAGTCGAGGAAAGTGCGTGGATCGAGCGTATCGGAACTCGCGCCGCCGGCCATGCCGAGCCGCAGCATGTTGCCGGACTGAGGCACGGCATCGTCGGACACGGCGCACCCCGACAGTGACAGCGCTCCCCCGATACCGACCACTGCGCCGCCGACGCCGGCCAGCGCGCCCAGCGTGGCAGCGCCCGACACGAACTCGCGGCGATTCATGCGGTCCGGACTTCTCCTATCCACTACATGTGCGTCCGCGTATCCACTACATATTCATCCGCGGAATGCTCGACCGCCAGTCGCGGCGGCAAATCGCCACATCGCCCTCGAAGGCTTCGATCCACGCCGTCAATTCGAAGCTGGTGGCGGTGGACGTCATTTCCGCACCCGCGGTGATTTTCACCTGCCAGTCGCCGCGACCCATTTCATACGATTGGGTCATGGTGGCACGCGCCGAGTTGGGATCGTCGGGATGAATGCTGTAGATGCGCTCAAAGACATGACCCATGTCCATATCGATGCCCTCGAGCCGGAATTTACCCCAGTCGCCAAATACCCCGCCGTCCACGTACAACCGGTGGCTCACATGACCCGTAATCTGATCGGTGGTGACCGAACGCTCTACGCGCCCCTGGCGAAGCACCGTAACGGGCGATGGCTCGGCCGCGACAGCGTCCGGCAACTGCAGAGGGAGGGTCGAGCGCGGTTCGGGCTGTCTGACCGGCAGCAGCAATTGCGATATTCCGGTGGTGATGGTAACCGTGGCCGCTTGGGGTGAGGGCCAGAGTATGGGCCAGTAGGCCGTGGATAGGGCGAGCCTTAGCCGATGTCCCGCCGGAAAGGCGTAGGCGGTGCCCGTCAATTGTACTTCGACTCGGTAGCGCTGGCCCGGCACCAGGGGTGCGGGCGCTTCGCGGCTGTCGCGATGCGCGAGGTTCAGAAATCCGCGCGCCACCGACGTCGCCTTGCCATCCGGCGCGACGTCGATCAGCCGCACCGCGACGAAGGCGTTGGGCTGGTCCGCGGCAACCTCGAGTATGACCCGCGTGTTGCCCAGAATCTCGAGCTTTTGTTCGAGCGGCACCGTGGTGAATTCCAGCGATCCGAACGAATCCTGGCGTTGGTCGCCCGGGACATCACCGGGATTGCCGAAGCTGCCCCAATCGCCGGCGGCGAGGCCCGTGGATTGCGGTGACGTCAGCGACAATGACATCTGCTCGCCGGCCGTGTCCTCGAGCCCCTGCGGGTTGAGGGCGAAGGTTCGCACGCTCACGTTGGGACTCGGCCATTGTTCCTCGGCAACCCAACGTCCGGCACGCGCGCCGTAGGCCGGAAGGGGTTTGACGCTGTCCATCATGTAGAAGTTGAGCGGTGCTTCGCGCATGACCCCGTGGTCTATTCCCTTCAACCAATGATCCCACCAGCGCAGCGCTTCCTGCAGAAAGCCTACGGCGGGCGCTGGCGTCGCTTCATGGGGGTACAGATGGCCCCAGGGTCCCACCGTGACCCGGCGCGGAACCTCGAGATGTTCGGCCAGACGCAGCGGCGTATCGCGATACAAATCCGCCCATCCTCCCCAGAACCACGTCGGACATTCGATGGCGGCGTAGTCGAAGCACACCGACCCGTGTTTCCAGTAGTCATCCAGCGACTGATGTTCCAGCCAAATGTCGGGCCAGAAACGCTCGGCCTCGAGTCGATCCAGCCACATCTGGCGCCAACGTTCGCCGACGATGGCCGGATCGGGGGGGCGGGCGTTGAAGACTTGCATCACGCAGCCCCACCAGAAGTTGTCGTTGAGAAGGCAGCCGCCCGAATAGTGAATGCACTCGGCGAAGCGGTCGTCAGTCCCCATGACGGCGATGATGGCCTTCAGAGCGGGCGGGCGGCGAGCGGCTACTTGCAATGAATTGTAAGCGCCCCAGGATTTGCCCATCATGCCCACCTTGCCGGTGCACCACGGCTGGCGCGCAATCCACTCGATCACCTCGAGCGCGTCGTCCTGTTCCTGCGCCAGGTACTCGTCGTGCATGATGCCGTCGGACTCGCCGGAGCCGCGCATGTCGACGCGGATGGCCGCGTAGCCGTGCCCGGCGAACCAGTGATGCATGCTTTCATCTCGCCGGCGCATGAAATCGCGCTTGCGGTACGGGATGTACTCGAGAATCGCCGGTACCGGCGCCGTGTGCTCTGCGTGCGGCAGCCAGATCCGCGCGGCCAGGCGACAACCATCCGACATGACGATCCAGACATTCTCGATGTCCTGGACCGGGTACGGCAAAGACGTTTCATAGCGGGGCATGGGTTACCTAGCGGCGCGATGCGCCGCCGATTATTGTCATTCAAAAACTCTTGTGCGGCCACTCGACCATATCAGCGAGGAAACCGCAAAGCCTTCGCTTGCGCAGAACAATACCTAGGAGTTCCACCATTTCTGGTAACCGCAGGGAGTGGGCGCGGCCATCGCGCAGCACTGTAACCTGTCGTGGACGAATGATGCGCTCGACATTCAAAAGAATGCGGCGGTCTCGCTCACCGCGAGCGCCGCGCAGGTGCGCCGGCCCATCTATGGCACGTCATCCGGGCGATGGCGGCGCTATCATCGGCATTTAGGTGCATTAATCGACGGGCTGCGCGCCCGACGTTGCGCTGCCGCCGGGCGCGTGAGCTGGCCTAATGATTCGGACGGTAGATCAAGTCGCCGTACTTCTCCCATTTTCCGCTGCCGGCGGGCGCGACATATTGGAGGATGCGCACGCTGCCGCCGGGCGCCTTTTCCCACACCAATTTGAGATCTCGATTTCGCGACGGAATGATGGTTTTCAAAACCATGGACCCGTTCTCGTCGGGCGAGCCGCGCAGAGCAATGGCGCCCCATTGATTGTCCGCCCAGAGTTCCAGCCACGCTTCGCCATCGAAGCGATTGACGCTGATGCCCGATAGTCTGTATTTCGCACCGGGGCGACGATAAAGATCGGTCACGAAGCTCAAGTTTTGCTGGACGATGCATCCCTCGGAGTGCTTTTCCACCCGATCGAAAGCCACCAGCTTGTTGGTGTCGGCATCGAACACCTGCCAGTCTCCCACCCAGAAGTCGAACTGATGATGCTGCGGCGTATCGCAGGCGCCCGCGGCCGGTACCGGCTGGGTGGCTTCGGTTGCGGCGAAGATCGGCACATTGAATGACGCAGCGGCCAACGCCATCGCGACTACATATCCGAATCGAATTGCTCCGCGGCGGCACAAGTGGATGCGCATTGTTTCGTCTCCTGGTTATTTCTCGGCTGCAACCATACACTGCCGCGTACTCTTAAGGTGAGCACGGATTGCCATCGTCCATGCAACGCAACGCTAGGCTAGGCTAGGCTAGGCCAAGGCAAGGTAAGGCAACGCGAGGCAACGCAAGGCAGGTAACGCGAGGCAACGCAGCGCCACGCAATGCAAGGCAAGGCAAGGCAAGGAAACGCGAGGCAAGGCAGTGCCACGTAAGGCGCGCACGATGGAGGTGCGTCGCCATAAATCGGCGCTCTACAACGAAGCGCCACCCTTTATATTCAGCGCTGGCGGGTGCTCGCATCGCGCATGCAAAAAAACAACAACGATTGCGGCCGATCTACTAGCAAATCATCCGTCCAAGCAAAGGCCCGCGAAAAGCGCGACGGGTATGGTCTGGCAACCGCACAACGGTGATGGGATGTCGGAATCATGGGAGATCGCGATGAACGAGAATACTAGGGGCTCACGAGGAATCGCAGCGAACCACAGGCTGCCAAAGACCACGGTCGGAGCTGCCGTGTTCTTGGCGCTCTACGGTCTGCCGCATGCGGCATTTGCACAACAGGCGCCGGCCGCGACCACGGCGTCCGGCGAACTCGAGGAAGTGACCGTGACGGCCAATCGCCGCGAGCAGACTCTCGAGGCGGTGCCCTACAGCTTGTCGGTGGTGAGCTCGGAGCAGCTGGCGCAAGCGAATATAACCGACTTAGCCTCGCTGGCGTCCAACGTACCGGGCCTCAGCATGTACGACTTCGGCGCGCGCCTTGCCGGGGCCGTCGCTCCCATCATCCGCGGCATCAATGCCACCGCCGAGCCCACGCGGGGTTTTCGAACTTTCGAACAAAATCCGGTGGGAACCTACATCGGCAATTCTCCCATCGACGGTTATTTCCAATTGGATGATCTCAAACAGGTGGAGGTGCTGCGCGGTCCGCAGGGCACGCTGTACGGTGCCGGCGCTCTTGGCGGTGCACTGCGACTCATTCCGAACGACCCGGACTTGAAGGCGCTGGGCGGTTCCTTCGAAGCCGGGGGAAGTCGGCTCGATCATTCGAGCGGCACCGGTTACACGTTGAAAGCCATGGCGAACGTGCCCATCGCCGATACATTGGCGTTTCGCGCGTCCGCGAAGTACGCCTATGAGCCGGGGTACATCAATGCCTATGGTCTCCTCAAGCGAACCAATAATGGTCTGAGCGGTATTCCGGAGCTGGCCGATCCCAGCGACATCGTGAACAGTCCCGGCATTTACTCCAGCCGCAACGATTGGAATTTTCAGAAGACCTTCACCGGACGCGCGAGCGCCCTATTCAAGCCGAACGACGTATTCAGCGCGCAACTGGCGTTCTTGCATTCCAATGTGAAGGGCGATGGTGGCCCGGTGGTGAACCCCGACTACGCCGGCGGCGTCTCGCCGTTGGATCCGCTCACCACGCTGCCGGCCGGTGGGCATTATCAGGAATTCTCGCAAATCGACCAGCCATTCTCGCGCTATACGAACCTGACCAGCCTCGATGTGAGCTACAACGTGGGCTTCGCCACACTGTCCTCGACCAGTTCGTACTATACGACGTCGGGCTCGGTGCTTCAGGACAATACCTACGACCTCGCGGGATTGTACTCGGGAGCGTATCAGCCCTACTACGCGGGAACTCCGACCAGCCCGCGTTTCATTTACGACCAGCTGTTCACCGATAAGGCGCACACCTTCACGGAGGAAGTGCGGCTGGTATCCACCACCAGTCCCGACAACCTATTCGACTACGTCGCGGGCGTGTTCTACGAAAAGCAGGTGCGCACCGGCTCATGGACCATTGCCATACCGGGTTCGCCCGAACGAGCCGCGCAGACCGCTTGTGCGCCTGCCTGCGACATTCTCGTCGGTCCGAACGACGTGAACTTCCAGCAGATCGATACACAAAACTTCACCGACAAGTCGGTGTTCGGCGAGTTGACCTACCATTTCGTGCCCCACGGACAGATCACCTTCGGCGCGCGGCATTTCTCGCAGCAATTCACCGACTCACAATCCTATGTGGATTACACCTTCCCCACCGATCTGCCGGCCACGCCGCACAGTTCGCCGGCCTCCAAAACCGTGGGCAAGGTCAATCCGTCGTACGAATACACCAAGGATCAATTCGTCTATGCGTTGTGGTCGCAGGGCTTCCGCCGCGGCGGCGCCAACTCGGTGCCGCTGTCGGGACCGTTCCAGGAAAGTCCGGTGCTCGGGACTTATCAGCCTGACAAAACCAACAACTATGAGGCGGGAGTCAAGGGCCGCTTCAGCAATGGGTTGAGTTATACGTTCGCCGTGTTCGACATCAAATGGGACAAACCGCAGATATCCTCGAGCCTGCCGTCCGGCAATCTCGCCGTGTATAACGCCAACACCGCGGAGTCGAAGGGCTTCGAGGTGGAATCCAGCGGCCCGTTGCCGCTGCAAGGGCTGGGCTACTCGGTCGGCTTCTCCTACGCCGATGCGAAATTGACCAGCAACTTTTCCCTGCCGGCGAACAAGGCCGGCGTCATCGTGCCGGGGCTGCTCTCCGGCACGTCGGGTCAGCAGATGCCGGGAAGTCCCAAGACCAGCGTCAACGCGGCCCTTTTGTACGACACCAATATCACGCAGGGCTACGATCTGGCGCTGTCGTTGAACGGCGTCTACAGGACCGCCGTCAAGATGCAGCTGGCGCCGACGCTGGGCGCGACCACCGTGCAGCAGTCTTCGTCGTATGGGATCCTGAACGCCAGTGCGGCCGTGAATCACCAACCCTGGCGCGCTACCGCCTATGTCACCAATCTCCTGAATAAGCAGGAAGTTCTGGTGCCCCCGAGCCAGATCAGCGACACAGATAATCTGGACAAGCTGGCCAACGACTACGTGGTCAATCCTCCCCGGGAAATAGGGATTCGCGTGGCCTATACCTTTTGATTCATGCCAATCCCGGTCGCGCGTTATGTGATGTGCGGCGCGGGCGGCGTACGGACATGTGTGTCGAGACCCGTGGATAGCTGATACGCTTCCGCCACATGACTTCAACAGGTCGCAGGGCGGATGCGAAGGACGATATCCGGGCTCAAAATGTCGGCCTGATCAGAACCATTCTGGCCGGGGCGGGGCGTACGCTCGCGGACGCCTTCGCGAATTTGGAGCACGCGCCCGAAGTAGAGCGGATGACCCGGCATCCCAAGCGGGGCCTTCTGGGCGCGCGCATCACGTTGCCGCCGGACGAGGGCGAGGGCTATTGGGACCTCACCCGCATTCGCGACGACATCTATGTCGTGGTCGCCAACTTCGCCTACAAAGACCTGCGCGTCGAACTCGTGCCGGGCGACGGTCTGGTCCAATTCAATTTCAAGCTGTCCGGCGACATGTCGCTGGCCGTGAGCCGCACGGAACCGTTGCGCTGGAATCGTCCTTCCATGCTGGTGTGGGCCCAGCCCACGGGGGTCGACATCAGCGAGTGGACCGCGGCCAGTGCGCGCGAGCGCTACATCATCATCAGCATACGGCCCGAATTCCTCGCCGAGCATTTTCTAACCTCGAGCGTCGACGCACCCCAACAGCTGCAGGACTTCGTCTCCAACAAGCGCGACAAAATCATCTACACTCAGCGCCCGCTATCGTCGCAAACCTTCGACGTGACCACGCGGCTGATCAACAACCCGTTCACCGGCACGTTGGCGCTGGTTTACACCGAAGCGCTGGCCCTCGAACTGTTGTGCTGTGCGGTTCAGAGCTTCGCCGCGACCTCGGGCGGCCCCACCGAGCAGTACACCGAGCGCGAGCTCAAATGCCTGCACATGGCGCGCGGTATACTCTCGCGTCAGCTGGCACCGCCGCCCACGATCACCAAACTGGCGCGCATCGTGGGCATGGCCAAGTCGACCTTGACCAAGGGCTTCAAGGCGGTTTTCGGCGAGACCATCCTCGACTTCAGTCTGGGTTGCCGCATGCGCCATGCCATGGCGCTGATGCGCGACCAGTCGTATTCGGTGGCCAAGGCCAGCGAGGCGGTGGGCTATGCCCATCCCACCTCGTTCACGACGGCGTTTCGCCGTCATTTCGGTATGCGGCCCATCGACGTGCGACGCGTCAAGTCGCGTGAACTAGGGACCTGACGCGCGAGTTCCCGCGCGGTGCCGCCGCCGGCGCGAGCACCGGGGTGGAACTCCTAGGATTTGCATGTGCGATCGAAGGTTTTCGAGCGCAACCTCGGCTATTGTGGGCCCGCACCCACGCTATCGTTCCCGAGTAAAAGCTGCCGTTCCCGAGTAAACCATGTCCACCGACCCGCTCCTGCAGCCGTACAGGCTCAAGCACCTGACTTTCAAGAATCGGATCATGACCACGTCGCATGAGCCGGCGTATCCGCAGGACGGCATGCCGAAGGAGCGCTATCGCGCGTATCACGTGGAACGCGCCAAGGCGGGTATTGCCCTGACCATGACGGCCGGATCGGCGGCGGTGTCGCACGACAGTCCGCCGGTGTTCAACAACATCCTGGCGTTCAAAGATGAAGTGGTGCCCTGGATGAAGGAACTGGCGGATGCCTGCCACGAATACGGCGCCGTCGTCATGATCCAACTGACGCACCTCGGTCGACGCACGCGGTGGGACAAGAACTTCTGGTTGCCGGTGGTCTCGCCCTCGCACCGTAAAGAGGCTGCGCACCGCGCCTTTCCGAAAAAGATCGAGGACTGGGACATCGCGCGCATCATCACGGATTACGCCGATGCCGCGGAACGCATGCATGCCGCGGGACTCGACGGCATCGAGCTGCAGGCATACGGACATTTGATGGATCAGTTCTGGTCGCCGCTGACCAATACCTTGGACCCGCCCTATGGCGGTTCGCTCGAACATCGTCTGAAGTTTACCTTCGACGTGCTCACCGCCATTCGCAAGCGCGTGGGTTCGGAATTCGTCGTCGGCCTGCGCTACACGGGCGATGAGGGCCTCGAGGGCGGGCTCGACAAAAACGACGGTCTGGCTATTTCGCGTCGTCTCAAGGACAGCGGCATGGTCGATTTCCTCAATGTGGTGCGTGGCCACATCGACACCGACGCCGGCCTTACCGATTTGATCCCCATCCAGGGCATGGCGAGTGCGCCGCACCTGGATTTTTCGGGAGAGATTCGCGCGGCCACGCAATTTCCCACGTTTCATGCGGCACGGATCCAGGATGTCGCCACCGCGCGGCACGCCATCGCCACCGGCAAAGTCGACATGATCGGCATGACCCGCGCGCACATGACCGATCCCCATATCGTGCGCAAAATCATGGAAGGCCGGGAGGATCAGATTCGCCCCTGCGTGGGTGCCAATTACTGCTTGGACCGAATTTATCAGGGCGGTGCTGCCTATTGCATTCACAATGCGGCGACCGGCCGCGAATTGTTCATGCCGCACGACATCGCGCCGGCGCAGGTCAAGCGCAAGATCGTCATCGTGGGCGCGGGACCTGCGGGGCTGGAGGCGGCGCGGGTGGCCGCCGAGCGCGGACACCAAGTGGTGGTATTCGAGGCGGCAAGCAAACCCGGCGGACAGGTGCGCTTGACCGCCCGAAGTGCGCGCCGTCAGGAAATGATCGGCATCGTCGACTGGCGCATGGAACAGTGCAGCGCTCGCGGCGTCGAATTTCGCTTCGACACCCTGGCGGAGGAGGCCGACGTCATGGCGGAACGACCCGACGTGGTGATCGTGGCCACCGGAGGATTCCCGCACACCGACGTTCTCGAGTCGGGAAATGACCTCGTGGTTTCTACCTGGGACGTCATTTCGGGCAACGCCAACTTGAGCGGACGCGTCTTGCTGTTCGACGATGCCGGCGATCACGCGGCGCTGCAGGCTGCGGAGTTCATCGCGACCGCGGGCGCGACGCTGGAAATCATGACCCCCGACCGGTCGTTTGCACCCGAAGTGATGGCCATGAACCTGGTGCCGTACATGCGCAGCCTGCAAAAGCTGGATGTGACCTTCACGGTCACGTTTCGGTTGAAGACGGTGGTTCGCGACGCTGGGGAGTTGCTCGCCGTGGTGGGCAGCGACTACGGCGGCGTGCGCAAGGAACGGCGCGTGGATCACGTCGTGGTCAATCACGGCACCGTCCCTAACGATGAACTGTATTTCGGGCTGAAGCCTAGCTCGATGAATTTTGGCGCCATCGATCAGGCGAGGTTGCTCGCCGGCTTGCCGCAGAACGCCTCCACCAATCCGCAGGGCCGCTACCAGCTGTTTCGGATCGGCGATGCTGTATCGGCGCGCAATACCCATGCGGCCATTTATGACGCGTTGAGGTTGGTGAAGGATCTCTAGTGGGCGCTACCGCCGACGGCTACGGCGCCGGCCGGGCTGCGGCCAAGCCAGTGCCGATGTCAGCCATACCCGGAAACATATAGCAGGTTTGTGCCGCGCGCGGCTGGCACCTGAACATCGCCGCGCCTAACCTCCCTCGCCGACTCATGGCGACATTCGACAATACGCCGAAATAAGGCTGAAGACGGGGGGTTATGTCACGGGCACTACGCATGTTTCTCATGAGCGCTCAGGGCGCCGCATTGATCGCGTCTTCGATTCCCATGGCTGCGGCGTCCGTTGAAGCACCTGGCGGGGACTCCGACAAGCTGGAGGAAATCGTGGTCACCGCGGAGAAAACCAGCGAGAACCTGCAAAAGGCTCCGGTCGCGATCACGGTGGTCAGCGGCGCACAGATGGTCGCACAAGGTGCCACGGACATTCGTTCGATCGATACTCTGGCGCCCGGCATCGACATCGGCGATGAACGCGATGCCACTCAAATTTTCGTGCGAGGCATCGGCAGTCAGGAAGATACCGGAAACACGGATCCCGCGGTCGACGTCAATCTCAACGAGGTGTATCAGCCGCGCAATACGGTCTCGAGCGCGTTGTATGACATCGAACGAGTTGAAGTGCTGTATGGGCCGCAGGGCACGCTGTATGGCCGCAACGCGGCCGGCGGCGTCATCAACTTCGCGACCAAGATGCCCGGCGACACCGCGGGCGGCGAGGCGTCGGTCGAGACGGGAAATTACGGACTCATTCATCCGTTCGGTGCGGTGAACATTCCGCTCACGGACCAACTGAAAACGCGCGTCGCGTTCAACTTTCTGGAGCATAGCGGCTACTTGTCCAACGGACTCGATGACGAAAAATCCATCGCCGGTCGAATTACGATGGTGTATACGCCCTCGGACCGATTGTCCGTACTGCTGATCGCTTCCGCATTTCACAAGCACGACCTGGGCAATGCGGTCATCAATCTGCCGCTGTTCAACCCGAGCCAGCCCTGGTTTTCCCCGGGCAATCCACGCGACTACGGTAGATTCGGTCAGGCATCCAATCAGTCGATATCGACGAAATTCGTCTACAAGTTCAGCGACCAATATAGTCTGACTTACCTGCCGGCGTTCGTGAAATTCAACGATGCCAACGACACCGCGGCCGACGGCACGACGCTCTATACGGTGCCGTCGCAAAAGCAAACCACGCAGGAACTGCGCTTTGCTTCCGATACCGATGCGCTGAAGTGGCAAAGCGGGTTGTTTTGGTACCAAGCTAAAACCAATGAAGAAATCACCGTGACACCGGGTAACACCCCCGCATCGCCGGGCCTGGGCGATCCGGCGCTGCCGGGGTATGAACAGGCGGTGGCGCCAGGTTACCTGCACGTGAATCTGAATCATTTCACGGAGAAGACTTCCTACGCCGCCTTCAGTCAGCTGACCTATGCGGCCAACGACACCACCAGGGTCACGGCAGGGCTGCGCTACTCCTGGGATCAGACTCGAGGAACCGGCAACGACAACGTTCTCGTTCCCATTTCGGCGCCGGGTTCGACGGGTCCGCTGTGCGCGAATTTTCTCTGTCCGGTTGCCGGTGCGATCGGTATTCCCAATATTTTCACGGGGAACCAGATCACGCGCGACTTATCCTGGAAGCTCGGCGTCGATCATGATTTGACGCCTTCGTCGATGATCTACGCCAGTGCGCAAACCGGCTATACCGAGGGCGGATTCTTCTTTGCCCCCGCGCCGGACAACACCTTCAGGCCGCAACACGTGCTGGCTTTCACCATCGGGAGCAAGAACCGATTCCTGGATGACCGCCTGCAGCTCAACGATGAGCTTTTCTACTACGATTATAGAGACTACCAGATCACGGTGTTCGACCTCACGACCGCAATTACGGATTATTTTTCCGCGCATAAGGCGCGTATATATGGCGATCAATTGGACCTGAAAATCCGCCTGAGTCAGGCCGACGTATTCACCTTTGGGACGACTATCATGAGTCCCAAGGCAGTGGATTTCGCAACGCCCATATCGCCATTCGGCCCGGGCGGGCGGACCGTATTCAACGGGTATACGTTACCGTTCGCGCCGGACGTCACGTTCACGGCCAGCCTGCAGCACACCTGGAACTTTGCGAATGGCGCAACGCTCGTGGGATTCGCGGCCACCCATTACGAAAGCTCCAAGTGGGGCTCCTTCCAGCACGCCCCCGGAACGGCCGTTCCGAGTTATGATAAAACGGATGCGACGCTGACCTACACCTTCGCCGGCGGTGCGTGGAGTGTGGCGGCGTGGGGCAAGAATCTGACCAATGCCGTCAGCTTCGTGACCGTGTCGACCGGCGGCAATCCGGGCCCCGGCTCCGCGCTCATCGATCCCCCTCGGACGTACGGCATGCGCTTGAGTTACAAATACTGACGGCGGGAGAAGTGGCATGGCGGTCAGCTATGAATTGATCAAAGGCGTGACCGCCCACCTCTACGACGCATCGCTGCGCAAGATTCCCGACGACACCAAGGCGGCGCTGCGTTCAGCCGAGCAGCGGGATCGCAGCGACACGGGGCGTAAAACCTTGCGCATTATGCTGGAGAGTGCCGATGCGGCCGAGCGCCAACAACATTTCGTATGCTCCGACGCCGGCGTGCCGGTTTATTTCGTCAAAGTCGGCACCCGGGTCCAGTTCGAGGGGGACGTCAAGCGGGCCATCGTCGATGGTTTCGATGAGCTGGTGCGCACCATTTCGCCGCCCTTGTTGCAGCATGTGACCAATCCGCTCACCCTGGAGCGCGGCTATAAGGGCAAGGACATGCCCATCATGACGTTCGATCTGATCGATGGTGCCGACTATCTCGAGATCACCTGCTCACCGAAAGCGCTCGGCTCCGGTCGCTGGGCTGCCCTCGAGATCTTCAGTTTTCCCAGTCTCGATGTGATCGAGAGCTACATCATGGACGTGGTCCTCAAGGCCGGCTCGCAGCATTGTCCGCCGGTGGTGATCGGCATCGGCATCGGCGGCACCTTCGACTATGCCGCCAAGATGGCCAAGGAAGCCATGCTGCGTCCCTTTGGCCGCCGCCACCCCGAACCCATCGTCGCCGCCATGGAAGAGCGCTTGCTCACGGCGGTCAATGCCACGGGCTTTGGCGCCATGGGCACGGGAGGCGACAGTACGGCGCTGGCGGTTCATGTGAACTATTCGGCCGGACATGGATTCACGCCGGTGGCCGTCTGCTTCAATTGCTGGATCAACCGGCGAGCGAGCGCGCGCATTTTCAACACGGGCCAGGTGGAGTACTTCGAGTAATGAGCACGGTGCATCGGCTCAAACTCCCGTTGACCGAGGCGCAAGTGCGGGAACTGCGCACGGGGGACCTGGTCTATCTCAGCGGCGATATCATCATGACCGCGGGACTGCCCACCCACCAGCGCATGCTCGACTACGTCGATCGACAGGAAAGCTTACCCATAAATTTGACCGGCCAGGTCCTTTTGCAGTTCGGCGGTTACCAGCGCGAAGTCGACGGCCGCATGGAAGTGGTGTACATCAATCCAACGACCAGCACGCGCTTCAATCCCTTCATGCCGCGGCTGATCCGCGGCCTGAAGCTCCGCGCCGTCGGCGGCAAAGGCGGACTGGATGCGGCCTCCGCCCGCGCGATGCAGGAGAGCGGCTGCGTCTACCTGTCCTTCCCGGGCGGCGGTTGCACGCTGTATTCGAACGCCGTTCGTGAAGTCGTTGCGGTTGAATGGCGGGATCTCCTCCTGCATTACCGGCTCACCCAATTGCGCGTGGACCAACTGGGGCCGGGCACCGTCGGTATCGACGCCGCGGGGCACAGTCTTTACGACGGTCTGCGATCCGATGCGGAGCGGCGCTTGCCGGAAATCCTGGCGCAGCTCAAAGCGGCTCGCGAGGGCGGGAACAAATGAAATTGCACTGGTCGCCGCGCTCGCCCTTCGTACGCAAGGTGATGATCGTGGCGCACGAAACGGGTCTCATCGAGCGTCTCGAGAAAGTGCGGTCGGTCACCAGCATGTTGGAACCGAACGTACCGCTAATGCAGGCCAATCCCTGGAGCAAAATACCGACCCTGATCTCGGACGAGGGGCTGGCGCTGTTCGATTCCGATGTCATCTGCGAATATTTGGATAGCCTGCATGCGGGGCAAAAATTGCATCCTGTCGAGCCGGCGCAGCGCTGGCAGGCGCTGCGTTGGCGGGCTTTCGGCAGTGAAATGCTCGATGCGCTGATTCTCTGGCGCAATGAGCGTGAGCGGCCGGCGGATCGGCAGTTACCCGCTGTGCTCGACGCCTTCGATTGCAAGGTAACGGCGGGGCTGGCGATGCTGGAATCCGAGGTGCGGCAGCTGCGGCTCGCGCCGTTCAGCATCGGACATATCGCAATAGGCTGCGCCTTGGGATACGCGGATTTGCGCTTTGACCAGATCCGCTGGCGCGACGGTCACCCTGAATTGGCGAGCTGGCATGCGGAATTCATGCGCCGCCCGTCGGCCGTACAAACCGAGCCCTTCGATGACCGACCGCGCTAATGCGTTCCAGGGGCCGACCGTTTGGGTACGCCACGATTGCAAGACGAAGGAGGGCGAAGCGAGAGCAAACACGAGGCGTTGCGGCAAGCCGGTTCGAATGCACTGCGCCGAACCTCATGCTCGATAAGCCTTTGGAAATGGCTTGAACCCCAGCAGCAGAATCCCCGCTGCAATCAGCACGCCTGCCAGCACCCAGAGCACTTGTGTGTATCCGCCCGCGCGTTCGACGGCCCATGCGGTACCCGCGGGACCCAGTCCCGAGCCGAGCGCATAGATGGAAAAATACGTGGCGTAGATCACGGCATAATGCTTGAGACCGAAATAACGGCCGACCAGGTAGGCGATGATGTCGGCCTCGGCGCCCGCCGCCAGCCCGAGCATGATGGCGGCACAAAACGCAGCACCGCCGGTCGCGCCGAACGCGAGAATGCTGATGCCCGCAATCGGCAGCACCAAGCACGCGAGTGCGACACGGGGCGCGAAGAAGCGGTCCATGAGCCAGCCCGTCGAGATACGCCCCACCACGAGTACCGCCCACAACGAGGCCTGCGCCTCCGAGGCGACCTGCGTCGATTCGCCGCGCGCCTTGAGCAGGGGGACCAAGTGAAAGATCACGCTGGTCACGGCCGTGCCGATCAGCAGGAACGTCGCCAACATGAGCCAGTACTGGCCGCCGGCCGCGGCTTGTTTCAGCGTGACTCCTTCGCTGGTGCGCTCATCCTCGGCGGCCGGGCCCGCACCGGCTCTGGGGGCGGCCGCGCGTTTCGAGGCGGCAAGGGGTTCTGAGCCGGCATGGGGTTCTGGGCCAGCATCGGGCATGCCGTCCATGCGCATACCCATCGATGCGGGTTCATTGCGGATGTACAGCAATAAAATCGGCAGGATGATGGCCGCAATAATGGCTGCCTGGCACAGAAACATGTCGCGCCAACCCAAGCGATCGATCAGCCACCGCACCAGCAGTGACCAGACCGCGCCGCCCATGCCGTATCCCGCGAGCGCGATTCCCAGGGCGAGGCCGCGGTGCCGGTCGAACCAACGCGAAATGACGGCGGCAAAGGTGATGGAAGTGGTCCCCGACGCGAATAGGGCCAGCGCTGCGAACCGTGCGTAGTACCAATGAATATCGCCGTCCAGTTGCGAAAACGAAGCGATCAACAAGGCCTCGGCGGCAAACGACACACAGATGACTCGGCGCGCGCCGAACCGATTCACCAAACCGCCGATGAAGGGCGCCACCAAGACCAAACCCGTGGTGTTGAATACGGGCGCCAAAAAAATCTGTCGCGAGGTCCAGCCGAGATCGCTATGCAGCGGACCCACCAGCAGTCCCATGGTGGCGGGAATCAGCACGGCGACCCCGCAGGCAATACCGAGCCCCGACGCGGCGGCGATCAACCAGCCATAAAAGATTTTGTTGGATTTATCCATGACAGGCCGGCGCAGCTTATCGGTATTTCACAGGAACGCCATGCCGGCTTCTGCATAGCTGCTTTGCGCAGTGCGTCCACTAGAACTTCAGGCCCAGATTGACGCCGTACGTTCTTGGAAAATTGATGAATACGCGGTTGAGGGGGTAGTCACCCTCCTGGGTCTGGGCCTTGTTCTCGATATTCTTCACCCAGGCCGTGAGGCTCCAATGGCTATTGGCGTCGTATGCCAAGGAGGCGTCGCTGCGCGAATAAGCCTTTTGAAATCCATACGCACTGGCGCGATTGTTCACCGTGGCCAAATAAGACGAGGACCACTTGGAATCGACCTGTGCGGCCACTTTGCCGCTTGCAAACAGCCAGTCATGCTCGTAATTCAGAATCGCCGTATCCTCGGGCGTCATCGCGATGGGCTGTCCGTTGAGTCTCTGAAGTGCCGCTATCGAGAAATTCCCATAGAGCGCGCGCGCATAGGTAATGCTCAGATCCAGTTCGTCGTTGCGTGTGAAGCGATAGCGGGTCTCCAGCTCAGCGCCCTTGTTCTTGCCGGTCGCGGCGTTCACTATGAATTGCTGGAATAGGCGATAGGTGACGCCCGTCGGAATGTACTGCGTCGGGATGGGCAGGGGGTTTCCGCTGGGATTGGCGTATTGGACCTGCAGGTCCGCGTAGTCATAGTAGTACACGTCCGCATTGATCTGCAGCGAGTCATTGAGAAATCGGTTCTTGATGCCAAGCTCATAAGCCTTGATGTGCTCCGGCTGATAACTCTCAGGGACGGCGGTGGTGGTGTCGAAGCCGCCGGCCTTGTAGCCCGTGGTCACTTGCGCGTAGAGCATGGACTTCGGTGCCATATCATATTCAACCCCGGCCTTATAGTTCGTCGCGCTATAGGCGTTGGTGACCACGTCGCGGCCCGAGTCGTAGCCTGGGATGGCAATGCTGACAATTCGTACTGCTTGGGACTTCGAGTCCTGGGTGTAGCGCAATCCGCCTGTTACCCGGAATGTGTCGGTGATAGGGTAGGTTATCTGACCATACGGCGCCTTGGACGTGGCCGCGGGGGCGCCCTCGCTGTTGGTATTGTACAGAGCGATGGCGTTCGACGTGCCGGTCACCGTGCCGCTGAACGTAGAAAGGGCGCCAAACGTGCCGCCATCATCGGTGCGGAGAAAATAATAGCCAACCACCCACTTGATCGGCGACGCCGCCGGGGACGTGATACGCAGTTCGACCGTCTTTTGATTTTCACTGTCATCGGCGGCGGTCGGCGTGCCGCCGAAGAAGGGGTCATTGCCGACGACGAGACCGGTCAGATCATCGCGGGTATCGTGTAGGTACGTGGGTATGAATGTCACCGTGCCCCAGGGGGTTCGGTAGTCGACCTGCAGCGCAACGGTCTCGAATTTGTAGTCTATGGAGTCAGCCGGATGACAGGGGTCGACATACCATGGATTGTTCGGCTGTGTAATGAGCCAACCACCGCTCGGGCCGGCGCACTTGGGATCGGAGGTACTGTTGTACACGGGTGGAGGAGGGCCGGCGAAGGGCAGCGGCGCGGGCACCGTCGTCGCCCAGAGGCCGCTCTGGTGTGAATAATCGAACAGCAACTGGATGGATAGGTTCTCCGTCGGCTCATACAGTCCCTTGACGCGAAAGGCTGCCACGTGAGACGCATAGCCATCGTTGGTGAAATAGCCGTGACGGTCCTCCCTCATCGCCGCCACGCGAAAGGCGAGCTCATCGTTCACCGGGATATTCTGAGCCACGTCGATGTGCGCCAGGTCATAGTTGCCCACGTTCACGTCAAGCCGGGTCTCGCTGTTGCCGATGACCGGGCCATTGGTAAGGACATTGACCGCGCCGCCCTCGGCATTGCGGCCGGCGAGCGTGCCCTGCGGTCCGCGCAGCACCTCAATGCGATTGATATCGTATAGAGGCGCCGCAAGCCGCTCGGAGCGGCCGTTATATACGCCATCGATGCTGAGGGCGACTGCGGGATCAACATAGTTGGAGTCGCCGTTGGCACCGACACCGCGAATGTAGAATTCCCCGCCCTGGGCCGTGGTTTGTATCTGCAATGACGGCACGTTGCGCAGGGCCGTATCGAGTTCAACCTCGCCCCGCCTGGCAAGATCATCGCCGGAAAGCGTGGAGATCGAGATGGCGATTCTCTGCGCTTCCTCCGGCCGCTTCTCGGCCGTGACGATGATCTCTTGAAGCGCGTCGCCCGCATCGCCGGCGGTTGCCGCGCCTATGGCTTGCGCCTCGGCCGCAGGGACGACGCTCACATTCAGAATCAGCACGATGGATCCCAAGAATGCGGTCGACACAGCCTGTGTTTCGTTCATTGATTCAACTCCCCCGAGACGCTTGAGTTCGCGAATGCGCGGTGCCGGCTTCGGAGCGAGACGCTCGGCCGGATGTTTTCCGCGTACCATTATTCCCTACACAAGGAATTAATATTCCCGTGTAAAGGGATTATTATCCCGAGGACCAGGAAAGATCAATCGTTATTCGCCGCGCGGCGGAAACGATAAGATGGCCGCACCGACACTTTCCCGCGCTACCTGGTAATCTTTCGCAATCCAGAAAAGGAATCGCATGTCCTCAGTAGACCAAGCTCGCGCCAGGGTTCGCGCGAAATCGAAGGCGGGAGCGGCACCGCGGCGGGGCAAGGGTCGCCCACCATCACATGGGTTGGCGGTGGGCCGCGACGCTCTCATCGCCAAGACTTGCGAACTGCTGAAGCGGCGTCCGGTGAATCAGGTCACGCGCGCTGCGGTCGCTCGTGCCGCCCGCGTGGATCCCGCGACGATCCGCTATCACTTTCCCGACGGTCAGACACTGCTTCTGGCCGCCACGGAGCGATTGACCGCAGGATTCCTGGATTTGGTGGAGCGGGAGATGCCCGTCAAAGACGCTTCGCCACCCGAGCGAATGCGGGCGCGCATCTCGGCCCTGTTGAAGCTGCATACGGCCAATCCATTTTTCTCCAGGTTGATGGAGGAGATCTCGCAGATGAAGTCGGCGGCGGCCCGCAAGTTGCTTGCGGACCTGACCCAGCGTGGTTCGCGGGCGTACACCGCCATCGTCGAGTCCGGGGTTGCGGATGGGAGCTTCCACAGCACCAATCCGGCGTTGGTGTTTCTGGCCGTCGTCGGTCTATGCCAATACTTCGTGACCGGCGCACCGGTGGTGAGGTTGGCGCTGGGCGGGAATCTGCGGCAGTCGGAGATCGAGGATCAATATCTCGAGTTCATTTGCGATTTGCTGCTGGACTCGCTGAAACGCGAGCGATAAGCGGTTTCTACGACCGATTGGATCCATCTACGATTGCGGGCGGCGCAGGCACCCATTATAATTCCTGTAGGCAGGAATAATCATGGGAGTGGCTGATGAGAAATTTGCGAGTGAGTACGGCGAGGCATTGCTCGAGGGTCCTGTGGTCATCATGCGCGATCAGTTTGATGGCGGGGACGGCCGCGACGCCCGCCGCCGATCAGCGCGTCGTTGACGTAGCCCGCCCGCCCGCCGCCGATCAGCGGGTCGTAGACGTAGCCCAGCCGCCCGCGGTGCCGGCTGACCTTGCCGCCCTACGAAAAGTGGTGCAGCAACAGCAAGACGTTCTTCAAATTCAGAACATGATGAGCCGTCGCAGCTTCTATCATGCCGCCGGCCAGCAAGCCGAGGAACTCGAATTTTATGCCAATCGGCCCGACATCAGTTTCGGCCAGAACCAGGGTTTTCGGGTGGGCATGCCGGCCATCGCAGCGGCCTACAAGGACCGTTATGCGAAGGTGCGCGCGCTCGACCTCGAGCGAATCAGTAAACTTCATCCCGAAATCAAGGATGCACCGGAGAACATCGGGGTCGGCATGTTCCAGATGCACACCATCACGACGCCGATCATCGAGATTGCCGACGATGGTCAAACCGCCAAGGGCATGTGGTATACGCCGGGCGCCATCTCAGGCGTCACCGACAAGGGCACGCTGGGTGCGGATTGGATCTGGGAAAAATACGCGGTGGACTTCATCAAGGAAGACGGCAAATGGAAGTTTTGGCACATCATCGTCGTGACCGACATTGCCGTGCCTTGGGGAGTCGGTGCCGGCACCGCCATGAGCGATTCGACGCAACAAGGCGCGGAGGGCGTGCCGAACAACGCCACGGTGGTGAAACCGCTTCCGCGTACGGTGGCGAAAGACCTCTACAAGCCATTGTCTTCTACGACGGTGCCGCGCTTGTTCCCTCCGCTGCCCGTCCCCTATCGGACATTTGGCGAGACGTTCAGTTACGGCCCGGATGTGCCCGCGAAGTAGCTGTCGCACGAATGGCACGCACCTCATCGCCCACGAGCGGCGCGCCGATTGCTTTGTAGGTATATCCGAAGGTTCTGGCTCGATCGAAGGCGGCGGGCGGCTCTGAGCCGCCCTTGTGTCTGAACACCGCCGGAAGGTCCGTCGTCACGATCTTGAACACGGCGAGATAACGGGACGGGTTCGGGATCGGCTCCATCTGTACCTCGCTGATGATCGCCCGCTGGCCAAATACGAAGCCTGGAGCCGCCACGATGTCGCGAACGTGCTCGTTGTCGTACCAGGTATTGAATTCCTCATCCTTCCCCGCTACGGCATCACCGAACACCACGTGGTAATAGGTTTGCATGGGGCCGGGGTGGGCATCCGCAGGCTGCCCCTCGACTCCTGGAACTACCGGGCGGAACGCTCGGTAAATGTACATTTGCGCAGAGCTCGGATCGAGGCTTGCGCTGATTCGAGTGCGACCCGTCGCCAGCCGGTGTTTAACCTCGGCGATTACGGCCGGCAGGTCACTCGTGACGATCCTGTACAGAACCAGGTATCGGGGCTTCTTGAGCGCAACTTCACGCAGCTGCACGTCGCTGTAGACGAAGCGCTGCGCGCTCACGAATCCCGGGATGGACACCACGTCCGGCGCGTGCTCTTGATCGTACCATCGGTTGTACTCCTGTTCCTTTCCCGCCACCGGGCTGGTGAAAACCAAGAAGAAGAACTCCTCGGGCCTGGCTGAGTCGGCGGCCCGCACTGGTTGGCTTGCCGTTCCCAACGACAATGCCAACACGACACTCAATATAGAATGAAAGCAACGCGTGGCCATTTTTATCCCTGCGGCGGTGGTTTTAAACACTGTTTCGACCGAAACGGAACTGTTTCGTCCGGAGCGGACGATAGTTGTCGGCTTCCGGCGCAGCGTATCGGTATTTCATGCGAACGCCATGCCGGCATCTGCATAACTGCTTTGTACGCGGCCCCCTAGATCTGCCTCCGGTGATTCCGCCAAAGTCCGCACCCACCGGTACATAAGTTATGCGAAGCCCGTACCCTATGCAGTTAGATCTTCGTTCGACCCTCATTCCCAAGTGCGGCGGCTGACACCATGGGCCAGTTATCCCACATCCGGGTCTTGGATTTGAGCCGCATTCTGGCCGGTCCCTGGGCGGGTCAGATTCTCGCGGATCTTGGCGCCAACGTCATCAAGGTGGAACGGCCGGGGGTCGGTGACGACACGCGCGGGTGGGGACCGCCGTTTCTGCGCGACGAAAATGGGGCCGAGACCGGCGATGCCGGATACTATCTTGCGGTCAACCGGGGAAAGCGCTCAATCACCGTGAGTCTCGATAAGCCGGAGGGGCAGGCCATCATCCGCCGGCTCGCGGCCCGTTCGGATATCGTCATCGAAAATTTCAAGGCCGGCACCTTGGCCCGGCATCACTTGGCATACTCGGATTTGAAACAGGTCAATCCAAGACTGATATATTGCTCCGTCACCGGCTTCGGGCAAACCGGGCCGCGACGCGATCAGGCGGCGTATGATTTCATGATTCAGGCAATGGGCGGTCTCATGAGCATCACCGGCGAGGGTGATGACAAAGCGGGCGGGGGTCCGCAAAAGGTGGGACTGCCCATCGTGGATCTCATGTCGGGTATGTACGCCGCGGTGGCCATGCTGGCGGCACTGGCGCATCGCGACGAAACGGGGTTGGGCGGCTATATCGATATTGCCATGCTCGATGTCTTGGTGGCGACGCTCAGCAATCAGGCGATGAATTATTTGGTCAGCGGTGTGACGCCCAAGCGCACGGGCAATGCGCACCCGAACATTCAACCTCAAGACGTCTTTGCCTGTCGTGACGGCGACTTGGCGGTTGCCGTCGGCAACGACGGTCAATTCGTCGAGTTCTGCTCAGCCCTGGGTTTGAGTGAGTTGTCCCGTGACGAGCGTTTTGCGAGGAATGCCGCGCGGGTCAGAAATTTGGCGGAATTACGCCCCATCATCGATGCGCGCTTACGGGAAAAGGATCGTCAGGAATGGGTGGCCGCGCTGGATGCGGCCGGCGTTCCAGCGAGTCCCATCAATTCCATTCCCGAGGTGTTTGCCGACAGCCAAGTCAAATTTCGCGGTCTCGTCACCGAGATGCCCCATCCGCTCGCGGGTACCGTACCGCAGGTGGGCAGCCCCATGCGGTTCACCGAAACCGCCGTCGAACGACAGCGTCCGCCTCCCGTGCTGGGGGAGCACACGCTCGAAGTGCTCCAAGAGATCGGAATTGGCGATGAGGAGATGGCTGAATTGAAACGGCTTGGTATTATCTGACCCACCACGTCTCAAGCCATGGCCCGCATTCCATTTCCCGCCTACGATGATCTGACGATGGAGCAACGCCGCGTCTATGATGCGGTGGTGCGGACACGCGGGAAACTGCATGGACCGTTGCGCGCCGCATTGCACAATCCCGAACTCGCGGACAAATGGCAGCAGCTCGGCGAATTGTTGCGCTACCGGACCCGCTTGCCGCCGCGGCTGAGTGAATTGGCTATTCTGGTTACCGCGCGGCATTTCAATTGCCAGTTCGAGTGGTATGCGCATGAACCACCGGCCTTGGCCGGCGGTCTTGCTCCGGGCGTCATCGAGGCGCTTCGCCATGCGCGGCGACCCGACTTCGTCAATCACGACGAGGTGTTGATCTACGACTACAGCACGGAGCTGCAACAAACCCACTTCGTCAGTGAACCCATCTATCAGGCCGTGCTCGCCCATTTCGGAGTTCAAAGCGTGGTCGAATTGACGGCATTGCTCGGCTACTACGGCATGGTGGCGATGACCCTGAACGCCCACCAGATTCCGCTTCCCGCCGATGCGATCGAACCATTACCGGACGTCGAGTAGCGTCGCCGCCGTCTCTTCAAAATCGCGAGACACAGGAACTCAACGTGATCAGCAAGGGTACTCAACATTCCACGCCCATTTCGGCGGCGACTTATCAGCCTAATCCGATTGCCACGTCACTGGTCTGGGACAAAGATGTCATGGCGCCCATGCGCGACGGCGTGAGCCTATGTGTCGACGTGTACCGGCCGGAAGGCGTGGGCAAGTTTCCGGCGCTGTTGGCAGTTGCCGGCCATAATAAAGATCTGCAGACCCCGGAACTGGCCAGAGCGCTGCCGCCTCAGCCGGCGTGGTCGACCCTGTGGCAGGGCGGGGCCGAGGCGGGCGATAGCGACTACCTCGTTTCGCGCGGCTATGTCCACGTGGTCGGCAATCCTCGGGGATTCGGTAAATCCGAAGATGGCGGCTCACCCGAGTGGGATTTGTACGACTTGATCGAGTGGGTCGCGGTGCAGCCTTGGTGCGACGGCAATGTCGGCATGATTGGCCTGTCCGCGTACGCGGCTTCGCAGTGGCAAGCCGCAATGCTGCATCCGCCGCATCTCAAAGCGATTTTCCCCTTCGATGCCATGCCTATTTACGGCGCGATCCATGATCGTTATCCCGGCGGAATGTTGCATGTAATGCTCTATCTGCTGGACGGCCAATCCGTGCACCACGGTGCACACGCGCGCCCGCAACCGCTGTCTGCCGAGCGCGAGGCGCTTTGGCGGAACGCCATGAGCAATCCGGATTACCAGATCTATTCGCCCATCTACAATTTGCTCACGCAAAAGGGACAGATTCATCCGCGACTCTTCGATCATATCTTGGACCTCTATGAAAAGGAGGGCGCGATGGAGGAGAGCGAAGCGAACATGCGCAAGGTGAAGATTCCGGCCTATACCGGCGCGGGCTGGCATTCATACACGTACAAGATGCATTTGATGGGAGCGCAGAACTGGTACGAGCGACTCGAGGTACCGAAGAAGCTGCTGTTGACCGGACCCACCCATATGGAACGGCCGTTTCATTCGATTCATGACGAGATAGTGCGCTGGTACGACCACTGGCTGAAGGGCATCGACACCGGCATCATGAACGAGCCGCCGGTCAAGGTGTGGGTGATGGGGGCCAACGAATGGCGCCATGCGAGCGACTGGCCGCTGCCGGAGACCCAATGGACCAAGTACTATTTGCATAGCTGGGAGCGGCTGCGCACGGAGCCTTTCGTGTCCGGCGGCCGGGACGCCTACTTGAAGCCCGATTCGTTCGTGCAGATGCCGCCGACGCAGACGCGCACGATTCAAAAGCTTCGGTTCATGACCGATCCCCTGTCCGAAGACACTCTGGTCATCGGCCCGATTTCGCTGACCCTGTTCGCATCCATCGATCAGGACGACACCAATTGGATCATCATCCTCAAGGATATCGGTCCTGACGTTTCGGTTCGCACCGCCCGGGAAGGCGAGGTGTACGTTCCGGCCGACCTACCCGAACGAGAACTCACGCGCGGCTGGCTCAAGGCATCGTATCGGGCGCTCGATGCCGAACGCACCAAACCGTGGAAGCCGTGGCACCTGTTGACCCGCACCGCCCGAGCGAAAATCGTGCCCGGCGAGATCAATGAATACCGTATCGAAGTGATGTCCACCGCCAACTTGTTCGAACGGGGTCATCGGATCTGTCTCGATATCACGTCGCTCGACTTGCCGACGGGTTCCGGCTTTGGCAATAACTGTGAGTACGTGCCCTATCACGTGTGCAGCAGCAAGACTGTGGTTCATCACGTCTTCCATAACGAGCAGTATGCCTCGCACCTGCTCCTGCCCATTATCCCGAAGGGCGACATTCGGCAATGAACGGCACCCTCGGCACGGTGTTGATCACGGCCAAGTCGGTGTCCGACTCCGCGGCGGCAATCCAATACTTGCGCGACGCCGGTTGCGAGGTGCAGGTCAAGACCACGATATGGCCCGTCGATGAGAATTGGCTGATTGAGCAGAGCCGGGATAAAAATGCTCTGGTGTTCACGATGGAGCCGGTGAGCAGCCGGCTGATCGACGCGGCTTTGAACCTGAAGGTGATCGCCCGCCCCGGCGTGGGTTACGACACGGTCGATCTGGTGGCCGCCAGTCGCCGAGGCGTCGCGGTGACGATTGCCGCCGGCGCCAACGACCAGAGTGTCGCCGACTTCACCCTGGGCCTGTTGCTGATGGCGGCTCGCGGCATGGGCACGGCGGCCAGCGGGGTCAGCCAAGGTGGATGGGACCGGGTCATCGGGACCGAGGTCTGGAGGAAAACGCTGGCCATCGTCGGTCTGGGGCGGATTGGTAAGGCGGTCGCCAAGCGCGCGCGCGGTTTCGACCTGCGGGTACTCGTGGTCAGCAGACACCGAGACGAAGACTTCGCGCTGAAGCATGAGCTCGAATTCGTCACGTGGGAACAGGCACTTGGCGAGGCCGATTTTGTTTCGTTGCACGTGCCGCTCAACGAGGAGACGGCTGACCTCATGAATGCTAGAACTCTCGCGATGATGAAGCCGGGCGCGTACCTCATCAACACATCCCGCGGCGGCTTGGTCGACGAGACGGCGCTCGCCGCGGCCGTGCGCCGCGGCCACCTGGCCGGCGCCGCGGTGGACGTATTGCGCACGCAGGGAGCGAACAATGGCAGCCCGCTGATAGGGTTGCCGGGTGTGATCGTGACGCCGCACATGGCGAGCTTCGCGCGTGAGGCCATGGATCGGGTGGCGATGTCGGTCGCGCGCAGTGTGGTCGGCGTGCTGCGCGGCGAACGACCGGCGAGCGTAGTCAACCCCTGGGCGAGCGTTGTCACCCCTTGAATGTACCGGCGGCTCGACGAATCGGGCCGCGCCGACGGCTAGGACGACAGGGATTTTTGAAAAGTCGCGGTCGCTATGATGTCCTCGTAAATCCGGCGAACGAGACCGGCAACCTCCCGGCAGGCGAGCGACAGCGGCTTCTGTGTCGTCGTGGCAAGTTCGATTTTTCGATCGAGGCTGGGGTTGACGAGGCGCGACACCTGCAAAATCCCGGCCGCCACTTCGCTGGTCACGGAGTGGGTGGCGAGTACGGCATAGCCCTCGCCGATGGCGGCCATTTTCTTCTGGATTGTCAGCGAGTCAGCCTCCATGACGACGGACAACGAGACGTGATTCTGCTTCGCGAGCTGGTCGAGCGCCACGCGCAGCGGATTGGGAAAGCCCGGCAAGACGAGGCTAAGTCCGTTCAAGGCATGGAACTCGGTGGTCGCATTCTGCGTCCGCGCATCGCCCGGCGCGGACACGAGGTAGGTGCCGACGCTACCGAGCACATGTTCGTTGGAGCTCACCGCCTCGCTGTATCGGTAGCGTATGGCGATATCGATGCGGCCCGTGGTGAGCCATTCATCGATCTGACCCGTTGAACCTTCGAGTACGTGCAATCGCACATTGGGGAACAAATCGCGCGTCTTGCGATACAAGCTATAGATGGCCGGGTCGGCCAGCGACGGCAGGATACCGAGACGAACTTCTCCGATTGCCGAGCCGCCGCCGGACTTCATTTCGTCTTCCAGTTGGCTCGACTCGAGCAGCAGCGCCTTCACTCGCGGGAGTATTTGATTGCCGAATTCCGTCAGCAGCAATCCGCGGCCGGTGCGGTGAAAAAGCCGGCCGGCGCAATCGCGCTCGAGGCCGGCGATGGTGCGGCTCACGGCCGGCTGCACGGTGTCCAGGAGCACGGCGGCCTTGGTCAGGCTGCCAAGTTCAGCGACTTGAACGAAGACGCGCAAGGCCTCGAGGTCCAATGACAGCCACTCCTAGACGTAACAAAAACAGTATAGCAGCCTTGCTCCCCCGGCGGCTGGCGTGCGGGGACGTTCTCGGCAACACTTGGGCATCGGGACATGGTGCCCATGCCGCGCCATGCTGGCATCGATGCGGAGGCGAGTTTAAGTCGTGAGCGATATCATCGTTGAAAAATCGGCGAAAATCATAACCGTCACTCTGGATGCGGCCCCGGTGAATGTTCTGACGCTCGAACGCTATCGACGGATCCAGGAAGTGTTCGACGAGATCAGCCGAATGGATGATGTTCATTGCGCGATACTGACGGCCAAGGGCTCGAAGGCATTTTGTGCGGGCCTGGACCTCAACGAATTTCTGGCCTCTACCGTCGAACAGGATCCCGCGCGTGCCGCGGTGGTTCGCAGCGCGTTCAAAGCCATCAGGTTCTGCTCGATTCCGGTGATTGCGGCCGTCAATGGACCCGCGCTCGGCGCGGGAGCGGTACTGTGTGCCGTCAGCGACATCCGTATTGCTTCGGAGAAGGCAACTTTCGCCATGCCCGAGATCAATGTGGGTCGCTGCGGGGGAGGCGCGCATATGGGTCGTTTGCTGCCGCCCGGCATGCTACGCATGATGTATTTCACGGGCGAACCCATCAGTGCATGGGAAGCCCATCGGGTCGGTTTGGTCGAGCAGGTGGTGATACCACGTCGCTTGCTGCCGGCGGCCTTCGAATTGGCGGAAACAATTTCGAAGAAGAGCCCACTTGGGTTGCGCATGGCCAAAGAAGCACTCAATCGGGTTGAGTTCATGCACGTAGAAGAAGGCTACGAATACGAACAGTCATGCAGCACCCAGTTGATGGCCACCGAGGATGCACGCGAGGCTGTTCGCGCCGTCGTGGAAAAGCGGCCTCCCGTTTTCACGGGGCGCTGAGCGCGGATCCGTAGCCAATGGAAACGCAACCAGTGGAAACGATGCCAAGACCCGTCAAACCGGCGAAGCCACTCCCGCCGCTCGCCTGTGATACCCATGCGCATGTATTCGGGCCGTACGATCGGTTTCCGTTGGCGCCCGATCGGCGCTACACGCCGCCGCTGGCGCCCGCCGAGGATTATTTCGCGATGCTCGACCAGGTGGGCTTCGATCGTGGCGTGCTAGTGCATGCCTCGGCGAATGGCTACGACTGCAGCGGAACGCTCCATGCGCTGTCGCGGGCGTCGGGACGGTTGCGGGGCGTCGTCGTCGTACCCATGCAAACTTCGGATGCCGAACTCGCGTCCATGCATGGGCATGGGGTGCGCGGAATCCGGTTTACCGAAACTGCGGCGCCCACGCCCACCAAACCCAATGGCACCTTGGCGCTGCTGGATCTAATGGAGTGGGGGCCTCGCCTCAGCGAACTCGGCTGGCATGCCCAGATGTGGGTGAATTGTCAGCGTCTGGTGGACGCGGCGCCGGCGCTGTTGCGATTGCACATTCCCTTGGTGCTCGATCATATGGGCTATTTCAACGCAGCGCTGGGCATCGCTGATCCCGGATTCCAGGCGCTGCTGCGGCTGATGGGCAGCGGGCGCGTCTGGGTGAAGCTCACCGCGATTCGAAACTCGACTCGAGCGCCGCACTATCCGGATGTGCGGCCCTTCCATGAAGCGTTGGTGCGAGCGGCCCCGGATCGGTTGATTTGGGGCAGCGATTGGCCCTACATCGGGTTGAACGACAATCCGCCGGACGTCGGCGCTTTGATCGATCTATTCGATGTGTGGACTCACGAGGAGGCGTTGCGCGAAAAAATCCTGGTAGCCAATCCGGCCGTTCTGTACGGATTCGAGACGCCATCGTCACGGCCATCGCCACGTAGGCGCGAGTCATGATCAAATTCATCATTATTTCCCGGCACAAACCCGGCTCGACACGCGAGCGATTCTTCTATGAGTGGGCGTTCGTTCACGTCTCGCTGATGTTGCATACCGCGCCGAGCATGCGGCGCTTCAAACGCTACGTTCAACATTACGCCAATCCTGACATTCCGAGCGAATGCCGCGTACTGCCCCGCCCTGAGATGAATTGGGAAAGCTTCGCCGAACACTGGACCGAGAAACTCGACACCACCACCCCGGGGCCGGAGTACACGGAACAGATGCAGCCGCATTCGTTCAGCGATTCCGCAATGGAAATCTCCTACCTGCAGGGCGAGACAGTGTTCCAACGGCAGGATTTCCGCTCGGGCGGAGTCAAGCTCATCCATCGATTGGCGAAACAAGAGGGTCGGCCGACCACCGAATCCACGCGGCAGTGGCGTGATGAGCACGTACCGTTGATGACGGCGTTGCTGAGCGGAAGGGGATTGCGAAAATATGAGATCGACCTTCCATGCCGGATCGACGCGGCAGAATTTAGGAGTAATCGCGCCAGCACTCTATTTGAGCGCGCCAACATCGACCCGCCGCTCGGATTCGAGGAGCTGTGGTTCGACAGTTTGGAGGATGCAATGCGGCTCGGTCGCGACCCCGACATGCGCGCGACGCTCGGCGGGAGCTACAGCCGCTTCACGAATATCGACAAGTCGTACTCCCTGTTTGCTCATGAGCGGGTGGTATTCGATTTCGTGACGCCGGGCGAGATGTCCCGACAACCGGCCGTTCTCAATCCTGACAGTCTGGAGGCGAAGCTTTTCAAGACAGGCCGGCCGTATCATGAGCCGAAGTTTCCCGCATGAGTGGGCGTCTCGCCAACAAAGTGGCTGTCGTGACGGGAATCGGAGCGGGCATTGGGCGCGGCTGTGCGTTGATGCTCGCGCGGGAGGGAGCCATTGTCTTGGGATGCGACATCAACGCAGCAACGGCGCAGGCCACCGTCGATGCGGCAGATGCCGAAGGGCTGAATATTTCCAGCGTCCATCCCTGCGATCTGACCCAACAAGACGACGTGACCCGGTTCATCGAGGCAGCCGGGTTGGCGCATGGCCGTATCGATGTGCTGGTGAATGCCGCGGCTGTCGCCCCGCACATGGCTCGTGTCGCCGATATGACCTACGAACACCAGTGGGTGTCCACCCTCATCGGCGAGGTGGACATCGTTTTTCTGGCGTGCAAAGCGGCGTGGCCCTATCTCGAGGCCAGCGGCAACGCGTCGATAATCAATTTCGCTTCGGTCAATGCGTTTCGTGGCAGCAACAACTTCGGCATGGTGGCGCACTGTGCCGGCAAGGGAGCCGTGCTGGCACTGACGCGGCAACTAGCGCTCGAGGGCGCACCGAGAATCCGTGCCAACTCCATATCTCCCGGGCTGGTCCAGACTCCGGCCACCGCGAGCGCCAACGCTACCGAGGGGCCCATGGGTGCCGCGATCTTGAGCCGCATTCCCCTGAAACGTCTGGGCACGCCCGACGACATCGCCTGGTGTGCCGTATTCCTGGCATCGGATGAGTCAAGTTGGATTACCGGCGCCAATGTACCGGTCGACGGCGGCGTCCTTGCCAACTGAAACGGCATGGTTTGCTCGGCGTGAATGCATGGTTGTTGAATTGGGCTGGTTACCGGCAAGGAATCAAATGCAAAAATCAGATCGAGCGGCAGCCCTGAGTCGCCGCACCCTGCTCAAGCAAGTCATCACGGCGGGCGGTGCCGCGATTGGAGCAGCGGCGTTGGCGAGCGAGCAGGGTGCCGCGAGCCTCACACCCTCCCAACGCAGTCTGCAGCGGTCCGTGAAGGGTGCCGTTTTCTGGCGGGGTACCGTGGGCTATGAAGAGGCACGCGGCAACGCGGTGTGGCGCATGAACAAGCCCAACAGGTTTCCGGCCGTCGTCGTGGTACCGAAGGACACGGAGGACGTGATGACGGCGGTCCGATTCGCCAAGAAAGTGGGTCTCAAGATCGGCACGCGGTCCGGCGGACATAGCTGGCAATCGCCGCACGTACGCGAGGGAGCCATGCTGCTCGATCTCTCTGCATTGCAGGATATACGCGTCGATCCATCGGCTCAGACCGTCTGGACCAATCCCGGAGTGTTCGGATCCGCCGTCAACTTCGAGTTGGCCAAGCACGGCCTCATTACCCCAACGGCACATCACATCGACGTCGGCATCGGCGGCTTCGTGCTCTGCGGCGGATTTGGCTGGAACTCGCGCCTCTGGGGCACGGGCAGCGAGCACATCCTGGGCTTGGATGTGGTGACGGCGGATGGCGAGCTCATTCATGTCGATGAGCATCGAAACTCCGATTACTTATGGGCGGCGCGCGGCGCGGGCGCAGGATTCTTCGGCGTGGTGACGCGCCTGCATTTGAAAGCGCACCCGCTGCCGCCGGTGTGGCGAGTCAGCGTCCATTCCTATCCGGTGGACGTGCTGGAGGAGGTCTTTACTTGGGCCCGCAACATTGCCGATCAAGTACCGCTCAACGTGGAATTGGTCATGACGACCTCAGCGCATGACGAGTCGGGCGAATGGGCGCCCGTGCGTATCACCGTCGCGGCGCTCGCGCTGACCGACACGCAAGCGGAGGCGGCCAGCGGGCTCGCCATCCTGGACACGTGCCCGGTGGTCGACAAGGCGATCAAGCGCCGGGTGAACGCCAGCACCGACCTCGTCGAACGCTACGTCAGCGGCATGAACGCCGATCCACCGGGTCACCGATTCGCATGCGACAACATGTATACCGATGCGCCGGCCGAGCAACTCGTGCCGAAGCTGCGAGCGCTGTTCACGGAATTGCCATCGCCTCGTTCCCATGTGTTCTGGTTCAACTGGGGACCTTTGCGCAAGCTGCCGGATATGGCGCTGTCGGTACAGGCCGACATCTATCTGGGCGCCTACTCGGTTTGGGACGATCCCACCGACGATGCGCGCATGTCAAAGTGGCCGGTCGATCAATTTCGCAAACTCGAGTCATTGTCCGTCGGCGGCCAAATGAACGATGAAAACATGCAGGCTCACCCCCAGCGCTACCTGTCGGAGTCCGCCTCGAGGCGTCTCGAGGAATTACGCGCCAAGCATGATCCGCAACGAGTGTTTGTTTCTTATTTGACTAGCTAGCGACATACTTGACCAGCGAGCGACATCTTGACGAGCTAGGACATGGAGGGAGCTGAAACAATGGAATCGATGCTTGCGGCCCGATTGCACGCCTTCGGAGACCCTATGGTGGTCGAGCGCATTCCGATGCCGGTTCCGCGCCACGCAGATGTGCTGATCGAAGTGAAAGCCTGCGGCGTCGTGCCCAACTTGCGCAACGTGCTCACCCATTGGCGTGACTGGTTTCCCGAGCTGCCCCTACCCAATCTTCCGGCCATATTCGGATTGGATGTAGCGGGCGTCATCGCGGAGGTGGGAGCCGGCGTACAAAACTTCAGAGTAGGCGATCGGGTCTATGCATCGCCTGGGTTGTCTTGCGGATCCTGTCCTTCGTGTCGGCGTGATGATTCCATCAATTGCACCAATTTCACTTTCCGCGGCTATTTTGGTTTCGGCCCGGAGGCGCAGCGCCAGTTCGACGACTATCCGTTCGGCGGGATGTGCGAGTTCATCACCGCGCCGCAACGCAATCTGGTCGAGCTGCCGGATACGGTCAGCTTCGAGGAGGCTGCGAGATTCGGGTATTTGGGCACCGCCTACGCGGCGTTACGCAAGGCCGATGCCGGTCCGCACAGCACGATTCTCATCAACGGCCTCACCGGTACACTGGGGCTGGGGGCGACACTGATTGCACTCGGTCGCGGTGTCAGTCGCATCCTAGGCACCGGGCGCGACCGCGAGCGCCTGAATCGTGTGAAGAATCTAGCGCCATCGCGAATCGAGATATTGGCCGCAGACGAGGGTCGGTCGGTTGCCGAGTGGGCGCGTTCCACCACGAACGGGCAGGGCGTGGACTCGGTAATCGACTGCCTGGGCCCGGGTTCGTCGGGATCGCTTCTGATGGATGCCATCTATGCGTTGCGCCGTGGCGGACGTGCCATCAACGTAGGGGGCGTGGGCGAGAAGACGTCGATGGATGTCCACTGGATGATGGATCAACAGATCGAGTTCATCGGCAGCAATTGGTTTCCGGTGGGCGATGCTCAAGCCTTGGCGAAGATGGCGCAGGCAGGCACCTTGGATCTGTCGGTTTTCAATCACGTACGATTTGCGCTCGCGGACGTCAACGAGGCGCTGGACGGCTCGCATTTTCGCGACGGCGGCTTCACGAATTTGGTCATCATGCCCTAGTCCCTAGCTCGCAGCCCCTAGCCCTAGTAGCCCCTAGCCTGGAGCTATTTTTGTTTTGCCGAGGTGACGCTTTGGTTTGACGTCATAACGCCACCTTTTCAAAAGAACTTAGGGCTCGGGCGGCTCGAGTCTGCGATGCCGGAAAGCTCGGGAGCGGTGCATTTTATCTGGCCGGCAGGGCAATTCGCGTCAACTGCGCGTGGATCGCCAGCCAATGTCCGCCGCGTCTTTCGAATACATCGATAAATTCGTAGTCGCCACTATTGTCCTGGCTCTTGTAGTTTTCATGCGACGTGGCGTGACCTGTGACCACGGCGAGATTGCCCGAGCGCTGCACTTTGACGTCCAATATCTCTAGGGCGTCGAAGTGCTGATTGCCGTTCAGCAGTTCGCCATCCGACTGGGCTTTGGTAAGCCAGGCCCCCGTGGCGGTCACTATGGTGTACTCGGATGCTTCGATCCGGTCGAGTGCCGCTTTGTCGGCCTTTACCAGCGCAGCCGCCCAATCCCTCTCGATGAGCTCGAAGACTCTATTCTCGCGGGTGCCAGCCGCGTTGGCCATGCAGTCGCCCGCGCCGGCGGCGATTGCGAGTACCAATGACGCCAGGGTCCAAGCAGTTCGTCGTTTCATGAGATTCCTCGATCGTGGCAGAGTCGGACGCGTCGTCAACGCCTATTTCCGGCGTTGAACCTGGTTGACGAGCTGCCCTATGCCCTCGATTCGGGCGACCACCACATCGCCGTCGTTCATGAACCGCGGCGGCTTGAAGCTGAATCCGACACCCGCGGGTGTTCCGGTCGCAATGATGTCCGCAGCCTCGAGCGTCAGTCCGGCCGACAGCGACGCGATAATGGTCGGAACGTCGAAGATCATTTGGCTGCAACGGGCGTTTTGACGCGTTTCGCCGTTTATCGTGAGAGTCAGCTCCAGGTCGCCAAGCGATGGAATTTCGTCCTTGGTGACTATCCATGGTCCGATGGGGCAACTGGTGTCGAGTGCCTTGCCCTTGAACCATTGCTCATGGCTGCGCTGAAGATCGCGGGCCGTGACGTCATTGATGATGGTGTAGCCGAAGACGTGATCGAGAGCGGCGCTTGGCTGAATGTCGCGACCGCCGGTCCCGATGATTACACCCAGCTCGATCTCGTAGTCGAGCTCTGCGGTGAGTTCAGGATCGATACGGATGGCGGCGCCGGGACCGATCACCGAGGTGGGCGGTTTGGTGAAAAACTGCGGAACCTTCGGCAGAACGGCGGTGGTCGCGCGCGCGATGGCGCCTTCCTTGACGTGATCGACATAATTGCGACCCACGCAGAAAACATTCTTTGCCGGACGCGGAATCGGGGCCAGAAGTTCTACATCCTCGATGGCCAGCACCGCACCGGGGGGTGCCGCATCGAGAAGCGCCCGGACCGCGGCTTGCGCAGGCGCGCCGGCGGCGATGATGGCGTCCAGCGATTGGCCGGGGATGTTCAATCGCGCCGCTTCGGCGCTGGCCAGATCGACGACATGGTGGTTACCATGGAGCACACCCGGCGCGATCCGGTCATTCCTGCGAAAAGTCACGAATCTCATCAATGATTCCCTTTTACCATCGACTTAGGCCGATTTAGATCAGCGCCGGGTAGGAGCCGCCATCCAGGTGCAGGTTTTGACCCGAAATGAAGCCGCTGGTGGCGCTGCACAGAAATGCGCAACTCGCTCCGAACTCGGCGGGATCTCCAAGCCGGCGCGCGGCGATACTCGCGACTTGTCGCGCTCGGGCTTCCTTGTAGTCGATCCCTTCGCGCTGCATGACTCTGCGTGCCATCTGCTCTTGTCGTTCCGTGTCGAAGCGCTCCGGCAGCAGATTGTTGATGGTTACATTGTGACGCGCCACGTCGAGTGACAATCCCTTGAGCGCGGCGGTGAGTCCGGCCCGCGCCGCCGATGAGAGCATCATGTGCGGCCGCGGCGTCGTCACCATTGCGGATGTGATGTTGATGATGCGCCCGAAGCGCCGCGCGATCATGCCGGGGAGCACGGCCCGCACCAGCAGCAGCGGGGCGACCATGTTGGCTTCCAGCGCGCCCATCCAGCGTGCGTGATCGAGCGTATCGAAATCCGCCGGAGACGGGCCGGCGTTGTTATTCACCAGAATGTCCGGACTCGGGCAAGCTGCCAGCAGCGCGGCACGACCGGTTTCCGTGGTGACGTCACCGACCACTGCGGTCACGCGACCCGGATTCAGTGCGTCCAACTCAGCCGCCGTCTCGGCCAACCGCGCAGCGTCGCGCCCGTTGATAATGACATCGACGCCCTCTGCGGCGAGCGCTTGCGCACATGCGCGGCCAAGGCCGCGGCTTGATGCGCACACGATGGCGCGCCGTCCGGAAAGTCCGAGATCCATGAAAACTCCTGTTAATTCAGCCCGTGCCGGGCTCGCGGCCCGGATGGACGGTTGCATAGTGCTGGCGCAGGATATCCTTGCCATAGTCGTTGCCGTTCGGGGTGCGGATGATGGTGTGAGTGTGGCACTTGGCCGGCTCGGTATTGGTTAGAAAAACGCCGGCGTGATGATCGAACTCGATCATCACCACAGGGCTCTGAATCCGGTAGTAGAACGGATCGAGATCGCCGGTGCCTCCGATCCAGGAGAACCACGTGTTCCCGAGGTGCATCTCGATGGCCCGCAACTTTGCCGCCAAGGGTCCTTCGGGCATGATTTCCAAAAACGCCGCGGTCAGACTCAATAGCCGCTCTCGCGTCGCAGGGGAGAACTGAGCCGCGCTCGCGCCTTCATAGGGGATGATGCGGTTGTCCTGAAATGCGCCACCGAGTTGCCGCTGATCGGCACGGTGGTAACGGCCGGGCGGCATCGCCGGATCGCGCATCAGCTTATATACCCACGCCTGGTCTCGCAGCGATGCCGGCAACGATCGCATCAGCTCGAGTCCGAGCCGTTCCTCGTCGCGGAACAAGGTCAGCCCGGCATCCGGGCCGGCATCGATGAAGTTCGGTTCCGAACCGAGGAAGCAAGGCGACAGTACCATCTGCTGGCCGAGCACGAAGCAATTCAGCACCAGATGATGACCGAAGATCTGCCAACCCCAGGGTGCCTGTTCATGCGGCGCACCGAACAAACTGAAGTTGTAACTGAGCTCGTTCATGACGCCGCGCGCGTTGCAGATTTCGCCGAGGAATGCGTTGATCCTCATCACCCCGCGGATCTTCGCGTAGCCGCGCGCACTCAACGACGCGCGCAACACCTCGAAAATCCCTTCTTGCAAGTCGGGCTCTTCCTCGAGTCTGAGTCCCGACACATTGACGTAGAACTCAGGATTGCTCCAAATTCGCCACTCTGCGGCGTCGATCGCGCGGCATAGTCGCCGGCGCTGGTCTTCCGATGCGCGCTCGAGAAGCCTGCGCGCCGCAGCCATCATCGCAGCGACGGGTGCGTTCTCATTGGCAATGGGGAAGAGCCCCGGCATGGCGGAGCCGTTGGTGGTGATCCCGACGAAAGGACGGCCGTAGGCCTCCTTCCAATGCCCGGTCCATTCTTGAATCCACGGATTTTGCAGTGTCCGCGCAGCATAGGAATGGGCGTTTAGCTCGGCCAGCCCTGCGATCTTGGGGTGGTCGGTGGCCGGAACGAACTGGCGGAAGTCTGCTATCACTCGATTTATGCTAGAAGATCGATAATTTAGATAATATACATGACTTGATCGATCATAGCATGGCCGAGCGGCACACGTGTTGCCTTTGAAGGAGGGCGGGATGGTGAGACTATCTGCAACTCAAGCGGCCCCGGCGGAAGGTGGAACGTCGTTGGCCATCGAGACCTACGCGCGCTTGCGGCGAGACATTATCGATGCCGTTCTGGCGCCCAATGCGCGGCTCAAGGCGCGGGAATTATGCGTGCGTTACGCAGCGGGACTCAGCCCCGTTCGCGAAGCGCTGAACAGACTCTTGAGCGAGTCATTGGTCCGGCACAGCGCGCAGTGCGGCTTTACCGTGGCGAGCTTCAGCCTGTCCGAACTGGACGAAATCGTGCGCACGCGCCGCTGGATCGATGAGATCGGGCTGACCAATTCAATTCGCGACGGCGACGACGCCTGGGAAGAGCGCGTCGTGATGGCATGCCATCGCCTGTCGCGAACGCCCCGTTACCCGGGTGGCCTGGACGCGCCGCGCAACCCGCTGTGGTACACGGCGCATCGAGCGTTTCACTTGAGCCTCATCGACGCCTGCGGGTCCGAATGGTTGAAGAGCTTCAGCATGACCCTCTTCGACGCCATTGAACGATATCGCGCGATTGCCCGTAAGCCGGGTAACGAGCGCGCTACGCACCAAGACGAGCATCGAGCGATTGCGGATGCGGCCGTGGGCCGCCATGCGGTACTTGCCGTGGGGCTGCTGATGCAGCATTACGATTTAACGGCACACCTGGTGCGCGAGAAACTGCGCAAGTCCGACAATAGTCCGAAGGAATCAGGGTGAGCATGTCTGTAAATATCAACACGCGCCGTTGCGATGTTGCTGTGGTCGGTCTCGGTCCGGTGGGCGCCGTCGCGGCGAATCTCTTGGGTCTATCGAACATCGATGCGATTGCCTTGGATGCGCTGCCCGCGGTTTGGAGTACACCCCGTGCCATCGGCATGGATCACGAGGTGATGCGCATTCTGCAATCCATCGGCATCGCCGAAGCCATGGTTCCGCACATGGACGCTTACCGCCCATCGGAATACCGTTCCGCAGACGGTCAACTGCTGCGTCGCTTCGATACCTTGCCCGAGCCGTACCCTCTGGCATGGCCGCCCAACATCGTTTTCGTCCAACCCGAACTGGAACGGGTGCTGCGCGAGCGTTTGACGGTTCGTCCTTCGGTCGACGTCAGGCTGGGGCATAAGGTGCTGGCTGCGGAGCCGCACAGGGACGAAATGCGACTGGTGGTTCTCGACGCCACGGGTGCGCAATATGATCTCACGGCGCGTTATGTGCTGGCGTGCGACGGTGCCGCCAGCGCGTTGCGCGAAGCTTCCGGTCTCGAGCTGGAGGATTTGCAGTTCGATGAACCCTGGCTCGTCGTGGATGTGCTGCTGCATGCCGATGTGGCGTTGCCCGAGGTGAACATTCAATTCTGCGATCCTGCGCGTCCCATGACCTATGTGCGAGGTCCGGGCAAATTGCGCCGATGGGAGATCATGTTGTTGCCCGGCGAAGATCCGTCCCGGGTAGTGCAAGAGGATGTGTTGTGGGGCCTGCTCGCGCGCTGGTTGGTGCCCTCTCAGGCAACGATTTGGCGCGCGGCGTGTTATCGCTTCCATGCCCTGGTCGCGCAGCACTGGCGCAAACAATCCTTGTTTTTATTGGGAGATACGGCTCATCAAACGCCGCCGTTCATCGCTCAAGGCATGAGCCAGGGGGTGCGCGATGCCGCCAACATCGTCTGGAAACTCACGGCGGTGCTCGAGGGACGAGCCAGTCCAGCGGTCTTGGACAGCTATGAAACTGAGCGCCGTCCCAATGTTCGAAGCGTGATCGAGACGACCAAGCGCTTGGGCGAATTGATATGCGAACGCGATCCAGATCGCGCGGCGGCCCGCGACCGTCGCATGCTCGACGAAATGGCGACGGGCGCCGGGCGGCTGATCCGGCAGTCGCTCCTGCCGGCGCTCACCGATGGGTTCCTCTATCGAAACCCCGGCGGTGAGCTCAGCGCGGGAGGCGGCGAACCGGCGCCGCAGCCGTGGCTGCGGCAGGCGGGTGTCGAGCGTCGAGCGGATGACGTGACCGGCGGCGGATTTCGCTTGTTTTTAGCCCATGCCGACCAGCACACAGCAGCGCTGCAACGCTGTGCGGAGCGGTCCGGGTGTGCGGTATTCGCGCTTGCGACATCCGGGGATCGGAATGATGATTCGGCCTCGAACGATTCGGTTTTACATGAGGTGCACGGCCTGATGGCGGAGTGGCTCGGTGGTCGGGGTGCGACCGCCGTGCTAGTGCGCCCGGATCACGTGATCTATGGTAGCGCGACGGGCGCAGGTGCGGGCATGGTGCTCGCGCAGGCGCTGGAACGCGATCTAGGCGCCTGGTTGCAACGCGACCAAGCCCTTGAGCGCGGCACGGGCGTGGCGCCGTGAAACCCGGATAGCCGTATGGCCGACACAGTAGATTGCGTGGTAATCGGTGCCGGTGTGGTGGGATTGGCCGTCGCGCGCCGCATGGCGCAACGCGGCTTGGAGACCATCCTGCTCGAAACCGAAGCAGAAATCGGCAGCGGCACCAGTTCGCGCAACAGCGAGGTCATTCATGCCGGCATTTACTACCCGGCGGGATCGCTGAAAGCTCAGCTGTGCCGCGCCGGGCACAAACTCCTCTATGAATTCTGTCGCGACCGCGCCGTCGAGTACCGCCGCTGCGGAAAGCTCATCGTCGGCGTGTCCGAGCATGAGCGGCCGGCGCTCGAACGCATAGCCGCCGCTGCGCGAGCCAATGACGTCAACGACCTCCTGTGGCTCTCCCGTGCGGAGGCACGCGCCCGCGAGCCTGAGCTCGAATGTCGGTTTGCGTTGCATTCGCCCTCGACGGGTATCGTCGACAGCCACGGCTTCATGCTCGCGTTGCTGGGTGATCTGGAGGCGGCAGGTGGCGTGCTCGCGTTGCGCTCGGCGGTGTCGGGTGGGGTCTGCGGGCCTGGCGGCATCCGGCTACGGATTGCAGACGACGCTGAACTGCAAGCGCGCATCGTCGTCAACTGCGCCGGGTTGCAGGCTCAAGCGGTCGCCGGTGCGATCGAGGGCCTGGCTCCCAGTTCCATACCGCCATTGTACTTGGCCAAGGGAAACTACTATGTACTGCGCGGAAAATGCCCGTTCTCCCATCTCATCTACCCGGCGCCCGAAGCGGCCGGGTTGGGAACACATCTCACCCTCGACTTGAGTGGCCAAGGTCGCTTCGGACCGGACGTGGAATGGATCGAGCGCATCGACTACACGGTCGACCCGCGCCGAGCCGAGCGCTTTTACGCCGCCATTCGCGCCTACTGGCCGGCGCTTCCGGACGGCGCCTTGACGCCGGGGTACGCCGGCATTCGGCCCAAGCTGCAAGCGCCCGATGGTCTGCCCGCCGATTTTCTCATTCAGGGTCCGCAAACGCATGGCGTCCCGGGTTTGGTGAACCTCTTTGGGATCGAGTCTCCTGGCCTCACCGCCGCACTGGCAATCGCGGAACATGTCGGGAACCTGGTGTGATCGGCACGTGGCCAGGCCGCGACTTGACAAACGATACGGCTAATCCGTATGGTGGTACACATATATCGTATAACGGTCTCCTCGGGAGTCTTGGGGAGGAGAGGTCGTGAAGAAAAATAATGCGCGCGCTGCAGATTCGTCGCCACAGGGTTCGTTCAACCCGTCGCGGCGCGCGGTGGTGCGCGGGAGCGCGGCATTCGCGGCCGCCAGTCTCTGCGGTCCGAGGCTCCTGCGAGCGGCCACACCCACGATAAGGATCGGCCATGTCAGTCCCATGACGGGATTCCTCGCAGGCTTCGCCGAAGCGCAGACGTGGGTACTCGCCGGTGTCCGAAACTACCTCGAGAAGGGTTTGGAAATCGGCGGCAGGAACTATCGCATCGAAATCATCACCCGGGACAGCCAATCGGATCAGAGCCGCGCCGCCGACGTGGCCAGCGATTTGATATTGAAGGACAAGGTAGACATTCTTACCGCGTCGAGCGGATCGATCGACGTCAATCCGGTCGCCAACATTGCGGAACTCAATGAAGTTCCCTGTATCACCACGGACAATCCGTGGGAGTCCTATTACTACGGTCGCCGCGGCACGGCTTCCCAGGGTTTCGATTGGACCTACCACTTTTTTTGGGGCCTGGAACAGGTTCTTGCGGCATTTATCGGGCAATGGCAGACGCAGGATACGAACAAGAAGGTCGGGGTGCTGTTCAATACTGCACAGGACGATACCTCCTGGCACAACGCCTTCGTGCCCGCGATCCAGAAAGCGGGATTCACGGTGATCGATCCCGGCCAATTTCCCGCCTTCGGCAACGATTTCAACGCGCAGATCAGCCTGTTCAAACGAGAACGGGTGGAGATCGTATCGGGCAATCTGATCTCCTCGGATTTCTCCACTTTCTGGGCTCAGTGCGCGCAGCAAGATTTCCATCCGAAAGTGGTCAGTCTGGGCAAGGCGTTTCTATTTCCGGCCGATGTGGCATCGCTGGGCGATCGTGCTCTCGGTGTGTGCTGCGAGGTTTGGTGGTCGCCTCACTACCCGTATAAATCGAGTCTCACGGGCGTATCCTGCCAACAACTGGCCGATGGCTACGAGGCGGCCACCGGCCGGCATTGGACGCAGCCCATTCCCTTCAAGCACGCGCTGTTCGAAGTCGTCATCGACGTGCTGAAGAGAACTGCGGACCCGCGGGACCCGAAGGCCATACTTGCCGCCATCCAGTCGACCAATCTGCCGACCATCGTGGGACCCATCAAGTGGAGTGGTTCGCCCGTGAAGAACGTGTGCACCACGCCGGTGGTTGCGGGTCAATGGCGGAAGCATGGCGGTAGGCTGGATATCGAAATAGTCAACAGCGGAGCCTTCCCGGAAATCAAGACCACCTCGAAGCCGTTACTGCTGGCTTGAGCGCGAAGGAGTACGACCCATGGGAAAGATTCTCTCGCTCGAGGCAATATCGAAAAGTTTTGGTGCGGTGGTCATTGCCGATCAACTGAACCTCGACCTCGAGGAAGGCGAGGCGCTTGGCATGCTCGGACCCAATGGAGCGGGTAAGACCACGCTGTTCGGGATCATTACGGGAACGATTGCGGCCGATTCGGGACGGCTGGTGTTCGATGGACGGGACATTACGCGCCTTTCACCGGTGCGGCGTTCCCGTCTCGGCATGGCACGGTCATTTCAAGTGCCTCAGCCCTTCGGCGGAATGACGGTGTTCGAGAATCTGGTGACCGCCGCCGCGTGTGTGCGCAACACTCGGGAGAGCGACGTGTATCAGCTGGCGGGCGAGACCCTGGCCGAATGCGACCTACTCCACAAGGCGAATCAGAAGGCCGGCACTCTGACCTTGCTCGACAGAAAACGTTTGGAGCTGGCGCGGGCGTTGGCGACCCGGCCGCGGATTTTGCTGCTCGACGAAGTGGCCGGCGGCTTGAGCGAGCCGGAATGTGAATCGCTGGTTGCGCTCATCAAGCGGGTCCGGCAGACCGGCATTTCGCTGGTATGGATCGAACACATCATGCATGCGCTGGTATCCGTCGTCGATCGAATCGTCGTGCTCGCCGGCGGCACCCTCATTGCCGACGACAAGCCGCAAGCGGTCATCCAAAACCCGCGAGTTGCCGAGATCTACATGGGGATTCCAGCCAGTGCTTGAGCGAATCGTCCTGTTACCCCTAGCGGGCGTTGCGGAGCTCTGAATGCCGCTGCTGGAAGTAGACGGTCTTACGGCAAATTACGGCGATATCCAGGCGCTTCGCGGCGTGTCGATGTCGGTCGAGGCCGGACAGATTGTCGCGGTCATCGGCGCCAACGGCGCCGGCAAGAGCACGCTGCTGAATTGCATTGCCGGCCTCATCAAGGTCGATAAAACCTTCATCAAGCTCGACGGCGAATGGACCGGCGGGCTGCGGGCGCCGAGTTTGGTCGCACGCGGGATTGCTTTGGTGCCCGAGGGCCGGCGTCTGTTTCCCTCGCTCAGCGTCGAAGAAAACCTGCTGATCGGCGGTCAACTCGGTCGCCGCGGACCTTGGAGCCTCGAGCGTGTCTTCGCGCTGTTCCCGGCGCTCGCGGAACGACGGCATCAGCGCAGTACGTCGCTGTCGGGCGGACAGCAACAAATGGTCGCCATCGGCAGGGCGTTGATGTCCAATCCGCGCGTGCTCCTCTGTGATGAGCTGAGCTTGGGGCTGGCGCCCATCATCATCAAAAATTTGTACGCCCAGTTGCCTGCCATCGTCGCGGAAGGCGTTTCAATCATCGTGGTCGAACAGGATGTGGTGCAAGCGATGGCCGCCACCAGCTATGTCTATTGCCTGCACGAGGGACGCGTTTCGCTCGAGGGACAATGCGCTGCGCTCGACCGTGACAAACTCAAGTCCGCGTATTTCGGAGTGTGATCGCTATGCAGTGGATCAATGCCATCGTTCAGGGCGTGCTGCTCGGCGGACTCTATGCGCTGTTTGCGGCGGGACTGTCGCTGATCTTCGGCGTCATGGGATTGGTCAATGTCGCCCATGGCGATCTGATCGTTCTGTTCGCCTACATGAGTTACTTCGCCGCCCAGCTGCTCGGTATCGGTCCGTTCACCTCGCTCATTCTCGTCGTACCGGTGGCGGCCGGTATCGGCTATGTCCTGCAACGCGGAGTCTTGAACCGGACGTTGGGCGCGGACCTGCCGCCCTTGCTGGTGACCTTCGGCCTGTCGGTGATCATTCAGAATCTGCTGCTGATTTTCTGCACCGCCGACAGCCGCAAATTGCAAACCGGCGCATTCGAAATTGCCGGCTGGAGAGTCGCCGAAGGCCTGTCGATCGGGTTGCTGCCGCTCGCTCAGTTCGTCTGCGCCATCATCGTGATTTCAGGTCTGCAGATGCTCTTTTATCGGACGGCGCTGGGCCGAGCCTTTCGCGCCACCTCCGACGACCCGAGCGTGGCGCAGCTCATGGGACTGGAGACCAAGCATATTTTCGGACTGGCCATGGCGCTGTCGCTGGCAGTGGCGGCCGTTGCCGGCGTCTTCATGGCCATTCGAAAAAGTTTCGATCCGTATTCAGGACCGCTGATGCTCATCTTCGGCTTCGAGGCCATCATCATCGGCGGGCTGGGCAGCTTGTGGGGAACGCTTGCGGGGGGAATCGTGCTGGGGGTGGCGCAGACCGTCGGGGCACAGATCAATGTGGCGTGGCCCATCATTTCCGGCCACATCGCCTTTATCTTGATACTTCTGGTCAGGCCGCAGGGCCTGTTTCCCAAGGTGTTCCGATGACCGCCGGTGATCGTGTGGGTGCGACCTACCGAGTGGCGCGCATGGATCGCTCCAGCCGCGTCGGACTGGTGCTGGTTTTCCTGTTGTTCGCCGGTTGCATCGCGGCGCCGTTTTGGGGCGACCGGCAAACCATGCGCCTGCTGAGCGAATTGTTCTCCTACATCGCTCTGGCCAGCCTATGGAATCTTTTGGCCGGATACGCAGGCCTGGTTTCCGTCGGCCAGCAGGCCTTCGTCGGAATAGGCGGATACTCTTTGTTCCTGGTCGGTCTGGGGGTGGAGAGGAATCCGCTCATCGGCGTGCCGGTCGCGGTCGTCGTCGCAGTGCTGGCGGCCGTACCCATCGCGTTACTGCTGTTTCGTCTGCGCGGACCCTATTTCACCATCGGCTCCTGGGTTGTCGCGGAAGTGTTCCAACAGGTGTTCTTGCAAGTGGACGCTGTGGGAGGCGGTTCCGGAATCAGTTTACCGGCCGCGATCGTGCGCATGATCGCCACCGGCCGCGATGCCAGAGAGCATCTGGTGTACTGGATCGTTCTGGGAATGATGGTCCTCATTTTGGCAACCATTGTATTTCTATTGCGCAGCCGCTGGGGGCTGGCGCTGACCGCCATTCGCGACAATGAGCTGGCGGCGGTGTCGAATGGGATCGACGTGAAGCTGACGCGCCTGATCGTCTTCGTCGTCGCCGCGGGCGGCACCGCCATGATCGGGGCGATGATATTTCTGCAAAAAATGACCATCACGCCGGTTTCCGGCTTCAGCATGAACAACTGGACGGTCAACGTGATCTTCATGACGGTGATTGGCGGCATCGGGCGCGTCGAAGGTCCCATCATCGGCGCCGTCATCTTTTTCATTTTGCGCGAGATGATGGCCGATAGCGGCAGCGTCTATTTGGTGATGCTGGGGTTGACGGCCATCATCGTCATGCTCTGGGCTCCTAAGGGGATTTGGGGTTATCTCGCGGATAAATATGGTTGGCAGATTTTCCCGCTGTCCAGATATCTTGAAATCCATCGCAACTCATAGGATCGCTTCAATGCCGAAATTTGCCGCCAATCTCACCATGCTCTTCAATGAGCTGCCCTTCCTCGATCGCTTCGAAGCGGCCGCGGCCGCCGGCTTTACGGCGGTGGAATACCTGTTTCCCTACGCCTATCCCGTAGAAGCGCTGGCCGAGCGCCTACGCGCCTTCAGGTTGACGCAGGTGCTTCACAATCTGCCGGCCGGCAATTGGGACGCCGGCGAGCGCGGTATTGCAGTCCTGCCGGATCGTGTCGGCGAGTTTCGCGACGGCGTGGCACGGGCCATCGCCTACGCGCGGGTACTCGGTTGCAAACAGATCAACTGCCTCGCGGGCATCGTCCCGCGTGAGTCGGACGGCGAGAGAATCTATGCCACCCTGGTCGAGAACTTGCGATTCGCCGCCGCCGCGCTGGCGGCGGAAGACATCAAGTTGTTGATCGAGCCGATCAATACTCGCGACATCCCGGGGTTCTACCTGAACCGCACTCAGGCGGCGCTGGATATCATCGAGGCAGTGGGCTCCAGCAACCTCTTTTTGCAGTACGACATTTATCATATGCAGATCATGGAAGGTGATCTCGCTCGCACCTTGCAAGCGCATCTGCCGCAGATTGCGCACGTGCAACTGGCCGACAATCCGGGACGGCACGAGCCCGGAAGCGGCGAGATCAATTATCCTTTTCTTTTCGATCACCTCGATCGCATCGGATATACGGGCTGGATCGGTTGCGAATACAAGCCGGCGACGACGACGCTCGAGGGCTTGAGCTGGTACAAGCCCTACGCGGTCGCGCCGCCGATAAACGGCCGATAAAGCAACCAATTTGAAGCGACCGGATTTGAGCGACAGGACTTAAAGCGACCCGGTTGGCGGGCGCTACCGACAGACATTCAATTCAAGAGAATCTCACCATGGCAAACATCGGATTTATCGGGCTCGGAATCATGGGGCGGCTCATGGCCGAGCACCTCCTGGCGGCGGGGCATCAGCTCCTCACGTCGGTGCAGTACAAGGAACCGCCGGCGGCATTGATCGAGCGTGGGATGCAAACCCGGGCCACGCCGAAGGCCGTCGCCGAAGCCTCCGACATCATCATTCTCATGGTTCCGGATACGCCTCAAGTGGAGGAGGTGCTGTTCGGCAAAAGTGGAGTTGCCGAGGGAATCAGCCGCGGCAAAATCGTGGTCGATATGAGTTCCATTTCCCCGATTGCCACCAAGAGTTTCGCGGAGAAGATTAATGCGCTGGGCGGCGACTATCTCGATGCGCCGGTGTCGGGCGGGGAAGTCGGTGCCAAAGCGGCCAGTCTGACCATTATGGTGGGCGGCACGGAATCCGCGTTCGCCAAGGTGCGGCCCATCTTCGAAGCCATGGGCAAGAATATTACGCTGGTCGGCGGTAACGGCGATGGTCAGACGGCCAAGGTGGCGAATCAGATTATCGTGGCATTGACCATCGAAGCCGTGGCCGAGGGGTTGTTGTTTGCCTCAAAGGCGGGCGCCGATCCGGTCAAAGTACGGCAGGCGCTCATGGGTGGATTGGCCAGCTCACGTATTCTGGAGTTGCACGGCGAGCGCATGATCAAGCGCACGTTCCAACCCGGCTTTCGAATCCGTTTGCACGGCAAGGACCTCAACCTGGCATTGACCGCCGCCCGATCGTTGGGTCTGGCGCTGCCGAATACGGCACTGTGCCAGCAGCTGTTCCAGTCGTGCGCCGCCAACGGGCTAGCCGACTCGGATCATTCCGGGGTGGTCATGGCGCTGGAGCGAATGGCCAATCATCAAGTCGCTCCCGATCCTGCGACTTAGGGAGAAAGACTCGGGGCAGGGAGGCGAGGGCAGCGCTGCGGTCGAGGGCAGCGCGGCGGCACAGCGGCCTATGCGGTGGGAAATCTCAGGATGGGTTTGACCGTACGGCCGCTCAGCGCATCGTCGACCGCAGTATTGATTTCTTCGAAAGGGTAGAACTTGACCAATTTATCGAATGGGAAGCGACCCAGCATGTAGAGCTCGATGAGCTTGGGCAGAAACACCTCGGGGTTGGAGTCGCCTTCGATGATGCCACGGATGGTTCTCCCTCCGACCATGATCTGTTCGACATTGATGGTGACCGCTGCGCCCTCCGGCGCTCCGCCCACGAATCCACAGGTGCCGCGCGGCGCCAACACATCCATGGCCTGGCGCAACACCTTCATATTGCCGGTGGTATCCAGCGTAAAGTTGACGCCAGCGCCGGTTATTTTCTTGATGGCCTCGATCGTTGATTCTTTGTCCGGGTTGACGGCATGTGTCGCTCCCAATTCTCGCGCCAGTGCGAGGCGCGACTCGACCAGGTCCACGGCAATGATGATGCCCGCACCCACCAGCTTGGCGGCCATGATGGCGCTCAAGCCCACAGATCCAGTGCCGAACACCGCGATGGAGTGCCCGACGCCCACCGCCATGGAATTGATGACGGCCCCGGCACCGGTCATGACGCCGCAGCCCAGCGGGCCCAACAGCTCGAGCGGGGCGTCTTTATTGACCTTGACCACGCTCCGCTCGCGAGTGACGGAATAGTTGGCGAATGTCGATTGGGCATGAAAATAATGAATCTTTTCGCCGTTCTTGGAGAGGGGACTGGTGCCGTCGGGACGGCTGCCGCTGAAATTGTAGGCGTTGAAGTCGTAGCAGTAGACCGGCATGCCTTCCACGCAACTGGGACAATGTCCGCAAGAGTTGGACGCCAAGATGACATGGTCGCCGGCTTTCACTTTGGTCACGCCGGCCCCGACTCGCTCGACGATGCCGGCGCCTTCATGGCCGAGCACGACGGGATGCGGAATGGGGTAGATTTTGTGATCGCGCATCGAGATGTCGGTGTGGCATATGCCGGTGGCGACGAGGCGCACCAATACTTCGTCGAAACGAGGTTCGTCGAGGGAGAGGGTTTCCAAAGTGAACGGTGTATTCTTTGCGCGTGCAACGGCGGCGCTGATTTTCATTGACTCGGCCATAGACGAATACTGAACCAAAAGGCGATACTACACAACCGCAATGCGAATCAGGAGGGGGAGCTGATGCCGCTGTCATTCCGTCGATTGGTCACCGGCCGCAACGCCGGCGGGAAGTCGGTTTTACTGGAAGATGCCCGAATCGACGAAGGGCGGCTCGGTAATTTCAATTTTTGGCGCACCAAGCCCGGTGGCACCGCCGATACCGATCTCGTTCGTCAGGATTTTCCATTCTTTGCCGATCCGGGCGGGACGGTGTTTCGCGTGTTCCGATTGCCGGCCATGCCGCCTTCCATGACTGAGCAGGAAATGCGCGATGCATCGGCCGGATTCTTTAAAGAGATTGCGGTTCCAACTTGTCGCGTCGACACCAGCCGCCATCCATTCATGCATGTGACGCCGACCACCGATTATATCATGCTGCTTTCCGGTGAGGTGTCGCTGCTGCTCGACGAAGGCGAGCCCATACCATTGCAGCCGTTCGATGCCGTGGTGCAGCGATCGACCAACCATGCATGGATCAATACCGGAAGCGACGCCGCGATATTAATGGCCGTCATGATTGGCCGGACATAGATGTGCCCACAGGGAAAACAGATGTGCCCACAGGGAAAACAGATGTGCCCACGGGGAAAACCGGCGTGACATCAGAACTCCTGGGCTCCGGCCAACAACCGCTTTGCGGCTATGAGCGCGCGCCGGAGTTCGATCAATTCATCTGCGAGAAAGACGTCGCCGTACCCATGCGCGACGGCGTGCGGCTGATCATTGACGTGTATCGGCCGGCGGCAGAGGGCGCGTTTCCCGTTCTGTTGGCGTTCGGCGGCCATAGCAAGGAGATTCAAGGACCGGAGATTCCCAAGGAGTTCCCCCCGCAGCCGGCCTGGTCGTCGCTTTGGGTGGGCCACATGGAAGCCGGAGATACGCGCTATTTCGTGTCGCGCGGCTACATTCATGTCGTCGGCTCACCGCGAGGAATGCACAAGTCCGACGGCGGCGGCTCGCGTGAGTGGGACAGTTATGATCTGGTCGAGTGGATTGCGGGTCAGTCATGGTGCGATGGCAAGGTGGGGATGATCGGGATCGGCGCGTTCGCAGCAGAGCAGTTCAAACTTGCAAAGCAGCAATCCCCCCATCTGAAGGCGATTTTCGCTTATGACGGGCGCGGCGCCTATGGGCCGCTCGGGAGTTTTCGCGAAGAATATCCCGGCGGCGTGCTCCACCTGCTGCGCTATTTGATGGACCATTTCTCCGGAGTACACCGCAACAAAGGCGCACCGCCGCAATTGTCGCCGGAGCGAGAGTCTTTGTGGCAAGAGGCCATGAGCAATCCGGACTACCGGATGTACCCGCACGTGCTCAATGTTCTGCAGCAGAAAGGCCAGCACATGCCGCAGTTCTTCGACATTCTGCTCGACCCTTTCGACCACGAAGATGCCGTCACGGAAAGTGAGCGGTCAGTCCGAAACATCGCCATCCCGGCTTATGTCGGCGCCGGTTGGTATGGCTACACGTATAAGACCCATTTGAGCGGCGCCGAGAACTACTTCAAGCTGCTACCGGGGCGCAAACATCTGGTGCTTGCGGGACCGTCGCATCTCGATCGTCCGCTACGGGCATTTCGTGCCGCAGCATTACAATGGTATGACCATTGGCTCAAAGCCATCGATAGCGGCGTCACGGCTGAGCCGGCGGTGAAGTACTGGGTGATGGGAGCCAATGAGTGGCGCTGCGCCGAGGATTGGCCGTTGCCGGAAACGCGCTGGACGAAGTTATTCCTGAACAGTTGGGAGCGACTCACTCCCGAACCGTTCGCGGCATCGAGCATTGATGACTATATTCCGCCCGACGCGTTCGTGCAGATGCCGCCCACGCAAACCAACGGGATCGCCAAACTTCGTTACCTCAGCGATCCTTTGCCGCGGGATCTGCTGGTTGCCGGTCCCATGGTGCTCAATTTATTCGCCGCGATCGACCAGCAGGATACCAACTGGATCATCATCCTCAAGGACGTTGGCCCGGACTTTTCGGTGCGGACGGCGCGGGAAGGCGAGCGTGAAATATCCTCGGACCTACCCGAGCGCGAGCTGACTCGCGGCTGGCTCAAGGCGTCCCAGCGAGCCCTCGATTCGGAGCGCTCGCGGCCTTGGAAGCCGTGGCACCCGCTGACTCGCGAGGCGCAGCAACCGGTAGTGCCCGGGGAAATTACCGAATACGCCATCGAGATATTGTCGACCGCCAATCTCTTCCGGCGAGGGCACCGAATTTGCGTGGAAATCGCCAGTCATGACCTGCCCACCGGCGTGAGCGGTGCCACCAACGTCGAATACATCCCGAATCATATTTGCAGCAGCAAAATCACCCTGCACAAGATTTATCACGACACCCAACATCCCTCGCATTTGTTACTGCCCGTCATTCCCGAACCTTCGCATTCTCCTTGATTTCGCGCGCCGCTGCCCGGCGCTTCTTAACGGGTCTTGACACGCCGGCCCTCCCTATAATACGGTACAGCTGTACCGGATAGAGAACAGGGTGGAGGCACCCGAATAACGAAATAAGGGGGGCACATGATTTTTCGCTTTCAATCGCTCGATAAACGGCTGAGCCGCGTCCGCAATGCTGCGACGCTCACTGCTTTCACCACGGTCATCGTTGCCGGCAGTGCAGCGCACGCACAGACTGCTGCGCCCTCGCAAACCGCAGCATCGGATCAGCTGGAAGCGATCGTGGTGACCGCCGAAAAGCGCTCGGAAAACGTGCAACGGGTGCCGATCGCCATTACTGCGTTTACCGGGCAGGACCTGGAGCAGAGAGGCGTGGTCGACATCCACTCTCTGAGCAATATGACGGCGAACGTGAACCTGGATGCTGGATCCCCTTTCTCGGGAACCTCCTCGGTGCTGGCCGCCTCGATTCGCGGTATCGGTCAAGACGATTTCGCATTGAATCTCGATCCGGGCGTCGGTGTGTACATCGATGGGGTTTATTTGGCGCGGACGGTGGGTGCCAATCAGAACCTCCTCGACGTGGAGCGAGTCGAGATTCTGAAGGGACCCCAGGGAACCCTATTCGGACGCAATACCATCGGCGGTGCCATCAGCATCGTGACGCACACGCCCGGCGATCACTTCGCCGGCAAGGTCGAAATGACCACCGGTAGTTTCGCGCGCCGCGATCTTGCGGGGACTTTCGACATCCCCATTGCCAACAACCTGCTGTCGTCGATCACGGTCTCCTCATTGGTCCGCGACGGCTACCAGAAGCGGATCCCCACGCCGGGGCTGCCGGACTTCAATAACATTCCGGAGACCACCTATCACCAGGCAGGTTACTTCTCGAACGGCGATACTCAGGGCGGCCAGAACCAACAGGTCGTTCGTACAAAATTGCTGTATCTGCCGTCGGATTCGCTGAAATTCACGTTCACCGCCGATTGGACCCACGAGAACCAGACCGCCATGGCGAACACCGTGCTCGCCACGACCCAGCCAGCGGCCGGTCAACTGCCCGCCAACTCGAGTCAGGGGTTCCTGGTCGCTCTGTACAACCTGTGTACTTCGTTTGCGAGCGCCGCACAGGCGGGCTCTTTTACCCTCGGAGGCTCACCCTTGTTCGGCAGCGCTGCCACTCTGCCGAACATTTGCGGTCCGGTCGGTCCCGGGCTCGTGGCCGGTCCCAACGGGCTGGTAACGCCGGGCCCGGCGCTCTACGGCCGCGGCATTCCGCAATACACCGCCGCCGTCGCGGTTACGGGCAATATCGACACCACCTACGCCACCGGCAATAATTTTGCCCAGCTCGATGCCGGGGGCTTCTCGCTCACCGGCGATTGGACATTGAGCGATGCGATGAGCTTGAAGTCCATTTCCGGCTGGCGCACCTTGAATTGGCGCATCGGCATGGACAATGACGGGTCCGCGCTGGTGGTGCTCGAGCCTTCGTTCAGAGAAGGTCAGCATCAATTCTCGCAGGAATTTCAGTTGATCGGCAGCGCCATCGATAACCGGTTGGACTATGTGCTGGGCGCCTATTACTTTCGCGAAGCCGGCCACGTTCACGACTTCGTCGCCCTCGATATTCTCATGGTCGACGGCGATAACACCATCGATACGAAATCGTACGCGGGTTTCGCTCACGCCAATTTCAAGGTGACCGACAAATTTGTCGTCACCGCCGGCGCGCGCTATTCGATCGAGAACAAGGAAATGATCGGCAGGCAATCGGACCCGGGTGCCTTCGAGGAGAAGATCGCCACCGCCGGCGGTTGCTACCCGATCGTGGCAACATCGCCTTGCATAATTTCCCAATTCCCCGACCCGAACAATCCGACGCTGCTGTTCCCGCCCGGGGTCAACAAGCAGACATTCGACGAATTTACGCCAACCCTACAGGTCCAGTACAACTTCACTGAAGATCTCATGGGCTATGTCGGCTATTCGCGGGGCTTCAAGTCCGGCGGCTGGACCACGCGCGTCCCGAACCCCATCCTGAGCGCCACCTTGGCGGAGTTCAAACCGGAGAAAGCCGATACCTTCGAAGTGGGCGTGAAGTCGCAATTCTTCGACGATCATCTGCGTCTGAACATGGCGGCCTTCGATACTCTGTACAAAGATATCCAGCTCAATGAGCAAGAGGGTCCCGCGCCTTTCCTGAAAAACGCGGGCACCGCCAGGATTTTGGGCACGGAACTGGAGGCGGCCTGGGCGGTTGCGCATGGCTTCACCATTCAGAGCGCGATCGGTTACATGGATGCTCATTACACGTCGACGTTGCCGGACACTCTAATTCCGCTGAGTACGCCGTTGCCCAAGACACCAAAGTGGAAGGCATCCATGGGCCCGCAGTACACCATGGATTTCGAGGGCGACCGATCGATGCGCTTCGTCGCCAACTACACATTCACTTCGTCGATGACCAACGACACGTTGGCTACGCCCTTGCTGACGCGGCCCAACACCAGAATCCTCGATCTATCCGTTGCCTATGCGACGGCAGGCGACAAGTACGAGATCGTGCTGGGGGGCACCAACGTGACGAATACCCGTTATGTCATCACGGGCCAGGATCAGGTGGCCGGTGGACAAGTGCAGGCGACATTCAATGCGCCCGCCGAATGGTATTTGCAATTGCGGGCCAAACTCTGACGCCGAGGAACGAGGCAGGTACCGGCAATCCAAGGCCTGGCGGTTCGCCGGTACCGAGCATGCTAAACTCATATTTTTGCGGTAGTCGACTGCGGCGGAATCACCTTCAATGGGAAAGACGAGCTCGGAAAAATCTGCATCATTGAAGGTCGATTCGCCTAAAAACAGCATTCAGGTCATCACGCGCGCCGTCAGCGTGCTGAGAGCGCTCGAGGGCGAGCCCGAGGGCCTCAGCTTGGGTCAGATCGCTCTGCGCGTCGGGCTCGCTCGCTCGACGGTGCAGCGCATCGTGGACGCATTGCGTACCGAACAGTTCGTGATTGCGGCGTCGCTAACCGCCGGCGTGCGGCTCGGGCCGGCGCTCATCCGACTCGCCGCGTCGGCGAGCGTGGAATTCGACCAAATCACGCGTCCGATCATTTCCGATCTCTCGCAGATCGTCGGCGAGACCGTGGATCTCTCGGTGCTCAAGGGAAATGTGGCCATTTTCACCGATCAAGTGCAGGGTGTCCATCGCCTGCGCGCGGTCTCCTCGATCGGTGAGTCCTTTCCGCTCCACTGTACCGCGAATGGCAAGGCGATCTTGAGCGTGCTGAGTGACGACAAGGTCGCGCGTTTGCTGAAGAGTCCGATGCCGAGAATCACCCCGAACACCATCATCAAAGCGGCCGATCTGCTCAAGGCAATCGAAACCTGCCGTCGTACCGGAATTGCGACCGACAACGAGGAGCACACGGAGGGCATATCGGCGCTCGGCACCGGGTTCCTCGATCCGATGGGCCGCGCCATCGCCGTATCGATCCCGGTGCCGACGACGCGCTTCCGGAAGGTCCAGACGAAACTTGCGACTCACCTGCTCGCGGCCCGGGTGCGGATTCTCGACGCCCTGGGCGGATCCGCGGTATAGCAGGGGGGATCCGCGGTATAGCGGGGCGCATCCGCGGTATAGCTGGGTGGATTCGCTTTCCCTCGGCGGTTCCGCCTTAGCGCTGGGCGGATCCGCCTTGTAGAAAATGCCTTCCGGTAGACGATTCATTTCCAGCGGCCCCTGATCCCCCAGCTCTGCAATCCGCAGTTCAAGTCCGCTCGCGTCGTCCCGTCGTATAGCTTGATTGGCTGCGACGAACCTTGACTGGCCGCGACGAAGTGTTGTACCGTTTACACATACAGAGTACCCACTCTACGATACATTATACAAGGGGAATACCATGGCGGGCTGGCAGGACGGCGATTGGCGCAATGAAGATCTTTGCAAGTTTGAAGAGTCAAATCTCTCGAACAAGATGGGCCTCAAGTTTCACGACCTCAGTCACCCTTGGGGCCTCGGTCAGCCGTGCTGGCCCTACTTCGAAGACGTCAAGATCGAACGTCTGCATGGAATGTCTAAATCCGGCGTATTGACCCAGAAGATCACCACGGTCATGCATTCCGGCACGCACATTGACGCGCCTGCGCATGTCGTGCCCGGAACGCCCTTCATGGACGAAGTGCCGTTGCCGTATTTTTTTGGCACCGGCGTCGTCGTGTCCATCCCGAAGAAAAAATGGGAAGTCATCACTGCCAAAGATCTCGAAAACGCCCGGCCGAAAATCCGGCCCAACGATATCGTGATCGTGAACACGGGCTGGCATAAGTACTATGGCGATAACCAAATGTATTACGGCTACTCGCCTGGTTTCTACAAGGAAGCCGGCGAGTGGTTCGTCGAACGCAAAGTCAAAATGTGCGGCTCCGACACGCAGGCTCTCGATCACCCCCTAGGTACGGCCATCGGGCCCCACGGTCCCGGTGCACCGCACGGGCTCCTGCCGAGACTCAACGAAGAATACGAGCGCGAAACCGGCCGCAAAGTGATCGAGGATTTTCCCGAGTGGGAGCCGTGCCACAACGCGATTCTGTCCGCGGGCATCTGTGGTTTCGAAAATATAGGCGGTGACATCGACGAAGTCACCGGCAAGCGCGTGACGTTTGCCGCTTTCCCCTGGCGCTGGAAGAAGGGCGACGGCTGCATCGTGCGTCTCGTGGCCATCACGGATCCGAGCGGCAATTTCAGGATCGAAACCGGCCTTTCCGAGTAACGAGGCGGCCATGCAGATCACCCGTTTCGCCGACGCCCGTCGCTACGACGCGCCGAAGCACTTCGACATGCGCTCACTCAGGCTGCAGGGCTTCGACATGAGTGCCTCGAAATTTGCCTGGGTAGGCGTGTCGCATTTCCTGCCGCAAGGCGGTGCGGATATGGATGCGGGCGCGCTCGAGAAGATCTACGTGGTTCTGGAAGGTGAGATCACCGTGGAGCTCGGCGACGGCACCAGCCACATCCTGGGCGCTCTCGATAGCTGTTACATTCCCGGCGGCGAGGCGCGGTCGGTTCGCAATGACGGCAATTCGGTGGCAACGATGTTGGTGGTCATGCCGCATCCCGGGCCCCGACCGTGACATTGGCGCCGGCCGTGACATTGCCCAAGATCAACCCGGCCGAACTCTTCGCAGTCGAAGGGAAGTCGGCCGTCATCGTGGGCGCGACCGGCGCATTCGGCAAAGTGGTTTGCGCCACGCTCGGTCGCGCCGGCGCCCGATTGACGATTGCCGCCGGCAACGCGGCCGAATTGAACAGCTTGGCTGACGCTCTGGGGTCTGAGGGTATCGAGGTCAATTCAATCGCTCGACGTCCCAACTCCGAAGCGGATTGCGAGACCATCGTCGAGTCGGCGATCGCCTCGTTCGGCGGCATTGACATTCTCGTGGTCGCCTCCGGCATGAACGACGTATCCCCCATCGTCGACATGGCGCCCGAACGCTTCACAAAAGTCATGCAGGCGAATGTCGACGGGGCGTGGCTGATCGCGCGCGCGGTGGGCCGTCAGATGATCGCGCAGGCACGCGGAGGCAAAGTGGTTTTCACGTCCTCGGCGCGGGGCAAACTGGGTCATCCGGCGGGCTATACGGCATATTGTGCGTCGAAAGCCGCCGTGGACGGCATGACCAAAGCCTTGGGCTGCGAGTGGGGAAAGCACCGAATCACCGTCAATGCCATTGCGCCCACCGTGTTTCGGTCGCCCCTGACGGCCTGGATGTTCGAGGACAACGAAAAAGCGAACCAGGTGCGAGCGGGTTTCCTCGCCCGGGTGCCCATCGGCCGATTGGGCGAGCCAGAAGATTTGGCCGGCCCGCTGTTGTTTCTGTGCTCCCGCGCCAGCGATTTTCATACCGGCCATGTCGTCTATGCGGACGGCGGATACACCGCGGGCTGAAGTGGAATGCCCCCGCTCTCCATAGCGATCGTCGGCGGCGGTCTGATGGGCGCCGGCATCGCGCAGGTATTTGCGGCTGGTGGCTATCCGGTCACTATTTTTGAGCCGTTGTCCGAGGTACGCGAGTCCATCCGCAGGCGCGTCATCTCCGACTTGCGTCTCTTTCAACGCGATGAGGCTCTTGCCGATCATATTGTGTGTACGGGAGATCTCGCAGAGGCGGTTGCGAATGCCGACTATGTGACGGAGGCAGCTCCCGAGAAGCTCGAACTCAAACGATCGATCTTCGCGGATCTGGTGAAATGGGCTCCGGCATCGGCCATCTTGGCTTCGAACACGTCGGTGATTCCGATACACCGAATCGTCGATGGGCTGCCGACGGCGGAGCGTATGGTTGGAACCCATTGGTGGAATCCCCCCGGTCTCATCCCGCTCGTGGAGGTCATTCAGTCCACGCACACGTCGGACGCGACGGTCCGCGCGACCATGGATTTATTGACTTCAATCGGCAAATCTCCGGCGCATATACGCAAGGACGTCCCCGGTTTTGTCGCGAATCGCTTGCAACACGCCCTGTGGCGGGAAGCCATTGCGATGGTGGCCGATGGCATTTGTGATGCCGCCACGTTGGATGCCTGCGTGAAGAGCAGTTTTGGTCTTCGTCTGGCGGTTTTGGGTCCGCTCGAAAACGCCGACATGGTGGGACTCGACCTGACCCTCGACATCCATAAAACCATCATCCCGGAACTGGACCGCCTCGATCGACCCAATCCATTGCTCGAATCGCAGGTCGCCGCCGGAAGATTGGGCTTCAAAACGGGGCGGGGCTTTCGCGACTGGTCCGAGCTCGAGATGACCGAATTGCGACATCGGCTTGCCGCGCATCTACTGGAGGCGCAGCGGAAACACGCTCACCCATGAGTCCCTCGTTTCATCGTTGTCCAGCTGGGAGTTACTAACCATGAGCAACAAGGTCATCATCTCGTGCGCGATCACGGGGGCCATGCACACCCCGACGATGTCGGACGCGTTGCCGATCACGCCGGCGCAGATTGCCGCCCAATCCATTGAAGCCGCCAAGGCGGGAGCGGCCATTATCCACTTGCATGCGCGCAAGCCGGACGGCGAACCCACCGGTAGTCCCGACGTGTTTGCGCAATTTCTACCGGAGATTCACCGGCAAACCGACGCCGTCATCAATCTGACCACCGGGGGCAGTCCGACCATGTCGGTCGCGGATAGATTGGCCGCCGCCGTGAAATTCAAGCCCGAGATGTGCTCGCTCAACATGGGCTCGATGAATTTCGCCATTTTTCCCGCGGCGAATCGCGTCAAAACATGGAAATACTCTTGGGAGGAAGGGTACGTCCGCAACAGCGACGATTTCATTTTCCGAAATACCTTCCGCGATATCGCTTACATACTCGAGACCATGACGGAATCCGGGACCAAGTTCGAGCACGAGTGTTACGACGTCGGGCATTTGTACAATCTCGCCCATTTCATCGACAGAAAGCTCGTAAAGCCGCCTTTCTTCGTACAACTGATCTACGGCATCCTCGGAGGGATAGGCGCCGATCTGGATAATCTCATGTTCATGAAGCAAACCGCCGATCGGTTGTTCGGGCCGGAACATTTTCAGTGGTCGGTGCTTGCCGCCGGCCGCCATCAGATGCCGTTCATGACGCAGGCAGCCCTGATGGGCGGCAACGTGCGCGTGGGACTCGAGGATAGTTTGTTCATCGAGCGCGGCCGGTTGGCCGAATCGAATGCGCAACAGGTCCAGAAGATCTGCCGGATTCTGGCGGAAATGGGCCGCGAACCCGCGACACCCGCCGAGGCGCGCCAGATGTTGGGCCTGAAGGGTAAAGAGCAATTACGCTTCTAGGCTGAAATCGTCGGCGCTATAAAAATTCTTGGAGGCGTATTCCGTCCTCAGGATGCCGCGAGGAGGGCGCCGGACGGTTCCAATACGCAGTCCTTCACCGGCGAGGCGGTCGCTGCCTAGACGAACGATTCGAATGGCCACAATTTGCCCGCGACGTGAGAGTGCTCTTGCAGAAATGTGTGCAAGACCGTTATATAGTCCATGAACGGCTCCATTGGCAATGAGTTACGGAGGCGAATGATGGCTACGAAGCGTGAATCTCCTGGTAAGAAAGCCACGAAGCGGACGTCGGGGACACCCGATTTGACGGACAGTGCCGCGATGGTCGTCCTGGAATCGGTGCAATCCGAATCGGCCACGGGTATCGACCCGGACGCTCGACGCGAGTTGGTGGCGGCAGAGGCGTACTTCCTCGCGGAACGCCGCGGGTTTGCCGCGGGCCACGAACTCGAAGACTGGATCACTGCCGAAGTGGTGGTTAACTCTCGACTCCAACAGATGCAGGCCGCATAGCGTAGCAGGGCGCTTTTCGCCGCGCGGGACACGGGTTCCCGAACGGCAGCGCCTCAGGGCTACGCGAAGAACCGCTTACCGTTCTGGAGCGGGGCGCAGGCCCATTGCGCACCTCATTTCGTAAGCTCGCAACCGCGGTTCTGTGGGCGGACATGGGTGCGGGCGGGCACGGGAGTGCGGAATCGCTCGCAAGCGGCTAGAATCTTGGAGAACAAAAAATCGAACGGCTCTGCCGGGGGGGATATTTGGCCACCTCGCGAATTCGGTACCCTTCGCGGGCCATTGCAGCGGGACTCGCGCTATGCTTTTGCGGCGGCAGCGGTGCCCTGGCCGATCCGCCGGCAGGCGCAGAAACCGGAGCTGCGGCGAGTTCTCCTTCGAATGCGCAGACGCCTCTACCCCAGGAAAGTTTCTTTTCCTCACTGAAACAAGCCTTCAAACAGGACTTCGATCACGAAGTGGTGCGTGGGCATTTCGACGTGGGCTCGCCCCCGGACGCGCATCGATATTATTGTTTGGTCGACGCCAAGACGGGTAAGGGCCAACCCAACGGGGTGCTAGGCCAGCCGGTTCCGCGGCCTGACGGGATGACCGGCATCAAGGCCAGTGCCGTCTCGCTATACAGCTGTGTCAGCGCAGAGCAGCAGGGAATCCTGGTCACCACGGGATACGTATTGAGCGTGGGTGCCGGCCGCGCGATTGCCCCGGCGTTGCAGGCGCCAAGCCCGGCAGTAGTCCCCGCGCTTCCCGGCGTATCGCCGGACAAGATAGATGTCGCCGGCGTGAAGCTGGGAATGTCGCTCGATGAGGTGCGCGCGGTCCTCAAATCCAAGAAGCTGCTTGATTACTATGAGGCCACGGAAACACTGGGAGATGTTGACTCGACCAAGGGCGCCGTGCACCCGCGCAGCGGGCGTTTTGTGAATGTCATTGCAGCCTGGACTCCGCCGGCATCTCCTATGGGCGACACCGTGGGAGGGGACGGCGAGGCCTATGAAGTCATGTTCACGCCGGTCCCTGGCAAGGAGCGGGTTATGGCTATCGTCCATTCGGCAGCCTACTCGCCCGCGAATGCCGTTCGCGAGATGGCTCTCGACAATGGGCTCGTGAAGAAATACGGTGGCTTTGCGGGATCTGGCGACCTGCCGGCGTCCCCCACATGGCGTATTCAGGGCAGCGGCACCGTCCAGGTCGGCGATGCATGCAATCGTCGTGGACTATTCGGGGGCTTGAGCGGATTGAACGTCGGGAACGCGACCCGGCCCAATATTGCTCTGAGGACAACCCCCGACGAGTTCCGTTTCCAGATCGACCGCTGCGGAGTTGCCATCGTGACCGAAGATCATTCGACGGCGAACGGCGCTGCACCGCCTGAGGACCGTGTCGTCACTCGATTCACGGTAACCGCCTACAGCCCGTCGATCGGTTTGGAGGGCGCCACCATGGCAGCGCAGCTGATTCAAGCGGCCGGGGATGCGGTCAACAAAGCCAACGTCCCGGGAACCAAGGACCAACCCGCGCCGAATCTTTGACCGGCGTGAGAGTGGGCAGCCGACCGCCGTCGCTACCAGCGCCTGTTGCTGGCATAGAATGTGCGCAGACGAAGCCTTACCTAAAGCGTTCCCGCGGAAACGCGCGCTGATGCCCACCTACAAGGGGGGCTTCGTGTCTCCCAGGAGGAATGTGGGATTCAAGGGATCTGGAGCAAAGCATATGAAAGATGACGGTCAATATTGGTTTCCCGCCAAGCGCTACGGATGGGGTTGGGGGCCGCCCACAAAATGGCAGGGGTGGGTCATTCTAGGGGTATGGATGGCCGTGATCGCGGCGGCGGCTATTCGTTTGATGCCGGCTCATATCGTCGCGTTCCTCAGCATTGTCATGGTGATGGTGGGACTGTTGATGCTGATCTGTTATATGAAGGGCGAGCCGCCCCGTTGGCGGTGGGGCGACTCTGATTAAATACTCGCATGAGGTGGACGGTAAATGATCGAGTCGAATTTGGATCCGTGGCCCGTTCAGGCGCTTGAAGCGACCCTCGGATTGCCGACTACCCGGACGGACGCCCCCGTCAATTTGCCGCCGCTATGGCACTGGTTGTATTTCTTGCCCACAGCGCCGCGTCCTTCGATCGGACCTGATGGTCATATGGTCAATCAGGAGTGGGTTGATTCCACATTGCGGCGGCGGCGCCTGTTCGCGGCGGCTCGCACCGAGTTCCTGCGGCCGTTGCGAATCGGGGAGCGCGCGCAAATGAAGGAGCGAATCCTTGGGCGGCGCGACAAGCAAGGCAGAAGCGGTCCCTTTCAAGTCGTCACGGCGGAATATCAGTATTACCAGGACGGTGCACTGTGCGTGCGTGAGGAGCGGGACATCGTCTATCTGCAGGGACCTGTTTCCGCGCAACCTGCCCCAATGGATGGCTTCGCGGTCAAAACCGCGGCCAACGACTCATGGGCCGTTACCTTGACCCCCGATCCGGTCATGCTCATGCGTTTTTCCGCATTGACGTTCAATTCGCATCTCATTCATTTTGACCAGCTCTATACGCAACGCGAAGAGGGTTACCCGGAGCGTGTCGTGCATGGACCCTTGGTTGCCATTGTCTTGGCACGATTACTGGCACTCAACCATGTGGATGGATTCCATCGTTTTGAATTCCGCGCCCGGAGTCCGTTGTACGTGAATCACCCCATCCACTTCCTGGGTAAGCCCGAAAGCGACCGCATCGACTTGCGAGCGATCGGGCTGTCCGGGATGCTGGCAATGGAGGCGACGGCGTGGCTTGCGAGCTAATTCATGAGTGCTTGGGGATGTTCGTTGGGTAGGGGAACTACTGCGTGAATCGTCGATTCCAGCTCGTAGATGTCTTCAATGATGGTTCCTTTACGGGAAATCCATTGGCCGTGGTTTTCGATGCAGACGATCTCACCACCGAGACGATGCAGGAAATGACACGATGGATCAATCTGTCCGAAACGGCGTTTTTGCTCAATCCGAGCGGTCCCGATGCTGACTATCGGGTGCGAATCTTTACGCTGGATCGAGAGATGCCTTTTGCGGGACACCCCACGCTCGGTAGTTGTCATGCCTGGCTGTCCGGCGGCGGTCAACCTTCCGCACCTTCACAGATCGTCCAAGAGTGTGGTGCTGGCCTCATCACTATCCGCAAAAGTGACTCCCTACTGGCGTTTGCCGCGCCGCCGCTGATTCGCGGTGGACCGGTTGATGAAACAAAGCTCGTGGAGATTGCAGAGTTTCTTCGAATCGGCAGATCACAAATCGTTGATGCTCAATGGGCGGACAACGGGCCAGGCTGGATCGTGGTACTGCTCGACTCTGCAGCCGCGGTACTCGACCTAACGCCTGCGCGAGATTCCTCGACTCGACTCGATGTCGGCGTAGTCGGTCCCTATCCGAGCGGGGGTCCTATTGCATTTGAACTCCGCGCATTTTTCACTGACCACCAGGGTGGTGTGAGGGAGGATTCGGTGACCGGCAGCCTCAATGCATCCACGGCGCAATGGCTTCTTGCGTCCGGCCGTGCGACGGCTCCCTACGTGGCTTCCCAAGGGACCCGAGTCGGCCGACGGGGCCGCATTCACATAGACGCGGATCATCGGGGCGGCGTGTGGGTTGGGGGACGATCTACAACCCTATTCTCGGGAAACACGGCTGCTTAATCGCCAAGTTCATTCCACGTCTGCGCGTGATCGCTGGTCTTCTCCCAGCCACGCACGTGCCGGTCAACGGCAGCTCGCAGGCGCGAAATGGGACCGCCGCCGAGCCCGGCAATCTTGGGCAATGAAGTAGAATTCTACCAATAGGGCAACCGTTCCGGTGAAACCACGGAGATTCGCGATCCGCAGCGCCAGTATTCGTAGAGCGTTTTTCGCGTGCGCCACGATGCTGCTGTGGTGGCTGCCGGTTTGCGCGGACGACGCTGCCGTGGGACGCACGCCCATCTGGCCGGATACCTTCGTCGCACGAGTCGAAGCGGTAGCGCTGCTCCAGACACTCAATGCCGACCTGTTGAGCCATGACAGTGCGACCTTGACCCTCGAGCGTTGGTGCGGCGTTCATCGACTGGCATCGCCGGCACACATCGTCGCCGTGCGAGTCCCTGACAGCGACAAGCCCGTATCGCCTGAGCAGCGTCGAGAGTTGAGTGTCACGTCTGCGGAACCCATCCGCTACCGAAGAGTGAGGTTGCTTTGCGGCACGGTTGTGCTGTCGGAGGCGGACAATTGGTATGTCCCTGGCCGCTTGACGGCCGAGATGAACAAGTTGCTCGACAGTACTGACATGCCGTTCGGTAGGGTGGTGCAGGCGCTGCATTTCCAACGTCACACGCTGTCGTCGACACTGTTGTGGTTTCCGCTGCGTGAGGGGTGGGAGATGAGTCCTATCCCCCCAAGCGACGCATCCGCGGTACTCACCATACCGCCTGAATTGTTGCAACATCGGGCGTTGTTGACGTTACCGGACGGCACCCCCTTCAGCGAAGTGGTGGAGACCTATCAGGCCGGTGTTCTTGCGTTCATGGTGCCGGTACCTTGAGCGGATGTCTCTGGGTTCGAAGCGAATTCCAACGACCCGGTCAAATCCTGCGACTTAGAGGCTTTCCGGGATCACGTCAGCAGCAATGGCGAGCGCTAAATCGACCGCCCGGGAGCGTACTCCGGTTACGGCAAGGTCGTTTCTTAGGCAGTCGGTCACGGCTATGTATTGAACGATATCTCGAAGAGTAAGCGGCCGCTCGACCGGCCATGTCGCGAAGCTCTCTTCGGCGCGACGCATGATTTTGAGCACGGCACGAGGGTCCGCGCCACCGCTGCGCTTTTCGATGACCCGCGCGTAGCGGTCCCAGTTGGAAGCTTGGGGCATTTCCGCCTCAATCTGCCGATAGAGCTTCAATGTATCCACGCAGACGCGACGAATTTCCCTTCGCTCGCGCATTGTTGCAATGAAATTGAATTGGCGGAGCGTAGCTTTCAGCCAGTTGCTCGGTTTGACAGCCTCGTCCGGTTTGTCGTCGCTCATCGCCATGTGCATGCCAGGATTTGCTGGTTTCGGTCGAATCCGGTGGAAATATTACAGCAATAGACTAAACCAAAACACCTGCATCGCATGGCGTCCAGAACCAGCTGCCAATCATCGACTTGCGGGGACGCGTAAGCCACGCTTTCGCGAGCTCCGGACGAGGGCGCGTGGGCTCGGGTTACAACTCTTCGTACTGATGGGGCTCGATCGCGATCGTTGCAATATACGGATCTTTGCTGAAGAAGCGACGAACGCTGAAAGCCAGCAAAAGCATGACTAGGCTGATTACGCCGAAAATGAGGGGCGTTCGCTGGTCAGGAATGAACGCCATTGCCAGAACGATGCAGACCATGCCGGCAATCGTAAAGTAGGTCAGGTAGGGATATCCCCACATGCGCACGCTGAGGCGCCCCGGAGCATCTCTTTCCAGTCGCGCACGGAGTCGCAATTGCGAGATCGCGATCATGACATACACGAAAATTGCCACGGTACCGTACGAGTTGACCAGAAAGGCAAATACGGTATCGGGAGATACATACGACATGATGACTGCCCCGTAGCCAAACACTGTCGCCAGCAGAATGGCACGAACCGGTACGCCATTGCGGCTGAGCTTGGCGAGGGCTTTGGGCGCATCGCCGCGCCTGGTCAGAGCGAACAGCATCCGAGACGACGCGTACAACCCCGAGTTGAGCGCTGACAGCACCGCCGTGAGCACCACGGCGTTCATGATATGCGGGCCACCCGGGATGCCCATGGCCTCGAGGGCGCTCACGTAGGGGGCGGTGATTCCGGTCGAGTTCCAGGGCACCAGGCAAACGACCAACAGGATCGATCCCACATAGAAAAGCAGAACGCGCGTGATGACCGAGTTGATGGCCTTGGCTACGGCTTTTGCGGGTTCGGACGTTTCGGCCGCTGCGATCGGGACTATCTCGGCCCCAAAGTAAAAGCCAGTGGCCGCGACGGCACCGGTCAGCACAGGGAGTATGCCGTTCGGCGCGAACCCCCCGTGCGCGGTTAGATTGGCCACGTTAAACGCGGTTCCGGGCCATAGGCCGAGCACGTATACCCCCGCGAGCATCAGAAAGACCACGATGGCAGCGACCTTGATCGATGCAAACCAGAACTCGAACTCGCCGAATACCCTCACTGAAATGAGGTTGGTCACGGTCAGTGACAGCAGTAAGGCCAAACTGATGAGCCACGTCGGTTCATTGGGAAACCAGAAGCGAACCAGGCCGGCGCCGGCGACCGCCTCTTGCGCAACGACGATCACCCAGAAATACCAATACATCCAGCCCGTCACAAATCCCGCAAGCGCCCCGAGTGCCGGCCGATCACCGAACGCCAGGCGGGCGTATTCGTAAAAAGAGCCAACCGCGGGAAATGCAACGGCCATCTCGCCGAGCATACGCATCACCAGTAAAACGATGAGTCCTGTCATTGCGAAAGAAAGCACAGCCGCGGGCCCCGCCGCCTTGATAACCACCCCGCTGCCGACAAAGAGGCCGGCCCCAATGACGCCCCCGAGAGCAATCATCGTCATGTGCCGCTGCTTCAAGCCATGACGAAGACCACTTGAAAGCGTTGATGTGCCGATCACTCTACGGTCCCGTTGAGCTTCCGCTCGCGCCGCACTCCGGGTGATTTGCGGTTCGATGGAATACGGCGGGTCCGACGACGATTGGGAAATCGCACAAAGTTAATCCTTACCGGGCTTCAATTGCGGCCCACATCCTAAGTTAGGATCTATCACAATTCCATGGGCTCCGTTTGGGGTTCTCCAAGACTTTTGTCAACCGTCTATTCGGCCTACACTCACGCATAAAGACCCAAACGCTCGAGTGGAGATCCGAAATGGATGAGGCCGTCAGTCGCGTATTAACAGAATATGAGGCGCGGATGGACGCCGAAGATGCGCTCATGCGGTCCGGCGACGCCGCGCATCTGATAGCTCGGCGCGATGATTTTCTCTTGCCGGTCGGCCCGGACACCGGTCGGGTCCTCAATATACTCATCAAGAGTGCGAAGGCGCGATCGATCTTGGAATTGGGAACCTCCTACGGCTACTCGACCGTGTGGTTGGCCGAGGCGGCTCGCGAAACGGGTGGCAAGGTGGTGAGCCTCGAACTGGCCGACAACAAAGCTATGTACGCACGCGAGGCGCTCGGGAGGGCGGGGCTCGCCGATCGAGTGGACATTCATGTGGGGAGCGCCGTCGAAACACTGCCGCGCCTGGCGGGACCTTTTGACTTCGTGCTCGTTGACCTGTGGAAGGACTTGTACGTCACCTGCCTCGACTTGATGTACCCCAAACTTGCCCACGGGGCCTTCGTCGCCGCAGATAACATGACTTATCCGGAAAGCTCGCGTGCAGACGCCGCAAACTACCAGCGTCGCATTCGTGAATTGGGATTCGATTCGGTGTTATTGCCGATCGGCAGCGGTGTTGAACTGAGTCGCCGTCACTGAAAGACGCCGTGCGCACGCTTGGACTCAGGTGTCCACGGATGCGTTGCGTCTAAACCAAGTAGGGCGTATTCAGGAGCAGCGTCATCCGGACGCTAGCTCGTCCATATCCGCCTGCATGCGCCTCTTGTATTCGTCCGACCAGTGAGCGCCAGGTTTCAGGTTAGGTTTGCTTTGCGTCCGCGGGATAGGCGGCGGCTTGCTGTCGTCTGGGGACTTACGCGCTGCAACCTTGAGCTTGAGCGTGGCACGTGGAGAGGTTGGGTTAGAAGTCGAGTTCGAATCGGTCATGCGGTTAATGGCAGTGATTGGAATGTGTTAGGCGGTCTGTATCGGAATTGGGCTGCTTCACGAGCGAAATATTAAACATCAGTTGTGACGCTTGTACATCGTCGGCCGCGTGGAAACGTGACAATTGTAGCAAAAACAGGCTCAAGTCTACCTAAAGCGAGGTATCGCATCCAGCATCTCGCTAGCAAATCGTAGGCGGGCGAGGGCTGGGGCGTCCAAACAGCCCGGCCAACCGGAGAAAATCGTCGGCCGCAGCCGAAAATGGGGGAGGGGGGAGGCGTCGGGGGTGAGTGACCGACCTCCATACTGCGTGCTTTCGAATGGCCTCGATTACAGGCGCGCCGCAGACGCTTTGTCGGCGCGGGCGAGTAGACGAGGGGCGCCGAACCGTTCGGAGCAGGTGGAGAATTGCGCGGTGGGTCCGCGCCACTGCAATTCATCGACGTCCTTGAAAAGTGGTGCATCGGTTCGAAGTGTCGCCAGCTTTTTGAATAACAGCGCGAGATCGCGGCGCTCGCCTAGAGCCTGCGGCGGGAAGTCCTCGATTCGGTTGTAGCGTGTGATGAGGCTGGCTGCACCTTTTGGCCCGATGCCTGCAATACCGGGATACCCATCCGCACTATCACCGACGAGCGCGAGATAGTCCGGAATCAGCGCCGGAGCTACGCCAAACTTGGCTTGCACGCCGTCTGCGTTTCGAATGGCCTTGCTCTTTCGATCCACCTGCACAATTCGATCCTCGCGTACGCACTGTGCAAGATCCTTGTCTGGCGTCCAAATGCACACTTTCTGTACGCGAGAATCCTTGGAAGCGATGGCGGCCGCGGAGGCCATCGCATCGTCAGCTTCGAGCTCGATCATCGGCCAAACAACAATCCCCATAGCGGCAAGGCCTTCTTCGAGCGGTTGGAACTGTGCGAGGAGGGCAGGTTCAATGCCGTCACCCGTCTTGTACCCGCTCCAAAGTTCGTTGCGGAAGGATTCGATGACATGGTCCGTCGCCACGCCCAGGTGAGTCGCGCCTTCCTCGATCATCTGCAGGACGGTGTTGAGCACACCCACGACGGCGCCGAACGGCTGATCCTTGCCCTTGGTGAAGCGACGAAGGCCATAGAAGTGGCGGAAAAGCTCGTACGTACCGTCGATGAGATGAATGATCACGAAGCCCTATTCCCTGGCAACGTCGGGGGGTGCAATCGCGTGCCGCGGGCACCCGGCGCCTGCTGCAGAATTACTGACGCGCACCCACGCGTCGGCATACTCCTCGGCGGAGTGCCCGGATTTGATGCAGACCTCGAAGATAAATTTCATGTAGGTATTGCTTCTCGAACGTACAGTGTCCTATATGCCCAAGTCCCCGCGCAATCTATAGTGCCGTCCGACGAGGAGAGCGATGTATTTCACGGTGAAAGCGGTCCTCAGAAGCTTGCTGCTGCCACCGGCAAGCTCGTTGATTCTAGCGCTGATCGGTGCGCTTTTGCTGCGCCGGCATCGGCGCTGGGCAATTGCCCTGATGATCCTGAGTGCCGTCTCTTTATGGCTTTTCTCAACGGCGTTCATCGCCGACGCCCTGTCGCGTCTGGCCGAGCGCTATCCCGCCTTGGATCTCTCCCAGCCGACGGATGCACAGGCAATCGTCATCATCGGCGGCGGCGGTATACGAAACTTTGCGCCTGAATACGGGGGTCCTGCGCCCGAATACGTATTGCTGGATCGATTGAGTTACGGCGCGTTCGTCGCGCGGCGGACGGGACTGCCGATTCTAGTCTCCGGGGCGCCCGACGAGGCGATCGTCATGCAAACGTCGCTGGCACGCGACTTCGGCATGACTGTGCGGTGGATCGAGGGTGAGTCCCGCGACACCTACGAGAACGCGCGTTTCTCCGCGCGGATTCTGCAGAGAATAGGCATCAAACGCATCATCCTCGTAACCATGAGCACGCACATGTTTCGCGCGGCGCAGGAATTTCACGGCGCCGGGTTCGAAGTCACCCCGGCACCCTCGGGCGTCTGGACCCTGCGGGAGCCCGGCGCGATGCGCTTCATTCCGAGCCCGGCTGCGCTGATGCGCTCCAACGCCGCCGTGTACGAGCTGTTGGGCGAACCGGCGCGCCGGCTTCAAGCGGCACTTGCCGTGCGCGAGTGGTTCGAAACCAAAGCCGCGGAAAAAGGCAAAAAGTAGCACGCTCGCCGGTCAAGCCGAACGAAGCGATGCTTGCCGAACGGAGCCATCCTCGCATTGAGAGTATTCGGCACGGCGGCGCTGGGCGGCGGCGACAACTCGATTACCAAGGCGCCGGCTTGTAGTCCTTCAGGAACTGGCCCCACACGTGCGTGCCCGTGTGCCGCCCGACGAAGATGGGGTCGACGATGCGTGCGGCGCCGTCGATGATGTCGAGAGGCGGCGAGAATCCGAGCTCGGCCTTGCGGGCCGCGTGGACGGCGGGGTCCTCGTCGGTCACCCATCCGGTGTCGATGGCGTTCATGTGAATCCCGTCCTTCACGAAATCGGGCGCGCTCGTCCGTGTCATCATGTTGAGCGCCGCTTTCGCCATGTTGGTGTGCGGGTGCTTGTCGGTCTTGGTAGTGCGGTAGAACTGGCCCTCCATGGCGCTGACGTTGACGACATGCTTGTGGCGCTCGGGCGTACGCAGCATGAGCGGCTTCAGACGGGCATTGAGAATGTAGGGCGCGATGGCGTTCACGAGCTGCACCTCGAGGAGCTCGGGCGTCTCAACCTCGTGCAAGCGCAGCCTCCAGCTATTGAGCTCGCGCAGATCGACCTGCTGGCGATCCTCATCGTAACGATTCGTGGGAAACAGCGCCTCACCCCCGCGAAAGTCCTCGTCGAGATAGCGCCGCTGCGAAAGCGCTGCGCTATGCAGAAGTCCTTCGCCGTGCAACCGCGTCGTCGCGGTCGCCGGCGTACCGCCGCCGTGCGCCCGCGGTCCCTCGATGGTGCGCCGCAATTCGTTGTGATTCGCGAGCGGACCCTGCCAGGCCTCGGGCAGCACGGCAACCGATTCGGCTTCCTTGGCAAGCAGGTGGTGGAAAAAACCGGCCGGTCGACGCACCGTCTGGCACGCGTTATTCAGAATGTAGTCGAGTCGTGGCAGCCGCTCGACCAGGAACCGCGTGAACAGCTCGACGCTCGGGGTATGCCGCAGATCGAGACCGTGGATCTGCAGACGCTCGCGAAAGATTGGAAAGTCCGGCTCCTTCGAGTACCGGTCAGCCGCGTCGACGGGAAAGCGCGTGGTGACGACGACATGCGCACCGGCCCGCAGGAGTTTGAGGGACGCCTGAAATCCGATTTTGACTCGAGCGCCGGTGACCAGCGCATAGTGACCGTTGAGATCCGCCGTCTGCTCGCGCTTGGCATAATTGAAGTCGCCGCACGCATCGCACATGGAGTCGTAATACCGATGCATTTTCACGAAGGGCTTTTTGCAGATGTAACAGGCGCGCTCGCGATGGAGCTCGGGACGATCGCCGAGGCCTTCGGCCTTTGGCCGTTCGAGCCTAAGCGGCGCATACACCGCGGAGCGGCGCTGGGTGCGTAGCCCCGCCGTCGCGAGTACCTCCCGGTCGTGCTCCTTTGCCGCCTCGCGCTTGGCGCGTCGAAATGCCTTTGTCATCTTCCTCAAGTCGTGCCCGTCGGGCTTCGCGACCAGGCCGGCAAACATCAGCAGTTCGCGGCGCTGTTCCTGTGTGAGGCGAGAGAGATGCGAGCGATCTGCCTCGATGGCGCGCAGCACGCGCACGCACACGCGTACATCGTCGTCGGAAAGTATCTGGTCGGTTACGGGATTGAGGTATTCCATAAAGTCATTGTATGCCGCCGCAGCAACAGTCGCTGTGAATCGTCGTTGCCCACGCACTTGTGACCCTTGATTAAGGATACGTAATCGAATTTGGGGTATCTAAGGCCTGAGTCGCGAAATATGGCCCAACGCCACGGTCAACGTGCGACTGAGCGCAGCGTTGAATGAGATGTATTCAACATCTTTTGAGGAGCGTCGCCATGTACAAACTTGCTTCCGTTGCGTTGAGTGCTGCTCTGGGGGTCGCCGGCGTCGCACAGAGCGCTCCCGCCGAGGCACATCCCTGCATCACAGTGGGAATTGGCTTCCCTCGTGTCGCGGTCATTGAGCCGTTCGCGTATGCACCAGGCTACTACGGACCTCGCTACTATGAGCACGGTCGGTATTGGCATCATGACTATGACCGAGACCGGGACGATCACTTCCACCACCATTGGGACCGTCGCTGACGCGTCGATCCGGGCACGCCGGCAGCTAATACTGTCCGCACCTGGGTCGAACGTGGGCCGGAATTCGGAAACTCGGTCGCCTCGGCCGCGAGGCGACCGAAATTACCCCGAAAAGGGGTCACTTTGCGCATTTTCAATTCGTGGGTGTCGCCTGGATCAGTCCGCAATGCCGGGGATAGTCACTAGACGTTGCGTCTTGGAGCAAGAAACTCCACTGTTGATACTCGTTTCGATCGACGCGGCGTTTTTTCACGGAGTGCGGGATGCGGCTTCTCAATCGAACACTCACATTTTCTGCGACCGACCTGGTCAATTTCTTGGGTTGCCGGCATGCGACGTATCTTGATGTCCGAGATCTTGCGGATCCCGCGCCACCGGCACCCGAAGATCCCTTCTTGTCGTTGCTCAAGGCGAAAGGGTTGGCGCACGAACGACGGTATCTGGAGGCGCTGCGTGCGCAGGGGCGGCGAGTCGTCGATCTCGCTGCCGTGGATTCGGATTTTGATCGCATCGGGCGCACGCGTGAGGCCATGGCCGCCGGGGTGGATGTTATTTATCAGGGCGCCTTGGCGGGTAACCGGTGGCATGGCTATGCGGATTTCTTGACGCGGCTACCTGGCAAATCCTCGTTAGGGGAGTATCACTATGAACCGGTAGACACGAAGCTCTCGAGCGTCGCGAAGCCGAAGCATGCGCTGCAGCTCGCGGTGTACTCGAGCCTATTGGCGGGGGAGCAGGGGCGAATGCCGCACGAAATGCACATCGTGGTGGGCGGCGGGGGGATGGTCAGCCTGCGAACGGCCGATCTCCAGTATTACTCGGAAGTCGCGCGGGTAGGTTTGGAGACCTTTTGCAATGAGTTGCCGAGTTCCTCGAAGGGCGAGCCGTGCGGCCATTGCGCCAACTGCCGATGGAGCTCGCGATGCGAGCAAGAATGGCGAGATAGCGACCACTTGAGTCTGGTGGCGGGTATCACCCGCGGTCAACGCGACAAGCTCGAGGATGTCGGAATCGAGACCATGGCCGATCTTGCCCGCTCGGCGGCCGGCGGACGCGTCAGCGGAATTCAGCCCGAGGTGCTCAAACGGATACGAGCGCAAGCAACCTTGCAGGTCGCTAAGCGAACCGATGACAAAAGCCATTACGAAGTGCTCGATCCGATTCCAGCAAAGGGATTTGCGCGTTTACCGCGGCCTGACGCCGGCGATCTATTCTTCGATATGGAAGGCGATCCGCTCTTTGCGGGCGGGCTCGAATACTTGTTCGGCTTCGTCGAGACGGTAGAGGGTCGCCCGAGCTCCACGGCGTTTTGGGGACATGATCGCGCCAAAGAAAAGGCTGCGTTTGAGCAAGCCATGGATTTCATTGACGCGCAGCTTCAGAGATTCCCGAACGCGCATGTCTATCACTACGCGTCGTACGAAGAAACTGCGTTGAAGCGTCTCGCCATGCTGCATGGGACCCACGAGAATTCCGTCGATCATCTCTTGCGGACGGGCAGACTGGTGGACCTGTACCAAGTGGTCCGGGAGTCGATCCGGGTGTCGGAGCCCAGCTATTCCATCAAGAACCTTGAAGTGTTCTACATGGAAGCGCGCAGCGGCGATGTCAAGGATGCGGGTGCGAGCGTCGTGGTCTATGAGCAATGGCGACAGCTGGGTGAGCCGCGGCTACTCGAGGAGATCGCGAATTATAACGAAGTCGATTGCGTCTCGACATTGAAGCTGCGCGACTGGCTGCTGACCTTGCGGCCGTTCGACATTGAGTGGTACCGCGGCGGTGGCGACGAAGATGCGGAATCTGAGCGGGACGTCAGGCGGCGCGAGGCGGAGCAGCGCTCGAGCGACGTGCAGGCGCAACTGCTCCTAGCGCCCGAGATTGAGCGGCCATTTCGCGAGCTGATGGGACAACTGCTCGAGTATCACCGGCGCGAGGACAAACCGACCTGGTGGGCGATGTTCAATCGCCAAGAATTGCCCGAAGAAGAACTGGTGGACGATGCGGAATGCATTGGCGGTTTACGTCGTGATTTAGCGGCGCCGCCGTACCCGATCAAACGCTCCATGGTGCACACGTTCCGGTTTCCCCCGCAGGACTACAAAATGCGAGTTGGCGATCGTCCACGGCGTGCCGCGACTCTGAAGGATGCCGGAGAAATCATTTTTCTTGACGACCATGCCGGTCAGATCGCTCTCAAAATCGGTTCAAAGGCCGATCCTTTCGAGGCAGAATTTTCACTCATCCCCGGCGGTCCCATCGATGCGGTGGTTCTGCGCGAGGCAATCTATCGCTATGCGGACTCGGTAATGGACGGCAGCGAGGAGTATGCCGCCATCAGATCGATACTCATGCGGGAATGCCCGCGCATTCGCGAGCTGGAGGCGGGCCAACCTATCATTCCGGACGGCGTCGATGTCTTGGAGGGGGCGAGTTCAGCGATTGCGCGACTGGATGATAGTTACATGCTCGTGCAAGGGCCTCCGGGGACCGGCAAGACGTTTCTCTCGGCTCACACCATTGTCGATCTTCTGGCTCAAGGCAATCGCATTGGGGTGGCTTCCAACTCCCATAAGGCCGTCAATAACCTGCTCATGGAGGTCGAGCGGCACGCGCTTGATCGTGGACTGGTGTTTCGCGGCGCAAAAAAGTGCTCCGATGAGGAGCATCGCCTCAATGGCGCCCTGATCGCCGATGTCATGAACAACGAGGAAATTACCGATGGCCATCATGATTTGGTCGCGGGTACCGCGTGGTTGTTCGCGCGCCCCGAATTCGATCAGTCCTTGGATTTTCTGTTCGTCGACGAAGCGGGGCAGGTGTCGCTGGCGAATGTCGTTGCCATGGGTTTGAGCGCGCGAAACATCGTTCTGGTTGGGGATCAGATGCAGCTGTCGCAACCGGCGCAGGGCGCGCATCCCGGGGATTCCGGCAAGTCGGCGCTCGACTTTTTGTTGGGCGACATTCCCACCGTGCCACCTGAACGCGGAATCTTTCTGCCGGTGACCCGGCGGATGCACCCCGATGTTTGCCGGTTCATTTCCGATGCGGTTTACGACGGGCGGTTGAAAGCGGAAGCGGGTAACGCCGTTCAACGGCTGGTGCTCGACGACGGCGCCGACGTCGCGCTGCGGCCGTCGGGTATTACGTGGGTGCCGGTTGCGCATCAGGGATACGGCCAGAAAAGCGAGGCGGAGGGCGTACGGATCGCCGGGCTCTATCAGCATCTTCTAAAGCAACGGTGGTTGAATCGGCAAGGAATGGAGGCCCCGATAAAGCCTGAGGACATACTCGTCGTCAGTCCGTACAACATGCAGGTGAATCATCTCCAGTCCGTGCTACCGCCGGGTGCGCGAGTCGGCACCGTGGATAAATTCCAAGGTCAGGAAGCGGCGGTGGTGTTGGTGTCGATGACCACGTCGAGCTCTGAAGATATCTCGCGCGGGATGGAATTCTTGTATAGCCGAAATCGGTTGAACGTGGCTATTTCGAGGGCGAAGTGTTTGGCGATCGTTGTGGCGAGTCCGAAGCTGTTGGAAGCGACTTGTAACGCCATAGAGCAGCTGCGCTTGGTCAATACGCTGTGTTTCCTGAAGGCGTATGCAGATGGGATGAATCGAGCGGAACTGGCAAGCGCCGCGCATCCGCGCCCCACTCCGACCCATCGCGACGGCCTGTTGTGAGGTGGCTTCCCGAATCGTGGTGAATTTTGTGACGCATTGGTCAAACTTTCAGGTAGCACCCTAGATTGTCGACGATTTGCGGCTCTGTGTCGTACAATACGTCAGTCGGATCCGCTCCCGCATGTTCGATCAAGGAAGCCCTACGCGCAAAAGGAGTTGCAATGATGATTGTGGTGTTTGTGCCGGCCCGAAATCCTCCGATTGTCTTTCAGGCCACCGTCGCGGCGCTGGTATTGATGGCAAACGATTCGAGTAACGAAAGTTCGCACACACAGTCGGTACCGCCGGGCACACCCGACGGCGCCTTCGAGACGGCCTGGGCCATCCTGACAAAGGATTTGCAGAGTGCGAAGCTATTCAAGAATGTGGAAGAGGCGCGGTCCCACTTCGCAGACATTCCCGACGGATTTTCGGTTCATCAGTACGCGGCCGTCCTCACGGGACTGGCTCGTGTAGAGGACGCAGCCGCGACTCGCAGTAGATAAAATGACCGCATTCGCGACGCGAAGGTGGCTATAGTCGTCGCATGAAGAATTCCATGCTTGTCGGCATTATCGCGGCGGTTCTTGCGGCCGTATCTTGGTCACTCAGTTTCATAGTACCGTTTGTCATCGGAAAATATTCACTCTTCGATTTTGCCCTGGTCGAGTTCGTCTTTTCAGGCGTATTGAGTATCGGTCTCTTGTGGCAAAACGCCAAAGCCGTGCGGTTGCTCAGACTCAACGATTGGTTTACCGCCTGCTCGCTCGGACTCATCGGTTACGTTTGCTATTTTCTGGCGGTAATGAGTGCGGCTGTCTATGCAGGGCCCGTCATTGCACCCGCATTCTTGGGGTTGGTGCCCGTGGTGCTGGCGGTCGCTGGCAACCTCCGTCAGCGCACCGTTTCCTGGCGATCGCTGGCGCTGCCTCTCACGCTCGCGACCGTTGGGCTGCTTTTGGTGAACGGCAGTGGTTTCATGCAGTCGGGCGCGCTGCAAACCAAATCGCTATTGCTTGGAGTTCCGCTCGCCTTACTGGCGGTTACCTTCTGGACAGTGTTCGGCTTGCTCAACCAAAGCGCGCTTGCGAAACGACCGCGCATGGACGCCGGCGTATGGGCTGCACTCATCATGGCGGGTGCTGGTTTGGCGATGTTGGTGTTTTTCCCGGTGGGACTGTCAATGGGTCTTTTCGAAATGTCCCGGCTCGGGCTTGGTTGGGACATCGCTGGCCCCTTGATACTGTGGGGAGCAGGGTTGGCCATTTTCGCCAACGTCGGCGGTGCGATGGCTTGGACATTTGCCTCGCAACGGTTGCCGGTAGCGCTGTCCGCGCAAATGATCACCATGGAGCCGGCCTCTGCGACCATTCTCGGATTACTCGTTCACCGCCGATGGCCCTCGATCGCGGAAGTTCTCGGTATGGTCTTGCTGCTGATCGGCGTGATAATTGCCATCGGCGTCTTTACGCGATCAACCATTAGTTCGGCGGAGCCTGCTGTCGCGTGATTAGTCGATTGGGGACGGCTTTCGGGTTCCAAATTCAATCGTCTCTTGACAGCGCCCACTGCAAGGTTCATATCTTGGTATCAGCTATCGGGAGTACGGCTATGTTCTACCAGGACAAGACATTCTCCGGCGAACGCGTGGAACTGAGCGGAAGCGCATATCATGGCTGCACGTTCAAGAATTGCGAGCTCGTGTATCGCGGTGAGCCGTCGCCGAACTTTCAAGATAACAACCTCATCGACTCGGTATTCGTGTTCACGGATTCAGCGATCTGCACACTCTATTTTCTTTCCAACGTTTATCACGCCGGCCGTGGCGGCCGCGAAGTCGTGGAGAAAACGTTCGAGGATATTCGACGGCGCGCCATTCATGGCCGGATGGCGCGGACGGCGACGCCCGGTACGCCGGATCACAGCCTGCGGTAGCTTGGATTGGTGTTTCACGGCACGTGACCATGCCGCACCGATAGAATCGTCGTGACGGCAGAGTGTCCCACCAAGCCTCACCTCGCCGACGCAACAGACGTGGTCTGCACTAAGCCAAATCGTGCACGAGTAACTTGGCGAACTGCTTGGGCAACACGGGCCGGCTGAAATAGTACCCTTGCCCCTCTTCGCATTGGTGAGCCTGAAGAAATGCCAGCTCTGCTTGCGTTTCAACGCCCTCAGCGACGACCCGCAGCTTGAGATTGCGGCCCATGCTGATCATTGCGGTCACGATGGTCGCCTCATTGGGAGCAGTGGTAATCTTGCGGATGAAAGACTGATCGATCTTGAGGGTATCTATCGAAAATTTCGTAAGATAGCTCAGGCTCGAGTAGCCCGTACCGAAGTCATCGACCGCGACCTGAATCCCTTTGGCTCTCAGTGTCTTCATAATGAATTGGGTATGCTCGGTGCGCTTCATCAGAACGCTTTCGGTCAGTTCCAGTTCGAGATAGTGGGGATCCAAGCCCGTCTCCTCGAGGATGTCGAGCACCCCTTCCAGAAAGTGTTCGCCGTGGAACTCCCGCGCGGAGATATTCACCGCCATAGTGGTCGGCGGAAGGCCCGCATCGGCCCAGGCCCGGGCTTGCTTGCAGGCCTCACGAAGAACCCAATTGCCGATGGGCAAAATCAGGCCACAGTCTTCTGCAATGGGGATGAATTGTGCCGGGGGGATTTGACCTCGATTTGGGTGCTTCCAGCGTATCAATGCTTCCGCGCCGGTGATCTCGCCTGACTTCAGATTCACCTTGGGCTGATAATGCAGCGTGAATTCCTGTCGCTCTAGCGCATGCCGAAGACCTTCCTCGATGGATTGCCGCTCCACGGCTCGGGCGTTCATGGCCGGCGTGAAAAACTCATAGGTCTGACGCCCATTTTCCTTCGCTTGATACATTGCGGTGTCAGAGTTTTTGATGAGCGTCTCCGCATCAAGGCCGTCGTCAGGATAGACGCTCACGCCAATGCTCGTGGAGACATGAAGAATATGCTGGTCGATTGCATGAGCCTCCGCGACCGCTGCCAGAATTCTTCTGGCCATAATGGCGGCATCATCGGCCTGACCCATCTCCGACAGGAGTACGACGAATTCATCGCCTCCCTGGCGGCTTATCGTGTCACAACCGCGCACGCAATCCGCCAGGCGTTTGGCGACGGATTGAAGAAGCTTGTCGCCGATCGGATGCCCCAGGGAATCGTTGATGTGTTTGAAGCCATCCAAATCCAAAAATAGCACCGCGACCTTTGTTATGTGACGCGACGCGAACGCAATCGCCTGATTTACCCTGTCGTTCAGCAGCACTCGATTGGGCAATCCCGTGAGAACGTCATGCTGAGCCGAATGGGCCATCTGCAGCGCCATCGCTCGGGCCGCGGTTACGTCGCGGACGACGGTTACCGCTCCGGTAATTCGTCCTTGACGGTCGTGGATAGGGGAGACGGAGACTTCGATCGGAATTTCCATGCCGTCACGCCGGATGAGGACACAGTTGGGCGGCAGGGGTGCGGTTTGGCTTTGCCTCAGCACGTCCAGCTGCACTGGATTTAGGGTGGTTCCGCGATCGGTAGCGCCTTGGATTTGGAAAACATCGGTCATGGGGCGGCCCGTTGCCTCCTTACAGGACCAGCCGGTCATGGTTTCCGCAGCCAGATTGAGATAGCTGACGTTACTGTCAATGTCCGTGCTTAGAACGGCGTCTCCAATCGAGTTAAGGATAATCCGATCGCTCAGCACTTGTTCGTTCAGGCGGCTGCGATCCTCGATCTCCCGCAGCTCACGCTGAACGGCGGGAACCAGACGTTTGAGATTCGTCTTCATGACGTAGTCCTGGGCACCGACTCTCATCGCCTCAGCGGCCGCATCTTCGCCGATGGTCCCGGAAACGAAAATGAATGGAACGTCCGGATCTATTTGTCTTACGATTTTCAGGGCCTCGTTCCCCGTGAATTGCGGCATGGAATGGTCCGAAATGATAATGTCCCATTTTTTGTTGAGGGCTTGCGCCAAGCCACTCGCCGAGTCCACTCGCTCGGAGGCGATTTCGTACCCCCCTTGCTGCAGAACACGAAGCACGAGTGCAGCGTCGTTCTCCGAATCCTCAACGATCAGCAATCGAATAGAGGCTTCCATTCACGCCCTCCTTGGAGGCGGCTGGTTGAGAACCAGCCAATACAGACCCAGCTGCGCGGCCGCGGCGACGAATGCATCGAAGTCGACCGGCTTGCGCACATAACTATTCGCGCCCAAGCCATAGCCGTTGACGCGATCGCTCTCCTCGTCGGACGACGTGAGAATGACGACCGGCAGCAATCGGGTTCGCTCATCGGCACGAAGGCGGCGAAGTACTCCAAGCCCATCCAACTTGGGAAGCTTTAAATCAAGCAGAACAACTTGAGGCATTTGCGTGGTGTCGCGGCCCGCATGAGCGCCCTCGCCAAACAAGTAATGCAGTGCCTCGATCCCGTCGCGGGCAATGATGATCTCGTTTGCAATCTTGTTCTTCTTCAGTGCCCGCACTGTGAGAGCTTCGTCATCCGGATTATCCTCGACGAGCAGAATGGCGGTGCCGCTCATGATCGCGCTCCCTCGGAAGCCGTTTGGCTCAGTGTGAAATAAAAGGTCGCGCCGCAGTCGACTGCGCTCTCTGCCCAGATGCGGCCACCATGACGGTGGATGATGCGTTGCACGGTGGCCAACCCGATACCCGTCCCGGCAAACTCTGTCATGCCGTGAAGTCGCTGGAACGCTCCGAACAGCCGGTCGGCATAGGCCGGATCGAATCCGACGCCGTCATCGCGCACAAAAAAGGCCTCGGTATCATCAATTTCAGCCTGCCCGACCTCGATGTGCGCGGAGGCCCGCTTCGAAGTAAATTTCCACGCGTTGCTCAGCAGATTCCCCAGCGCGACCCGGAGTAAACCCGGGTCTGCAGTGGTTCTGAGGTCATCTTGGATTCGCAATTCGACCTGACGTTCGGGCTGGGCATTCTGAAGGTCACTGGCTATCGAGCGGACGAGCGCGCTGATATCGAGACTTTGCGTCTGCATGGTGGTACGCGATAAGCGAGATAGATTCAAAAGGTCGTCAATCAGCGAGCCCATCTTTTGGGTGGCGGCACGAATGCGATTCAAGTGTTCTTTTCCAACGTCATCGAGCCGGTCTGCGCAATCATCCAACAGCGCATGGCTGAAGCCATCGATGGCCCTGAGGGGAGCACGCAGGTCGTGCGACACCGAGTAGCTGAACGACTCGAGTTCAGTGTTGGCGCTCGCGAGTTCGACATTGGACCGCGCGAGCTCGTTTTTCTGGCATTCGACCTGCTCCTCAGCCTGTCGGCGTTCGGCGATCTCCCGCTGAAGATCCCCATTGGCCATCTGTAGGCTCGAGGGGCTCGGCAACTGCAGCGCCTGTGGTACGAGCTTGATCAGCAGAATGGCCGTGGGTACGGAGGCCAGCGCCGTGATTGCTTTGATGCCGCCCGAGAGCCAGTAGGTCGGATGCCAGATGACCCAGATATCCATAGCGTGCGTCGTCCCACACGCTACGATGAAGATGGCAAAGCAGACGAACATCCACTGAAATTCCAGATCCCGACGCTTGCGCACGAAATACACGAGCGTGAATGGAATCGAAAAGTAGGCCAGCGTGATCAACGCATCGGAGATCAGGTGAAGGGAGAGCACACCGGGCCGCCAGAGATAGCACATGCCGTGCGGCATGAAACCATCCGCCGACAGAAAACGTCGGATGGCGTCGATCATGCAACTCGCCGATGAATGGCCGCCCGACAAAATTCCGGCGGGGGCATCGCGCAGTGCCGGCCGAAAACTTGAATCTGTTCGAATACACTGCTTGCTAGCACAGTTCCGAGATCCTTCTCAGCCATTGGCGACACGGTAACGATGGTCAAATAGTAGGGCTTTCGCCGCACGATGTAAAACCACGGGCAGCCGTGTACTGGAATTCGCTGCAAACAATTTAGGCCGCAACAGCGCGTGTTCTGCACGATTGGCAGCAATTTATCGATGCCTTTGTTGAACGAAAGGACAGCGGCTCGGTCGGCGACAACGCCGATGAAACGGACCGCGTGGCGATGAATTCCCGCGAATCCTTAGTGCGCTTCTCCATCGGCCTAGCGATACGAAGCAAGCGCGGGGCATTACCTCATGCGGTCTTACGGCATTACCTTATTCGATCTTGCGGCATCACCTGAATCCGTTGGTCTGTGACCGACAACTAATCCGCAGAAAGTCCGGCGAGGGTGCGCAGCGCAATCTCGGCGCGCTTTCGCTTTGTGATGTCCAAGCCAGCGCCGCAATATCCCGCAAATGAGCCGTCATCATCGTAGATGGGCTCGCCGCTGATCGAATAGTAGTCCTGCTGGCCGTCCGGCCGGACGACCGTGAACTCGAAGTCACAGAAAGACCATCGCGCGGCGAGATGCGATTTGTGCTCTGCCCATTTCGCATCGGTGGTTACGACATTAGGCAGGTCCCAGTGCGTCATGCCGAGGATGGCGGCTGTGCCAAATGCGCGGCTTCCGGTGATTTGTGTAAATCGAAAGTCGCGATCCTGTTCCCAGTACCAATCGGATGTCAGGATGTTCAATGCGCGGAAGCGACGCTCGCTCCGGCGCAACACGTCTAACGTCTGCTGCCGACGGAGAAATCGCCCGAGTTCGCTGCCGATGGATTGGACCGCCTGCAGCATACGGTCATCCGGTTCGCGGATGACTGGGTTCGAGAAAGCAAGCACGCCGATGATGGTGTCTTCCGATGTGACTGGGAATACGAATGCGCCGTCCTCGCCGGTCTCAGGGGCTAAGGCCATCGGGGACACGCCGGTATTTCGTGCAGGATTGAGTACCCAGAGCGGCTGCCCCGATTGACACACTCGGCCCGCCAGGCCAGCCCCAGACCGGAACACCAGACCGCGCGATTTGTCCAGAAATTGCTCGACAGCGGCAAGCGGTAGGCCCCATGACTCGTCAAAGCGCAGGACGCCGGCCGATTGATCCAGGTTGAAGTATCGGCCGCAAGCCCAGCCTTGCGATTCACATACGGCGCGGATCACTGATTTCACTGCGTCTGTTGCGTTGTCCGCGTCGGCAAGACAGCGCAGCACCCTGTGCTCGAGACCCAGTAGTAGCTCCCCACGCTTGCGCTCGGTGATGTCCTCGTGCGAAACGACGGCGCGCGCTGGGTCATGTCCAGCGATGACCGAAATGCCCAGCGCGAACCAGCGCCGTCCGGCGGGCGAGTCGCAGGCATAATCGTAGCGAAAAAGCGCACGCTCTCCGGCGATCACCTGACGAATCCCCGCGGCAATCGCCATCCGGTCCGCGCGTTCATTGCTGCCGAAGTGGCTGCATACCAGATAGTGGGAGCCCTCGGGGGCCTCCGCAGCGGCACCTGCATGAGTGGCCGCGAAAGCACGCCATGCCTGATTGGTCGCGAGCACGACACCGGCCTCATCGAGTACGGCGATAGGGGCGCTGAGCACATCGAGGATGGCACGCGCGAAGCGATTCGACTCCTTCATGAAGCCTTTGGAGTGTTTGCGTAAGGTGATCTTTCGCGTGAATGTTGAGGAACGCCTCTTCTTATTCCCTCGCGTTTCTTCTGAAATTAGGGTGGGCCCAGCAGTTCCAGTGCCGGCGAGGCTCAGGTTGCACCGATCCGAAGAATGATCCGCTCGCTAGTAGCCGGTCTGTACGTTGGCGCACATAGCAGCCGATTTCAGGGGCACGCCGCCGTCCATGGCGAAGCACGTTTCATCGCCAAAAAGAAGATTACATAAGCTGGCGTCGAAGGCGTTTCCCCGGAAACTGGGGTCCGAGGCGTCAGCGCCCGGAGGGCTGCCCTCGGGTATACCGGCTGTTGCGCACCTAGGGTGTGGAGGCCCTACGGAACATGGTCCATGCGGCCGCGGAAAACACCAACACATTGGCGACTATGACCGGCGACGCGCCGATCAGCACGCCATAGGTCACCCAGAGCAGCGCTCCAAACATTTGCACGCCGCGCAGTAGTGATGGGCGAGCGAAGAAGTACGATCCCACAAAAACGGCGGTTGCCGTCCACCCCAAACACTCTGTACCCACATGGCTCATGCAGTTGCCGCTTCCGCTCGTTCGCTATAGGACAGAATTTCACTGATCTTCACGCGATCCGTACGGTCTTTTTCCCACTCGTTCAATGTCAAACCGTAGGATTCAAACAATTCCCGAATGTCCGTGCTTCGCCAGTGGAGCAGTTGATCGAGAATGGGCACCATGATGCTGAACGCGTTATCGCTGAGCACCGTGCTCTTGGCGATCCGCGCGAGCTGCTTATTTTCGGAAACTGCAATCGTGAACCCGTCATGGTTGTTGATATGCAGCATCACATGAACGTCGGAACTGCCATCGCCGACATAGATCATGCGATCGGGCGTCACCCCCAATCGATGCTCGAGCTCTTCGATGACGGCTACCTTGCCGTAGCCGGCGGGCACGCGCTTGATGGCGCGAACCTCACCGGATCGGGAATCAAATTCCAGCTCGGTGCCGTAGATGTGTTCGGGAGGTATTATGCCGGCCAGCGCCGAGATGACAATTTCGCGCGGTGCTGCGGAGATTACGTAAAAGGAAAAGCAGTGCCGTTCGGTGCCTCGTCCCATGAAGTCGACCAGCGCAGGAATCGCACTCTTTAGACGAACGCGACGGCCGGCCTCTTCCAAATGCTCACGGCGGACGCCACGAAATTCCGGATCGTGACGGATCAAGTAGGCCAGCTCGCCGCCTTGCTGCACGAGATTGCTCCGGGCAAGACCTGCAACACGATCCTCAAATCCGGATATGCCCAGCAACTCGCTCAACACGAGTCCGGAATCATTGAAGCTCAGAGTTTGGTCAAAGTCTGAGGCCAGTAAATAATGTTTCAGCGGTGTCTCGGTCATTGGCAGCGATCTCCCTACGGTTTCTCCCACCATCAGCGCTAGGCACCATAATCACGCAATCAACGACGGATGTCAGACGATAAAGCGTCTCGTTCTGTACAAATCTTTTCATCCCTGATTAGGGGAAAACTGTGACGCAGGGGGCGCCCACGAGGTTAAACATGCTGTACCAAGCGCCGGACGCTAGAATAGGTACCCTGCCTGGTCGGGGTGAGTTGTGGGCTACCGCTGTGTTTGTTCGTGCGAGAGCGGCAGGGGGCGGGTCGCCATGCAAGTGATTTCATTCAAAAGCACCAGTCTATTCAAACGCGGTATTTGGATAAGTGCACTTGCATTGATCGCATTCGTAACGGCTCCGGCCGCGCTCAATGGAAGCCTGCTGCGAGATCCCGCGCCGAGCGTGGTTGCTCTAGCCATTCTTGGCGGTTTTCTTGTATATTTTCTCAGGAAAGCGCAATTCCATCGTCTCGCCGACGAAGTCAAGGATTGCGGAGATCACCTGCAGGTTCGCAGAGGAAAGACAGCAGAAAGCATTCCGTTTTCCAGCATTTCCACGGCGGACGTTACTACGAGCAGCGGGATCCACCGGGTCACGGTTCGGCTCGGCCAACCTACGAAATTGGGCGGGCAAATTGAATTTCTACCGCAGGCAAGCCTTTGGTCGAATCTTCCTGCCGTTCGGCGTCTGGCGATCAGCCTGACAGATCGCGCGAAACAAGCGAAACAACGACCCGTGGTGAACTGAAAAGCCGGTAAAATAGGCGTGTGGCATTGGAGCCGCATCGGTGCGGCCGCGCGCATCCGCTGGGATCAAACCCGCGTGCTAGTATCCATGGGAATCAGCGCTCGCGATCGTCCGGCTTGGCTTATTGGTGGAGGTGCAGGTGATTTATTCGCTTGGCGACAAGAGAGTTCAAACGGCTACGGACGAATATTATGTCGCGCCCGGCGCTTGCGTGATCGGCAATGTTCGGTTTGGGGTAGGTGCGAGCGTATGGTTCAACTGCGTGCTTCGCGGCGACAATGATTGGATCATGATCGGCGATGGCACCAACATTCAGGACGGCACCGTCATCCATACGGACGCTGGGGAGCCCGTGCACATAGGATCCAACGTGTCGGTTGGCCATCGAGCGCTGCTGCACGGCTGTACCGTGGGAGATTCGACACTCATTGCAAACGGCGCGATAATTCTCGACCGCGTCAGCATCGGACGGCACTGCCTGATTGCCGCCGGCGCCATGGTGCCGCCCGGAAAGGTGATTCCCGACGGTTCGGTCGTGATGGGCATGCCAGGTAAAATTGTGCGCGAAATCAGCGAGCGAGACCGCGCGATGATCGAAGGGACTGCGGAGCATTACGTCGCGCGCGGCCAGCTATACCGGCGCGAGTTGGCGCTCGACCCGCGCAGTACACCGATCCCGACCAGCGGTTGAGAGGTAACTCGATGAAGCTCTTCTCGCGCTTTTTTCGCAAGGCACCCCCAGCCCCGCCGACTCTGGAAGAGCGCATTGCTACCCTAAACGCGGGATCTCCGGATCTCATCCTGGGCACGGCGTTTGGCACCGATGAGGAGGGTCTGCGTGTCGCGGCCATTCACAAGCTGCCTGACGGAGACGCTCTGCGCAAGCTTGCCGGCCTGTCCGGCTCGCCTGACAGCGCTGCAATCGCTGCTGCCTCTTCTGTTCTGGAACGGGCTGCGCAGGCGCGCCTGGCGGAGCTCATCGATGAGGGGTCTATCGATTTCGCCGGGTTCTGCGATCGAGTCGGCAATCGGCCGATGATGTTCTCCGTGGCGGCGCTGTGTAAGGACACCGGTCGCTTAGCCCAAGCGCTTGCCTCGATCGATGATCCGATGCAGGTCGCGCAGCTCGTTGTGGATGGCCCCTCCAGCCGACTACGGCAGCTGGCGGCCGAAGCCGTTGAAGACCCCTTGCAACTCAGACAACTTCTCAAGCAGGTCCGTAGTAAGGACAAGAACGTCTACAAGATTCTCAAACAGAAGTGCGACGTGTTGAACGCCGAGGATCGAAAGGCGGCGGAAATCGCGAGCGACATCAGTGCGCTCTGCGCGTCGCTCGAACGACACAGCCAGCGGACGTATGACGCTCTTTACACATCGGTTTTCGAGCAGTTCGATAGTCGGTGGCGTTCGCTTACTACGCAGCCGGACGCGACTACCGAACAGCGTTGTAGGCAAGCGATCGACCGCTGCAGAGAGGTCATCGCGGAACATGTGCGGCATGTTGCTCGGCAAACTGCTCAGCAAGCCGCTGAGGAAGCCGCACAGCAGGCCGCTCACGACTCGCGCGAGCGCACACTTCAGGCGGCTCGAGAGGCAGCCTCGACACAGGCCAATGCCGAAGCACAGCTTCGGAAAGAAGCGGCCGCAATCCGTGAGGCGGAAGAGACCGCGCGCGCGGAGAAGCGGGCGGCGGAGGAACAGATTTTTCGCCAGATTGGCGGATTGATTCGGATGGCCAATGGCGCGCTGAGCGATGGCAATACGCAAAAGGCGGCAGGGCTGCGCCGTTCGATAGAAGAGAAGCTGCCGACCGTGCCCGCGGTGCCGGCCTTTCTCACCCGGCATTTGCAGCAGCTCGATGACAAATTGAATGAGCTCAAGCAATGGAAGGACTACGCCGTTGCGCCCAAGCGCATCGAGCTGATCGAGGAAATGGAGACGCTCATCGGTTCGACTGACGAACCAAAAGTCCTTGCCGAGCGCATCAAGGCTTTGCAACAGGAATGGCGAACGATCAGCAAAGGAATCGTGAGCGATGCACCTTCGGATTGGGAGCGATTTCACCAAGCGTCACAGGCGGCGTATCAACCCTGCCGTGAATATTTCGAAGCGCAGGCGAAGCTTCGCCAGAAGAATATGGAAAACCGCAAAGCGGTGCTCGAGCGGTTGATGGCATTTGAAGCGACTCAGAATGCGGAAAATCCGGACTGGCGCCTACTGGCGAGCGTGTTGCGTGAAGCGCCGCGGGAATGGCGGCAGTATTTCCCGGTGGAGCGCGAAGCCTGTCGGGCTATTCAGGCCGATTTTGACGGGGCGCTGGGGCGGCTGCAGGCAAGGCTCGATGAGTGGTATGAGCGGAATGTGTCGGCTAAACAATCGCTCGTCAAACGAGCGCAGTATTTGCTCACCCAAGAAGATAGCCGCGAGGCTATCGAAGCCGTGAAGCGGCTACAAGTTCTGTGGAAGGAAACGGGCCAGGCGCCGCGCGATCAGGATCAGTCGCTATGGAGCGAATTTCGTGAGCTGTGCGATGCGATTTATCAAAAACGCCAGCAGGCTTACGTGGAGTACACGGCCGGGCTCGAAGCCAGTAAGGTAAAAGCTCTGGCGTTGTGCGAAGAGGTCGAGCGGGTCGCCGGCTTGTCGGGGGCGGCCCTGCATGAGGGAGCGGCGAAAATTCCCGAATGGCGTGCCGCGTTCGAGGCGCTCGATGAAATGCCCCGGACTGAAGCGCGAGGGCTACAAAATCGGTTCGAGCGTGCCCTGGTTCTGTGTGAGACACAAGTGGCTCAGCAGCACGCGCGCGACGCAGAACAATCCTTCACGAATTTGTTCGAGGCCGGCCGACACCTACGAGCATACGAATGGGCGGTGGCACGAAATGCAGAGGCTTCCGAGCGAGAGACTCTGAGGCAGGCCGCCGAGACCTTTATTGCAGGCGTTCAACATTGGCCAAAAGGGGGCCTTCAGGCGGTCAAAGAAGCACTCGCGAAGGCTGACTCCGTATCTGACTCCGGCAGCGAGACGCGCGAGAAGGCACTGAGAACGTTATGCATTCGCTGCGAGATTCAGAGCGAGACGCCCACGCCGCCCGAGGATGAGGCATTGCGCCGAGAGTACCAGGTGCAAAGACTGATGCAGGGAATGGGGCAGGGAAGTCACACGGATGAAGGGGATTGGGACGCGATGGCTCTCGAGTGGATCCGAATCGGCGCGGCATCACCGGCGATACACGAGAGTTTGCAAGCGAGGTTCATGCGCTGCCGGGCAAAAAGGCCGGTGCGCAGCCCTCAGCGATCAACTTTTCAACTGGACGAGGGCGCCGATCACCGCAAGGATCATGAGGGCAGGCCGGGCGACTCGCGCCGTCACAGCCGTGTAGGGTCGAAGGCCGCCTCCGCGCGGTAGCAAGAATTCTACGCCGCGCAATGCCGTGGGATATGCTCTCTGTATCCCTCTGATTTGTTTGCTTATCTTAGTTTGTGTGGCCGATCTCAAGTCGTGACGCCTCCTGCCGTTACAAGGGTATGCCGGAACAGCGCCTAGAACCCGTGGATCCCGCGGATCCCGTCGATAATTGTGAATTCGTCCATGGCCTATTGGAGCAATGCCTGGCACGCGACCGACTCGCGGTCCCGCTCTTACCGGAAGTGGCCATCCGCGTCGTGCGCGCGGGCGCTAAGGATTCCGTCAACGCCCAACAGCTGTCGGACATCATCAACGCCGACCCGGTGCTTACCATGTACGTGCTGCGCGTTGCCTCTTCGGCCGCAAATCGACCGGCCGTACCGATTGTGTCATTGCCCCACGCCGTGGCGTGGCTCGGGTTCAACGAAGTAGCAAACATTGCGTTCACGTTGGCCCTGCAAGGCAAACTGTTGGACGTGCCGGGTCAGCAGCACAAGGCGCGAGCGCTCTGGCGACACTCGCTTGCGAGCGCACTGTGGTCACGACAGCTCTCGCTCATGCTGGCCGAAGAGTTTGACCTTTGCTACCTCTGCGGATTGCTGCACAACATCGGCAAGGTCGTCACATTAGGTGCCGTACACGATCTGGCGCGTGACTCGGCAAGAATATTGAGTTCGGCAGACTACGATCGACTCATTGAAACTTTTCATCGACATATCGGTGCGCGCGTTGTGGTTGCTTGGGGGTTGCCGCCACCTGTGCTGACGGTGATAAGCCAGTGGGAAGCTTACGCGTCTGCCGGTGCCGCGCGTTTCGCGAGTAACATCGTGAACGTGGCGCATCGCCTCGCCGATTACACCTTGCTGGAGTCCACGCCGCTCGCCCGCGACCTCCTGGTTACCGATACCGCCTATCGGGATCTCGGTCTCACCCCAGAGGATGGAATTCCCCTGTTCGATGCCGCCGCACACATCAGTGCTGAATTGGATCGCTATTTGTCGCCGTAAGGTGGACCGAGGTGGTGCCGTCATCGAGCAAGTGATCGAGTTCGGCCTCGCATTGCCGGGCGTTGCGGAACAAAATCGCGTGTAGCCCCAGCGCCTGAGCAGCCTCGATATTCGGGGGGTGATCATCAATGAAGATAGTCTGGGATGCGGACAGCTCATATCGGCGCAACAGATACTCGAAGATCTCGCGCTCAGGTTTCAACATCTTGATTTCGCCCGATATCACGATTCCCCGAAACGCTGACCAAAACGTGTACCGTTCGCGTAAATACGCGAAGGTGGTCGCCGGCATGTTTGACAAGCTGTATAGCGGCACCCGCCGCTGTGTGAGGCTTTCCAGCAGCACCAATGTATCGGCCTTCGGCCGCAGCGAAGTGCGGACCGCCTCGAACAAGCCCGCCAGCTCCACGGTCTGAAGTCCCGTGCGTAGCTCGAGTCGCCCGAGCGCTTCAGCCTCCGTGAGCACGCCCCGGTCCAATTGCAGCCAATCGGGATGCTGGAATAGCGCCGCGTTCATGGCCACCCGTGCGTCAGGATCAGCGTAGTAGCTCTGTAGAATGGCGTCCGGGTTCCAGTCGAGGACGACGCCCCCGAGATCGAAAATGATATTGCGCAAGGCAGCTTACTGGCGATTCAGTGCAGGTGGGCGCCCCAGTGCGCAATAGCCAACGCGATTAACGTCGTCAGAGCTCCAATGGCGCCGACAACAAAGCCGCCGATCGCAACCGTCTCTCGAGCGTGCTGCGCATCTCTAAAGTGCTCTTTGACCCAATTGCTCATAATCATTCCAACTTACTAATTGGTTGTGGAAAAGTGTATCACAATGTAGATACCTGCGGCCACTGCGGTCATTGCCGCCGACCAAATTAGCGTTGTGTAATGACTGTACCAGGGCTTACCGGCTGGTATGCGCAGCGGCGTCGAAAATACCGCTCCGCTAGCCGCAATGAATGAGCAAGCTACCAACGTCCCAATCAATCCTCCTATAGCCCACGCCCACGCTCCGGAGAGGTATTGAATTGGCTGTCCGTCCTGTCCGCGCGCGGAGGCAAGTTCGTACATCGCCGAGGCGCAGAAGGCCATGCCGACCCAGCAAAACTGACCATCCTTGATCGGAACGACCAGCTTTGTTTTTACTTTGAACCGTGGCGGAAGCTGCACAACTCCATAGATCGCCATCAATAGGATCGGTGCAACCAGCGGGACAATTATCGTTATAACAAACCAACCCATTGGGCAACTCCGGAGTAACGAATAGTGTAAGAGGTAATTCCACGTATTGCCGAGTCCGAAATCCTGCCATTCGATCAACATTTGAGTTATTCAATGTTTACCTCAGCGAGGAGGCCATCCGTTTCGGCTTGAGATCGGATGCCGTCCTTTCTTTGGGCCGCTCGCTGCGACTCGACACCTTGCGAAAGCGCGCTGTTAGCTGGAGCCTAATCGGAGATGCTCTCGGTATCTCGCGGCAAGCCGCGTGGGAGAGGTTTTCGTAAGGGGATCGTGCGCTTGGTCGCCGCGGCGGTCAGGAAACGCAGCGCGCGCCGATGATTGACGGGTTCGATGCTTAATATGCCGTCCAAACCCTACGATTGCGACGAACAGGACCGACACGTTGACGACGTTGATCGGAACGGCGGTAAAATGGCGCCATTCTTTCCATCACGATGGGCAATCGCGAATCATGAGCACGTCACTACGCGACCAGTTACTCAAGGCTGGCCTGGTCAACAAAAAGCAGGTCAACGAAGCTGAACGGCAGCAGCAGCGGCAGGAGCGGCAGCCGCCGACCAAGCACAGACAGGCAGTCACCTCCGAACGCGCACCGACCCCTCAGACCCCCCAGGTCGCGCAGGGCACAAAGGCCGCTCGTGACCGGACATTAAATCGCCAGCAACACGAGAAGGCGGAGAAGAAAGCACGGCTGGCGCAAATCAGTCAACTGATCGAACAGAACCGTCTACCGACCATCGAGGGTGGCGAGCCCTACAATTTTGTCGATGGCTCCAAGATTCGGCGCATCGCGATAAATGCCTCGATTCGCGATCGGCTGGGTCGCGGTGAGATTGCCATCGTGCGCCACGACGGACGTTACGATTTGGTACCCGCAACAATCGCGACGCGTATTCGGGAGCGCGACGAGCGTGTCTTCATTGCCTATGGCGTCGGCAAGGAAGGGACTCCCTCTGATGAGGCATACCGGGAGTTTTCGGTCCCCGATGACTTGATCTGGTGAGTGTGGGTCATTGAGGGCACTTCGAAGGTACTGTCGACGACCTCGAGAAATGTTCGCTCTTCCCGAATGATGAAGCGCTCCGCTTGCGCGAGGGCGAAGTTGTCCTTCCCTTCAGGATCCTCCCTCAAGCGAGTTCGGTACGATTCGTAAGTTGCAAGCGACTCGAATTTTATCAGGCCCCAGGCAACGTGATTTGTGCCCTCGTGCGGGAGAAAATAGCCCACCAGATGTCCGCCGCAGCGGGGGATGATGCTCGCCCAGTTCTCTGCGTACGCCCGGAAGGCGGCGCGCTGAAATGGGTCGATTTCGTAGCGAATGAAGCACGTTATACTCATTGCGGGGAATCCTGGTGTCAACTCTTACGCTTTATCATAGGCGCTTGCATGCAATGAATGATTCGACTAACGTCGAACCATGAAAGACGGACCGAACATCGCGCGCATAGCGGCACTTCTTGGCGACCCGGCACGAGCCGATGTACTCACCGCATTGATGACCGACCGGGCACTTACGGCAACCGAGCTTGCCGCAATCGCGGGCGTTACCAAGCAGACCATGAGCGCGCATCTGGCAAAATTACTGGCGGCGGCGCTGGTCTCTGTGGATCAACAAGGGCGCCATCGTTATTTTCGGCTCGCAAACGAAGACGTGGCGGGTCTGCTCGAGTCCCTGATGGGCGTCGCGTTTCGCACCGGCGCGGTCCGCCTCGTGTCAAGCCCGCGCGAGCCTGCCTTGCGCAAAGCGAGGATTTGCTACGACCATCTCGCCGGAGAAGTGGGTGTCATGACCTACGAGGCGCTACTGCACCAGGGAATCCTCAGGACGTCCCAGAAGGAGCTGCAGGTCACCGTGATCGGTGTCGAATGGTTTGCGAAACTTGGCATCGATACGCAGACGGTGGCCCAATTGCGACGCTCGTTTTGCAGGCCGTGCATGGATTGGAGTGAACGGCGCCACCATTTGGCAGGCGCACTCGGCGCGGCGCTCTTAACCCGCTTGGGCGAGCTTGGATGGGCGAAACGGAATGCGCGCTCTAGGGTCATCAGCTTCACTCCACGCGGGCAGCGGCTGTTTCACGAACTGCTGGGAATCCCCGAGCAAAGCGATTGCGCGGCACCAGTCCGGGCGCGCTAGAAAATCACTTTCTCGCGGTAGAGGTACACCGCGCCGTGGAGTCACGGACCACGAGCTCCGTGGCCAACACACGCTTCAGCGGTGGAACGTCCGCGCCGTCGAGGATGTCGATCAGCATGCGCATGGCCTCGCGACCGAGCTCGTTCTTCGGCTGGGCAATGGTGGTCAGCGGCGGATCGGTGTAGCGCGCGAAGCGGATGTCGTCGAAACCCACTACCGACACGTCCTCCGGCACGCGCAGCCGGTTGTTTTTCAAGGCGCGAATGGCGCCGATGGCCATCTCGTCGTTGGAGCAGAATAGGGCGGTGATTTTCTGTTTGCGGGACAATAGCTGTTCGACGGCGCGCACGCCCGACTCGAGCGAGAAATCCCCTGTCGTCATCAGGGACCTGTCGACACGCACGCCGGCGTCTTGCAAGGCCATTTCATAGCCACGCTCGCGATCGATGGATATCGGTCTATCTTTCGGACCGGACACGAAAGCGATTCTCTGATGACCCAGCGTCAAGAGATGATTCACCGCGGTGCGGGCGGCCAAGACATTGTCGACGTAGACGCTCGTTACAGAGCGATCGAGCACGTATTCGCAGGCGTTCACGACCGGCAGACGCGTCTCGTATTGCAGCTTTGGAATGCGTGGCTGCAAGGCGATGAGACCGTCCGCTTGGCGCCCGGCGATCATGTCTGCATAAGCCTGTTCCCGCGCCAGACTGTTTTGTGTGTCGCCCAGCAAAACTGCGTAGCCATGTTCGTGTGCGACCTGTTCGATGCCGCGGATGACTTCCGAAAAAAACGGATTGGCAATGTCGGGCACCAGCGCGATGACCAGCTTGGTTTGAGATTTTCGCAAATTGCGAGCTTGAGCGTTGGGCGTGTAGCCAAGGCGCGCTATGGCCTCAAAGACCTTTTCGCGTGTGTCTTTGACCACGATATCCGGCAGCGCCAAAGCGCGCGAGACCGTCGCGACGGAGACACCGGCTGCCGCCGCAACTTCTTTGATCGTTCTCGGACGGCGCTCGTCGCGATTCGTTAACGACTTTCTTTTGCGCATCTGCAGCATTCTAGCATTCGCGGAATTGCAGAGCGGAAATTGCAAAGCCGTAAACCACTGTGTATTATCCAATGTAATCAATTACATTTTGATGGGCCGCGGCGCTACGCGCTGGGTTCCAGACGTCGCGGCGCCCCAAGGCGGGGCTTATCTCGCCGGCGTTATCGTAAAGGATTCGTATCTCCGATGAGCGGCAATAAAAGACTCGGGATGGGTTTGGTCGGCCCAGGGTTCATCGCCACCCATCACTTGGATGCCGTTCGACGACTCGGCGACGTCGACGTGGTTGCGATCGCGGGCTCGAGCGGCGAATCCGCACGGCGCAAAGCGCAAGAATTGAAGGTTGGCCGTTCGTACGGACAGTATCAGGATTTGATCGCTGATCCGGCTGTGGATGTCATACACAACACAACTCCGAACTACCTGCACTTCAGAGTGACGATGGCGGCCCTGCGCGCCGGCAAGCACGTCATTTCCGACAAACCTCTGGCAATGTCCGTGGACGAAGCTCGGCAGCTTCGCGATGCGGCGGTTCGCGCGCAGGTCGCCCATGTCGTGACCTTCAACTATCGCGGAAATCCCCTCATCCAACATGCGCGGACGATGATCGCGCGTCGGGAAACCGGTGCTCTGACATTCATTCACGGTCATTATCTGCAGGACTGGATGACGGATCCCAATGTGTATTCGTGGCGCTCCGATCCGGCCAAGGGCGGCTCGTCGTCTGCGCTCGGTGATATAGGATCGCACTGGTGTGATTTGGCGGAACACGTCGCTGGATTGCGAATTGAATCGGTCCTGGCTGATCTGACCACCGTCGTCCCGATGCGATATTCCCCCGGCGAGTCCAGCGAAGCATTTCCTCGCACATCGGCTGGCGGCGGCGTGCGGCATGAGATCAGCGGCGAGGACCTTGCAACGGTGCTGTTGCGCTTCGAGAACGGTGCGAAGGGTTGCTTCACGGCCGCTCAGGTGTTGCCCGGGCACAAGAACGACTTGCAGCTCGAAATCAACGGACGGACCGCTTCCTTGCAGTGGAACCAGGAACGTCAGAATGAGCTTTGGCTGGGGTATCCAAAGAAGCCGCGCGAATTGGTGGTCAAGGATCCCGCCCTGTTGGCGGGCGATGCGCGCCGCTATGCTCATTTGCCGGCGGGTCACCAGGAATCGTGGAGCGATGCATTTTTCAACGTCATCGCGGACGCATATGACTGGATACGCGAGGGCGGCGCGCCGGCCGCCAAGCCGGCGCCGACTGCAACCTTCGATGACGGGTATCGTAGCCACTGCATCATCGAGGCCATGTTGAACAGCTACAGGGCCGGCGGCGTGTGGCAGGCCGTGCAAACCTAGGATGAGTCTTGAATGAATCTCCCGCTCAAATCGCGACTGGGTCTGATGATGTTCCTGCAGTACTTCGTCTGGGGAGCTTGGTACGTAACGCTGGGTACCTGGCTTGCCGGGGCATTGCATTTTTCCGGTCGACACGTGGGATGGACGGCCGGCACCACGGCCATCGGCGCACTGGTTTCGCCGTTTTTTGTCGGCTTGATTGCCGACCGCTGGATTGCCGTTCAGAAAGCCCTGGGCATTCTGCATGCTCTGGGCGCCGTATTATTGCTGGTCGCTTCGAGGCAGTCGGCCTTCGGTCCCCTGTATGTCTGCGTGCTGCTCTATTCGATTTGCTACATGCCGACGTTGGCACTGACCAACGCGCTGGCGTTTCGGCAGATGCGGGAACCACAGCAGGAATTTGGTCCTATTCGTGTGTTCGGAACCATCGGTTGGATCGTCGCCGGGCTGCTGGTCGGGAATCTCGGCATTGAATCGACGGCAGTTCCGATGCAGATGGCCGCCGGATGTTCGCTGCTACTGGCGCTCTATTGTTTCACCCTGCCCAACACGCCGCCCTTGGTGCAGGCAACGCCGTTCAGTCTGGATCAAATCATTCCGAAGGAAGCTATACGTCTTCTAGGCAATCGGTCGATGGCGATCTTTGCCTTTGCGTCGTTCCTGATCTGTATCCCGCTGCAGTTCTATTACGCATTCACCAATCTGTTCTTGAACGAAATTGGAATTCACGACGCGGCGGCCAAGATGACCGGCGGCCAGATGTCGGAATTGTTCTGCATGCTGTTGATTCCCTGTTTTTTTCGCAGATTGGGAGTGAAATACATGCTCGCCGTCGGCATGTTGGCCTGGACCATTCGCTACGTCTTGTTCGCCTACGGCAGCGGCGGCGCCATGATGTGGATGCTCTGGACCGGCATCCTGGTACATGGCATTTGCTACGATTTTTTCTTCGTCGTTGGCCAGATCTACATCGATCGGGAAGCGCCCGAGGCGTTGCGAGCGGCGACCCAGGGGCTCATCACGCTCCTCACGTACGGTGCCGGAATGCTGGTGGGCTCGTGGTTATCGGGTCGGGTTGTCGACGTCTATGCACGTACCGGCGGCAATGGCGTTCCAGTCCACGATTGGCGATCCATTTGGATGTTCTCGGCCGCGTGCGCAGGGCTGGTGCTAGTGCTTTTCCTCGGTGCTTTTTCTGAAAAAAAGGTCGTTTCATGAGCGTTCGTGATTTCGCGCCCAAAGCCATGAGGCTGAGCGTGCTGACAGCCGCCCTGCAGGAACTCACGCCGCGCGACCGGCGTGATGCCGATCCCGATTTGGCCATCGAGGAGTGGCTGGAATTCTCGCGGCAGATCCGCTGTCCGAACATTCAGCTCTCGGCGGCGCTGCATCCCACGCAGTCCGACATCCCCGGCGCGGCCATGTTGGATCCCGTTGCCAATACGCTGGATCTGCGCGAACCCTTCGATCGACAACGCGCGGAACGCATATTGACCGCCATGCGCGCGACCGACGTGGGCATTTCCGACATCGCTTACTTCGACAACATGCTCGCGCCCGACGCCGCCGCGCGGGCCAAGAAACGTCAGTTCATGCTGCGGGTTTTCGATGCCGCGGTGTTGCTCGGCGTCGACGCGGTCTGCGGCTTTGTGGGCCGCAATCCGCTATTGGAGATGGACGCCAATCTGGTGATGTTCGAGGACGTGTTCGTGCCGCTGCTTCAAGAGGCGAAGGCGCGCGGCCTGACGTTTCGGGTCGAGCAATGCCCCATGCCGGGCTGGAACATCACCGACAAGTGGCACAACAACATTGCCTATGCGCCCGGGCCATGGATTGCGCTGCATCGCATCTGCGCGCGTCATGGGGTCGGAGATCAATTCCGTATTCACTATGATCCCTCGCATGCCATTCTAATGGGCCAGGATTCGCGGTCGATTTTCCAATACTTGAAAGATACTGGTTACAATTTTTTGATCTCCGGCTTTCATGTCAAAGGTCAGGTGATCGATGCGCGCGGCGTTTCCGCCTGGGGATACGGAGGTCAGACCTTGGAGCGCGGCGATTGGCACGGCGATCATCCGTCGACGGACCCCGCGGAACACGCATTGGCGTGGAAAAAGCAGGTGGTGATTGCGGAGCATGAGCTGCCCGGCACGGCACGCCACGATCCGCTCGCATATCTTCAGAATCGATCCGTCGACTGGTTCGACCATCAGTTGGCGGCGCGCGAGCTGCTGGATATCGATGCTGCAAACACATTTCTGGTCGTCGAACACGAATATCCCAAAGCGAGAATTCAGGATAAGGCGAGGTTGGCGCCGATACTTGCGGGTTCACTCGCCTTTACCAAGGCCATCGACGAGGCCGCAGCGGCAATGTACGCGCTGCAACACGAGGTGCTCGCAGCGCAGGGCATTCGCACCCAAGGCATCGGTCGAGAGCCGTATAGATCCTGAGACAGTAGGCCGTCTCACGAGCGGACCACCTTGGGCAGCAGCATGTAACCTTCGTTGCGGACCGTGCGAATCAATTCGACGTTGCCGCGATCGTTGAGTTTGCGCCGCAATCGGCTGATCTGGCTGTCGATGGCCCGATCGTAAACTTCGCGATCGCTGCCGAGTGCGTAGTCGAGGAGCTGATCGCGGCTGAGCACGCGTTGTGGATGCTCGACAAAGCTGCGCAGCAGCGCGAATTCTCCATCGGAGAGTTCGATGAAAATACCCATGGGATCGCGGAGGTCGCGGCGTTGGACATCGAGCCGCCATCCCGCAAATTCGTAAAGCCGGCCTTCCGCCGCGTCTGGCGGTTCGCCGATGTGGCGCCTGCGCAGCACGGCGCGGACGCGCGCGAGCAATTCACGCGGATTGCACGGTTTTGCAAGATAGTCGTCCGCGCCTACCTCGAGCCCGATGATGCGGTCGTTGTCGCTGCCCAACGCGCTCAGCATGATGACCGCCGGGCCGCGCTCGGCGGAGAGTCGGCGCGCGGCGCTCAAACCATCCTCGCCGGGCATCATGGCGTCGAGGATGACGAGATCGGGGCGTGCAGCCTCGATCGAGCGCCGCATTTCGGCGACGTTCTCGGCGGATGCGACTCGATAGCCGTGGCCCGACAGGAATTCGCCGATGAGTTTTCGCAGATCGGGATCGTCGTCGACCACCAATATGAGCGACTGAAGATCCGCGGCCGGTCCAACTGTATTCATATGGCGACAAAATATCAGGCGAGTTTATGCGCCGTTTGTCACGCCCGGCCATAAACCGACAAGAAAGCCCGCATCTGACGCGGCGGCACCCGGAGGCGCCCAACACAGCCCTGCACTAAAAAACGGCACCCGACGGTACCCGGTACGGCCGTTGAAATGCCCCTAGACGTGGGTAGTTCGTAGGAATTTCCCAGGGGCAGGGCGATTCTTGTCGATTTGTGTCTGCCTCCGCCTCACGTCGACATACGGGCGCCAATCGCCCGGCGCAGCATTCGGCTGGGCGAGACTCCGTTTCGGCGCGCTATACGTGGCGGTCCGGCCTCAAATCCCACATGACTCCAACCACATACCTTCACTTCTCTCATGGATTGGGTACACAAACATGCTGATACTTTCGCGTCGGGTTCTCGAAACCATCCGGATCGATGATGAGATTACGGTTACGGTGTTATCCATTCGCGCCGGCCAGATTAAATTGGGCATCGAAGCGCCCCGTAATGTAACGGTCGATCGCGAGGAGATTGCGGAACGAAAACGAAGGGAAAGCCCCCGAAAGCCGGCGCCTGACGCGGAGGGGGGCATCTCATGAGGCGAAGGGCGTCTATTGAATAGGCCTACCTCTGCCCCGGAGGCGGCGGGCCCATGTGTCCTCCCGGGGGTGCAGGCATGCACGCTCGCATGGTCTCGAAACTGGTCGATGCCTCCACACAGGCCAGCTCTTTTTGGAGCTGCGCGAGATGTTGCGCCTTGGCGTCGGCAAAGTTGGTCGCCGGCGGCGGGGATCCTTGAGCGCCCGTTTGGGCGACCGTAATCGACATTAAAGAAGTGCCGAACAAAACGGCACAAAACAGGTGGTAGCGCATAACTGATCCTCGTTGTTCGAAAAGCAAGCACTTCAATGCTGCATGGCAGTTTTGGCGCTGGAATGTCGCCATGTGGCAAACGCGGACACGGCTCGACACGAAAAAATCAGACGCCGGAAAATGACAGGTACGCTTTCGTTCAGCGCATCACCCCACCGTCACATAAGAAAATTCGATACCGACATATAAATACGGTAGTCGTCCGATCGCCTCAGTGCGGGTAAGTTGCCGCCACTGCAAAACAGAATAAATGCGGAGAAGGGTGCCTTTATGTTGAACCAATCTCGTGCCGCTGCGGCGACGACAGGGGTCGCCTTGCTCGCGACCCTGTGGGTAAAATCCTAGTGGGCAGCGTGGCGACCCCAATGGGACGCGCGGTCCGAGCGACCAAGCGAAGCCAGTGGCTCCGCCGTTCGATGAATGAAATCGTGCGCGAGCCGTTTTTCCAATTCCTCGCTCTCGGGGCATTGCTGTTCGCGGTGAGCGAATATCTCGAAGCGCGCGCGAAATTCGCGCGCATCGACATCAGTCGCATTCAGATCGAGGGAATCGCGAACAATTATCGGCTGCAGTACGGCGCTTCGCCCAACGAAGAGCAATTGAACGGGTTGGTGGATAACTTCATAAAAGAAGAGGTGTTCTATCACGAGGCATTACGGCTCAAGCTGGATCAGGACGATGAAATCATTCGTCGCCGCTTGGTACAGAAATACGAATTCCTGCAACAGGACCTGGGCACACCTGCGGATCCCTCGGAAGCCGAGCTACGAACCTTCTATCAATCGCATACAAAAAGCTATGGGATCCCCGAGCGCCTGACCTTCAGTCACGTGTTCTTCTCCGTCGATCGCAGCGACGACGATGCCTCCAAGTCTCGCGCCGAGCGAGCCTTGGAGGTCCTGAATCATCAACGAGCGACGCGCGCGCCCGATGTCGGCGATAGTTTTCCAGGGGTGGTGGACTACGCCAGCGCAACTCCCACCCAGGTACGCCGCGCCTTCGGGTCGAGCGAGCTGTCCGAGGAAGTATTCAAGATCGCGCCGGGCTATTGGGCCGGTCCGTTTCGCTCGGGCTTTGGTTGGCATCTCGTGTACGTGGCGGCACATGAGCCCTCCGGGGTCGCAACCTACGACGATGCGCGGGACGCCGTGCGGCGCGACTACATCGAAGCCGGGCGCGCTAGCCGCAATGCCGAGGCGCTCGAGAACCTGAAGAAGCATTTTACCATCGTGCGCGAATAACCGATGGTCAATACTTTTTTGCTTGGAAGGTTGTCTGCGGCAGCGCTGCTGCTGCTGAGCGGCGCGACTTCGCTGTGCGCCCATGAGATACGGCCGGCGTACCTGCAGATCACGGAAAACGCCCAACACCGCTTTGACGTACTGTGGAAGCAACCGAGCGTGGGCACGCAACTGCTTCGCCTCGTGCCGCAGGTGTCGAATGGATTGCTCGATGCCGAGCCGGCCGAGGAGGCCGTGGCCAATAGTTTCGTCGTACGCCGGTGGCAGAATATCGCCGTCCCGCGCGATTCGTTCGATGGCGCGACCATTCGTATCGAGGGACTGGAATACACCATCACCGATGCGTTGATCAGCATCAGTTTCGCCAACGGTCAAGACGTCCAAGAAATTCTGAGGCCGCGAAGCCCCGCCTTGGTGGTACACCTCACCGGCACCGGCAAGGTACCCGTGCCCGCGTATCTGTTGCTCGGTATCGAACACATATTGACCGGTTTCGACCACTTGAGCTTCGTGTTGGGTCTATTATTATTGGTCAGATTGCGTGTGACGCTGATCAAAACCATCACGGCATTCACGGTCGCCCACAGTCTGACGCTGGCGGCCGCCGCGCTCGGATTGGTGCACGTCAATCCGGCCGTGATCGAGGCCCTGGTCGCCTTCAGCATCGTGTTCGTCGCCGTCGAAGTGATGCGCGCGTATCGCGGGCACTACGGACTCACGGCGCGATATCCGTGGTTCATCGCGTTTACCTTCGGGTTGTTGCATGGTTTTGCGTTCGCGGGCTCGCTGGCGCAAATCGGTCTTCCCGAGCGCAACATTCCGTTGAGTTTGCTGCTGTTCAATATGGGCGTCGAGGTCGGGCAGTTGCTGTTCGTCGGGGCGGTTTATCTGTTGATCGCGCTGTTGCGCCGTCTGCCGCGTCGCTTGCCGCACTGGTCGGTCTGGGTACCACCGTATGCCATTGGTGGGCTCGCCTCGTTTTGGGTGATCCAGCGCCTACATTTTCTCACACAATGAACCTGAAGGATTCTCATGAGACCTAGCATGCATCGTACCGCGCTTCTCGCACTTGCCGCAGCGCTCGCCACGGTCGTTCACGCGGACCCTGCGGACCGGCAGGCGTACTATGGCGATTTACACCTGCATACCTCGTATTCGTTCGACGCCTACATCCTGTTCGGTGCGCAGGTGGATCCCGACGCGGCCTATCGCTTCGCGCGCGGTGAAAGCGTCGATTTCCTCGGCGGCCGCGCCAAGCGCAACGAGCCTCTGGATTTTCTCGCCGTGACGGATCATTCGGAGAATATCGGGGTGTTCAACTCGCTCGACGATCCGAACAGCGAGTTTTCGAAGAGCGAAGCCGGCCACGCGTTCAAGGCCAACCCCGTCAAGACCTTCTTCGACTCGATCAGTAGCGGAAAATTCGGCAGCGGCAAATTGCTGGAAGGTGTCAACGACGCGAAGGCATTGTCACAATCCGCTTGGGTTCGTGAAATGGAAGCGGCAAATCGAAACTACCGGCCTGGCACGTTCACGACCTTCATCGCCTATGAGTGGACTTCCATGCCCGACGGTCAAAATTTGCACCGTAACGTCATTTTCCGCGGCGACAAGGCGCCGAATCCGTTCACCTCGGTCGATTCTCCCAAGCCCGAGGATTTGTGGAATTGGCTGGACAACATTCGCAAGGAGGGCTACGAAGCCCTGGCCATTCCGCACAATTCCAATGCCAGCAACGGCCTCATGTTCGATTGGAACGACAGCAACGGCCGCCCCATCGACCAGGCCTACGCCGAGCAGCGTGCGAGCGACGAACCGCTCGCAGAGATCGCGCAGAACAAGGGTGCATCGGAAACCCACCCCATCCTCTCTCCCAACGATGAGTTCAGCAACTTTGAGTTCTACGACCATTTGCTGATTTCGCAGAAGAAGAGCAAGCCGGAAGGTAGCTACGTGCGCGACGCGTTGGGCCGCGGACTGGAAATTGCGGAACGCACTGGCGGCCTCAATCCTTATAAATACGGCATCATCGGCGCCAGCGACTTTCATAACGGTCTCAGCACCTCCAGCGAGGAGGCCTTCGTCGGCACGTTCGGCGGAGTGGATCCGACGGGACCCCTGCCGAATGTCAAGGATTTCTTCAAGGACTTTGGCGAGGCCCGCAAGATCGTTGCTGCAAACGTCTATGAAACCAGCAGCGGCAACCTCACCGGAGTCTGGGCCGAACGCAACACGCGGGAAGCGATTTATGATGCGTTCCGTCGCAAGGAGACCTTCGCCACCTCGGGGACGCGATTGAGGGTGCGATTCTTCGGCGGCTGGGATTACCCCATCGCCGCGCCCACCGACTCGCACTGGGTCAGCAATGCCTACTCCAAGGGAGTGCCCATGGGTGGCGACTTGCCCGACAAACCCGCGAAAACGCAATCGCCGAGATTCATTGCCTGGGCCGTGAAGGATCCGAACGGTGCGAACTTGGACCGTCTGCAAGTCATCAAAATCTGGTTGCAGGACGGCAAGCACGTCGAACGAGTCTACGAGCTTGCCTTGTCCAACGGCCGCCGGGTCGATCCGCGAACCGGTAAGGCCCCGGCGGTGGGCAACACCGTCGATTTGAAAAGCGCCACTTACAAAAATAGCATCGGCGCGACTCAACTCTCCGTGGTGTGGCAGGATCCGCAGTTCGATCCCCGCGTACCGGCCGCTTATTATTTGCGGGCGCTCGAGATTCCGACGCCGCGTTGGAGCACCATCGTTTCGGTCAAGCGCGGTGAGGAGTTACCCGCGGACGTTCCAGCCACCATCCAGGAGCGCGCCTGGTCATCGCCGATCTGGTACGTACCGGGTAAGTCGGTGCGGCTAGCGAGCGCTGCGCCCGCCTCGAAATAGAACCGCTGCGCCCTACGCTGCACCGGCGCTTGCGTAGGGGATAAGCGGAGGCTCATTTGACGCATATTGCCGATGCGTCCCTTGCGCAAATCCCCTAGGGGAAAACCCGCCGTCGGGTGGGGTATTGGGGGCGCATACTGCGCCGCACGCCCCCATTGCCGAGCGGGAGATGGATCATGCGGCTCAGTCAATTCATCCCGGCAAACCTCGATGCCATGCTCGCAGAATGGGAGGCGTTCGCTCGATCCTCGGTGCCGCCCACCGGCGCGCTATCGAGCATGGCGTTGCGCGATCATGCTCGCGGCATCCTGCTGTCGACCGCCAGACTGATGGAATCGGCACAGGCCGATGCGCAACGCGAAGCCAACTCCAAAGGACACGGCAACTCCGAAGGACTCGGCGATACCCCGATCGACATTGCCAGCTCAGCGGCCCATGGCGCCTTGCGGGAGCTCGACGAGTTCGATCTGACGCAAGTGACGGGCGAGTTTCGGGCACTTCGTGCCGCCGTTCTGAAACGCTGGAAAACCACTCTCGGCGTGATCGACGCGAGCGTCCTCGAGGACATGATGCGTTTCAATGAGAGCATCGATCAGGCGCTTGCCCAGTCGATTGCCGCGTATTCCGACAGGGTCGACAAATCCCGCGACACGTTTCTCGCCGTCCTTGGCCACGACTTGCGCGGTCCATTGAGCAGTGTAAGCGCTTGCCTGGATGTCATCGCACATAAGAACTCGACGCCCGCGCAAGTTGCGAAGGCAACTCAAATCGGTAAGCGCGGCGTCGCGACGACCAAAGCCCTGATTGACGACTTGCTGCAGTACACGCGTACGCGGTTGGGCAAAGGAATCGAGGTAGCTCCGAAGCCCGGCGACCTGAGCGTTCTATGCCACGAAACCTTCGACGAAGTACGGGCAGCGCACCCCGCCCGCACCCTTACATCGCACATAGCGCCGCACGTCGTGTCGACGATTGACGCGCCGCGCATTCGCCAAGTGTTGAGTAATTTGCTGGACAATGCACTGCAGCATGGTGATCCCGGTTTTCCCGTCGAACTGTCGCTGCGGGAGCGCGGTAAAGAGGTCAAACTGGCGGTGAGAAATAAGGGAAAACCCATCCCGCCCGAGGCGTTGCAAGCCATTTTCAATCCTCTCGTCCAAGTGCCAAAGGACGACGCGTATCCCGATGCGGGTCCAACCGGCAGTCTGGGACTGGGCCTCTATATTGCGCGAGAGATTGCGACGGGCCACGGCGGCACGATAACGGTGAGGTCCTCGGCGAATCGAGGTACCGTGTTTACGGTGCGCCTGCCGTACTCCGGGCGGCTGGAATCCGCGGCCATGGCGCCGTAGCGAGTCGGCGAGCGCCGCATCCATCGACCACCCTCGACGCGGTTGGTGCTCACGAGCGCGGTGCCTAGGCGGTGCCTAGATAATTCGCGGCGCCAGGATAATTGCTTCCTTTCCATCGGGTAGTCGGCCGTAAACTAGGTCGCAGCATGAGCGACGTCCTCATCGTCGGGGCAGGCCCAACAGGCTTGGTATTGGCCATTTGGTTGGCTAAGCTCGGCATGCGCCCGAGAATAATCGATAAAGCGACCGAACCCGGAACCTCGTCGCGGGCTTTGGCGGTCCAAGCGCGCACCCTCGAATTCTATCAACAGGTTGGACTTGCAGAGGCCGTGGTAAATCGCGGTCATAAGGTCCCGGCACTCAATCTTTGGGTCAAGAGCGCACGCGCTGCGCGTGTTCCTGTCGATGACATCGGGCAGGGGCTCAGTCCTTTTTCTTTTCTTCTGATTTTTCCTCAGGACGAACATGAGCGGCTGCTGATCGAGAGGCTCCGTGAGTTTGGGGTGGAAGTTGAACGGGGCACCGAACTGATCGGATTCGAGGACAGTGGACATGCGATTCGCGCGTCTCTTCGGAACATCCATGGTTCGGATGAGACCTGTTCGATCGCCTATGTGGCCGGCTGCGACGGTGCACATTCGAAAGTTCGCGAGGTGCTCAATGTCGGGTTCCAAGGGGGAACCTACAACCATCTGTTTTACGTTGCGGATGTCGAGGCCGGCGGGCCGCCGATGGACGGCGAGCTGCACGTTGACCTCGATGCGGCTGATTTTCTCGCCGTATTTCCCTTGAAGGGTGACGGTAGGGCGCGTCTGATCGGTTCGGTGCGCGACGACATTGAGAAAGATCACGACGATCTCCGCTTTGAGGATGTGCAAAACCGCGCCATCGACAATTTGAAAATCGAATTGAAGCGCGTGAATTGGTTTTCGACCTACCGTGTCCATCATCGGGTCGCGGACAGCTTTCGCAAGGGGCGGGCCTTTCTCCTGGGCGATGCCGCACACATACACAGTCCCGTCGGCGGACAGGGAATGAACACCGGCATCGGCGATGCGGTCAACCTCGCTTGGAAGCTCGCATCGGCGCTCCAACAGCCGGCCAGCAGTGCCTTGCTCGACAGTTACGAGCCTGAGCGAATCGCGTTTGCACGGCGACTGGTGGCGACCACGGATCGCGCCTTCACGGGTGTGATCAATCCAAGCGCACTGGCGCAATTCGTGCGCACACAGGCGATTCCGGGGCTCGCTGCGGCAATCTTCCGTGTGCCGCTGGCGCGCAGGTTCCTGTTTCGCACGGTGTCGCAGATCGCGCTAAATTATCGCCGTGGTCCGCTCAGCTCGGGGAGAGCGGGCAAGCTGAGCGGTGGCGACCGATTGCCATGGGTGACGGGGCAGGGGACGGAAGTAGACAACTTCCGCTCGTTGAATTCCCTCAGCTGGCAGGTCCACGTCTACGGCGAGGTGACGCCTGACATGAAAAACCTATCAGACAGTCGAAATATTCCGCTGCGCAATTTTCGGTGGCAAGCTGAAATGGCTCGGGCCGGGTTGGCGCGCGATGCCGTCTACCTGGTGCGACCGGATGGCTACATTGCGTTGGCGACTTCCGATCGGAGCGCATCGTCGATGGCCGCTTATCTGGATCAAACGCATGCAATTATGGCAGCGTTGTCTATACAGAAAATCATAAAATATCGGGATAAATAGCCTTTCGCAGAGAAAATTGGAAGCATTGAGCGTGTTATTTGACAACGTTGGTATATTTGGTGTATTTCTGCGTGCATAAATAATTCGGTCCCCGTACCGCGGCCGGGTCTTTCTGGATCCCCCGGCAGAAATGCTCTCCGGTCGTCCTGGCCGCGGTACATCCAACGTTACGGCGCCCGATCGAGGTGTTGTTCAAGATGGTGACTTCCTTGCGGTGGGCCGCTTATGGCGGCGTGGCTTTTGCTGTATTGGGCGTGTGCGGCGCTCTGGCGGCGCCGACGCCGTCCCAACCCGCGGTCCCGTCCGTCATCTCGCCGGTGGCGGCTGGTCCGGTGACGGACACGCGGATTGAAGCGCGCATCGCGGAGTTACTGCGCCAGCTCACACTGGAACAGAAAGTGGCGCAAATGGTGCAACCGGACGTTCGATATGTGACGCCGGATGACGTGAAAGCGTTCCGACTGGGCTCCGTTTTGAACGGCGGCGGGGCGTTTCCAGGCGACAACAAGCATGCCAGCGTCGGCGATTGGGTGGCCCTGGCGGATCGCTTCTACGATGCGTCCATGGATACTTCAACGGGCGCCCCGGCAATTCCGGTAATTTGGGGCACCGACGCAGTACACGGTCACAACAATGTGTTCGGAGCCACCTTGTTTCCGCATAACATCGGGCTCGGAGCGGCTCACGATCCCGATTTGATCGAGCGTATCGGTAAAGCTACCGCCAGTGAGGTGGCCGCGACGGGAATCGACTGGACGTTCGCGCCGACCGTGGCCGTCGTTCGCGACGGCCGCTGGGGTCGGTCCTACGAAGGCTATTCCGGGCAACCCGATCTCGTTCGCGCGTATGCCGGGCGCATGGTGCAGGGGCTGCAGGGAACGGCGGGAACCCCTGACTTCCTGGATACCGACCACATCGTCGCGACCGCCAAGCATTTCATCGGTGATGGCGGAACGCTTCAAGGGATCGACCGGGGCGACAATCCAGTGCCCGAAGCGCAGCTGTTGGCCATTCACGGCCAGGGATATATCTCCGCCATTCACGCCGGCGTACAAACCGTAATGGTGTCCTATAACAGCTGGCAAGGCGTGAAAATGCACGGCCAACACCATTTGATAACGGACGTTCTCAAGGGGAGCATGGGTTTCGACGGCGTGGTGGTGAGCGACTGGGACGGCATCGACGAAGTCCAAAGCTGTTCCAAGGATCGATGCTCGCAGGCCGTCAACGCGGGCATCGATATGTTCATGGTGCCCGAGCAATGGCGCGCGTTCATCGCCAACACCGTCGAGCAGGTGCGAAACGGCGATATTCCGGTGGCGCGCATCGATGACGCGGTAACGCGCATTCTGCGCGTCAAACTTCGGGCCGGGTTGTTCGAGAAGGGTCGACCTTCGTCGCGCCCGCTCGCGAATCAACCTGGGTTGGTCGGCGCGCCGGAACATCGTGCGATCGCGCGTGACGCGGTGCGAAAATCGCTGGTTCTGCTCAAGAATGAGAAGGGCCTCTTGCCGTTGCGCCGGCGTCTGAAGGTTCTGGTAGCCGGCGATGGCGCGAACAACATCGGTAAGCAATCCGGCGGTTGGACGCTCACGTGGCAAGGCACGGGAAACACCAACGAGGACTTCCCGGGCGCTACGACCATCTACGAGGGGATTCGCCGCGCGGTGTCGGCCGCGGGGGGCACAGCGACGTTGAGCGAGGAAGGAGATTTTCAATCCAAACCTGACGTGGCCATCGTCGTGTTTGGCGAGAGTCCGTATGCCGAGTGGCACGGCGATATCCGGTCGATCGATTATCGAGCCGCAGACACGCTCGGAGAAATAGACGTCCTGCGGCCCGCACCCGAAAGCCCGGCGCCTGGGGCGTGGTTTCTACCGCGGGGGCCAGGACTGGGTCCCGCCTTGGCAGATCCGGCGGCTGCGGCTCGCGAACCCGAGCTTGCGCTGCTGCTGCGATTGCGGCGGCGCCATGTTCCTGTGGTCGCGGTATTTCTCGCCGGACGGCCGCGGGGAATCACGGCTGAGATCGATGCATCCAACGCATTGGTCGTCGCGTGGCTGCCCGGCACGGAAGGCGGTGGCGTCGCCGACGTGCTGTTCCGCAAAGACACGGGAGAAGTGAACTTCGATTTTACCGGCAAGCTGTCTTTCCCGTGGCCGCGCGGTGGCGCGAAGGGCACCGCGCCCGGTCGTGACGGCGATGACCCGCCGTTGTTTCCCTATGGATTCGGCCTTACCTATTGCATACGGCAATGCGACGCGCCATTGTCGGGAGATCTATGGCGAACGCAACCATCATCGACGTCGCAGAGCAGGCTGGGGTCTCGATAAAGACCGTCTCGCGCGTCATCAACGATGTACCGAGCGTCAGGCCGCAAATCCGCGAGCGGGTCATGCGGGCAATCGCGAAGCTCGACTATCACCCCAACCCTTCAGCGCGCGGGCTCGGCGGCAACCGGTCTTATATGCTTGGCCTGCTGTACGACGTATCGTGCGGTTACTACACCACCAGTGTGCTGGCGGGCGCAATCGAAAAGAGCCGCGCAGCGAAGTATCAAGTCGTCATGGAACCCTGCGACTACAATGCGCCTTCATTGGCCGACGACGTCGTGAGAAATGTGCGTCAGTCCCGCGTCGACGGCGTGATACTCACGCCGCCGCTGTCAGATTTGAGCACGGTGACCACGGCGTTGGAGAGTCGAAGCATACCGTTCGTACGCATCGCGCCGGGAAAGCATGCCGATACCTATCGCAGCGTTTGCACCAACGATAGAGAAAGCTGCGCGAGCATGACGGAACAACTTGCGGCTCTTGGCCACCAACGTATCGGCTTCATCATCGGCAATCCGGATCATGCCGCGATGATGGACCGCTATCGCGGGTATCTCGACGGTCTGCGATCCTGCGCGTTGCGGCTGGACAAGTCGCTGGTAGTCCAAGGCTATAACTCCCACGCCTCGGGCGTTCAATGCGCGCGCAAGCTGCTCAACGTTTCGCTGTCGAAACGGCCGACGGCGATCTTCGCTAGCAATGACGAGATGGCGGCCGGCGCGTTGGCGGTGGCTCATGGCATGGGACTCGGCATTCCTGAGGATGTGTCGGTGGTCGGGTTCGATGACGCACCGCTCGCGAGCCAGGTATGGCCGGCGCTGACCACGATTCGGCAGCCCATTCCCGACATGGCGGCCCTAGCTGCCCAGCTTCTATTGGGCATTCTGAGCGGCGAGGCGCCGGATCATTCCAAGCACGTGATTCCATCGGAGCTGACATTTCGGCAATCCACAGGCCCGGCGCCGAACCGCGTTCGCCATCAGGTGGCACGGACGAATGGACGTGGCCTGGAGCGCGCTTGAAATTGTGGGTCGGTTTGGGGTGGGCCGTTTTGGGGTTGCGCGGCCGAACCGCTCAACGTGAACTGCCGATAGCCGCGCGTAGTGCCGTATCCAAGGCATCGATCTCGTAAGGCTTGCGCAACACCGGGATATTCTCCACTTCGGCATTCCTGAACGCCGCTCCCGCATATCCGGACGTCAGCAAGACCGGCACCCCCGGTCGTCTGCGTTTGACTTCTCTTGCCAGATCCAACCCATTCATGGATCCCGGCATCATAATGTCGGAGAAGACCAGGTCGATGGGGCGATCGTCGGCTAAAGCGCCTAGAGCACTCTGGGCGCTGGCCGTTCGGGTAATCCGATAACCCAATTCCCGCAGCATCTCCATGACGAGGGCGGCTACTTCGTCGTCATCCTCGACGAGAAGGATGGACCCGGCTAGGGCACGTCGCCTGGCGCTGCTGTCGATATCAAACAAACGCGGCTCCGACAGCGCCGGCGACTCATGGGTTCGCGGCAACATCAATGTCACGGTTGTGCCGATGCCCTCCGCGCTGCTGACTCGGACGGAACCTCCGGACTGTTGCGCGAAGCCATAGACCTGAGGAAGTCCCAGTCCAGAACCCTTGCCGACACCCTTGGTGGTGAAGAACGGCTCAAAGACGTGGGCGAGTACCTCCGCCGACATTCCTGTCCCGCTATCCACGACGGTCACCAATACGAAGTCGCCAGACAGCGGGCCCTGGCGAACCTCGGACATGTTTCTTGCGCTGATTCTAATGACGCCGCCGTTGGGCATCGCGTCGCGCGCGTTGACGCATAGATTGAGGATCACGAGTTCCAATTCGGCCGGATCGACCTTGATCGGCCACAAATCCTCGGCCAGTGTGGTCTGCACATGGACATCGCCACGAAGGGTGCGGTCGAGCAATTTCTGCATGCTGTCGATCTGCCGGCGCAGATCGACCGCTTCGGATTTCAGCGGCTGGCGTCTGGAGAACGCGAGCAACTGTCGGCTCAAGGACGCGCCGCGCTCGGCGGCGCGGCGCATTCCGTCGATGACGCGCTGGCGCCGTTGAGGCTCACTCTGCCGCTCCAGCAGGCTCAGGCCACCCGTGATGACCATGAGCAGATTGTTGAAGTCATGGGCGACGCCCCCCGTCAGTTGACCGAGCGCATCGATTTTTTGCGCCTGTAGGATCTGGCTTTCCACGTCGGCCAGTCGAGCCTGATCGCGCAGCCGGTCGGTCACGTCGTAGACGAACTGGAAAGCGCCGACGAGTTGGCCATGACGGTCTCGCAGGGCATTGAAGCGTATTTCATAGTAGCGACGGTCGAGGCTCGGATCACCGAACTCATCGACCGCAGTAAACTCTTCGCCCGCGAGCGCACGGCTCCAGTGCTTTTTGACCACCTCCCTATGTTCCGGGCGATCCGCCAGCAGATCGAGCAGGTTATCGCCCACCTTGGGCCGAAGACCGTAGATGCGCTCGAATTCATTTGCGGTCGCTCGATTGATGGCCATGATCCGGAAGTCGAGATCGAGAACTTGGATGAGCGCGTCCGTCGATTCGACGATATCCACCAATACTTTCCGCTCGGCCAACGTATCGGCGACACGCTGTTCCAAGCTTTCGTTGAGTTCGCGAAGCTGTTGTTCTGCGGCCTTTCGCGCGGTGATATCGATAGCCGTGCCGAGGACGCGAACGCAGCGATCGCCGTCGAACAGGGCTCTGCCCTTGGCCGCTAGCCAGCGGACGATACGATCTTCCTTGCCTACCGTGCGGTACTCGACGTCATATAGCGCGCGCCGAGCGGGATCGCGCGCGGCAGCGAAGGCGGTGGCGACTCGATCCCGATCGTCGGGATGAAGACCTCCGTAGAAGTCGGCGATCGAAACGGGGACATCTGCGGAGATGCCAAACATCGCCTTTACCCGCGGGGGCCAGTAGAGCGTTTCGTTGACCAGGTCCCAGTCCCACAGTCCCACCTCGGCAGCCTCCGTGGCAAGACGTAGCTGCTCCTCGCTATCGCGCAGTGCCCCGGTAGCGACGATTTGATCCGTCACATCGATGCAAGAGCCGATATAGCCGACGAACACGCCGCCCGCGAAGCGCGGCACGCCGGTAGCGTCCAAAGTGCGCCATTCGCCGTCGCACCGTCTTCGGCGATATTGGGTACGATAAGATTCGTGGCGGTCGAATGCATTGTTGTAAACGGCAACGCAGCGATCGAAGTCGTCTGGGTGAACGCCGGTCACCCAACCGTAGCCGGTCTCCTGCTCCATGGAGCGTCCCGTGAAGAGAAGCCATGGCTCATTGAACCAGGTACACGTCTTGGTGACGTCGGAAACCCAGATGAGTACCGGTGCCGCGTCGGCAACTTCTCGAAAGCGGGCCTCGCTTTCCCGCAGCGCGGCCTCAGCCAACACGTGCTCGGTGGTTTCGGTACAGACCACGAGCACGCCGCCGATGCCCATGCCATTGCCGGCGCTTTCCTCGACGATGGGGTTGAAGCTGTAGGTCCAATAGACATCTTCGCGCTGCCCATTGCGGGTGAATGTCAGGCGGACGTTCTCGCGCCGCGAGGCGCCCCCGCCGGACAACACATGGTCGATCTCGGGCCCAACGATGTTCCAGACTTCTTTCCATACCTCCCGCGCAGACCGGCCAAGCGAGGTCGGATGCCGTTCCTCGCCCATCAATTCGCGATAGGCGTCATTGTAGAAACACGCCAGGTCGGGTCCCCACCAGATGGACATGGGGTGCCCTGCGTGGAGGAGCAGCCGAAGCGCCGAACGGTGAGAATGAGACCACGTTTCGGGAGGTCCGAGCGCCGTCGCCTCCCAATTGTGCGCGCGCATCAGCTGGCCCAGCTCTCCGCCACCCTGGAAGCAATCCAGCGCTGGGTCGGCCGCTGCTAACGGTGCTCTCGCGTTAACTTGGTTTTCGGACATCCCTATCTACCACCTCACCGGACGAACGGGAGTTTTGGTTCACAGCTTGGGTATGTGGAACCGGCTGATCATCAGTGAACCCGATAAACCGAATACCAGTACCAAGGGGTGAAGGACATGCGCCGCCGTGCCGCAGATAGCGTTCCCCAGTGTAAACCAGTCCGCCGGGTGGAATTCCCTAATCATGGCGAATGGCTTTCCCGGTATATCGGTGCTCATGTCCGCATCATAAGCGATTTGAAGTCTTGGAATCGTCAGCCGCGCGGTCGGGGAAAATTCGTGCGCGCCCGGCCTTGCAGTCATATGATGCCCTGCTACAGCCCGATTGGGCGCTTTCCGGTTCACCGACAGGGAACCTTCTGAGCGAGGATTGTTTTTTGAGCGAGGAGATGGCTGAAATATGCGACGTGGCCGTGATCGGTGGCGGTCCCGCCGGCAGCACCGCCGCGGCCTTGTTGGCGCGGCGCGGATATAAAGTGATTGCGCTGGAGAAAGCCCATCACCCGCGTTTCCATATCGGTGAATCGCTGTTGCCCATGAATCTTCCGGTATTCGAGCGGCTCGGCGTACTCGGCAAGGTGAGCGCGCTTGGCATGTTCAAGCGCGGCGCGGATTTCGAGGCGGATAACGAGAGCGGCTACAACACCTACGCGTTTGAGCGCGCCATCGGCAACAGTCCGCCGCACGCATACCAGGTGTGGCGGCAGGACTTCGATAAGATGCTTTACGATCACGCACGCGAATGCGGAGCGGCTGCGCGCGAGGGTCATGAGGTGGTACGGGTGGAGCAACGCGGTCCCCGTGAGACTGGACTCGAAGTGCGCACGGACGCCGGCCGCAGTTACTCCATTCAAGCCCGTTACGTGGTCGATGCGAGCGGCCGCGATGCATTCCTGTCCGCGCACAAGAAGTTGCGACGGAAAAACCACGAGCACCAGAGCGCTGCGATCTTTGGCCACTATCGCGGTGCCGAACCGCGTGCCGGCGAGGACGCGGGCAACATCAGTATTTACCGGTTCGAGCATGGCTGGATGTGGATGATTCCCCTGCCCGGGGGTGTGATGAGCGTGGGCGCGGTATGCCGGCCGGATTACCTCAAGCGGCGCAAGGGCCGCACGGTGGACTTCCTAATCGACACGCTGAAGCTGAGCCCGGCACTGTGGCAGCGCGTCGAACGCGCCGAACTGATCGGCAACGAAGTGCGCGTCACCGGAAACTATTCCTACGACTCCACGCGCATGGGCGGGCCGGGCTGGGTGCTGGTGGGCGATGCCTTCGCGTTTCTCGATCCGGTTTTCTCCTCCGGTGTGTACCTGGCAATGAGCGGTGCGGAGCAGGCGGTAGACGTTGTGGACGGTGCGTTGCGCGAACCGGCCGATGAGATGGCGCTGTTGCGCAAGCTCGAAAGGCGCCAGCGAGAGGGCATGGCGCGCTTTTCGTTCTTCATTTACCGATTCAATGACCCGGTCATGCAGCAAATGTTCCGCCACCCGCGCAACACCTGGAAGGTGGAGCAGGGCGTGATCTCGATGCTGGCCGGTGACCTGTTCGACACGCCGAGAGTGCTGTGGCGCCTGAAGCTGTTCAAGCTGATTTATGTGCTCTGCGTCTTGCGCGACTGGCAGCGCTGGCGTTCCGAGCGAAAATACCGCCTGGCACAGGCGCGCTCGCAGTTCACGGGCGGCACCACTCCATTGGACAAAGCCTAACGGCTCTTACGCGGCGCTCGTGGTCCTATTCTTGGAGATAATGGGAGCCTGCATATGAATACGGAATGTGTTGCGGGCCAACCGTAATCCCCTGATCGAATAGGCATCTACTTCGCGAAAGTCCTATTTTTACGCCACTCCTCCTACGGGCCTATCAGGAGGAACGCGGGTCGCGTGCTTCGTGACCGTCGATCCAATAGTCGATATGCACCATGTTTTGTAGGTCAATGCGATGTGCCCAATCGACCTCCTCGAGCATTGGACGCGCATAAAAAGCGGGAACATACCCCAAACACAGGACAGCGACCGGGCGGCTACCGTCAGGCATATGAATCAACTGTCGCAGAGCCTCGGGATCGAACAGAGAAACCCAACCCATCCCGACGTTCTCAACACGCGCAGCGAGCCAGAGATTTTGGATGGCACATGCCACCGAAGCCAGATCCATATCCGGCATGGTTCTTCGCCCGAATACATGTCGTTCTCGATCGTTGGCAAGCGCGACTACCAGCAGTTCGCCGCACTCGAGAATGCCCTCCACCTTGAGGCGCATGAACTCGTCCTCGCGCTCGGCCAGCGCCTGTGCCGTCTTGATGCGTTCTGCTTCCACAACTGCATGTATCCTTGCTCGGAGCCCTGGATCACGTACTCGGATAAAGCGCCAGGGCTGCATCAGGCCGACGCTCGGTGCCATATGCGCCGCGCCCAGTAAGCGGCAAACCAATGCATCGTCGAGCGGATCCGGCAGGAAATGCCGCATGTCGCGTCGCATGGACATAACGCGGTATACGGCCGCGATTTCTTGTGGCGTAAAATCACCCATGTGTGTTTAGTCGTCCTTATTGCTTACGCCTGCGCCCTCAAACGTCGCCATCTCCGTGAACAAAGCTACGGCTGCTCGCACTACCGAGACCGCCAAGGCCGCGCCGCTGCCCTCGCCCAGGCGCATCCCGAGATCGAGCAGCGGTTGAACCTGCAAATATTCGAGTAACGCCCGATGTGCATGCTCTGCAGAACAATGTCCGAATACGCAATAATCCAGCACGGTCGAATCCAATCTGGCCGCAAGCGCCGCTGCGACAGTTGCCGTAAATCCGTCCACCAGTATCAGTGCTTGGCGTGCGGCGCCGGCCAACACCGCACCGCTGAGCATCGCGATCTCATATCCGCCAAATTCCGCGAGCAATTCCAAAGGGTCTTGCGGCGCAGCGCGACGTTTGAGGGCCTGCGCCAAAAGCAGTCTTTTTCGCTCCAGCCCGTTATCGTCAAGTCCGGTGCCGCGGCCAACACAGTCGTTCAATTCTCGTCCGGTGAGTCCATGCATCAGCATCGCTGCCGCCGCCGTGTTGCCGATTCCCATCTCGCCCAGGATGAGAGTGTTGCTACCGCCGTGCATGACGCGTTCGACTACGTCGCGGCCCCATTGCAACGCTCCGGTGCATTCCTCCGGCGTCATCGCCGGTTCATCGATGAAGTTGCGTGTTCCGCGACGGATTTTTGCATCGATGAGGCGCGGATGAGCACTGCAGTGGCCATCCACGCCGGCATCCACGATCCAAAGATCGATTCCCTGCAATTTCGCGAGCACGCTGATCGCCGCTCCGCCACGCAAAAAATTGGCCACCATTTGTGCGGTCACTTCGCGCGGATACGCGCTGACTCCACGACTAGCGACGCCATGGTCTGCGACGAAGACAATACCCACCGGTTGAACGATGTGAATGTCCAGCGTTCTCTGAATCGCACATACCTGCGCGACCAGCGGTTCGAGCTGCCCCAGCGCGCCGCGGGGCTTAGTCAGTACATCCAGGCGCCGGTACGCCGCGGCTCGAATCGCCTCGTCAGCCGGCGGAACCTTGCTGAACGGTGCAAGATCTGAGCGATGCAAATTTGGACCGAACTCAGGCGACATACCCACTCTCCGTTTCAGTATCGTGAATTAACACGAAAATGCTCTGCGCTTGCGTAGAAGGTAAGTATCCATGATCCATCCTTTTTGTTTGCGAGCCTGTGCGCGCACGCGCTCAATCTGCTCACTAAGCTCACTGAGTCTGCCGGAGAGTAAGATCTCGTCCGGCGTGCCCAGATACGCACCCCAATAAATATCGATGTCGTCTTTGGTGATCGTTTTGAATGCGCAGTTGCCGTCGAGTAATACCAGGACGTTGGTACCGTCAGCGGGCTGCTCGTCGGTGAGTTGGCGCCCCGTCGTGATATGAATCGGTTCGCCGATTTCATTCAGGGAAATTCGGTGGCGGGCGGCGAGCGCCTGAATACTCGTTATTCCAGGAATGATCTCCCAATCAAAATCCACTGTTCGACGCGTGGCCACTTGATCGATGATCCGAAGCGTACTGTCGTATAACGAAGGGTCTCCCCACACGAGAAACGCGCCACATTCCTCGTCGGACAGCTGCTCTCGAATGACCTGCTCATACAGAGCAGCCCGCTTCTCATGCCACGCCGCGACCGCGGATCGGTACGCTGCCGCGGGGGTGCGATCTCGCTCGGGGTCCTGGATCTCGATGATTCGGTAAGGTTTGGCCTGCATGTAACGTTCGCAGACCTCCCTTCGGGCACGCAGCAAATCCGCTGTTTCTTCACCCTTGTCCGTTACAAAGACCACGTCCACCTGTTTGAGCGCGTTGATCGCCTGAATCGTAATGTAGTCGGGATTACCGGCTCCGATTCCGATGAGCTTTAGCCGCCGCACGCGGAACTCTCGCTCGGCAATGCGGTACCGCCGCCGGGTGTATTGGCCGCGTATTTCGCGACCTGTGCGGTCACATCGAGCAGTCGTTGGCGGGTGTGCACAATATCGCCGATGACGACAATGGCCGGCGCGGCGAAATTCGCCGCGCGCGCATCGGTGGCGATGCACTCGAGCTTGGATACCAGTACCTGCTGCTCGGCCAAGGTCGCCGAGGCAATCACGGCCGCGGGAGTGCTTGCGGGCAGTCCGCCGCGCATCAATGCAGCCGCTATATTTTCAAGATTGCGCAATCCCATATAGAGAACAATCGGTTGGCGCGTGCGTGCCAGCGCGGACCAATCTATATCGCCTTCCTCATCGGGACCGTGACCCGTGGCCAGGATGATTGCTTGATTGACGCCGCGCATCGTTGCCGGAATGCATGCACTCGCCAATCCGCCAAGGCCGGCCGTCACGCCCGGCACGACGCGAAAGGGCACGCCTGCCGCCGCGAGAGCTAGTATTTCTTCACCGCCGCGACCAAAGACAAAGGGGTCACCGCCCTTGAGTCTCAATACCCGAAGACCGCGCCGCGCAAAGGCAACGAGTTGCGCGCTGATGTCCTCTTGGGCGATCGACGGCTTGCCGCCCCGTTTGCCGGCGAACTGCATCTGCGCGCCGCTTCGCGCCAGGGCTAAGACGCGTGCATCGACCAGCGCGTCATGAACCACCACATCGGCCTGTAACAAACCCGCCACGGCGTCAAGGGTTAGCAGTCCGGGATCGCCGGGTCCTGCACCCACCAGCCATACTTCACCGGGCGCAAATGCGGGATAAGGGCCGCGCAGCGCGGTCAGCGCCTGCGTGCCCGACGTCTCCGCGTCTCCCGCCCCAGCAAATTGATTGCAATCAGAGGGCATTGGCGTTGCGGAATCGCCGCTGATAATCGGGCGAATATAAGGCACTCTCTTCAAAATCTGCGGCTTCCAGCGCTCGGCCGACGAATACCAGAGCCGTGCGCTCCATGGGCTCGACGACAAGTTTGGCGCGAATGTCCCCGAGCGTTCCTCGCACTGCACGTTCGTCCGGCCAACTGGCTCGCATCACCACGGCTACCGGGCAGTCGGATCCGTAATGCGGGGTCAATTCCTCGACGATCGCGTCCATGGCATGGATGGCCAGATGAATAGCAAGCGTCGCGCCGCTGGTCGCAAACGTTGCCAGACGCTCGCTTTCAGGCATTCGTGAAGCTCGCCCTGGCATGCGAGTCAAGACGACACTTTGCGCGACACCGGGCACGGTCAGCTCCCGGCCCAGAACGGCGGCCGAGGCGGCAAACGCCGGTACGCCCGGCGTGAGCGTGTACGGAATGCCATGACGCCGCAAGCGGCGAAGCTGCTCGGCGAGCGCACTGTAAATCGACAAGTCCCCAGAATGCAGCCTCGCAACATCAAGGCCCGCGGAATCTGCCTCGAGGTATTGGCTCTCGATCTCATCGAGGGTCATTGCTGCGCTGTCGATGAGACGTGCGCCGGGCGGACAGTGCGCGAGTAATTCGGGCGGCACCAACGAGCCGGCGTACAGACACACTGGACAACGAGCGAGGAGGTCACGACCGCGGACGGTGATTAGATCGGCAGCCCCGGGGCCTGCACCAATGAAGTGTACCGTCATGGTAGGACTCCACTGTCGGCGAGCGCGCAGGTCACTGGACCAATGGCGATCCTGGGCGCAAGTAGTCGAGCATTGGGCCCGGCGCCAGCCAAAGCGGCGGCTTCGGCAACCGAATGCACGTTCATCATAGCCATCGATCGTACGGAGCGTGTCAACGTGCGCGAGCTCGCGGCTTCCAGGGCGTTTTGCGTAACCAGCATCAGGGGAACTCCTCGCGCCACCGCCGCGGCCACGATTCCGGCTTCGGCGCCTTTCATGACCGGCACGGCAATCACCTCAAGTTGGTGGTCGGCGAGCCGATTGTGAAGCAGCGCTGCCTCGATGGCCGACTCAACCTGCGCCGCCGAGATCGCCCTGCGACAGCCGATTCCAGCGACGATCACCGCTTCACCCAAGTCCATTGCAGGACCGGCATGGCGGGACGCCAGCCCGTCATGCGCGCATCCTCAGCACCGATGGGACCGGCGCGCGAGATCGCGATTCGCGTGAGCGAACCACCCCATTGCGATTGGTATTTCAACAGGACAATCTCCGTTTCTAAAGCCACTGCGTTGACGACCAAGCGACCCGCCGGGCGCAACGCACTTTGTACGGCGTCTATCATCCCAGGGGTTGTCGCGCCACCGCCGATGAACACCGCGTCCGGCGACGCCAATCTCTCGAGGGCAGCAGGAGCCGAACCTTCGATCAGGGACAGGTTCGGCACCCCAAACGCGGCAGCGTTGCGTCGGATACGCGCGGCTCGATCGCTGCGCCGCTCGATGGCGATCGCGCTCAAGGAGACATCCGCGAGCAGCCATTCTATCGCCACGGATCCGCACCCGGCACCCACGTCCCAGAGGAGTTCGCCGCGCCGCGGCGCCAACGCCGACAGCGTCAAGGCCCGAATCTCTCGTTTGGTGATCTGTCCGTCGTGCTCGAACAATTCATCCGCCAGGCCGGCCGCTCTAGGGAGAATGCGCGCTCCGTCCTCTTCAGCGACTTCAATCGCCACCGTGTTGAGCGGGTCGATCGCTTCGAGGTCAAAGGAGTTGGCGAGCGACGAGCGCATCCGCTCGCGCGGTCCCGCCAGTGATTCGAGTACCGTGACTCGGGAAGGCCCAAACCCGATTTCGCACAACAGGTGGGCCAACTTCGCCGGCGCATCGCGGCCTTCGGTGAGTATCAGAATCCGCGCGCCAGGGTGCAGATGGGAGCGGATAAAGTCGAGCGAGCGACCGCACAGCGACAGTAAGACAGTTTGCGGGAGCGGCCAAAGCAAGCGCGATGCCGCCAAACTGAACGCGGACGGCGCGGGCACTGCCCATGTTTCCTCGCGGGAAACGTGGCGCGACAGGAGGCTCCCGACGCCGTGAAAGAAAGGGTCCCCCGATGCAAGTACGCATACCGCACAGCCACGGTGGGCAAGCACCTCAGCGACTGTTTGGTCGAAAGGTACCGCCCAGGGTCGAGGACTGCCTCGAATCAAGGGCGCCGCCAGCGCGAGATGGCGCGGGCCGCCGAAGACGACGGCAGCCGATTGAATCAATTCCCGTCCGGCCGCACTCAACCCTTCAATACCATCCTCGCCGATCCCGACGATGGACAGCCATCGGTGTAATACGGCAGGCTGGGGACTGGCGAGTTCAGCGGACGACATGAGAAAACACATCCTCATTCTTGGAGGGACGACGGAGGCCCGGGAGCTCGGGCAACGCCTCGCGGACCGTACCGACATCTCGGTAACCCTGTCGTTGGCGGGCCGCACCGCCGCGCCCTTGGCTCAAGTAGTACCCGTGCGCCGCGGCGGGTTCGGCGGGGTCGCCGGCCTCGCGCAGTACCTGCTCGACAATGAGATCGGTGCGTTGATTGACGCGACTCATCCATATGCGTCGGCGATTTCGGCCCACGCACTGCGCGCCGCCTTGCAGACGAGCACCCCGATGATTGCGCTGCAACGGGCGACGTGGCAGGCCGTCGCCGGTGATCGATGGACCGACGTGCTCGATGCAGGCGAGGCCGTCGGCGCGCTGGGCATCAAGGCCAAGAATGTGTTCCTCGCCGTGGGTCGACAAGAGCTCGCGCACTTTGCCTCGGCGCCGCAGCACCATTACCTGATTCGAAGCGTCGATCCGGTGGAACCGCCGCTCGCGGTACCCAATGCGCGCTACATCATCGCGAGAGGTCCTTTTGAAGAAGAACAGGAGCGAGCCCTGCTCCTCGCCCATGCGATTGATGTAATCATCGCGAAGAACAGCGGCGGCGGCGCGACCTACGGCAAGATCGTTGCGGCGCGCAAGCTCGGTATTCCCGTGATGTTGTTGCGGCGACCGCCGGAATTGGCTGTACCTGCGGTGGCAACTGTCGGTGCGGCGATTGCTTGGCTTGATCATGTGCTGAAGGCCCCGACCGATCGCGGGGTATAGACCAACGCGGTGCCGTTCGGTCGTTCCACGATGCGCGTCTCGGACGATCCGATGATGATGCAGGTTGCCATGTCCGCGTCGGACCCTTTAGCTGCCGCCAAGTTCGTGACGCGTATGCGCTCATCGATCCGACCCACGGCGCGTCCAAATACAACGGGCGTGCCGGCAGGAAGCTGAGCTCGCAATAGCTCAAACGCACGATCGAGTTGCCACGGTCTCGCGCGTGAAATTGGGTTGTACAGTGCGATTACGAAGCCGGCGCTCGCCGCGGCTTGTAAACGCTGTTCAACTACGGGCCATGGTTTTAAGTTGTCCGATAGCGACAATGCGCAAAAGTCGTGACCCAGTGGCGCACCGACGCGGGCGGCAACGGCGAGCATGCTGGTGATGCCCGGAACGATCGCAAGGTCAAGTTCGCGCCATGCGCCGGGGCCGCGTTCAAGCGCCTCGCAAATCGCTGCGGCCATGGCAAAAACTCCGGGATCACCGCCCGATACCACCGCAACGCTTGCGCCCTCGGCCGCTTCCGTCAAGGCGCGTGTCGCACGATCGAGTTCTTCTCGGTTGTCGGAAGCCTGACGACGCTGACCCGCTCGTTCGGGAACGCGATCGAGATAGGGGCCATATCCAAATACGACATCGGCGGCGTGCAAGGCGTCAGATGCTTCAGGCGTGAGTTGACCGGCACTTCCGGGCCCCAATCCGATCACGGTCAGTTTCCCGCTCACGGGGCCCACGCGCGACCGGCAACGAGTACGATCGCAAAGTAGGGTGCCGAATCATCTGGTTTTTCGACCAGCGGCATCAACTGCTCATTGTCCATCGTGCCGCGCTCAACATAGGTCGCATTGCTGAGCCGGTCCGCCGCGATCAGCGCACGTCGCACTTTCGATAAATTCCGTCCTACTTTCATGACGACGGTTGGATCGTTTTCTCGAAACCGGCGGGTGAGTTCCGCCTCATCCAATGTACCCGGCAACACCGTCAACACATCGTCTCCTTGCGCAATCGGCAGCCCGGCAGCGGACCAACAGCCCGACATGCCGGTCACGCCGGGGATTACGACGGTGGGAAAGCGCTTCATCAAGCGTACGTGAAGGTGCATGTAGGATCCGAAAAACAACGGGTCGCCTTCCGATAGAACGGCAACGGTTCGTCCGGCGTCCAGATGAGCGGCAATCGCTGTCGCCGCGTCATTGAAGAATCCTTGGATCGCCGAGTGATACTTAGGATCGGCCGTCGGCTGTTCAGTCGTGATCGGATACAGAAGCGGCATCTCAGTCACACTCGGTCGCAAAAACTGCTTTACGGTAGAGCGCGCATTGCTGGCATTTCCGGCCTTCGCAAAATAGGCGACCACATCGGCGCTTTCCAGCGCGCGCACGGCTTTTAACGTCAAGAGGTCGGGGTCCCCGGGTCCGACACCGACGCCGACCAGCCTTCCCAAGCGGTTCATAGGCCTGCCCGCGCCAAGCCGTTCACGGCAGCGGCGGTCATTGCGCTGCCGCCGACCCGCCCGCGCACGGCGATGAAAGGTACGCCACGGGGGTTGGCGATGAGCGCCTCCTTCGATTCCGCGGCGCCGACGAACCCGACTGGAATTCCCAAAATCGCCGCGGGACGCGGTGCTCCTTCGTCGAGCATTTCGAGTAGTCTGAACAATGACGTGGGCGCATTGCCGATCGCGACAACTGAGCCCTCGAGTCGATCAAGCCAAAGCTCGAGCGCAGCGGCCGAGCGAGTCGTGCCGAGTTTCTCGGCAAGAGCCGGTATGGTGGGATCGCGCAGCGTACAGATCACCGCGTTGCCCGCGGGAAGGCGAGCACGCGTAACGCCGTGGCTGACCATTTCAGAATCGCACAGGATTGCAGCTCCAGCGTGCAGCGCTTCCCGAGCGGCCGCGATGACCTCGTCGGCAAATACGATGTTCTTGGCGATTTCAACCATGCCGCAGGCATGGAGCATCCGAACGGCGACATCCGCTTCTGCGTCTGAAAATCGCGATAAGTCGGCTTCGGCGCGAATAATTGCAAATGATTGTCGATAAATCGCGGTGCCGTCGCGCAAATAGTCAATCATGCATTAGCTCCCCATTCATCAAGGAAAGCACGCGTGTCGCGCCGAGCCTCGACAGCATATCCGCGCTACACTCCTCTGCGCCCTGCGAGTGCTGTCGTTCCGCGTCCAGGCGCGCTAAGCCGGCAATGAATTCAGCGGCTGATGTCGTGCCGTGTGGCGTGTCGCCGGCGCGGCCCTGCACCACGAGGCGATCGGGTCCGATAATCGTCAACGCAGCGACGCCGGGATGTGCACATCCTTTGGCGCAGCCCGACACGTGTAGAGTCAACGAGCCGTCGAGAAATGGCCTTGCCGCCTGCGCTATCGCCGGGGCCAGTTGCCGTGTGGCGAGCATGGCGGACCCACAGGCGGGCGCGCCGGAGCAGGCGACGACATACCGGCACGGGTCGTCGGGCCGCAGCACAAATCCCGCCTCCACTGCCGCAGCGGCTAATTCGTTCACCGCGGTGGCGGCCAACCCAATGGTAAGCAGAGCGCGACCGGGCGCCGGCCGTATCGAGGTGGCTCCGCAGCGTGCGGCGGCATGCGCAAATCGTTTGAGGATGCCGGCCTCGGTATATCCAAAGGCGAGAGCGACTCCCACTGCCACGTGGCCATTTTTTAGCAGGTGCGTACCGATTGGTTCGGCGGGCGGTCTTGGATTCGGCGGCGGTTCGTCGGTGAGTAGGTGCGCAAGTGATGTGCGAAGCGCGGCCACATCGGCACTGTTCGCGAGATCCCGCGCTCTGGCATCCGTACCGCGGCTCGCGATGCTGGCGAGGACATGCACGATGCCTTGGAGCGCATTTTGCGGCTCGATCCAACCCAGACTGGTCGAGGCCGCGGCGGTTTCGGCAATGCTCAAGTGCAAACGAGACGCTGTGCTCGCCTGCAAGCGCAAATCACCCGGAACGTCGTCCAAGTGCAGGGCGCCACCCCCGTCAATGAGCAACGAGACCTTGGGACCGATCAATGCAACGTCGGGGTTGCGCTTCAATTCCGCCCGCAATGCGCCGATCAAGTCACGCAGGTCAACGCGCTCTTGCGCGTCCAAACCTATCAAGGATGACGTCAGGATGGGCGGGCCGCCTTCCGCCCCCAGTCCAAGCGCGATGGCGGTTCTAGCAAAAACCGGTGCGGAGGCGGGTGAGAGCCCTCGAATTTGCAGGTTGCCGCGCTGCGTCACCTCCACAATGCCGTTGCCGTGTGCTTGGCTCGCGTCGCAGAGAGCAACCAGGGCATCGAGGGGAATCGGCGCTGACGGCATCAACCGTACGAGTAGTCCGTCGCCAGTCGGCATCGGCTGCGAGATGCCGGGACACGCACCGCGACGCAGCGGATTCACGGCAATTCTTCGCGAAAATTGTTAGGAGGCACGCGCGCGATCAAGCCGCGCTTCAACGAATCTGGGCGGCCGCGCCATGGCATGATCCCGTTCGCCGCCTGCGCGAGCAATTGCGCGCCAATGATCAGAGAGGGACCATCTCGTGTGGGTTCGAGGCCTCCGAATATATAGGTCCAAGTGTTCTCGCACCGGATTGCCGCGCTCAATCCGCGACTGCAGTTGCCGAGGCAGCGGATGCGATGCACCGAAATGTTGGAGGCAGCGGCGGCTGCGACTACGGTAGCGTCGGCGAGGGCAGCGCCGGCCCGCGGCGCGGCGGTGTCCGACGGATCGATCCGGTCCGTGGCCGCGCGGCAAGTAATGCATACCATGACCGTGGATCGACCAGCTGGCCCGACGTCGCTCATCCGCATGGCTCCTGGAGCTCGAGCTCGGGGTGCGGAACGGGTGAGATTCGGCTGCTGCCAGTTCCCACACAGTCGAGATAACTCGACCGTCGCCGAGGCACCCCGCCCGGCACGCGACCAAATGGATGGCAGGTCTCCTGGCTCGCGGGTCAGTGCAACTTGCCGCCTTCCCGACCTGTCACTTGCGGACAGAAATCAGTGGCATCGGGCAAGCGCTCGCCGCTTACAGTTGCGGGGGCAGCCGTGGGTTTGTTTCGAGCGCCTTGCGGCGCTCGATGCGTACCACATTCCCTCATCGCTCTCTCGTTTGAGAGAGGCCATCAAGGGCGGTAGTACAACGTTGTGCCCTCGCGTTGTCAATGGCGATCCAACAACCGCCGGCCCTTGGTCCCTAACGGCCGCCTGAGGATTGCACTATTGTCGTTGCCAGCCCTATGCATTACTCTGATCGGGTTGTCAGGTGCTCGACCAACTGCATGGGGTTGGTGAGTGAAACGGGAATCCGGTGCAAGCGCTTGAGTAGGCGTTTAATTCCGGGACTGCCCCCGCAACGGTAAGCGAATCGAAGGCGAGCCTTGAAGTCACTGCGCCGATTGGCGTGGGAAGACGGTTCGTCGGCCAAAGGCGTTCGCGAGTCCGGAGACCGGCCTGGCATCGAGTAGCGGATACCTTCGCGGTGGGCGAATTGGGCTATGTGCTTATGCGCCGACGGCACTCCCCTGCCATCGGACCGGCCCCGAGAGGAGGCTTGGCACACTCAATTTAAGCTGACCCCGATGCCGGTGCGCCGTGGGCATCAACGTCTCCGCATTTCAAGAACCGATTCGTGCGGAAGGTAAGCGATTATGGCGGAACCCGACATGCCCGGTCCTGAGTCCGAAGGCACCGATGCCGAGGCCTATGCGCAACGGATCCAGCGGCGCAAGGCAATTCAAGATCGGCGTATGGCCGAAACGGTCACCGATCGAGGTCTGGTCATCGTTCACACGGGAGCGGGGAAGGGAAAAACCACGGCAGCCCTCGGGATGGTGTTGCGCAGTTTGGGTCATGGCTATCGCGTCGCGATCGTGCAATTCATCAAAGGTGCGTGGGAACCCGCTGAAAAGCGAGCATTCGAACCGTGGGGCAACCAGCTTCAATTTCATGCCACGGGTGAAGGCTTTACCTGGGAGACGCAGGACAAAGTCCGAGACAAGCTCATGGCACAGGCAGGATGGGAGGTTGCCATGCGCTACCTGGCTGACGCCGAGTACCACCTGGTCTTGTTGGATGAGGTCAATATTGCCCTGAAGAAAGATTACTTGTCCGTCGATCAAGTATTGGCTGGCATCAACCAGCGACCGCCGAAAACCCATGTGGTGCTCACCGGACGAAATGCGCCGGAAGAGCTGATCGAGCGCGCGGACTTGGTGACCGAAATGAGCCTGATTAAACATCCCTTGAAGCTGCAACATATTCGCGCGCAAGCCGGAATCGAGTTTTAAGAGCGACCTGATGATGCGCCCCACCAGCCCCGCAGGGTCCAAGCCATCGCACGTTCGGATATTGATCGCGACCCACGGTGTCGATGACAAGACCTGGGAGGATTGGCAGGTCGCGCGGCTTGCGAGCGCGGACGCAACGCGAATCGTCCTACAGCGGGTTGACCGGAGCGATGATGCGCGTTACCGGCATGCAGTTGGATTGGGTTACGGTGAGGCGCTGCGCTGGTTTGGGCCAATTGACGACGCTGATAAACGGCGTCTGACGATCGAGTTCGCCGGCGCCGTGCTAGACGCCGAGGGTTTTCCAGCCACTGCTTGCGCGCTGAACGCGTTCGCATTTCCTCCGGCACCGGTCGCGTCCGAAGACTCTGATTTGAGCACAGCCGGGGTCACGGAAGGTCTCGTGCTGCTCTCGCACGCAGAGACGGACCTGCTGGCGCTTGAACGCGCTCGTTCCGAGCTACCCGCGGGTTTTCCGACCGTCGTGGGCCATTCCCTGCTTGGCTTGTCGAGTTCGGATGCGCTGTCCGCTCTATTCGGCGCGCGGCGTTCGTCGCAGCTGTTGGCGATTGTGCGCATTCACGGCACGGTCTCCTCCGTTTTGGGGCTTGCCGAGCTCATCGCGCTCGCGCACCGAGAGGGCTGGGCGCTCGTCGTCATCAGTGGTGTCGGAGGCAGCCCTGAGCTGCTACCCCGCACCTCGAACGTAAAGCCCGAACTCGCATCGAATCTCACTTCCTACTTCATGGCGGGCGGCGTCGCGAACGTTGCCCACGCCTTGCGCTATGCAGCGGCGGAGCACCTCGGATTTGCCGTGGGATTCGAACCACCCCGACCGATGCCCGCTCACGGTCTGTATCACCCGGACCTGCTGGTGACGAATGCCGCGGAATGGAATAGTCAGCGCGCACCTGACAATCCCACCGCAACGGTGCTCTTTTACCGCGCTCATGTGCTCTCCGGAAACCTGCAATTTGTCGATGCGGCACTGCGCGCGTTGGAGAGTCGCGGCTTTTCCGCGATCGGCGTTTTCACGAGCTCTCTGCGGGATCGCGACGCGACCGGAGTGTCGCTCGCGCTGCGGCTATTGCCTGATTTTCCCGATATCATCGTCAATACGGTCAGCTTTCCGGTCTTTACATTGAGCTCGCTGGAAGCTCCGGCACCGCAGGCGGACGGCACGCCCTTCGAGGCGATCGGCGCGCCGTTGGTTCAAGCGATTTGCTGCGGGACGCCGCGCGCGACGTGGAGTGAATCCGCGCGGGGCTTGAGTCCATCAGAGGCTGCGATGAATATCGCTCTGCCGGAATGCGACGGGCGGGTGATTTCGGTGCCTATCTCGTTCAAGGAAAATCATCGGTACGTGCCCGATCCGGAGCGCATGCAGCGCGTGGCCAATTTTGCGCAGCGCCTCGCAGTATTGCGTAGCAAATCGAATTCTAAGAAGCGGATAGCCATCGTGCTCAGCAATGCCGGCGGAAAGGCCCAGCGAATTGGCGGTGCGGTTGGCCTTGATACCCCGGCATCGCTGCTGCAATGGCTCATCGACATGCGCGAGGCTGGTTATGCGGTAGGTTCCCTGCCGTGCTCGCCCGATGCACTGATGGCGCAACTGCTCACGCATGGCTGCTACGACGACAAGCACCCAATCAATCCGGCGACCGCATGGCGCATGCCCCGCACGCGCTATTCGCAATGGTTCCACGCGCAATCGGATGGCTTCCAAAAGTCACTGTGCGACATGTGGGGCAAGCCGACCGGCACGGGTCCGACAATCGCTCCGCCGTTCTGGCGCAGCAACAAACAATCGGCGCGTCGTTCGCCCCTGCTCGCGCTGCACGAGCCGTTTTCGGATGACACAGACTACTTGTTCAGCGGCTTGAAGTTCGGCAATGTCGTGATCGCCATCCAGCCGCCGCGCGGCTTCGGAGTCGATCCGGAAGCGGTGTATCACGCGCCGGATTTGCCGCCTTGCCATCACTATGCCGCGTTCTATCGGTGGCTGGCGGATGAATGGCGATCCGACGCGATCATTCACTTCGGAACGCACGGAACTCTGGAGTGGTTGCCGGGCAAGAGTCTGGCGATGTCGGCTGATTGCGCGCCGGACGTGCTGCTGGGGGACTTGCCGCTCATCTATCCGTTCGTCGTCAATAATCCGGGCGAGGGCGCACAGGCCAAGCGACGCACCCATGCCGTCATCGTGGATCATTTGGTGCCGCCGCTGACTCATGCGGATACCTATGGACCGCTTGCGACGTTGGCGCGTCTCGTCGAGGAATACTACCGCGCTGAAGTGCTCGATACCAACAAGCTCCCGGTGCTGCGCCGTCAAGTCTGGGATCTCGTGCGCACGGCGCGGCTCGAGGATGATCTCAAACAGATCCGGCTCCAACGGCATGGCGATCACGAGCACCCGTGGGACGAACGCATCAACGAGCAGGGAATTCCGCGTGCGCTGGAACGGCTGTCGGGACGGGGCTTTGCGCACTTATTGGAAGATCTCGATGCCTATCTATGCGATTTGGGTCGCGCCCAAATTCGGGGCGGGCTGCATGTGTTCGGTGCGCCGCCTCAGGGGTCGGCATTGATGGATTTGCTGTTTGCGATTCTGCGCAGTCCGAACGGCAGCATTCCGTCCTTGGTCGATGCGGTGACGCGCGCCGGCGGAATCGATCCCGCTGCGCTGCGCGATGCTCACGGTGTTTGGCTGGACCCCATATCGCCCGTTCTTTCGGAATGGATGAGTGGCGTTGTCACCGTGGGACAGGTTCGAACCGCCCTCGATGAGCTGGCACGAGCGCTGCTCCGGGATCTTGCGGGGCATGCATTTTCATTGGCGTGCGTTGACGGCGTGATTCAGCGCAGGTTTGCGTCATCGGGCGGAGCGGGCGCCGCCGGGCTCGATGCCGCCGTGCTGATCGATCTGTCTCAGACCTTGTGCTTCGTATGCGAGACATTGGCGCCTAATTTGGCGCGAACCATCGACGAAACGCGCAATTTATTGGCGGCGCTCAATGGGATGTACGTGCCTGCCGGACCTTCCGGCTCGCCGAGTCGGGGCATGGCGCACGTGTTGCCGACAGGTCGGAATTTCTACACTGTCGATCCCCGCGGTCTGCCGACGCCGGCCGCCTGGTCGACCGGGTCCGCGCTCGCGCGCGAGGCGCTCGCTCGACACTTTGCGGAAAAAGGTCGGTGGCCCGAATCTATCGCGCTCAGCGTGTGGGGAACGCCGACCATGCGTACGGGCGGAGACGATATCGCGCAGGCGCTTGCGCTGCTGGGCGTACGCCCAGTGTGGGAGCCCGAGACCCGCCGCACATGCGGCCTGGACATCATTCCGCTGTCCGAGCTCGGTCGCCCGCGCGTCGATGTAACACTGCGCGTAAGCGGGTTTTTCCGCGATGCGTTTCCTGCCCTGATGCACTTGTTCGATGATGCCGTCCAGCGCGTCGTGATTCTCGATGAGCCGGCGGAGCAAAACTTCGTTCGCAAGCACTGGTTGGCGGAAACTCGAGCCTTGCAGGCCCAAGGATACGATTCGAATTCGGCGCAGCGCCGAGCCTCCTATCGGGTTTTCAGTTCCAAACCGGGCGCCTACGGAACGGGGCTGATGCAACTCATGGACAGCAGCGCGTGGCGCGATACCAGCGATCTAGCAGAAGCCGTCTTGCTGTGGGGCGGCTGCGCCTACTCGCCGCAGTGCAGTGATGGCGTGGAAGCCGTCGAGTCTTTCCGCCGAAAGCTTGCGGGCGTTGAGCTGGTGCTGCACACCCAAGATAATCTCGAACAGGATCTATTCGATTCCAGCGACTATTTTGAATTTCATGGTGGCCTGGTGGCGGCAGTGACTTCGATTTCGAACACGACTCCGCAGGCCTACTTCGGCGATTCATCGGATCCTTCCCGTCCAAGGGTTCGAACCCTGCAAGGAGAGGCATTGCGGGTCTATCGCTCGAGAGTTGTGAACCCGAAGTGGCTCAGCGCCATTCAGCGCCATGGCTACCGCGGCGGCTTGGAAATGGCGGCGACGGTGGACGCGCTATTTGGCTTCTCGGCGACCGCAGGCATCGTCACCGACTGGATGTTCGAGGGCATCGCAGAACACTTTGCCGGCGGCGAAGCGCAACGTTTCCTACAGCGCGATAATCCCTGGGCCTTGAATGCCATTGTCGAGCGGCTGCTGGAAGCCGAACAACGGCAGCTATGGGCGCCGACACCGGAGACCCTGAAGAGGTTGCGCGCAGCACTCCTTGCGAGTGAGGCGACCATCGAAGAAGTTGCCGAGAGTCCTCTATGAGACCTGATTTTCCGTTTTCCGCCGTTGTGGGTCAGGATGATTTGAAGCTTGCGCTCCTGCTCGTTGCCGTCGACCCAACAATCGGGGGTGTCTTGATCACCGGCGAAAGAGGTACGGCCAAGAGTACCGCGGCGCGCGGCCTGGCCGCGCTTTTGCCGAAAAATCCCGAAGGGAAAGCGGCACCGTTCGTCGAGTTGCCGATCGGCGCGACCGAGGATCGAGTAGTCGGATCGCTCGATATCTCGCGGGTGTTGCAGGATGGGAGTACCGAGTTGCGATCGGGCCTACTGGCCCGCGCGGACGGTGGCGTCCTGTATGTCGATGAAGTCAATCTGCTGCCGGATCACATCGTCGATCTTCTGTTGGACGCGGCCGCGAGCGGTTGGGTCACGGTCGAGCGCGATGGCATTTCCGCCGGCGAGGCGGCGGGATTCGTCTTGGTGGGCACCATGAATCCCGAGGAAGGGGAGCTGCGACCACAGTTTGTCGATCGCTTCGGACTCTGTGTGCAGGTTCGCGGACTCAACGTGCACGCTACCCGGATCGCGGCGATCCGCCGGCGTTTGTCGTTCGATGATCAGCCTGCGAGCGTTCTTGAAGCCGTGCAGCCGGCAGAACAGGCACTACGTGAGGGCATCCTTGCGGCGCGAGAGCGGCTTCCGACGATCCCCATAACCGATGCCCACCTGTCTGTCGTCGCCGGGCTCTCGGTCGAGCACCAGCTAGATGGGATTCGAGGTGATTTGGCGATCATTAAAGCGGCGCGCGCGTTGGCGGCGTGGCAAGCCGAACCCGAGATCCGCGATGAACATATCCATCGTGCCGCTCAACTGGCGCTGCCGCATCGAACGCGGCAAAAGAAATCGAAGAGTCAGCCGCGAGCTCCCACGAGCCTCAATCCGCCCGATCCAAGTCGTGCCTCGGCGCAGAGCGAAGCGGCGCCTGCGACAGGCACGATGCACGCCGGCGAGAGCCCGCGGTTGCAATTTGCGCCGCCCGGTCCGGATCGCGGGCCTGTACGTTTGGTAACGGATATGATCGACCGCGACGAAGTGGGTCGGCGCGGCACGGACTCGTTGAGCTCGCAGCGGGTTGTCGGCGCGGTTCCCTTTGAATTCACTGGGACACTGGCTATCACTCAGACTCTAGCAGCGGCAGCCAAGCGTGGAGCCCGCGTCGGCGGGCAGGGCGTCAGGCTCGACGCATCCGATCTCAAACAGCATGAACGCCGGGGCCCCGGTCTCTGCCACGTTCTATTGCTGGTGGACGCCAGCGGTTCAATGGCGACGAAGCGCCGCATGGAAGTGGCGAAGGGCGCCGCGCTGGGTCTGTTGACGTCGAGCTATCAGCGACGCGACGAGGTCGCACTCATGGTGTTTCGCGCCGAGGGCACGGATCTGGTGCTGCCGTTTACGCGTCAAATAACGAGCATCGAGCAGGCGTTGAGCGATGTGCCCACAGGCGGACGGACACCGCTCGCGCGCGCGCTACTCGATGCGACACACCTGCTGCGAACGCGCGAGACTGCCTTGCTGGTACTTCTCACCGATGGACGTGCGAATGTCAGCGTCGATGGAGGAGACCCTTGGGAAGAAGCGGTAGCTGCCTGCCCGCTGCTGCGCACGGCATGCGCCGGTGCGCTCGTCATTGATTGCGAACCGGGCCCGATCGTCTTGGGTCGAGCGCGAGTGCTGGCTCAGGCGCTCGGCGCCGAGTGCATACCTCTCGATGCCATGGATGGAACAGCGCTTACCCTGCGCATCCAGGGGCGCCTCGAATCCTCATGACGATTGTTCTCGCGCTGTTGATCGATCGTTGGTGGGGAGAGCCGCCGGCGCGCATTCATCCGGTCGTATGGATGGGATATTACTTGAAGCGCGCCGGAGGCCGATTGCCGGATCACGGACCCAGGATCGCATTCTTGCTTGGTGCCATGTATTGGATCGTCGGCGCGGCGTTTGTCGCGGCGCTGTATGGGTATGCCGCTGTAGTGATTGCGAAGCTGCCGTTGTGGCTGGACATTCTAATTTCCGCGGTGCTCCTGAAGCCGTTGTTTGCCTTGCGGCTGCTTCTGAGTGAGGTGAGTGCCGTCGAGAGTTCGCTCATCCAAAGTGTCGAGTGCGGCCGTGAGCGGCTGGCTCACATTGTCAGTCGCGACACGACGAACCTGGACCCGGAAGAAATACGGGAATCCTCATTGGAATCGTTGGCCGAGAATCTGTCGGACTCGGTGATCGCGCCTCTCTTTTGGTTTGCTGTGTTCGGTCTACCGGGTGCGGCGGTATACAGATTTGCGAATACGGCGGATGCCATGTGGGGTTATCGCGGGCGCTGGGAGTGGGCGGGAAAATTCGCGGCGCGAGCCGATGACCTGTTGAACCTGATACCTGCACGGATGACGGCTATTGGCCTGCTCTTGGTGGGCCCGAACCGAATTGCGCTGTTGCGGCGACTGCCGCGTGAAGCGGCGCGCACGGCATCGCCCAATTCGGGTTGGCCGATGGGCGCGCTGGCGCTGGCGCTGAACGTTCGACTGCGCAAGCCGAATGTCTATGCGCTCAATGCAAGCGGCTCAGCCCCATTGGCCGCAGACACTTGCACGGCGCTGCATCGGGCCGAGATTACTGCGTGGATCGCCGCGGCGCTATTTGCGATTGGCATGCAGTTTCTGCCGCGGGTTGGCTATGGTTAGTCTTCAGCCGACGCATGGCGGAACCGATGCAATGCCGGATCCACGTTACGATTTCTCGAGCAATGCCAATCCCTTGGGGCCCTGTCCGTCGGTGCTCGCCGCGGTGCGAAATGCCGATGTGACCCGCTATCCCGATCCGATGTACACGCAGTTACGCGCCACGTTAGCGAACTATCATCGGACGACGCCCGATCGAATCGTGGTGGGTGCTGGTGCGAGCGAATTGATTCTGAGGTTGATTCTGCGCATCGATGGGTCAGTCCAGCAACTCGTGCCGACATTCTCGGAGTATGGGCGCGGCGCACGACTGGCCGGCCGCCGGTTAATTTCGACACGCTCGCCAGCCGCGTTCATGCGGGCCCAATCGAAGCATCCCGGCCTGGGGTTTGTCTGTTGGCCAAATAACCCTACCGGTGATCTCTGGTCTGCGGAATTCGTGGCTGCGGCAGCCGCCAACGGACCTCTGGTCGTCGATATGGCCTACGTGCCTCTTTGCGAAGCGCGCCATGCCGCTGTCATTGAGGCAGCAACGGACAGAGCGTACCGCCTGTATTCGCCGAACAAGTCGTTCGGCCTGACGGGTGTGCGCGGCGCTTACGTCATCACGCCGCGAATCGACCGACGCCTGGCGCGCGCGGCGCCTAGTTGGGTCATCGGGCGTGACGCGGTCGCGATGTTGGAGTCGGTCACCAAGCCTCGAGCGCGCACGTGGCTTGCGCAAGGAATGCCCCAGTTGACGCGATGGCGCTCGCGGCTCGCGAGATCGCTGCAGCTTCTAGGGCTGGCAGTGCGTGAGAGTCCAGCCACTTTCCTTCTGGTGAAGGTTGGGGATGCCACGCGGATTACCGCTCAGTTGCGAAGTCAAAATGACGTGCGGGTTCGCGATGGCACTTCGTTCGGATTGCGACACTGGATACGATTGAGTGCGCAACCACCGGCCGCTCAAAAAGCGCTGCTTGCGGCACTAAAAGGCGCTCTTTGATGTCGGCGCGCAACATCCCAAGAATCGTCATTGGCGCTGCCGCATCGGGCGTCGGCAAAACGATCATTGCGGCCGGAGTGATCGCAGCCCTGCGCCGGCAGGGTTTGGTCGTTCAGCCGTTCAAGTGTGGCCCCGACTATATCGATCCGAGTTATCACGAACGCGCGGCTGGACGACCGTGTCGAAATCTCGATGCTTGGATGCTGGACGATGCACAACTTCTACAAGGATTCTCGCGGGCGTGCCGCGATGCCGATATTGCAGTAATCGAAGGTGTCATGGGCCTTTTTGACGGCAGCAATTGGCACGACGAACGCGCCTCGACTGCGCAGATCGCCAAGTTGCTGCGCGCGCCGGTCCTCCTGGTCGTCGACATCGCCGGCGCCGCACGCAGCGCGGCCGCCGTCGTGCTCGGTTGTCAGCATTTTGACCCTGATCTGATGCTGTGCGGAGCGATCCTGAATTTCGCCGGATCCGAAGGTCATGCGAACGGCTGCGCAGAGGCGATCACCACGATAACCGGGGTGCCGGTGTTGGGTTGGCTGCCTCGCGATTCAAAGTTGCAGATTCCGGAGCGGCATCTCGGTTTAGTGCCGGGCGGCGAACAAATGGATTCGAGTTCACTCATTGCCGGAATTGCAGACGCGGTCACCCAACGGTTCGACCTTGCCGCGGTCACTGAAATTGCTCGAACCGCCGGCGAGATACCCGGCACCTCCGAGCCCGCGCCCGTCGCGCTTCACCGACTAGGCGTTCGACACCCCGTCATCGCCGTGGCGCGCGACGAGGCGTTTTGTTTCTACTACCCCGAGAATCTGGAACTGCTGATCGAGGCCGGGGCGGCGATCGAATTCTTCAGCCCCTTGCGGGGTGAACGACCCAGTCCCCATGTCGCCGGGGTGTATCTGGGGGGTGGTTATCCCGAATTGCATGCGTCAGAACTGGCATCGAATACCGGGTTCTGGCACGCGCTTCAGGATCTACGACTGCGGGATGCACCGATCTATGCCGAATGCGGCGGTTTCATGGTGCTCACGCAAAGCTTGATCGATTGCGAGGGTCGTGGCTGGCCGATGGCCGGCCTCATTCCCGGTGTGGCCCGCATGACCGGCAAGCTGGCCGCGCTGGGGTATCGGCATGCCACCGCGCTGCGTCCAAATTTACTGAGCGCCGGCGGCGATGTGCTTCGTGGTCATGAATTTCGATACAGCACCTGGGACCGCGATGAACCGGTTGCCGGCGTTGACATTGCGTGGCAAGTGCGCGGCACGCGGACCGAAGCGCCCGTCGACTCCGGGGGATTCGCGAGCGGCAATCTACTCGCCAGCTATTTGCACATCCATTTTGGTCAAGGCACTGGTATCGCGAGCCGATTTGTCGAAAAACTCGTACCGCGGAATCAGGTCTGATTCGTAGCGAGCGCGGGTCTGCTCGCCATGCGTTTCATTTCAATCGAAGAGGGCAGCCGGCTATCATGAGCCAGACGTCGTCTGCGGCTGCCGAGGTCAGCTGCGCCAGGGTGCCGGCGAGATCCCTGAACCGCCGCGCCTGGGGCTCAGTGGGGACTAAACTCCACCCCAGTTCGTTGCTCACAATGACGGTCGGCCAGGATGCCGCTTTGAATTCCGACAGCTGTGCGCTCCAGGCAGTCGCGATCGCCTCGTCTGATTCGGCGAATCGCGCGCCGGCCCACAGCGTCAGGCAATCGAGGATCACGCCGCTCGGAGGAGGCACGAGCGCCGCAAGGCTTGCCGCCACATCGGCCGGTGCTTCGAGCGTTCGCCATGCAGGCCGCTCGGCGCGATGACGGCGCACGCGTTCCATCATTTCCGAATCGCGTGCATCGGTCTGATAGGTGGCGACGAAGACCGTATCGCTTCCCCAGCGCGTAGCCAGCTCGACGGCGCGTTGACTCTTGCCACTGCGCACGGGCCCCGTAATGAAGGTCAGCTCACCCATGGTCGACCTGGTGCCGATGCGCATCGAGCCAGTCAAGGACCTGCCGTCGAGGCAAGCCGGGAGCGAAGGAAACGCTGGTGTGCATCAAAGGCACAGGTAGCGCCTGACCGGATCCAAATTCACATGCGCGGCGAGGTGTTCGGCCATAGCGCGATAAACGGCATTTCGCTGATCCGCCCATGGTACTGGGTGCGCTCGGTGCTCATGCATACCGGCGGCGGCGGCGACCTGTGCCCGTAATTGCGGCGATTCAAACCAACCATGCAGGTAGGTACCCCACACCTTACCGAGACGCATGCCCTCGGGCCGGGCTCCCGTTTCATCGTGCACCATTTGCAGCGGCTCGACCCTAGAGCGCGCCTGCGTGACGCCCATATGAATTTCGTAGGCTTGCCATTCACGGTTCCCGCAGCGCGCGGTGACCTGACGCAGAGTCTTTGACGAACTGAACTGTGTCTCAGCCGGCAGCAGGCCAAGCCCGCGTTCAGTGCCTGCATCCCCGGCCTGACCTGTCCCATCGCTCAGTGACTCGCCGAGCATTTGGAACCCGCCGCACACGCCGATGATGAGTGCGCCGCGGAGAGATGCCGCGATAATGGCATCCGCTAGTCCGCTCGCTCGCAGCCACCGCAGGTCGGCAAGCGTATTCTTGGTTCCAGGCAGCACAATGACGTGAGCGCCCTGAAGATCGAGCGCGGTGGAGGTCCATCGCACCTGAACACCGGTATCTGCCCACCAGGGTTGACAGTCGGTGAGATTCGACAGGTGAGGAAAACGTACCCAGGCCATGACGTCGCCGGTTCCCCGAACCCTATCATCGTTCTGCAGGCCATCTTCTTCTTCTGGCTGCAGATCGGATCTCAAGGGTAAAGTGCCGAGCACGGCAAAACCCGGCGCGTGCGGTTCGAGCCACTGTTGCGGGTTTGAAAACAACGACAGATCGCCGCGAAACCGATTGACGATAGCTCCCAGGCCGCGTTCGCGGTCGGCCGGTGAGAGCAGGTTCCATACGCCGGCGAGCTGGGCAAAGATGCCGCCCCGGTCGATGTCGCCGACAAATACCCACCGACCGTCCAGATGGCGGCAGGGCCGTAAATTCACGAGGTCGCGGTGCAGTAGGTTAAGTTCCACCGGACTACCGGCGCCCTCCATCAGCAGGACATCGCAGCGCTCGCGCCAGCCGTCGAGGACTTCCATGACGGTCTGCCACAGCCGATCGAAGTGCTGGTAGTACTCGGCGGCGGTGCAGTGGCCTTGCGCGCGGCCCAACACGATGACCTGTGATCCTTGGGCGCCGCTCGGTTTGAGAAGGATGGGATTCATCTCGACGGTCGGGGTCAGACCGCAAGCCTCCGCCTGCACCGCCTGCGCGCGTCCGATTTCGCCCCCGTCCAGGGTGACCCATGCGTTGTTGGACATGTTTTGGGATTTGAAGGGGGCCACACGAATTCCCTGCCCATGAAGCCAGGCGCCCAGCGCAGTCGTGATCCAGCTCTTACCCGCGCCGGAACCTGACCCCAGAATCGACAAGGCCTTCATGATGAGAAATCGCTCCGCCCGGATTGACCTGTCCTAATTTACCAGACGCTCGAATGGACCGGCTCGCGTTTGCCGCTTGCTAATCGAATTTGCGGCGGTTAGCATCGTCGGCGAAGTTGTCAGGTGCTTAGCCATCTTCTCGATATGATCCTGAGGGACGGCAAGTGAAACGGGAAGCCGGTGCGTGTTTTAGTCAGTCACTAGAACCAAACCCGGCGCTGCCCCCGCAACGGTAAACGAGTAACGGTGAATCAAAGGCCACTGCGTCCGACGTGGGAAGGCAATTCGCCAGCATGATTCAAATGCGCTCGTGAGTCCGGAGACCGGCCTGACACTCGAGACTTGCGAACATCGCGGTGGGCGATTGGTACGTTGCTATGGGATTCGGTCGGTGCAGTCGGCACAAACGCCATTGCAGCCTCGTTCCCTTCAAGCGATTTCCCCTTCCATTCCTCCGCCCTTTAGTCGCATGGGGTTGTATGCGCATCTTCGCCCTTGGCGAAGCCCGGGAGGCGTTGATCGTGAGTGCAGCGAATCGAATTCCTGTGACCGTGCTGACCGGCTTCTTAGGCTCCGGCAAGACGACGCTTCTGAATCGCATCCTCACCGAAAGCCATGGTCAGCGCATCGCCGTCATCGAGAACGAATTCGGTGAGATCGGGGTCGATCAGGAGCTCGTGATCAATGCCGAGGAGGAGATCTTCGAGATGAATAACGGGTGCATCTGCTGCACCGTGCGCGGCGACCTGATTCGTATTCTCGGCAATCTGATGACTCGGCGCGACAAGTTCGATCGCATCGTGTTGGAGACTACGGGCCTCGCCAACCCCGGTCCGGTTGCGCAGACGTTTTTCGTCGATGAGGGCATGCGCGAGGAATTCGCGCTGGATGGAATCGTGACGATGGTGGATGCCAGGCATTTCGACCAACAGCTGCTCGAGAGTGAGGAGACGCGCACTCAGATCGCCTTTGCCGATGTCATCGTCTTGAACAAGACAGATCTGGTTGGCAGCACCGACCTTGACGCTTTGGAGCGGCGAGTACGCGCCATCAACGCGCTGGCGCGAATCGTGCGCGCCGATCCCGTCCGACGGGCATCCGTGCCGATGAGCGCGGTACTCGGCATCGGCGGATTCGACCTTGCGCGGGCGCTCGAGTACAAGCCGACATTTCTGGAACCCGAATATCCGTTTGAGTGGGCGGGAGCGTACGAACTCGCGGCTGGGGATTACGCTTTACTGCTGCAGGAAGGCCCGGATCTAGCCATGAAGATCGCGGTCTGCGAGGCGCTCGGCAGCGACGACCTTGATCCGGCCAAGGCCGCCGAGCGGGTATTTGCGTTGTTCTCCGGCGCCGTTGAGGCCGATTCTCCGGGCGCGGTGATCGAGCCACAGTTTCGCACATGGCTTCTCGACCTGCCGCGGGGCAACACGGAAGCGCAGTTCGTGCTGCGAATCAAAACGCCCGGCACGTACTGGCTCTTTACGCAGCACTTGCCCGAGGAGTTCGCACTGAAGCTGAAGGACAGCGGCGCCGCGGAACTAGCACCGCGAGTGCATAAGAACTTCGATCCGGGACATTCTCACGATGCGCGGGTCAGTTCGTTCAGCCTCGAGACGGGTCGCCCGATTGATGCCGAGCGATTTCAATCCTGGCTCACCCAAACCCTACAAACGCACGGTACGCGACTGTATCGCATGAAGGGCTTTTTGAACTTCAAGGGCGCGAACGAGCGAATCGTCATTCAGGGCGTGCACATGGTCGTCGACACCAGCGCGCTTGGCCCGTGGGGCGATCGGCCGAGGCTGACGCAACTCGTCTTCATCGGGCGCGAACTCGACCAGAACCTGCTGGCGCAAGGTTTTGACGCATGCCTGGACGACGAGCCGTGACTTCGCTCAAGACGCGTCTCATCGCGCTATATACCTTACTTGTTTGCGCCAACATTGCGGCCGGCGTTTGGGCTTTCGTTCTCTTTTCCGGCGACTCGGTGAAGCTGGGCACCGCGTTGTTAGCGTATAGCTTGGGGTTGCGCCATGCGGTTGATGCAGACCACATCGCCGCCATCGACAATGTAACCAGAAAACTGATTCAGGACGGCAAGCGACCAATCACGGTCGGCTTTTTCTTTGCACTCGGGCACTCCACCATCGTGTTGATTGCGGCGGGGGCTATCGGCTTCACTGTGGGCGCGCTGGCACGCTTTCAGGAGTTTTCTCAAATCGGCGGTGTTATCGCGACTGCAACCTCAGCCGTCTTTCTGTTCGTCATTGCGACGATGAATTTGCTGATACTGCGTACTGTTTGGCAGCGCTTCCAGGCCGTTCGCAAGGGAGGTAAGTACTCGGCTGATGACCTCGACATTCTCCTGGGCGGACGCGGCCCGCTGTCGCGTTTGTTTCGACCGCTCTTTGCGTTGATTCGGCATAGCTGGCAAATGGCGCCGCTCGGTTTCTTGTTCGGGTTGGGCTTTGATACCGCCACTGAAGTGACGCTGCTGGGACTCGCGGGTGCTCAGGCGGCTCATGGCGATTCAATCGCGACTATTGTGGTGTTTCCTGCGCTGTTCGCTGCGGGCATGGCTCTCATCGATACGACTGACGGAGTGTTGATGCTCGGTGCCTACGAATGGGCATTCGTAAAGCCTATCCGGAAGCTCTACTACAACATGACGATCACGGGCGTCTCTGCGTTGGTCGCGATAATCATCGGCGGCATCGAGACCACTGCGTTGATAGCCCACGAGCTGGAGCTGACCAGTGGCGGCTGGAAGATCGCCAGCAGCCTTGCCGAACATTTTAATGCGCTCGGCTTTGCGATAATCGGATTGTTCGCCGCGGCATGGGCCGCGTCGTATTTCATATACCAATGGAAGCGATTCGATGAGATCGAAGTACTAAGTGAAACTAGGGAATGATGGTTCGACTGCGGGATATAGGGCGGGCAACGACGCCAAGTCCGGTGCCGCGGTTGCAAACTGCGTTCCCAGATGACGCCAGAGCGCAGGGGGTGCCATGACATTGCGCGGCTCAGCATGGGTGCCTCTGGTTCTGCTGCTGACCGCCGCGGCCAGGGTATGTGCACTGGAAACCGCCATCAGCATCATCGATGATCGGGGCAAGGTCGTCGCCTTCGCGCAGACGCCGCAACGGATCGTGACCTTGATGCCCTCTCTGACCGAAGCCGTGTGTGTACTCGACGCCTGCGCGCGGCTGGTGGGTACGGATCGCTATTCGAACTGGCCTGCGCGGGTGCTCTCCTTGCCCAAGCTGGGCGGTCTCGAGGATGCTGAACTCGAGCGAATTGCCTCGTTGCATCCGGACGTCGTCTTGGCCGGGAGATCCTCTCGCGTCATCGACCGATTGGAAGAGCCGGGAATTCCGGTGGTCGCGCTCGAGGCGAAGACACTGGAGGATACCCACCGCGTGTTGAGTTTGTTGGCACGGCTGCTCGGTTCGCCAAACGCCGGTGAGCGGGTTTGGTGGCGAATCGACGCACAAATTGCGGCCGCCATCACCCGCGTGCCGGTGGTGCTGCGCGGCCGGCGGGTGTATTTCGAAGTATCCGAGGCGCCTTATGCGGCGAGCGCGAGTTCGTTTATCGGAGAGTTGCTGGCGCGGCTTGGGTTGGGCAATGCGGTGCCGTCGGAGTTGGGAGCGTTTCCCAAGCTCAATCCCGAATATGTGGTCCGTGCGCAGCCGGATCTCATCATGAGCTCCGCCACCGAATTGGCCGGCATGGCTTCCCGACCGGGATGGGACACCTTGGCGGCGCTGCGTGCGGGGCGCACCTGCGGCTATTCGGCAGTCGACATCGATGTGTTGGTTCGACCCGGACCTCGACTCGGAGAGGCAGCCGATATCATCGTCGCGTGTTTGCAGCGACTTGCCGCCGGCAGCGAGCCTTGATGGCCGGCAATCCCTTGGATACTGCGCCGAGCGTGGAAAATCCAGCCCGCGCGGGCGGCTGGGCTGCCGCACATCTCGGCCTCACACTCGGGGTCGCGGCATTGGTGCTGGGTGTCTGCGGACTCGCCGCTGGGAGCACGGGCTGGTCGTTCGCGTGGGCCACGGACTGGTGGATTGTCGAATCGATTCGAGCCCCGCGTACTTTGGGCGCTTTTTTCGCGGGCGGGCTGTTGGGCCTGGCGGGCGCCATTGCGCAGGGCGTGTTTCGCAATCCGCTGGCCGATCCGTACCTATTGGGATCTGCTTCCGGCGCCACGCTCGCCATCGTTCTGGTACTGGCCGCCGGCGGCGTGGTGGGGATTCCCATCGGCGTCGCTTCCACTCATTGGCTGTTGGGCTTGGGGCTGGTCGGTGCGGCCTTCGCCGGAGCCCTGCTCGGAGTCGCCATGACGCTCATGCTGGCGGGGGGCGCGCGCCGAACCACGGTGTTGCTGCTCTCCGGGGTGGTGGTCGGTGTGCTGCTCGGCGCGATTGCGAACCTGATGATGTTGGTATCGCCCGAGGCATTGCGTGGCGCTCAGGTGTTTCTACTGGGTACCACCGGTTTCCTTGGGTGGCACGCGTTCGTTCCCCTCGCGGTGGCGCTGGCGATTGCGCTGCCTATCGCCGTGCGCTTTTCTCGGGTCTTGGACGCGCTGGTTCTGGGCGAATCCACGGCCGTCAGCCTTGGAATCGACGTATCCCGCATACGGCTGCTGCTCATCGTGCTCATGGCGCTGTGCACGGGAACGGCGGTGGCGGAGACGGGATTGGTGGCCTTCGTGGGTCTGGTCGCCCCGCACCTCGTGCGCCGCAGTGTGATCGTGACCCACGGTGCTCTTCTCGCACTCGCCGCCCTGGCGGGGGGTGTGCTGTTGCTCGCGGCCGATGTGGTCGCGCGCACCCTGTTCGCGCCGCAGGAGCTACCGGTCGGCCTGTTGACAGCGATATTCGGTGGCGCCTATTTGCTGGTGCTGCTGCATCGGCGCAGCACGGATGAACAATCGTGACTACCCCCACCGACGCGCCGTTGCTGCAGACCGATCGGCTGGGCTGCGTGCGTGCCGGGCGGACCGTATTGAATGACATATCGCTCGCGTTCCGCGCGGGACAGTGGACCGCCATCGTGGGTCCCAATGGGGCCGGCAAAAGCACTCTGGTCGCGCTGCTCGCAGGGCTCCTGCCCGCGACCACCGGAGTCGTGCGCCTCGGCGCGCGCGCCATCGCCGAGTGGCCGGTGCGCGAACGCGCCCGGCTGCTGACCTGGCTCGGACAGACGACATCGACCGAAGGCGATATTGCCGCATCCGAAATCGCTCGGCTGGGTCGTCTACCCCACTATGGTCTGTTGGGGACGCCCACCGCCGCGGACGAAGCGGCGGTGACCGCGGCGCTCCATGAGACCGAGGCGTTCGCGTTCGCCCATCGACGGTTGAATGAGTTGTCGGGGGGCGAGCGGCAGCGGGTGTTGCTGGCGCGCGCGTTCGCGGCGGACGCGCCCATTCTGTTGCTCGATGAGCCCACCATTCATCTCGACGCACCGCATCAGAGGCGTTTGATCGGCAGCCTGCGTGAGCGCGCGCGCCGGGGTGCCGTGCTCAGCGTCTTGCACGATTTGACGCTGGCACTGGCCGCGGATCGCTTAGTGGTTCTTGCGCACGGCAAGGTTCGCGCCGACGGTTCGCCCAGCGAGCAATGGGTGCGCGATGTGCTCACCGCCGTATTCAATCAAGCCTTCACCATCGAACGCCTCGAGCGCGACGGCCGATCCTGCTGGGCCGCAATTCCGAATCTATGAGGGATTTAAAAAACCCTGCCAAGCGGGAACTGAGACGCCTGCTCGCCGCGGTGCAATATTTTACTCAACTGCCGTCCCCGGCATGGGTGGGACATGACCCGACACCTCTCGAGGACTCGGTGCGCTATTTTCCAGCCGTGGGCCTCGTGGTCGGTGCGCTGGCTGCGGCGGTACTGCTCGCCGCCCATGTTTTGTGGCCCATGACGGTGGCGGTCGCGGTCAGTATGATCGCCACCATTCTCATCACAGGCGCGCTTCACGAGGACGGTCTGGCGGATGCAATGGACGGGCTCGGCGGGTCCTTCGACCGCGGCCGCGCGTTGGAAATCATGAAGGACTCACGCATCGGCGTGTTCGGCGCGATTGCGCTTGGGCTGGCGCTGCTGCTCAAGTTCGCCACCTTGAGCGCCGCGCCGGTGCATACGGCAGCTCTATTGCTGGTCGCAGGACACGCGGCCAGCCGCTTCGGTGTCGTGATTATCATGGCCAGCCTGCCCTACGCACGGCATACCACCGATTCGCGCAGCACACCATTGGCGCAGCCGGTAGCGATTACATCGGTTGCCATCGCCGGCGTCACCGCCGTGTTTTCTCTCCTGCCTTTGCGGCTTGCCGGCGTCGTTGGGGCGGTCTTGGTATGTATCACCTGCCTGGGCTGGCGGCGTTATCTAAATCACCGACTGGGCGGCTATACGGGTGACTGTTTGGGCGCCGCGCAACAAATGGGCGAATGCGTCTTTTATCTCGCCTGCACGGCGGTCCATTGACCGCGCGCCTCGTCCTGGTGCGCCACACCCGACCGGCAATCGATGCGGCCATCTGCTACGGCCGATCGGACTTGGGCCTCGCCTCGACCTGGCCGCTGGAATTCGAACAATGCCTCGCACGAATCCCTGTCGCGACCACTGTGCTCACCAGTCCTTCGGTCCGCTGCCGTGGGCTTGCCCAGGCCATAGGTCAGCGCGATCAAATTGAAGTGCAAACGGATGAGCGACTGTTGGAGCTCGATTTCGGCGCCTGGGAGGGCCAACCCTGGTGCGATATTCCGCGGGCATGCATCGACCAGTGGTCGGCTGACATGGTGGACTATGCACCCGGCAACGGAGAATCGTTGCGTATGCTGTGGACGAGGGTTGGGGAGTTGCGCGCAGACTTGATTGAAGGGTCATCCGGCAAAGGGTCATTCGGCAATGTGGTCATCGTGAGCCACCACGGGCCGATACGCGCTCTGGCGGCGCAGATCCTAGGTCAACCCATGCAAGCGATGTTCAGCTATGAGATTCCCTGGGGCGGGGTATTCTGCATCGACCTGCCCCCGACTACCCCCTAACTACCAGTCGACGAGATGCTCGAGTGTTTGCAAGTCGACGGGCTTGACCAGGTGATCATCGAAGCCCGCGTCTGAAGAGCGCTTGCGGTCATCGGGGCGGTCATAACCCGTAATCGCCACCAATCGCGCCGCGCAACCCCGCTCGCGCAGGCCGCGGCCGACTTCATAGCCATTCATTCCCGGCAGCCCGATGTCGAGCAGAACCAGATCGGGGGCGAGAGTCCGCGCCGCGCTCAGCGCCGCGGTCCCCTCCGACACCGTCGTAACCTCGTGGCCGTTCAAGCGAAACAGCAGCGCCATCGTTTCGGCCGAGTCTTCGTTATCGTCGACGATCAATATTCGCTTGGGTGCGGCTGCGCTTTGAAACTGCGACTCGGGGTGCGCGCAATCGAATGAATCGTTCATAAGTGCCTCCAGCCCGCCGGATCTTCGAGTGACGAAATGTGGCTTTCGTAGCTCCGTGTGTCCGAATGGATCAAGCGCAGATCTTAAGCGCACTCATGAAAAGACCGCAAGCGCGTGGCGGCCGCGCTACAGGCGCTTCGCTGTTTTGGTGCCATGGTCAGGGCAGCCGATCCCGAGTTTGTTGATCGGCAAAGTCGGCGATGACTTGGTCAACCGACTCGTCGTTGTCGGCGAGCGCCATCTCCATATGGTCGATTACCTCGGTCAACGGGAGCGGCGGATCGACTTCTGTCAGGTCCATGCGGGCGCGATTCACGATGCTCGCGGCCTTGGTCAGCCCCATCGCCGTGAAGGCGGTCTCAGCCGCACGCAATTGAGGAACCGTGTCATCGCTGAGTTGCGCCAAGAGCGTACGGTTTCTAGCAGAGGCCCAGAACTCGCAGGCTGTGAACAGAACTCGATCGGACCGGGTGACTTTCGCCGAACCGGTAGTCGCAGTGGTGAGGACTTCCAGCAGTACCGCGCTCGTAGCCGGTTTGTGTCCTTCCCAATTCGCCGTGTCTTTTCCAGGCAAGGGGCACCCACAGCTGTGTTGAGTAAATTACTCGGTTTATTGGACGTTATATCGGGGCACAATCAATCGCTTTATGATGCAAAGTAACCCACAGATTAACAATTAGGGAGAGTGTGTAGTATGGCCAATGTGTTGGTTCACCGCCACTCGGTCATTCCCACCGCTAAAGCATAGGCAGGACGGTCCGGGGCACGCACCAAACATGGGCGCGGGCGCGCCGGCCCTTCGGACCCGCGCTGTGCCCGGTTCGGCCGCCGCGGAGTTCCGGCACAAGTCGAGTTCAACTTCAAGGAACAGTCCGATGCCGGAAATCCCGCGGTACGATCTTGCGAATAGCTGGCGCGCAATAATTTCGCACCGCAAGTCTCGACCGGACTCCCATGCGCGAATTTGACGCAAACGGTGCGGATAAATTGGCCTCACCGGCCGTTGGCGTTTTAGACCGCGCGGGGTTGGCCGCAGCCCTGGTCGCGACCCTCGCCTGGGGACTCACGGGTACGTTCATTCATCTGACGACTACGGCATCGGCCGGCCTCATTACCGTTTTCAGACTGCTGGTGTCGGCCGCGCTGCTCTCGCTCATCGGCCTGCTGCGTCCGGCCGTTTTGCGCCGGACCAGGGCACCTTGGGCTCCCGTGGTCGCCATGGCCGCCTATTACGTGCTGGCCACCGAGGCCTTCACGCGGGCTCCGGTGGTGGAAGTCACCTTACTGGTGGGAGCAGCTCCGTTGATTACTCTGACGTTCGATTGGATCGGTGGCCGACCCGTCACCCGCAGGCGTGCAATCGGGGTGGTGATTGCGGTGGTCGGATTGGCCGCTTTCATCTTTCCCGGCAGTCAATACTCGGTCAGATCGTTGGTCGGTGATGTGCTTGCACTCGGCGCGGCGCTGGTTTCCGCCGTCTACGTCACCCGGCTTCGGGCGGCTGCGCTCGCGGGGCAAGCGCTCGATGCCGTGACCATCGCCACTCGTGCTTCGCTGGTCGGGGGAATCGCGAGTATCCTTCTGCTGATATTCCGGCAACCAGCCTCGATGCCGAACGTGTCCTCACACGATATCGGGTGCCTGGTCATGCTTGGGGTATTCTCGACCGCCGTTCCAACCGTCGCGTACAGCGAGGCTTCGCGGCGCTTGCCCGCCACCGTAACCACCAGCCTATCGCTGTTGACGCCGCTATTTGCGGCTGTATTTGCTGGAATCGTGCTGAGCGAATGGCCTGCGATTTATCGACTTCCAGGGGCTGCGCTGGCGTTCGCGGGAATCTGTGTCGTTGTGCTGTCGAACTGACGGCGCGCTAGGCTTTTCGATCACCCTGATGGCGCGATTCCAATTTTGCGATGACCTTGGCCAATGACAGTTCCTTGACCTGCAGCAGGAGCAGGGTGTGGTACAGCAGGTCCGCCGCTTCGCCGATCACTTCTTGGTCCGATTGTGCCACCGCCGCCAGCGCCAGCTCCAGACCTTCCTCGCCGACTTTCTGTGCAATCCGCAGCGTGCCCTCCGCCAGTAGCTTGGCGGTGTAGCTGCCTTCCGGTCGAGCGACGATTCGCTGTTTGATGACTTCTTCCAGCGTACTCAAGAAGGCGAGTGGTTCGGCGGCCGACTGCGGCGCATTCTCGCCCCAGCAGGTGCGCGTACCCAGGTGGCATGCGGGCCCCTCGGGCTGCGCCAGGACGAGGAGAGTGTCGCCATCGCAATCGGCCGCAATGCCACGCAGTTCGAGGAAATTCCCGGAGGTCTCGCCCTTGGTCCACAGACGTTGCTTGCTGCGGCTCCAAAACGTCACTCGATTGCTTGCCAGCGTTTCGGCCAGCGCCTCGCGGTTCATGTAGCCGAGCATGAGCACGGCGCCGTTGTTGGCGTCCTGCACGATGGCGGGCAGCAGGCCGCCCCCCTTCTCCCAATCCAGCTTTGCCGTGTCCATCATAATCTCACCTCGATGTCGGCGGCGCGCAGCCGCTTCTTCAAGTCGGGAATCGCGATCTCGCCGGAATGGAACACGCTGGCGGCGAGGGCGGCATCCACATCGGCGGCTTGGAATACGTCCGCGAAGTGCTCGGGTGAACCGGCGCCGCCGGAGGCGACCAGCGGAACCTGGCACACACTGCGCACCGCGCGTAGTTGGGCGATGTCGTATCCTCGGCGCACGCCGTCGCTGGCCATGCAGTTGAGCACGATCTCACCCGCACCGCGCTGCTGCGCCTCCTTCACCCAGTCGAGGGTGTCGCGCGCAGCGTCGCGGGTTCGATCGACATCCCCGGTGAATTGTTGCACCCTAAACCCATGCGGGGTGGTCTGGCTATCGATTCCGACGACCACGCACTGGGCACCGAACCGCTCGCTCAACGCGTTGATCAATTCCGGGTCCGAGAGCGCCGGCGAATTGATGGAAATCTTTTCCGCACCCGAGGCCAGAACCTCCTCGGCCTCGGCGACGGATCGAATGCCGCCCGCCACGCAAAACGGAATGTCCAAGATTCGCGCGACGCGGTTCACCCAGGATTTATCCACGCAACGTCCCTCGGGACTGGCGGAAATGTCGTAGAACACCAATTCGTCGGCGCCTTCGTCGCGATAGCGGCCGGCGAGCGTCAGAATGTCACCCACGATGCGATGATCGCGGAAGCGCACGCCCTTGACCACCTGTCCGTCGCGTACGTCTAGGCAGGGGATGATGCGTTTGGCAAGAATGCCTGCAAATCCTCCAGTGGAATGAGATTATCGAGCAGCGCCTTGCCGCTGATGGCGGCCTTGGCTCCCACCCGAGCGAGCGCGTGCAAGTCGCGCGCATCGCGTATGCCGCCGGAGGCCTGCCATTCGATGTGCGGAAAGCGCTGCACCGCTTCGGCGTAAAGCTCGACATTGGGTCCCGATAACGCGCCGTCACGGCTCACGTCGGTGCAAAGGACGTGCTTGAGATCGTAATCCTCGAAGTTTGCCACCGCATCCCAGAGGGACAGCGTCGATTGTTCGCGCCAGCCATGAATCGCGACGCGCGGCGTACCTGCTGGGTCGTGGCGCACATCGAACGCCAAGACCAGCCGCTCCGCGCCGAAGTCGTCGAGCCAGGTTCTCACCAGATCGACGTCGGTGACCGCGGCGCTGCCGATCACGGCGCGGCCCACGCCCGCGTTCAGAACCTGCGACACCGCGTCGGTATCGCGCAAGCCGCCGCCCACCTGCAGCATGACCGCGGTCTGCATCGCCAGCTCGACGATGAGTTCGCGATGGCCACCGCGTCCGTCACGAGCACCGTCCAGGTCGACCACGTGCAACCAATCGGCGCCGAACTCGCGATACTTGGCGAGCAGAGCGCGCGGGTCCGCGCTGTAGCGAGTTTCCGCGCCGAAATCGCCGCGCAGCAGCCGCACGCAATGGCCGTCCTTCAAATCAATGGCGGGAATCAGGCGCATAAAGGGGTTCGCATCAGTCATTCGGCATCCGGATCGCCAAAAAGTTTTGCAGCACGCGTGCACCCACTGCCGCCGAGCGCTCGGGGTGAAATTGCGCCCCGAAAAAATTGCCCCATTCGACACAGGCGGTGAACGGTTCGCCGTAGCGCGTGCTGGCCACCGTGGCCTGGGTCACCGGCAACGCATAGCTATGGACGAAATACGCGTATTCATCACGACCGCCGCCGCCGGGACCGCCGCCGAGGCCGGTGAGCAGCGCCGATTCGCGCACCCTATCCAAGGTGTTCCAGCCTATATGGGGGACCGGCCGGCCCGGGGCCTCGGTGAAGCGCGTCGCATGGCCCGGAATGATTCCGAGGCACTGGGTGTGACCCTCATCCGACGCCTCGAACAGCAATTGCATCCCGAGACAGATGCCGAGCACGGGCTGGCGCAGAGTCGGAAGCAGTTCATGCAGGTTATCCCTGCGCAGCCGCGTCATGGCGTCGGCGGCGGCGCCCACACCCGGCAGAATGACATGAGTCGCCGCGCGAATTCTCTCAGGCTCGGCCGACACCAGCGACGTCACATTCAATCGCTCCAGTGCGAATTGCAGCGAGGCGATGTTGGCGCCGCCGTTGGCAACGATCACGACATCGCTATCACTCACAATACACCCTTGGTGCTGGGCAGCTCGCTGCCCTCCGACCGGATGGCTTGACGTAGGCTGCGGCCCACGCCTTTGAAACAGGATTCGATCATGTGATGACTGTTCTCGCCCTGAACGCGCAGATGCAATGCGGCGCCCAATGTTTCCGCGAGCGACCTGAAGAAATGCGGCACGAGTTCGGTGGGCAGTTCGCCGACGCGCTCGCGGTTGAAGCGGCCTTCCCACACGAAATACGGCCGACCGGATAGATCCAGCGCCACCTGAGCCTCGGCCTCGTCCATGGCGAGCAGAAAGCCATAGCGCGCGATGCCGCGTTTGTCGCCCAGGGCTTGGCGCAACGCCGATCCCAATGCGAGGGCGCAGTCCTCGATGGTATGGTGTTCATCGATGTGCAGATCGCCCCGGCACGCCAGCGTCAGCGCGAATCCGCCATGTTTGGCGATCTGCTCCAGCATATGATCGAAAAATCCCAGACCGGTGCTCACGCTGATGGGACCTTCGCGCGACAGATCCACGTCGATCTCGACGTCCGTTTCCTTGGTGGTGCGCCGGACATGGGCGTGGCGAGCCGCGCCCAGTATGCGCTGCGCGATCGCGTGCCACGTTTCCTCTTCGGTTCCTGCCGCGCGGACTCGCAGGCCCTGTAGGCCTAAATTGGCGGCAAACTCGAGATCGGTATCGCGGTCGCCGATCATGTAGCTGCGCGTCTTGTCGACCGGGTTGGCTTGGATATAGTCCGTCACCATGCCGATCTTCGGTTTGCGGCAGCCGCAGTCCTCGCGCTTGAAGTGAGGACAGATGAAAACGGCGTCGAACTCTATGCCCTGCGAGGCCAACAGATTCAAAATGAACTGATGCGCGAGCTCGAATTTTTCGCTTGGCAGGCTGGGTGTGCCGAGTCCATCCTGGTTGGTGACCATCACGAATTTGAAGCCGGCGCGCTTCAGATCCAGCAGCGCCGGAATGACGCCTGGCACCAAGCGAATTTTTTCCAAACTGTCGACCTGTTCATCGGGCGGCTCTTCGTTCAGCGTGCCGTCACGGTCCAGGAACAGTACACGCGCGCCGTTCGCCGCTTCCACGTTCATGCTGCCTCCACGCTGTCGAGCAGCGCATCGTTTTGGGTGCGGGTGCCCACCGAGATGCGCAGCGAATTCGGCAACGCGGGATTGCTGCGCAGATCGCGCACGATCGAGCCGCCGGCGACGCTCGAGCGCATGAAGCGCTCCGCATCGGCACAGTCGATGAGGATGAAATTCGCATCGCTGGGCCACACCTTCTCGATCCAGGGCGAGGTCTTCAGGCGTTGCCGCAGATATTCCCGCTCCACCAGCAACGCCTCGAGCCGCGCCCGCGAGGCCGCGATTTCATTGCGCTGCAAGGCACGCAATGCCGCTTCGATGGTGGGTTGCGCAAGGGAGTAGGGCGGTATGACGCGCTTCGCCAATTGAATCATGTCGGGGTGGCCGAGCAGAGCGCCGATGCGCGCGCCCGCCAACGCATGCGCTTTCGACAGCGTGCGCAGGAAGGCGAGGGTGGGGAAGCGCTCCAGCCACGGCGTCAGGCTCGCCGAACGCGACCATTCGATATAGGCCTCGTCGATGACCACGATGGCCTTGCCATCGAGTGCCTGGCAGATCGCTTCGAGCGCCGCAGTGTCGAATGAATTGGCGGTGGGATTGTTGGGCGAGCACAGATACACCAGTTTGACGCGCGGCTGCCAGGCCGCCAGCAGCCGGTCCACGTCCACGGCCCATCCGCGCGAACGGTCGAGCGGGATTTCGATCACTTCCGCCCCCTGGATGCGCGCCGCGACTTGATACATGCCGAAGGTGGGGGTGCATTGCATAATGGCGTCCTCGCCGGCACGAAGATAAATACGCGACAGCAAATCGATGGCCTCGTCACTGCCGCGGGTGACCAGCAGACTTCCCGCGGAAACCGCATACAGCTCGGTCAGGCTCTCCACCAGCGCCGTCGGCTGTGGCTCTGGATATCGATTGAGTCCCGCCTCGGTGGTGTCCCCTGTGGGCCGCCACGGCGCCTCATTGGCATGCAGTCGAGTCAAGGACGGCAGCCACGCCGCATGCGAATACGGCTTGATGGTCAAGATCTCCGGCCGCGCGAGCCGTAACACGGGGTTCACGCGCGCCCCCCGGCCCGGCGGAACGCCGGGCCCCGCGACACCGTGGCCCCGTGCCCCCGCGGTCCCTCCGATCCGTCGCCGCGCTCGAGGCATTGCAAGCGGATGGCCACGGCCGCGGCGTGCGCGTCCAGGCCTTCGAGCCCCGCCAGGATCTGAGCAGTTTCCCCCAAGCCCCGTAGGCCGTCGGGCGTGAGTTCCTGCACCGTGATGCGCTTCTGAAAATCTTCCAGAGCGAGCCCACTGTAGGCTTTGGCATATCCGTAGGTGGGCAGGGTGTGATTGGGTCCACTGCAGTAATCGCCCATGGATTCCGGCGACCAGCTGCCCAAGAACACCGCTCCCGCGGCGGTCACGTGGCCCAACCAGCTGCGCGCTTCCTTGATCTCGAGCAGCAGATGTTCCGGGGCGTATTCGTTGGCCACGCGGAAGGCCGTCTCGAGGGAGTCGACCACCAGAAGACGCATATTGGCCACGGATTCCAAAAGAATCGCGGCGCGCGATAAGGCGCCCACTTGTTGCCGCACTTGCTCGGCCACACGTTGCGCCAACTCGACCGACGGGGTGACCAGCAACGCCTGCGCATCGGTGCTGTGTTCGGCCTGCGCGAGCAAGTCCGCGGCGACGAAATCGGCGCGTGCGCTTTCATCCGCGATCACCATCACCTCGGTCACGCCGGCCGGCAGGTCCGCGGCGGCGCCGGCGGCGTCGTTGGCCACGAGCAGCTTGGCGGCGGTGACCCAGGCATTGCCCGGACCGAACAGCTTGTCGCATTTCGGCACCGATGCCGTGCCGTACGCCATGGCGGCGATGGCCTGAGCCCCGCCCACCTTGAACACCTGTTTCACACCCGCTTTGCGCGCGGCGACCAGCACGGCAGCGTCGGCCGTGCCGCGGCGTGTCGGGGCCGTGCACATGACCCGCACCGGGCAAGCCGCGATGGCAGCGGGAACGGCGAGCATGATGGCCGTCGACGGCAGCGGCGCCGATCCCGCGGGTACGTACAACCCGACGGCACGTATCGGGACGCTGATGCGTTCGCACAGCACGCCCGGCGCTGTTTCCACGCGCAGCGGGGCAGTCACCTGCGCGGCGTGAAATGTGTGCACGGTGGAAATGGCGGTTTCGATTGCCGCATGTTGCGCCGCACTGAGTGCGCGCTCGGCCGCGTCGAACTCTTGCTCCGATACCAGCAACTCGTCCAACAGAACGCCGTCGTAACGTTGCGTCAGCTCCACCAGCGCCGCGTCGCCGTTCATTCGCACGGCATCGATGATTTGCTGCGCGGCCGCCGCCGTGGCTTTGGGGTCGCGCTGCGCCGGACGCTGCAACGCGGCGTCCCGCTCGGACCGCGAAAGAGAACTCCAGTCGAGGATGCGCATAGCTTCGCCTACGCCAGCATCTTCTCGACCGGAAGAACCAGCACGGAACTCGCTCCGGCGCCCTTCAGATCCTCGAGAAGTTCCCAGAACACGTTTTCCCGGCACACCGCGTGGACAGCGACCCGATCGCCGCGCCCTTCCAGCGGAATGACGGTGGGCGCTTCGCTGCCCGGCAACAGCTTGGTAATCGCGGGCAGCGCAGAGCGAGGCGCGTGCAGCATGATGTACTTGCTGCCCTTCACCTGTTCCACACCGTCGATGCGCATCAGCAGGCGCCTGGTCCAGTCGCGCTTTTCCTCGGGGATGGGAACCGGGGTGCGGATGAGCACCGCCTGACTTTCCAGCACCACCTCGGCTTGCCGCAAATGGTTCGCCGCGAGGGTGGACCCGGTGGAGACCAAATCGCAGATCAAATCGGCGCGCCCCAGCCGCGGCGCGATTTCGACAGAGCCGGACAGCACCACCACCTCGGCCGTGATGCCGCGCTCGGCAAGAAAGCGCGACAATATATTCGGATAGGTGGTTGCGATGCGCTTTCCCTGCAGCGAAGCGGCACTTCGGTAATCGAATCCGTCCGGCACCGCGATGCACAGTTTGCAGCGTCCGAAATCCAATAGCTGCACCATCTCGAACAGCGGCGCAATGCCGCGCGCCTGAAAGGCGAGGCGCTTTTCCTCGACGACATTCAGGCCCACCAATCCCAGATCGCACACGTCTTCTTGCACCAGGTCGGGGATGTCGTCGTCGCGCACGAACAGCACGTCGAGCGGCATGTTCTCCCCGTAGCACATCAGCTGGTCCTTGCCGCGGCTGAACTTCAGGCCGCAACGCGACAGCAGGTCGAGCGAACTATCGGTGAGTCGACCGCTTTTTTGGATGGCTATTTTCAATCGCATGGTGTGTGCCTACGCTTGCCGTGAGCGTGCGCTCACGCGTTCAACTTCAACCGATCGGTAACCGCTCGGTAGCCGCCGTTTCCCGAGGTGAGATATCGGGCCACTCGGCCGATGGTGGTGACGCTGACGCCGGTTTGCTTGTGGATTTCGCGGTAGGGCAGGCCACGTTCCAAGAGTTCGACCACCGCCCACCGATCCGCCATCGCCTGCAGTTCGGCCGGCGTGCATAGATCGCGGAAAAAACTTCGGCATTCCTCCACGCTGCGCAGCGCCAAGATGGCCGTGCACAGGGCGCGCTCGTGCTGTTGTTCCTGACGGACGGTGACGGGACGGTTGGTTTTCACGGTGAGCTAGGTACGCTGCGGATCTGGTAATGCATTAACGCGCTAGTACATTAATACATTATCAGCCGGAATGCAAAACAATACCGGCAGTAATGCAAAGCTTATGCTGTCCAAAATCCCATACCGGCCAAAATCCCATACCGGCAGTGATACAAAAATTACCGCCAGTATTGACGCGGCGCCGCGGCATCCTTAAAATTCGCGGGCTTATCTAGACCGGCTGAGGGAAAGGCCCTTCGAAGCCGGGGCAACCACCGACGAATCGCGAAGATTCATTGGAACGGTGCCAACTCCTGCGGCAACGAGCGATCTGCTCGGAACCGGTAGATGAGCGGCGAGTTCGACGGCTTCAACGCCGCGTTCAGCCTAAGAGCGCTGTGCTCCCCAGGGGTTATGTCAACCGTGGAGGAGCTTAGGTTTTGGTGGCGCAAGAATTAACTGACAATCCCTTCGAAGTTTCGGGAAGCGATTCCTTCGGTGTTCCCGCCGACGGCTCGAACACTGCGTCCGGCACTTCGAGCCCAGTGGCGGAGGGCCGGGGCCCGGTGATCGATTCCGTCATCGAGTTGCCGGCGTCGTGGCGGCTGGAGCACGGCGATACGCTGCAAAATCCGCGCGCCGCTTTTCGGTTGGTGGGTCCCCGAGGCGCGCCCGTGGTCGCGGTGTTGGGCGGCATATCCGCGCACCGCTATCTCATCGGCCCGGAAGGTTGGTGGCCGGCCATGATCGGTGCGAACCTGGGAGTCGATACCACGCGGTTTCGCGTACTCGGCATTGATTACTTGGGCGGTTGGGGGTCGAGTTCGACGCCGGATGGCGGGTCGGCGTTTCCGCCGGTCAGCTCCTTCGATCAGGCCGAGGTGCTGCGTCATGTGATCGCGCACTTGGGCTTGAATTCACTGCATGCCATCGTCGGCGCGTCCTACGGCGGCATGGTGGCCTTGAGTTTTGCGGCGCGACATGCCGCGTTGGTGAACCGCATCGTGATCGTGAGTGCCGCCGACCGGGCGCAAGTGCTGTCCACGGCGTGGCGCAGCGTGCAACGGCAAATCGTCCGCGAGGCCATTGCCCGTGGCGACGGTGCTGCCGGCCTCAAGCTCGCGCGTGCCTTGGCCATGACCACCTATCGCAGTCAGATCGAGTTCGCGACGCGCTTCGACGGACCGCCGGTGCGGGACGCGGAGCGATTTCGCTTTCCGGTCGAGGGCTATATATTCGCGCGCGGCGACGACTACGTGCAGAAATATCGAGCCGAGTCGTTTCTTGCCTTGAGCGAATCCATCGATCTGCACCAGATGGACGCGGGGCAGGTGCACACACCCGCCACGCTCATCGCCGTGCGCGAGGATCAATTGGTCCCGTTCAACGACATGCAGGCCCTGGCCGCGCGTCTCGCCGGCCCCAAGCGGCTGGTCGAGATCAATTCCATGTTTGGCCACGACGCGTTCTTGAAAGAGAGCGCGTTGCTCAATCCCATTTTAAGAGATGCCCTCGCGGAGAAGACGACATGAGCAAAGACACCCACGGCAAGAAAAACATCGCCACGCGTTCGGTGCGCGCGGGACTGGAATCGGACGCACAGCACGGTTCAGTGGTGCCGCCCATTTACCTGTCGACGAATTTTGCCTTCAAAGGCTACCGTCAGCCGCGCAAGTATGACTACACTCGTTCGGGCAATCCGACGCGCGACCAACTTGCCGGAGCGCTCGCGGATTTGGAGGGCGGCGCCGGAGCGGTGGTGACCTGCACCGGTCTCGCGGCCGTCACGTTGATACTCGCGACCCTGCCGGCCGGCGCGCGAGTGGTGGCGCCTTTCGATTGCTACGGCGGTACTTATCGTTTGCTGGCGGCGCTGGAAAAGAAGGGCGGTCTGGTCGTCGACTTCATGGACCAGAGCGATGCCGCCGCGCTCGCCAAGTCGCTCGAGCGCAAGCCGGCGCTGGTGTGGATCGAAACGCCCAGCAACCCGCTGCTGCGGATCGTGGACATTCGTGCCATCGCCGACGCCTCGCATGCGGCCGGTGCACTGGTGGTGGTGGATAACACGTTTCTTTCGCCGGTGTGGCAGCAACCGCTGGCGCTCGGCGCCGATCTGGTGCTGCATTCGACCACCAAATACTTGAACGGACACAGCGACGTGGTGGGAGGCGCGGTAGTCGCGGCGACCGCCGAGCTTACCCAGAATCTCGCCTGGTGGGCAAACGCCATCGGCGTCACCGGTGCGCCCTTCGACAGCTTCATGACCCTGCGCGGGGTGCGTACGCTGCATGCGCGAACTCGCGTGCATGCCGAGAATACGCTGGCTGTGGTGGAGGCATTGAACGGCCACGCCGCTGTGCAGCAGGTCTTCTATCCCGGCCTCGCCACCCATCCGGGTCACGACTTGGCCAGGCGTCAGCAGAGCGGCTTCGGCGCCATGCTGAGTTTCGAGCTCAAGGGCGGCGAACCGGCCGTTGAAGCGTTTCTAGCGGGGCTCGAGTGCTTTACGCTGGCCGAATCGCTCGGCGGCGTCGAAAGCTTGATCGCGCACCCCACCACCATGACCCATGCCGGTATGGATGAGGCGGCTCGGCTGCGCGCCGGCATCCACCCGGGGTTGCTGCGAGTGTCGGTGGGAATCGAGGATCCCGCGGACCTCGTCGCCGATCTAGCGGCAGCGCTCGAACGTGCGGGCGCCGCCACGCCTGACGTCGCCACGTCAAGCGCCACGGCGGTCCGCTACGCAAGTCGTTAGCGGGGGGCGTCGCTACGCGCCGCGACGCCGTTAAAGCGCAGCCAGCACCGCATCGCCGGCCTGCCGCGACGACACCGGCGTGATACCGGGCTTGACGAGGTCGGCGGGCAGAGCGCCCGACACCACGGCCTTCGATACAGCGGCTTCCAAGGCGGCCGCCTCGGTTTCCAACTTCAGCGAGTAGCGCAGCAATAGGGCGGCGCTCAAAATGGCGGCATAAGGGTTTGCAATGCCGCGGCCGGCGATGTCGGGCGCGGAACCGTGGATGGGTTCGAACAATCCGCCGCGTCCCTCGGCGCCGAGAGAAGCTGACGGCAATATCCCCATCGAGCCCGCCAGCATGGACGCCTCGTCGGTGAGAATGTCGCCGAACATGTTTTCGGTGACGATGACGTCGAAATCTCGCGGCCGCCGGAGCAGGTGCATGGCTGCGGCATCCACCAGCATGTGTTCGAAGCTCACCACGGGAAATTCTTCGGGCAGTATGCGTTCGACTACGGAGCGCCACAGTCTGGAGGTTTCGAGAACGTTGGCTTTGTCGACGGAGGTCAATTTGCGGCGGCGCGCGAGCGCCAGGTGCGCCGCCAGTCGCACCACCCGCTCGATCTCCATGACGCTGTAGCGGCACACATCGACGGCTTCCGTGGCGGTGCGCTGCTTCTCGCCGAAATAAATGCCGCCGGTCAATTCACGCACCACCATGATGTCGACGCCGTGCAGCAGTTCGGCTTTGATGGGCGATGCGTCCAACACGGCAGGATGCGGGACCACCGGACGCAGATTGGCGAAAAGGCCCAGCGCTTTGCGAAGCGCCAGGAGCCCCTGTTCGGGGCGCACTTTGGCGCCGGGGTCGGACCACTTGGGACCGCCGACCGCTCCCAACAGCACGGCATCGGCCCGCTGGCACAGCGCGAGGGTGGCGGGGGGCAGCGCCTCACCCGTGGCATCGATGGCCGCGCCGCCCATGAGCGCAGGCTCGAAGCGGAACGAATGACCGAATTTCGTCGCCACCCGCTCGAGCGCCCGCACCGCCTCTGCGGTGACCTCGCCGCCGATGCCATCGCCGGCCAGCACCGCGATGGTGGCGTTCACCATGTGCGCGCTCTTTCGTAACCTTCGATGTCGGCCAATTTGCTGCGCAGATAACCGAGTTCGTCGATGCCGTTCAACAGGCAATGACGGGCGAAGGCCTCGATCGGAAACGTGGTCGCGAAGCCCGTGGGCAGCGTCAAACGACAGGCGGCCAGATCGATGTCGATGTCTGCGCCCGGATGATTCAACAGCCATTGCGCCGTGTCTTCGTCCACGGTGATGGGCAGCAAGCCGTTCTTCAGGGCATTGCTTTTGAAAATGTCGGCGATCTCGGTGCTGATGACCGCCCGAATGCCGTAATCGAGCAGCGCCCACGGGGCATGCTCGCGCGACGAACCGCAGCCGAAATTGCGTCCGGCCACCAGCACTTGGCAGCCGCGCGCCTCAGGCTGGTTCAATACGAACTTCGGGTTCGCAGTGCCGTCGGCCAAATAGCGCCAATCCGCGAACAGCTGCTTGCCCAGCCCTTCCTTGGTGGTGGTGGTCAGAAATCTCGCGGGAATGATTTGATCGGTGTCGACATTGGTGGAAGCAAGGACCACGGTCCTGGATTGCACTCGCTCGAGCGGCTCCATTACAACAACTCCCGCGGGTCGGCGATTTTGCCCTGCACGGCGCTGGCGGCGGCAGTCATGGGACTCACCAACAAGGTACGCGCACCCACCCCTTGCCGCCCTTCAAAATTTCGATTGCTGGTGCTGACGGAATACTGGCCCGCGCCCACCGTATCGCCATTCATCCCCAAACACATCGAACAGCCCGACTCGCGCCAATCGGCGCCGGCGTCCTTGAATATCTGCGCCAGGCCCAGGGTCTCGGCGTCCCGCTTGATTTGCTGCGAACCCGGCACGATGAGCAGCTTCACCCCGGCCGCCACCTTGCGTCCCTTCAGGATTCGCGCCGCGGCCTGCAAGTCCTCCAGCCGGCCGTTGGTGCAGCTGCCGATGAACACCACGTCGACGCGTTTGCCCAGCATGACATCGCCGCCATGGAAGCCCATGTAGCTGAGCGCCTTGTCATATACCGGGTCGCCGGTGATGGAGGGAATCGCGGCCGACAGCGGCATGACCATCCCCGGATTCGTGCCGTAGGTGATCATGGGCTCGAGCGTTGTCGCGTCGATGTCCACGGACGCATCGAACACCGCACCGGGGTCGGTAACGAAGTCGCGCCAGCGCGCCACGGATGCATCCCAATCCGAGCCCTTGGGAGCGCGAGGCTTGCTCGCCAGATACTCGAAGGTGGTCGCATCGGGCGCAATCATGCCGGCACGCGCGCCGGCCTCGATGGACATATTGCAGATGGTCATCCGTTCATCCATGGACAGGTCGCGAATGGTGGAGCCGCGATATTCGAACACGTAGCCGGTGCCGCCGGACACACCGATCCTACCGATGATGCTCAATATCAGGTCCTTGGCGGTCACGCCGGGGCGCAACTTTCCTTCCACGTTGATGGCGAAGGTCTTCGGCTTGCGCTGCAGCAGGCACTGCGTCGCGAATACATGGCCGACTTCCGTGGTGCCGATACCGAAGGCGAGGGCGCCGAAAGCTCCATGCGTGCTGGTGTGACTGTCGCCGCAGACGATGGTCATGCCGGGCTGGGTGCAGCCCAGTTCCGGGCTGATGACGTGCACGATGCCGCGGCGCGCATCGCGCATGTCGAACAGCTCCACCCCGAACTCCGCGGCGTTGCTCTCGAGCTGACGCACCTGCTTGGCGGCCGCGTCGACCTTGATGGGAACGTTGCCGAAGACCTGGTCGCTCGACGTGGGCGTCGAGTGGTCCATGGTCGCCAGCGTTCGGTCGGGACGCCGCACGGGCAGCTGCAGGGATTTCAATACGCTGAACGCCTGCGGCGAGGTGACCTCATGAATGAGATGCAAATCGATGTAGAGAACGGCGGGGGTCGCCGCCGTCTCGGGCACCACTTCGTGCGCGGTCCAAACCTTGTCGAATAGGGTACGAGCGCTCATGACTCTCCGTCAGGCCTTGCCGGATTCCAACCAGGGCATGCGGGCGCGTAGCTGGGCACCGACCTTTTCGATGGAATGCGAGAGATCGGCCTTGAGCAGCTTGGAATACTTCTTGCGGCCGGTCTTGGTCTCCGAAATCCACTGACGCGCGAATTTTCCTTGTTGAATTTCAGCCAGGATCTTTTTCATCTCCTTCTTGGTGCCCTTGTTGACGATGCGCGGTCCGCGCGTCAAATCGCCGTATTTGGCCGTCTCGCTGATGAAGCGGTGCATCTTGGTGATGCCGCCCTCATGCAGCAGGTCGACGATCAATTTGAGCTCGTGCAAGCACTCGTAGTAAGCCACCGCGGGCTGGTATCCCGCTTCGACCAGGGTCTCGTAGCCTTTGACCACCAGTTCCGTGGCACCGCCGCACAACACGGCCTGCTCGCCGAACAAATCCGTCTCGGTTTCCTCGGCGAACGTGGTCTCCAACACGCCGCCGCGCGTGCCGCCGATGCCGTCCGCGTAGGCCAGCGCGTTGGCTTTGGCACGCTTGGACGGATTCTGGGCAACGGCAATCAAACAGGGGACGCCGCGGCCCTGTTGGTATTGACGGCGCACCAGGTCGCCGGGGCCTTTGGGAGCGATCAACACCACGTCCAAATCCTTGCGCGGCTTGATTTGCTTGAAGTGAACATTGAAGCCGTGCGCGAACAGCAACGTCGAGCCTTTCTCGAAGTCCGCCTTGAGTTCATCGTACAACGCCTTCTGGGTCATGTCGGGAACCAGCATGGCCACCAATTGTGCGCCTTTGATGGCGGCCTTGGGCTCCATGACTTTCAGGCCGTCTTTCTGCGCCTTGGTCCAGCTATCGCCCTTGCGCACGCCCACCACGACGTCGAATCCGCTGTCGTGCAAGTTGAGCGCGTGCGCCCGGCCCTGGCTTCCATAGCCGAGTACGGCGATGCGTGCCCCGCGCAGTGCTTTCTTGTCGACGTCTTTTTGCGAATACAAACGCATGGTGTGCTCCTGATGAATCCAGTCCAAAATTTAGAAATGGGATACCGTAAAAATGCAAGACCCCGCCTCCAAGACTTTGCAGCCTGAGCGGGGTCGTTTGAGATGAAAATAGCGCAACGCCCTGTTAACTAGCCGTAAATAGCAACACATAATCTCTTATGATGCAAGGCCCGCAAGGCCCCCGTGTCATACTTTGAGGCCGCACGCCGAGATGCCACCATGACCGCCGAAAACATGAGTTCGATTCCGCTTTGGTTGTTGTACGACGATGAAATCGACGCGTGGCGCGCGGCGCGTTCACCGTTCATCAAATCGTGGTTGAGCGAGCATAATTTCAAGGGCGAAAAGCATCGCGTGCTGCTGATGCCGGATTCGAACGGTGGCCTGGAAATGGCGGTGGGCGGTCTCGGCAAGCGTCAAGGGGGGCTATCGCTTTGGCATGCCGCCGGATTTGCCGAACGTCTGCCGGCGCGCCGTTTCCGCCTCGCGCAGCCATGGAGCGACGCCGAAGCGACCCAACTGAGCTTGGGATTCGTCTACGGTGCATACCGATTCGAACGGTATCGACCCGGTAAGGCCGAGCGCGCCGCGAGCGTCGAGGCGCCCGCGAATGCGGATCAGCACTTCGTCGCCATGGCCGCGGAGTCCTTGAAAATGGCGCGCGACTTGATCAATACGCCCGCCGGCGACATGGGACCGGTGGAATTGGCCGCGGCGGCGCGGCAATTGGCCGACCGTCACCGGGCCGACTATCGCGAATGGGTGGGAGAGGATTTGCTCACCGCCAAGTTTCCCGCAATCCATGCGGTGGGGCGCGCCAGCGCTTCGGCTCCGCGGCTGGTGGACATTCGGTGGTCGCCGCGCGACGGTGAAAACTTGCCGCGCCTGACCCTGGTCGGCAAAGGCGTGTGCTTCGACACCGGCGGCCTGGACATCAAGCCCAGTTCGGGCATGGCGCTGATGAAAAAAGACATGGGCGGCGCCGCAGTGGCCCTGTCGCTCGCGAACATGCTCATGCGCGCGAAAATCGGCGCGCGGTTGCGCGTGCTCGTGCCCGCCGTCGAGAACTCCATCGGCGGCAACGCTTATCGGCCCGGCGACGTGCTCGAGACACGCAAGGGTTTGACGGTCGAGGTGGGCAACACCGATGCCGAAGGTCGCCTGGTGCTGTGCGACGCGCTGGCCCTGGCCGATTCCGAGCGGCCCGACCTCATCATCGACTTCGCCACCCTGACCGGCGCGGCGCGGGTGGCCTTGGGACCCGAGTTGCCCGCCCTGTTCGGCAGCGACGAGACGATGGTGAACGATCTCGCGCGCATCGCGGCGGCCGAGCACGATCCGCTGTGGCCCATGCCGCTGTGGACCGGCTACGACGACGAGCTCGGCAGCAAGATTGCGGATTTGAACAATGTGGCGCCTTCGGGTTTCGCCGGCGCGATTTTCGGCGCGCTGTTCCTCAAACGCTTCGTCACCGAAACGCCGAATTGGATGCACATCGATTTGTATGGGTGGAATCCGAAAGAACGTCCCGGCCGTGGCGTCGGCGCCGAAGCGCATGCGGTGCGCGGCGTATATCGCTACCTGGCGGAGCGTTACGGGGTCGGCTCGGACACGTAAGCTCAAGCCGTGGCGGCGGCTCGGCCTCGTGACAGGCCAGCCTCGCGACGACGTCCGGCTTCGCGACGGGTCAGTCTCGTGAAGGGGCGGCTTCGCGACCGGTCGGCCTCGTGACGGGGCGACCTCGCGACGGGCCGAGGCACGAATTTACGTTGCACTAGGGCAACGCGGGTGTTTATGCTCGGCGCCCCATTCATACCCAACAACCCACTTTTTCCCAACATCTTCCCAACATCCACCTCAAGTCCAGGAACATGACAAGAACGCCAAAATCCGTCGATACCCGTGCTCACTCGCGTTTGGTCGTAGAAGGAGTCAAGCAGGCGCCGGCGCGCGCCATGCTGCATGCGGTGGGCTTCACGGAGGCCGACTTCAAGAAGCCGCAGGTGGGCATTGCATCCACCTGGAGTAACTTGACGCCCTGCAACATGCACATCGATGTGCTGGCGCGGTTGGCGGCGGCCGGGGTCGAGGCAGCGGGCGCCAAGGCCGTGACGTTCGCCACCATCACGGTCTCGGACGGCATCTCCATGGGGACGCCCGGCATGCGCTACTCCCTGGTCTCCCGCGAGGTCATCGCCGATTCCATCGAGACGGTGGTGGGAGCGCAGGGATTCGACGGGGTCATCGCCTTCGGCGGCTGCGATAAGAACATGCCGGGATGCCTCATGGCGCTGGCGCGGCTCGACCGACCTGCGGTTTTTGTTTACGGCGGCACCATTCGCCCGGGTGCCGACCAGCGCGACGTGGTGTCGGTATTCGAGGCGGTCGGTGGTTATGCGCAAGGCACCGTGTCGGAAAAGCAGCTCAAGTTCGTCGAACGAACCGCCATTCCCGGCCCGGGATCCTGCGCGGGAATGTACACGGCGAATACCATGGCGTCGGCAATCGAAGCCATGGGCATGAGCCTGCCCAACAGTTCCGCACAGGACGCGATTTCGGATCACAAGCGCGACGACTGCACCCGCGCCGGCGCCGCCGTGGTCAATCTCATCAAGCTGGGACTGCGGCCGCTGCAGATCATGACGCGCAAGGCATTCGAGAATGCGATTACGGTTTGCATCGCGCTCGGCGGTTCGACCAATGCCGTGCTGCATCTGTTGGCCATCGCCTCATCGGCCGGCGTGAAGTTGCGGCTCGACGATTTCACCCGTCTGGGGAAGCGCGTTCCGGTGCTGGCGGATCTGCGCCCCAGCGGTCGCTATTCCATGTCGGAGTTGGTTGCCATCGGCGGGATTCAACCGTTGATGAAGACGCTGCTCGACGCCGGATTGCTGCACGGCGATTGCCTCACCGTAACGGGCAAGACGCTGGCGGAGAATCTACGGGACGTCGAGCCCTACCCGGACGGCCAGGCCATCGTGCGGCCGCTGCGCGATCCCATCAAGAAAAATAGCCACTTGGTCATCCTCTACGGCAACCTTGCGCCGGACGGCGCCGTTGCAAAAATTACAGGGAAGGAAGGACTGAGCTTCAAGGGAAGGGCGCGGGTGTTCAATTCCGAGGAGGCCTCGCTCGAGGGCATCTTGGGAGGCAAGGTCAAAGCGGGCGACGTGGTGGTCATTCGTTATGAAGGACCGAAGGGCGGCCCGGGCATGCGCGAGATGCTGAGTCCCACCGGCGCCATCATCGGCAAGGGCTTGGGCGCCGAGGTGGCGCTCATCACCGACGGCCGATTTTCCGGGGGCAGCCACGGTTTCGTGGTGGGTCACGTGACGCCCGAAGCCGCGGTGGGCGGACCGTTGGCCCTGGTCGCGACAGGCGACGAGATTACGATTGATGCAGAGCGTCGAGAAATCACTTTGCACGTGAGCGCCGCGGAACTGAAGCGTCGCCGCAAGACTTGGAAGCCGCCGACGCCCTATGCGCGACGCGGCGCATTGGCCAAGTATTCAAAGACGGTTAGCAGCGCTTCTCTTGGCGCTGTAACCGACTTGGAGTAAGTCAACTGGCGCTTGCAGTGCGGGCGGGATATGTGTCAGTCTCTTTACTCACCGAAGGGAACTCATGAAGGGACGCCGCTGAACAAATTCTTCGGCGTGAGTTCGGAACGCGTGTAGCGGGCGCGCGTGCTGACGCGCAGAGCAGGACGCGTCGACGATGTGCGCAGCAAGCGTGTACCGTGGTCGTGCGCATAGTGCACTTTAGAGAACGTAGGGGTAGGGTCGCAACCAGACTTATGTATAAATACGAAGAACCATCAATGTTTTCGGGCAAGCGGGGCGTCGCCCTTCTTGTCGTCATTCTTTTGCACGTAGTCGTAGGTTGGGCATTTTATACCGGCCTGGCGAGTCGTCTGGCACAGACCATCATTCCGCCGGTGGAAATCGCCCAGATCGACAAACCCAAAGACGTCGACAAACCGCCACCGCCTCCCCCCAAACTCGAAGAAATCAAGCCGTACGTTCCGCCTCCCGAATTCGTCGATATTCAAGCGCCGCAGGAACAAACCAATGCCATCGCGGTGGTCACCCAGACCCAACCGGTGGCACAAGCGCCGGTGGTCCAAGCGCCGCCGCCCGCGCCCAAAGCAAGCACCAGCATCAAGATGGATCCGAAGCATCCGCTAAAGATCGGTGAGGAATACTATCCGGACGCCTCCAAGCGCGCGAACGAAGAGGGTCGGTGTACCGTGCAGGTGACTGTCTCCGCCGACGGGCGCATCACCAGCGAGACCATCCAAACGAGTTCGGGTTTCCCGCGTCTCGATGAGGCCTGTCTGAAGGGCGTGCACGGGCAGCGGGTCATTCCGGCCACCGAAGAGGGCAAGCCGGTGGAGAAAACCGTTTCGATTCCCATTGTTTGGAAACTCACGAATAAGTAGCGCTCGACCAGGGCGGAATTTCGTCTTAAATTTTTTTGGCTCTTCAATTTAACTCGTCTACGTAGAGGAAATCGGTCCATGTCAGAGACTACCGTTGAAAATCCGTTTGGCCTTGGTGCGCTTATCCAGCAGGGTGACTTGGTCGCAAGGTCGACGCTGGTTATTTTGTTGATCATGTCGTTGCTCACGTGGTTCATCATGATCACGAAATTCTTCGATCAACGGCGGCAGCGCTTGCAAGCGATCGAAGCCGAGAAGGAATTCTGGAACTCGGGAAGCTTGACCGATGCGCTGGTGAAATTGAAGGGCACGTCCAACCCGTTTCGCGCACTCGCCGAAACCGGTAAACAGGCCTATGAATATCACGAGGTCAACAAGGCGCGTCTGTCGGGCGCCATCGGCACCAGCGAATGGATCACCGAGTCCCTGACTCGCACCTCCGATTCCATCATCGGCCGCATGCAGGCCGGCTTGCCGGTACTGGCATCTGTGGGATCCACCGCTCCCTTCGTCGGACTGTTCGGCACGGTGTGGGGCATCTACCACGCCTTGATCGCGATCAGCGCCTCCGGATCGGCGTCCATCGAAAAGGTGGCCGGCCCCGTCGGCGAGGCCTTGATCATGACCGCCATCGGTCTGTTCGTCGCCGTGCCCGCGGTGTTGGGCTACAACGTGCTCCTGCGCCGCAACAAGAATCTGCAAGAGGCCGTCAGCCACTTCACGCACGAGCTGCACGCGTACCTGATCTCCGGCGCCAAGATGGGCTTGGGCATGGAGAAGGCGCCGTCGCCGGCCGTCAAGCCCAGCCCCGCTGCCGCACGCTAGGAGTTTACGCCCATGGCGATGAGTTCTAGCGGAACCGAAGGCGATGTGCTCTCGGACATCAACGTGACGCCGCTCGTGGACGTCATGTTGGTGCTCTTGATCATCTTCATCATTACGGTTCCGGTTGCCTTGAAAGAGATCAAGGTCAATCTGCCGAAGGCGAGCAACCTGCCCACGCAGACCAAGCCCGAGGACGTAACGATTGCCGTCGACAAGTCAGGCGGCATTTATTGGAACACCAAATTGCTGCCGGGTCAGGATGCGTTGCTTACCGAGCTCCGGACGGCGGCACGCCTGGAACCCCAACCCGAAGTACACATTCGGGGCGATAGCGATGCGCGTTACATGTATGTCGGTCAGGTGCTCGTGGCCGCGCAGAAAATCGGCATCCGTAAAGTGGCCTTTTTGACTACACCCCTTCACCCTGGCGATGCCCCTTAGGAGATATTGAAATGGCGATGGCTGTAGGCAGTGGCGAGGGTCAGTCGTTTACCGATATCAACATGACGCCGTTGATCGACGTCATGTTGGTGTTGCTCATTATCTTCATCATTTCGCTTCCCCCGGTGACCCACGCGGTCAAGATCGACAACCCATTACCGCCGCCGCCGAATTTCGTGCCGCCTCCGCCGCCGGAGATCGTCAACTTGTCCATCGACTTCGATGGCACGCTGTCGTGGAACGGTTCTCCGGTGGACCGCACGACCATGCAAGGCTACATCAGCCAAGAGGCTCCGAAGGATCCGCAGCCGGAAGTGCATATCAGCGTCGACAAGTTCGCCAAATACGAAAAGGTGGCTCAGACCTTGGCCGACTTGCAGAGCCGCGGGCTGAAGAAGATCGGATTCGTCAATAACGATTTGTTCTAAATAGTCCGATCCGGGCACAGTCCCTATTCTGGCGGCGCGTCAATCCTGACGCGCCGTTCGTTTGGGCGAAGCGCGTACAAAACAAATTCGAAATTTCAGGTTGCGAGGTTAGTTATGATTCATTCCACTCCGAACGTTCGACCCAGCATCTTCCTTGGCATGATGCTTGCGGTTGCGAGCTTTGCCGTGACGCAAGCCTCGCTGGCGGCCGACAAGCCCAAGGAACAGCAGATCAGCCGCGTCATCGCCAAGGAAATGACGGCCGCTCAGAAGGCGCTGCAGGCGAGTCAGTGGCAAGAAGCGCTCAAGAATCTGGATGCCGCCGAACAGAAGTCCGGTTTGACGCCTTTCGACAAGAAAACCATTCTCGACTTCAAGGGTTTCGCCAACGTCCGCCTCAACAAACTGAAAGAGGCGGAGCAGGACTACGAGCAGGCGCTTGCCACGGGGCAATACAGTCCCGAGGACGCCGCGAAGACCACGCGCATGCTGTTTCGCTTGAGCGCCGGCAATCAGCAATATGCAAAAGCCCTCGAGTATGGCAAGCAGGTAGCGGAGGCCGGAGGCGCCAACACCGACGACCTTGCCGTCATGAGCCAAATTTTCTACTTGCAGAAGGACTGCAAGAGTTCGGGAGTCTGGGCCGATAAGGCCATCGCCTCTGCGCACAAGGCGGGAGAGGCGCCGAAGGAAAACCTGTTCCAGTTCAAACTGCAATGCGCGTCCGACGCCGGCGATAACGCCGCCATGGCCTCGGTGCTGGTCGATCTCATCAAGCTCACCAACAAGACCAATTATTGGAATACCTTGCTGCGTATCGAGCGCCAGGAAGAGCGCGACGATCACAATCTGTTGATGGTCTATCGAGTCATGTACGACACGAATTCCATGACCGCGGGCTCGGACTTCATGGAAATGGCGCAGCTCTTGGGCGACGCGGCACTGCCCGGCGAAGCACAAATGGTTATCGAGAAAGCGACTGCGGGCGGTCTGTTCACCGAACAAAAGGACAAGGATCGCGCCGCGCGCCTGGCCGGTTCGCTGAAGCCGCGCGCCGACGCCGACAAAAAGGATGCGGCGAAGTTCGATGCGGAAGCAGCCAAGAATCCGGCCGGCGAGCTCGATGTAAAGTCGGGCGAAGTCTTTTATGGTTCCGGTGATTATCAGAGTGCCGTAACCGCCATCAATCGCGGCATCCAGAAGGGCCAGATAAAGCACGCGGACGAGGCGTATGTGTATCTGGGCCGTTCCCAAGTTGCATTGAAGAATACGGCGGACGCCAAGAAAGCGTTCGTCGGCTTGAAGACGGTGCCGAACATCAGTCCGCGAGTATTGAAGCTCTGGGAGCTGTACTCGGAGAAACTCGGCTCAACATAGGCCCGTAGTAGGCCCGGCCCGTAGGCCCCAAGGCCTCGGGCGTCACATTTTTTGAAGGAGCAGGGCAATGACCATCAAAGTCGGCGACAAAATGCCTGAGGGTAAATTCACCAGAATGACCAAGGATGGTCCCAAGAAGATCACGACTGACGAGTTGTTCAAAGATAAGACCGTGGTTTTTTTCTCGGTGCCGGGAGCCTTCACTCCCACCTGCGATGCCAAGCATTTGCCTGGCTTCGTCGAGCTCGCGGACGAGATCAAAAAGAAGGGCGTGGACACCATCGCTTGTACCGCGGTCAACGACGTGTTCGTCATGAACGCGTGGGGTAAATCGGGGGGAGTCGGCGACAAGATTTTGATGCTGGCCGACGGGAACGCGGAATATGCCAAGGCGCTGGGGCTCGAGCTGGACGCCACCGGGTATGGCATGGGTGTTCGCGGCCAGCGCTTCGCCATCATCGCAAAAGATGGCGTGGCGACGCATGTGAACGTCGAGGGCCCCGGTGAATTCAAGGTCTCTGCAGCCGACTACCTATTGAAGCAATTGTAGCTGCGGCGCGATTAGTTTGCGGCGCGATTTACTGGCCTTGCGCAGCGCTCCGCCGGTATTTGGCGTCGCGGAGGCTGAGCGCATAGCACGCGATGTGTACGGCGTGGCCGTTTCGGTGCGGCCGCTATCGGGCGAGCGTGACTGCAATTTTCATCTGCGCACCGCCGAAGCGCGTGAATATGTGTTGAAAATCGTGGACGGCGCCGCCGATCCACAAACCACCGACTGCCAGGTCAGTGTGTTGCGTCACCTGGCCGAGCAGGACCCCTCATTGCCGGTCCCCAGAATTTTCGCCACCCAAACCGGCGCCGATCTCGGGCGGGTCGAACAGGACAGCTGCAGCTACGCGACTTGCCTCATGGGGTACCTACCGGGACAGTTGCTTGCGGACGTCACCCTCGAGCCATCGCTGCTGGTGAACGCGGGAGAGACGCTGGCCCGAGTCGATCGTGGGTTGCAGGGGTTCTTCCATCCGGCGTTGGCGCAGCGCATCGCTTGGGATGTACGCCGGCTACCCGAGCTCATCGAGTTTGCCTCTTACATCGAGGCTGCGGACGTCAGGCGCAATGTCGAGAGCGTGTTCGGTGTTCTGAAGGAACGACTATCGGCGTTGCGCGCACTGCGCAGTCAGGCAATCCATGGTGATTGTCACGCCGGCAACTTGCTGGTCGATGCCGCCGCCGATGCGGTATGCGGGGTTCTGGATTTCGGCGACATGATCCATGCGCCGTTGATCTTGGAGCCGGCTGTGGCCATGTCCGAGCTGCTCACGCATGCGCTGACCCCGCCCGATGAGTTGTCGCCGCTGCTCGAAGGTTACGCACGCGTTCGCCCGCTCGAAGCGGCCGATATCGCGGTGCTGTTCGATCTCATTACCGCCCGGCAGGCGGTAACCATTCTGTTGCACGCGTGGCGCGGCCGCCATGACGGCAACGGCGCTCGCGTGCTCGACAAAGGCGCCGCCAATGCCGCCTCGTCTCTGGATGAATTGCTGACCTTGGGGCGCGCGGCATTGACCGGGGAATGGCACCATGCCGCGCGGATCTCGACCCCACACACCTTCTTGGGCAGCGCCGATACCTTGCCGGGCAGTCGGGAAACCCCATCGTCCGCGGCGGTGAATCTCAGCCGCCGCCATCGATTAATGGGCGCCGGTGCCGAATTGTTCTATGAGAAGCCCCTGCACCTCGTGCGCGGCGCGGGGGTTTGGCTGTATGACCCGTCAGGACATGCCTATCTCGACGTGTACAACAACGTACCGCACGTCGGGCACAGCCACCCGACGGTGGTGCGCGCCATTCAGCGACAGGCGGGGATACTCGTAACGCATACCCGATATCTGCACGAAAAGATTTTGCAGTACGCGGAGGAACTCACCGCGCGATGTCCGTCGCACCTCAATGCCTGCATCTTCGTCAATTCGGGCAGCGAGGCCAACGATGTTGCATGGCGCATGGCGCGGTTCGCCACCGGCCACCAAGGCGGCGCGGTCATGGCACACGCCTACCACGGGATCACCGATGCCGTGGCAGCGCTCACGCCCGGAGCCGGCCAACCGTCCGACCCGCGGGTGGTGACCTTTGCGCCGCCGCCTGCCGCACTGTCCGCCGGCGACACCCTGGATGCTACAGCCCTTGCCGCAGTCGCCGACGACGCGGATGTCGCATTACGCACCCTGGCAGCGCGCGGTTTCGCTCCCGCGGCGTTTTTCATCGATTCGGCCCTGACCAGCAGCGGTATTTATGATCCGCCGCAGGCATGGCTCGCCACCGTGGCAGCGCGGGTGCGCGCAGCGGGCGGACTGGTCGTCGCCGACGAGGTGCAGTACGGCCTCGGCCGCTCGGGGTCGCACTTCTGGGGCTTCGAGAGACGCGGCCTCGCGCCGGATATCGTGACCCTGGGCAAGCCGGTTGGAAACGGCTACCCCATGGGCGTGGTCATTGCCGAACGGAAGCTGATCGAGGCCTTTCAGGCGAAATTCGGTTTCTTCTCGACCTTCGGCGGTAGCCCCGTCGCCGCCGCTGCCGGGCTCGCGGTCTTGGAAGTTCTCGACCGCGAGCAACTGGTCGCCAACGCGCGGACCACCGGCGAGTACTTACGGCAACGCTTGGAAGCCCTATCGGCGCGGCACCAGTGCCTGGGCCGTGTGCGCGGAACCGGCCTGTTACTTGGGCTCGAAGTCCTCGGGCCGGATGCGCATGTGGTCAAAAAACGCACCAAGGAAATCGTGAACGCCCTCGCGTCCCGGGCCCGCGTGCTCATCGGCACCGAAGGGCCCATGGCCAACATTCTGAAACTGCGGCCGCCGATGCCCTTTCTGCCCGAGCACGCCGACTTGCTCGTGCAGGCCATCGGCGCAGCGGCGGCGCATATAGAGTCGCGCGAGGGCTAGGCGCCCCGGCTAGGTACCCACCCCCACCCCTAGAGGAGGGCTAGGGCTAGGTACCCACCAAGCGCTCGAGCTCGGGCAGGATCTGGAACAAATCGCCCACGAGTCCCACGTCCGCTACTTCGAAGATCGGCGCTTCGCCGTCCTTGTTGATGGCCACGATGGTGCGGGCGTCCTTGATACCGGTCAAATGCTGAATCGCACCCGAAATGCCGATGGCAATGTAAATCTCCGGTGAAATGATCTTTCCCGTTTGACCCACCTGCATCTCGTTGGGCGCATAGCCCGCGTCGACGGCGGCGCGCGACGCGCCGACGGCCGCGCCAATCTTGTCGGCAAGACTGAACAGCAATTTGAAGTTCTCGGCACTTCCCAACGCGCGGCCGCCCGACACCACACGCGATGCCGTCTGCAAATCGGGTCGATCGGTGCTTCCGGACTTGGCGCCCACATAGCGCGTGTGCGTGGGCAGGGAGACGTTCAGCGACTTCGATTCGACGCCCGCGGTGCCGCCGTTCGCTGCGGCTTCGAACGATGCGACCCGCACCGTTGCGACCAGCTTGCGCGCCGAATCGGCCTCGACGGTGATGATGGCATTGCCCGCATAGATGGGGCGGCGAAACCGGTAGGCGCTTTCCACGGCCATGAGGTCGCTCACCTGGGCAACGCCCAACAGCGCCGCGACGCGCGGCATGAGGTCTTTGCCGAAGCTGGTCGAGGGACCGAAAATATGGCTGTAGTCGGCCGCCAAAGCTGCAAGTTGCGGCGCGAAAAGTGCGGCAAGCGGATGTTCATTCTCGGGCCGGTCCACACGCAGCACCGACTTGACGCCGGCGACCGCCGCCGCCTGCGCCGCGACCGCCGCCGTATCCGCGCCGAACAAGGCGATGGTGATTTCGGCATCCGGAATCGTGGCCGCGCAGGTGACGCACTTGGCGGTGGCGGGATTCAAGGTCTTACCGTCATGCTCGCCGATTATCAGTACCTTATGCATTAGATCAAACCCTTCTTCTTGAGAACACCCACGAGTTCGGCAACGTCCTTGACCATGACGCCTTTCTGGCGCTGGGCGGGCGGCTCGGTTTTCACGGTCTTGAGGGATTGCCCGGTGCTGATGCCCAGCGCGTCGAGCGAAGTCACGTCCAACGGTTTCTTCTTGGCCTTCATGATGTCCGGCAATTTGACGTAGCGCGGCTCGTTCAGCCGTAGATCGACCGTGATCACCGCCGGGAGATCCACTTCGATGGTCTCCAAGCCGGCATCTATCTCGCGCGTCACCGCCACCTTATCGCCGTTGATTTCCAGCTTGGATGCGTACGTTGCCTGGGGCCGTTCCCAGATGGCGGCCAACATTTGCCCAGTCTGATTCGCGTCGTCGTCGATGGCCTGCTTGCCCAGAAGGATGAGGTCGGGATTTTCTTTCTTCGCCAAAGCGAGAAAAGTCTGCGCCGCGGCCAACGGTTCGACCGGCGCGTCGGTCTGTACCAATATCGCGCGATCAGCGCCCATGGCCAACGCGGTACGGAGCTGCTGCTGGGTGTCGGCCACGCCGATACTGACGGCAACCACCTCGATGTTGCCGAGCCGCTCCTTGATGCGCAGCGCCTCTTCGAGAGCGATCTCGTCGAACGGGTTTACGCTCATCTTGACACCGTCGAGCATCACGCCGCTGCCGTCGGGTTTGACGCGAATGCGCACGTTGTAATCCACGACGCGCTTGATACAAACCATGATCTTCTGCATGAGTCTCCTACACCTCGGCCTGTTGTTCCGAAAACGAAGTACTGATCTTAGCGGCGCACTGGCGCAGCTTGGGTAAAAATCGCTCGAGCCCGGATTTGAGCGGCACGGCCGATGCCAAAAAACGTACGGTGAGCACGGCCAACACGTCGTCCTGTGAAGTCACGGGCACGCTGACGCTCACTTCGTCCACCAGGCGTCGAGTGCGCGTTGCGGTGGCGTACCCTTGCGTCTGAATGTCGGTCAACATGCGCAGCAACTCCGCGCGCTGCACGCGCGCAGGCTTGTCTTCCTCCTTGTTCGAGCGCGCCAATATATCGATGAGGGCCTCACGCTGCGCAGTGGGACAAAATGCGAGGTATGCACGGCCCGCCGCGGAGGTCAGCAACGGCGCACGAAAGCCCGCGGAGGAACGCTCGACGGCGAGCGGAGTATCATGATCGGTGGTTTCACGCATGAGCATGGTCGTACCGGACAACGTGGCCACGGAAATGGGCCAAATTATTTCACGGCACAGTTCGTCGATAGTGGGTTTCGCGACCTGCGATACCCAGGCTTCGTCGTCGAAGCCCTCGCTCAAGCCGCGCACGCGAATGGTCAAGCGATAGCGGTCATCGGCAGCATCGCGAAACACGAAGCCGGCATTGCACAACGTTTCCAGAATTCGGTAGACGGTGGTCCGCGGCAGTCGTATTTCCTGGGAAACTTCTGACACCGTGGCGCCGTCGCGCAAATTCAGTACCGTCAGAGTGTCTAGGCCGCGCATCAGCGCGCGGATCGGGCGGGTGGATTCCATGAAACCTCGAATACTAGTGAGAGTAGGCGCTACGCCGTGCGCTACCAAATCATTTGGCGCGTGCGCTACCCTAATCATTTGGCGCGATAGTTTAAGTATAGCCGCTTCGATTGTCCACCTTGCGGACAACCCCCGACTGTATAAACTGATCTCGACATGAGTTATTTTTTCAAGCGTTTGGCTGGAGCAGTACCAACGCTATTCGTCATCATCACCGCTGCTTTTTTTCTGATGCGTGCGGCTCCCGGCGGACCCTTCGATCAAGAACAGGTCTTGCCGCCTGAAATCCTCGCCAATCTTCAAAGCGCTTATGGTCTGGATCTGCCGATTTGGGCTCAATACGGCCGCTATATCGGCGCCCTTGCGCACGGCGATTTCGGGCCCTCATTCAAGTACAAGGATTTTACCGTTACCGAGCTCATTGGCCAGGGCTTCCCGGTGACCCTGCAGATCGGCACCGTGGCTTTGATTCTTGCGTTGGCCTTAGGCATACCCGCGGGAGTGTTTGCAGCGCTCCGGCATAATTCGGTTGCCGACTACGCCACCATGTCGGTGGCCGTGGTCGGCATCGCCATTCCGTCCTTCGTCGTCTTACCGTTTCTCGGTCTGTTTTTCGGCATCTATTTGCATTGGCTGCCCGTCGCGGGCTGGGAACCGGGGTCGATTCGACATCTGGTGCTCCCCGTCATTGCGCTATTCCTGCCGCCGTTCGCCTACATCGCGCGGATGACGCGCGGCAGCATGCTCGAAGTCCTGCGCAGTCACTTCATCCGCACGGCTTTCGCCAAAGGTCTGCCGCTGCGCGTGGTGATATTGCGGCACGCGCTGCGCCCGGCCTTGCTGCCGGTGGCAAGTTATCTCGCTCCCGCGGTTGCTTCCATCATGACCGGTTCGCTGGTGGTGGAATCCATAGCCGGGCTGCCGGGCATCGGCCGCTACCTGGTGCAAGGCGCGCTGAATCGCGACTACACGCTGGTGATGGGGATGGTGATCATCTATTCCGCGTTGCTGATCGCCATGGGATTGGTCGTCGATCTGCTGTATGTATGGCTGGATCCGCGCATCAGGTTCGGCCGGTGAGCGCGGTCCATCGCCTGTGCTCGAACAGGGGCGCCGTCTGCGCACTCGGCATCATTTCCATGCTGATTGCGGCCGCGTTGATTGGACCCTGGTTCAATCCGAATGACATCGAAACGCTCGACTGGGCGCACGTGGCCGCTGCACCCGGTTTGATGGGCGCTCATTGGTTCGGCACCGACCGGCTTGGACGAGATCTGTTCGCGCGCACTCTGGAAGGAACCCGCGTTTCTTTGGCAGTGGGCTTGGTGGCCAGTGCCATCAGCCTGGGCGTGGGCATTGGCTATGGCGCCATCGCCGGCTATGCGGGCGGACGCACGGATCAGCTCATGATGCGCTTCATCGAAGTGCTGGGCGGTCTGCCCTTGATCTTCTTCGTCATATTCTTGACCGTCATCTTCGGCCGCAGCCAGTATCTGCTCTTCTTGACCATCGGTGCGGTGGGTTGGCTGACCATGGCTCGCATCGTGCGCGGCCAAACCTTGAGCATTCGGCAGCGCGAATACATCGAGGCGGCCGTCGCATCGGGTGCGAGTTCTTTCCGGATCATCGTCAAACACGTGATTCCGAACCTATGGGGCGCGGTGATCGTCTATGCGACCTTGACCGTGCCGCAGATGATTCTGTTCGAGAGTTTTCTGAGCTTCCTCGGCTTAGGCATACAAGAGCCTCATGCAAGCCTCGGTACGCTGATTGCGGAAGGCGCAGGTGAAATGGAGGCGGCGCCGTGGATACTGTTGGTGCCGGGCAGCCTTCTCGCCATTCTCCTGTTGTGCTTGAACATCCTGGGCGATGGTTTGCGCGATGCCCTGGACGTCAAGGAGCGCTAGATGATACCCACGTTGGCCATCGATCACTTGAGCGTGGATTTTCCGCAGCGTAGCGGGGCGATTGCCGGGGCGATTGCCGCGGTTCGCGAAGCAACCCTGACCGTGCAACCTGCCGAATGCGTGGGCATCGTCGGCGAATCCGGATCCGGGAAAACTCAGATGTTCATGGCCGCCATGGGCCTGCTCGCGGCGGACGCGCGCGCCGCGGGCAGCGTGCGCTTCGAAGGACAGGAAATCTTGGGCGCGACGCCCCGTGAGCTCAATCGTGTGCGCGGGTCGAAACTCACCATGATCTTTCAGGATCCGATGACCTCACTGACGCCGCACCTACGAATCGGCGTCCAGCTCGCCGAAGTGCTGGTCGGTCACCGGCATATGTCGTGGCATGACGCCGAGCGAGCCGCGCTGCGCGCATTGGAGCGCGTGCGGGTGCCCGAGCCGCAGCGCCGCTTGCGCCAATATCCGCATGAGTTGTCCGGTGGCATGCGGCAGCGCGTGATGATCGGCATGAGCTTGTTGTGCGAGCCCTCGCTGCTGATCGCGGACGAACCCACCACGGCGCTCGATGTGACCGTGCAAGGCCAAATCATCGAGCTGTTGCGCGCCATGCGTGAGCAGTCACGGACGGCCATCGTTCTCATCAGTCATGACCTGGGCGTGGTGGCCGGACTCGCAGACCGAATCGTGGTGATGTACGCCGGCCGGATGGTGGAATGCGGCGCAACGGCCGACATACTGCAGCGCGCCGAGCATCCGTACACCGCCGAATTGTTGAAATGCGTACCCGATCTGCTGCGGCCCCGGCTCGACCGCATGCCCAGTCTCGCCGGCCAGGCACCGAGTCCCTCGAGCGTCGAACAGGGATGCGCATTCGCACCGCGATGTCCGCGCGTGAGCGACAAATGCCGGGCCGAACGGCCGCTGCTTCGAGAAGCTCGCGCAGCGGCTCATCACGTGGCGTGTCACTACCCGGTATCGGCATGAGCCATCCGCTGCTCGAGGTGGAGAAGCTACGCGTTCAATTCGGTGCGTTTGCGGCCCTGCAGGATGTGACATTCGATTTGGCGCAGGGCGAGACCCTGGGATTGGTCGGCGAATCGGGATCCGGAAAGTCGACGCTGGCGCGGGCCATCCTGCGATTGATACCGGTGACGTCGGGATCGGTGCGTGTTCAGGGTGAGGACCTCTTGTCGAGCGGGGGCGCCGAGCTTCGCCGCCGGCGCCGTGACTTGCAGATCGTGTTTCAGGATGCCTTGGCCAGCTTGAACCCGCGCATGTCGATTGGCGATGCGCTGGCCGAGCCGCTCAAGATCTATGAGCCATCGCTGCAGAAGCGCGCGCGCGCGGCCCAGGTGGCTCTGATGCTGGAGAGAGTGGGGCTTTCGGCCGACATGGCGCGGCGCTATCCGCACGAGTTCAGCGGCGGTCAATGCCAACGAATCGGTATTGCCCGCGCCATGATGCTGCGACCGAAACTCCTGGTGTGCGATGAACCGGTAAGCTCCTTGGACGTGTCCATTCAGGGGCAGATCGTGAATCTGCTGGTCGACTTGCAGCGGGAATTTGCCACCGCCATGCTGTTCATCAGCCACAATCTCGCCGTGGTCCGGCATCTGAGCCATCGGATCCTGGTGATTTATCGGGGCAGGTTGGTGGAAGTGGCCGCCCGCGACACCTTGTTCGCGACGCCGGCGCACCCCTACACCCGGACCCTCCTGGGTCGGACGCCGGCCCAGGTGGACGAGCCGGCCGAGGCACCGGTGTCGGGGGGATGCGCATTCCACGATCGGTGCGCCTACGCCCAGGCGTCGTGTCTGCTGGCCATTCCGCCGCTGCAGGAGGTGTCTTCGGGGCATTTCGCCGCCTGCCACCGCTGGCGCGAGGTCGTGTATTCTTGACGCCATGAAACCTACCAACCAGGGAAACGTTCGGGCCAGCGCTGGGCTGGCGAACGTGCGTTATGAAATTCGCGGCAAGCTGGCCCGGCGGGCGCTCGATTTGGAGCGTATGGGCTACGACATCGTGTCGCTCAATATCGGCAACCCCTATGCGTTCGGGTTTCGCACGCCCGAGACCATGCGCCTGGCCATGATAGAGAACCTGCGCCACAGCGAGGGGTACGTCCATCAAAAGGGCATTTTCCCGGCGCGCGAAGCCGTGGTCATGCAACAACAGGAACGCGGCGTGAAGGGCGTGACCACGGAGGAAGTGTTCATCGGCAATGGCGTGAGCGAACTCATCGATCTTTCGCTGCGCGCGCTGTTGAATCCGGGCGACGAGGTTTTGGTACCGAGCCCCGACTACCCGCTTTGGAGTGCGGCCGTCACCCTCAATGCGGGACGTGCCGTTCACTACCCCTGCCACCCGGCACGCGGCTTCGTGCCGGATGCCGAAGAAATCGAAGCGCTCATCACCCGCCGCACCCGCGCCATCGTTGTCGTCAATCCAAACAATCCCACGGGCGCCGTATACCCGCGAGAGACCCTGACGGCGATCGCGCGGCTCGCCGAGAAACATCGGTTGGTCGTGCTGTCCGACGAAATCTACGATCAAATCCTGTACGACGGCGCTGAGTTCATACCCATGGCGACACTGGTGCACGGCACTCTGTGCTGCACCATGAGCGGACTTTCGAAGGTCTACAGGGCATGCGGCTATCGTGTGGGCTGGGCCGTGTTCTCGGGCGACGTCGAGAGCGCGAGCGACTATCTGGGCGGTCTCGAACTGCTGAGCTCCTTGCGATTGTGCAGCAACGTGGCGGGGCAGTGGGCGGTGCAGACGGCGCTCGGCGGCTATCAGAGTATCAAGGAATTGACGCGTCCCGGCGGCCGCCTGTACGAGTCGCGGCAAACCATTCTCGACAGCGTCGCGCGCAGTAAATATTTGCGCCTCGCGCGTCCCATGGGCGCTTTGTACGCGTTCGTCGAGGTTCGCAGTGATGTGTTGCCGGACTTCGACGATCAGCTATTCGCCTTGGAACTCCTGGAAAACAAGCATGTTCTGGTAGCCCCGGGCGTGAGCTTCAACGTGCCTTATAAGAATTGCTTTCGCATTACCAATCTCCCGGAATCCCAAGTGCTCGGCACCGTGTTCGCGCGCATCGAAGAACTGCTCGAGTCCAAAGCGGCGGCGGCGCCGGTGTCGGCACCGGTCTTGCAGGTCGTTGCCGCCGGCAAGACCTGAACTGAGCGCGCAATCCTTGGCGCGCGGCTTGTTCGATGCCGCCGGTGCGGGGCATACCATCCTGGCGCCGAATACCGAACTCGCGGCGGCGTTGTTCGATGCCGTGGAACGTATGCACGTCGAGGCCGGACACGACATCTGGCCGACGCCGCGTATCCGCGATTTCAGCGGTTGGCTCCGGGAACGGTACGGCGAACGCCAGCTGTTGGATGCCACGCTACCGCGAGTGTTGAGCGACATCGAAGAGCGCGAGCTGTGGCGGTCAGTGATCCTCGACAGTGAAGCCGGTCGAGAGTTTCTCGAGCCCACCGGCGCCGCGCGGGCGGCCCGGCGCGCCCGGCGCGCCATGGTCGAGTATGGCATTCCGTCAAAGGCGCTGGCCGAGTACGCCACGGACGAGTCGCACGCCTTGTTGGACTGGAATCGGCGGTTCGAGCAGCGCTGCAAAGACCTCAAATGTGTCGCGTCCGATCAGCTGCTGGATTGCACGTTGATGGATTCGCGGACCCTCGTCTGGACCGAAAGCCCGATCTGGCGCCCCGTGGCGCGGCGATGGCTGGAGAAGAACGGCACCGCCATGCTCCCGCCCGTCGAAGCGGCCGCTGCGGCCACTGGGGCCGCTAGGGCCGCTGCGGTCTCTGCGGCGATGCCGCGTCGATTGCAGGCGTCGTCGCCCGAAGCGGAGCTCGCGGCCGCCGCCGAATGGGCGCGCAGCAATTTGCAGTCGGACCCCGCGTTTCGCGCCTGGATTTGCATTCCCGATTTGAATCTGCGGCGCGCCGACGTACTCGACGCCTTCGACGCCGCATTGGCGCCGCACAGGTTTTCGCTGACCGCAGGCGAGGCCACGGCGCCCTACGCAGTGGCCGGCGGCACGCCGCTCAGCGGCTACGCGCCGGTGCGCGCCGCACTGAATGCACTGTCCGCCAGCGCAGGATCCATACCCTTCGAAGATTTCAGCGCGCTCTTGCGCATGCCCGAATTGCAAGCATCGTCGGCCGAAGCCGGAGCTGCGGCAACCTTGGACGTGGTGTTGCGCAGTCGCGGGCCCAACGAAGCCGACATCAACGAATGGTTGCGACTGTCACGCTATTTGTCGCATGAAAGAGCCGGCGCGCCGGTAGCAGCATTGCAGCGCCTGCAATCCTTCTTGGACACGCTCGGGACGGTGCGCGGCAATCATCCCCTGAGCCGCTGGGTATCCCTCTGGGTGGACGCTTTTGAATCAGGTCCTTGGGCGCTGCGGCATCGTTGGTCCAGCACGGAGTTCCAGTCGGCGGAAAGATTCCGCGAACTGTTGGCGGCCCTGGCAACCGCCGATGATTTGTTCGGCGCGCGGTCCGCCGCATCCGCCGGCCGAATTTTGCACCGCGCGGCTGGTGATACCGCGTTTCAAGCACAGACCGGTGTTCCGCCCATCTGGGTGAGCGGGCAACTCATGGACCCATGGCTGGCCTATGACGGCCTGTGGATTGCCGGCTGCGGCGAGGATCGTTGGCCGCCGCCTCTCGATCCCATTCCACTTCTACCGGTGCGGCTGCAACGGCAATACGGCGTAATCCCCGCCAGTCTCGAACTCCAGTTGCGGTTCGCCGAGGACCTGCAGCGCCGTTGGCAATCCCGGGCGAACTCATGCGTATTCAGCTGTGCCGACCCGGGCGATGGACGCACGACCACGTTGAGCCCGCTGCTGCCCGCCGCGTCCGCACCGGCACTGGCATCGGCACCGGCAAGCGGAGCGCCAACGACGCACCCCCACTGGCGCGCGCTGGCGGATCGCGCTCCTCAGCTTTCGAGTATGGTCGACCACACGGCTCCGCCGTTTGCAGCGCCCGAACTCACGCGCGGCGTTGCGACGCTTCGGGCGCAATCACGGTGTGCGTTCCGCGGCTTTGCCGAGACCAGACTACGGGCCGACACGCTGGACCGACCCATGCCCGGATTCAACCTGCGCGAACGCGGCGACATGTTGCATCACGCCCTCGAGCACCTATGGTCCGAGTTGCGCACGTCGGCGGTGCTGGCGGGAATTGCGCCCCAGGCCCTCGATGAGCTGGTAGGCCATAGCGTGACGCGCGCCATTGCCAAACAATGCGCGCGCCGTGATCCGGGCGCCCACTGGCAACGGCGCGAGGCACCTCGCATGGCCGCGCTGCTGAACAAGTGGCTGCGAACCGAGCTGTTGCGTGAACCCTTCGAAGTCGAACGCCTCGAGCACGGTGCGCAAACGGCTCGCCACGGCGGACTCGAATTCAGTGTGCGAATCGATCGCATCGATCGGCTTGCGGATGGCGGGCGGGTGCTGATCGACTATAAAACCGGTGTGGCGTCCGCCGACTGGCGCGGCGATCGGCCGGACAATCCTCAGCTGCCCATCTATGCGTTGCTGCACCCGGACGGCCTGGTGGCGGTAGCCTATGGCAAGGTCAACGCCGGCGAATGCAGTTTCGTTGCGGAAGCCGCGCGGGGTGGGACCTTCAAGCCCCGAGGTCGCCCGTCCTCGTTGGAGGGCATGCCGGACTTCGGCGCTCTGGTCGCGCTCTGGTCGCGGCGCATCGAGAAAATCGCCTTGGGGTTTGCCGTTGGGCATGCCGAGGTGGCCCCGACGCCGAGGGCGTGTGCGTCGTGCGGACTGCAACCCCTGTGCCGCATACCAGCGGCGCTCGACGAGGGCGGTACCGGTGAGGGTGGCAGCGACGCGGGCGCCGAGAATGACTGACCAGCCCATCGATAGTCTTGCGCGTCAGCAGGCGATTGCGTCGACCGGATCCGTTTTGGTTCAAGCCCCCGCGGGTTCGGGCAAGACGACTTTGCTGGCGCAGCGCTATCTACGCTTGCTCGCGACCGTCGATGCCCCCGAGCGCATTCTGGCGCTGACGTTCACGCGGCGTGCCGCGCAGGAAATGCGCGAACGCGTGATGCAAGCCCTGCAATCCGCGTCCTCGGAGTTCGGGCTCGCGGCGCAACACCATATGCACGAGTTGGGGCTGGATCTCGAACGGCATCCGTCACGACTCCGCATCGAAACCATCGACGCGTTCAACGCATGGCTTGCCGGTCAACTGCCGGTCACGGCGGGGGCAGGCGCCCGTCTCAATTTGACCGACACCCCCATGCCCTTGTACGAAGAGGCGGCGCGCCGCGCTTTGGCACATGACCTGCCGGACCAGTTCGGCCATGCGGTCGAGCGCGTGCTCGCGCTCGGCGATCAGCGCTGGCAAAGCCTGGTGAAACTGATCGCGGGGATGCTGCCAAGCCGTGATCGTTGGCTGCCGCTGCTAGCCGGGCACCTGCAGGCCACCGGCGCGCTCGATGAGGAGCAGCTGCGCCACGTGCGCCGGCATCTGGACGAGGACTTGCAGCTGTTGATATCGCGCACGTTGGGCGCCGCCTGCGAGGCAATGGGACCTGAAAGACTCCAGGCCTTGTCGCGCTTACTACATGCGGCGGCCATGCGCCTCGAAGGTACGCAAGCCGATATGGCCGAGTGGCAGGCGGACGAATCCGTATTGCGGGCGGACTCCGGTGACATGGCTCGGTGGCGGGCCGCCGCGGCGATGTTGCTGACCGGCGACGCGGCCTACCGCAAGCGACTCACCAAGAACGAAGGCTTTCCGCCGCAAACCGCGGATAAATCCATCATGATGGATCTCATCGTGGAACTTGATCGCGAGCCGGCAACATTGCGCGCGCTGGTCGAGATCCGCGCGCTGCCGGCGCTCCGATACGACGACGACCAGTGGGGGCGCGTGCGCGAAGTTGCCCAAGCGTTGGTGCTCGCCGCGGCTCAATTGGAACAGGTTTTTCGCGAGCGGGGAGAAGTGGATTTTCCGGCGGTATCCATGGCGGCGGTGCGCGCGCTCGGAACGGCGGTTGCGCCCACCGATCTGAGTTTGCGGCTAGATTATCGCCTGCAGCACATTTTGGTCGATGAATTCCAGGACACTTCCAGCGCACAGCTCGAGCTCGTGAAGCTGTTGACCGCCGGATGGCAGCGGGGCGATGGACGCAGTATTTTTTGCGTCGGCGACCCGATGCAATCGATATATGGCTTTCGCCAAGCGGAGGTCAGGGCTTTCCTGGAACTGGCGGAGGACGGAATCGGGGACGTGCAGTTCGAGCTCGAGCGCCTGAGCAGCAACTTTCGGTCGGCCAAGCCTCTGGTCGACTGGATCAATGCGTGCTTTTCACGAGTCTTGCCGCGCGCCGACGACCGCGATCGGGGCGCAATCGCTTTTCGCCCCAGCGGATCGCCTTTCCCCAGCGGATCGGCGACGCGATCCTCGGTGGCGGGCGACTCGGCGGTTACCTCGAAAGGCTTCAAGAGCCGCCGCGACGAGGCGAACGCGATCGCCGAGTTGATCGCCGAGCAATCCGCGCGGCACCCGGACTGGCGCATCGCGGTACTGGTACGCGCCAAAACACATGCGCGTGAAATAGCCGGCAGTTTGCGTATGCGCTCGATTCCGTTTCGAGCCGTCGACATGGAACCGTTGCAGGATCGCCCCGTGGTGCGCGATGTGGTGGCGCTCATCTGTGCACTGCTTCACGCGGGCGATAGAACTGCTTGGCTTGCGTTGCTGCGCGCTCCGTGGATCGGCCTCACCCTGGCCGACATGCTGCACGTCGCGCGCTCCGCGACCGTGATATGGAACGCGCTGACCCATGATGCGGTGCTCGCTGAATTGAGCGAAGACGGCCGGGCCCGCTGCGGTCGGTTGCGTCTGGTGCTCGAAGCAGCCTTTCGTATTCGAAACTCCGGGACGATCACGCGCTGGGTGGAACAAACCTGGTTGGCTCTCGGCGGCCCGGCCTGCGTGGCCGGCGCAGAGGACCTCGATCACATCCGCACGGTGTTCTCGCGCCTGAGAGAACTCGAGGAGCGTGGCCTGCCGGATCCTGCGGACATGGTGCAAAGTTTCAGCGATTTGTTTGCGGAGCACCGCGCCCCGTCGGCGGTCGAAATCATGACCATTCACAAAGCGAAGGGGCTCGAGTTCGATATGGTGGTGGTGCCCGCGCTGGATCGGCACATTCCGCGCAACCGCGATCAGCTGTTGCTGTCGCATGAATTCGCACGCGCCGGCCGCGACGGTCTGGTGATGGCGGCACGTCCGGGGGTGGGCGAAGAGCCGGATAAGCTATTCGAATTCCTGCGCTATCAATTGCGCGATGCGGCGGGACTCGAAGCCGAACGCCTGCTGTATGTGGCGTGCACGCGCGCAAAATATCAGCTGCATCTGACCGCTGTGATCGACCCGGAGGAGGCGTGGCGTCCGCGGGTGGGAAGTCTGCTGGGCGTCCTGTGGCCGGTGCTCGGTGGAAATTTCGGGGTTGCCGAGGCGGGTGTGCCGGCCGACGAGCTACCCGCCGCACCGCACGGCGGGCCCTTGCGCCGGGTACCTCGCGAGTGGTCGCCGGGAACGGACGAGATTTTGCTGACCAACGCCAATGGCGCTATGGCTCCCGTGGACGCGCCCCGCGAGGAAACGCCGGTTTTCGACTGGGCCGGGGAGACGGCCCGGCGCGTCGGCAGCCTGGTGCACGCCGAACTTCAAGCAATGGACCTGGAGCGCAGCGGTGAGGCCGCCATCCGGGAACGTGACGCACATTTCCGCCGCTGGTTGGCATTGCACGGCGTGCCGGCCGATCGCTTGCAGGATGCAAGCGCGCGCGTGATGTCGGCGCTCATTGCCGTTCATCGCGATCCACGCGCGCGTTGGATATTGCAAAGAGGGTATCGCGACGATGTTCGCGAACACGCGCTATCGGCGCAGTGGAATGGCGAAGTGGTGCGAGTGGTTTTCGATCGCAGTTTCATCGACGCGCAGGGTGTGCGTTGGGTCATCGACTACAAGACCAGCCAGCACGCCGGCGGAAACCTGGAAGAATTTCTAGACCGTGAAGTCGAACGCTACCGGCCACAGCTGCACCGCTACGCCCGGCTGGCCCAGAAACTAGGGCCCGAACCCGTGCGAATCGGCCTGTATTTTCCGCTGATGCGTGCCTGGCGGGAGTGGGCGCCGTAGGTCGCGGAACTCAAACATTCACGGTCGCGATTGCGTTGAGCCCCCGCCCGGGCGCGGCAACACCGGACAACCAAAGAGCACCTCCACTCGGACACGCGGCCCGAAACAAGTGACTGCGACCGCGTACCGAGTCAGATAGGGAGTCTCAAAACGGCCGCAATAAATGCGCTTGTCGTACCGTCCGTCTGGCCAAACCGTACGCCGGTGCGGAACCGATTCCCGCCCAATGGCACGCAGTAGCGCACCTCAGCCGGTATGCGAAAGGCAGTCATCGTGCCGCAGGCTTCCAACTCCAAAGAAATTACGCAATCCTGTCCAGGCGCCAGTTCGATTGGCACGGTGACGGCGGCGCCTCCGGACGATATATCTACGGTGTGCCCCTGCAGTACTGTTTCTTCGGGTAGGGTTACAGTTGAGCGAATTCCGATCACCTTACGGTCGTCGATGCGGCGCTCTCTCCCCGCCGGCGGCTCGACCAAATCGCCCGCATCAAAATCGTGAGTCTCGACCGTATTCCCAGCGTGCCTATTCATGGACATTCTCCCGCGGGCGACATTTCGATTGCTGGAGCATCCTAGCCCGATCCACTGTCCAGGCATCCGCCACAACTGTGAACTGCGGCACGAATCAAGGCATTGCTCCAGTAAATGTCAAATGCGGAGCGGAGGTCAGTTTGCCCGATTACTCGGAAACGTCCTACGTCAGTCCTGAGGGTTAGCCCATCACACCCGGGTCGCCGGCCTCTGCGGTCAATCCGCCGAAGCGCCGCTGGCGCCCGGCATAATCCGAAAGCGCGCGCCGAAATCGCGCTTCGTCGAATTCCGGCCATAGACAGTCGGAGAAATGCAGTTCGGCGTATGCGCATTCCCACAGCAGGAAATCACTGAGACGCCGTTCGTTGCCGGTGCGGATCAATAGATCGACCGGTCCGGTGGCGCGCGCTGAATGGTCGACCTCGTTCAGGGACAGCTCGAAATCATCCACGGAGATCTCCGCATCGTCGGCGCAACGCCGGGCGGCGGACCGGGCTGCTTGCAGGATGCTGTACTGGGAGGAGTAATCCACCGCGACGCGCAAGTTCATGCCGCTGCAAGCGGCGCTCAAACGTTCGCTTTGCTCGATCGAGCGTAGAAGGTTTTCGCTCAACCGATCGCGTCGACCGATCACGTTGACGCGGATCGACTGTTCGACGCACCGGCGTGTTTCGCTGAACAGATACTGGCCGAACAGTTTCATGAGCGCGGCGATCTCCGCCGCCGGGCGCGTCCAATTAGCGGCCGAAAAGGCGTAAAGCGTGAGGGTGTCGATTCCCGCCCTGGCGGCGGTTTCGACGGCGGTGCGGACGGCTTTCGCGCCCTCGATGTGACCCGCGGTGCGCGGTAGACCACGGTGGGTGGCCCAACGCCCGTTTCCGTCCATGATGATTGCAACGTGCATATTATGTCGTAGATAACTTTGCGCTTTAGAGAAAGGGTGTAAAAAAACGCGATCAGTTTCGGCGGGTCGCCTTGATCACGGCCTCGATGTGTTCCAGATAGCGCAGTAACGCCTTTCGACCGACCTGGGTTATGCGATATCTGGATTTCGGCCGCCGCGCCTCGAAGGACTTGGTGCACACGATGTAGCCCGCTTCTTCGAGCTTGCGAGCATGGGCTCCCAAGTTGCCGTCGCTGACGTCGAACAGTGCTTTCAGTTCGTTGAACGTCAGCTCCTCGTTCGTGGCAAGCGCACTCATGATGCCGAGCCGGACCCGCTCGTAGATCAAGCGGTCGAACCCGCCGTCATCGTGCGTCCGCGCCGAGCGCGCCAAGGGTTCAGGTTTCGATTTGGGTTTTACGGAATGCGTTTCCATCGAATAATCCCGTTTTGCGGCGGTGGACTTATTCGCCATGACTTACCTGTCCGATCAGTATGCCGAAGATGGTATGCAGCGCTCCGAAGCCCACGCCCAAGATCAGGGTATGAGTACTCGGCGGCAACGCGAACGCCGCTACGCCCAGCAGCATGAACAGGGCACCCATGATGCAGATCAGCCGCATGGTGCGGGCAATCGTCACCGTGCTCGCCGACAGTACCGCGCAGCCATAGAGCAGCAACCACACGCCTGGTATGAGATTCGTGGTCCCGCCACTCCATAAAACGAAGGTCAGCGCCGCGCCGGCCAGCAATGCCGGGCACAAACACAGTAAGAACTTTCTAACCGGCCCCAAATAGCGCGCGTGTCCGCTCTGCGCGGCTTCACGAGCCATCATCGCGGCGCCCAGCGCGAACGCCACGGCGGCGGCGACCAGCCAGATTTCGAGCCAATGATTCGCGCCGCGCGGCAGGGACGCGACAATGGTCGCGAAAATGCCGATGGCACCCATGACGATCCCGGCCATGCCGGGCACGGCCATCGACCCTGAGGACTCGATGGATGTGCGTATGTAGGCGAGAGTTCCGAGGGCGCGGCTTTCGATGGGGATGGGACCTTGCATCAGCCGACTCTAAAGGAGGGCACGCTAAAGCGTCAAGTACTCTGCGTCACAGAGTGAAATACCTGTCGTCGCACACAGAGAAACACCCGCATCCCGCACAATAAAACGCGCGCGTTGCGTGCCGAGCGCGCGCCAAGCAAGCTATCAGTCATGCAAAACCCCAGCGGCTGTCGCTCCATCGAGACGGTCTCCTACGGTACGTCGGAGCACCAAGTGGGTGACCTGTACGTCCCGACTGCGGTGCATGCCCCGGTGATATGTCTATTGCACGGCGGCTTTTGGCGCATGCCGTACGGCAGAGACCACATTGCACCCATTGCTCTGGACTTGGTGGAACGGGGGTTTGCCGTTTGGAATCTTGAATATCGTCGGGTGGGCACGCCGGGCGGCGGGTGGCCGGGCACGATGCAAGACGTTGGAGCGGGTATCGACCATCTGGCCACGCTGGCGGCGGAGACGGACGCCATGGATCTGAGCCGTGTCACCGTGGTGGGGCACTCGGCCGGGGGGCATTTGGCGTTGTGGTCCGCGGGTCAGCCGACAAGGGTGCGATTGTCGGCCGCCGTGGGTTTGGCTCCCGTGGCGGATCTGCGGTTGGCGTATGAACTACGGTGCGGCAATGGCGCGGTAGAAACTTTGCTGGGCGGCTCGCCCGACCAGCGCCCGCTACGCTATCGGACTACGTCGCCTGCGGAAATGCTGCCGCTGGGAGTCAAGCAGTTGCTCATCCACGGCACCTGCGATGAAGACGTGCCCGTCGAGATATCGCGCCGTTATGCGCGAGCGGCCGAGGCGGCGGGCGACGACATCCGTTTCATCGAACTCGAGAATGCAAGCCATATGGACTTCGTCGATCCGGAAAGCGAAGCCCACGCCATCCTGTGCCGGTGGCTGGCGGTCAGAGCGTAAACTCGAGGTCCACCGGAATGCGTCCTTGGGCGTCGCGCGCGTGCAGCTGCGTGAGATTATCCAGCTGACCACGCAGCGCCGGCGGTGCGTCCGAGCGCTCCTTGACCGTGCCCGACAACATTCCGGTGTGACCGTTGGCGGACAAATGAATAGTGGCCTTGACCTCCAGCGGACCGCCGGTATCGCTGAGTTCGGCGGTGGCGTCGGCGTCGGGAGTGATCGCACCATCGGCGACATGCAAAGCGTATCCGCCCAAGTCGGCACCATCCGCTACCTGCGGAGAGCTGAGGTTCGAGACGGTGACATCGCCCACGGCGGACACCAGAGTCACGGGCTCACTACCGGGAGTAGCGTTTGCAAATGCCGCTTTGAGCTGTCCGAATTTGAAGCCGGCGGTACCATGCCAACCGAGGGCGATGCCGAGGTCGCCCAAGTCCTCGATGGGGCCGCCGCCCTGGAGGTTTTGCAGGGTCAAGCCCTGTCGGGTGACATCCGCCGTGCCGTCCGCCACGAACCCGACTTTGACCCAATGCAGATCCGCCGATAGCGTCAGATTCAGCAGCGACCACGGATGGAGACGCCATTCGAGCGCGCCGAGGTCGCGCGCGTTCGCGGTAATTTTCCCTGCCGACCCGTGCCATAGGCTGCCGGAAAAATCCTCCGCGCCCATGGAGGGCGGCAAGAAGCGTTTCAGCAGCGAGGCGGGCAGGGCGATGACGAGGACGGTTAGCACCGCCAGCGCGACGATCAGAATAAATGGCCAAACGAAGCGCGAGCGCGGCGCCGCTGCCGGGGCCTTAGCGCCTGGCTTGGGCGAACGTGATATTGGCATTCACCGTTCCAGGCACCGCCGTGCGATCCACGGAGATGGATTCGATTGCGAAACCGTAGCGCTCGTCGAGTACGGCGAGCCACATGACCAAGGTGTCGAACGGCGCGGCCTCCAATTGCACGCGTACGCCCGCGCCGCTCGGTTGAGTTCCACGCAACGCACTGCCCAGACCCGCCTCGCGGCCCACACGGTCCACGAGCACCACGGGTGCTTCGCCCGTGTCGGCGGCAAGCGCTCCGCCACCCGCTTGGATTTCCGGCGCATTCACGCGCATCCACGCCAAGTCCGCGCGCCGAGTCTCCTTGGTTTTCACCGCGCTCGAAACTGCCGATTCCAACGGTAGCAAAATGCCGCCCAGCAGGATGAGCGCGGCCAGCGCAACGGCGCCGATTCCGACCATCCGCTGTTCCCGGGGTTGCAGGCCGGAATACCATGCTTTCAGCTTGTTCATCGGTGCGCCTTCGACCCTGCGGTCCGCACCTGGAGGTGGGCCTCCACGCCCGTTCCGACCGGAGTCGAGGACTGGATATCCGCGGTCAACCCCTGTTTTCCCACCAGTTGCGATAGCTGAGAGAGCGCCGCCAGACTGGGTGCAGTCACCTTCATGTCGAGAGAATCCTCGCGATAGCTCAGCGCATCGATGCTGGTTTTCGGCGTCGCGGCGAGGGCGCCGCTCAAAGTCTGCAGCGTGCGCAGGAAATGCTGCGGCCCCGGGCCGGAATGCCGAATGCGATCGAGGCGAGTTTGCATTTGACGCCGGGCGTCTTGCATGTCGACGGCCGGCATCGCGGCGGAGAATACCTGCGCGATTTCGGTGTCGAGCGCGGCGGTTTCGTGCTTGGCCTGACGCAGCTGGAAACTTTGCGCAGCCACGTGAACCACCAGCAAGCCGACGGCGAGGGCGGCGGCGGTTCGCCAGCGACGCCAACGATCGCCGGACGGACTGCGCCGTGCAAACTCGCCTTGCAACAAATTGACCGCGTCCGTCGCGTCAAGACCGCGCGCCAGCCAGGGAAGCGGCCCTTCGGTGAGCAATTGAATCTTGAGCGATGCAAATTGATCCGCTAGTTTCTCGAACTCATCCTGCACCCGCGCCCAGTCCTCGCGGGTCACGTAGAGAATGGCGCTCTCCAAGGGGTGGGTCGCGACATCTACCGCCAGTGGATCGGCGATGACACCCGCAACGATCAGCGCCTCGGTGACCGGCGTGAGTTCGACGGAGAATGGCAGCTGCCCGGGCCGCCGCACCGATAAGCGCCCGGTCTCGAGCCATAACACGGTCTGGCCCGGGTTTTGCGGCAACAGCGACATGTCCGCATAAATGGCGACGGGATCGATGCCCGCACCCTGGAGTTGCGACAACCAACCTTGCAGCACGCTGCGCGACACGACGGCAACCGGGGTGCCGCCGCTGGATCGGCGCTTGCCCAAGGAAAAAACCAGCTGGTCGATGTCTTCGGTCAGCTGCTCTTCGAGAGCAAACGGCACGGCGCGCGCAAGCTTGACCCCGCTGCCGGGGGGCAAGTCTGGCTCCGCCAATAAGATCTGCGTGGCCGGGGCGATCACGATGACCTTGGCAGAGCGCGCCACGGCAGCAGCCAGATTCAAAGGGCCGCGCTGACGGGTCTCCGCGGGTATCCCCGCTTCGTCGATACTCAGCCACTCGGTGTCTTCTTGACCCGGTGCGGGCAGGCGTATGAGCAGTGAATGGGGCATGGGTTCTTTAGAGCGTCCCGAACGTGCGCAGCAAAGGCGTTACCTTACCACCGTCACTCCGGCGCAAAAGACTGTACAAGGTGAATTCCGTGGTGCCAAGTGTGACGCGGGTAGTCAATCGGAAATACGCCGAAGAGTCTTTGTACTGGCCCGTGAGACCGGTGGCCGATTTTCCGAGAATATTGGCGAACGCAGCGGGTTCGGGAAAGCAGCCGGTCTTGCGTCCGTTGACGAGCAGATCCGGGCTGCCTGAGTACTCGCCGCTCAAATTATCAGCGAGGCTTTCCAATACCTGTGCGGAGGCCGTGCAAATGTTGATCCATGCCGTTGCGGTGGGCAGGGCGGTGATGTAGGGAGCGATTTTCCGGTAGCGATCGGCGCCGAAGCCGGGGAGGTTCATGAGTTCGCTGGGGCTGGTCATGGCGTACTCGCCGGTCCGATAGGGCGGGGTTTGGCTGGTATATATGGCATCTTTGGCACCGTCCGGGCTGCTCGGCACATCGGTCGCCGTGATCCAGTCGCGTGCGATTCCGGCCCATTTGGCCTCGAGCCCCACCGATACCAGCAAGCGCTGAAACTGGGCGAGGGGCAGCGGATCGAACTGGGTGCCGGTTGTGACGGTGGTGCCTGTTTGGCTGACGACGCGGGCGAGATTGTTCAGGTTGAACCGGCCCATCATATCCTCGAGCGCGCCTTGCAGCGTCCCGATGGGTTCGCCTTCAGGGTCGTTCTCGGGGGTGAGGGGCAGGGGTTGTGTGGGTTGCGCCCAGGGTTGAGCCAGGGTGACTTGCTGGCCATTGGGCGACTGAGACAGGACGTCGGCCGCCAACGCCTCGGCACCCATTCCGAAATGCAGGGCTTGTTCGGCGGCCAGGACCCCCAGTGTGCGCCGTCGTTCCAGCCAGCCATCGAAGCTGAGCTTGGTCGCGAGAATGGTCGCCAACGCCACGAGTATGAGCGCAATGATCAGCGCCACACCGCGCTGGTTGTGCCGAGCGGTCAGGCGCCGAGCCGTCAAAGGGCGCCGAGGGGTCATCCCGCGACCTCGATCAGGCGTCGTACGCGGCCCCAATCCTTGAATTCGACCGTGATCTCCACGGCGACGGGGCGGGTCCAGAGACTGTCGGGCAAGGTCATGTTGGCGGGCGGCCATTGGTTTTGCCAGGTCTGATTGCCGTCGAGATAGCGGAATTGAATGGTTTTGACGCCGCCGAACACGTCCTGTACCACGGGCTTGGCGGCCTGCACGGTGTCGAGCGCAGTGGTGTAGCTGCGCTTCACCACATCGTCGAGCAGCGCGTAGGAAACGCGCTGCAGGGTGCTGCGCTGTTGGCCGGCCGTGTTCGACCAGCCGCCGCGGGTCAGGTCGGCGAGCGGTAGGCTGGTGGTGGTGGTGGCACTGCTGAAGCTCGATTTGAACCCAGGCCCCGAATCGAAGTGCATGCTCGAGGAGCTCGAGCCGGATGTGCTGGAACTCGAGCTCGAGCTCGATTCGGCGGTGCCCGCGCTGGTACCGTTCCCTTGACTGCCACGCAGCGCCGGCAAGCGGCTCTCACCCAACGAATCGCGTACCGGACGCGGCACCATCTGCGCGAAGTCCATGACCAGGACGCGCATCCCAAACTCGATTTCGCGCGAGCGTTTGAGCGACTCTTCGGTGTGCTCCGCCGAAATACGGGCGGCGCGATACGTACCGTAACCCAGCGCCGACATGATGCCGAGAATCAAGAGCGCGACCAGTACCTCGATCAGTGTGAAGCCGCGCGCGGTTCGTGGTGGCCTGCTCATTGCGACGAAGTCTGCCCGGTGGTGGTGGTCGTCGTTCCAGTCGTGGTACTGGCCGGTGTGGTGGGCGTGCTGCCCTGGGTCCAGTCCATGTTGGAACTGCCGGGTGTGCCCATCGAGGTGCCGACAAAGCTCGTGGACTCCGCCAGGGCCCCGCCCTTGGTTTTCGCGCTGCCGGGATAAACCCGCACCACCACGCGTTTCATGCTGGGGATGCTGGTGTCGAAGTACTTGGTGTCGTAATGCCACGTACGGCCCGCAAAAATCAATTCGCCCGTGTCGGTATTCTGCCCGAACTTGGTCATGTTCAAGCGCACCTCGGACAACCGGTTGAGGCCAATCCATTGCGCCAGCGTCTTGTCCCGCAAATAGCCGGAGGTGCGGGCAGTCCCGCTGACCGCCACCATCAAGGCAGCCAGGCCCATTGCTACAATCATCAGCGCGACCAGCACTTCAACCAGCGTGAAGCCGCCCGCGTTCTTGCGATTCATGTTCCTGCGGCTCACGTGCGCTTTTCCGGTTGGTCCGAACTCTCGCGAAAAGTCTTGCCCAGGGCATCGCCGTCCACCGATGCCTTCGCTTGGGTCTGTTCGCGCAGCAGCGTCAGGCGAAACGGCGTGCCTTCTCCGCTGGCCGCAATCGCCACTTGGGGCGTCGGCATCTGATCGCTCGAGAGGTTTCGATCCACGGGTTTCAGCACGACGGTCTGCGAATCGAGTTGCAATTGAAAACTCAAGCCCTTGGGCAATTCCCGATGTCGAAATTCGTGTTCCTGGTCCATTCTCTGCCAACGGTCGTGGGCGGGTTCGTAGACGACGAACTCATACGCCGTGGGCTCGATGCGCAGACCGAAGTCACGACCCTCGAGCAGTGCGCGCTCGTGCAGCAGTCCCACCAAACCTTCGATGCGCCGGGTCTCTTCATCGAGCTGCGAGTCGCGGCCGGTGACGCCGATCGATAAAACGGCCAATGAAATGACCACGGCCATGATTACCACGACCACCAAGATTTCGACCAGCGTGAAACCTTTGTTATCGTTGATCGAGCGTACTCGTGCTGATATCGGCGTCGTAGCCTTCGCCGCCGGGTTTACCGTCACGCCCATAGGTGATGATGTCGTATTCGCGCCCATCGGCACCCGGACACGCATACTGGTAAAGGTTATTCCACGGATCCTTCGGCAGTGACGGAAGGTAGCCGCCGGACCGATAATTGGTAATGGTCGGATCGGCCGGCTGCTTGACCAGTGCCTGTAGCCCCTGCTCGGTGGTCGGATACTTGAAGTTATCCAGGCGGTACAAATCCAACGCCGTTTGGATGGCCCGAATATCGCTTTGCGCGCGTGTGACGCGGGCCTTGTCGACATTCTCGAGAATTTTCGGCACCACGAGAGCGCCAAGCACTGCGAGAATGACGACCACGACCATGATCTCGATAAGGGTGAAACCGCTTTGCCGATTCTGCATGTTGACCTCGAAAATTCCGCGAATGATACCAAAATAGGCAATGCCCATGCCTCGTGACCGGATAAATCGAGCGGCCGACATCGCGGCCGCTCTGCAGTTGGATCGCGGCCGCTGGGTTTGGTTGCTATTGATTTTGTTGGTGCTCGCGTTCGTGTTGGGTCTGGGCGACAACGTGAGTGAGCTGTTGCGCTACGATCGCGGCGCTATCGCCGCAGGTGGGTGGTGGCGGTTGCTCACAGCCCACATCGTTCACCTGGACGCGCATCATCTGATATTGAATGAACTTGGCTTGGTGCTGATGTGGTCGTTGTTCGCCTCGGACTACGACGCCGTCGAGTGGTGCGCCATCGTGCTCGCCGGCGCGCTGGCCATCAGTTCGGGTTTGTGGTGGCTGAGTCCGCGTGTTGCCTGGTATGTGGGCGCCTCTGGCGTGTTGCACACCGTCATGGCAGCGGGAGCGGCCAAGCATTTGGCGGCGCGCGCCTGGGATCGCTGGATTTTGATGGTGCTGTTGAGCGCCAAGCTGGCTTATGAGCAGCTCGGGGGACATGAACCGCCCCTGGTCGTGATCGACGCGCATTTATACGGCGCCCTCTGCGGCTTTGTAGTTGGGGCTGCACTCTCCGGGCGTACCGCTATAATCCGGCACCGTTCCAGCGCGTAGGGGGTATATGTCGCTTGCTTTCGTTTTTCCAGGCCAGGGATCGCAGTCCGTCGGCATGATGAGCGCCCTAGGCTCGATTTCGCCGGTAATCGCGGCGACCTTTGCCGAGTCGTCGGAAGTGCTGGGCTATGACCTTTGGCAGCGCTGCCAGGAGGGCCCTGCCGAGGCGCTCAACGCCACCGAATGTACCCAGCCGGCCATGCTGACGGCCGGCGTGGCGACCTACCGCTTGTGGCGCGAACGCGGCGGCGCGGTACCTGCCATGATGGCCGGCCATAGTCTCGGTGAGTTCACTGCGCTGGTGGCGGCGGGTTGTTTGGATTTCAAAACCGCCGTCGACCTGGTGAAGTTTCGTGCCGAAGCGATGCAATCGGCCGTGCCTGCCGGGGAGGGGGCGATGGCGGCAATTATCGGATTGGAAGACATCGATGTCGAAGCCGCATGCCGCGAGGTGGCCGAGAGCGGCGGCGTCGAGGGGGTGGATTTCGTCGTCGAGGCCGTCAATTTCAATGCGCCGGGGCAGGTGGTGATTGCGGGAACGGCGGCCGCGGTCGTGCTGGCCATCGAAGCCGCTACGGTCAAGGGAGCCCGGCGTGCGCTGCGTCTGCCGGTCAGCGTGCCGGCGCATAGTTCGCTCATGCTACCCGCCGCCGACAAATTGCGGGAGCGGCTGACGGGCACTCCAGTCGCCGCCCCGTCGGGCGTTACGGTTTATGGTGTGGACGCGGAGTCGCACTCACGACCCGACCAGATTCGCGCGAGCTTGGTGAAGCAGCTGTATACCCCGGTCTATTGGGCGGCGACGGTGCGCACCATGATCGGTGCCGGCGCGACGCAGATCGTCGAGTGCGGTCCCGGCAAGGTGTTGACTGGTTTGAATCGGCGAATCGACAAGAACCGCGACCTGAAAATGCTGGCGCTCGAGGATCCGCAATCCTTGAACGATGCGCTCGCGCCGAATGGATGAGGAGGATTTGACATGTTGAATGGAGAGGTAGCTCTGGTGACCGGGGCATCGCGCGGCATCGGCGCGGCAATTGCCGCCCGGTTGGCAGGCGATGGCGCGCGCGTCGTCGGCACGGCGACGACGGCGGAAGGCGCCGCACGTATCACCGAAACTCTGGCGGGTCAGGGCGGCCGCGGCCTGGTGCTCGATGTGACCAGCCAGGAGTCGATCGATGCGGCCATCGCCGATATCGATGCGAAGGAAGGGGCCATCGGAATCCTTTGCAACAATGCAGGCATAACCCGCGACATGCTGCTCCTGCGCATGAAGCAAGACGACTGGGACTCGGTGCTGCAGACGAATCTCGCCTCGGTGTTCCGGCTCTCGAAAGCGGTGCTCCGCGGCATGATGAAAGCGCGCAAGGGGCGCATCATCAGCATTGCCTCCATCGTCGGACTGACCGGCAATCCGGGCCAGGCGAACTACGCGGCGGCCAAGGCGGGCATGATCGGATTCACCAAGTCGCTCGCCCGCGAAGTGGGATCGCGCGGCATCACGGCGAATGTGGTGGCTCCCGGTTTCATCGATACCGACATGACGCGGGCGCTCAATGAGTCGCAGCGAGAGACGTTGAACGCCCAGATCCCACTGGCCCGGCTTGGGTTACCGGCCGACATCGCGGCGGCGGTGGCGTTTCTAGCCTCCTCCGAAGCGTCGTACATTACGGGCGAAACCCTGCATGTTAACGGCGGGATGTACATGCCCTGATCGATTTTGTCAAGGTACTGCCTAAGTCTTATCAATCAATTACGCGCTCCCGGTAGCCGCCGGGGTCGCGTTCACATAAAATACGCGCCCTGCCGATACCGGAGGCTGGCCGCGAGCCCTTTGTCGAGCGGCGCACTTTTATATAGCTATCCCGAAAGGACACCATAACGATGAGTACTGTTGAGCAGCAAGTTAAGAAGATCGTGGCCGAACAGTTGGGCGTGAAAGAAGAAGAAGTGACCAATGACGCCTCGTTCGTCGACGATCTGGGCGCAGACTCGCTGGACACGGTTGAGCTGGTGATGGCGCTCGAAGAGGAATTCGAGACCGAGATCCCTGATGAGGATGCCGAGAAAATCACCACGGTTCAGCAGGCCATCGATTACATCAATTCGCACAAGGCCAAGGCCTAGCTAGCGCCCAGGTTGATCATTTCTTTGAGGAGTCGCCGTTGAGCAAACGACGCGTCGTGGTTACGGGTCTTGGAATCGTCTCGCCCGTCGGAAACGACGTGGCGAGCGCATGGGCTGCGATCGTGGCGGGGCGCAGCGGCATCGGCCCCGTGACCCGGATCGATACCACGACCTTTTCGACGCACTTCGGCGGCGAAATTCGCGAGCTCGACCTCGGCCCCTACTTGAGCGTGAAGGATGCGCGCCGCATGGATGCATTCATGCAGTATGGGGTGGTCGCCGGCATGCAGGCCATGCGCGATTCCGGCCTCGTGGTCACCGAGGCCAATTCGGATCGGGTCGGGATACTCATGGGCTCCGGCATGGGCGGACTCGAGTCCATCGAGGAAACCTACGATAAATATTTGGAAACCCACTCGCCGAGGAAAGTGTCGCCGTTCTTCATTCCCGGCAGCATCATCAATTTGGTGAGCGGTCATTTATCCATCGCGTTCAACATCACGGGACCGAATCTTGCCGTCGCGACCGCCTGCACGACCTCGACGCATGCACTGGGATTGGCGATGCGGCTCATTCAGTATGGAGAAGTCGACGCGATGCTGGCGGGTGGTTCGGAAATGGCCACCTGCGTCACCGGAATGAGCGGCTTTGCGCAGGCCAAAGCGCTCTCCCAGCGTAACGACGATCCGCAGGGCGCCAGCCGCCCGTGGGACAAGGATCGTGACGGTTTCGTGATGGGTGATGGCGCCGGCGCCATGATGCTCGAAGAGTACGAGATGGCCAAGGCGCGGGGCGCCAAGATCTATGCCGAGATCACCGGCTTCGGCATGAGCGGCGATGCCTTTCATGTGACCGCGCCGCCCGAAAATGGCGAAGGCGCACGCAAGGCCATGGTCAGAGCGCTGACCGATGCCGAGCTCAATCCCGAACAAGTGCAGTACGTCAATGCTCATGCGACGTCCACCGAATTGGGCGATCGGGCCGAGACCACCGCCATCCGGCGCGCGTTCGGTGCCGCTGCGGATAAACTGGCGGTCAGCTCCACCAAATCCATGACCGGCCACTTGCTCGGCGCGGCCGGCGCCGTCGAGGCGATTTTCTGTGTGCTTGCCCTGCGCGACCAAGTCGCGCCGCCGACCATCAATTTGGAACAACCCGGCGAGGGCTGCGATCTCGACTACGTCCCCAAGCACGCTCGACAGATGGCTCTCGAGTACACGTTGTCCAACTCGTTTGGATTCGGTGGCACCAACGGTTCGCTCGTTTTCCGCCGACTTTGAGCCTTTGCGGCTGGTCGCGCGGTTTCCGGAAAGGTACCCGGGACTGCTCGAGAGCCAAGGGCAACCCGGCACGCTGGTTTCCGGCGGCGGCCGTTTCGATATCCTCCCCATGAGCTCCGGCGAGTGTTTGCGCCTGGGGGCCGATGGCCGGTTGTCCGGACCCCATTCCGGCGCGGACGGCTTCTTGAGCGCCCTGGAGAACTGGTGGAGGGCATTGCGGTTGCCGAGTGCCGCCGCGCCGCTGCCGTTTACCGGCGGATGGCTCTTATATCTTGGTTATGAGCTGTCGACCGAAATCGAACCGCGCTTGCGTCTGCCCCCCAGCCCCGATTCCGTGATCGCGCTGGCCATCCGCACGCCGGCGGCGTGGATTCGCGACCGTGCCACCCTGCAGGCGTGGCTGGTAGCCGAGCCGGAATTCGACGCGTTGCTCGATACATTCGAAGATCACGTCCGTGAACTGGGGGGGGCGCCGGCGCCGCTGCCACCGGCGGGGCAATTCGAGGTGCATGAAGAGGATCCCGCGCGGTTTCTGGAGTCCGTGTCCCACGCGCTGGATTACATCGGCGCGGGCGATGTGTACCAGGCCAATTTATCGCGCCAGTGGCAGGTGAAATCGGATCTGCCGCTCGATCCGGTATTTATCTATGAACGATTGCGATCCACCAATCCCAGCCCATTTTCGGCGCTGATGCGCTATGGGGATTTTTCCCTGATGAGTTCGTCGCCGGAGCGGTTGGTGTCGATTCGCGGCGGTATCGTCTCCACCCGCCCCATCGCCGGAACGCGGCCACGCGGCACATCGCCCGAGAGCGATGCGGCTTTGGTGGAATCGCTGCTGAACAACGAAAAAGAACGCGCCGAACACGTGATGTTGATCGATCTCGAGCGTAACGACCTCGGTCGAGTCTGCGTGGGCGGCACCGTTCGAGTCGACGAGTACATGGTTTTGGAAACCTATGCCCACGTGCATCACATCGTGTCGAACGTGAGCGGGCGACTTCGCGAGGACGTGTCTCCGGTGCAGGTGATCCGCGCATTGTTTCCCGGCGGCACCATCACGGGCTGTCCGAAGGTGCGGTGCATGGAGATCATCGCGGAACTCGAAGGCGCGGGACGTGGCGCTTATACCGGCTCGATCGGCTATTTGAATCGCGACGGCAGTTGCGATCTGAATATTCTGATCCGCACGCTGACCGCGGACACCGCGGACACCGCCGCGCCGGGCGCTGCGCCGATCAGGTTTCGGGCCGGAGCCGGCATCGTTGCCGATTCGATCCCATTGCAGGAGCTTGCGGAGACGCGAGCCAAAGCGAAGGGAATGCTGCGCGCGCTGGAAAGCGAGTCTTGAGCTCGTGGATCGATGGTCGCGTGGGGAGTAAGGTCGACTACCGCGACCGCGGCTTGAATTACGGCGATGGTGTATTTGAAACCATGCGGGTCCGGCGCCGCGCCATTCGTCTCCTGGACTATCACTTGGAGCGGCTCAGCGATGCCTGCCGGCGCCTTGCCATCACCGCCCCGAACACGGCGCGGTTGCGCAAAGAACTGGTGCGCATCGCGGCCCAACGGCCCGAGGCGGTGTTGAAATTGATGGTCACCCGCGGCATCGGCGCGCGCGGGTATCGGCCGAGCGGACGCGAGCGCTGCACGCGCGTGATCTCCGTTCATCCGCTGTCGCGTAACACGCTGCAGGCGACGCAGCGTCCGGTGCGCGTCCGGATGTGCGCCATGCGCCTTGGTGTGAACCCGGTTCTGGGCGGTCTCAAGACGCTCAATCGTCTCGAGTCCGTGCTGGCACGCACCGAATGGAGCGATACTGGCATTTGGGAAGGATTGATGCGCGACACCGACGACAACATCGTCTGCGGCACCATGTCGAACTTCTTCATCAGGCGCGGATCGTCCTTGATTACCCCCAGGCTGGATCGCTGCGGTGTCGCCGGCGTGATGCGGCGCTGGGTGTTGGAACAGGCGGGCGCGTTGAAATTGCACCCTAGCGAGGGTCGCATTCATTGGGAAGATTTGGTCGAAGCGGATGAGGCATTCATGACCAACGCCGTCGTTGGAATCGTTCCAGTCGCCATGATTCAGCACGGCCGCGCACGGGTTCGCTTCGCGGAACGGAAAAATTCGAGCGAGCTACGCAGCATGTTGGAAACGCTATGAGCCGATCAATGCGCGTCATCGTGCCGATCATGGTGTTGCTGGCGTTGGCGGCTGCGGGTACCGAGATCTGGAAGGGAATGCGCAGTCTCGATGAACCTTTGAATGTCGCCGCGCCGCTGCGCTTCAAAGTTGCCGTGGGTTCTCGGTTTGCGCATGTGGCGGCGGATCTGGCGGCTCAGGGCATTATCGCGTGGCCTAGGGTCTGGGTGTTGTATGCGCGGTGGAAGGGCGTTGCCAATGTCATCAAGGCCGGTGAATACGAAATCCAGCCCGGAGCCACACCGCGGAGCCTGCTCGAGAAAATAGTGAGCGGGCAGGTGTTGCTGCACTCCTTGACCATCGTCGACGGCTGGCGGGTGCAGGATATGCTGCTCGCCATGCGGCGCAATTCCGACATTCTCTCCACGCTTCCCGCGAAGGCGGACCTGATGGAGAAACTGGGTTTCCCGGGCCTCCATGCCGAAGGCCAGTTTCTGCCTGAGACGTATCGATTCCCCAGCGGTGCCAGCGATGTCGATCTGCTGCGCCAGGCGCACGCCGCGCTGACACGGGTATTGGACGCTGCTTGGCTGAACCGCGACACCACCCTACCGCTGCACAGCGCCGACGAATTGTTGATCATGGCGTCCATCGTGGAAAAGGAAAGTGGACTGGCGGAGGAATTGCCGAAAATCGCCGGACTGTATTTGCACCGCTTGAGCATCGGCATGCGTCTGCAGGCCGATCCCACCGTCATCTACGGGCTGGGGGAGTCGTACGATGGCGACTTGCACAGCGTCGATCTGCGCACGGATGGCCCGTATAACACCTACACGCGGACCGGCTTGCCGCCCACACCCATTGCCCTGGCGGGAGCCGCCGCGATCGCGGCGACGGCGCATCCCGAGAAGACCGACGCGTTATACTTCGTTGCGTCCGGAAAGGGCGATGGCAGTCACGTATTTTCCGCAACCCTCGAACAACACAACGCCGCGGTGGCGCACTACCTCGCACGGCAACGTCAACGGGCAACATCGGAGTCGGCGCGATGACGACAACTGCAGGCCGCTTCTTGACTATCGAGGGTATCGAAGGCGTCGGAAAAACCACTCAGGTCGCCCGGATCTCGAAGACTCTCACCGAGCGAGGCGTTGCCCACGTGGTCACACGCGAGCCCGGTGGCACGGCGCTGGCAGAAAAAATTCGCGATCTGGTCTTGAAGCCGCGCGAGGAGGCATTGCCCCCCGTGGCCGAACTGCTGCTCATGTTCGCGGCGCGCGCAGTCCATCTCGCCAACCACATCGAGCCAAACTTGAAAGCCGGCCGGTGGGTGGTCTGCGATCGATTCACCGACGCGACCTATGCGTACCAAGGGGCTGGCCGCGGCATGAGCCAAGACGACATACGCCATTTGGAGACCATGGTGCAAGGGGCGCGGCGCCCGGATCTGACCTTGCTGCTCGATGTCCCCGTCGAGATCGGGTTGGAGCGGTCGCGAACGCGCGATGCCGGTAAAGTTCGCGATCGCTTCGAGCGCGAGCGCGCCGAGTTCTTCCAACGCGTGCGGGACGCCTATCTGCTGCGAGCCCGCGCGGAGCCGGATCGCATCGCCGTCATCGATGCCACGGCATCGATGGACGACGTCACGGCGCGAATCATGGAAGCGATGGAGTCCAAATCGTGGATTTCCTGAGCGCCGATTCTCTGCCGTGGTTGCATCAGTCCCAGCAACGGCTGCGCGACTCCATGCGCGCGCAACGATTGCCCCATTCGTCGCTGTTTTTGAGCACGCCCGGATTGGGAGCGGAACACCTCGCGAATTGGGTGGCCGCACTCGCGCTCTGCGAGTCGCGAACGGAGCGTCCCTGCGGCGTCTGTCCTTCGTGCTCGCTGCTGCGCTCGGATAGTCATCCGGATTACTACCTCGTTCGGTTGGAAGAGGATGCGAAACAAATCAAGGTGGATCAGATTCGGGAGTTGATCGGCTCGTTGGCCCTGAAGAGCTACCGCGGCGGGTACAAGGTGGGCATTATCGAAGGCGCCGAGACCCTCAATGCGAACGGCGCCAACGCCTTCTTGAAGACTCTCGAGGAGCCGACCGCCGATACCATACTCATCGTCATTGCCAGGCCGACTCACCGTTTGCCCGCGACTATCGCCAGTCGATGCCTACGTCTTGCCCTGCGGCCGCCGCCAACGGATACGGCCATTGCGTGGCTCAAAGCCCATGGCAGTCCCGATCAGAATTGGGATGCCGCGCTGGCGCTGGCGGGAGGAGCGCCCTTGTTGGCCATGGAGTTCAACGATGTGGGCATTGCCGCGCTCGAAAGGGAGATGCAAGAAGGCATGCAGGCCGTAGCGGCGGGAGCCGTGGACGTGACCCTGGTGGCTGATCAGTGGGCCAGGTCGAATCTTGGTTTGCGCCTGACCTGGCTTGAGAACTGGATCACACGGCGCGTACATGCGTCCCTTGGCTCCGCCCCTTCGAATCAAAGTGCGGAACGCGTCCGCTTGCCTGCCGCGTTACTTAAGCCCAAGATAAGAGCCTTATTCGAGCTGTTGGACGCAGCGCGCGATCTGCGACGTCTCGCGTCAACCGGCATTAATCAACAGTTGGCGTTGGAGGCCTTACTGCTCGGCGGTCGATCCGCTCTTGCGAAATGAGGCCACTTTGGGAATGCGAGTAATTGCGAAGTCCAAGTAATAAACCGGGGTTGCTGACCCTCACGATCAAGGACAAGAGTGCGCTCTATCTCGCGTACATGCCGTTCGTGAAAAATGGCGGTTTGTTCATACCGACGAACAGCAATTACCGCTTGGGCGACGAAGTATTCATGCTGCTCAACCTCATGGGCGAGGAAGAAAAGCTGCCGGTGGCGGGCCGCGTAATCTGGATGACCCCGAAGGGCGCCCAAGGCAAGCGCACTGCCGGAATCGGGGTGCAATTCAGCGATCAAGATCGCGGCAATACTCAGAAGAAGATCGAGAACTATCTGGCCGGTGCCCTCGGCGGCGACAAACCCACCCACACGATGTAGATCGCTCGGTATCGCTCGCGCAGCGAGCGCCCAAGGACGGGGTGGCTTCCACCCCGTAAATTACTCGGTGCTTGCGCACCTCGCCCTTCGGGCCGCCGCGTCCGCGGCGTTCAAATCGGCCGGACGGCCGATTTAGGCGGCGCGTAGCGCCTGGCAAGTTAGCCGCGGCGCGAGCGGGCGGCCTCGGTTGCGGCGAGACCCCCCTTCAACACGTAGGCCTCGAAACCTCGCTCACTCAGGATATAGGCAGCCGCGGAACTGCGGCGACCCGTATCGCAGCAAACGACGTAGTGAATTTTCTTGTCCAATGCGTTGAGTTTCAAGCGGATGAAGTACAACGGGATATTGACGGCTTCGTCGATGCGAAAATTCTGAAATTCGCTCGGCAGGCGTACGTCGAGCCATTTCCCGCCTTTGGCGACGATTTCTCGCGCCGCGTCATAGTCCACCCACTGCAATAACGGTTCATTCAACAACGTTTGGAAGTCGGCCTTGCCGAGTCGCATCAAAGTGCCCTCGGTGGCCATGGTGACCGTGGCGTTGCGTTTCGCCTCGGCGATCAAGGCTTCTTCGCCGAAACTATCGCCGGGTCCCAATTCGGCCAGTTTGATCCCCTCCTTGTTCAAGGGGGTTTCGCGTGTCACCACGCACTTGCCGGCGACGACCACGTAGAAATAATCGCCTTCCGTACCCTGTTTGATGACGATATCGCGCGCGCGGTAGTTGATGCGCTGCATGCGCATGAATATGGCCTGGATATTCGCGGGCGGAATGCGGTGAAACGCCTTGGTTTGCAACAGCGTGGTCATCCAATCGCCGGTCACGTCCAGCCCGTCGCCACGCAGCTCCGCCACTTCGTACTGGCCGGTTTGGTCCCAGGTCAACAGCACGTCGAGCAGATCGCTATCGATCATGATGTACTCGAGATCATTGGCCGCCCGGGCCGTGAACTTTCGCGGCAAACCGGGCGCCAGTGCTGCCCGCGCCTCGGGACTGCCCGCGCGCACAGTGCCTATGAGCCTGTCATCGGCGCGAAGCTCGACGTTGCCGGCAACCAGGTAGAAGGTTCGCTTGTCGGTATCGCCCTGTTTGAACAACACGCGGCCCGCACCCAATTCGAGAATCTGCGTTTTGCGCGCGAGGGCGTGCAGGTTCTCAGCCTTCAGTCCGTCGAGAGGTGAGAAAGTTTTCAGTATTGCGAGATCGAGCGGTCTGTCATCCATCGAGAAATTGCCGGCGCCTTCGTTTACAACCCTATGATTTTGCCTGCGAATGCTAGCACACGTACCGGAGTCCAACCCTGTATTAGGTCACATTGACGGATGCCTCGCGAAGCTCAGAGACTCAATTCGTCCCAGCCGGCGTCCGGTCGGAAGCGTTCACCGTAGCGCTGTTCGAGTTGCCGCAGTCTTTCCGTCACTCGTTTCATCCCGCGAGTTTTGGCGTATTGCAGCGGGCCGCCGCGAAATGGCGCGAAGCCTGTCGCGAAAACAGCCCCGGCATCCAGCAAATCGGCGTCCGCGATGACTCCTTCGCGCACGGCCGCCACGGCTTGATTCAGCATGGGCAGTATCAAACGGTCCTCGAGGTCGTCGGGAACGGCGAGGTCCTTTGGCGCTGTCCGAAGAGGTTTTCCGTCGCGCCAGACGTAAAAGCCTTCGCCGCTCTTGCGGCCGAATTTCCGTTGCTCCACGCGCTCGATCAGCACGGCCGGAAGGGGTCGCTGAAACGCCTCGGCCAGCACCCGCCCGACGTTCAAGCAGATGTCCAAGCCCACCACATCGGCGAGTTCGATGGGACCCATGGGCATACCAAAATTCTTACCGGCCGCATCGATGGTCGCTGCGGCAATTCCCGCTTCCAACGCAAAAAAGGCCTCGTTGATATAGGGCATCAAGATTCGATTCACCACGAATCCGGGCGCGCTCTTGCAGGGCAGGGGGAGCTTGCCGATCCGGCGGGTAAACAGCACTGCGTTCTGTACGCTCTCGGGGCGGGTGCCGTCCCCCGCGACGATCTCCACCAACTGCATGCGTGCGACCGGATTGAAGAAATGGATGCCCACCAGCCGGCCGGGATCGGCCAGGCGCTGGGCCAGGGTCTCGATTTTGATGCTGGAGGTGTTCGTGGCCAATACGGCGCCGGATTTCAATTGCGGCTCGAGTTCAGCGTATAGCGCCTGTTTGGCCTCGACGTTCTCGACGATGGCTTCGATCACGACGTCAGCGGAGCGCACCCCCTCGCCGAGGACGTCCATTTTCATGCGGACCCATGCATCGGCGGCCTCCCGCGGGTCCTTCAGGCGCCTATCGAAGAAGGCCTTCGCTCGATCGAATGCCGGTCTCACCAAGTCTTCGCTTCGGTCCTGAAGGGTCACGGTCATGCCGTGCAGGGCAGACCAGGCCGCGATATCGCCGCCCATGACGCCTGCACCGATGACATGCACGTGCTTGAATTCGACGGCAGACTTGCCGCCCAGGCCCTTGAGTCGGTCCTGCAGCAGAAACAGCCGAACCAGATTGCGGGCGGTGGGGGAGCACATGAGGGCGCTGATGGAGTGAGCTTCGGCCTCATATCCCACGGTTTGCGAAGCGCCATAGCGCTGCCAGAGATCGAGGATGGCATAGGGGGCCGGGTAGTGTTGACGCAGCACCTTGTGCCGCAGAGTCGCGGCGATGCGGCGCGCAATCAAGGGCCGGATGGGTCTTAGATTCAATAGCCTTTCGACCCACGGCGCCGTTTGTCTGGGCGGCGTCTGCTGCACCAATTCCTTGGCACGTCGGGTAAGTTCGACCGGCGGTACCAGCCGGTCGATGAGACCCAATGCCAATGCTCGAGAACCCCCGAGCGGCTTGCCCGTGAGCATGAGATCCAGGGCAGGGCGTACTCCGATGAGCCGCACCGATCTCACGGTGCCGCCGAATCCGGGGTGGATTCCCAGCATCACTTCAGGCAGCCCGAGCGAAAGCTTGGCGTCGTCGGCCCCCACACGGTAAGTGCAGGCGAGCGCAAGTTCCAGGCCGCCCCCCAGCACGAAACCGTGCAGCGCCGCCACGCTGGGGCAGGCAAGATGTTGCAATTGATCCAGCACCCTTTGTCCGGCACGAACCAGCGCCTGTCCGTCCTGCGGCGTTTTGATGGTCAAGAACTCTTTGATATCTGCGCCCGCGATGAACCCATTGGGTTTTGCCGAGCGCAGCACCACGCCCGCAGGACGCCGCTCGACCATATCCGTCAGGCAAACCGCCAGATCCCGCAATACCTGTTCCGACAAGACGTTGGTAGACGCGTCCGGGCTGTCGCACACCAGCCAAGCGATGCGATCGGCGTCGAATTCGACGCTCCAACTACCGGTCACGCTGCCTGTCGGGCGTGCTGGTGGATGGTAAAGTCGCAGATTAGAGGTAGGTGATCGGAGAATTGCACGTCCGGAATTTCGAATCGATTCACTTCGATTTGGGAACTATGCAGGATGAAGTCGAGTTCTTTGCGGGGGCTACTACTGGGGTATGAAGGGAGGCCGTGGGCGTTGGCGTTGGTCAGTCCCGCGGCTTGCATGAATAGGTACAGTTCGTGGTCGCCCCAGTAGGTATTGAAATCGCCGGCGACGATCACCGGCTTGCTGGTCTTGCGCAGCAGGTCGTAGAGATAGCGCAGCTGGTACTGCCGGTGCCGAAATTTCAGCGACAGATGCACCAAGAAAATCGCGATGTCGTCCAATTCCAGTTCGATGATGAGACGCTTGATACCGGTATCGAAATAGTGAAACCGTTCGCCTCGCACCCGCGGCGCCGCAAGGAACGCGTTCGCCTGTTTGCGTACGATGGGGACCAGGTGATTGACGGAAGAAACCCCGTATTTGCACTCGAACGTGGAGTAATGACCCAGGGAATTCGCGATGAAATCAGCCTGGTTGACCATGCCGGTGCGGATGGAACCGGTGTCCACCTCGATGAGCCCCACCACGTCCGGGTCCTGGCGCTTGATGAAGTCGGTGATTCGCGACAATACCTGCCGGCTGGAGCGCAGGTATCCCGCACCCGGAACGGGAAGGTGGAACGCGGGTCCGGTCCCGGTGGCATAACGGATGTTGTAGATCAGCAAACGCACTGGCTGGGATTGTATCGATGCGCAGTGCTTCGCGCATGACCATCGTCACGTTACACTATGACCATGCCGAGCCCTTCCGACCCTATTCGCTTGTTCGTCAGCCACGCCTGGGCCGAGAACGACGACTACACTCGAGTTTTCGAATACCTCGAAGCCTCCGGCACGTTTTATTATCACAATACCAGCCAGCCGCAGGCGAAACGGCCCATCGACAAGGAAAGTCAGCGCGAAGATTTACGCCGCCAGATCGCTCCGTGCGAGGTGGTGGTGGTGGTGCCGGGCGTATATCTCGCAGCGCAGGAGTTGGTGCTCTTCCAGATGAATTTCGCCAAGGCCGCCGACCGTCCCATCGTGGCCATGGAAAATTTCGGTTCCAGCGAGGCGCTGCCGAAGGCCATCTTGGATTTGGCCGACGAAGTCAGCGCGTGGAACGAACGGAGTTTGATCGATGCGTTGCGCCGCCAGGCACGCCATCAAGAGACCACGCGCTGGGAGACCATCGAGTTCAAACTCGACTAGTTGCTGGCGATTAAAGCCGGTATGTCGGAGTTGCTGTCTGCGAAATCTTCGGTCTCACGGTCCGCGAAATCGCCGGACTCACGCTCGGTGGCGTGCAGTTGAACCACTTCTGCGCTCTGCCGCGCGGCGTTGAGCAGGGACCGGCAGGTGACTCCGAATATCTCGACAATTTGGGCGGTGCAATCATCCGCCTCTTGGTTGGACATCTTGCGTACCGAGGCGGCTACCGCGTCTTCGCCCCGCAGAGGCTGCACACCGGACAGCGAGCGCATGACTTGAGTAAATGATTCACGAACTTCGGCGGGCAATTGGTCTTCGGCTATGGATACGAGATGCCTTCGGTAGGCGCACACCAGTCTTTGCTTGATCGGCGTCGACCGCACCAGTTCAAGCGTCGCAAAGTGCAAACTCTCCCAAGCGCTAATCATGCAGGCCTCGTATGAGCAAGATTGAAACCTTAACGTGGTTTCGAGGCTGACACCTCCCCTTGAGAGCCTTGCCAAATCAAGACTCTGCGGTTGGAATATACAAGACAATCGACAAAACGCAATGCGGAATTTTGCGACTTCTCGGCAGTGCGTCACGGTTTCAGATATACGGGGAACTTACGCCTGTTTTCTAAAAAAACATTCGCGATAAGTCCGTAGACACCTGATTTATATCGATAACCTCCGGGACTATTGCTGCGCTGCGTGCGCACCGGCGGGCAGCGACTCGTCCACGCCATCGCGCGAATGCGTGGCTCCCACCAGCATGTACACACCGGGCACCACGAACAACGTGAAGACGGTGCCAATCGCGAGACCGGTGGAAATCACCAGACCGATGGCAAAGCGCGAGGCGGCACCGGCGCCGCTGGCGAATACCAGCGGTAGCACGCCGAGCACCATGGCCGCGGTGGTCATCAAAATCGGACGCAGTCGAGCGCTGGCCGCGGCGACGATGGCCGCCTGTTTGCTCTTGCCGGTTTGCTGCTCGGTGTTCGCCACTTCGACGATCAGAATGCCGTGCTTACTGATGAGACCCATGAGGGTGACCAGTCCCACCTCGGTGTAGATGTTCAGACTTGCGCCGCCGATGCCGATGGCGATAAAGATCAAGGCGCCGGCAATCGACAGCGGCACGGAGATCAGAATCACCAACGGATCGCGAAAACTTTCGAACAGGGCGGCAAGCGCCAGGAACACGATGATGATGGCGAAGGCGAATGTCGCCATGATGCCGCCGGATTCCTGCACGAACTGCCGACCTTGTCCGCCGTAGTCGACGGTGTAACCCTGGGGCAGAGTCTTCGCCGCGAGACCCTGCAGATATTTCAACGCATCATCCAACGACACGCCGGGCGCCATGACCCCGGAAAGGGTGGCCGAATTCAACTGCTGAAAGTGATTCAACGTCTCCGGTACGGTGACCGGGCGAATGGTCGCAATGGTCGATAGGAGAATGGGAACCCCGCCAATGTTGGCCACCGGATAATTCAGCAGCTGATCCGTATTCAAGCGCGAAAGCCGCTCCACCTGCGGAATGACCTTGTACGACCGCGTGTCCATGCTGAAGTAATTGACGTAGTTGCCGCCGAGCAGCGAACCCAGCGCACTGCCGACCTGCGTCATGGTCAATCCCAGTTGTGCGGTTTTGTCGCGGTCGATCTCGATCACCGACTGCGGTAAATCGAATTTGAGGTCGGTGTCGATGAACATGAACATGCCGCTCTTCACCGCCGCGCCCAAGAATTCTTGGGACACCTCATTGAGACGTGAGGCAGGTTCGGTGCTGGTGATCGCAAACTGGATCGGAAGTCCGAAGGCGCCGGGCAGCGAAGGTGGCTGGAACACGGCGGTTTTCTGGCCGGCGATGACGGAGATCTTCTGTTGCAGGATTTGCTGAATCTGATTGGTGCCCAATTTGCGCTGGTCGCGCGGCGGCAGCGCCAGACCCATGATGACCTGGCTCGGTGAGTCGATCTGAAATACATGCTGGGCAGTGGTGGCGGCCGTTGAGATGTCGAAGGCCTCCTTGTCGTAAAGCGATTTGGCCTGCAGCGTCGCGTTGGGCGCGGATATCGCCTGCATGAGTACGAAGCCCTGGTCTTCCTGCGGCGCCAGTTCGCTTTTCGCGGTCGAATACATGAAATAGATGCTGCCCAACACCAGGAATACCAGCACTGCCGTCACCGGCGTGTAGCGCAGGCTGCGCTCCAGCTTACCTTGATACCAGTGCAGCAGCTTCTCGAAGCGCGCATCGATAAACCTCACCAAGCGAGCTTCCCAGTCATTCGCGTCGGGACGATGCGGTTTGAGCAGACGCGAGCACATCATGGGCGACAAGGTCAACGCGATGACGGCGGAAACGGTCACGGCCGCTGCGAGAGTGAACGCAAATTCGACGAATAGCGCGCCGGTGAGACCGCCTTGAAAGCCGATGGGAACGAACACGGCAAGCAGCACCACGGTCATCGCGACGATGGGCCCTGCAAGCTCCTGTGCCGCTCGGCTTGCCGCGGCAACCGCCGGCATACCACCCTCGAGGTGCCGGTTCACGTTCTCGACCACGATAATGGCGTCGTCGACTACCAGCCCGATGGCTAGAACGAGGGCGAGAAGCGTTAACAGATTGATCGAGAAACCCAGCGCCAGCATGATGGCCAACGTGCCGATGAGGGACAGCGGGATGGCCACGATGGGAATCAAAACCGAACGCGGCGAGCCCAAGAACGCGAATATGACCACCATGACGATGATCAGTGCTTCGATCAGCGTGGTCGCCACCTCGTGGATGGAACTGTTCACGAAGTCGGTGGAGTCGTAGACGATGAGGGCGGCGAGTCCCTGCGGCAGCTGCGCCTGGATTTCGGGAAAGGCTGCTTTGACGCCGTTGACCACCGTCAAGAGATTCGCGCTGGGTGCGACCTGAATACCGACGAATACGCCGGCTTTGCCGTCGAACGCCACACGCGACTCGTAGGAGTCCGCCCCCAACTCGACGGTGGCAATGTCGCTCAAACGGATGTTGGCGCCGTTGACCTGCTTGACCACGAGCTTTCGAAACTCGCTCAGGCTGTGCAGGCTGGTGGTCGAGGTCAACGTGACCTGCACCATTTGGCCCTTGGTGTTGCCGACGGCAGAAACGAAATCATTGTTCGCAAGGGCGGTGGACACATCGCTGGCCGCGATGCCGTAGGCGGCCAGCTTCTTCGGATCGAGCCAGGCACGCAGCGAAAAGTATTGACCGCCCAATAATTCGGCGGTTTGCACGCCGGGCACAGCCTGGATTTTGGGCTGCACCACGCGCTGGATGTAATCGGTGATCTGGTTTCGCTCCAGCGTGGGGCTGGAGAAACCCATGTACAAGGCATCCGTGGTCTGGCCCACCCTCACGGTGATCGACGGTTGTTGCGAGCCCGAGGGCAGAACGTTCAAAACCGAATTGACCTTGATGTTGATCTCGGCGGCGGCCTTGGACGTGTCGTAGTTCTGACGCAGATTGACCGTGATGGTGCTCGTGCCGCTCTGGCTGATCGACGTCATGTAGTCGATGCCATTCGCCTGGGCGACGGCCGCTTCGATCGGCGTGGTGATGAAACCCGCAATGGCATCCGGATCGGCGCCCGGAAATGCCGTCGTGATGGTCACTATGCCGTTTTCGGTCTTGGGGTACGCAAGTACCTGGAGGGAGCTGTATGAGCGCAGCCCCACCACCAGTATCACCAGGCTGACGACGCTCGCAAGAACCGGGCGGCGGATGAATAGGTCGGTGAAATTCATAGGTAGCGCTTACTCGTTCGGAGGCGTCGGGCTAGCGTCGCTGTTGGGAACGACTTTGTTGCTGATGACGATGGGCGCACCGTTGCGCAGCTTCAGTTGTCCGGCTGTGACGATCTCATCGCCGGCCGCTACCCCGCTCTTCACGGCGACTTGGTCGCCGCGCGTATCGCCGAGTTGAACGAAGCGCTGCACGGCGGTGAGCTTTGGATTGCCCTTGTCGTCCGTGCCGTTCTTTTGCACCACGTACACGGTGTCGCCATAGGGATTGTAGGTAATCGCCGATTGCGGCAGGGTGATTTGCGTACTCGCACTGCCGTTGTCGATTTCTACATTGGCGTACATGCCGGGAATGAGCCGTCGATCCGCGTTGGCGAAGGACGCCCGCGCTTGAACGTTGCGGCTGGCGCTATCCACCTTGGAATTGATCGAAACGATTTTTCCGCCGAAGGGGGCCCCCGGATAGGTGTCCACCGTCGCGGCCACCGGCTGACCGACCTTCATGGAGCTGAGCGTCTGCTGCGGCACGTAGAAGTCGATGAAAATGGGATCGAGCGCCTGTAGCGTGACCACCGTCGTTCCCGCGCTCAAGTATTGCCCTTGGTCCACTTGACGAATTCCAAGCTGGCCGGCGAACGGCGCGCGCACCGTTTTCTCTTCGATGAGCGCCTCTTGCGCCGCTACCTGCGCACGTGCCGATTTCAGCGAGGAGGTATCGGAGTCGACGGTTGCCTGACTGATGGCCTGCGCCGCCAATTGCTCCTGATCGCGCTTTAGGGTGATCGCCGCCAATTCGGCCTGCGCCTGAAGCTGAGCCAGCTTGGCGGGATCGTCGTAGGGCCTGAGCGTGAGCAGCACCGCGCCGGCGGGAACTTCGGTGCCCGACTCGATGTGGATGGTATCGACCACGCCCGCGGCTTGCGCCGCGAGATCGGCGCCGCGGACCGCGCGCAAGCTTCCCAGCGCCTGCGTCCGCGATTGCCAGCTCGAGGTTGCAGCGACCGTCGTCGACACCGTCTGCGGCGCGCTCGCCATCGCCTTCAACATGGGCCCAATGAATTTTTTGGCGACAAACTGCTGCCACCCGTAGATGCCGCCCATGACCACCGCGACTGCGATGAATAAAATCAGAAGCGGCTTGATCAGCGCTCGCGGCCGGGCGGTGGTTTTGCCGTCGTTGGTGATTCCGGTATCCATAGTGCTCACGATCCCTTGTCGGATGAATTGGCGGTGAGGTCGGTGCGGTTCCACCAACCGCCGCCCAATGCTTGAAACAGCGCCGCGGTATCGGCGTAGCGCTGCGCGCGAGCCTTTACCAGCCCGACGGCCGCGGTTTGATAACTTTGCTCGGAGGTCAATACTTGCAGGTAGCTCGCGCCGCCGCTCTTGTACTGCGCCTGTACCAACGTCAGGCTTTCCGCGGCCGAACGTTCGGCCATGGTTTCAGCGGCTAGAGCGTCGGCATCGGCTTGCAGCGCATACAATGTGTTGGACACATTCTGAAAGGCGGTGATGACGGTACTTCTGTAGTTCGCCGCCGCCTCCTGCGCAGCGGCGACGGCGGCACGGCGCTGGTGCACCAATTGGCCGCCCTTGAAAATGGGCTGCGTGACCCCGCCGATGAGGCTCCAAACCACCGAAGAAGATTTAAAGACGTCCGAGAATTTCGTGGCCTCGCCGCCGTAACTGCCGGTCAAGGTCAGTTGCGGCAGCATGTTGGCCGTGGCGACACCGATTTGCGCGGTGGCCTGATGTAACAACGCAGAGTACTCCCGCACATCCGGGCGCTGCTCGACGAACTTCGACGGCACGCTCACGGGCAGATCGGCGGGCAAGGTCAACGAGTCCAGATTGATTTCCGCGCCGCCATAGTCGGCAGGCAGCGATCCGACGTAGGTGGCGAGTTGGTTGCGCTGTTGCGCGAGCTGGCTGCGCAACGGGGGCAAACTGGCGAGCGTGCTTTGCAAGGTGGCCTGTTGTTGCAGGACGTCGGCTCGGGACGCGCCGCCCGCGGTCACACGGCGTTGGGTGATGTCGAGCTGGGTGGTTTGCGAGTGCGCGATGTCCTCGGTCGCGGCGATTTGCGCGCGCAGCGATGCTTCGGTGACCGCTGCGGTGACGATATTCGCCGTGAGGCTGAGATAGCTGGCTTCCAATGCGAACTGTTGATAGTCGGCCTGCGCCTGCAGCGCCTCCACCTGGCGCCGGATGCCGCCGAATGCGTCCAGCGTATAGGACACATTCACCGTCGCGCTGTTGAGCGTGTAGAGAAACGAACCCGGTTGTCCCAATGTGGCGGAGGATGCCTTTTGCCGTTGGCCCTGGACTTGCCCCGAGACACTGGGGAAAAAACTACCGCGTTCGGCTGCCGTGTTCTCGTTCGCTTGCCGTAGCGCCGCCTGCGCGGCCTCGAGGGTGGGACTGTTGGCGAGCGCTCGCTCGATGAGCGCGTTGAGCTGGGCCGATTTGAACAATGTCCACCATTGTCCGGGGATGTCGAGTCCATCCACGAAGCGCTGCGCCTCGCCGCCGGGAAGCGGCGCCGACGCCGTGGTGGCCGGCAGCGACCCCGCGGGAACGAACCCGGAAGTCGAGGGTGCCGCGGGCGGCTTATAGTTGGGTCCGACCGCGCACGCCGAAATCACCACGGCGGACAGGGCGGTGAGCGCTTGTTTGGATGTATGCATCATATGGAAGACGAAGCGTTGGCGGTGGAATCGACACGCGGCACGGCGCCGTACAAGAAAATTTCGATGACGTTGTTCAGGTGCGCGCCGAAATCCAGCTGGGCCATTTCTTCGGCGGTGCCGAACAACAGGCATTCATGCAGTTCGGCGCAGACCATCTGCAGGAACAGCGCCGCCGCGCGATCCGGGTCGGGAAGCTTGAGCGCGCCGCGGCGGATTTGCCCGCGGAGGTAGCTGGCGATGGCAGCGTCGACGCGCGCCTTGGTGCTGCCGCGCATTTTTGCCGCAAGCTCGGGAAAACGGTGGGCTTCCGTCGCCAGGATTCGAAATAGCGCAGCCGAGTCGGGATCGCAGGCGCGGCCGGTAATGACTTGGCCGATCACGGTCAACGCCTGTTTGGGGGGTAGCCGATCGAGATCCTCGGTGGCGAGCACCGAGACCATGTCCCGCTCCACCAATCGCGTCGTGACGGCGCCCAGCAAATCAGCCTTGTTTTTGAAGCGCTCATAAATGGTTCGCGTCGAAACACCGGCCTCGCTCGCAACTTTATCGATGCTGGCGCTGCCATACCCTTCACGCAGGAAGACCCGGGTGGCTGCCGCCAGCAGGGTGTCCGCCCGGGCGGATTCCGTTCCACGCCGTGGTCGTCCGACTCGCGATTGCAAGCCCGCCTCGATATCTGCAAACTCATTCATGGCGTGAAAAATGACACGTGTCGTTTTCCAATGCAAGAACTATTTACTAATCTGATATTCATTTGATAAAATATATACCATAGAATGGTTAGTCATCAAATGAATAATACCTCTCTTCAAATCCAGAAGCTCGAAGCGAATCTCGCGCGTCTCCAAGGGCGTCTGCCGGACCTGCCCATCTCGGGCGTGCTGTTGAGCCGGCTGATCCTGCATATCGGGAGAGGCATGGCCAGCCTGCTGGAACACGAAATTCGGCCCTTCGGATTGGCCGAGGCGGAATTTCGGGTGCTCACTGCGCTTTTTTCGCAGCCGGACGGCGATGCTCATCCCACCGAGCTGTGCGCAAAAACATCCCAAAGCCCAGCGAACATGTCGCGCATCAGCGATGCATTGGTCAGCCGCGGTCTCATTACCCGAGTCTCGAGCGTGCACGATCGACGCAAGATGGTCTTGCACATCACCGACCAGGGCGAGGAGTTGGTGCAACGGCTGCTTCCCATGCTGTATGGACCGTTGCGCGAGATGTTCGCGGATTTCTCGCAAGAGGAACAGCAAAAGTTGATCGCTCAGTTGAAAAACTTGAGTGCCAAGTTGGACCAGGCCATGGCGCACCATGACCTGGAGCGCGCGGAATGAGCCCACGCCGCGCCCGCGCGGTGATTCTAGCAGCGCTATGGCTGGGGGCCACCGGCTGCGCGGGCCTGCCGCCCAAGGCAACGCCGGTGAAGCTGCCCAGCGACGCTCCATTGAGCGACCTCGCGGCCGACGGTGGCGCCTGGCCGGCTCCGGACTGGTGGAAGCGGTACCAAGATCCCACCCTCGATGGGTTGATCGACATGGCCTTGGCGTCATCGCCCACATTGGCGAATGCACACGCGCGGTTCGACAACGCGCGCCAGTCGGTGCGCATTGCGGGCGCGGCCGCCGGGGCCCATGTGGAGGCCACCGGCGATGCGGGACGACAACGCCTCAGCGACAACGGGCTGTTCCCGCCCCGATTGCTCGGCTTCAACTGGTACGACCAATACGACCTCGGCCTGCAGGCAAGCTATACCTTCGACTGGTGGGGAAAGCAGAAGGACTCAGTGGAGGCCGCGATGGATGAGGCGCACGCCGCCGAGGCGGACCGGAGCGCGGCGGCGTTGATGTTGGCGAGTTCGGTGGCGGACACCTACTTCGGTTGGCAGGCCGATCAGAACCGGCTGGTTCTGGCGCGCGAGCATGAGGCGACCGTGGCCAGCGAACGCGGGGTCACGACCGCGCGCATTCGCGCGCAGCTCGATTCGGCCGACGAGATTTTTCGCGCGGATTCCGGGCTCGCTGCCGTGCGCGAACAGATTGCCGCCCTGGAGGGCTCCGCGCGGCTTCGCGTCGTCGCTCTGGCGGCGCTGGTGGGCCGTTCCGCAGCCGAATTACCCGCCCTGACGGAGAAGCCGCTTCCCGCCCTCGGTAGTGGTCTGCCGGACGATGTCAAAATCGATTTGATCGCCCGTCGCGCGGACCTTACCGCGAGCCGCTGGCGCGTCGAGGCGGCGGAAAAAAACCGTGAAGCGGCGCGCGCCGAATTTTTCCCCGACGTCAGCATCAACGCTCTGATCGGCGTCCAGAGCATCGATGTGGGAAAGCTGCTCGAGTACGGCAGCCGCGTACCGTCGGCGACCGCGGCCATCCATCTGCCCATCTTCGATGCGGGGCGACTGAAGGCGCGCTACGGAGCCAGTCAAGCAGCCATCGATGTAGCGGTGGCCGGCTATCAGGACACCTTGGTCAGTGCCGCGCGTGATGTGGCGACCCAGGCGACCACTCGAGTCCAGATCGCTGCCCAGCGAGCGCAGCGATTGATCGAGCTGGATGCGGCGCAACGCCTGAAGGCAAGCGCCGCCGCCCGCGTGCGCCAAGGACTCACCGATCCCAGAGCAGAATTGACCGCAACCGAGTCGTGGATCGAGCAGCGCGACGCATTACTGCAGTTGGATGCCGCGGCGCTGTCGGCGGATATCGGGCTGCAACGCGCCCTTGGCGGCGGATATGAAAGGAACGAAACGAAACCATGAATGCAGCCATTGAAACTCCACCCGATGTGCCGAATGGCAAGCGGCGCCGGATACTCATCATCATCGCCCTGATCTTCATCGTCATCGGAGTGCTCTGGGGGCTGTTCTGGGTGCTGGTGCTGTCCAAGCGCGAGCGTACCGACGATGCCTATGTGAGCGGCAACAAAGTGGTGATTTCCTCGCAGGTTGCGGGAACGGTGATCGCCGTGCTCACCGACGATACGCAGCTGGTGAAGGCCGGCCAAGTGCTGGTGCGGCTGGATCCGATCGACGCCGAAACGGGACTGGCGCGCAGCGCCAGCGCCTTGGGCCAGACGGTGCGGCAGGTCCGACAGGAAAAGCTGACGGCCGATCAATACGATTCCATGATTGCAACGCGGCGGTTGGAATTGGCAAGGGCCGAGTCCGATCTTGCCAAGCGCGAGCCATTGCTGGCCGACAGCGCCATTGCACCGGAAGAGGTTCGTCACGGGCGAGAGAGCGTTCAACTGGCTCGCGCGGCGCTCACGCAGGCCGAGCGACAGGCTACCGCCTCCCATGCCTTGGTCGATGGCGTCAACGTTCAGGACAATCCCGCGGTGCTGCAGGCAAAAGCCGCCTACCGCGATGCCTGGATAGCGGCGCAGCGCAATGCCGTGGTCGCGCCCGTGACCGGCTATGTCGCCGAACGCAGCGTGCAACTCGGCCAACACGTGCAGGCCGGCCAGGCGCTGATGACCGTGATCCCATTGAATTCGTTGTGGGTGGATGCGAACTTCAAGGAGGTACAGTTGCGGCATCTGCGCATCGGTCAAGCGGCGGAAGTTCGCAGCGATCTATACGGGGGATCGTTCATCTATCATGGACATGTCAAAGGCATGTCCGCAGGGACCGGTGCGGCCTTCGCATTGTTGCCGGCGCAAAATGCGTCGGGCAATTGGATCAAGGTAGTCCAACGCGTGCCGGTGAGAATTCAAATCGATAATGCCGATCTCGCTAAATCGCCATTGCGCGTCGGCCTATCGGCGACGGTTACGGTCGACACCACCTCTCGTGACGGACCCGTGCTGGCGTTGGACGCGGCGGACCAACCCGTGGGCGATACTCAGGTGTATACGCAAGACCTCGAAAAGGCGAATGCCGAAGCGGACGCCGTCGTGCTCCGCAATCTCGGCGCTCGAGAGTAGTACCGCACCCGCATGGCCAGCGTTCCGACCCCCTTGCAGGCGGAGTATCCGCCCCTGCGTGGCGGCAAGCTGCTTTTCCTGACGGCCGCCATTGCCACGGCTTCCTTCATGGAAATCCTCGACATGACCATCGTCAATGTCTCGGTACCTTCCATATCGGGCAGTCTCGGCGTCAGCAACTCCGAAGGGACCTGGGCGGTCAGTTCGTACATGCTGGCGGCTGCCGTCATGCAGCCGCTGACCGGATGGATAGGGCGGCGCTTCGGTGAGGTGAGAACCTTCGTCACGTCGATTTGCTTGTTCATGGTATTTTCCGCCCTCTGCGGACTTGCGACCAGCATGCCCATGTTGGTCGCGGCCCGCCTCATCCAGGGTTTGGTTTCCGGTCCCATGATGTCGGTGGCTCAGGCCATTCTCCTGCGTAACTATCCGATCGAGCGGCGCGGCATGGCAATCGCCCTGTGGGCCATGGTCATCATTATTGCGCCGATATTCGGGCCCATCATCGGTGGGTGGATCACGGATAACCTGTCGTGGCCGTGGCTGTTCTATATCAACTTACCGGTTGGCGCCTTCGCCGCGGCGGCGAGCTGGACCCTACTGCGTCATCGCGAATCGAACAAAATCAAGCTACCCATCGATGGGGTGGGTCTCATGCTCCTCGTCATCGGGGTCGGGTGCCTGCAGTTCATGCTGGACAACGGCAACGACAAGGATTGGTTCAATTCGTCCGCCATCGTTGCGGCGGCCGTGGTTTCGCTGATCAGTCTTTCATTCTTCGTTCCCTGGGAATTGACGGACAAGCATCCCGTCGTCGATCTGCAGCTGTTCCGTGGGCGGAATTTTCGCGTCGGCACCGTCGTGATCGGCGTCGCTTATTTCGGGCTCTCTGCGGTCAACATCATTTTCCCCTTGTGGTTACAGACCACGTTGGGGTATACGGCCACGTGGGCCGGGCTCGCGGTGGCGCCCGTGGGTGTGTTGGCCTTGGTGGCGGCGCCCCTGGTCGGACGCAACATGGCTCGAATCAATCTGCGCTTCGCGGCCAGTTTCGCGTTCTGCGTGTTCGGAGGGGCGGTATTCTGGACTTCCACGCTGAATGAGACGGCAAGCTTCGGTCAGTTCGCCACGCCGCGATTCCTGCAGGGGCTGGGCCTGGCGTTCTTTTTCTTGCCGCTGAATCAAATCCTATTGTCGGGCGTTCGGCCCAGCGATCTGGCGTCGGCGTCGGGATTGAGCAATTTCGTTCGCACCATGTCGGGCAGCATCGCAACCGCGGTGACGGTGTGGACTTGGAATCGACGCACCGACTACCACCACTCGGTGTTGATCGAACATGTGCGAAATTCCGCCGGCGGGTGGACACAATATCAAGCCGACCTGAGTGCACGCGGAATCTTGGGCAATGACGCCTTTCAGTACGTGGACCGAGTCATCGGCGGCCAGGCGTCCACGCTCGCCGTTAACGACGTATTTTTTGCACTGGGGTGCATGTTCCTGGTATTGGTACCGTTCGTATGGCTGGCCAGACCGCCGTTCGTCGGGCGAGGCAGCGACGCCGCTCATTGAGCAGCCAAGTTCTGGCAAACATTCGTATACTGTGCGCCATGCGCGACGATTTGATATTCATTCAGGACCGGGTTTAAGTGAGTTCACCTTATATCGTCGCGGTCGGCGGCACGTTGCGCCCCGGATCGTCCACGGAAAAGGCCATGCAGCACGTGCTCAATGCAGCCGAGCGCGCGGGTGCGCGGACCAAACTCATCAGCGGCCCGGCGCTGCAGCTTCCCATGTACCAACCCGAGAATCCGGATCGCAGCGATGCCGCCCGCGACTTGGTCGCGCAACTCGCCCTGGCGGACGGTATTATTCTAGGTTCGCCCGGTTATCATGGAAGTATCTCGGGTCTCGTCAAGAATGCCCTGGACTACGCAGAGGACCTGCGTACCGACGTCCGCCCCTATTTCAGCGGCCGTGCGGTGGGCTGCATCGCCACCGCCGGCGGATGGCCGGGAGCGGTCAACACCCTGGGGGCGCTGCGTGACATCGTGCATGCCCTGCGCGGTTGGCCGACGCCGCTGGGCGCAGCCATCAATTCCAGTGAGCGCGTGTTCGATGAAGACGGCCAGTGTCTGGTGCCGCGAGTCGCCGTGATGCTCGACCTCATCGCCAACGAGGTGGTCGATTTCTTACGCTAGAAGGTGAGAGGGGTCTCGTAGAATGACGATGCGCGAGCGGATAGTGTCGCTGTCATCGACCTGTATGGGCACGCTGTGGCTGTTGGTCGCCGCTCCAGCCCTCGCGGCAGCGTCGAAAGAGTCCGCGGATCTCGTCGTGACCCATGCCTATGTGGTGACCATGGACGCGTCGAAGCATATTGATGACGACGGTGCCGTCGTCATCAAAGATGGGCATATCGTGGCCGTCGGTCCGGCCGCAATCGCGGCGCGCTATGCAGCACCCAAGACCATCGACGCCGCGGGCGATATCGTCATGCCCGGCATGGTCAACGCGCATACCCATGCGTCCATGGCGGTATTTCGCGGTCTCGGTGACGACGTCCCCGATCGCCTCACGCGCTTCATCTTTCCACTCGAACACAAGTTGGTCGATCGTGAGCTGGTCTATTGGGGCGCGCTGCACGGCATGGTGGAGATGGTTCAAGGTGGCGTGACCACGATGGCCGACATGTATTATTTCGAAGATGAAGTCGCTCGTGGGGCACAGAAGATCGGCATGCGCGGCGTTCTCGGAGAAACGGTACTCAACGCGCCGGCCCCGGATGCCAGCGAGCCCTACGGGGGCATTGCCTATGCCGAGAGGTTTATCAAGGAGTTTCGGGGTGATCGCCTGGTCACACCCGCATTCGCGCCGCACGCCCCTTACACCGTCGATGCGGAGCATCTGAAAATCATACAAAAGAAAGCGGACGCCGACGACGTGCCCATTCTGATGCATGTTGCAGAGATGGCTGACGAGGTCGCGAGCTTCAAAAAGAACTTCAATGAAACGCCGGTCGAGTACCTCGATTCGATTGGGCTGCTCAGCGCACGCCTGGTCGCCGCCCATTGTATATTCGTGACCGATTCGGATATTGCGCTGCTGAAAACGCGCAACGTCGGGGTCTCGCACAACATGGTGGCCAACATCAAATCGGCAAAAGGTGTTGCGCCGGCATGGAAGATGTTCAACGACGGCGTTCGTGTAGGTCTCGGCACGGACGGCCCCATGAGTGGCAACACGCTCGATATCATCGGACAGCTAGGTTATGTCGCGAAAGTGCAAAAGCTCGCCAACCACGATCGCAATATCATGCCCGCCGTCGACGTGGTCGAAATGGCCACCATGGGCGGCGCCCGTGCATTGCATATGGAAGATCGCATCGGTTCCCTGGAAGTAGGCAAGCTTGCGGACCTGATATTGCTCGATCATAACTCGACTGTCATGACACCGTTTTACGATGTCTATTCGACCCTGGTCTATGCAGCCAGCGCCCATGATGTCAGAAGCACCATCATCGACGGCCGCTTGATCATGGAGGACCGGAAAATCCAGACCATCGACGCCGCAGACGTGCGGGAACACATGCGTACGCTGAGCCGCAAGATCGCTGTCGCGGTTGCACAGGGAGTCAGGTAGCAGCAGTATTGTCGCGCCTTTTCAGCTGCGCGCAGCGACTTCGTCGATGTGGTCGAGCAGATCCGCGGGATCCGCGTAGACGCGAAACGCGCCGGCGCGTGCGAGTTCTTCCTCGCCGTAGCCGCCGGATAGCAAGCCCACACCCAGGGCTCGTGCGCGCTGCGCGGCGATCATGTCCCAAATGCTGTCGCCGAGCACCAGCGAGTCGCGGATATCGACGCCGAGGCGGGCGGCGGCCGTCAGGAACAGATCCGGATCGGGTTTGGCGTACTTGACCTGATCGCGTGTGACCACCGGCACTTTATCCGGATCCACACCGAGCGCGGCCAAGTTGTGCCCCGCGGTTTCCATTCGCCCGCTGGTTGCGATTGCCCAGGGCGTGCCCTGTGCCGTCAGGTAGTCGAGCAATTCGCGCGCACCGGGGAGAGGGCGCACCCCGGCGGACAGGTCTTTGTACGCCTCGGCATGGCGCACGCGCAGCCGTTCCAGGCGTTCCGGTGTGCTGTCGAACCCGGTTTCGCGCAGCAGTATATTGGTGAATAGCCCGCCACTCATGCCGATTTTGCGATGAATGCGCCAAACCGACAAGGGAATGCCTTCCTGATCCAGCGAGGATTTCCATGCAAGCACGTGTTGATACACGCTGTCGATGAGAGTGCCGTCGAGATCGAACAAAAAGGCGGTCTTGTTGCGTGTCATAGTCATAGGTATCAATCCGTCATCGATACGGCGCCGGCGCTAGCGACCGTCGCGTAGCCCACTGCACGTTTCTGGTCCTCGATCACGGTCTTGGTCGCCCTATAGGCGTGCCATGTGGCCCAGAAGCCGGTGGGCGCGAGCACCAGCAGCGCCAGGCGTAGCGACGCCGCGTCTGCGCCGTGGCCTCCCGCGAACCAATCGCTCAGCATGCCGATGGATTGTGGCGCGATGATGAGATTGAATACATTACCCACCAACAGCGACCAGGCGATGAACATGGAACGCATGTGATGCGGTGCGAGATTCTGCAGCAGGCCCATGCACGGGCCTATGTAGAAATAGATGGCGGGAATGAAAATCCAGAACATGCACTTCGCCAGCCACAAGGTGTGCGTCCAGTAGGCCAGGAAGGAGGGGATGGTGGTGAATCCGACGCCGATCATCAACACCATCAGCACACGACGGGGGTCCACCATGTTGGGCCGGGACAGCAGCCACGCCGTCCCCAGCGACGCGAGTATGCCGCCGATCAGATGGATGGGACCGGTGACGGCGCCGGCTTCGCCCACGTTGAGCCCGTAGGTGCGCATCAAGAACGTTGGCGTCCACCAAATGAGACCCCAGCCCCACAGCGAGCACACACCGGTGGTCATGAGTACATGCAAGGCCGCACGTTGACTCCACAAGAATCGCAGCGAATCCAGCATGGACGGCTTCGGCGCGTCGCTCACGGCATCCAAGCGTCCACGGACGGGTTCGCGAATGGTCAAATAGACCACGATCCCGACAATCAGGCCGGGTGCGCCCAAGGCCAGAAAGGCCGCCCGCCACCCGTATGAGTGGGCAACCGCCCCCGCCATATCCGCTCCCAACCACGCTCCGATGGGAGCGCCCAGGGCGAGCACCGTAAACGCCATGGGCCGACGCTCCGCCGGGAAGCAATCGGACAGGATGGCGGAGGAGGGCGGCAGTCCACCGGCTTCGCCGACACCGACGCCGATTCGGCCGAGCAGAAACTGCCAATAGGTGCGCGACAATCCGCACAGCACCGTAAAGCCCGACCAGATCACCAGAGCCGCGGCAAGGATGTTGCGTCGGTTGGAGCGATCGGCCAGCCACGAGATCGGCAAGCCGAAGGTGACGTAAAAGAGCGCGAGAGGAATGCCGGTCAAAAACGCCACGCCCGCATCGGTCAAATGCAGTTCGAGTCGAATCGGTTCCAGCACGGTGGAAACCACGTACCGATCCGCAATATTGATGGCGTAAATCACGCACATCATGGCGAGAACATACCAGCGCTCCAGGGAGGAGGGAGCCTGCGATCGCGTCAGACCGATAGCCGTGCTGTTCAATGTTCGACCTCGTGTGCCGTTCTTCAGACCATAGGTCTCGCACCATACAGGGTCCGAAAGCGTTTCGCGACGGGACCCGATTTACGCCTGGGGTTGGGTTTGGCCGACCGTCCCTGCAACGTGCAAATCTGATGCGTGGAAATAACAGGCGGTTTCTTTAGGTCGTTGCGTCTATATGTATATAGGGGCCGCAATTTCTTGTGTGGCGCAGCCCAACAACACAGGGATCAGCCTATGAACCGTCGTCTTAGTATCTCCAGTCTCCTCGGGGGGCGGTGATAGTGCTCTGCTCATCCGCACATGCTCAGTCCACTCTTCTCGACGAGGTGGTGGTAACCGTGCAAAAGCGCGAACAGAATCCCCAGGATGTCGGTATCCCGATTCTTCCAGCTTGAATCTCGATATCGCTTTTGAGCGGTGTCGACGGCCGACGGGACTCTGTCCTTTAAAATCAATGCATTTCCGAATCTGTTGATCGACCTACCGACGAGGAGCACGAACCACATGAATTTGATTCTCAGCCCCCCGCCCGAGCGGGACACCGACTATTCCATTTGGCCGCTGGCGTACTGTCAGGCCGACATGCCATATGATTTCTTTGGTGGTTCCGGCATGTACAGCAATCGCGGCACGATCAAGATTCCGATGATTTACACGCTCGTGGTGGGCGGCGAGGTCGGCGGAAAGCAGCATGTCGCCTTGGTCGATTGCGGCTTTCGCAAAGGGGACTGGCTCAAGCGCTATGCCTTCTCTGGCTGGGAGGAACCCAAGGAGGTGTTGGCGCGAGTCGGCTTCGCACCCGAGGACGTCGAGGTGATTCTCGTCACGCACATGCACTTCGACCATATGGGCAACTTCGAGGCGTTCCCCAATGCAAAGCTTTATATTCAGCTCGACGAGTATCTCGGCTGGTCGCAGGCCGTATGCGTTGCACATCAGATGGAGACCGAAGAGGAGAAGGCGTGGATTTTTTCGTCCTTCGATCCGGGCGATTTGGTACGTGCCTCCCAGGGTATTTCCGATGGACGAATAAGATTTGTACGGGGCGATGAGGAACTGTTGCCTGGCATCACTGCGCGCCTCGCCAAAGACTCGCACACGTTCGGGACTCAGTGGTTCATGGTGCGGACCCGCAACGGGCCGTACGTCGTCGCCGGCGATGCCGTTTACTGGTATTCCAATGTGGAAAAGATGTGGCCGCCCGGATACAACCAAGGAAATTCATTCAATCAGATATATACCTACAGGTTGATGCGCGAGCAGCTCAAGAACGAGACCTCGCGTGTGATACCGGGCCACGACCCTCTGGTCTGGAGTCGCCATACTTCTTGGACGACGGAGAACGGTAACCAGGTCGCTGAAGTCAACCTGCGCCAAAACGACGCTTCCCGACGGCCGCAATCGAAAATAGTCCGCACGTCGCTTCCACCTGTTTCCGGGAATTGAGGGACTCGCCGCGATTGAGTGTGCACAGTCACGGCCGGGAAATTTGGGTGGCCACCGCGGTCCGGGATCTAACGGACTTGGTACTTCACCTGCAGACCGACGGTGAACGGGCCATTTGATAATCAGCGGCGATTCTAAAACGCAAAAAGGGGATTTCATGGGTATGAGGAATGTCATGGGTATGAGGAAATGCTTCGTCGTCTGCCTGGCAACTCTTCAGGCATTGGGACTGGGGTTCCTAGCGACTTCAGCCGCGCCGGCGCAAGCCGTCTCGGACACCGGTACATCCACGGACGGGTTGGCGGAAATCGTCGTGACCGCGGAGAAGCGCGAATCGACCGTTTTGAAAACCCCCATCAGCATCACGGCGATCAGCGGTGCGGATCTCAGTGCGGCGGGCATCGCGAACTTATCGACCGTCGCCGCCGAGACACCGGGCGTGTCCATCCGCTCGGCCGGTCCCGGACAGAATGAAATTGAAATGCGCGGGATGACATCCAATGGCGGTGCGGCGCCCACCGTCGGCTTCTACTTCGATGACGTACCGCTGTCGCCGCCGGCCGGCGCAAACAATGGCAAGGTGGTCATCGACCCGAGTCTGTATGACCTCGATCGAGTCGAAATGCTGCGCGGCCCGCAGGGCACTCTGTATGGCTCCGGCTCCATGGGCGGAACGGTGAAACTGGTGACTGCCCAGCCGCAGCTCGACAAATTCGACGGCAGTATCGAACTGACGGGATCGCACACCCAGGGCGCGAGCGATAACGGCGCCGTCAATGTCATGCTGAACCTGCCCATCATCGACGATGCGGTGGCGCTGCGCCTGGTCGGCACTTCGCTGCACAATTCCGGCTGGATCGATCGCGATGTACTGGGGACCAACTTCCCGCTGGAACAGGGTTTCAATCCTGCGGCACCCCCTGGCACCAGCGTCGGGTTGCCGCGGGGCAACGTGCTGGCAGTCAAGCCTGTCAGCGTGTATCACGACGTCAACAATGAAGATCTGCACAGCATTCGAGGCAGTTTGGCGATCAAAATCAGCGACAACCTGTCGATCACGCCCAGCGTGTTCTATCAACGCATCACCCAGGGGGGCGCAAACACTTACGACGATCCGCCGGGTACGTCGCCGCGCTCGCTGGCGCACTACCAACCCGTGGATATCGCAGAACCGTTCGCAGACGAGTTCACCTTGGCCAGTATCGTGGTCAAAGCACGCTTCGAGGGAAGCGAGCTCACCTCGTCGACGTCCGTGTGGAATCGAGAAGAAAAGCAGACCCAGGATCTCTCGGAAGATTTCCAAGCCCTGGTTCAATTGCCGTTCTTCGTCTATTCGCCTCTGACGGAAACCGACATCAGTCATCAGTGGAGCGAGGAGCTTCGGCTAGCCTCGAACGGCGACGGTCCAGTGCAATGGCTGGTTGGCGGCTATTACAGCCAGTTCCATTCGAATTCCCAACAGAGCTCAGTCGTCGACGCTTGGATCCCCATCGTCGGTTCCTCGAACCTCTTCACCGAATCACAGCCGCAAAACATTCGCCAGGCTGCCGCTTTCGGCAATGCAACCTATCAGATTTCACCGCTGTTCAAGGTCACCGCGGGTCTGCGCTACTACGACTATCGCAGCACCATGAGCGTGAACGACACCGGACTCTTCGCCAGCGGCGATCCGGTGACGGCGTTCACCATTTACGACGAACAAGGCGCCTCTGGGGTGACTCCGATGGCCAGTTTGTCCTTCACGCCGACCGCCGACTTGACGGTGTACGGCAGCGCGGCAAAGGGATTTCGACCAGGCGGCGGCAATCAATATGTGCCAATCACCGGACCGGCTTCCTGTGAATCTCAGACCGGCCCCGCCGGCGCACCTCACACCTACGGATCGGACTCCGTATGGAGCTATGAACTAGGCGAAAAGGCTCGCCTGTTGGACGGAAAAGTGACTGTCAATTCCGCCGTTTACTATGAAAAGTGGTCCAACATTCAAATTCTAGTGCCTCTCGCTTGTGGATTCTTCTACACCGCCAACGCGGAGACGGCAGGAATCTACGGAACCGAACTCGAGGTCAAAGCCAAGGTTGCCGGCGGCTTGACGGTGTCGGCGAACGGTGGCTACACACACGCGACTTATTCGCAGGATTTCGCACCCTTTTCGGCCGTCGCGCCGATGTACAGCAAGGGGCAGCGGGTTCCCGACGTGCCGCTGTACACCGCGGGTGTGGCGTTCTCCTATGACGCACCCGTGTTCGGCGGCTACGCTCTGCGAGCGCGAATCGACGATAACCTGGTCGGCCCGATCGTGGATTACACTTTCGGCCAGAACAATCTGCCGGGGCACAGCATCGCTGACGCTAGGCTGGGGCTCGCCACGGACCGGATCTCCGGCTATCTCTTCGTCAACAACATCGCCGATACCCGCGCGGCGCTCAGCGACACCAACTCTTTGGGCGCCAACACGGCGTACCTGAATAGGATAGCGACCAATCAGCCTCGCACCATTGGTTTGACCCTGGGCTATAAGTTTTGATATGGCCGTAAATGTCAAGCGAAGGCACGGGGGGTGCGCCGGTCGTGGTCAGATGCCGGAGGCGGAGCGCAGCTGGAGGCTGCGCTCCTGCACGCGAGCGAGGAAGGCGGCCTCGTCGAAGCCCGGGACCCTTCGACCGTCGAGCACGACATCGCCGCCGACGAGGACGGTGTGCACGTCCGCCGCCCGCGCCGAGTAGACGAGCGCGGCCAGCGGGTCGTGCAGGGGGCGCAGGTGCGCGGCGGCTGTGTCGACGAGGATGATGTCCGCCGCGTAGCCGGGCGCGAGCCGGCCCGTCGTCGCGCCGAGGCCAGCCGCGGTCGCGCCGCCCGTCGTGGCCATGGTGAACACGTCGAGCGCGGTGAGCGCTCGCGGGTTGCGGGTGTGGACCTTCTGTAGCAGCGAAGCGTTCTTCATGACCTCGAACATGTCCTGGGTGTTGTTGCACGCCGGTCCGTCGCAGGCCAGGCCGACGGTGACGCCGGCCGCGCGCAGGGCCAGCACGGGCGCGATACCCGAGGCGAGCATCATGTTCGAGGTCGGGTCGTGCACGACGGGTGAGCCGTGCTCGGCGATCAGCGCGATGTCGGCGTCGCTCAGGTGGATGCAGTGGTTGAGCATCGTCGCCGGACCGAGCACGCCGACCTCGGCGAGCAGCCCGACGTTCGACAGCCCGGTCTGCTCGCGGATCAGGTCGTTGTACTCCGGCGTCTCGGCCGTGTGCAGGTGGGCGCGGACGCCGCTGGCGACGAGCTCCCTCGTGTGTTCCCAGTAGTCCCGGGTCGCCGACCAGGGCACGAGCGGGCCGACGCCGATCCCGGTGCGGTCGCTCCCCACCCAGCGGTCCAGCAGCGCACGCGACCTCCGATCAATGTCGTCGAGGCGCTCGACGAAGCCGGGTGCGAACGGGAGGTCGTTGGAGCACCGGAACAGCACGCTACGCAGACCCATCCGGTCCATGGCGGCTGCCGCGAGGGCATCAGCGCCGTCGCCCAGCCGGTTGGAGAAGAACACCTCGCAGACGGTCGTGTTGCCGGCCTTGAGGTTCTCCAGCGCGCCGAGCATGACGGCCAGCTCGTAGTCCTCCGGCTCGAACGTGGCCATCAGCGGCAGCTGCGCACCCGACAGCCATTCCAGCAACGAGGCGTCCGTGCCCAGCGAACGACCCAGCGACATGCACAGGTGGGTGTGGCCGTTGACGAACCCGGGCGAGACCAGCATCCCGCCGGCGTCGATCGTCCGGTCGGCCCCACCCGGTGCGCTCCCGCGGCCGACGGACTTGATCAGCCCATCGACGACCGTGACGTGACCGCCCTTGATCCAGGGCTCGTTCGGATCCCCCGTGACTACCCAGCCACCCTCGATCGCCGTCGTCGTCATGCCGTCCTCCCGGTCCGACTCGTCGGAACGGCCAGGCTCGCAGGCGGTGGTGTCGCGACGGTTTCGCCACGATGACGCCACCCGCCCTGTCTGGAAAACTCGAGGCAATCCCCGATCTTAACGATCTGCGAGAACGCGAATTCTTTCAGAAAATACTCCCCCGCTCCGGGTGGGGTTATGATTTCAACCTTGGCCATAACGATCTCCTCTTTGCATTTTCCTGGCGTTTCACCGCATGACAGCCGCGAATCACTGCTCTCGAGAGCCACTTTATCTGCGTCAGAATTTACCCGATGCCATGAGCCCGACAGTTCGCGGTTGCAGTGCGTAGCCCGTCACCAGCGAGTTGATGACCGGACTTTGGATAATTGTCTGATTGTTCGTGAGGTTCTTGGCATATGCGGAAATGCGCCATGCCCCCAAGTCGACGCCTGCACTTGCCGTCACCTGGCCATAGGCGTTGTTAATATATGCGGGGCTGCTAGTAATAAACGACCCCTTCGACTGGCCAATGTAAGCGTAATCCGATTTTACAAATGCATGTATGTTGGCCGCCAGAGACCACGAATATTCGCCGGACACCGTTACGGTATAGTCCGGCACAAACGGGATGTGCTGCCCGATCGCGATTGTGCCCGGTACAATCGTCTTCGTAATTTCGCTGTGGGTAAACGCACCATTCAGCCCCAGCGTCAATCCTGCCAATCCACGCGGCTTGTAGAGGGCTTCATATTCGAAACCGGTCACTTTCGCGTCGCCCGCGTTGAACACCCAGGTATAGCCGCAGATCGGAAATACCATCGTTTGTTGAATGTTCTTCCAGTTGAGATAGTAGGCTGAGGCATTCACGGACAGTGAATTGTTGAAAAGGCGCGATTTGCTTCCCAGTTCGTAGGACCACACGGTATCCGGTCCGTAGTCATTCTTCGGATTGTGGAGACCCAAGTTCGTGTAGTCCTGCTCACAAACGTTCCCCGCGCCAACCGGAAGTGGCTCCCAATGGGCACCAAGGCGGAAGCCTTTGGCCACCGACGCGTAAACGTTCGAGTTCTTCGACAAGTCGTACGTGACGCTCGCCTTCGGTGTGAATTCATTTGCGGATGCGCTCACATTCTCTATCGGCGACGAAGGCGAGAAGAAGCCGGACTCGACAACCTGAAAATTATTCGTGCCATGCACTTCGCGCAGTCCCAGTGCGCCATGCCAGTTTGACGAGAAGTCCACATCGAGCTGACCAAAGGCGGCGTATTGCTTCACGTCCGTCTTGATGATCGCCGTAAAGAGGCTGTCCCCGTAGGCCGGATTGGGTTGGAATAGATTGGGAATGGCCGGATTGCCGATTGGTGACTGAGGGCTGTTGATTCCATAGCCAAAAATGTTTTGAAACGTCGTGGACAAACCGAGGACCGGATTATCCTGAGTCCCATTGCCCCGCTGGTCCTGAAAGAAGAGGCCGGCCACCCATTTGATAGGAAGCTGCCCAGCTGCCGGGCTCGGCGAGGTGAGGCGCAGTTCCTGCGCAATCGTCCTATAGGTAACCGGTTGAATTGCCGGTGATGGCAGGTATGCAAGCTCCGAGCTCAGCCGCGCCTGCTGCACTGGCGTGGACAAGGGCGCCAGAATTTCCGCGAGAAAATAGCTGTCGTAGAACGTGCCATCCGCTTGACGCAGGAACTCCCGCTTGAACCCGCTGGATACTGAGGTCAGCGTTGCGAATCCAAGGTTTGCTTCGACGGTGAGGCTCGGCGCGATCATGGTGTCGCGCCCATATTCGACCACCTCTGCGTGCTGCTGATAGAGTCCGTCGGTCGGCAGGACCGGCGGGGCGAGCGCCGGATTGTTGGCCGCATATTGCGAATCCCTCAGATAGAAAGCCGGCGAGTCGTCGGTGGTAAACCGTTGTAGGAACACGTCCGCTTTAATTGTCACGGCATCGTTTGGCAGGTACTTGGCGGCCAATCGGAGCGCCTCGTTGCTCGTACTGTTGACGCCCTTGTGCAGGAGTTGCCCCGTCAAGGAATAGTTATCGATCCAACCACTATTGCGTGCGTAGTCGCCACCGAGACGGATTGCAAAAACTCCTTCCTTGATTGGAATATTGACGACGGCTGTCTCTTCTGTATTCATCCCGCCGTGAGTCGTGTAAGAGACGTCGGCGGAAGTCTTACCCGAGAATTGATCTACGTTCGGGTCGTTGAGAACGAAGCGTATCGTACCGCCCTCGGAACTGGCTCCGTAGAGGGTGCCTTGCGGCCCGCGAAGAACTTCGACGCGATTGAGGTCGAAAAAGCTCGGGATAAACGCGCCTGTACCGAAAATCATGTCTGTGGTAATCGGTACATCATTCAAGTAAACGCCAACCGTTGCGGTGCCAATCGACGAGCTGATTCCGCGCACTTGAATCGTGGTATTTCCCTCTCCAGCGCCGAACCCCGAACCACCGGCAGAAAATGAGAGCCCGGGCACGGAACGAGAGAGATCCTCGAAGCCTTCGATGTGGCGCTCGGAAAGATCGGCGCCTGCAATCGCCGAGATGCTAACCGGGACGTCGAAAATACTTTGGGGTCTCTTCTGAGCCGTGACCACGATTTCTTCTATCCCTTGGTTTCTGCTATCAGAAATCTCTGATTCTGCAGATTTATGTTTTTTATTAGACGAGGTCCGATTATTTGAAGAATCGGTATTTCCTGAATTCGATTGGGCGAGATGAATAGGCTGGTCGGCTGGGATAGCGGGGGAGGATCCCATCGAGACATTGGCTGACTCTCCCTGCCGAGGATACTCGATGAGAATCGTCGCATCCGGTGTTACGCGAAAAGTCAGTCCGGTCCCTTTCAGCAGAATTTTCAAAGCCGCTTCTGGCTGCAGGTCTCCCTTGAACCCGGCGGTCTGCTTGTCGTCGACCACTTCGGTGGAAAATAAGATCTGTCGATCGCTCTGCTTGGCAAAGTCGCTGAGGGCTGCCGACAGCGGCTGTGTGCCAATATCGAAATGCTTGGGAGGCGACGATGCCGCGGCCCTGGTGCTGGCATTGCCCAGAACCATAGCTGCCGCAGCTGCCATCAGTATTCGAGCTACTGATGAGCGTCGAGCCAGATGCATCATCTTTATATCCCATGGTGTATTGGGGCTGCGCCACCCAAGAAATTGCGGCCCCTATATACATATAGACGCAACGACCTAAAAAAACCGCCTGACATTTTCACGCATCAGATTTTGCACGTTGCGGGGACGGTCCCCGACACCGGCACCCTCAAGGTCTTGGGGTCTTACCGCCGTTCGCTCAGAGCGATTTCATTGTCCCCGCGAGATTCCGCTTTGATCGGGAAATAGCTTTCCAATGCGGTCACGAAGGCTTGCTGCTCGCCAGCGCGGAACATGCCGTTGACCCGCAAGCGATCGAGCGAGGGGTCGCTGAGTACAATCTGAACGGTGCTGTGCTTGTTCATTTCAGCGACAGCATCATCGAGCGACAGGTCTTCAAGAAACACCCGGCCATCGCGCCAGCCCGTGACTTTGGCGATGTCGATATCGCGGACCACTTCGGATGTTTGATCACGCACCGTTTGCTTCAATGATGCAGCCGCAACGCGCCGAGTCACCAGCTGCTCCCCCGGAGTCAAAAGCACCGGCTTCTCCGGAACTACAGCCGATGAGGTATCTTCGTCCTGAGTCACCGAAACTTTCCCTTCGAGAAGCGTGACGCGCATCGCCGAGCGCTCCAGGCGCACATCGAATGCGGTGCCGAGCGCCACGATCTCGCGATCGCGCGCGCGGACAACGAAAGGCCATTTGGCATTATGTGCAACACGGAACAACACTTGGCCGTCGAGCAGCGTGACCAATCGCCGCTTATCGTTGAATGATACTTTGACCGTGGTCCGCGAATTGAGCTCAAGCGATGATCCATCCTGCAGCGTGATGTTGGAACGCTGCCCAACTCCCGTCACGTAGGTCTCGCCGCCGAGGTGAAGAAATCCTCGCAAATTCGGCGCGAAAGCCCACAGCGCAGTCGCCAATGCCGCCACGGCAAACCCGGCAGCGAGGGCTACTTTGCCGCGCCGTCGTCGGCGGTTGCGCATCGCACGTACGCTGTCGTACACCGAGCGCAATACGGGGCTATTCTTCGAGCTTCGAAAGACCCTGTACATGACTTGGAGACGCTCGAACGTCTCGCGATGCAAAGGATCTGCAGCAATCCATCGCGCAAAAGCCGCGCGGTCTTCGGGCGTGCAATTCGCGGAGCGCTGGCACGTGTCCCAGGCGGCTGCGGCTGCCTCGACATCCTGTTCAATTTCAAGGTCCATACGTTGATTCGGATGAGTCATGGCTTGCGGCCAAAGTGCTTCAGCAAGTGTGTGCTGGCGCGGTTCATGTGCTTTTCGACGGTACTTTGCGCCATTCCAAGCTGGCGGGCGATCTCCGCATGCGCCAGGTCTTCAAAGTGATACAACACCCAGACGGCGCGAGTCCGTTCGGGCAGTCCCAACAAGGCGGCAAAAAGCCGTTCAAGTGCTTCCTTGCCCAGCAGCTCGCGTTCCAGACTGAAGGTCTGCGCGGCGGCGTCGTGCAATTCGACGCTATAGGAATCATGGGCATGGGCTTCATGGGAGGCGAGGCGCCGATGGCGATCCTTCAGCAGGTTTGCGGCCGTGCGAAAGACGTAGGCATCAGCGCCATTCACCCCGTCAATGCGGCCCTCGGCAGCCATGCGCACGAAGACTTCCTGCACCAGGTCATCGACATCCTCGCGGTGGCCCCTTGCGATCCGCTTCGAAAAAAAGCGGCGTAACGGGCTGCGCAGACGCTGAGTCAGTCCTTCGATTGCCGTCGGCTGCTTGTTTGGATCACGCATCTTTAAGTCACGCCGGGCTGCCCCTTTTCAGTGCCCTATACATATTAAGACGCAACGGACCGGAAAAACCACCTGTTATTTTGGGCCTGGGCTCGTTGGCTCGTCGAACAGAAAGTTCACGCCGTCGCGTTGCTCACGTACCGGCGTTCGCGCTCGGCCGCGTAAGCCAACACGGCGCGAATATGTTCGCGGGTCAGGCTCGGGAAATCGGTCAGGATCTCGTCCTCGCTCATACCTCCGGCGAGGTACTCGAGCACATCAGTGGGCTCTGACCCGCGGTGCTCGGTGCGCCGAGCCCGTCGATTGCGGCATGGGTTTGCGCCGACCGCCCCTCGCTCTGCCAGCCGCCGCCCAAGGCCTTGACCAGCAAAACGCTCGCACTCATTCGACGGATTTGGATGTTCACTTTCGAGAGCTGCGCCTGCAGACTGGCGTTCTCGTTCGTCGCCACTTCGAGGTAGGTGACCAAGCCGGCTTTATAGCGGTATTGCGACTGCTGCAATGCCTTGCCCGTGGCGGTCACGGCTGCGGCCTGACTCACGCTCTCCTCTTGGAGCTGGCGCAAGGCTGCCAAATTGTCCTCGACCTCCTGGTAGGCCGTGAGCACGACATTGCGATAGTCGGCCACTTGTTCGTCGAAAATGGCATGGGCCTGATCCGACTGTGCGCGATGCCGGCCTGCATCGAACACGGTGAGCAGGCCGGACGGACCCACCGACCACATTCGGCTGGGCGCGCTCAGCCAATTCGATGATTGGACGCTGTCGTACCCGAACGAGGCGGCGAGGCTGAATTGAGGAAAGTAAGCCGCACGGGCAACACCGATATTGAAATTGGCGGCGGCGACGCGGCGTTCGGCGGCCGCCACGTCGGGACGCCGCTCGAGCAGCGCGGAGGGCAGACCGACGTCAACCGCCGGCGGTGGGGTATCGAGCGGTAGAGGGTTGGCGTCCATATGAAACGCCGACGGATTTTCCCCGATCAAAACGGCAATCGCATGCTCGGACTGTGCCCGCTGTAGCCGCGTGTCCGCGGCCTGAGTACGCGCAGTCTCCAATTGGGCTTTGGCCTGTTCTACGTCCGCCGACGCGGCACCGCCCCCGTTGTACAAGTTCTGGGTCAGCCCCAAGGATTTCGCATAGTCCTCGACGGTTTTATCGAGCAACATCTGCTGCGCGTCCTGGCCGCGCAGGGTGAAATAGTCGGTCGCGAGTTCGGCGTGCAGGGACAGATTGAGCGTCGCGAGGTCCGCAGCGCTGGCTTGCTGGCTCGCTTTGGCCGAATTCACCGAATTGCGCACGCGGCCCCATACGTCGAATTCGTAGGACAGATCCGCTTCCAAATCGAAGTTTCCGCCGACGGTTTCAGACCCGCGCGGAAATCTGGGCGAATTCGGGGAGACACGGCCGCGGGTGGCGGATGACGCCAGATTCAATGTGGGGAATAAGCCCGCCCGCTGAATCCGGGTTTGCGCACGTGCCTGCTGCAGGCGCGCGAGAGCTGCCTTGATGTTCTGATTGGCGGTGCCGACCTTGGCCTCGAGTGCATTGAGGTCCGGATCTTGGAATATCGTCCACCAATCACCGCGCGATTCGCCATCCATGGGTTGGGCCACTTTCCAGTCGCCCGCCTCTTGGTAGGTGTTAGGCGCCGGCGCGCTGCTCGGCGGCGCTTTATACACGGGCGTGAAAGAGCATGCCGCCAAGGCGCAGAGCAGCGTCAGCGCAGCCGACGTCGAGAGCTTCATGTGGGCTTACCCGGGTCCTTCGCTTGCTCGGGCGGCGGAGCGGCGATGCGTACCGACACGCCATCGGCGAGGGAGTCGGGCGGATTGACCACTACCTTGTCGTCGGCTTCGATGCCTGACAGCACTTCGATGGTGCTTCCGAAATCGCGTCCTTGAACGATGCTTTTCAGTTTGACGTGCTTGCCGTCGTCGACGGTGGCCACTTGCAATCCCGCCGCGCGAAACAGCACCGTATTGGCCGGCAGGCGCAGCGACTCGGCATTACCCGCCAACTTGAAATGCACTTCGGCATAGGCGCCCGGGAACACCTCGTGATTCGCATTATCCAACTGCAGTTCCACTTGCAATGTTCGCAATGTGGGGTCGAGCGCGTTGGAGGTGCGCACGGTCTGCGCAAGGTATTTCTTGTTGGCCTGCTCGGTGAACCGCAGTTCGGCCTCGAGGCCCGGCTTGGCGGCCGCGGCGTAGGCCTCGGGCACCTGCACATAGATTCGCAGTTTGTGGGTGTCCGCGATCCGGAACAGCTCGGTGCCGGAACTTTGGCCCGCGTTGATGAGCGCTCCGATATCGGTGTTGCGCGCGGTGACTACACCGTCGAAGGGCGCCAGCACCCGCTTGAACGATTCCAGATCGTGCAGCCGCGCGACATTGGCCGCGGCGGAGGCCACCGCCGCTTTCTTGGCGGCCGCATCGCCGGCCTTCTCATCGGCATCCTGCTTCGAGACCGATTCGGTGGACAGCAGACCCTGCCAGCGCTTGTTGGTGCTGCTGGACAGATTGTCGTTGGCACGTGCCGTCTCCAGATCCGCCTGCGCCTGGGTCAGTTGCTGATCGACTTCCGGAGTCTCGATCTCGGCCAGCAATTGACCCTTTTTGACCTCGGTGCCGATGTCGGTATGCCAGCTTTTCAGGTAGCCGCTGGTTCGCGCGTAGATGGGGGCCTCGACGAACGCTTGCACCGTTCCGGGCAACACCAACTCCTCGCCCAGGTCGGTGCGGTTCGCGGTAACCGTGATGACCGTGGGCAACGCATCCCGGGCGGTCTCCTTGCCGAGGGCATTGCGTGCCACGACGCGACTGATTTCGCCCCACGCAGCCAACACCAGCGCGACCACCAATAGAATGAGCGAGTAGCGACGAATTTTGCGCGACAAGTTCCTGCCCGCCTCGGCCGAGGATTGCTCAGACATGTGAAGTCTCCGGAGAATGAAGCGCACGCGCCGAGCTGCGGCCGTGGATGATCGAAAAGACGGTGGGTACGAAGAACAACGTGGCTACGGTGGCGAAGATCAGTCCGCCGATGACGGCGCGGCCCAAGGGGGCATTCTGTTCGCCGCCGTCGCCCAGGCCCAGCGCCATGGGTATCATGCCGATGATCATGGCCATGGCGGTCATCACCACCGGACGCAGACGAGTGAAACCCGCCTGCAAAGCGGCTTCGAATGCATCGTCGCCGGCATTCATGCGTTCTCGCGCGAAGCTGATGACCAGAACGCTATTCGCCGTCGCAACTCCCATGCACATGATCGCACCGGTAAGGGCCGGCACACTGACCGTGGTATGAGTGAGAAACAGCATCCACACGATGCCGGCCAAGGCGGCGGGCAGCGCCGTGATGATGATGAACGGATCGAGCAGCGACTGGAAGTTCACCACGATCAACATGTAGACCAGCACGATCGCGCCGATGAGACCGATCAGCAGGCCGTTGAAGGAGGCTTTCATGGTCTGAACTTGACCGCGCATGACCACGTTTGAACCCCTCGGTAGATCCTTCTTGGCTTGAGCGAGGATCTTGTTGATTTCGGCGGACACATAGCCCAGGTCGGTCCCCTGCACCGTACCGAAGATATCGAGCGTCGGAGTGGCGTTGTAGTGACTCACAACCGCCGGCGCCACGCTGCGGTGAATGGTCGCCACGCTGGAGAGAATTTGCGACGCACCGCCGGGGCCGTTCAGCGGGGTATTGCCGAGATCGTTGAGATTTTGCAGACGGAACTGGGGCGTCTGAGTCGCGACCTGATATTGAGTCCCGTTCTTGGGGTCCACCCAGAACGAAGGCGACGTCTGGAAACTGCCCGAGAGAGACACCAGCATGTTGGAGGCAACGGTCTGCTCGGTCAAACCGAGCAGCTGCGCCTTGCTGCGGTCGACGTCGACGTTGAATTGCGGATAATCACCGGATTGGTGAATGCGCAAATCCACCGCGCCCGGAACCGAGCGAAGTTTCTGCAGCAGGTTATTGGCGAAATTCCGGTTGCCTTCCACATTGAAGCCGGTGACCTGGATATCGATCGGGGAGGGCAAACCGAAATTCAGTATTTGACCGATCATGTCGGCCGGCAAGAACGCGAAGGTGGCCGACGGATAGGTGGCCGCGAGCTTGGATCGCAGCGTGCGAACGTACTCGGCGGTCGGGTTGTGCTTCTCGGTGAGATTCACGTAAATGTCCGCGTCACCCGGTCCGACCGGGGCGGACGTGCTGTATGCCAGGTTGATGCCGCTGTAGGGCAATCCCAGGTTATCGACGATGGTGGCGAGCTGTTCGGCCGGAATCACTGAGCGAATCGTCGTTTCCACCGCGTCGCATAAAGCCGCGGTTTCCTCGATGCGCGTACCCGTGCGCGCGCGCAAGTGCAACTTGATCTGACCGCCGTCGACGGTGGGGAAGAAATCCTGTCCAAGCCCCGGCAACGGACCGAGCGGGAAGGCGAGCACGGCGGTCGCCGCCATCGAGGCCAGGAAGATCGCCGCGAATCGCGGACCGCTGTGCAAGGCGGCGGTCAGTAGACTGCGATAGCCGGCGCGCATTCGGTCGAACCCGCGCTCGAATCTGGTTTGGAAACGGCTGAGCACATTGCCTTCCGATCCGTGCCCACGGCTATCGTGTTTCTTCAACCAGAACTTGGCAAGCGTCGGAACCAAGGTACGCGACAGGATGTAGGAGGCGAGCATGGCGAAGACGACGGCTTCCGCCAAGGGAATGAACAGGAACTTCGCGATTCCCGCGAGCAAGAACATGGGTACGAATACGATGCAGATCGACAGCGTCGAGACCAGCGCCGGCAGCGCGATTTGGTGGGCGCCGTCGAGAATCGCCGGCTCCACGTCTTTGCCTTGCTCCAATTGGTAGTTGATGTTCTCGATGGTGACCGTCGCGTCGTCGACCAAGATACCGACGGCGAGCGCCAGGCCGCCCAGAGTCATGATGTTGATGGTTTCGCCCAACGCCGATAAGCAGAAGATCGATGCCAATATCGACAGGGGTATGGAAATCGTGATGATGAGGGTGCTGCGCCAGCTACCCAAAAATAGGAGAATCAACAGACCCGTCAGCGCACCGGCGATTACCGCCTCGCGGATGACGCCGGAGATCGCGGCCCGTACGAACACCGATTGGTCGCTGATGGGCTCTATTTTCAGCGCGCTGGGCAACGATGCGCGGATCTGGGGAAGCTTTTCATTGATGCTGTTGATGATGTCGATGGTGGAGGCCTTGCCGGTCTTGAGCACGCTCATCAAAACCGCTCGTCGGCCGTCCAAGCGCACCATGCTGGTCTGCGGAGAATAACCGTCGCGCACGTGCGCCACATCGCGCACGTAGGTCACCGTGCCGTTGCGCGCGCGAATGGGCACATTGTTCAGATCGTCGATCTGGGTGGGGCTCGCATTCAGTTTGATGAAGTATTCGAGCGAGCCCATTTTTTCGGTGCCGGCCGGCAGAATCAGATTCTGCGTGCCGATGGCGGTGACCACATCGTTGGCCGACAGACCGTTCGCGCGAAGCGCCTGAGGATCGAGATCAACCTGGACCTGACGTTGCTTTCCCCCAAATGGATAGGGTATCGAGGCGCCGGCGACGGTGGCCAACTGAGTGCGCAGGAGGGTGTTGCTCAAGTCGTAGATCTGAGCTTCCGGCAGCGTATCGCTCGACAGCGCCAGTTGGAGTATGGGGACGCTGGAGGCGCTGTACGACAGCACGAAGGGCGGCGTCGTCCCGGGCGGCGAGTAGCCTAGCTGTACTTGAGACATGGCGGTGATCTGAGCGAAGGAGAGATCCTGGTCGACATCGGGCTGGAAAAAATACTTGACCACCGCCATGCCGTTCACCGACTGAGATTCGGTGTGCTCGACATCGTTGACCGTCGTTTGGGCGGCGCGTTCGGAGAACAATACGATGCGATTCGCGATTTCCTCCGGCAAAATCCCGTTGTACCGCCAGATCACCGCGGCGATCGGAATCTTGATGTTCGGAAAGATGTCCGTGGCCGTGTTGAGGATGGCGTAGCCGCCCATCAGCACGATCAACAGGGCCAGCATGAGGAAGGTATAGGGCCTTTGTAACGCTACTTTAACAATCCACATGATCTGCTCCGATTGGGTCGCGGAAAGATATTCGGCGCCGCGCACGCGCTGGAAACGGGGAGACGCCAAAACTCAAATCAATTGAGGCGCTGCGGATCCCGGCATCAGCGCGCTGGCTGCGGATTCAATTCCTGGGTGTTCGCGATGTTCAAAAGTACGGCTCGAAGTTCAGCGGCGGATTGCTTGCCGAATATGGCTTCAAAACGACCCTCAGCACGGCGCCACAGGCGTCGGGCGCGCGGCAGCAAGGTTCTGCCTTTTTGAGTGAGTTCGACGTAGCGCTTGCGTCGGTCATCCCGCGCCAGTCGCATGACCACCAGTTGGTCTCGCTCCAACGGACGTAGGTTATGGCCCAGCGTGGATCGGTCCATCACCATGGCGGCGGCGAGTTCGCGCATGGTCACCGTTCCTGCGGCGCTGCCGCGTTCGAGCTCGGACAGGATGGAGTACTGCGTGGCTTTGATGCCGGCGGGCGCCAATGCCATGTCGTAGAACTGCGATATTCGGCGCGACGCTTTGCGCAGACTTCCGCACGTGCAGGCGGCGCGGGGGAGGGGCGCAGCGGATCGTTTTTGTTTCACGTCGGCAATCATGGGTATATACCCCTATTATAGCGCAAATTGCACTTGCCGTATCGGCTGCGGCGAAATGGACGCGTGCGCCGCAGCGAAGCGCCGTATCAAGCCGCGCGGGGCGCCGGACCAAGCGGCGTAGGACGCCAAACCAACGGATCAGGACGCCGGCTCGAGCGGCGTCCGCGCGTAACATCAAGCGGCCGCTTGAAACGCCTTTGAATTGGGTTCGGTTTGTGCCGTCACGATGCGCTCGGATACGTCCCAGAGCCGCTTCGCAAGGTCGGCGTCATTCAACAGGGGATGACCATCGGCAACGCGGCAATCGCGCCAATATTCCCCGCTGATGCCGGTCACGCGGGGACTGGCCGCGAGCAGCGCCTGCGTTGCCGCGCCGCGTTGCACACTTCGCATGAATAATTTAGCCACGGATAGGATCAGAGCCAAGGGCTGCCGCAGGTGCTGATTGAGGCGGGTACCTCGGGTGGCGCCGGGGTGAACCGAATTCACCGCGATACCGCGACCCCGCAAGCGGCGGGACAACTCTTTGGCATAGAGCGCGGCTGCGAACTTGGACTGGCCATAGAAAACGAAGGGTTGGTAGGAGCGGCGGCCATCCAAGTTGTCGAACATGATGCCTTCCGCGGGTGCCTGGCGGATGCTGGCATTGCTGCTCACGATGACGATGCGTCCGGTGCCGTCGCGGACCAGATCGCACAGTGCGTTCACCAACGCGAAGTGACCGACGTGGTTCACCAGAAATTGCATTTCCACGCCGTAGCGCGTCTGCAAGGTCGGCAGGTTGGCGACGCCGGCATTGGCGACAATGGCATCGAGCGGCACGTTCAGCGCACGAATCGACGCGGCGGCCGCCGCCACTGAATCGAGGTTCGACAAATCGCATTCCATCGGCGTACACGCCAGGCCGACGCGCGCACACGCGGACTGTGCGGCGGCCAACGACCTGGCGAGGCCGATGACATGTGCGCCGTTGGCCGCCAACGCGTTCATCGTCTCCAAGCCGATCCCCGAACTGCAACCGGTAACCACGAAGCGCTTTCCGGTCAGATCGACTCCCGCCAAGATTTTATCGGCGGTCGAGCGTGCGCCAAAGGGATTTGAATCAGCCATGGTTACTCCTGGTGCGGGGGGCGCGGATTCAACGGTGCACAAAACATGCGCACCGCAGCCGTCATCGCCTGCGCGAATTCTTCTCGAGATTTGGAACTGTGTTTTAGGCCGCGGGCGGTGGCATGCAGGGCCCGTGCGGCGTCCACCGGCAATAGTCCGGCCGCGGTGCAAAATTTCGCCAGCGCCGATCCACCGATGGCATCGGCCAGCGCCTTTTCGAACTGAGCCTCGTAGTGCGTCAGAGTACCGCCGGCGAGCGAGGTGCTGGCGCACATCAAATCGGCAGTGTCGCCGCCAAACATTCCCACATAGCGACCCGCCCATTCGTCGCAGGCACCCATGAGGCGCTGCTCCAACGAATTGCGCTCGTTAGATAATTCAGCCACCGCCGCGCTCAGCTGTCGCGTCAGCTTGTAGACAACCGCTCTCCGGAACAGCTCTTCTTTGTCGGCAAACAGCAGGTACAAGCCTTGGCGGGAGACACCCGCGGCGCGCGCCACTTCATCCATCGACGTCTTGCGAAATCCATAACGCGCGAACACCCCGACGGCCGCCTCCAGAAGCGCTTCGTGGCGCGGCTGCTCGCCCTCGGAAATGTCATCAATTTGCATGAGGACGTTATAGACAAGGTATGCTCATGTTGTCAAGGACGTCCGAGATTCTGACTGAGCGGGATTTACTTTGCGCTTAATTATATTCTTTAATGTCAATAAAGTACGGAATATACTTAAGATCAACTCTTATATTGTGGTTCTTAGTGCGCTGACGACATCATGCAGCCCACATAGAACAAAATGGATCAATGGTCAGCCGCAAACCATTGTTCTAGTTAATGAGTGAGCCCGCACCACCCAGCCGTCGCTATACCGCGGTTAAAGCGCTTGGGTAGGCGTCCGACCTACTGTCGACACCTTCTCCTACAGGTCCACCCAAGTGCGAATGCCATATTGGCCTTCAGCTGCAGGTGTATTCATCGCGGGGGTGAAACATCAACCGGCAGCTGGGCGGGTCGGCCGCATTTGTCGACGCATTTTTCGCAGGAGACATCTAGTGGGCATCAATAAAGATCAAGTAGAAGGTCGCGCCAAGGAAGCCGCAGGGAAGGTTCAGGAAGTCGCCGGCAAGGCCGTGGGCAGCGGCACTCAACAGGCGAAGGGCATGGCTAATAAAGTCGCGGGCGCCGCGCAGGCGACGTACGGCGACGTGAAGCAAAACGTCAAGGACGATGCGAAGGAACACGCGAAGGACGCTCACCACAAGCACGGTTGACGCGTGTGAAAACGCGAAGCGTGGGCCAGCGGTGGCTCACGCTTTGCAACTCAGCGCAGCGGGCGTGGGGCGGTTTTCGCGGCGAGCACGCCATCACCCCTCTTTTCTGCGGCAAAGCCGGCTTTGCGCAACCGATTCGCGACTTCGTTCGCCACGTCGCGGCCGCCGCTCAATTTATTGGGACTGCCCGTGTAATGAAACAGCTTGCCTTTGCGTTTGAGCACGCGCGCCAGTTGATCGTAAAAGCTTTGCGAATACAGCTCGCCTGCGATTCCGAAGCGCGGCGGGTCATGTAAGACCGCGTCCACCGAATCGGCGGCCAGCGCGGCAACGGCCTCGGTGACGTCGGCCTGCGTGAGCGTCAATGTATCGCCGGCCGGCGGCGACCACGGATTTATGCTTCGCAACCAAATGACGTCCGGATTTTTTTCATAGGAAAGGACCTGCGCTGCCCGTCCTCGCTCGCACCACGCGGCAAAATAGCCCAGGCCGGCGCAGGTGTCCAAAATGATTTTGCCCCGCGGCTGAATCCATCCCACCTTACGTTCCGCATCCGCGTAAGGCGATATGTGCGCGGTGGGCAGCATCTTGATTCCATCGATCTCGAATGTGGGTGCGCCCCAATCCGTCGGCACCAGTTTTGTCAGACACGAACCATAGCGGGCCACTGGTTGAAAGCGTTCATCCACCCAATAATAAACGGTCCGTTCCTTACCGTGGTCCAGGTAGGGAAATCGCCGTCCGTTCCACGCCCAGTCCGTGGCACCTATCTCGACCGTAGTCTTGGAAAGTTGTAGATCCAACGAACACTCGAGTGTGGCAGCGCCGGCCGTTCGAGCAACACGCATCTGTTCCAGCTCTTTCAACGTCAGCAGCGGATGGAGCGGAGCATCCACCATTGAAATAACACTCCTTGGGGGGCAAGACGGGGAACTCCCGCGGTCGAGCGCTGCGGTTGTGTCAGGATACCGTTTGCGGCGTCGATGCGGCAATATGCGCCCATGTGTCTGATTTTAGTCGTGTGGCGAGGCCATCCCACCTATCCATGCATCATTGCGGCGAACCGCGATGAATTCTATGAACGCGCGACCGAGCCCGCGCATTGGTGGGCCGGGTCACCGATCCTGGCCGGACGTGATGGGGTTGCGGGCGGCACCTGGCTCGGAATCACGCGCACGGGGCGCTTCGCGGCGCTCACCAATTACCGCGCGCCTCAGCCGAAGCGGACGGACGCACCAAGCCGCGGCACTCTGGTGACGAGCCTGTTGGAGTCGGGCGCCTCGGTCGAGGACGAATTGCAGCACTTGCGCGGCGTGGGCGCGGCCTACAATGGCTTCAATGTGCTTTTTTCCGATGGCGAGCGCCTAGGCGTGTATGAAAGTGTGGGGGGTGACGGTCGGGAACTGCCCCCGGGGATTTACGGATTGTCGAATCACTTGCTCGATACTCCGTGGCCCAAAGTCCAACGGGCGAAGGCGCGATTGCAGGCGGCGCTCAGCGACATGACCGACCCGACTGCCGTGCTTGCGCTGCTGCGCGATGACCTCCCCGCAGCGGATGAGCAATTGCCCAGAACGGGAGTGAGTCTGGAGTGGGAGCGGCTCCTATCCAGCGCGTTCATTCGCGGGACCGAGTACGGCACTCGGTGTTCGACGCTGATACGCATCGATAACCGGGGGATGGCCTTCTTCGACGAGTGGTCTTGGGACGCATCCGGTTCACAATCGGGCAGCACGAGTCTTCAATTCGAACTATCTGATAGGTGATGAATATGGGTGACTCGATTCCCCGATGGCGGGACAACGGCGTACGAATCGTGCGCGCCGGCGAGCTCGACTCGAATACGCCGCAGACTCCTGGCATGCAACGGCGCGCCGCGGTTACCACGGAGCGCACCGGAGCGGCACAGCTCTGGGCGGGAACGGTTACCATAGATGCCAACGCCAAGACGGGCGCGCACCATCACGGCGGCCTCGAAAGCGTCATTTACGTGGTCAACGGAATTGCGCGATTACGCTGGGGCGACCGACTCGAATTCGTCGCAGAGGCGGAGGCGGGCGATTTCATTTATGTGCCGCCCTATGTTCCGCACCAGGAGATCAACGCCAGCGGTGATCTGCAGTTGCATTGCGTGCTCGCGCGCAGTGGTCAGCAGGGTCTGGTCGTCAACCTCGACATTGCTCCGGTGGAAATTCCGGAACTCGTCCGCTGGATAGACGATCTTCACCGGTAAGACTCGACAGGGCTTACTTCAGACGCTCGGACGGCAATCCGCCGAAGCGCTCGAATAGCTGTGCGGACGGCGGCGGCAACGCACCCGTCATCGTTTCCGCCATGGCCGTCAAATATCGCTCGGAGGGCAGGAACACCGCCGCGTAGATTTTGCGACAGAGTTCGTACGCTTCGGTGCCGCTCCAGTTCTGCGGTAGAAGTGCGCTCGGTAACCAAGGATCGCGCAAATGGATCTTTCGGTATTCATGCAACATCAAGGTACGAATGGCGAAGCTCGTCTCCTCCGACACGGCATGCGGCGCGCACTCCGACATGAGAGCGCCAATCCCTCCATACAGCTGAATGAAGCGACGGTAGCGGCGCGTCAGCTCGACCAGATTCCAGCCCATTTCTATCAATTGGCGGTCCGACGCCTGGGTGACCACGGCCTTTTGTATCACGACGAGTTTGCCGGACGTCTGCAGTTCCGTCACACGTGAACGTATGACGCCTTCCTTGTGGGTGGGGTGTGCAAACAATCCCGGTGTCAACTGACCAAAGCCAAGCCAGCCCAGTTCGGCGCGCAAACTGTCGCGCTTGGTTTTCAGCGTCGGAGGGATGACGATCAGTGTCCACTCGCCGTCCCAGGACAGCGGCGGGGCGGCGTAGATCCGTTCGGTGGCTTCGGCGAAGCGAGCGCTTCCGGATGCCGTGAGTCGGTAGACGCTCTCACGACCGATGCGTTGCGATGCGACCCAGTGATCCTCCGCCAGCCGCGCCGCCGAGGTGCGGATCAATCGCTCAGGCAGCCCGAAGGGCATGGCCAATTTGATCAAACTTCGCAGCGACACGGCGCCGCCACGAGGCGCGATCGAGTCACCCAGAATGGTAGTCAATAGCGATCCGGCTCGCAGCGGCCGTTGCCGGTGCAGACGCAGGATGAGGCCACGTGTCAATTCCGAGAGCCTGCTGGGTTTGGCTGGCATCGCCTGTGGGATGGTGTCGTTGGAATTAGACCCGCATGGTAGCAAAACCGCGCGTTCTCGGGCCCACTGCCTTGGGCGGCAGCGACCGATACCTAGTTGGAAAGAAACACGTTCCAGCGTTAACGCCGGTCATAACGTCCACCTCTTATCGGCGCTCCGCGCCACCTCCGGATGAGATCTTCGTCACAAATACCGCAATTGCCCGGTCTCAGGGTCTCTCCTACACGCCGTACATGCGTGAAATGTGAAATGAAATTGCTTGCGGCGCGGTGCCATTACTTACTCTGCGCCCTATTGCGGTCCGACCTTCTGCTCGGGACTTGCCGACAACGCACGGGATAACGAGGGACACGAATTGACAGAGAACGACACCGCTGAGGCTGCGAGCATTTCGAGTGTGCCGCGCAGCAACCAAAAGCGCATCGCCATGCTGGTCACCGGCGACGACGCCCTTTGGCCGCTGGTGGGCGCGGCAATCGCACGCGACGTGGTGCTGAAACAGGTCGACTCCATCGAGCAGCTGTTGGGCGAGACGGACCCCGAGCAGGCCGGCGTCGTGATCTGGGACGCGCGCAGCGGCGGTGACTATACCTCGCAGCTCTTGGGCCTACGCCAGCGATTGACGCGCATGGCGGTGATGGTCCTGGACGACCCTGCCATGAGCGCCCACTGGAAGGGTCTCGCCGATCAAAAGCAGATCGCCGCCGCGCTGTCGATGCCGTTCGCGGCCGATGCGTTCGTCAGCGCGTTCAATCTCGCCTTCGATGAGGTGCAGATGCGCCGGGCCGTGCTCGGCGATGCCGTCAAACCGGCGGCGGCGCAGGCGGCGCCGGCAAAAAGCGGATCCATGCGCATTGTTTTCGGCGTGGGTCTCGGCATCGCGGTGCTCGCGGCCGCGATCGGATACTTCGTCTTCGGATCCAAGCCGCCCGTGGACTCGTCGCCCGCGGCTGCGGCGGCGCCGATTCAGGAGACCCCGACCGCGGTGCCGGTATTGCATGCGTCCAGTGACGATCGGGTCGACTCCCTGCTCGAAAAGGCGGCGCAGGCCATGGCCGAGCGGCGCTACATCGAGCCTGCCGACAACAACGCCCTGGGGTTTTATCGAAGCGCGCTGGGCAATGATCCCGACAACGCCGAGGCGACGCAGGGACTGGCCCGGCTGGCACAGTTGCTGTTGACCAAGGCGGAGACGGCGCTCGACCAACGGCACTTCGAACCTGCGCTGCAAGCGCTCGAGATTGCGCGCAGCATCATCCGCGACGATCCGCGCGTAAAGGCCCTGGATGGGCGGGTATCGCAGCTTCGCTCTGAGCTCGGATCCTCCGCGATTCAGGCGACGATCAACGCCGGCAACTACGATCGCGCCGGCATGCAGATCGACGAGGCGGCACGCAACAAATCGCTTACTCCGGATCAGCTCGGCCAATTGCGCGAAGACTTGCGGCGCCAGCACGAAATGGAAGTGGATCGTTTGGCGAAGGTCGCTCAAGCCCGCGCGCAGCAGGAGAAGGCAGCTCAGGAAGCCCGCCTCGCCGCCCAGCACAATCAGGAACTGCAGAACAAGGCAGAACGGCAACGTCTGACGGATCTGTTCAATAGCCGGTTGGCGCAGGGCAAGTTGACCGAACCCGACAATGACAGCGCCACGTATTATTTGAACGCCATCGTAGCCGCGGATCCGCAGAATCCGGCGCTGGGCGATATGTCGCGCGCCCTTCAAGAGAAAACCGCCGCGCGTACCACCGCGCCGCAAACCGTGCAGCCCGCAGCGACGGCGCAGAATGCCGTACTGAAGCTTCAGAAGCCCATACGCCCGACCTATCCGTTCGCCGCACGCACGTCGGGCAAGGAAGGGTGGGTCGATCTGGCGTTTACGGTGGGTCCTGACGGACGCGTGGGCAATCTTCGAGTGGCCGAGGCGTCACCTCCGGGCATATTCGATCAAGCCGCCATGACTGCCATGAATGACGCGCGGTATGAGCCGATTCCGAAGAGTCAGCCGCAGGTGACCCGCGATGCGAGGCTGCGTCTGAAATTCCAAATGGACAAGTAGGCAGAGCACCGATGGCTTCCCCCACCAGCGCCGCCAAGATCGCCTCCGCCAGAGCGACCGATCGGGACAATCCGGGCCTCGCGCCGGGCCTGATCGTCCATGACGATATGGATTTGCGCCTCAAGGTGGCCGATTTGCTGCGCAAGGCCGGAACGCAGCGCCGTTTCGACAGCGCGACGCTCACGGCGTTCCATGCGCTGGGCGTGGAAGACATGCGCCGATATGCGGCATTGTTCTTCGTGCTCGAATTCGCGGATGCGAGCGCAGGCTCCGATTCGCTGCTGACGCTGAGCCGTCTCCGCGGCCAACTACCGCGCTTGCCCATATTCGTCATCGCCCGTAGCGGCGATGAGCGGTGCGCGGTGCGCGCGCTCAAGTCGGGCGCCACGGATTATTGGCCGATTCATTCCATTTCGCTGCCGGAAATCGCCCATGCCATGCGCGAAGTCGATGCGGCGAGCCGGCCGGTGCCCGCATCGCCGACCGCTGCACCCAAGAACACCGCTTCCTCCGTCAAATCCATAGCCCCGGTCCCGGGCTATCGCTTGGTCAAGACGCTGTACGAATCCGAGTCCCGCGCCGTGTATCTTGCCGAACATCGCGAGTCGCCCGATCTGGTGGCGCTCAAGATGCAGCGTCTTTCCGGCGTCTCGAGCGATGATTGCAAACGCTTTCTGCGCGAGTGCAAGTTACTCTCGCAGCTCAACAATCGAACCATAGCGAACGTGATCGATTTCGGTGCGACCGATGAAGTCTGCTATCTCGCACTCGAGTACTTCCCGTGCGGCAGCTTGCGCGATCGGCTGCGAAATCCTATCAGCGAAGCGGAAGCGGTGAGCTATGGCTCGCAAATCTGCGAGGCGTTGCGGGTGATGCATACGGCCAACATCGTGCACCGCGATCTCAAGCCGTCGAATCTCATGCTGACCCAGGACAATCGTCTGGTCATGATCGACTTCGGTCTGGCCCGCTCCAGCGGGGCGGAATTCGAGATTACGCGCCCCGACACCAGTCTCGGCTCGCCCTATTATGTGGCGCCCGAACAAATCGAAGGCCAACAGCCCGACGCGCGCTCGGATCTGTACAGCCTCGGCATCGTATTGTATGAAATGCTCGTGGGTACCGTGCCGTTTCGCGGCAAGAGCGTGGCGGACATCGTGCAGGCGCACCTCGCCGCACCGGTGCCCCGGCTACCGCCCTCACGCCGCCAATATCAGGATTTGATCGATCGTTTGCTTGCCAAAGTGCCGGCGGATCGCTTTGCCTCTGCCAAAGAGGCATTGGCGAATTTGCGTTCCTCGGCTGACACATCTGCTTTCCGGAGTAATGCACAATGAAGAGTATTGCCAGCCCAAGTAACAAGGCCGATCCCGGGACTGAACCCGTGCGATTGGATGCACTGCTCATCGGCGTGGCCGTCATCGCGTTCGTCGCCATCGTGTTCGTACCCGGCCTCAGACTCGCAAACGCGTTGTCGAAGAATTCCGGCGCTCTGAAGTTCGTGAGTGAACAGCGCCGCTACCCGCTGGCCTTCCAGAGCGTGCTGGAATCGGTGCAGGATCGCCTCAATTCACGCGGTTTCGTGCAGACGCCGCTCGACCAGTTGCGTCACGACGAAGCGGCGCTGACGGCCGCGATCGAGCAGATGAGCGGCACCCAAAAGACCGGATGGTTCGATACCACCACCAGCACCAGCGCCTTGGCGCAGCCCGCGCTGCAAAAGGACCTGCTTGCATTGCGCAGCGACTGGGGTGCCTACCGCAAACTGTTGCAGCCATTGATGGATTTCAAGGGGTTGCCGTACAAGGACAGCGAATCCGCCGGTGCGAGTCTCAACGAGACCGGCGTGCGCTTGGAAACCGACGTCAACGCGGCGCTGCGGTCGGCGCGCAAGATCATCCCGCAAATCGACGCGGAGTTCGGCGGCATCGGCGAGCAGCTGGAACTCAGCAACGATGAAGCGGTGGCCAAACTCAGTTTGGTCATGTTCGCGGGTTTGTTGTTTGCGGCGGTGTTCTTGACCGTGGTCATCGCGTTGCGGATCGCGCGTCAAGGCCAGGACGCTGCCGTGCGCGAAGCGCACGAACAGAGCGAAAGCATTTTCCGCACCGTAAAAGAAGGGCTATTCCTGCTGGACAAGGACCTCGTCATCGGCGCGGCGCATTCATCGGCCATGAAGGCGCTGTTCAAGCGCGAGGACATCGCCGGCCTGCGGTTCGAGGATTTGCTGAAAGGCATCGTGCCGGACAAAACCCTGAAAACCGCCATGAAATTCGTCAACGTGCTCTGGTCGGAGCGCACGAAGGAGAATCTCGTCAGGAGCATCAATCCTCTCGGCGAAGTGGAGGTGAGCTTCACCACCGAGTCCGGTGTAACCACACAATACCTGGAATTCGATTTTCACCGCGTACGCACCGCATCGGAGATATCGCACGTGTTGGTGTCGGTCTCGGACGTCAGCGCGCGTGTCGCGCTCGCCACCGAGTTGCGGGGCGCGCAGGAGAAGACGCAGGCGCAGATCGACACGCTGCTGGGCTTGATGCAGGTCGATCCGGACCAACTGGCTTCGTTCCTGGGCGATTCGGACGCATCCATCCAGATGATCAACGCCATTCTGCGGGAGCCGGCGCGCGACGAAGCCGTGTTCCGCAAGAAGCTCGATTCGATCTTCCGTCAGGTGCATTCGGTGAAGGGAGAGGCTGCCGCCATCGGGCTTACCTCGATCGAAAATCGTGCCCACACTTTCGAAGAGGACCTGCGGGCATTGCGCGAGAAGCCGGCGCTTTCCGGCAACGACTTCCTGCCGCTGATCGTCAAGCTCGACGATTTGTTCACGCACATGCAATCGATCCGCGAGATGGTGACGCGGCTGTCGCGACTGCAGCTGGTTTCACGCGCGCAGGAGCCCGGGCAGAAGGCGGCGGCGGACAAGCAGTCCGTGGTACCGTTCAACGAGCCCGAGCTCGGCGCGGTGCTCCGTCAGCTCGCCGATCGCATTGCGCAGGAAAACGGCAAATCCGTGCGAGTGCAACTCACCGGTCTTGAGCTGCTGCCTGCCGACTATCGGCGCACCGTGAAGGACATTACGGTACAGGCGGTGCGTAATGCGGTGGTGCATGGCATCGAAACCGCGGCGGCGCGCGTGGCAAGCGGCAAGGCCGACTGCGGCGTGATTCGCATCGACGTGGTCGACCTCGGCAGCGAGGGCTACAAGCTGAGCGTGGAGGATGACGGCCAGGGGCTCGCCACCGATAAAATCATCGCGTCCGCGGTGCAGCGCGGCTTCATTACCGCGGAGGAGGCGCCCTCGCTCGGCACCAAGCAAATCGTCCGGTTGTTGTTCCGCTCGGGATTTTCCACCGCGGAACATACGACCAAGGACGCCGGGCGCGGCGTCGGTATGAACCTGATCGCCGATCTGGTGCAGCAGGCGGGCGGCAAGCTAGGCGTCTCCACCGTTGCCGGTAAATTCACGCGCTTCACCTTCAGTTTGCCCACGCTACAGAGCGGCGAGGCAAATCAAGCGGTTGCCGTATGAACACCGAAACGCCTGTGTTGAAGATGATGATCGTGGACGATTCGAATATCATCCGGCGCCGCATCGAGCGCTCGCAGCAAATCGATCGATTGGAGGTGGTGGGATCGGCGGCGAATGGGGTGGAAGCGGTGGAAATGTTCCGCCGCACGAGTCCTCATGTCGTTACCATGGATCTTACGATGCCCGAGATGGACGGCATCGAGTGCGTCGAACAGCTCGTCAAGATCAACCCCAATGTGTTGATTCTGGTCATCTCAGCGCTCGCCGACAAAGCGACCGCCGTTGAGGCCATCGAACGCGGTGCGAACGGGTTCTTGTGCAAACCGTTCACCGATCGTCAGCTCAACGGGGCGTTGGAAGAGTTGCTGTCGGAGTCTTGAAATGTTTCGCGAAACGGAACTGAAAATATTCATCGAAGGCGCCCTGCGGGTCTTCGAGACGTTGACCAGCCAACCCGCGACGGTCGGCTCGCCGTATATCGTGGTCGACGGCAAGCCGGGCGTGTACGAATACGCCGGTATCATCGATATCACCGGTACGCGTAAGGGCATGGTCTATTTCACCGCGCCGCGCGGCATGCTCACGGTGCTGCTCATGCGCATGCAGGAAACGGATACCAGCGATGCCAACATGCGCGATCTGGTGGGCGAGGTGGCCAATACCATCTCGGGGAATGCGCGCCGGGATTTGGGCAAGGGATTCGTGATTTCGGTGCCCAACGTCATCGCCAATACAGTCGAGGGCGTGGTGGTGCCGCACGAGCGTTCGTTCGTGATTCCAATCAATTGGCGCACGCATGCAGCCAAGCTGGTGGTGTGCCTGCAATGATTCTGCGCTAGGCGGCGTCGGCCACATCGCCGCAGGGCTTAGTCGAAAGGCTCGATAGTCTGCACGGCGCCCTTGCCGTCGCTGGCCACCAATGGCCCCGGGGCCACGGCTCGTTCGACCCAGGTCTCCAGCGCGGCCTGCCAATTCACGTTGGTCGGTGCATCGCCGCCGCCGCAATGGAGCATCCCCGGCACCATGTAGAGACGATAGAAGTCGCGCAGGCCGGCATTGTGGGCGGCGGCGCGCTCCCGGTATTCCAATGAATATCCCGCCGGAATAGCCGGGTCGTTCCAGCCGTGATATTGGATCAGCTTACCGCCATGCGCCTTGAATGCCGACAGATCGGGATTGTCGGAATCCATGATGGGAGCGTACTTGCGCTCGCCGCGCGCGAGGTCGGTAGCGGTGACGTTCGTCATGACGAGCTTGGGATCGTTCATCACCATGTATGCCAGATAGTTCCAGGTGAAGCCCAAGCCGGCCGATTGTCCCGGATGCTCATCGGAGCCGGTCAGCCAGTCATCCCAGCTGCCCTTGACGGCCTCGGCGCCCGGCAGCACCCCATAGAGAGGACCGCCGCTCAGCGGATCCTTGCGTTCTGCATAGATGACTCGTGCCGTGTTCGTCTGCGCCTCCGAGAGGCAGGTGTCCGTCTCGCCGCCCGCACAGGTCAGCGCGGCGAGATCGATGCGGCATTGGCGCGGATCCTTCAGGTAGGTTGCGCCGTTCCCGCAACCCTGCAGCGCATGACGCTGCAACAGCGCCAATTGGGGAGCCGGCAAGTGTCCGATGGTTCCACCCAATTCAGCGCTGCGCAGCGCGCCTCCGGTCAATAAACGGGTCATGGCAAAGGCGGGCGCACCCGCGATGATTCCATCGAAGTAGGTGGGGAAACGCTGGGCCATCATCAATGCCTCGCGTCCGCCGTCGGAACACCCGACGAAATACGACTTGGCAGGTGCTTTTGATTTCAGGTTTTGCAGAATCCGTTTGGCGGCGACCGTGGTCTCGGTGATGGCGCGCCAACCATAGTCCTTGACCTTTTCCGGATGATTCAATGCCCAGCTCGCATCGATCATTTCGTTCGACCGGTGACCATCGTCGGTGCCGGCGACGGCGTAGCCGAGAGAGAGTACGCGGGCCATCGACCGGTAGGGGATGGCTCCTGCGAAGCCGCCGTTGCCCACTTGTTCGAATTTACCGTTCCAATCGCCGGCCGGAATCCATAACTCGAAACGAATCTCGGAGTCGCGGGTGGGTGTGGACGTGGCTTGAACGCGGCAATAGTCGGTGTTGACGGCCGGAATTTCCTCGCCGGCGGGCGGCTTGACCACGGAGCCGGCCGAAATCATATCTGCGGAGGCGATGGTCACATGATCGAATTTCATCCGCGTCAACTTACCGCAGTCCTCGGCCCGAGCTGCCGCACCGGCCGACAAGTAAATCATCGCGCTCAATCCCAATATTCGACGTAGCATGGTCAGGTTTCCCAAGTGGCGGCAGCAGAGGCGCGCTCGCGCGCCTGGGGAAACTTTAACCGGTCGGTGTCGAGATGTCTGCGGTTTCCCGACCTGTGGCGTGAATGAAATTTCCAAATTATCGCGGGCTGGAGTCGGAATTGGCTGATTGCGCGGGAGAGCCACATGAGCCAGTCTCCAGCGGCGTTGTCCCCCACGCCCCCTCCCTCGGAGAGTTGATGCTCAGTCGAGTGCATCGCATGCCGCATGGATCCGAGCAGCAGCCCGGCGGCGGCGTGCGCTTCCGGTTATGGGCGCCCCAGTGCGCTGCCGTCCGCCTCGAGATGCAGGCTTTGCAGGGCGGCCCGACACGGGTGCTCCCCATGGGGGTCATCGGCACAGGCTGGCATGAGCTCACTGTCCCTGATGCGGGAGCAGGCACCCGCTATCATTACTTGCTGCCCGACGGCTTGCGGGTGCCCGATCCGGCATCCCGCTTCCAGCCCGCGGACGTGCATGGTCCCAGCGAGGTGATCGATGCCGCTGGCTACGTTTGGCGGGATACGGCGTGGGTCGGGCGCCCATGGCACGAGGCCGTGGTGTACGAACTGCATGTGGGCACCTTCACACCGGCCGGAACGTTTCGGGCTGCCATGGAACGCCTCGATCACCTCGTGGCACTCGGCGTCACCGCCATCGAGATCATGCCCATCGCGGATTTTCCCGGCGCGCGGAACTGGGGATATGACGGGGTGCTGCTGTATGCGCCGGACTCGACCTATGGGCGGCCGGAGGATCTGAAGGCACTGGTGGAAGCGGCGCACGCGCGCGGCATCATGGTTCTGCTCGACGTGGTGTACAACCATTTCGGGCCGGACGGAAATTACCTACCGGTGTATGCGTCCGCATTCTTCACCGATCGCCATCAGACGCCGTGGGGAGCCGCCATCAATTTTGATGGTCGCGCCAGTCGGGTTGTGCGCGAGTTCATCATCCACAATGCCCTTTACTGGATCGAGGAATATCACCTCGACGGCCTGCGTCTGGATGCCGTTCACGCCATCCTCGATAACAGCTCCAAACACGTGTTGGACGAATTGGCGGAGCGGGTGCGCGCCGGCCGCCGCAATGTGCACCTGGTGCTCGAGAATGAGGATAACCAGGCACGCCGGCTGGTACGCGACTCGAGCGGGACGCCGCTCCACTACACGGCGCAATGGAACGATGATGTACATCACGTGCTGCACGTGGCGGCTACCGGCGAGGACAAGGGCTACTATGCCGAGTACCTCGGCAACACGGAAATGCTCGGGCGGGCGCTGGCCGAAGGCTTCGCATTTCAAGGGCAGACCATGGAGTTCCGCGGCAAGCCGCGCGGCGAGGTCAGCGCCCTGCTGCCGCCCGAGGCGTTCGTCGCGTTCATCCAGAATCACGATCAGATCGGCAACCGCGCGTTCGGCGATCGCATCACGGCCATCGCGCCCCCGGACGCCGTACGCGCCCTCGTTGCCGTTTATCTGCTGCTGCCGCAAGTGCCCATGTTGTTCATGGGCGAGGAATGGGGGGCCACCCAGCCATTCCCCTTTTTCTGCGATTTCGGCGGCGAACTCGCCGATGCCGTCCGCCAGGGCAGGCGGCAGGAATTCGCGAAATTTCCAGAGTTCCAGGATGAGGCCATGCGGCAGCGCATCCCGGATCCGCAGGCCGAGAGCACCTTCCTATCGGCCAAGTTGGCGTGGGCCGAGTTGGCCACTCCGCAGCATGCCGCCCGGCACGAGTTGTACCGTCGCCTGCTCGCGATCCGGCGTGAGGCCATCGTGCCGCTGCTGCCGCAAATCGGCGGGCACGCTGCGCACTACGACGTACTAGGGCAGGCGTGCGTCGCCGTGCGCTGGCGATTGGGTGGCGGCGGCGAGCTGACGTTGGCGGCGAATCTCTCCCGCGAACGCGCGTCCGGATTTCCTGGCGTCACGGGTCGCGTTCTGTGGCAGGAGGGCAAACCAGGCGACCATGGCGTTTACCAGCCCTGGTCGGTACGCTGGGCGCTCGTTTAGCCGGCGGGGAAGCGCGCTCGACGCGGTGGCCGTGGCGATGCCACACTAGGATGAGCATGAAAAAACCAAAACACGAAGCAGAATTGTTCAAGGCGGCGTTACTGGCCGGTGTTCGCTACGCGGAAGGGCGCAAAGCGGTAGAGTTCGAGGCGACGGATTCGGCCAGCGACAAGGCCCTCTATGTCTATAGGCTGCTGGTGCACGACAAAATCATCGCGCCCATGCCGGAAGATCAGGTGGGCGAGAAGACCATTCGCCATCGGCTGGCCCTATGGTATGCGCATCAATTGCCGAAGGGTCACCCGTTGTTAGGCTGAGCCAACTACCAAGCACGTTCGATTCAGAAGGAGCCGCGCCATGAGCACTGTCACTACCATCGACGGCACTCGCATTTTTTACAAGGATTGGGGCAAGGGCCAACCCGTCCTGTTCTCTCACGGTTGGCCCCTGAGCGCCGATGCATGGGACGGCCAGATGACGTTTCTGGCCAACCACGGCTACCGAGTCATTGCGCATGACCGCCGCAGCCACGGCCGCTCGGATCAGAGTTGGGACGGCAACGACATGGATACGTACGCCGATGATCTTTCCACGCTGATCGAGGCGCTCGATCTCCATGGCGTCACGCTGGTCGGTCATTCGACGGGCGGCGGCGAAGTCGCTCACTACATCGGCCAACACGGGACGCGGCGTGTCTCGAAGGCCGTTTTGATCGGCGCCGTGCCGCCCCTGATGCTCAAGACCAAGGACAATCCGGGTGGCTTGTCCATCGACGTATTCGACGGTATACGCAAAGGCACCTTTGACAATCGCGCGCAGTTTTTCAAAGATCTCGCCCTACCTTTCTATGGGTACAATCGGACGGGCGCCAAGCTTTCGGAAGGCGTGCGCGATTCGTTCTGGCTTCAGGGCATGATGGGCGGAATCAAGGGTCAACTCGATTGCATCAAACAGTTCTCCGAAGTCGACTACACGCCGGATCTGGAGAAGTTCGATGTGCCCACTCTCATTTTGCACGGCGACGACGATCAGATCGTTCCGATCGCCGCTTCCGCCCTGATGACCGCCAAGATCGTCAAGGGAGCTACGCTCAAGGTGTACCCGGGTGCACCGCATGGCTTCCCAACGACGCATCAAGACGAGGTCAATGCGGATTTGCTTCAGTTCATTTCTAGGAGAATCGCATGAAGGCAGTTCGCATACATGAATACGGCGGTCCGGAGCGGCTGCAGTTTGACGACGATGTTCCCGATCCCCAGCTGCATCCCGACTCGGTATTGATTCAGTCAGCCGCGGCCAGCGTGAACCCGATCGACTGGAAGGTGCGTTCCGGTGCGAGGCAGAAGGACTTCCCGCTGTCCTTGCCCGCGATTCTAGGCAGGGATGTGAGTGGCGTGGTGCGGGCGGTGGGTGCGAATGTGACGAACTTCAAACCGGGCGACCGGGTGCTGGCATTTTCGAATGCCACCTATGCCGAACGGGTCGCGGTTGAGAGTTCCATCGTCACCCATCTGCCGGACGGTGTGAATCTCGTGGATGCCGCGGCCATTCCGCTGGCTGTGTTGACGGGAGATCAGCTGGTGCGCCATGCGACCAGCGTGAAGAAAGGTGAGACCATTGTGATAACCGGCGCGCTGGGCAGCGTTGGCCGGGCTGCGGTGCATACCGCACTCAAGATGGGCGCGCGAGTGATTGCAGGCGTCCGCAAGCGGCAATTGTCGGATGCGCGGGCGTTGGGCGCCGCGGAAGTCGTGGCGCTCGACGACGACGAGGCATTCGCGAAATTTCCCCTGGTCGATGCCGTAGCCGACACCGTGGGCGGCGCGGTTGCGGCCAAGTTCCTGTCCAAGGTGAAGGAGGGGGGAAGCTTCGGCTACGCCTCGGTGTTGCCGGAGGGTGCGGCCGCGACCAATCCGGGCGCTAAGGTTACTCGCGTTTTCGGGCGTCCGGACGCGTCCAAAGTGCGGGAGTTTGCGGATGATGTACGCGACGGCAAGTTCGTGCTGCCCATTGGTCACCGGCTCCCCCTGCGGGATGCCGCCGAGGGGCATCGCCTCGGCGAGAAAGGCGGCAGCGGCAAAATCATCCTGGTAGCGCCCGACCCTACATCCTGACTCGCGTTCCTCCAGTCTGACTCGCGTTATCGATGGGTTTATCGGCGCGGTGCGGGCGCGCGTTTCTGCGGAGACGCGGAAATGCGGAATGCACTAAGGATGGGCCCCGCGTGCGCAATGATACCGTGCGACCGGCTCGGCGATATGGCCACTGGGGGGTGTTACAATGGCCATATCCAAGCTAAGGTGTCCAAGCTGAAGGTGCGAATGGCTGCCGTGCAGAATACATCACGAGTTCCGGCGCGAAACAGCGGCCGCGGCACGTCCGCTAGGCCCCAACGGAAGCGCAAGAATCGCGGCCGCGCCTCCAGGAGATGGTCGTATCCAAAGAGTGGCCGGCGCTGGTTTCGGATGTTCCGTGAAGCACCGGGCATCGTACAACTGGTTGTCGCCGCGACCATCGTGGTGACGCTCTCGCTGACCATCAACTGGATTTATCAAGTAGTCCGTAAGCCGTCGGAGTTGTTGTTCCCGGTGAGTGGGACGCTTTTCAAGACGCCCACCGAAACCTGGCGCAGCTACGGGCCGATCTTTGACAAGTACGCCACCCCATCGACACCACCGGAATTCCTCGCGGCACTTGCGCAAGCGGAGGGTGCGGGCAATCCCATTGCGCGCACGTACTGGCGGTGGTCATGGAAGATTCGACCGTTCGACATGTATCGGCCGGCGTCGAGCTCGGTTGGGATGTACCAGATGACGGACGGAACGTTCGCCGAAGCAAGAAAGTCTTGTGTCCGTGACCACGCCATCGTGCAGGATGGTTCGTGGGACGACTGGCATTCGTGCTGGTTCAACCGTTTCTATTTTCGCGTGCTGCCAAGCCACGCGGTCGAGCTCACGTCGGCCTACCTTAGCCTTCACGTGGCCAGTACGCTGGCGCGCAATCATATTGCCAACGCGACGCTTCTACAGAAGCAACATTTGGCGGCCGCCATCCACTTGTGCGGTGCCGGCGCCGGCGAGATCTACGCGCGGCGTGGCTTTCGCTTTGCCGAGGGTCAGCGTTGCGGGGATCACGACCCGCGGGCGTATCTGGCGCGAATCGATGCGCTCAAAAAGCAGTTCACCCGTGTCGCCGCTCACGAAGAAGAAGCGCCGCGGTCTGCGCGCAGCGGCGCATAACGCCTCGTCAGACGAGCTTCAAATCCACCGGCGTCGCCTGCTGAAAGATCCGGGCGCTTTGGTTCGTCGATAGACCCCAGAGGGAGCGGAACAAGCCACCCAGCACGGCGCGATAGTCGTTGAGAACCGGGAAATCCCGATCTTGAAACAAGGTGCTGCGATCCACGCGTTGCTGCTCGCCGGCAATCTTTCCACCGTTGAGGGCGCCTCCGAGCGCCCAGTACACCGTGCCGTGGCCGTGGTCGGTACCGCGGTTGCCGTTCTCGCGAAAGGTGCGACCGAATTCCGAGACCACGACGACGACGGTATTGTTCCATTCGGGTCCAAGCGATTGTGAGAACGCCTGCAATCCCCGCCCCACACTGGCCAAATTGGTGGCCAGCGTTCCCTGCGCAGCGCCTTCGGCGACGTGCGTATCCCAACCGCCCACGTCGATGAAGCCCAAGCGATACTTGTCCCGCATGAGCTTACCCATGCGTTCGGCTTCGAGTTCGAAGCCCTTGGTATTGATTGCATCGCGATTGGCGGCGCGCATCTCGTCCGCCATTTCTTGCGCCACCTCCTGCCGCAGCTCCAGGCCGTTGCTGACGGCGCCTTCCAAATGGTGCCCGGCGTACATCTGGCTCAATATGCGAGCCTGCCGCTCGTCGAAGGGCGGCTTGCCCACCGTCTTGAGGGAGAGATTCGGTACCGAGCCCAGGCCTTCGAAGGCCAGCGGCAATGCATCGGTAAAGGAGATGGGCGCGGCGCTGTTCGAGGAGCCGATCAAAGTGTCGGATAGCCGCCCAAGAAAACCCGAGCGATAGTTGCGTGTGCCGTTCGCGGGTTGCCCGAGTTCGATGCTGTCCTGTGTCTCAAAGTGACTTCGAGATAAATCATCCGTACCGGCGAAGGGGATAAAGGCCACCTGACCCCGCAAATACATGCTTCCCACCGTGTCGCGTACCGCGGGAGCGAGTGCCCAGTCACCATTCAGCGCCAATGCCGTGGTCGTCGATGACGGGTCCGGCTTCGCGATCGCGATATTCGGCCGAGCCTCATAGTAGTAGCTGCTCGAATAAGGAATCAGCAAATTGGCCGCATCGTAGCCGCCGCGCAGGAATACCAGCAAAAAGCGTGGCCCGGTGACGGGTGCTGCGAACAGGCGGCCGGATAGACCGACGCTCACCAGCGCTGCGCTGCCGAGCTGAAGCAAATGGCGACGATTCATCATGGCGACTCCTGGTTCACTCATAACTAAAGTCCGGCGACGACAACAGGAAGGTGTTCCATTCCTGCTGAGAATTGGCGTGATCGAGCGCTTCACGGGTGTGCGCGGCAAGAAACGGCTCCACCGACTCGAAATATAACCGGTTCGACAGTTGCGGGAAGCCGCTCGAGGTCGCAGCGCTGCCATCTTCCGGATCGAACAGACCGGCATTCCCCGCGCCGATGGCGCGCGCAATCTCGAAGCGACGGCTCATCTGCCCGGAGCTGGCCCAATTCATTTCGGTGAGTGGATAGCCATCCGGAGTCTGGCGTCCGAACGGCGCTTCACCGAGACCATTGAGCCAGTTGAGCATGGGCCGAGTATTGGTGATCGGCCGGCCGTCGTATGCAAAGCGCACGGCCGACACCACGAATCGCATCGGATCCTTGAATTTGCCGCCGAGCGCGGCGTTGAACTCCCGCGCCAGGAACAGGGTGCGCAGCACGGCGGTCATGTCGCCGTCCGTATGCATGAAGGTCTGCGCCATTCGCTCGACCAGCTGCGGTGGGGGGTTGTCGGCGACGAAATAGCGGGCGAGTTCTCGTGAAATGAAGCGGGCGCAGGCGGGCTGTCGGACAATCAGGGTCACCGCCTGCTCGACTTCACTGAGTCCGCCGCCCTCGATGGTGCTGCCCAGAAGCGTCTTCGTTCCGAAGTCATGTCGAGCGGGGTTGAATTCAAAGGCGCCGCGGTGAACATACAATGGCTGCCATTCGGCTTTGAGCTTCGGCGGGTCGCCGACATTGATGCCCACGCCGGTCAGCACTCGCGCGAGCTGCTGCACGTCATTTTGACTGTAGCCCGCACCGACGCCGAGCGTGTGCAACTCCATGAGCTCGCGCGCGTAATTCTCGTTGATGTGTCCAACCGCGTTTTGATTGTTGTCCAGATATTGCAGCATCGCCGGATGTTCGAGAGTCGCCAGAACGAGATCCTTGAAGTGCCCCAGCGCGTGCGGACGGATTGCATGCTCCGCGTAGTCGCCCACCAGCCAGCGTAGGTTGGCTTTATACTGGTGCACGCTGAAATGGTTGAGCCAGAACCAAATCATTTGTTCCTGGAGTTGCGACGGGGAATACACCGCACGCAATAGGTCGCGGCGAATCGCCTCGTAGGCCAGCCTATTGCCGCGATCGTTCAACGTCTTGCGCGCCTGTTCCTTGTCCGGTCCATCGGCCATGGCGTTGATGGTCTTATACTGCGCGTTCAAATCGGCAAGCCATTTTGCCGGATCAGCGCGCGTGACCTCCAGCGCGGCGATTTGCGCGGCGATTGGAGCCGGCAGAGTGGTATCGCGGGCGGACAACTGATGCTCCAGGAAGCGCTCCCGCCCGAGACGGTGGTATTCGGCCACACTCGAGCTGTCGAGGCCAAACGTGACTCGCTCGAGCCAGAGAGTGTCTTCGCTGCGCAAGACGGGCAATGCCGTCACCGTAGCCGCCCGGCGCCGCACATCGGGCGTCTGATTGGAGTCCACCCGCGTTCCCGGGCCGGCACACGCCAGCATCAGACCCGCGGACAGCACGGCGAGCGCCATCCTCGAGCTGGCCGGTACTCGGCTGCTCAGCGTTCGCTGCGGATGCGGGATCTTATTCATATAGCGTCTCCGCGACTATTCTGTTAAATGATCTTCAATACAGAACGTCACATTCCAATGCCGGTTGACGGCCCGCGGGTTACAAGGGGTTAACACAGGACGGATGGGACCTCCCCATGGCCGGTACGTCAAGAGACATTGATGCGAATCCTTTCGAACGTCGGTTACCTCGCAATTGTCCTGGTAGGGCTTGGCAGTGCATCGATTGTGTGTGCTCAGACCGATGAGATCCAGGTGTACGACGCCGCCATCGCCCCAACCGGCGCCTTCAATCTCACCCTGCACGACAACTTCACGCCGAGTGGGAGCAAAATTCCTGAATTTCCAGGCGCCATCGTTCCGGATAAGTCGCTGAATGGCGTTGCCGAATGGGCTTACGGCGTGGCGCCGTGGTTCGAGGCGGGACTCTATCTTCCGCTGTATTCGATTTCACGCAGGGGCGGCGTTTTATACGATGGCCTCAAGCTCAGGACGCTGTTCGTCACGCCCGACGCGGCGAAGCGCGAATTCTTTTACGGCGTCAATTTTGAATTCAGTTTCAATACCGCGCACTGGGACCAGCGGTCATACACCTCTGAAATCCGTCCCATAGTCGGGGCCCACGTCGGTCGTTTTGATTTGATCTTCAATCCCATCGTCGATAATTCATGGAATGGATTCGGGAATATGGAATTCGTGCCGGCGACCCGCGCCGCAATGGCGGTGTCGGAGACTTGTAAGCTAGCGCTGGAGGAATACGCTGACTTCGGGCGCATCAGCCACTTTCGAGCCTCGGCCAAACAGCTGCATCAATTGTTCGCCGTAGTCGACTTCAGTACGAAATGGGTGGGTATCGAGGCGGGAGTCGGAGCGGGTCTGACCAGCGCTTCGGATCATCGAGTGTTCAAACTCATTTTGACAAAAGACTTTTGAGGACCGCTCCGGCGCCAACGGAGCGGACCCGAGAGGCGGGCGCGCCGCGATCAGGGCGTCCCGACCACCAACACCGTGAACGTGCCCGGTATCGGCACTGGGCGCGGATGGGGTTGCTCAGGCGTCGCGGCCGGCAACGGTCCGAAGTCGGCGCTGACCAGGTACACCTTGCCACTGGCCGAATCGAGCGCCATGGTGCGTGCGCCGCGTTTCGTCTGCACCGACTCGGCCACACGATAGTGGTCGGCGGACTCCTGACGCACCACCGTGAGGGTTCCTTCGCCGTTGGAACTGAACACCAGACCGCGTTGGGCGTCGTATGCGACTGCGTCCGGGCCCTCGCCGACCTTGACTTTGGCGATCTGCTTGCCGGTGGCCGAGTCGGTAACCGTCATGACCGTGCCAGCGCACACCGAGAACAGACGACCGTGTGCTTTATCCATTGCAATCCCGCTGGGACTTGCGCAACCGGGCAAGGTCCACGTGGCCGTAATGGTCAATTTTTTGCTGTCGATCACCACCATCTGCCCCGGTTCGCTTTCGATGTTGGCATAGATATGGCCCTTGCCGTCGTCGACCGCGAATTCGGGTTTGTCCGGTACCGGGAGAGTCGCGACCACCGTCAAGTTGGCGGCATCGAGAACGGTGACGTCCTTGCTGCGCCCGTTGAACGTGAATAGGTGCTTACCAACAGGTTCGTACAAAATCGCATCGGGATTGTGGCCGGGAACCGGGGCTTCCTTGATCACCGCCAGCGTGTCGAGGTCGAACATGGTCACCGAGTCCGCCTTACCGTTACTGGTATAACCACGCTTCAGATCCTCGGCCAAAGCGATACCGTGAACGCCATTGGTGTCGGCGATCGTACCCACCAATTTTCCCGACCGCGTGTCCACCACATCGACACGCGTCGCATGACTCACGAACAGGCGCTGGGCGGTGGAGTCGAGCGTGAGATAGTCCCAACCGCCGGCACCGTCCAAATGCCAGCTCTGCAACACCTTTGGCGAGGAATTTGCGGGTGCCGCTTGGGCGCTCGCACCGGCAATGAGTCCCATCAACAACCCGGTCCCCAGCAACCGGACATTTCGCGTGCGCGACAGAAGCATGAAATTCTCCTTGAGAAAAAAAAGCAATTTGTAATCGGTGAAATATTCGAGCTAGGCGCTCCCCGGTATCTTGTTGACGCCGTTCGAAGACGCAACCCGACGGCTCTGAGGCGCCATCCGACGGCTCATGAGAATACCGATGAGGGCGATGGCCGCCGCCAGGGACAACCAAGCGCCGGGCATGGCGCGATTGCCTGAGGTATGGATCAAATAGGTCACGATCACCGGTGTCGATCCTCCGACGGTGGTCGCGAGACTGTAGGCCAGCGAGAAACCGGCCGTACGCACCGCCACCGGCACAATCTCGGTCAGATGCACGACCATGGCGCCGTTATAGCTCGCGTAAATGAAAGACAGCCACAGTTCGACGATCAGCAGTCTGCCGAAGCTCGGCGCATCGACCAGCCACGCCATTGCCGGATAGGCCGTGAGAATCGCCAGGGCCGCAAACGTCACCAGCAAGGGTGTGCGGCCGATCCGATCCGACAGCGATCCCATCACCGGCAGCCAAAATAAATTCGATAGGCCGACGCACAGCGTGACCAGAAGCGAATCGCTCTGCGGCAGCTTGAGAACCTCTCTGCCGAAAGTCGGTGTATAGGCCGTGATCGTGTAGAACGATACGGTGGTCATGAGCACCATCGCCACGCCGGCGATCACGATGCGCCAGTGAACCAGCATGCTGGCATAGATTTCGGACGGTGTCGGATGGTGCTTCCGCGCCGAGAATTCCTCGGTCTCCTGCAGGGTGCGGCGAATCATGTAGATGAACGGAATGATGAGACAGCCGATGATGAGCGGGATACGCCATCCCCAGAGCTGCAGATCGAGCGGCGACATCAGATTGGACAGGGCGAAACCCAGAACTCCCGCAAAGGCCACCGCTACCTGCTGGCTCCCGGACTGCCACGACACGTAAAAACCCTTGTGTCCCGGAGTCGCGATCTCGGAGAGGTACACGGAAACGCCGCCCAGTTCGACTCCCGCGGAAAAACCCTGACACAGGCGACCGAGCACCACCAAAATCGGCGCGAACAATCCGATGGTTTCATATCCGGGAACCAGGGCGATGGTCAGCGTCCCTATGGACATGAGCCCGAGAGTTACCAGCAGACCCTTGCGTCGACCGATATGGTCGATGTACGCACCCAGGAAGATGGCGCCCAACGGACGCACCATGAAGCCTACGGCAAACGTGGTCATCGACAACATCAGCGACGCGAATTCGCTGCTGGCGGGAAAGTAGGCGCGACCAATGGCTGCGCTGAAATAGCCGAAGATCATGAAATCGTACATTTCCAAAAAATTACCGCTGGACACGCGCACGACGGTACGGATTTTTTCCCGGCGCTGTTCCCGCGTCAGCATGTAGTCCTCGCCGTCGATGGTTCGATGTGTCGCAATGTAGCTTCCTTCTCGATATGGGACTTAAGACTACTTACTCATGGGTCGAAACGGTCGGCATAGGTCGAATCGGTCGGCCGCGTGATCATGCCAGCGCCTGGGCCGTCGCGGTTACATAAATTCGCATTTCGATTGCGGAAGCATATATACAAAATTGTACAGATGGATTTGCCCGGCCCATGGTAGCGTTCGATCGCTGAATCGGCCGCTACATTGTCGTCCGGGTCGCCGCCCTTCGAACCTCATGGCCCTGTGAACCTCGATGGAACCCTGACTTGCTCCCGCGGTCACCGAGTCCGGTTGTATTCAGGATGTATTCAGGTTGTCGACGTATGGTAAAGCCCCTATGAAAAATCTACTCTGTTTGACAGCCTCTCTGGCCGTATCCTCGCTGGCCGCCGTTGCGGCCGCCGAACCGGCCTCTCCATGGGTACCCGCGGCGTCTGTGGAGATCGCGCATTCGAGCGGGAAATTCGATTTTCTGCGTATCGACTCGAAACGAAATCGCCTGCTCGCAGCCCACGAGAACGATGGCACCGCGGATTACATCGATTTGCAGAAGAACACCGTCATTGCCCGTTTGAAAGTGGGCGGGGCGGTCGACACCGCGATAGATACCGGTTCCAAGTTCTATTACGTCAGCGTGCAGGAGGCCGAGCGTGTGGCGGTGGTCGACGCTGAGACCTTGAAGGAAGTTAAGTCGATCAAGACGCCGGGACCCACCGACGCAATCATTTTCGAGCCGAAAAATCACATGATATATGTCACCCACGACAACGGCGCGGACGTGTGGGTAATCGATCCGGTAAGCGCTAAGGTGGTAGGGACGATCTCGATTCCCGGCGTGCCGGAGTTCATGGTCTATGACGACAAGGCCGATCGAATCTATTTGAATATCAAGACCAAGGATGTCGTCGCCGTCATCGATCCGTCGACCAACAAGGTGATTGCACAGTGGCCCACTGCTCCGGCCACGCAGCCGCATGGCTTGGCTCTCGATGCCGTCAAGCACCGCCTATTTGCGGCGGGCGGCAATGGTAAGATGGTCATGATCGATACCGAGAGCGGTTCGGCCACGGGCTCGGTCGACATCGTGCCCAAAGTGGATCAAATTGCGTTCGACATTGTCGGTGAGCTGGTTTATTGCGCGGGCGCCGATAAATTGTCGGTAGTGAGTACCGCGGGAGGCAAGCTGGCATCCGTCGGAGACGTGACCACGGCCGCAACCGCCAAGAACGTCGCCGTCGATCCCGCCACTCGATCCGTGTGGACTACCTACACCGACGGCAAGAGTTCTTACGCCAAGTCGTGGGCGCCGCCACGGCCATAGCTTGGATACGACCGCTGGTGGGCACACCAGACCGCTCGTAAACATCAGGCCGCTCGTGACGGCACCAGATGCCTCACGAGCGACAACGCGGTAATATCGAGACCAGCGCTCGCGACAACGGCATGACCACGGGGAAGGCTGCGGCACGGAGTAGGCTACGAAAATACTCATCGTCGAAGACCAACACCGGATTGGGACGTTCCTCAAGCAAGCCCTGCTGGAACGCGCCTATGCGGTCAGCTGGGTTCGCACTTGCCAAGAGGCCAGAGACGCGCTCTGCGAGTCGCACCACGATGCCATCATTCTCGATTTGGGTTTACCGGACGGGGACGGCATCGAGCTCCTGCGGCAATGGCGCAAATCGGGCTTCAATGAGCCCGTATTGGTTCTGAGTGCCCGAGACGCCGTCCAGGACCGGATCAATGGGCTGGATGTCGGGGCCGATGACTACCTCTCGAAGCCGTTCAGCATGGAAGAGCTGCTGGCGCGCATGCGTTCATTGCTGCGTCGTCAATCGGCCGTCAAGGAGGCGGTCTTGGAGCACCGCGGGATCAAACTCGACTTGATCGCGCGCACGGTGCACTTGGATGGCGAGCCGGTCGATCTGACCAGCCGCGAATTCGCGCTGCTCGAGATCTTCATGCAGAACGTCGGACGCATCCTCTCTCGCGCGCTGATTTGCGAGAAGTGCTGGTCGTCGCACTACGACAATGAGGCCAACCTCCTGGACGTTTACATGAGCCGGCTGCGAGCCAAGTTCGAAACCGTCCCGGGACCGCCGGTTTTCAAGACGTTACGCGGCGTCGGCTACCAGCTTTTGTGAGATCGATCGGTGCGCGGCTTGCGCTTTGGTATGCCGGTGCGGCGATTCTAACCATGATGTGTCTGTTCGTCGCGGGTTATTACCTGCTCGAAAATCAACTCATCCGGGGCCTCGATCTACTGAATAAAGCGCAGTTTACCCAGATCCGCGCGCACCTGGGTGAGGACTTCGCGTCGTTGAATCCTCGAGTCATCGATGCTCGCATCCGTGAAACCAGCAATTTTTCGTCCGTGCTTTTTTTCATCACCATCGACGATCCCGGTGGTTCGGTGCGGCCGGTATTTTATTCCACGAACCTGCGCGGTATGCCGATACCCGACGTGCCCGGGCAGCGCGTGTTCAATGCAAAACTCCCCGGCATCGGCGAACTGCGAGTGGGCGAGTTCATTCTCGGCCCTTTCGACGTGACCATCGCGACATCGCTCAACAACGTGCGCGAGGCAATGCACGACTACAGTGAAATCAGTATTTGGATGCTGGCGGTGATGGTCGCGATCAGCGCTGCCGTGGGCTTTGGATTGAGCCGGCTTGCGTTGCGTCCGGTTCGTTTGATTCGAGATACAGCCAATCACATCAGTTCGGACAACCTCAGCGAGAGAATTCCGGTTGCCGCGGTCCGAGATGAAATATCCGAGCTTGCGCAACTCTTGAATCAAATGTTCGATCGATTGGAATCGGCGTTCGATCAGATTCGACGTTTCACGGCCGAAGCCTCGCATGAATTGAAGACGCCGCTGTCGTTGATCCGGCTGCAAGCGGAAAAGCTCTTGATGAACGGCAATCTCGATGCGGCGAACGAGGAATCCGTGCACATGCAGCTGGAGGAAATCGCGCGGCTCAGTCAGATAATCGAGGAACTGTTGTTCCTATCGCGTGCGGAGGCACGGGATATCGATTTGCACTTCGTGGAACATGACCCCGAGGGGCTCCTCGCGAGTTTCAGTCAAGACGCCCGGGTCCTGTCGGAGCACCGCGGTCTTCAATATGTCCATACCCATCAAGGCGCCGGTACGGTGCTGGTCGAGCCGCGGTGGCTGCGGCGCGTTTTGTTGAATCTCCTCGCCAACGCTCTCAATGCATCGCCTCCGGGTGGCACGGTGACGCTGCGTTCGCTGGTGGACGCCGATCATTGGCTCGTATCCTTGGACGACGAAGGCCCGGGGGTTCCCAACGAGTTTCGAGAGCGCATTTTTGAACGATTTTTTCGCATGGCCTCCGCCCTCGACGTCGAAGAGACCGGAAGCGGCCTGGGGCTGGCGATCTGTCGCAGTATCATTTTGCTCCATGGCGGAAGGATATGGGCTGAGTCCTCGCCGACATCGTTGACATCATCGACACCGCCGGGATTGCCGACAGCACCGAAATCGCCGGGACTGCGCGTGGTATTTACCATCCCGACGGCGGCACGCGCTTAGTATACAAAACTGTACAAGTCGTCTTTTTCACTACGTGGTAGCGTTCGTCTCGGAAATTTACCCCCTTTCGGGCGGGTCGCCGAGGGCGTTTTATATGAGGACGGCATGTTTTTGATCGGCACTTCCGCACGTTGGGTTCTGGTCGCGAGTCTGTGCGCTGGATGCTCGTTGCAAGCGACCAAGCCACCGGCGCCTGCGCTGCCGGCGGCGTTCGAGAGGGTGTTGCCCAATGATTCGGCTGCTTGGCCGGGCAAGGATTGGTATCACGGCTTTTCGAGTGCGGAATTGGATGCGCTGATCTCCGAGGCGACCGCCAACAACTTTGACCTGGCCACGGCTCGTGCGCGGGTGGCGCAAGCCGACGCGCGAGCGCGACAAGCGCATGCCGGCATTCTTCCCAGCGTGGACGCCGGCGGCAACGCCAACTACTTGGCGGGTCATTCAGTGAATGGAAGTGCGCATGAGACGGATTGGTCCGCACTGTTGTCGGCGAGCTACGAAGTTGATTTCTGGGGCAAGAACCGCGCCACGGCGAATTCGGCACGCTATCTGGCTATTGCGGCCCGCGCCGACCATGACACGGTGGCGATTACCACCTTGGCAGGCGTGGCAAACGGCTACTTCCAGGTACTGTCATTGCGGGAGCGCTTGGCTATTGCGCGTACGAATGTGGACGCCGCTCGCAGCTTGATGGAAATCGTCGACTCACGCTTCAAGGTGGGGTTGTCGAACCCTGTGGAGGTTGCCACCCAAAGGACGGCGCTGGCGACGGCCGAGTTGACGATTCCGGAACTTGAACAAATGGAAGAAGAAGCGGTGGCAGCGTTGGCCGTTTTGTTGGGACGCCCGCCTGAGGGATTCAGCATCGCGGGAGCGCCGCTCGAGTCGCTCAAGGAACCCATCGTGGGTGCCGGGTTGCCGTCCGATCTGTTGAGACGGAGGCCGGATGTATTCACGGCGGAAGCGAACCTCGAATCGGCGAGCGCCGACTTGGTGGCAGCGCGAGCCGCTCTGTTCCCGTCGTTGAATCTCACGGCCGCGGGCGGGGTACAGAACCCGGCCGTCAACGCCGCCATTGTCTCGTTGAGCGGAGTCGGGCCTACCTTGAATCTCGGTGCCTCGCTGACGCAGCCTCTATTCGACGGCGGCAGATTGCGTGCGGTGCGGGCGGAGGCGCAGGCCAAGGAGCAGGAATTGACGACGAGCTATCGAGGCGCCATCGTCGCGGCGCTGGTCGACGTCGAGAATTCTTTGTCGGCCATTCACCATCTTGATGCCGCCCGTGATTTTCAAGCCGACAACAGGGCGCAGAGTGAGCGCGCATATGAAGGCGCCAGAGTTCGCTACAAGGAAGGGTATGGCGATTTTCTCACGGTGCTCGAAGCGCAGAAAACCGTCTATACGGTGCGCGAACAATATAGTCAGTACAAGCTCGCAAGGCTGCAGGCCTTGGTCAGCCTTTGCAAAGCGTTGGGCGGAGGTTGGCAGGCGCCCGACGCCGCGTCACCTCGAGCGGCCCCGCCACCGCAAGCGGCTGGAATACCAACCGCCGGTGAGCGCCAAATCGCCCCCCAAACCGCCGCTGAGCGTCAATTTTGACGTTCACCGCTTCCAGATACTTCCCCACGGAACAAACAATCGATGCATAACCCCCTATGGATAGCGCGATCGACTCGCGTAGCGTGGACCGGTCCGTCAATGAGTAGGCGAGTCGGCGCCGTGCTCGCCGCGGGGTGTTTGCTGCTGGGTGCCTGCCACAAAGCGCCGTCCGCGGGCGCCGACGCTGCGCCGGCATCCGAGGCGAAACCCGCGGCGGCCGCTAAACCCCAAGCGGCCGCCAAGGAGGATGCGGACACCAAGGACAGTGCGGGGGAGGGCGTGACATTGACCCCCGATCAAGTCGAGAAATTGGGTGTGGTCGCGGAACCGGCGCAATCGATCGAATATTCGGACGAAGCGGCCGGTTACGGCGTCGTCGTGAGTCACGACACCATCGCTCAGGCGGCGGCAGAACTGGTCACCGCGCAGGCTACCGAGCGGCTGAGCAGCTCGAGCTTGGCGCGCGCGAAAAAGCTTGCCGGGACGCCGGGCGCGGTGTCGGCAGACGTGGAAGAAACGGCAGCTCAAAAGGCGGCCGTCGACGCCGCAGCACTGACGTTGACCACCCAGCGACTGTCCTCGACCCTCGGTATGAAACCGCCCTGGAAAAATGGCGGCAAGGACGCCACTCTGCAAGAACTGGCGAGCGGCAGAATCAAGCTGGTGCGAGTGACGTTTCCGCTCGGCACGTTGAGCGGTGCGGCTCCCGCGAGCTTGCGAGCAACGCACATCGGTGCAATCAAGCCGGGCACGGGTTGGAAAATGACTGTGATCTGGGATGCGCCGGCCGACGCCAGCGTTCCCGGGCGCAGCTTTTTTGCGCTGCTCAAGGGCAGCGATGCGGGCGAAGGTGAGCGGCTGCAGGTTTGGGTTCCGATCGGCGCTTCAGTGTCCGGAGTCATGATCCCTGCTTCCGCGACGGTGATGAGCGAAGGCAAGTTTTGGTGCTACGTCGAAAAGAAGCCGGGGATGTTCACACGAATAGAAATCGATACCAGCAAGCCCACGGCGGACGGTTACTTCGTGTCCGAGGGAGTCGAAGTCGGCGATAAGGTGGTGATCACCGCCGCCGGCCACTTGCTTGCAAAAGAATCGAACTCGGGCGCGGAGCCGGATTAGCCATGATGCGGGCACTAGTCACGCTATGCGTGCGTCATTTCGGCGCGGTTACCGCCCTCACGTTGCTGGCATTGGTCCTCGGCTGTTGGGGGGCGCTACGTTCTCCGTTGGACGTGTTTCCCGAATTCGTGCCCTCCCAGGTCGACATTCAAACTGAAGCGCCCGGATTCGCTCCGCAGCAAGTCGAAGAGTTGGTGACCAAGCAAGTCGAAAATGCCGTCAATGGTGCGGCAGGACTTGCGACATTGCGTTCGGAGTCCATACCAGGTCTTTCCGTGGTGACGATCACGTTCGCGGATGGTGTCGATGTACACATCGCGAGACAGGGAATTTCGGAGCGCCTGTCGGAACTGGGCAGTAGCCTTCCTTCGGGCGTCGGAACACCGAAACTCTCTCCCTTGGTTTCCAGCACCATGGATCTGCTCAAGATCGGCCTTTTGTCCGATAAGGTGGATGCATACGAGTTACGCGACACGGCGGATTGGATCATCAAGCCGCGCCTGCTTGCCGTTCCCGGTGTCGCCCATGTCGTCGTGTTCGGCGGCAATATCAGGCAGATCCAGATCCTGCCCGACATTCAGAAATTGGCGAGCTTCAACATTACCTTCAGCGATGTGTCGGACGCGGCTCGTGCCGCTCTGCCGTTGCGCGGCGCCGGTTTCATCGATGTTCCCGCCCAACGAATTCTCCTCAGGTCTCCGACTCCGGCGCCGGATGTCACCGCCATCGGCAAGGCGGTGGTCGCAGTTCGCAACGACACGCCCATACTGCTGCGCGACATCGCCGAAGTAAAAATAGCGCCCGCGCTTCGTTCGGGCGATTCGCTCATCATGGGCAAGCCGGGCGTCATGATGGCTCTCGCGAGTCAGTACGGTGCGAATACCTTGACGGCGACCTTGGCCGTGGAAAAGGCGCTCGCTGATTTGGAACCTGCGCTGAAGGCCCGAGGGATTACCCTGTATTCCGGCCTTCATCGTCCCGCCAATTTCATCGAGCGCGCGCTGGGGGATCTGAAGCAGTCGCTGCTCATTGCGGCCGTGCTCATCCTTGCCGTTCTCTATGTATTCTTGCGCGATTTTCGTGCCGCTTTAATCGCCTTTACCGCCATACCGCTTTCATTGCTGGCGGCTGTAGCGGTACTCGACCGCATGGGCCTCACGCTCAACACCATGACACTGGGCGGATTCGCCGTTGCCCTCGGGGTTCTGGTCGACGATGCCATCATCGGTATCGAAAATATTCTGCGCAGACTGCGCGAAAACAGGTCGCTGGCGCAGCCCAAACCGCGGCTCGAAGTCGTGCAAGAAGCGTCGCTCGAAGTGCGCGGTCCGGTGATCTATGCCACCGCGGTGGTCATCGCGGTGTTTTTACCCGAATTGTTCACCTCCAGCGTGCAAGGTCACTTTGTCGGTCCGCTGGCGCTGGCTTTCATTTTCGCGGTGGTGGCGTCGCTGTTGGTGGCCATGACGTCGACTCCCGCACTGTGCGCGCTCTTTCTCCGTGGGCACGACGCACGTCCCGAGGCCGCTTGGCTGCGACACCTCAAGGCATGGCAGAAATCCACCGTGCATGGTGTCGGCGCACATTTCAAAGTAGTCGTCGCGATTTTGATCGTCCTGGTGATTGGCGCGATGGCGGTACTGCCGTTCGTCGGCGGCACGTTCATGCCGGATTTTCGCGAAGGTCATTTCGTGATGCAGGTATCGAGTTCCATCACGGGTACGTCGCTCGAGGAAATGCTGGATGTGGGGAAACGTATCAGCGCCGACGTGCTGGCCCTCCCGTACGTCCAAAGCATCGAACAACAAGTAGGCCGAGCGGAACTGGGCGAGGACACGTGGGGCCCGCATCGCAGCGAGTTCCACGTCGAGCTCAAGGCCGACTCCACCGTGGATCAGAATGCGGCGCAGGAAGAGTTGCGCGGCATTTTGGAGAAATATCCCGGGGTTCAGAGCGAGGTGGTTACCTTCCTCGGTGATCGCATCAGCGAGAGTCTCAGCGGCGAGACGGCGCAAGTCGCTATAAAAATATTTGGCGATGACTTGGATGCGCTGGACGCAACCGGCGACAAAATCGTCGCGGCGCTCGGCAAAGTTCCCGGCATCGTCGATTTACAATTCAAACGGCAGAGCGGCACACCGACCATTGCCATTGAGCTGGTCCCCGAAGCGCTCGCGGCAGCCGGCCTCAAGGTGCAGGATGTGCTCGACGCGGTGGAATCCGCCTATGCGGGCAAGATAGTGGGCCAAACGTATCGGGGTACCCGCACCGTCGACGTGGTGGTGTTGCTGAACGATTCGCTACGCCATCAACCCACGAGATTGGCCAAACTCATGATCGGGAGCCCGTTGGGACCCATTCCGTTATCCCAGGTCGCACACGTCATAGCCACCCAGGATCGATATAGCATCCAGCACGACGGCGGACAGCGTCGTGTCAGCGTCACCTTCAACGTCGGGAAAGGGTCGTTGCAAAACATCGTGCAACAAGCGCAGCAAACCATCGCCCAATCGGTCAAGCTGCCCACCGGCGTGTTCATCGAATTCAGCGGTGCCGCGGAAGCCGAGGCGAAGACCCGGACGGAACTGTTTTTGTATTCCGGATTGGCGCTTGCGTTGATCGTGATGATTCTATTCATATCGTTCCATTGGCGCGCCAATAGCTGGCTGGTCTTGGCGAACTTGCCTTTCAGCTTGATAGGCAGCGTGCTCGCCATCGCCGTGACCGGAATCGGGATATCGCTCGGGACGGTGGTGGGCTTGGTAACGGTGTTCGGGGTTAGCGCCCGCAACGCCATATTGCAGCTCGCCCACTATGAGCACTTGGTGGAAGTGGAGGGGGAGGCATGGAGTCTCGACGTGGTCATTCGAGGCGCCAATGAGCGTCTCGTGCCCATCCTGATGACCGCGGCGGTGACCGCGCTCGGACTGGCGCCGCTCGCGATCGGCATGAGCCGCCCGGGCCAAGAGATCGAAGGTCCCATGGCGGTGACCGTGCTCGGCGGATTGCTGTCCTCTACGCTGTTGAACCTGTTCGTGCTGCCGGCATTGGCGCATCGATACGTGCGGGTCCGTCCTGGCGCACCGGCGAATTCCCTCGCATCCGCGCCGGCGAATCCCTCCGCATCGTCGCTGTGAAACTACTGCTAATCGAGGATGATGTCGAACTGGCGAACTCATTGGTCGAACGCTTCGCCGAACAGGACTATGTCACACTGCACATGAGCGACGGAAAGGCTGGTCTGGTCGAGGCACTTCGTGATGATTTCAGTGCCATCATCGTCGATCGTATGCTTCCCGGGATGGACGGTTTGGAATTGGTTAAAATGTTGCGCCGCGAGAAATCCACCCCTGTGATCTATTTGACCACCATGGGTGGAATCGACGATCGCGTGCGGGGTCTGGAGGCGGGCGGCGATGACTATCTGGTGAAGCCGTTCGCCTTTGCAGAATTGCTGGCACGCATTCGAGTCATGACTCGGCGCACGGCGCAGTCCACGCCCAAGTTATCGGCGGGAACCATCGAAATGGACCTGCTGCAGCGTACGGTCATGCGGGAGGGCCGGCTGATCGAACTCGCCCCTCAGGAATTTCGCTTGTTGGAATACATGATGCGCAACGACAATCGCGTCGTGACACGCAAGATGCTGCTCGAGAATGTGTGGGACATCCATTTCGACCCGCACACCAGCGTGGTCGAAAGTCACATCAGTCGATTGCGGGCAAGACTCAATGACGGCTTCGCAACCGATGTCATTCAAACCGTGCGAAGCATCGGATATCGATTGTTTGCGCCCAATTAGAATTATCAAATCGGATGCTTTCCGCCTCGCGGCGCTCTTTGCGTTTCTATTCCTCGGCTTCACCGGGATTCTGGTCGGTACGGTTCTCTGGATTGTCGAAGGAACGCAAAAAGCCGCGCTGACCGGCGCGAATGATGCGGATATTGCCACGGTAACGAACGGCTTTCTCGATGAGGGAGTCCCCGAGGCCATCGAGGTCGTGAAACAGCGGCTGGGCTCGTCGAGCATGGGCCGGGCCGTGCATCCCGACTGCTACATGGTGATCCAGAATGAGCAGCAACAAAAGCTGGCCGGGAACCTGCCGGCTCTTGCTCCTAGATTGGGCATTTTCGGGATCAGTTTGCCGGATTCCGACGGCCGGGCGAAACCTCCGGGAACAGGGCCGCGAGCCGGTCCCATCGTCATTTTAGGACGCGGCATCGAGGTCACCAAGGGCATCTACCTCTTCGTCGGCCGCGACACGACGCTATTGGCGGCCACGCGTGATCGAATTTTGAGTGCCTTCTTGTGGGTAGTGCTCGGCGCAGTGGTCATCGCGGTGGTCGGCGGCTTGTTTCTCGGGTCGCGGTTCATGCGACGTGTCGATGCCATCGCGCGAACGTGCAAGAGCATCATAGCCGGACGCCTGGACGAGAGAATTCCAGTCATGGGCCGCGGCGACGAGTGGGACCGCCTCGCCGGAGCGATCAATGAAATGCTCAATCGAATTTCTGCGCTTCTGGAGAACCTGCGCCAGGTATCGAGCGACGTAGCGCACGACCTTCGAACGCCGCTGACGCGCATGCGAAATCGGCTCGAGGCAGCGCGTACGAAATCCACGAATATTGCGGAGTATTCGGCAGCCGTAGCGACTGCGATCGATGACACCGATCAACTTCTTGCAATGTTCGCCGCGTTGTTGAGAATTTCGCAGGTGGAGGCGGGTGCGCGGCTCAGCACGTTCTCGTTGGTGTCGTTGACGGACATCTTGGAGAATATCTATCAAATCTATCTACCCGTTGCGGAGGACTATGAGCACTCGCTCATATCCGATTGTCAAAAGAACATTGCCATTCGCGGCGACGCCGAATTATTGACGCAAATGTTCAGCAACCTGGTCGAGAACGCGATCCGGCATACGCCGGAACATACCCGTATCCGGATCGTTCTCAAATCGGACGGTAGGTCGGTTGCGGCTTCGATTATCGATGATGGACCCGGGATTGACCCGGCTGAACATCAAAAAGTATTGCGACGCTTCTACCGGATCTCCAGCAGCCGTTCCACCGCCGGCCACGGATTGGGGCTGGCGCTGGTGGCCGCAATTGCCGAGCTTCATCACGCAAAGCTTGCGCTTTCGAACGCAAACCCGGGGCTGCAGGTGCAGACGACGTTCCCCACCGACTGGGATGATTGACCTTCGGCGAACGGGGAATTCTGCGCGGCTACGACTTATATTGCGCGGCGTTGGCGGCGGATTTCGCCAACAGTCTCTGCGCCGCGGGGTCCCCGCCTTGAGCCTCTTTGGTGGTCTGAGCCGGCGTCTCCGAAGCCTCTGTCGCTGCGGCTGACGCGGCCAACGCGGCTGCGCTGATTTTGACTGACGCGCCGGGCGACGCAGTTTTGCCGGTGGAGGGTTTGGGCGCTTGAGTCGCCGCCGGCTTGGTTGCTTTCGATGAAATCGCGGCGGGAGCTACGCTCGCAGCGGCAGCGGCAATCGGATTGGTCGACATCTTGAATTTCTCCGTGAGGCCGCTTTCTGGCCATGAAAATTGGTTCTAGTGGCTCTGATCCTTAGTATCGGCCGGGCGTTTACCAGCTGAAGCGCTCGGCAGGTGGGGCCCCGCGCCGGCAGCGGTTTTTGCGACGTGGTTCTCATTTTGGTACTCGAGGCGCAGAATTGAAGCCCAGCTCCAGAAAAACTACTTTCAAGGGCAATGCTTCCTCGGGCGTTCAATGGGGGGTCCAAACATTGGCCTAAGCCAGTCTAGGACATACATGTGCGTGTGTACTCATGAAGACGGTTGAATCGGCCCTTCGCCTGAGCGATTGGTTTCGGGAGTGGCATGCGCCGCTGCGGAAGTTCTTGCAACGACGCCATTCGGTTAGCCCGGCAGACGTGGAGGATGTGGCGCAGGAAGTGTTCCTTCGATTGCTGCGGTACGATCGCACCGAGCTGGTCGAGCATCCTCAGGCTTATCTATTCAAAATGGCATCGAACGTCGCCGCCGAGTGGTCGATGCGGGCACATCAGCGTCAGCCGCACAACGCCCAGTGGCTGTGCGATCTTCCGTCGGATGTGTCGCCGGAGCGCGAGGCGGCACAGGCTGCTTCGTGCGCCGCATTGCATCGGGCGTTGAACGCGCTTCCGGCGCGGCGCCGCGAATTGTTGCGTTTGCAATTCGGTGAGGGGCTTTCACACCGCGAAATTGCGCAGCGCTTGACGCTTTCCGAGCGCGTGGTAAAGCGCGATCTCATCAAAGCCTATAGCGAACTGCGGATGGACCTCGACATCGGGATTTTAGACACATGGTACGTAGGATCGGAAGATGGATGAGCGGGAACGCCGTGCACGGGTAAGTGAGCAAGCGGCCGAGTGGCTGCTGCGCTCGAAAGACTCTGCCATGCCGCACGCCGAGCGAATTGAATTTGTCGACTGGCTGCGCGAGTCGCCCCTGCATGTCGAAGAAATGCTGCGCGTTGCGCAGCTGCATGGCGCCCTCGGTACCTTCCGATGTTGGGCGGACATTGCACCCGGCGGCATGGAGGCAAATCCGGTGGCGACATTTCCGGCGCTCGGCTCCCAAGGATATGACGCCGGCTCCCGATCGATCGCCGGAAAGAAGTTCCGACCAAAATCGCTGCCGCTATCACTGGCCGCCGCCGCGGCGTGCGCCATGTTGGCGGGACTGATATGGCTGGTCCCCAACCTCGGCGCACAGGTGTTCGATACGGACATTGCGGAGCGCCGGGAAGTTACTTTGGCCGACGGCAGTCACCTGCAGATCGCGCCGGGAACGCGCGTCCGAGTGAGCCTCGGAACGAAGCAGCGGCGGGTGGTGCTCGAACACGGTCGAGCCGTATTCCGGGTCGCAAAGGATTCCGCGCGGCCGTTCTTGGTCGAAGCGAATCGCACCACGGTGCGAGCGGTTGGAACGGCATTCGGGGTGGAAATAGATCGAGACGCGGTTACGGTGACCGTATCTCATGGACGTATCGCCGTGACCGAAGCGCTGCCGAACGACATCCCGTTCGCCGACTCGGGCACCCGCACTATGCCTCCGATGACGCTCATCGCAGGGGAGCAAGTGGCCGTGCGCTCCGGTCATCTGTCCGCCGTTCGAAGCGTCGATGTCGGCCGTGCACTTGCCTGGGCCGACAATCGATTGGTGTTGCAGAACGACACCGTTGCGGTGGCCGCTCATTTGTTCAACAACGCCAATCGGCTGCAACTGCACATTGCGGATCCCACCCTGGCCGCTCGCAAAGTCTCCGGCGTTTTTGATGCATCGGATCCCCTGTCGTTTGTGGCATTGCTGCAGTCCGAGCAACCAGGGGTCATCGTTGAAATAACGGGAAACGACTACGTCGTTCGCCTCGCCCCCAAGACAGTGGCAGCGTCGGAATCGTCGAATCCCTGAGGGTCGGGCGAGCCGCGAATGGCGGCCGCGAATTGTCGGTATTGCGGCCTCGTTGCGTTCCCGTAGTTACGGATTTCGTCCAAGGGGGGTCCAGTCTCCTCTCTCGCACGGTCTTAAGACAATCCAGCTCCATCGAAGAGCGGAAAATAAGGAACAGGGGGAAATTCATGAAAACAATCGTTGCTATGCTCATGCTCGTCGTCGTTGGCGTCGCCATACCGGCGTCCGCTCAGGCCATCACGGAACACTATCGACTCGATATTCAGCGTCAATCCCTGGATGGAGCTCTCAAAGAGTTCGCGGTGCAGACCGGGCTGCAAGTGGCCCGCTTCAGCGATGCCGTGCAAGGCGAGGCGATGGTCGGACCGCTCGCCGGGACTTATTCGGTGGACACGGCGCTCGTGACTTTACTGAGCGATCAGGGTCTCAGTTACAGGCTGTTGAACGAACGCACCATCGCCATCGTGAAGCGGGAAGCGCCCGAATCCGGAAAACCGACCAGCCGCTTGGAAATGCCGCCGGATGCGTCGCCGCCCACCGCGAACGCGACCTTCTCCAATGCAAGTTCAATTCTATTGGCCCAGAACTCGATTCCCACAACCGGCTCGCCCGCGAGCGATAGCACGGTGGTGCGGCCTCCATCGAAACCCGAAGCGGGCGAGGGATTGGCGGAAATTGTGGTGACAGGGTCACTGATTGCCCGTACCAACTACGGCACCGAAAGTCCCAGCTCGGTTCTGGGCGCCGACGCGATCGATGCGACCGGTCAAGTCACGGTCGACCGCGCGATTGGCCAAATGCCCCAATTCTCCGCCGCACAAGGCATCAGCGAAAGCGGCGATGCGCAGGCGGAGACCGGCTATCGAGGGGGCCAGGCCTACGGCGACCTGCGCGGTTTGGGTCCCAACCGCGCGCTCGTGCTGTTGGACGGCCGGCGCATGCAGTCATCGAACCCGGACGGGTCGATCGATCTCAATACCGTTCCCATGGGCATGATCGAGAATGTCGAGGTCATCACCGGCGGTGCGTCCGCGGCATACGGATCGGACGCCATGGCCGGCGTCATCAACTTCAAGCTCAAGAAGGACTTCGAGGGTGCGGAAATAGACCTGCAGCACGGAGCCACGACGCACGGTGACGGGGCCAACAATCGCATCAGCGTGCTATTGGGCTCCAACTTCGCGGATCATCGCGGTAATGCCGTCGTCTCGATCGAATACGCCGGACGCGATCCCGTCTATGGCAGGGATCGGCCTTTCTTTTCCAATGTTCGCGAGTTTGCCTTTCCGCAGGAAGGTATCGTGCAGCCGAGCAGCAATGCTCCGACCCTCGCGGCGGTCAACGGCGTCCTTGCCGGTTATCCGGGTACGACGCCGCTGGCGGGTACCGGACTCTACCCGGGCGCCATCGGCGTCAATACCGACGGTACGATATTCACCGACAAGTTTTCGAGTCCGGTGCAAAATTATCGTGGAGCCGGTGCGCCGCTGGTGCAGCTGACCAATGGCGGCAAGCAAGTGAGCACCGTGCTGTCTCAGTTCTTCGTGCTCCAGGTACCCCTGGAGAAATACAACATGTTCGGCCGCGCGACCTACAAGATCAACGATGACGTGTCCATGTACACGCAAACCATGTTCACGCATTACACCGCACAGGATGTCACCTCGCCGGCGAACGCGACCTCCAGTCCCAAGCTACTCAATATTCCGGTGTCCAATCCCTTCGTGCAGAGCAATCCGGATCTGCTGGCCATACTCAACTCGCGCGCCGATCCGACCGCGTCGTTCAATTATGCGAAACAGCTGGTCGAACTCGGCAATCGAACCGAGACCTACAACCACGATGTTTTCCAAATTCTCACGGGGTTGAAAGGAGATCTTCCCGGACATGAACTGACCTGGGACGTCTACGCGTCTTATGGCCGAGATTCTTTTCTCAACGTTCAATACAACGATGGCAGCATTTCGTCCTACCAGGCTTTGCTAAATGGAACCGCCAACTTTACCGGGTCGGCCGGTTCATGCACGGGCTATGGGAACTACAATCCCTTCGGGTTGCATGGGATGTCGGCGGCATGCCTCGAGTATGTGCGAAGGACCAATCACAACACGGACGTCATCACTCAGAAAGAGGCCCAAGGCACGCTGCAGGGGAAACTGTTGCCCCTTCCGGCCGGCGACTTGCGTTTCGCGGTGGGCGCGGACTACCGGGGGTTCAATTTCGATTACGTTCCCGATTCCTCGCTGGTGGTGGGAGACGGCAACGGGTACGGCTCGATCAGCCCCGCCGCCGGTGAATCGACCGTGCGTGAGGCATTCGGTGAGCTGTTGATCCCGGTGCTGTCGAAGCTGCCCATGGCGGAGGACCTGTCGTTGAATTTAGGCTACCGATATTCGGACTATGCTCGAATCGGAGGCGTCAGCACGTTCAAGGTGGATCTGAGTTGGCAACCCATCCACTCGTTGCAAGTGCGCGGCGGCTACCAAAAAGCGATCCGAGCGCCCAGCGTCGGCGAGTTGTTCGCACCGCAGAGCGAGTCGACTCAGGCCTTCAACGGCGACCCCTGCGATGCCACCAGCGCGTTCCGTACCGGTGCCAACGCCTCGAAGGTGGTGGCGCTCTGTCAAGCGCAAGGCTTGCCCGCCAGTTTGCTCTCGAGCTATTCGTACGGATCGCCGTCCGTGAACACCCTCAGCGGGGGTAATCCCGATTTGACGCAGGAGACGGCCGACACCTATTCCATAGGCACCGTCTGGCGGTCGCCATTCGAGCATGCGCTGGCGCGCAACCTGAGCGCCTCGATTGATTTTTTCAATATCAAGATTGCCGATGCGGTGGGCACGATTTCCCAGGCCGATGTGGTCGATCGATGTTTCAATCGGGACGGGACCAGCAACCCCAATTACTCGGCGTCGAATTTTTATTGCAACTTGATAACTCGAGACACCTCCTCGGGCAATATCAACTTGGTCAAAGCGCTGAGTTTGAACCTGGCCACCTACAAGACCAGCGGAATCGATCTGCAAGTGGATTGGTCCTTCGCGCTCGAGGACGTTGGTTTACCTGAGGCCGCGGGCCGGATACGCGTCAATTCCGCGGCGACTTACACGCAATCCTTCGATGTGGGCAGCTTCCCCGGCTCACCCGTCGTCAACTACGCGGGCAGCACCGGCAATCAGGCGTTGAGCAACGATCTGTCGCATCCCCGCTGGAAGGCGGTGACCAGCCTTTCTTATGCGGTCGGGCCGTTTTCGGTCGGCACGCACTGGCGCTACATCAGTGCGATGAAGTATTTCGCGAAGGTCACGGATCCGACCGATACCACCCCCGATGTCCCGGCCTATAGTTACTTTGACGTGGATGCGCACTGGAAGATCAGCAAGACGGAACTCAGCGCCGGCATCACCAATGTGTCCGACAAGCAGCCACCGGCCATCGCCGGCGCTTCGCTGAACACCGATTCCGGGACCTACGACATCATCGGCAGAGCGTATTTTGTATCGATAAAACAAAAGTTTTGACCACATCCGGGTGCTTGATCGACGAGGCGACGCAACGCAACGTCTCGCCCGGTCAAGCGCCCTTGGGTCGCGACACGTAGCGGTGTTCGCGCATGATTGGTTGACGAATCTACTTGTGCAATATCGTGAATCCCATAAGAATGTGCCCGAGGGGATTCCGGGTTTGCGCTAGGGAATGTTTGCCCTTGTCGCGCCCGGTGAACCTTATAGAATGGGCAGCAACTGGGAGTTACGTATGTCCACAACCTTCGTACTCAACGGCAAATCCGCTACGCTGGATGCGGATCCCAATATGCCGTTGCTATGGGCAGTGCGCGAAGTCGCGGGGCTGCATGGTACCAAGTTCGGGTGCGGCATGGCCCTGTGCGGTGCGTGCACCGTCCACCTCGATGGCCAGCCGATACGCTCCTGCGTCATGCCGCTGTCGTCCGTCGCCGGCCGGGAGGTCACCACCATCGAGGGCCTGCAGAGCAAGCAAGCCAAGGCGGTGCAAGCGGCCTGGATCGAGCACCAGGTTCCTCAATGCGGTTACTGTCAATCCGGGCAGGTCATGTCCGCTACGGCTCTGCTGGAAAGAAACTCCGCGCCCACCGACGCTGACATCGACGGCGCCATGAGCGGCAATATTTGCCGTTGCGCGACTTACTCGCGCATACGCGCCGCCATCCACACTGCGGCGCAATCCGTAAAGGCCTGATCCATGAGCATACAAACCTGGGTTCCCCCGCAACTCGCCCGGCGCGCCTTTCTCAAGAGAGCCGGGGCTGCGACCGCGATGGCTTTGACGATTGGATTCGAGTGGACCGCTTCGACGCGGGTGAGCTCAGCCGCCGCGCCCTCTGCCGGCGCTCTTTTCGTTCCCAATGCTTTTTTGCGCATCGGCGCGGACAACAGCGTGACGGTTGTTTCCAAGCATGTCGAGATGGGGCAGGGCACCTACACCGGCATCGCCACCATCGTTGCCGAGGAACTCGATGCCGACTGGGAGAAGGTGCGCGTGGAGAGCGCACCCGCCGATGCGACTCGCTATGCCAACTTTGCTTTCGGCAAGATGCAGGGAACCGGCGGCAGTTCCGCCATGGCGAATTCCTGGACCCAGCTGCGCGAGGCCGGCGGCAAAGCGCGCGCCATGCTGCTCACCGCAGCGAGCAAGGAGTGGCATGTACCGACGTCGGAACTGACGGTGGACAAAGGCATGGTGTATCACGCCGCAAGCAAGCGTCAGGCGACGTTCGGCTCGCTGGTGAGGAGCGCCGCGAGCCTGCCCGTTCCCGACACCGTTCAGCTCAAGGACCCCAAGGATTTCAAGTTGATCGGCCGCCGGGCTGCACGGGTCGACGTAGCGGCGAAGTGCGACGGTACCGCGCAATTCACTCTGGATGTCGACATGCCCGGCATGCTCGTGGCGCTGCTGAAGCGGTCGCCCCTCTTTGGCGGTACGGTGAAATCGTTCGATGCCACCGCCGCCGGGGCCGTTCCCGGCGTGGTCAAGGTCGTCCAGGTACCGGCCGGCGTGGCCGTGGTTGCGAAAAGCTTCTGGGCGGCCAAACAAGGACGCGAGGCGCTCAAAGTTGAATGGGACGATTCCAATGCCGAGAAGCGCAGCTCGGTGACTTTGATGGATGAGTACCGCCGCCTCGCCGACCAGCCGGCGCTTTCCGCGCACAAGGAAGGCGACGCCGCATCGGCACTCCGCAATGCGGCGCACCGGGTGTCAGCCAGCTACGAATTCCCCTATCTCGCTCACGCGCCCATGGAGCCGCTCGATGCGGTGGTCAAACTCAGCGCGAATAGCTGCGAGATTTGGGCGGGGGATCAATTCCAAACCGTCGACCAGGCAAATGCGGCGCATGCAGCGGGTCTGGACCCGAAGCTGGTGAGCATTCACACGCTCTATGCCGGAGGGAGCTTCGGTCGGCGCGCGAACCCGGGTTCCGACTACATCGTCGAAGCCGTATCGATCGCCAAGGCGTACGGCGCCGACGGCACGCCCATCAAACTGCAGTGGACGCGCGAGGATGACATTCACGGCGGGCTGTATCGGCCCATGTACTTTCACAAACTCGAAGCGGGCTTGAGCGCCGACGGCCAGCTTGCCGGGTGGCGGCACGTCATCGTCGGGCAATCCATCGTCGCCGGGACACCCTTTGCCGGGATGATCAAAGACGGCATCGATCCGACGACGGTGGAGGGCGCCGCGAACATCGCCTATGCCATACCAAACATCGCCGTGGATTTGTCGACCACCAAAACCGGCGTGCCGGTGCTGTGGTGGCGGGTCGTCGGCAGCTCGCACACCACCTTTGCGGTCGAAACGTTCATCGACGAAGTGGCCCATGCGGCGGGGGCGGACGGATTCACCTTCCGACGAAAATTGCTCGAACACCATCCCCGCATGAAAGCCGTGCTCGAACTTGCAGCCGAGAAGGCGGGCTGGAGCGACGCTCCCTTACCGCGGGGCAAGGGACGCGGTATCGCGGTGGCTGAAGCATTCAAAACCTATGTGGCGCAAGTGGCCGAGGTCACGGTGGGCGAGGATGGGCACGTGAAAGTCGATCGGGTGGTCTGCGCGGTGGATTGCGGCACTCCCATCAATCCCGACATCATCACCGCTCAAATGGAGGGCGGCATAGGATTCGGTCTGGGCGCCGCGCTGTATGGGGCGATCACGCTGAAGGATGGTCGGATCGAACAGGACAACTTCAATAGTTACCGAGTGTTGCGCATGAACGAGATGCCCCAGGTCGAGGTGCATATCGTGCCCTCGGGGGAAGCGCCTACGGGAGTGGGAGAGCCGGGTGTGGCGCCGGTCGGGCCGGCGGTGGCCAACGCCATATTCGCGGCAACGGGCAAGCGCATCCATGTATTTCCATTCTCGAAAGCCGGTGTCGCATGAAAGCGTTGTCCGGGGGCAAATCGTGGAACCTGTCTCGGCAGCAGGGCCGCGCGGTACAGGCTATCTTGTGGACCATCGCCGCGATTGTCGTGGCGGCGGTGCTGCTGTCGGCGTATAGCGTCTTTGGGCCGCGCCCGACGGATTTCGCCGCTGGCAAGCGCGTGGCCTTGGCCGACTATCATGCGCAGGATCCCACCGGCGTTCCCGCCGATCTGACGTCGGCAAGCCTGGTCGAGCGCGGCGAATACCTCACGCGCGCGGCGGACTGCGTCGTCTGTCATACCGCGAAGGATGGGGTGCCATTTGCCGGCGGGCGCGCGTTCGTGCTGCCTTTCGGAACACTGTACTCCACCAACATCACTCCCGACATTGCAACGGGCATCGGCAATTACACCGACGCCAACTTTTTGGACGCCGTGCATAAAGGCATTGGCCGAGCCAATGGCAAGCTCTATCCGGCCATGCCGTATCCGAGCTACACCTATATGTCCGACGCCGATGCGCTCGCGATCAAGGCGTATTTGTTCACGCTCGCGCCGGTGGATGCGCCGGCGCCGCTCAACTCGCTCGCATTCCCCTTCAATCAGCGCAGTCTCATGAGCGTGTGGTCGCTGCTTTTCAATCCCGATAAGCGCTATGAACCCAACGTCGAGCGCAGCGCCGAGTGGAATCGCGGCGCGTATCTGGTCGAGGCGATGGGTCACTGTGGCGAATGCCATACCCCGCGCAATCTATTTTTCGCCTTGAACAATCGCCAGAAATTCGCCGGAGCGGTTCAATCCGGCTGGCGCGCGTACAACATCACGCCCGATCGCGGCGGCGGGGTTGGGACGTGGAGCGATGCGGATCTCAATCATTATCTATCCATAGGTCATGCCGACGGACGCGGCACGGCCTCCGGTCCCATGGGCGAGGCGGTCGATGAAAGCCTGAGCCATTTGAAACCAAGCGATATTACCGCGATGGTGACGTACCTGCGGTCGGTGCCGGGCGTGGCGGCGGCCGATTTGCCGGAACCGAAATCCAGTCCCGCACCCATGAACGCCGATGGCGTGGCCGCCACCCTGGATCCGCGCGGCAAGACTGTGTACGAAGGCGCCTGCGCCGGCTGTCACGGGTGGAGCGGTATCAGTCCGGTCATACCGTTCGCGAGCCTGACGGGGACGCGCGCGGTCAACGATCCGACGGCAAACAACGTGGCGCAGGTGATCATCGGGGGTGGACATCGGCGCCTCTGGACCGACGCAAACAATATGCCCGCGTTCGGCGGCGCGTACTCGGATGCCGAGATTGCCAGCGTAGCGAACTTTGTTACCGCTCGATTCGGCGTGAAGGGTTCCGAACTCACCGCCGCACACATCGCGAAATTGCGCGCAGAGGATTAGACGCGCCGCGTGCTTGTAGCCAAACGACCTTCGGCGGTGCGCCGCGAACCAATGCGAGGCTGCGAAAGTCGTCGTCTTTGCTGACGATCGTAAGCTCTCGGTCCCTAGCATAAGCCCAAATGGCTTCATCAGTGGCACCGCGCATGCCGAGCGTATCCACGTGGCCACTACCGGGCCAGTAAGCAGCGATTTCTCTCACCAGTCGCGGGCTTAGGTTCTCGTCGAAAAGAAATTTCACGCCGTCGCGTTGGTCATGGTCACGTACCGACGTTCGCGCTCTGCCGCGTAAGCCAACACGGCGCGAATATGCTCGCGGGTCAGACTCGGGAAATCGGTCAGGATTTCGTCCTCGCTCATACCTCCGGCGAGGTACTCAAGCACATCGGTGGGCGTGATTCTGGTGCCTACCAAGCACGCTTTGCCACTGCGCACACCGGGAGTGATCTGAATGTAGTCCTGCCAATTCATAAACTCTACTTGAGGCGAAAACAGTCCCCGACAGCCTGTTGATCTGTTGGGTTAGTGGGTGGCTGCGAGGACCGCGGGACGAAACTGCGCGGCGAGCTCTTCGACGGTAGTTGAACCGAAGGAGACTGCGGCCGTGCCACCAGCCAGGATCACTTCGACTTCCGTGATGCCGATGAAGGCGAGGATGCGTTTGAGGTAGCCAGACTCATAGTCGGATGCGGTGGTAGGCAGGCCCTCGTCGTAGATGCCGCCTGAGGCGATGATGATCTTACAGGTCTTGCCAATGACGAGGCCTTTGCGTTCGGGTGGACCGGAATGGGTTACGCGCGGGCGAACGATGAGGTCGATCCATGCCTTAAGATTCGCGGGGACAGTGAAGTTATACATGGGAGCGCCGATGAGGATCTCGTCGGCGGAGAGCAGTTCGGCAATCAATTCGTCGGAGACTGCCAGGGCCCGTCGCATCTCGGGTGTGTGTTTGTCGGCGGGGAGGAAGACGCCCGTAATCCACGGAACGCCGACAAATGGCAGGTCATTTTCTGCCAAGTCGCGGAGAACGACCTTTCCGTTGGGGTTCTTTGTCTGCCATGCTGTGACAAAGTCGTTGCTGAGAGTACGGGAGATAGAGTTACGGCCACGTGGGCTGGATTGGATGTTAAGCAGCGTAGGCATATCATTCCTTTAGAGGGCGACTCGCGCCGGGTTTGTCAGATGGTCAATTAGATTGACTATCCTGCTACAAGTTGAGCACGTAGTATGGATTTGGTCAATAAGGTTTACTAAAAATAAAGAAAATCCTAAATAACGTTGCGCGAAGCTTGATGGTGGCGTCGCGAGCGCATACGGCTGCCGTGACAGCCCGGTTGGCGCTGCGTGGATACGACGATTTTCCGTTTGCATCGGCGAGCCTGCTGTGGCTGATGGACGAAGGCGGTACGCGGTCGACCGTGCTGGCGCAGCGGGCTGGCGTGACGAAGCAGGCAATGAGCCAGCTGGTGCGACTGATGGAGCGGCAGGGGTATCTGGAGCAGGTTCCGGACCCGACCGATACGCGCGCGAAGGTGGTGCGGATGACCAAACGCGGTGAGGCGGTGAAGACCGCTTGCGTCGAGGTTCGAGAGGAATTGAATCGGAAGGTGGCAGGCGCTCTCGGAATGAATGAAGCTGCACGGTTGGAGGCGAATCTGGATGCCGCCGCGGCCTTGTTTGGGAAGATTGCCGGGACAAGTCCACAATAAGTACAGCCCGCAATCAACACGGGATGGCCTTACGCAAGGCGGTTTTGGTACTCTTGTTGGAGTTTAACCGAGGTGGTTGCCGATGATTCGAGTCCCGGCACTGTTGGCTTTGTCATTGTCATCCGCCGCGTGGGCGACTCACTCAGGCGACCGGCCGATCAATACGGCCAGTGAGTTGCGCGACTGGTGCAAGGAAGCGTCTGAGTCGGCACTCATTGCCAAGGGCTTGTCGCCGTTCAATTGGACAGCGTCTTACTCTGACTCAGGCAGCATCCTGACCGTCAAGGGTCAATGGCGCATCGAGGGTTCGGTGGTCGGTGTGGAATGCCATACGGCGCGGGGAGACGCAGCGCGATCGGCAACGATGTCACTTCAGGAGGGGGATGCCGGTGGAACGTGATGCCGGCTAACGGTCCGAGTAAATTGGATGGGAGTCCAAAATACTCGCGAGTAATTTGGGCCATGTTCCAAATAACTAGCGTTATGATTGCGCATAGGCCGAGTCGACGATCGGCGCATTGTTCCTGGTTTGCGTCCAAGTCCTGCGGCGCGGCATCGCAAAACGAAGCGCAGCAGCGCCGGAAAGATGCCCATGCCAAGCTCGCGTGCACGTTCTAAAACTCGGGCAAAGCCGAGCCCTGCGCTCAGGAAAGGGAAATAGGCATCGACCGCCATGCGCCGGCAAGACCTAGGGACTCTTCATTCTTCGCGGGCACCGGGGGTTTTTGCTGGCGCGATTGCTTACTCAGGTTGCTTAAATCGAAAATGGTGTCTCGGTCAACGCCTCACTGAGTTCCCATAACTGATCGGCGCGTCCAAGGTCCGTGGCCCACGGCAGGACGCCGCGCATTTCAGTGGCATCCGCAGGCATGGCTACAGCGATGTCGCAATCCTCGCAGTAGACTCCGCCACGATCGTCCAATTGCGCACTCGTGGCGCACCAGACCGTCGTCGCCGCGCCCTGCGGCACAGTTTTGTAGCGGGCGGCTATAGCCGGGGGAATATTCCCATCCGCATCCCGAAAGCCCATCGCCTGCAGGTCGGCAAGCGTCAAATGGCGCTGCAGGTCGGTTTCGATGGAGCCTGGATGTACCGAGTACGCACGCACGCCGGCGCTTTTCCCGCGCTGATCTAGGGCGACGGCGAATAACGCATTGGCAGTCTTTGACTGACCGTAGGCTTTCCACCTGTCGTAAGCTCGACGTTGATAGTTCGGATCTAGAAAATCGATGTCGGAAAAACGATGGGCGCCCGAGGACAAGACAACCACCCGTGCGCGCTCGGCCCGCAGTAAGGCGGGCCACAGCCGTGAAACCAGTTGGAAATGTCCGAGATGGTTGGTGGCAAACTGACGTTCGTAGCCGCGTGCGTCACGAGACAACGGAGTCGCCATGATGCCCGCGTTGGCAATCAGTAGGTCCAACGCGAGACCCGACGTCACCAGGCCGCGAGCAAACCCGTCGATGGAGTCTGGATCGCCTAAGTCCATGAAGAACACCTCGGTGTACGGAAAATCACGCAGCGCTGCGGTGGCTTTCGCGACGTCGCGAGCGGGAATCACCAGTGACGCGCCGGCCGCGCTGAGTACGCGGGCAGTTTCCAGTCCGATTCCTGAATAGCCGCCCGTGATAAGTACCCGCTTGCCGACGAGGCTTGCCCCGAGAGCTTCTTCGGCCGTCGTCGTGCGGAGAAATCCCGAAGGTAGGGGCTTTTGTAAATCGCTCATTGAGGTATCCTTGGATTCTCGCCGACTTTGACTTCACAGCCTAATTGGTCCCGCCAAGACCATCTATGCTATGACGTCCTATTTACCTGCGTGATAATCCTAAATGCATTCGAGCGACCCACTTTCTGACGTACTGAGCTTGCTGAAGGTACGGAGCCGGTTGTCGGCTCAATTGAGCGTGGGTGGCAATTGGTCCTTACGCTTTCCCTCTGTTGGGCTGAAGTTCAATGCCGTGCTTCACGGGAATTGCTTCCTGCTGTCTCCCCTGTCAGCACAGCCCGTGCGGTTGCAGTCCGGCGACTGCCTACTTTTGAACCAATGCGGCGACTATGTTCTTTGCAGTGATCCGTCGTTGGTTCCCCAGGATGCGCGGCAGCTATTTTCCCGTACCGCATCCGACACGGCGTCATACGACGCGGGCCAGGATTTCATTGCCATCGGAGGGGATATTCATTTCGAGGAAGCCGATCACGAATTGCTCTTGGGCGCCCTACCGCCGGTCCTCCACATCGACGAACACTCGGACGCGGCGCCTGCGATGCGCTGGCTCTTGGATCGCGTACAAATCGAGCGGGTGCGGGAGATCCCGGGTTCCAACCTGACGGTCGACTACTTGACGCAACTCTTATTCATCGAAGCCGTCCGCGCATGGCTGCATTTTGACGCCCCATCGACACATGGCTGGCTTAGGGCGCTCGTTGATCGCCGGGTTGGCGCTGCGGTCCGCCTGCTGCACAGCGACCCGGCGCGTATTTGGCGGTTGCAGGAATTGGCGGATGCGGCCGGGATGTCACGCTCCAACTTCGCGCTTCGATTCAAGCAACTTTGCGGTCTGGCGCCGCTCGATTACGCGTTACGTTGGCGGATGAGACTCGGCGCAAAGGCTCTTCGTGGTAGTGCGCAACAGGTCGCCGCGATCGCTTTTTCGCTTGGCTATCAATCTGAGAGCGCCTTCAGTAATGCATTTAGGCGTGTGACTGGTACCGGCCCTCAAGAATACCGCCGCACAAATCGCAAGCCGATCTCATCGGACTAAAACCAATGGGCGAGGGTCAAAGCCCCGGCGGTCGGCCTGGACTGATGAAAGATGGAATGACGGTGGATTTCCCGTTGTGACTGCTGGCGGAAGGCCGCGACGCGAATTTCGGGACAATCAATCGCCAGACTTCCAACAGGCATCGTGACCGCCACACATTCACCCCTTATGTCGGTTTTCTGTCCCTCTCCGCCGTACGGGCCATTAAGCCGGCAAACAATCGGGGATCGAATTCGTAGCTCCGGCTGCTGCGGATGGTCAGCGATTTAGCGTTCTCGTGTTTTGGGTTGAGCAACAGATTCAACTCGGTAGTCGATTGGACGGAAGGCACCCGTAACGCGGCCGAGCGCCGCTGCTCCAGCCAGGCGTCGCCGACAGCCTGTGATTCGTTTGAGTGCGGCACACTATTCCAGCCGCCGGGCAGATGTTGGAGATCAACTGCCTCAATCAGCGCGTCGGGGAAGTCGATTTCATGCATGACGAAACCGTCGCGAGGGAAAAACGCACCGATATGCACTCGCAATTCCAGGACCGCCAGTGACTCCGAACTCGCGCAGTAGACGATGGGGCGTCCTTGCGTGTGCCAACGGCCATTCGCGTGTAAGCCACCATCACCCGATAGAACGGAGCCCGAGTAGCGTTGTTTACACAGTCGAAAGACTCGCATTCAAAGAGAAAGCGAAAACTTACGCCAACTGGCCGAATTCGATTCGCTGCAACAGTGAACGAACCTGTTGACGCCCAAACTCCGACGCCAGGAGGTCGCGCGGGATGCGTTGCGCCAATCCAAACTGCTCGGCGTTGAGCCAGCCAATCGCCGTTTGGGTGTCGCCGAAGACATCCTCGGCGAGTCGATAGACCGAGGCCACCGCGAACAGGCGGTCGCTCAGATCTGGCGGTAATCGTTCCGACGACGCGCGGCGCATTCGAGTCAAGGTGCGCCCGCCGATGTTCAGTACTCGTGCAACGTCTTCATCGCTCATGCCAGTGGCCGACTTGAACGCGGCAAGGCTTTCGGCCGGCAGACCTGCTTCGATCAAATCGAGCAGCGCCAGGGGGCGATTCTCGGGAAAAGTTGTGCCCAGCAACAAGTCGAGCGACATAATGACCTCGTCAATTGGCGATATAGTACTCGCCAAATGGCTACACCGCAACTGTGCGCGATGGGAAAGAGTTTGGGCATTTGCTCCAAGCCAGCCAAATTGGGATATCGGATCATTCAGCCGAGATAATACGTCTCATCCATTCCCATGAAGGACCCCGAATGGAGCTTTGGTGCGTCGCTCTTCTTACAATGAATTGATATCGACAACCACGCACACCTATCGGCGCGAAATCTCGAATCCCAGGCGGGTCGACAATCGCTTCGATTCGACCAATAGACTGGCGGCGATGCGCTCACGGGACTGGTCGAAGCTTGCACTGTGCCCGAGGGTTACGATTGCCAAGGCCATCGATCCATCCTCAGCGAATACCGGCGCCGCCATCCCGGTAATTCCGGGAATGAAGCCGCTCGTCGCCGCGTAGCCCTCGCGTTGAATCTGGTCGAGCTGCGGTTGAAGATCCGATAGTGATTGGGGTTGGAGCCCGTTGCGGCGGTTGTCGGCGAGTTCCTGCCTGACGAGTGTTTGCCAGCCACTTTTCGGTTGATTGGCAATGAACACCAGACCCGTTGCCGATCGTGTCAAGGGCATGATGGAACCCACTCGAAGGGTAGCGGCTACCGGCGCATCGGTACCGAGCCATCGTATGATGGTGGCGCCGCCATTGGCCCACACGGCCAATGCCACCGTCTGTTTTATGGCATCGGCTAAGTTACGGAGAGTGGGCATTGCCAGTCCCACGGCATCCATTCTTCTCAGAGCCGCCAAGCCGAGTTGCAGCGCCAGCGGCCCGAGGTCATAGCGTCCGGACTCCGCTTCCTGAGCGACCAGCCCCACGCGCGCAAAACTGACCAGATACCGGTGCGCCTTGGACGGCGGCATGCGCGCCGACTTGGCCAAATCCCGCAGCATCAACGGTTTAGTCGCTTCTATGAGCGCCACGATCAGGCGGTTGCCAATTTCTATCGATTGGATGCCCTGGCGCGAAATGGATTTGTTCGATGACATAAAGAATCATTCAAGTAGGGAGTGCCGCTGCGGTGCAATTCTGGCACATCCGGTGATTACAGATTGTGCAATGTCTTCCTCTATCGTAAACTTTGGTCGAGCGTCTACAACGAGAACGGCAACGGAAACGCCGGGGTGCTGCCGTCAATGAGTAGGGAGCGCAAGCAATGAGTAGTGAGCACAGGCCATGAGTAGTGAGCACAGGCGGAGCGACTCTGCCATTTTCCTGAGAAATACCTGGTATGTAGCGGCGTGGTCGAACGAGATCGGCGCCGACGGAATGTTGGCACGGACCATTACCCAAGTGCCCTTGGTGTTTTGGCGGGATCGGGCGGGCCAAGTGGTGGCGCTCGAGGATCGTTGCTGTCACCGCGCCGCGCCCCTGTCCAAGGGACGTCGTGAAGGTGATCGCGTTCGTTGCATGTATCATGGGTTGCTGTTCGATCCGTCGGGCCAATGCGTTGAAATTCCCTCTCAGGAATTCATTCCTCCGGCCGCGAAGGTCCGTGCGTTCCCCGTCGTGGAACGATTCAAATGGGTTTGGGTGTGGATGGGTGATCCGGATAAAATGGACGCTTCCTTGATTCCCGATACCCACTACCTAGACGACGCCGGCTGGCGAGGTACACCGGGTTATTTGCACTACGATGCCAATTACCTGTTGATCACCGACAATCTGCTCGACTTCTCACATCTGTCGTACGTGCACGAGAAAACGCTGGGCGGCTCAGCCAAGTATGCCGGCACTCGTCCGAAGATCATCCGTAACGGTCGAAGCGTTCGCGTAGAGCGTTGGCTCATCGACGATGAACCCGCTCCCTTCCTGCGTACATTGAAGACCTGGACGGGCAATGTCGATCGGTGGAACATCTACGATGTCGTGTTGCCGGGGGTTTTGTTGATGGACTCGGGCAGCGCACCCACCGGTACCGGCGCCCCGGAGGGTAACCGGGTCGACGCGGCCCAATTCTTCGGCTGTCAGGCCGTGACGCCGGAAACGGAGAAAACATCGCATTACTTTTTCCAGCAATCGCACGGTTTTGCGTTGGAGGATGCAAGCGTCACCGAGAGCCTGAGGACGAGCGTGCTTGCGGGGTTCCAAGAAGACAAGGACATTATTCTTGCCCAACAGGGCATCCTCAATCTGAATCCGAATGCACCGATGCTGGCGATGAGGATGGATATGGCCCTCGCGAGCTTTCGTTCCCTGTTGATGCGGGCCATCGCCGAGGAGCAGGCTGCGTGAGGACCCTGCGATTGCGCTGGCCCTAGCCGAGACGCGTGTGCAAAACCCAGATCAGACCCTGATACATCAGTTCGAGAACGGCGCAGCGCCGCTGGCGATAAATTCCAATCCATTTGCGAACGCCATTGCTGCACAGTTGCTGCATGTCGATCGCGAGGCGGGTCGGATCGAACTCGCCTTTGCGCCGAACTCGAGCTTCACGCAAGGCGCCGGTGTGGTCCAGGGCGGCATCGTCTGCGCCATGCTCGATTTCGCGATGGCCTTCGCGGTGCTCGCGCGCCTGCCCCCAGGCGAAACGGCGACTACCGTCAATATCAACGTCTCCTACCTGCGCGCCGTCGCCGAGGGGCGCCTGCTCGCCACCGGCGGCATCGATCGCGTCGGCAAGACCATGGCGTTCGCACACGCGAGACTCACGGCGCAGGACGGTACGCTGCTCGCGACCGCGAACAGCACGCTCGCCGTGTTGCGCTGACGGCGGCGAGGGCGTGATCCATCACTGCACCGTCGATCGGCAGTATGTCGACTCGCACGGGCAGATCACTATCGCCTTCGCCTTCTGCCGACTGCTCGGCTTCCGGCTGCTGAAGTTCATACCCTGCGACTTCAGGCGGGACGGGGTGGGATGGCGAGGGCGGCGAAGGCACAGGCGAGGAGTTGATAATGGGGTCACGAAGCGGCACTGTGGGAGTCTCAGGGGCGCGATGCATCGTAGACGACCCGGCCGCCGAACAGCGTCAGCTCGCACTTCATGTCCTTGAGCTTTGCGATCTCGACCGAGTAGGGATCTCGATCCCAGACCGCAATGTCCGCGGATTTGCCTGTCTCGAGTGATCCGGTGCGCTGCTCCATGAACAGCTGTCGGGCCGCCCAGATCGTGTACGAGCGCAGCGCCGCGTGCACGTCCACCGATTCCGATCGACCGAAGGGCTCGCTGCCGTACCGAGGGGTCAACGGCTCACGGGCAACCGACGCCCAGAGGCCGTAACGCGCTGCTAGCGGGGTCACCGGAACATCTGATCCACCCGCCCAACGTACGCCCCGATCAAGATAGCTATGCAGTGGCATCAGTCGGCGGATGCGAGTCATCCCCATGGCTGGCGGAAAGGCATCGCCCAGCCACCACAGAAATTCCGCCTGCGTCTCGGGAATGCCGGAATCGAACTGCTTTTCCAGTCGGGCCATCACCTCGAGCGCGTGTTCGGTTGGCTCATTGGCGTGGATGATCGCCAGTCGCAGTCCATGCGTCGGAGTGCGAGCCAACGCCTCGGCATAGCTATCGACCACCCAGTCGATGGCGCGATCGCCGATCGCATGCGTGCCGACGCTGACCCCCGCATCGACGAACATCTGCACCTGCTGGCGATAGAGTGCCGGATCGAGTGCCGGGAAGCCGCGATTGCCGGTGTCGATTTCCGTCGCGGAGCGCTGCCACTCAGCGTAGCTCCAGGCGGTATGTGCGATTGCGCTGCCATCCATGTAGATCTTGGCGCCGCAGACTCCGAGCGTCGGCTCGTGCAGCGCCTTCAGATCCGACTGAGCGGCGCGTATCTGCCCCAACGTGGCCGATGCCCCCTCGATAGTCGGCGGCGTATGAAAGAGCACGCAGACGTTTACGGTTAGCTGCCCATCCGTTGCGACTGTGCGATACGCCTCCCACTCCGCTGGTGGAACGTCCGGGTCCTTCCAGCCGGTCATGCCTTCCGAGTGCGCGGCTTCGATCATGTGGAGTAAGGCCTGGCGGCGCTTCTCCGGCGAATACGCCGGCACGATCGCAGTGACCCAGTCCATGGCGCTTTCCTTAAGGATGCCGGTCGGTTTTCCGTCCGGCGCACGTTCGATGACACCCGCGGCGGGCGTTGCCGTCGCTGGTCCAATGCCCGCCAGCCGCAGTGCCTCAGAATTCGCGACCGCGTAGTGACCCGACGTGTGATAGAGCCATACCGGATTGTTCGGCGCGGCGGCATCGAGATCGGAGGCGGTGGGATGGCGCTGCTCAGCCAGCTTGGTCTCATCCCAGCCGGCGCCGAGGATCCATTCGCCGGGCTTGGCGCCGGACGCACGCCGCGCCACCTGATCGACGATGTCGCCGATGGTTTTGGCGTTGCTCGAATCGAGCTCGAACAAAGCGGTCAATCCGGCTCCGAGCACGTGTGCGTGGGCGTCGATCAGTCCCGGCGTCGCGGTGCGACCGCGCAGATCGATGCGGCGGGTCGCCGGGCCGCTCAGGCGCTCGATCGCGCGGTTGCTGCCCACCGCCATGATGCGCCCGTCGCGCACGGCCAGCGCCTGCACGACTCGGTCGTGCGGGTCGACCGTGATGATGCGCCCGTTGAGCAGCACCAGATCGGCGAGCATGGGCCTGTCGGCCGCGACGGCGCTCGACAGCGTCATCGCGATCGCCACGATAACCAGCAATCGTGTCAGCACTCATTACTCCCGGCGGTTAGTGAGACGCCAGCATACAGGTTGCCGATCCGAAACCGAGAGGTCGACAGATCAACGCAAACGCCGCGGACAAAGCCTGCTTAGAAATCAAGCAGCCGGCGCCGGGTCGCCCGAATATGCTGGGCCATCAGTCCACACGCGCGTTCCGGATTGCGGCCATTGAGTGCGTCGAATATTTCATGGTGTTCGCGTTGAAACTCCAGCCGTTCTTCGGCTGTTTGGCGCCGCTGCTTGACCGTTCGCCACATGGCTTGGTCGTGGCGAACGGCGTGGATCATGTCGTACATTCGAATTGCGACGACGTTGTGGGTCGCGGCCGCGATGGCGAGGTGAAACACGGGACGGGTGTGGGTTTGGTCATGGCAGTAGGCCGGCTTGGCTCTTTCTCCTCGCGGCTTTGCCCGCCTTGACGGCGGCGTTTGCGCTCGCGCTGGTCGCGGTCATACGGAAGCCCAAATGAACTTATGGTCGCCGTTGTCAGGCGCGTGTCTCAAAACGACGCGCTGACGGAGCCGTAGATCATGCGCGGCGAGCCGATCTGGAAGGTCTGGTAATCGCCCGACAGTGGGTTACCCGTCTCACCCGTTACGGAGATGTACGTCCTGTTGAACAGGTTATTGACGTTCAGGCCGAACGTCAGTGTTTTCACGACACTGTCGAAATTCATGCGGTCTGAAATCCCGATGTTCGATATCCAGTAGCCGGGAGCATCGTTATCGTTGTTATAACTGATAAAGCGACGTCCCATGTACTGGGTATCCAGGTGCGCGCTCACGTTGTCGTATGTGTAGGACAGGCTGGATTTGTACATTACCTTCGGATAGTTGACTTCCTGTTTGTTCTTCAAGTCGTAGGTAACGCCGCCGGTCGTCAAGTCGCTTTGATATTCAGCGGAGTTCAGGCTAAGGCTGTTCGAGAAACTCAGGTCCTCGACGGGATGCAGTATCAAACTGGCGTCGAGTCCGTTCATATTTACATCGCCCACATTGGCAATGGTGGCTTGAATGTCGGCCAGCGGGCCCACCGCGATCGCCTGCAGTCGGTTGGAGAAGTTGACGTGGTAGAGGGCGAGCAATCCCACGACCAACTTGGATGTGTAGCGATAGCCGGCCTCATAGACAAAATCCTGTTCCGGCTTGAGCGTTCTCTGAAGGTCACTGAATATGGCCGGCGATGCGACACCCCAGGGTGAGCCTTCTCCGAAGCCGCTTTGGGAAAACGTCCTCATGTTCTTGGATAGATTGAAAAACGCTTCTTGGTGACTTGCGAACTCCCAGTTGCCGCTCACCTGAGGTAGGAACGCATTGTTCGCGCTCAGCGCACCGGTGGGTATGGTCGCATCGCCACTATAGTCGACGTTGTTCTGCGCGATATTGCTGACGCCGGTGAAGAACAGTGAGCGGAAGCCGGCATTCAGGCGAAAGCTCGGCGTGACTTGGTAGGTATCCTGCAGATGAACCTGTTCGGTATTGTCGCTGTACGTATAGGCCCAGGGCGTGGCGTAGGGCGCCGGCAAATCATCCAGGGGATTCAGCGGCGCGCCCTGGCCCAGCACCGGCTCGCTGTAAAGATTTTCCGGCACATAGGCATGCAGATGTTCATACCAGATTCCGGCATTGATGGTGTGCTGGCCCAGTCGATAGATGAAATCGGAGGTGATGCCTCCGCGCTGTGAGTAGCTCGCGAATTCTTCCTCCGATAGCGGCGCACCGTTCGGGGATGGGTAGTAGGGCGAGGTATAGTATCCGGCAAAGTTCTTGTGGTGGATGTAGGTAGTCGTCTTCCATTCCGCCGCGTCGGAGAGATCGAGGTCGAGCTTGATGTAGCCCAGGTAATTCACCGCTTTGGATGGGCCGTCATAGTAGGACGCGTCCAGCGGATCCGCCAGCTTGTCGTAGCCCGGCGGATAGATGCCTTGCGCAGCGTTATACGCGGCGGTGTAGTTCGGATAGTAGTAGTCGACGCGCGGGCCGAGTTTCCCAAGAATATCTTTCGACAGATCCGAATAGGTCGCCTCGGCTTCATCATCCCAATCGAAGAAGGCCGAGAGCGTGCCATGTCCATTCAGCGGCTGAACAATTTTTGCGTTGACCTGTTGTTGGAACATGTCGCCGGCCCCCTTCCATTTATTCTCGTCCGCACGGCTGTACGAGACGAAGAACCGGGTGCCTGAATCGTTGAACGTACCGCTGTCCAGCCGCGCAAAGGTGCGGAAGGTGTCGTGGCTACCGAAGGCCTGCGAGATGGTGCCGCCGGCCGTGGCGGCGGGGTCAAGGGAAAAGAACTGGATGACGCCGCCAAGATTCGACGCCGATGGCATATCGACCGGCCCCGCGCCCTGGGAAACATTCACCCGTTCGATGTTGTCCGAGGTGATGGCACCGTTGATGTTGATGCCCCCGATATTGCCGTAGCCCTGGCCCGAAGATCCGTAGCCCTGGGCGCCGAGCGGAACGCCATCCAGCGTAAATCCGAGCTGATCTTCGGTGAAGCCGCGCATGTAGATGTTGGCGGAATAGGGATCGAGTGCGAGAGGGTCGCTGTTGTTGAATGACACACCGGGCAATTGCCCCAGCACCTTCAGCGGATTGGTGCCGGGGACGGCTTGGCTGAACTGTTCGCGCGTGAATGTCTGAATCTCGCGCGTCGAACCTTGTCCGACGACCAGTACCTCTTCCAGCGCAGCTGCCTGCGAGGTGGGCGGCGGCGTCTGCGGGGTAGGCGCGGACGTCTGAGCGAAGCTCGCCCGAAGACCGCCCAGACTGAATAGCGCGGTGGTCAACAGCAGCAGATGGAAACGGATCGCTCGGGGCATTTCAGATCCGATGGGGGTGTAAAAACAATCTCTGCCTCTCCGAGTTATACCGATTGATTTCCTGGTTATGCCGGATGGATATAAGAGGCAATTTTTTGAGTTGCTCAAATGCACGGTTGACCTTTTACGACCAGATCGCGGCAAATACGCCCTATTTCTTGCACGCTCGAATCTTTGCGATCGCGCAATGACTCTATATGCGATCCCGCAATGTCGGCTATTCCGTTTTGTGGGGCACAGTGATAGCGCTGGGGCATGATGACGGCGAACTCGGCGGGCCAGCCGAGAATCCCATGCGTGAATACGGCTCGCCGGGCCGGGAGGGAGCCGGGGCGCCGGATGACGGGTTTTACCATCGGTGATACCTTCGGGGCATGAACCTCGATTTAATCAAATCGTTCGCGGTCCTCGGCGAGCATTGCCATTTCGGTGACGCCGCGCGTCGACTCAATATCTCGCAGCCGTCGCTGACCAAACAAATCCGGCGCCTGGAGGATTTGCTCGGCGCGCCGCTGTTTCGCCGCGATCGGCAGGGCACGGAGCTGACGGCATTCGGCCGGCGGTTCCTGGATGAAGTGCAGCCCGTGTTGCGCCATGTCGGCAGCGTGTGGAAAAAGGGTCGCGACGCAGCCCGCGGTGCTCGGGGCAACCTGGCGATCGGATTTACCTTCTCGGCGATCGAGGTGATGTCGCGCATTCTGATCGCTTTTCAACGCAGCTATCCGGGCGTCGATTTGTTCTTCGACGATGTCGCTTCGGACGTGCAGATCACACGAATCGCCGAAGGCGCGTTGGACGTGGGTTTCGCGCGGATGACCATCGGCGCGGACCTCGCCTATCACCCCATTGCCACCGATCGGCTGTCGTTCGTATTTCCCGCGCAGCTGGGCGAAGAGGTCGTTGATTTCGAGAGCGAGAGCGTGCGTGCGCTGCCGTTCATCGCCTTGCAGGAACATATGGCGCCGGGGCTGGAGAAGCAAATCCAGCGGCTGTTCGCGTCGCGCGGCTTTCAACCGCAGGTCACGCATCGGGTGAACGGGTCGCTCACGGTACTGAAGCTGATCGCCTCGGGGCTCGGGGTCGGTCTGATGCATGAATCGACAGTTCGCGGCATCGTCCCTCATGTCGGCGGGGCGATGGCGCGTCCGGTGCAGGATCCCCTGGCGTCGTGGGATGTTGGCCTGGTCTGGCGCCACGACGAACAGAATCCCGCGGTGATCCGTTTTCTAGACACCGCTCGGGAGATGTTTCCGGGTGAACCGAATCGGCGTGGCCAGGAGCGGATCCCGTCCCTCACATCAGGCTAGCGCGAGAGCGTCGGCGAGTTCATGCCCGGCGGGTATCACCGTACTGAGATCATCACGCTTTCGGTCGGGTGCGCGGAGCGCGCAAAATCACTGCGTCAGCGAGGTCGCGTCGATCCGAAGGGGTCGTCGTTCTGCCGCTGAGGTAGGCCGCCGGCGCGGCTGTGGGTTTGGGGTCAAACCGTTGAACGATGGAGGACGCCACGTGCGGGAAATCACTTGGGCCGATCGGGAGGTGCGCGATTGCCTGTCTGCCTTGAAGCGCGCCAAACCCTTCGTCTACGGCTTGACCAATTATGTTGCGGCCAATCTGAGCGCCAATGTGCTGTTGGCGGTGGGTGCCGGTCCGGCCATCGGTGCGGCACCGGGCTGGCCGACGGCCTTCGCCGCCGGCGCCGGCGCGATGTGGATCAATGCCGCGTCATTGATGAGCAGTGGGGCGGAAACGCTGCTCGACGCTGCGCGTTCGGCGCATGAGGCCAACACTCCCTGGGTGCTCGATCCTGTGGCGATGGGGGCCGGCGCTGCACCCTATGATGCGATCATTCGTGACCTTTTGGCGTTCCGCCCCACCGTTATTCGCGGCAACGCCAGCGAGCTGATCGCTCTGGCCGGTGGAGCGGCCGGAGCAAAGGGCGTGGAAAGCACCGCGGGATCCGCCGATGCGATTTCCTTCGTCAAGGAGTTGGCGCTTTCAGCCGGAACCATCGTCGCGGTCAGCGGCAAGGTCGACTACGTGACCGATGGTGTCGACGTGTTCTCCATTCCCGGCGGTGACGTCAGGCTGACTCAGGTAACGGGGGCGGGCTGCAGCCTGGGCGCTCTGATTGCCGCCATGCTCGCGGCCAACGAAACCAAGCTGTTGGCCACCTGCGCTGCCCACGCCGTCTATGCGATTGCGGCCGAAGGCGCCGCAGACGCGCGTGGCACCGGCTCGTTCAGCGTCGCGTTCGTCGATCAACTCTCGCTGCTGAACCCGGACGCGTAGGCCAGTCGCTACTCGGTGGGCTTCGCATTTTCCGCAAGGCCCGTTCGTTTCAATGACGATTGCAACTGAGGTTACGATGACCAAGTCCTCCCCTCGCCGAATGCATCTGGCGGCGTTCATGAATGCAGGTCCGCAGGGAACGGCCGGTTGGCGGCATGCGGACGCTGCGCCGGAGTTCCTGTCGGGTCAGTACTATGCCGGCATCGCCCGCACGCTGGAGGCAGCGATGTTCGACATGGTGTTCATCCCCGATGCGCTTGCGATGCCGCGCAGCTTGGGCGCAACGTTCGATCCTGCGGTGCGCTGGGGCTCGGGCACGCCACGGCTGGATCCGCTGCCGGTTCTGGCTACGATGGCGGCGGCGACACGGCATCTGGGACTCGCCGCGACCGTCTCCACGGGATACAACGAACCTTATAATCTGGCGCGTTCCTTCGCCACGCTGGATCACCTGACCGATGGACGTGCCGGCTGGAACGTCGTCACGTCCTTCCAGGACGCCGAGGCGCAGAATTTTGGCGAGGCGAAACTGCCCAATCGCGAGACGCGCTACGCACGAGCTGAGGAATTCTTGACCGCTACGACGCGACTCTGGGACAGCTGGGCCGATGACGCGTTGATCATGGACAAGCAAAGCGGCGTCTTCGGTCGGCCGGAACGGGTCGAGGCCATCGATTACCACGGTAAATTCTTGAGCGTCCAGGGACCGCTTGGCGTGCCGCGCTCGCCGCAAGGCTATCCCGTGATCATCCAGGCCGGCGCTTCGCCCTCGGGAAGGGATTTCGCCGCGCGCTGGGCCGACGTGATTTTCTGCAGCCATGAATCGCTCGATACCGCCATCGGATTTTACGCCGACATGAAGCAGCGCGCGGCGCGTCATGGACGCGACCCCGAGCAGCTCAAGATTCTTCCGGCCGCAACCACCGTGGTTGGCCGCACCCATGAAGACGCGCTGAGCAAGCATCGCGCCTTCGAGGATCTGGTGACACCGGAAGCGGGTCTGTCACGACTGGCCTATCATGTGAACGTGGATCTCACTCGGTATGACCTCGATGGCCCTCTGCCATCGCTGTCCGAGGTGGGCGTGGAAGGCCACTACCGCGAGGTGGTCGAATTCGCTGAGCGCGAACACCTGACCGTGCGGCAGATCGGCAAATGGTATGGCGCGCGCACCGAAGGCGATATGATCGGTTCACCCACCGATATCGCCGACCGGATGCAGGAATGGATGGAGCGCGGCGCGGCGGACGGATTCATGGTGCAAGCCACTCATCTGCCGGGGGCTTTCGAAGACTTTGCCACCCATGTCGTGCCCGAATTGCAGCGCCGCGGTCATTTGCGCACGCGCTATGAGGGGTCCACGTTGCGCGAAAATCTCGGTCTGCGACGTCCCGAACGTGGGGAGTGGAGGGCGCGCGTCCGCTCCATCTCCGAAAAGGTCGGATGAGCGGCGACCTCCCGCGGGACACCTCGCCGCTGGTCAGCGCCGATTGGCTGCGGGCTCAGCGCGAGCGGACGGATCTGGTCGTGCTGGATGCGCGCGTCAGCCCCACCATCGGCGGCAGTAAGCTGAGCTATCGCAGCGGCCGGGCAAGCTTCGAGCAAGACGGCCATATCCCGGGCGCGCGTTTTGCGGACCTGTGCGATGGATTTTCCGACCCGGGCGGCGCGTTTCCGTTCACCCGGCCGAGAGCGGATAGCTTCCGCCGGACTGTCCAAGATTTGGGCATTCACCAACAAAGTCTGGTCGTGGTCTACGACTCACTCACCGGCGCCTGGGCAGCACGCGTTTGGTGGGTGCTGCGCGCCTATGGGCACGCCCAGGTTCGCGTTCTCGACGGCGGCCTGCGTGCATGGATCGCAGCGGGCGGCGCTCTCGCGTACGCAGCCGAGACCAATCCGGAGCGCGGCGATTTCACGCCGATCGCGCAGGACGGCTATTTTGTCGACACGCCTGCCGTGCTCGCGGCGCTGGAAAGTCACGGCGACGCACGCCTGGTCTGTGCGGCGCAACGCGCCGAATTCACGGGCGAGGCGACCGATGATCCGAGTCCCGGTCATATACCGGGCAGCTTCAGCAGCCCCTATCGCGACTTGCTCGATGACATGGGACGGATCCAGCCTGATCGTGCGCGCCGCGAAGCTGTGCGTATGGGGCTGGATCGGGCTGACACCGTGCTGCTGTATTGCGGCGGGGGCATCAACGCGGCCGGTCTGGCCTTGGGCCTCGCGGCCGCGGGCTATGAGTCGGCCGCGATCTACGATGGCTCGCTGAACGAATGGAAGGCCGATCCGACTTTGCCGCTCGAAATGGGGCCGGGACGTCAGGCATGAGCGGCGCGCATCGTGCCGCGCTGCTGGCGCTGGATGCAGCGCAATTGCGGTCGGGCTACGCGGATCACTCCCTCGATCCGATCGAAGTGACGGATGCGGTGTTGGCCGCCGCCGCCGAGGCGCGGCACCTGTATTGCGCCGTCACCTGCATCAATGATGCGGATGCGCGGCAAGCCGCCGCCCACAGCGCCGTGCGCTGGCGGGAAGGCCGGGCATTGGGCCCGCTCGACGGTGTGCCCATGACGTTCAAGGACAGCTTCAATATCCGGGGACTGCCGCGCTGGCATGGCAGTGCGGTCAATCGGGGCGACGTGTCCCCCTATGACGCGGCGCCGGTCCGGCGAGCGCGTGAGGCCGGCATCGTGATCGCCGCCAAAACTTCCATGCCCGACTACGGCTTGCTCATGTCGGGGTTGAGTTCGCATTCGGGCATTGTGCGAAATCCATGGGATCCGCGCACCAATCCGGCCGGCTCCAGTTCGGGCGGCGCGGCGTGCCTGGCCTGTGGCGTAGCTCCGTTGGCGCTGGGAACCGACATGGTGGGTTCGGTTCGCCTACCCGCTGCCGCCTGTGGCCTCGCCTCGATCCATGCCACGCAGGGCAGAGTGGCCTATGATCCGCCCGGCAACTACCGCGGCGCCGGTCCCATGGCACGCAGCGTCGCGGATGTCGCTGCATTGCTGCAAGTGGTTGGCCGCCATGATCCCGCCGATCACTATGCGCTGCCGGGCGAGTTCGTATTCGATCCGGACGTGGCGCAACAGTTCGAGGGATCCCGGATCGGGGTTCTCGCCAGTTTGAGCTACGGCGATCGAGTGGATGAGCCAACCCGGCAGGCTGTCGCTCTGCAGGCGGATCTGTTGGCCGGGCAGGGAGCGGATATGGTGGCGCTGCCGGATCTGGACGTGGATGCGGAGGATTACGCAGCGATCTATTGGTCCATGGTCCATAAAGGATTGGCCGAGTTGTATGCCGCTCCGGCGGAGCGCCGTGGTTTCGTTCAACCTGAAATCGGCCGGATGTGCGACCAAGCACTGGGTCAAACTGCCTTGTTCATGGACCGGATGGCCAGGCGCCTGAGCGCCGCGATCGGTCGGCTGCAAATTCAACTCGCCCCCTACGATTTCATTCTGTCGCCTGCCTCTCCCGTGCACAGTTTCCCGGCTGACGCCATCAGTCCCACGCCGGATTTGGGTGCGATGAGCCATATGGGCTTTGCCTGCTGGTTCAATCAACTCGCGCGTCCGGCCGGCACGGTTGCGGTGATGCAGGCTGGCCACTCGGCCTGCCCGGTCAGCGTGCAAATCGCCGGCAGACGGTTTGACGATGCCGGCGTGTTGCGGGTGCTGCGGCGCCTGGAGGAACTGCGTGGCTTCGCGATCGAGTTCCCCATCCTGGACTCGATGGAGTACGCGGACCGCGTCGCGCCGTGAGCTCAGGGCCCACCTTGGTGGTCTTCGATATCGACGGCACGCTGGTCGACAGCACGGCAATCCATCATGCCAGCCTGACCGCCGTGCTGTGCGGTCTTGGCCGTGATCCGCGGACAAAGCCGTGGGCCGCCTATCGGCATTACACCGATTCCGGCGTGTTGGATGAGTTGTGTCAGGATGCCGGCGGCGTCGGCGCCACGGCGGCCGAACTCGCTCAGCTCGACACGCTAACCCAGCAGGAGTTCGCCGCAGCGATGAGCATCCGACCTCTCGTTGAGATCGCCGGGGCTCGCCGATTGCTGGAGAAGCTGATCGCCGCCGACATGTTGATTGCCTTTGCGACGGGTTCGATGCGCGGCGCGGCGGCGCTCAAGCTCATGGCGCTCGGCCTGGATCCGCAGGCACATATCCTGGCGACGGGATCGGATTTTCTCGATCGCGAACACATCGTACAAAGTGTTCTGACTGAAGGGCAGCGGCGGCTTGGTGGCACCTTCCACGCAGTCATGCTGGGTGATGGCGCCTGGGATGAGCGAACCGCACGAGGGTTGGACCTTTCTTTCGTTGGCGTGGAGACAGGGCTGCACCTGTTTGGCCCCAGCGGCGCCGACCTGATCGTGCGGGATTTGAGCGGGCTGTCTCCGGCCGTTCTTCGAGCCATTTCCCGACCTTTCACCAGGCGTCGGAGCGGCTAGGGGGTGGCGTGCTTGTCGCGTGTGCGCGGGACGAGTCGCGTGCGTTGGCGAGCGCTATGGTCAGCGATCCAACATCGCAGCGGCACGAGTGATCGGACCGTTGTCCTTGATGCGTTTCAGGCAGATGGTAGTCGCCGACCGCTGCACACCGGGTAGGCGGCAAAGCTCTTCGCGCAACAAGCCGTCGAGTCGCTCCACGTCGCTGGTCATCACCTGTAGCAAGTAGTCGGCCTCGCCGGCCGTGGTGTAGCACTCGATGATGGCCGGGTGCTCAGCCACCGCGCGCTCGAACGCCACGTGACTGCCGAATTCGATGGTCACTTCCACGAATGCGATCAGCCTGAGTCCCACCACGTAGGGGTCGATTACCGCGCGGTATCCCTTGATCGCGCCCGTGCGCTCCAAATTCTGCACGCGAGTCCAGCAGGGTGTTTTCGACAGGGAGACGCGCTCAGCGATGGCGCCGAATGACTCGCGACCATCCGCTTCGAGAGTCTCGAGTATTGTCCTATCGATCTTGTCCATTGAAAGCTCCGTTTAGTATTGTTGCGACGAATCGGAACAAAAATGAGGTATGCCATACCGAAACAGTATTTTGTTCTATTCTGCCAGGGATTTCCAGGTCAAAATGGAACCATTGCCTGCCGAGTCCGGCTTATCGTGGTGAGGTAACTACGTGGAGAATCTCTGTGACACTCGGCACCCTTGCACCGCTGACTCCCGATCCAGTACTGGCACTCATGGGGCGCTTCCGAGCAGATCTGCGCTCGCGCAAAATGGACTTAGGGGTGGGTGTGTATCGCGATTCACGGGGCGATACGCCCGTGTTCGGCGCCGTTAAGTTGGCGGAGAAATATCTGCTTGAAGCTCAGTCGACCAAGACCTACCTCGGTAGCGAGGGCGACCCGGCGTTTGTCGCGCTTCTTGCCGCAGAGGCACTTCAATGGACGGGCGCGGTTGGCCTGCAAACGGTGGGCGGAACGGGTGCTCTGCGGCTGGCAGCCGACTTGCTGGCATCCACGAAGCCGGGCCGGCGGATCTGGGTAGCATTGCCCACGTGGCCCAATCATCTGCCGATCTTTGCCGCGTCGGGACTACGCCCGGCGACCGTGGAACTCTTGGATGCGAGCACACGGAAATATCGTCCCGACAAGCTGTTGGATGCGCTGCGCGATGCCGCACCGGGCGATGCCGTATTGCTCCATGGGTGCTGCCACAATCCCACCGGCATCGATCCCCAAGGGGACTTTTGGGAACGAGCTGCGGACGTGATCGTTGCGCGCGGCCTCGTGCCGCTGGTTGATATGGCCTATCAGGGACTGGGGCAGGGATGGGATGGGGATGGCGCCGGACCTCGGACGCTGGCTGAACGAGTTCCCGACCTGATGGTCGCATACTCTTGCGATAAGAATTTTGGCCTGTATCGTGAACGGGTCGGCGCCTTGTTCATCGCCGGCGTATCAGCCAACGAGACGCAGATGCTGTGCAATCATGTCGTCGCGCTTGCTCGCACCAACTATTCCATGCCGCCCGATCATGGAGCTGCCGTCGTGCGCGTCATTCTCGAGGATCAGGAACTGACTCGGCATTGGCGAGCGGAACTGGAAGCGATGAGAATGCGCATCCACCGCTTGCGAACGGCGCTCGCGTCCTACGGACGCATCGGTTCCGTCGATCTCGGCTCCTTGGCCGACGGTCGGGGAATGTTCGCAATGCTTTCGCTATCCGCTGCCGAGATCGACGTACTGCAATCGGAATTCGGTATTTACATGTCCCACACCGGCCGCATCAACATCGCCGGGCTGGCTGAGGATCATATGGATTACTTTGTAGATGCCTTGCGCGTAGTGCAGCGCAGGAACGCAGCCTGAGGATGGCCGCTCGCATCTGTGTGGCCGGGGTGGGGGCGGTCGGCGCCACCGTCGCCGCGCGGCTGGCAATGTCGGGTGAGACGGTAAGTTTGCTGGCGCGCGGCGCGCGTTTGGCGCAATTGCGCCGCGACGGTCTGCGGGTGGAGCTTGACGGTCAACCGGTGGCAACGCATTTGAGCGTGAGCGATCGTCCCGAGTTTGGAATTCAGGATATCGTGTTCATCGCGACCAAGGCTCAAGGACTTGGCGCGTTGCTGCCGACACTGGGGCCGCTCATCGGCCCGCGGACCATCGTGGCACCGCTGGTCAACGGTATTCCTTGGTGGTACTTCCAAGGGGCCGGCGGCGCCTTTGATGGAGAGACGGTCGCAGCCGTCGATCCTCTGGGTGTGCTTCGCGACTGCGTCGCTGCGGAACAAATCATCGGATGCGTGGTGGAGTTCACCGCGCAGCGCATGCCGACGGGAGTCGTGTCGACCATGGGCGGTCAGCGAATGGCGGTGGGAGAGATTGGCAGCGCTTCGCGCCTGCGCGCTGAATCCCTGGCAGACCTTCTGTCGCGCGCCGGGATCGCGGCCAGGTCAAGCGAGCGAATACGCGACGAGCTGTGGACCAAAGTGGCGCTGAATCTTGCCACCAATCCGCTCTCGGTGGTCACCGAGAGCACCTTGCTGGACCAGTTCAGCGATCCAAAACTGTTGGGCGTCGTTACTGCCGTCATCGAGGAGACCCGACGGGTGGCGGCAGCGTACGGAGCGACGCCCACGCTGTCTTTGGATGAGATGCTGGCGACGGGCCGAAAGGCGGGACCTTTCGAAACCTCGATGCTCCAGGATTATCGCGCCGGTCGGCCGCTCGAACTCGACGCCATCGCCAACAGCGTGCTCGAACTCGCCGGGAAAGTTGGTGGGCATATGCCGACCACCAGGCTCCTTGTCGATTTGTGTGCATATCGTGCCGCAAGGCGCGACAACTTGGGCGCAGCGTTGGCGACCTGCTAATGGTCCTTATATATCAATCCATTAACCGCGAGTGTTAATTCGGTTTCTAGCGCTTCGAGGATTAGTACTCGTGCTGAACGCAATCTGCAGGCGTTACCGGAGTTGGCTATCCTTGCTGCCGCGCCGGTTATATCCACTGAAGCGCGCCAGGTCGTGATCACGGGCGTCCTGACACGACAGACACAGGCGTACGCCACGAATCGCGGCTTGCCGCGCCTGAGGAATTTCGGTTCCGCATTCCGCACAATGCGTCAAACCGGGCCCTTCGGGTAGGCGGCTCTTCGCAAGACTGATTGCATCCTTCACCGTTGCGTCGATCTGATCCTGGACCGCGCCTTCGTTTGCCCAACCTGTGGCCATGGCTTTCTCCTGGTGGCACCGCACACCGCTATACAGTCCATTATGGTTCGCGCAGGGTCATTTGCAAGCCGACCCCGAAAAAGGGCTTAGGATCCGCAGCACTGAGGCAATGCCGCACCAATATCCGAGCAATTTGACGCTGCTGAAATAAGTGGTTACTGTTCCGGGACCGATACTGAATCATTTAATTAATTGGTTCGGGCGACTTCCCGATGTAACCGCGATGCAGGAATGATGGTCCAACGCCAAGCAGACGGAAGGCCACAATCTGCAGGCCCGCACTGGAGATTGAATATGGCCGAGCTGAACGACGAGGAGTTCTTCAGGAGCCGTGGTTTCGGCCTGAGAATGGGATTTGGCCGTCATCCGGCGCTCCTGGTGATCGACTTGATTAAAGCGTTCACCGACGCCAAACGCCCGCTGGGCGCAAATCTGGATACGCAGATTGCGGTGACGCAAAAGCTGCTCGACGTCGCTCACGAATATCGCGTGCCGGTATTTTTCTCGACTCTGCGTTACGACGAATCGGATTTGCGGGACGCCGGCCTCTGGGTGCTCAAGCAAAAGGGTGTCGCCGATCTTGCCAAGGATACTAACGGGCACGAAATCGATGAGCGTCTCGACAAAAGAAGGGGCGATAGCCTGCTGCTGAAGAAATACGCTTCGTGCTTCTTCGGCACCGATCTGGTTCCACGGCTGACGAGCAGAGGCGTCGATACCTTGATCATGACTGGATGCACCACCAGCGGCTGCGTGCGGGCAACCGCAGTCGATTCCTTGCAAAATGGCTTCCGGCCGATGGTGGTTCGAGAGGGAGTGGGCGACCGATCGGCGGCTGCGCACGAACAAAGCCTGTTCGATCTCGATGCGAAATACGCCGATGTCGTCTCTCTGGAGGAGACCCTGCGCTATCTGAGCGCGGTCGGCGAAAATGTCTGGGGCAGCAATCTCGATGGAGGAAAATCGTGACCGAGTCTTCAACCGCGCCCGCCGCTCACAATCGCTTCGAGTTCTCTCCGATCGTCGATCGCAATCCATTGCGGTGGCCGAATGGAGCTCGGGTCGCGATTTGGGTGATTCCGAACATCGAGCATTTCCTGTTTGATCGTCCAGCGACCTCGCTCGTATCGCTCACGGCGTCGCTCCGTCCGGACGTTCTCAACTACTCCTGGCGCGACTACGGTGTCCGGGTGGGTATCTGGCGCATGATGGAGGTGATGGAGCGCTACGGCGTGAAAGGAACCGTCGCGCTGAACGCCGACGTTTGCGGCGAATATCCGCAGATTATCGAAGCCGGCAAGAAGCTGGGCTGGGAGTGGATGGGCCATGGCAGGAATAACTCCACGCTGATGGCTGGTCTGCCCGAAGCAGAAGAACGGCAAGTGATCCGGGACATCTACAGTGCCATCTCGCAAAGCACCGGCGAGAAGCCGCGTGGATGGCTTGGGCCGGCGCTGACTGAAACGCACAATACGCTCGATCTGTTGGCCGAGGCCGGCTTCGACTATGTCTGCGACTGGGTGAATGACGAGCAGCCCTATGGCATGAAGGTCAAAAGCGGCCGGATGACCTCCATTCCCTACTCGCTGGAGATCAACGACCTCCCGGCTATCCTGGAACTGAAGCAGAGCCCTGCCGCCTTCGGGCAAATGATAAAAGATCAATTCGACGTGCTGTACGAAGACGGTGCCGCGAGCGGCAGGGTCATGTCCATCTGCCTCCACCCCTTTATTATCGGGCATCCCTTTCGAAGCAAATATTTCGCCGAAGCGCTGAAACACATCGCGTCGCGCGAGGAGGTCTGGCTGGCAACGGGTTCGCAGATCATCGATGCCTATCGCGAGCAGACAAAATCATGAATTTATCGCCAGGAGGGGCAGTGTCGAATGTGCATGTCGGTAAGGTTGTAGTCGTTACGGGCGCGGCCCGAGGCATGGGGCAGGCAGTTGCGGTGTGTTTCGCCCAACGAGGCGCCAAGGTGGTCGGCATTGATCGTCTTGACTGCGATGAGACAGAGGGCCTTGTGCGAAAGACCGGCGGGGAATGGCTGGGGTTGAAGGCGGATCTCACCTCTGAAGAAGAGGTGCAACGCTGCCACCGCGCAGTCAAGGAGCGGTTCGCGGGCGCGGACATCCTGGTCAATATCGCGGCAATCCAACCGTCGATGGACTGGGACGACACTGATTACGCGACGTGGAAGAAGGTGCAGACGATCAACCTCGACTCCCAATTCCTCGCCTGCAAGGCATTCGTTCCCGACATGCGGGCACGTGGATGGGGTCGGATCATCAACTTCGCCTCAGGCATCGTCGCGGTGGCTACACCGCGGTTCACAGCCTACCGGACCAGCAAAGCGGCAATCATCGGTTTTACTCGCGGCCTGGCCACCGACCTCGGTGGCGATAACATCACTGTGAATGCCGTCAGCCCTTCGTTCGTTGTGACTCCCGGCACGATCGAAGCCGGAAACGCCGGGTTGGAACTGTCCATCACGCAAGCTCAAGTGATCAAGCGTCCCGCGACCCGCCACGACATCCTCGGCCTGGTCTCTTTCCTCGCCAGCGACGATGCCGAATTCGTGACGGGGCAGATGATCCACGCCGACGGCGGCCTCGTTTTCCGCTGAGAAACGGCACCCCTTTCCCGGCGGCCACCCAATTTCCTCCACCCCTTGAGTTGAACGGGCGGGGGCCCTGACCACTCGACGTACCGATGGTGTTATCCCCGATCGCCGCGCACATAGGGCAGGCCGAGGGCGGGCGGCAGCACGCTATGGCGGGCGAAGATCACCAGAACCAACATCACCATGGCGAAGGGCAGCATCTGCACCACGTCGGTCGGGATATCGACTCCCGCCACCTGCAAAGCCGTAGCCATAGCAAGGCTCACCCCGAAGAGAGCTGCGCCGAGCAGCACCCAAATCGGCCGGCCGCGGGCCAGCATGGCGAGCACGATGCCGATGAAGCCGGCGCCCCCGGTCATCCGGGGCACGAAGAGTCCGGCGCCGACATTGGCCATATAGGCACCGCCGAGGCCGGCAAGAAAGCCTGTCGAAAGCACCGCCAGCGAGCGAGTCCGGATCACGTCGACGCCGACGGCGTCCAGGGCCGCGGGCTTGTTGCCGGCCGCCTCGAGGTTCAACCCGAGATAGGTCCGCCGGAATAGCCACGACAACACCGGCACCAGGACGACGCCCAGGTAGACGATGACATTGTGCTTGAAGAGGCCCTCGCCCAGCACCGGAATGTGATCGAGCAGCGGGAGCCCGACGACCGGAGCGGCTGAGAGGCGTGGATAGGTGCGGCTGAACTGAAAGAAGTGCAACAGCGCGGTCAGGCCCTCGACGCCGATGGTGAGACCGATGCCGATGACGATCTGGTTCAGTCCATTGCGGATGCAGAGCAGCACGACGAAGATCGCCACTGCCATGCCGCCCAGCCCTCCGGCGATGAAGCCGAGTTCGAAAGAGCCGGAATAGTAGGCCGCGACGAAGCCCATGTAAGCGCCGAAAAGCATCATCCCCTCGATGCCGATGTTGAGCACGCCGGCCTTCTCCGAGATTTGCTCGCCGAGTCCGGCCAACAACAGGGGCACGCCGGCGGTCACCGCTCCGAAAAGCAGCGAGATCAGGAAGGGTTCGTTCAGCAAGGACTTCATGCTCTAAGGAGTCCGGCGTTTTCGGCGCTGTTGATCGAGATATTCGACCAACGCCAGAAAAATGAGCAGCAGTGCGACCAACACCAGCACGAAATCCTGCGGCACGCCGACGCGGCGCGCCGCACTGTCGCCCCCGATCATCAATGCGGAGAAGAATAACGTAAAGCCGATGACGGCGAAGCCATTGAAGCGTGCGAGAAAGACGATTGGCACCACTAACAGGCCGAACGCAGGGTTCCAATCCGCGCGCACCGTACCCCAGACCCCCAGTATCTCGATCGAGCCGGCGAGCCCGATGAGGCCGGCGCTGAGCGCGAAAGTCACGAGGGTGAGCCCGGCGACATTGAGCCCGGCATGAATCGCCGCTGCGGGATTGGCTCCCACCACCTGGAGTTTGAGACCGAAGGCGGTGCGAGTCATCATCAGATGGACGAGAATCACGACCACGAAAGCAATCAGGACGCCGCTGTGAATGGTCGTGTCGAACAGTCGCGGCAGGCGGTCCTCCATCGGCAGGTGACGGGTCTGGGGTACCTGGGTCGTTGGGTCGCGGAAGAACAGCTTTACCAACACGTTGGCCAAGCTGGTACCGAGGAAGCTCATCATCAGAGTGGTGATGATTTCGTTGATGCCGTAGCGCGCCTTCAAGATCGCCGGCGCGATCGACCAGACCGCGCCAACCAACGAGGACGCTATCATGCAGATGACGATGGCGAGGCCGCTGGGTACGACGGTGACCAATGCTGGGCTGAGCGCCGCAGAGATGACTGCCGCCAGAAGGAATTGGCCGTCTGCGCCAAGATTCCAGATGCCGGCCCTGAAAGCGATGATGAGTCCGGATGCTATCAGTAGAAGCGGCGCCATGCGGGTCAACGTCTCTTGGAGACCGCTCCAGCGTAGCAACCCACGCTCCAGGACATAGCCGTAATAGGTCAGTGGATTCTTGCCCAACAGCAGCAGGATGACCCCACCCATGACCAGCGCCAGGAACACAGGGATCAGTACTCGGAGAACCGCCGCCTGAAGTTCGCCCAATTGCTCGCGTCCGGGCGATTTCATCGGCAGGGTTTCGATCTCGGCGTCGGCGCTCATGCCGCTTCGGCTCCCGTCATTAGCAATCCGACCCTTCGTTCCACATCCGGTCCATTGTCCACGGTGCCGGTGAGCCGACCCTGGAACATAACCCCGATCCGGTCGCTGATCTGCAGCAGTTCGTCAAGGTCGGTGGAGATGACGACCACCGCAAGCCCACGCTCGGCACCGGCGGTGATCCGGTCATGGGCGAGCCGCATATTCTGCAGGTCGAGGCCGTAGGTCGGTTTGTTGAAGATCACGACAGCGGCTTCGGTGTTGAGTTCGCGGGCCAACAACACCTTCTGGATGTTGCCCCCGGAAAGCCGGGAGACGGGAGTCTTCTCAGACGGCGTACGAATGTCGTGGCGCCGAATCTGCTCCCGAGCATGCTCGTGGATCGAATTCCAATTACTGACCCCACGCCGCCAATAGGGCTCGGATCCAATCTCCTTCAACACCAGATTGATTGCCACAGAAAAAGTACCGACGGTGCCCTCGGCCAAACGTTCGTCGGTAACATAGCGGATACCCTGGCGCCGACGGGCTGGGACGCCCTCGGTCGTGATATCGGTGACGCCGAGTGCGATTCGACCCCGGGTGACGCGGCGTTGCCCAGCCAGTACTTCGGCCAAATGCTTCTGGCCGTTGCCGTCGACGCCGGCAATTCCCAGCACTTCCCCCGGCCAAAGCTCGAAGCTGACCTCGCGCAAGGGGCATTCCCCTAAATTGGCCTCAGTCTGCAGGCCCGCCACGGTCAGCCGCGGCGGGCCATGGCGATCGATGTTGCGATCACCATGGGTCTGACGCCCGTGCCCGACCAGGGTCTCGGCTTCGTGGACATGCTCCGTACCCGTGCCAAACATCATGCGTATGAGGGTGTTGCTCGCGTCCGCCTCGCTCATTTCCTTGAGACGCTCGGGCGGGATGTTGCCGACCAAGCGGCCCCGGCGCAAAACCGAAATGCGATCACCGAACTCGTAGGCCTCTTTCAGTTTGTGGGTGATGAGGACCAACGCGACGCCTTTCTCGCGCAACCGACGCATCACCTGGCCGAGGTCGTGTACTCCCTGGGGCGTCAGCATCGAGGTCGGCTCGTCCAGGACGAGCACTTTCTCTCCACGCCAGAGCGATCGCATGATCTCGATTTGCTGCTGCTCTCCCAGGGACAGGCGGCCAACGAGCGCGTTCGGATCAATCTCGACACCTAGCAGAGTGGAGAGCTCGCGCAGCCGTTTCAGAGCCGGAGCCTTACCCAGGCGTTGCCACCAAGGCCCGCCAAGCATGAGATTCTCGATGACCGTCAGGCTCGGTACCAAAAGTACATGTTGAAAGACGGTACCGATCCCGAGATCGAGACTCTCGCGCGGCGAGCCGATGACCACCAACCGGCCCGCAATCAGGATCTCGCCCTCGTCGGGTTGCTGCATGCCGGCAAGAATGCCGATCAGAGTCGACTTGCCGGCACCGTTCTCGCCCAAGAGCACATGTATTTCGCCGGCACGGAACTCCAGCGAGATGCGCTCGTTGGCGATCACTCCCGGAAACTTTTTGGTGATGTTGCGAATGGCGACCACCGGCGCTGAGGCCGTTTGCGGACTCACAGCTGGATCTCGATCGGTCATGGCGTATCAATTCCGGATCGCACAGCCGAGGTTACCCCGGCGCGGCCCAGAGTATTTCCTTTGAGTCTTGCCATCTCACTTCTTCGGTGCGTCGGTGACCGCGGTCATCAAGGCACGGACCTTGGGCGCGTCCCAGATCGGTTCGATCTTCAGGCTTCCCTCAACGATCTGTTTGCGCGTCGCGGCGAGGCTGGTCCAGACGTCATCCGAAATGTACTTCGTGTGTAGCAACTGCACCGAGTCGTCGGCGAGTTTGATCGAGTAGCCATGGGTGCCAAACTTATCGGTTTTCAAATCCTCGACCATGGCCGCATAGACGGGAACGAGGTTCCAAACGACGGAGGACAACAAATGGCCCTTGTCGATCGACCTCTTGTCTCCGACATCGTCGATGAACCAAACCTTGCCGCCAGCAGCTGGCTTGGCGGTTTCGGCCGCTTGCAGCATGCCGAAGCTGGCGCCGTCGCCTTGGCCGAAGATCACGTCGGCACCCGCCCCGATCACCGATTCGGTGACACGGCGTCCGCCAGCGGCGTCGGCATAGGCGGCCGGGCCGATGACGGCGTAGAGGATTTTGACTTTCGGATCGGTGGCCCTCGCGCCTTGGGCAAAGGCAGCCGACTGGGAGTTGAAGGCCGCAGGTTCTGCGGCAACGACGACGCCGAGGATATTGGACTTGCTGGTCTTTGCCGCCAGGATGCCGGCCAGGTAGGCGCCCTGATATCCACCCACCGTATAATCGGCGACGGCACCCGGCTTATTGGCGTCTGGACGGTCGGTGATGGCTACCGCCACGTGCTTCTCGGCACCGACCTCCGGAATTGCCGTATTGTAACCGCTGGCATGAGCGATGATCAGACTGGCGCCGTCGTCGGCCAGTTCACGCGCCTGAGCATGCACGTCGCCATAACCGAGCCCCGCTGCCGGCATGAACTTCAGACCGTATCTCTTGGCCACGGCTTCGGCGGCGTCAAAACCCTGCTGGTTCCAGCCGAAATCCGTTGGGTTCTCGGGGAGCATGATTGCGATGCTCGTAACGTGGCCTGCGGTGGCGACGCCCGGCAAGGTTACAGCACAGAAGCCGATGCCCCCCAGGGCGGCCGTTGCCAAAAGGGCCGTGGGTAGAGTCGAGCGGATTCGTCGCAAATTCAACGTAAGCCAGCCTGTTGGAGGAGGGGATATACCTCTTCTTGGAATTGTTTCATGTCGTCCATGTAGGCGGGCCAACTCAGAAGCATGCCATCGACTCCGGCATCGGCGAGCATTCTCATGTCATCGATTATTTTCTCCTTGGTGCCAAGCAGGCGGAATCCAGCCCAGCCCCCCATGAAATCCTGCTTGAGCTTGCGCCGCGCTTCCTCGGTGTGCGTCAGGCTGTTCAGGCCGAGCTCGCGAAATAGGTTTTCGACGCCGACATGGTCGCCTTTCTCACCAACGCAATAGTCGAACTTCTTTTGCGCGTCAGCCTCCGTGTCTCCCATGAAAATGTAAGCGTTGATCCAAGTCTTGACATCGCGTCCGAACTCCTCGCGCGCAATCTGCCGAAAGCTGTCGAGCTGCTTGCGGATCACCGCAGAATTGTTGCGTTCAGTCAGCGCAGTGAAGGCGATGTCGCAATGCTTGGCCGCGAAGCGACGGCCAGCGGGCGATGCGCCGGCCGACATCAGGGCAGGGTAAGGCTGGATGGGCTGTGGCCGCAGATAAGCATCCCGGACATTGAAATACTTACCTTCGAACTTAACGGGTTCTTGTGAGGTCCATAGCAACTTCATGAGACTGATCCACTCGTCCGCCACTTGATAGCGTTCCTCGTGCTCCTTCATCGCGCTACCGAACATGTCCATTTCGGCCTTGTTCCAGCCAGTCACGATGTTGAGCGTGAAGCGGCCGCCGCTGATGTGATCGACCGTGGTCGCCTGCTTGGCCGCAGTGACCGGATGAAGAGAGGGAACATGGACGGTGGCAAAAACCGAAGGATTCGACGTGCACGCCGCCATCCCCGCCGAGAAGGTCAGCGGCTCGAAAGAACTGCCGTTGAAGTCGGTGGACCCTCCCGATCCGCGCCAGCGCCCGATGGGAACGATGGCCTCGAAGTCCATCTCGTCTGCCATGCGGGCAAGCTTCCTACTGTTCTCCCAGGTCAAATCAAATACCCCATCCATGGTGGACATCGTGGCCCCGTTGCTGACATTCGAACAGAAGGTGCCCAGCTTCAGCTGACGCGCTCCAAACAGGGGATTGGTCTTGGCAAGTTGCTCGAAACGCTGTTCACTGCTGGTCACTGTTCTCTCCGATTGCGATGCCTTCCTCACGCTCATTTGAGGTTGACGAGGATGTTCTTTTCCTGGGTGTAGTAGATGAGCTCTTCGAGGCTTTCCTCGCGGCCGATACCCGACTTCTTGTATCCGCCGAAAGGCGAGCCGAAGGCGTGTGGGCCGACCTCGTTGATCCAGCAGAAGCCGGCTTCAACTCGTCGGACGATGCGCATGGTGCGCGTGATGTCGCGCCCCCAAACAGAAAATGTCAGGCCATATTCGGTTTGGTTGACTTGGCGGATCATTTCGTCCTCGTCGCTCCACTTGAGCACCGATAGCACGGGTCCGAAAATCTCCTCTCGAGCGATGCGCATGCCCATGGTCACATCGGCAAACACGGTGGGCTCGAGGAAATAGCCATTCTGCAGCGCCTCGTTCTTGGGCCGGCCGCCGCCGCAGATCAGTCTCGCGCCCTCGTCATGCGCGCTCTGAATGTAGCCCTTGACGCGGTCGAATTGTTCCTGGTTGATTAGGCAACCCATCGTCGTAGCCGGGTCCATCGGCAGGCCGGGGCGGAAGCGCCCGGCATACTCGGGAAGTTTTTCGATGACCGCGTCGTAGATATCCTCATGGAGGAATGCACGGCTGGTCGAACCGCAGGATTGGCTGCACCAAGTGAAATTCATGCCGCGGACCACGGCCTGAGCAACGGTATCCGGGTCGGCGTCGGGAAGCGCGACGAGCGCGTTCTTGCCGCCGAGTTCGAGCATGACCCGCTTGAGACCGCCGGCAGCAGCACGCATCACGGCCTGACCGGCCGCGACGCTGCCGGTAAAGGCGATCATGGCGATGCCGGGATGCTCGACCAACGCCGCGCTCACCTGTTTATCGCCGGGCATGACATTGAACACGCCCTTGGGCAGAACGCCGTCGAGCAACTCGGCCGCACGCAGCGCGGAAAGAGGCGCCTGCTCCGGTGGTTTCACCACGAACACATTGCCGGCGGCGAGGGGCGCGCCGAGACGGCCGACGGTGAACAGGAGCGGGTGGTTGAACGGGCAAATCCGCGCGATCACTCCATAGGGCTCACGTAGCGAGAAGCTCAGCCTGTCGGGCCCATACGGCACCGAAGCGCCCTTGGCCTCGGAGACCAGCCCCGCAAAATAGTCGATGCCAAAAGCCGAAAATTCGACATCCTTGAGCATCTCGGCATAAGGCGTGCCCGTGTCGGTGGCATCGATGAGCGCCAACTCGCGCGCGTTCGCGCGTAACACCGCGGCCGCTTCGCGCAAGATCTTGGCTCGCTCGAAGGGAGCGACATTGCGCCAGACCTCGAAACCAGCCTGGGCTGCCGCAACGACCGCATCGATATCCTCCGTACTTGCCTGGTAGATGCGGGTCAGTTTCTCGCCGGTGGCGGGGCTGTGGATGTCCACCCTGCCGCCCTTGACGGGTTTGTGCCAAGCCCCGCCAAAGTAGAGGCCAAGATCCGCGGGGAGTTTCAAATTAGTGTCGGTCCGGGTGTCTGATGCGGAGGTAGCTGATGCGGACAGTTCCTGATTCCGTGTGCTCACCTAGGGTTCCTCTCGATTTCGCAACTCCGTCAAAACACGCTGCACGTGCACCGGACCTGCATCGATTGACAGCAGAAGAGGGCTTGGCGCCAACTCAGGAAAACGAGTGAGCACCTGCTGCACCGCCTCGATCATCGGTTCGTCCTGTTCCTGGAAACCGGTCTTCTGCCAGTTCGAGATATTGTGGTCGACCGCTTCGTCGGCCGTCGCGAACTTGCGGGAATGCGCGAATAAATAGTGGCAACTCGTTGCCGTTTCGGGCGTAACCAAATGAGTTCCGATCTTTTCGACGGCCTCCTCCCGAGGACGGCCCGCCGCCACGATGGCGGTCGAATTGCGGAGCAGAGAGGGAGGGTCCCAGCGAAACTCGATGTAGTAGTCAACCACATCTATTTCAGGTGGAAGGAACCCGGCAAAGGAGGCGGGAACGGATCGAGACGGCGTAATGTAGTGATTGTGTACCGTGTTCTCGTCCCGCCATGTTTTTTGCCTGACGTTTTCTGCGGCCTCGGTCTTGAAAAAGCTGGCATGCACGTACTGAGCGTGGCTGGCATCCATGAGGTTATCCACCACGATTTCATAGGAAGCCTTGATATTGAGGCTGCCTTTCAGAGTGCGATGCTTGTCGTCGCTGAGATAGGAATAGTCCGGAAGGGCATCGGGATCCGCCTTCTCGGGATTGCCGGTCCAAATCCAGATCACGCCATAGCGGTCCAGCACCGGAAAACTGCGAACTCGCGCCGCTTTTGGAATCCCGCCGTGAGGATTGGCGCTGCAGCGCCCGCTGGCGTCAAACACAAGACCGTGATACCCGCATTCCACCGCATCACCCTTGAGCTTGCCCATACTCAGAGGCGCGGCGCGGTGGGGGCAAACATCGACCAGGGCTGCAGGATCGCCGTTCTCCTTCCTGAATAAGAGAACCGGTACGTTCAGTACCACACGCGAATTGAGCGATCTCGTAAGATCTTCGGACCATAGCACCGCGTACCATACTTCCCGAAGGGGCTTCGCCATTGAGGACCTCAGTAACCAGTCTGCAGCGATTGGACATCCGAACCAAGATTAATAATGGTCCCATCGCGGTACGAAATGAGAGTGTGACCTGAACCAATGGCGGCGTCAACCGGCGGGCGGTTCGCCGTGGCGGGGGTCCCCGAATCTATTGCTGCGGTGCTGTGCTATTCTATTAAGGGGTAAATGGACAATGGCTACATAATATGGATCAAAGTGAACAGGCTCTGAGTAAGGTGCGCGATTTCATCGAGAAGCGAGACTTCGCGCGCGACGGACGAATTCCGCCGGAGAGGACACTCGCGAGCGAGCTGGGTCTCGGGCGACGCTCGCTGCGACGTGCGCTCGACGTGCTCGAACAGGAGGGTTTCATCCACCGTCACCAGGGGCGCGGCACCTTCATCGATGCCCGCGCGACAGCCGCCAACGACGCCATCGAAGTCCCGAACGAAAACGGCACGCGGCGGACTTTGAGTGCCGCTCTGAACAACGTTCCCGACCACACCAATCCCCTCGAGGTGATCGAGATGCGACTGGCGACCGAGCCTGTGATGGCCAACCTTGCTGCCTTGAGAGCGTCACAAAGCGAAATCAAGCGCCTGCAAACTCTGGCGGCCAAGACTCGCACGGTGACCGACGCGGAAACCTACGAACGAACCGATTCGCTGTTTCATCGAACCATTGCGGAAGCCACGCGCAATTCGTTGTTTCTCGCCTTCTTCGATACCATGCGCGCCAGTCAACGCGACGTCGGCTGGCGTCGCCTCGGTGAAAACGGCCATTGTTACAAGCGCCAAACGGTTTATGCCGATTTCCATGAAGCCATCGCCGCCGCCATTGCCGCCCGCAACGGGCTGGAGGCATACACCCAAATGCAGCGGCATCTACGCGATGTGCAGCAGTACATTCATGAATTGGCCTACCCTCGCTGGGAAGCGCCCCAATAGGCGTCGGCTTTTCAAGTGACGGCGAGCGGGCTCACCGCTCGTCAATCACTTAGTCATTCCGCCACACACGGCCAGCGCCTGGCACTGTGATCCAGAGCGCCTCCGCGGCCGCTAGAAACGCGCCCGCCGGGGCAATGTCGGCGGGCGTCCCGCGGCCCTTGATCGCCGGCATGGCCTCTACATAGACATAGTCGAACGCATGGTCGCAAGGGCGCGGCCGAAAGTCAGCATGTCACCCTTGGCGCCCTGGCGCTGCTTAGCCCACGGCCGCAGCAGGAGGCGCCTCACTCAAGATCCTCACGAGTCGCGGCGGTTGACGCGGCAATTGGTTCAGGTCACACTCTCATTTCGTACCGGAGTGGGACCAATTGTCCATATGGTTCAAGCGAGGTGTCAGATGCGCATTGAAGAAGTATCGACTGAGGCGGGCAAACTCGAGGCGTCGCTCGATGCGCTTCACCGCGATGTGTATGCCAACAACATGGCGCCATACTGGGTGGTTGATCGCAGCATCGATCACGACGAGGACCGGCAGGTGATGCAGGGCCGCAAGGCGGTACCCTTCATTTGGAAGTACAAACGGCAAATCGAACCGTTGCTGCATCGCTCGGCGGAACTCATCAAGACGGAGACCTCGGAACGGCGATCTCTGGTGCTGGTGAATCCAGGGTTGGCACCGCAGCGGGCGACGGCGACGACGCTGTACGTTGCCTACCGTCTGAACGATCCTTGCGAGATCATGCCGCCCCACCGGCATTCACCCAATGCAATCCGTCTGGGACTCACCGGGTCGATGAATTTCACCGGCGTCGAGGGCGAGAACATCGTCTTCGGACCCGGCGATCTCGTGCTGACGCCGCACGATACCTGGCACAATCACGGCAACCAATCGGATGAACCGGCGGTCAATCTGAGCGTCCTCGATCTACCGTTGGTCGAGACCTTGAACTCGCTGTATTTCGAGCACGACTACACCGAGGAGGAAGAGGGACAGCGCATCCGCCGGGCAATGCAGACCGAACGGTTCCCGCCAGATTACTCCCAGCGCGTCTACGGCAGCGGCGGCTTACTGCCGCGTTTCGTGTCGCACCACCGAGGTGCCGGCGGCGCCTCACCCATGTACGTCTACCGTTACTCCATGATGCGCGAGCTTCTCGAGAAGTTCCGCAACTGGGACGGCGATCGCCACGAGGCCCTGATGATCGAGTACGTCAATCCCACCACCGGCCAAGCGATTTTCAAGACCATCACCTTCTTCATGCAGATGCTGCGGCCGGGCGAGCGCACGCTACCCTTGAAGCAGAGCGCGAGTCTCGTCTGCTCTCCCTTCGAGGGTTCCGGCTACAGCGTGGTGGGCGATCGTCGAGTGGAATGGGAGCCCTTCGATACCTTTGTCGTTCCTGGCGGTACGTGGTGCGAGCACGTCAATTCCTCCGACAAAGAGCCGGCAATCCTGTTCGTGGCGAGCGATGAACCGACCCTCAAGGCGTTGGGCTTTTATCAAAAGCATGGCAAGAACGAAAACGGCGAAATCGTCAGGCTCTTTTAATGCGGTCGCGACAGAGGGCTGCGACGATTACAAGCTCACGATTACAGGCTGAAGGTTCCTGGTTGAGGATCGAGAATTATGGCACGTAGCAAGAACACGCGGCTCTTGTCGCATATCGACTGTCCCGGCGGTGGTCAAGTCTGGATCGACGGACAGACGCTCTACATCGGCCATATGCGAGAGCCCACCGGTACCACGATCGTCGATGTGGCCGATCCAAAGAACCCCGTAGTTCTGGCCCGCGTCGAAGTTCCCGCCGGCTGGCATTCGCATAAGGTGCGGGTCGCCAACGGCATCATGGTCGTCAATCATGAGCGCCAAGGGAAGAACGGTGACGCCGAGTTTGGCGGTGGTCTGGGAATCTACGACGTGTCGAATGGATCGCGGCCGCAGCTGCTTTCCAAATGGCGAACCTCGGGAAAGGGCGTTCACCGCTACGATTTCGACGGACGCTACGCCTATATTTCGCCCACCGTCGAGGGCTACGTCGGCAACATCATGATGATCCTCGATTTGAAGGATCCAACCCGACCCGAAGAGGTTGGGCGTTGGTGGATCCCGGGGCAATGGCAGGCCGGCGGCGAGACCTATCCCTGGGACACGGGGCCGGCGCCGCGCTGCCACCATCCGATGCGCATGGGCGATCGGCTCTACGTCAGCTATTGGCATCACGGCTACTACATTCTCGACATCAGCGACATGTCGAAGCCGAAGCTGATTTCGAGTGGTAACACCTCGCCCGCGTTTCCGCATCCGACCCATACGTGCCTGCCCATTCCGCAGGCACTGAAGGGCCGCAAGGTGATGGTAGTGGCCGATGAAGACGTTGCCAAGCTCTGGCCGGCCGCGCCTGCGTTCATGTGGATCTACGACATCACCAACGAGCTCTGCCCTGTGCCGATCTCGACGTTCCAAGTCGAAGGTGTCGATCCCGACGGTGCACCGCAGCCTCCGATGATGGGCTGTCATCAGCCTTCCGAGCGCTTCAAGGGAGCCATTATCCCATTCGCGTGGTTCGCCCAGGGTCTGCGGATCCTGGATATCGCCGATCCATTCGCTCCGCGCGAAGTGGCCTTCTACGAACCGGACGCGCCGCAGGGTTTCACGCTGGCCTCCTCCAATGACGTCACCACCGACGACCGGGGCCTGTGCTACCTCATCGATCGACAGCGCGGCGTCGACATCATCGAGACCTCGGTATTTTAAATCCCATCAGCGGGTAAACAGATTGAACGACAAACTTTTTCCCATCGGCAAGCGTAACCCGACTCTGCCTTTCCATCCTGGCGTGCGTGCGGGCGACTATATTTTCATTTCGGGGCAGGTTGCCAAGGACGAGAGCGGCAACATGTGCTGCGGCAACATCGAGGAAGAAACGCGCTGGACCATCGAGTGCATGCGGCGGATCTTGCAGCTGGACGGCGCGGACCTCGGCGATGTGGTGAAAGTCACCGTGTATCTAGCCGACGCGCGCAATTTCGGTCGCTACAACAAGATCTTCGCCGAGTATTTCCCGGACGGGCGCTTGGCGCGCACGACGGTCGAGGCGCGTGCGGCTATCGAATGCAAGATCGAAATGGACGCGATTGCCTACAAGCCGCGAAATTCCATCTCTTAACCAACTGGCCGAAGTGCCGGAGGAAAAACAATGCTGAGAATTTTGGGTCGGGGCACATCGGGCAACGTTCAAAAGGTTGTCTGGCTCCTCGAGGAATTGGGACAACCCTATCGGCGCGAGGACTACGGGCGTACCTTCAACAACACTCAAACAGAGGGCTATCTCGGCCTGAATCCGACCGGCAAGGTGCCGACGCTGGTGGACGGCGACGGCGTAGTGTGGGAGTCGAACACGATTCTGCGGTACCTCTGCAGCAAGTCGGTCGGCGGTGCTGCACTCTATCCGACGGACCCCGCTGCGCGCAGCCAGGTCGAGCGCTGGATGGACTGGCAGCTCGCCTCGCTCAACGGACCCTACCTCAGCGTCTTCAAGGAATCCAAAAAGAAAGAGGATGAGCGATCACCGAGCTGGGTTAGCGACTGCAAGGAATTGGGAGCGCAGCTCGAAGTCCTCGAGAAGGGGACCACCGGTCGACCTTGGATTGCCGGTTCCGCGTTTTCGATCGCCGACATTTGCTTGGGGCCAATCATCGACCGTTGCCTGAACTTCCCGATCACGCTGCCGTCTCTGCCGGGAGTCAGAGCCTGGCGTGACAGGATTGCGGCGCGCGCCGCTTTCGAGAAATCCGCATCCTGAAGGAAGGGAACGCCCATTGACTCACGCACGCGTGCGCCCCGCACGCGTGCTTCGTACCATTGGCGCGGAACGCCAATCCAGTCCAATCCAATCCAATCCAATCCAGTTCGGTTCCGATTCTATTTCACCAAGGTGGCTTTAATCACGGCCGAACCATTTTGTGTGAGAACACCAGAAAGAGTCTTGTAACATCCGAGAGATGGTGGCACCATCGGAACCATATTTATAAATGGTTCGTAACGCACACAACAATGTGTTTCAACGGTGAATGACCAACAAGGGGATCTATCAGTGAAGCGGACTGTGAAGCAGAGTGGATCTTGGATTGCGTTTCATTTCTTTTGTGGCACTTCTTTGGTGGCCGCCTTCGCCTGTGGCTCCGTGGCCCGAGCAGGGGAGGCCGACGCGGTTGCCCTTGGCGAAATCATCGTGGTAGGGCAGCAGGAGAATCGAAACATTCAGAAAACGGCCGAGGCGATTACCGCACTATCCTCGGAGACACTCTTCCAGAACCATGTGGAAAACGCCCAGGACCTCAATGGCTTGGTTCCAGCCCTGGTGATCGGTGAATCCGAAGGCTTCCAGCATACCGTCTCGATCCGCGGTATCGGCCTCAATGCCCCGCAGGATGAGGGCACTCCACCCTCGGTCTCATTCCACCAGGATGGTATTTATATCGTCAACTCGATTTCACTTGCTTCCGATTTCCTGGACACGGAGCACATCGAGGTGCTGCGCGGACCGCAAGGCACGGTGTTCGGTCAGAACGCCGTGGGGGGCACGGTCAACGTGATCACCACACTGCCGGATTTCAAAAGCGTCGGCGGCTATGGAAGTGTCAGTTTCGGTTCGTTCAACCTGGCCCATGCGACGGCCGCGGTGAACCTGCCGTTTTCCGACACCTTTGCCATCCGGCTGGCCGGAGACCGAATCTACCAGGACGGCTTTGCGTACGCTACGCAGGTTCCGGGCACGAATGGCAAATACCCGTTATCGGACAAAAACAATACTCATGCTCGTATTACAGCCCTTTTCAAACCGAGTGATGATTTCTCGGTGGTGTTGCGGGCCGATTACTCGCGTGCCAAAGAGCACGAGAGTGAGGCGAAGAACATTGCCGACCCCAACCCGAATCCCTATCGAGAGACCAGCGACTGGCCAGGTTACTTCTCCTACAACCAGACCATCGTATCGGCAACCATCACCTACGATATGCCGTGGGCAACGTTCAAATCGTTGTCGAGCGGGCAGTGGATGCATCAAGTGGGATCGGAATCCGATGGCGGTCTGGACCTCGCTCTGGCTCAGCCGAATGTCGCAACTCAGCAAACCGTAGAATTCAATTTGCACGACAATCAAGCGATAACGCAGGAGTTCGACCTCAGTTCCAGGCCGGGCAGTGAGTTCACCTGGGTGGTGGGCGCCTTCTACCTGCAGTCTCGCTTCAATGTGAGCCTCGACTCTTATGTCCGTAATACCTACGACACGGTGAATCCCAATATTCTCAACGATCAGCTGGAATCGCTGGTATCGACGCAGATGCAGGACGGTACCCTCTATTATGAGTCCGTGGCCACCATCCGGCGTACCTCCATTTCGGGTTTCGGCCAGGCAAGCCATGACATCACCGATGCCCTGAGCGCCACGGCGGGATTCCGATATACCGAGGATCGGAACCACATGTTCGACACCACGTATTTTGGCGATACGAATTTCGGCGGCGGTGTGCTCAACTTTGGGCGCAAGGCAACGCGGTTCACTTACAAGGCGGAACTAGACTACCGGTTGACATCGGACAACTTTCTCTATGGCAGCGTCTCGACCGGCTTCAAGCCAGGCGGCGGCAATTTGTCGACCGCGCCGGCGGTTGTGCCGTTGAATTACAAGCCGGAAGACATCACGGCGTTCGAGGTGGGGTCCAAGAACAAGTTCTTGGACAACAAAGTTACCACCAACCTTGCCGGTTTCTACTATGTCGATCATAACCTGCAGTACCACGCAGAGGATCTCATCAATTTCCAGGGCGGCGTCGCCAATCTGCCGCGGGTGGATGTATACGGGATCGAAGGCGAGTTCTCGGTGCGGTTACCCTACAATTTCCACTTGGACGGCAACGCAACCCTCGAGAGTGGAAAAATCGCGACGCATGTCATGACCATCGACAACCTCGCCGGCATTGCGGCCAACGATGCGTTCATCAATCAGTACGGTTACTACGAGTTCCTGACTACCGAATACGGCTCGCCGAACAACCCAGTGCCCAATGCGGCGCAGATACTCACCGGATTGCGGAAGGCGGCCTATCGCGACGTTTACGGCAATGCGCCGCCCAACCTGCCGAAGGTGACCGCCACCGTTGCGTTATCGCACGACTATATGTTCGGCAATGGCTCGAACCTGACGTCGCGGCTGCAACTGCAGTATCGCGAGTCGTACTACAACACGGTGTTCAAATCGCCCATCTACATCACGCCCGGCTTTGTCCTCGCCAACCTCTTGTTCGATTACACATTGCCGAGTACCAAGTGGGATGCGTCCTTTGCCATCAACAATCTGGCCGATAAGGCTGCCGTCGCTTACCGCATGACCAACCAATATGGAGGCACGACCGTGCAGACCTATTATCCGCCGCGCGAGTACATCGGCAGCATTCGTTACCGTTTCTGATTGAGCGAGCGCGCCGCGCGATGGCGAAGCGGGGCGCTGATTATCACCGCCTAGAGCTAGCGGAGAAGGGGAGCAAATGGCATTCAATCGGAGCGCATTCATTCCGAGGATCGTCGGCATTGGCGGAACGGCACGTTCAAACTCCACCAGTGAACGGGCGGTGGCCTGTGCACTCAGGTCCGCCGAGAACTTAGGGGCAAAAACCAGACTCTTCGACGGGGAGTTCGTTTCGCGGCTGCCGTTGTACGTACCCGATCGTTCGACTCGCAATGCGGACGAACTCGAGTTCGTCGAGTCGGTGCGTCAGTGCCACGGCATTATCGTCGGTACGCCGGGATATCATGGGTGCCTCTCGGGTCCCATCAAGAACATTCTTGATTTACTGGAGGACACGGCGCGCGACGATAATCCTTACCTCCACGGGCGCGCCTTTGGATGCGTGGTGACGGCGTACGGGTGGCAAGCATGCGGCACCACTTTGGTATCGTTGCGGGTGATCGCGCACGCCTTACGCGCGTGGCCAACCCCCTTTGGCGCCGCACTCAATTCTTCAGCGCCATTATTTGAGCCGGACGGAAGGTGTGTTGATGAAAAGACGGAAGCGCAGCTCTCCTGTGTCGCATCCCAGGTAGTCGAGTTTGCTCGTTTCCAGGCCGCAGGGTTGGCCGCCGAGGCTGTCAATTGAAACTGGTGGCCCTTCTGCTTACGCAGTTTGATGTGATATCCCCGACCGATAGCGTCACGCGACGATCAGCTGCTTGTACGTTTCCTTGATGCGGGCAAACAAACCCTTGCTTTTCCATAATCCCCCATCCCGGGGGATAACCCTGTGCATAACCTGCGAGCTGTCACCCAAACGTCATCACAATTCAGCGGCTTGCATAAGTTGATTACTTTTTGACCATACCCAGCAATTCGGTGCAAACTCCCAGGAAACGGGAGGATTACTTTCGTGAGCGGACTCACCGAACGCACTGGGGATGCAGGGGAGCGCATTTTTTCGGCCGACGATGCCCACGTCGCGTTGGAGTTTGTTCAATGGAAGTTGAAAGAGGGCGCCTATCAATACTTCCGTGGTCAGGAGGATTCCTGTTGGCGCCCGAGTCCTTCCTGGTCACGAATTCCCGAGCAAGTACGCCATAGCGCCGAGGAACGAGTCAGCTTGTTTCTTGACTATACGCGCCGGATCGCGCTGAACGCGGGGATCGTGTATTCGGACGACGCCCTGATTGCCATCGCGCAGCACTACGGGTTGCCGACGACTTTCTTGGATTTGACGACCGACCCGATCGTCGCCGCGCTGTTTGCATGCCCTCCGGACACTCGCCATGGCAACGCCAAATCGGCAATTTTTCTCTACTCGGACACCATGATTCGCGAGTGGCAGAAAAGAATCGAAGCGTGGAGCGGTTCTGATCGTCTGGAGTTGATTCGCATCGATGTGAGCAATCTCTGGAGGCTGCAGGCGCAACGAGGACTATTCCTGTACGTCGGCGTCACCAATCTGTGCGACAACTTCATGCCAGACTGGATCGAATTTCCGCATCCGACGAGTGGATTGCGCGACTCCAACTACAATCTTTACCCGGTACAGAAGAGCCCGCTCGAACTGCAGATCGATCTCTTCTTTGATTTGGAGGCATCCGAGCTGGCGAAGCAGGAACTCCGGGATACCATCCCTGCGCACCACATCACGCCGGCGTTTTCGACTGTGACGGTACCCAATACGACCTTACGGCTGGCCAGTGCGCTGCACAGCATTTCCGAGGAATGGATTTCTCACGAGAAGTCGTTGCACGCGACGCTGCGGAACAACATAGACGCCATCGGCAACTGGCCTCTGCGAACGTTACCGGACACCTATTACGAACCCACTTGGGAATACAAGACGGGTGAGTTGTGGCCGCATGCCAGCTGGTTCGACGAATCAGCCGATGCGTGGTTGAGAACAGCGGTCGAGCCATTGCCTCCCACGCCGCACGCGGGAGAACACGCAATCGACGTGGACCTGGCAACCTACGGCAATGCCATACCTTGCGGCGACCGCGTACTGTCGCAAAGTGTTTTTCCAGTCGACGGCGCGAGTCGAGGGAAGTCGCCTTGTTTTCGAGTGCGGGACTCGGCGTGGCGCGAATCAAATCCGGCAAGTCCACCTGGATCGGCAACGGAAATCGAGCAGAGGTTCGGCCTCGTCGCACGGAATCTGTGGGACGGCATCCGCGGCAAGCCGCTGAGCGATCTCCTGATTGCCGGCTGCATGGACAGGTTCTTTGTCCATTGCAAGTGTTTCCTGGACTGCGATCTTCGAGGCGAGCCCACGCAGTGGGATGCCTGCTACGGAACGAGAGACGTCGATCACCTCAAGGTGGAGTACGCCGCGCTGGGAGGACATTCCCGTTCCTTGCAGGTGCTGTGCTCCGACTTGGCGCTGGCCGTACGGCCCGATTTCGACCAAATCATCGGAGTCGCCCAACGGATCAGCAGATCTCCATTCCCGCATCTGACGCAGATGATCTATCCACAATACCTGTTCGAGTTCGGCAAGTTGGTCGAGTTATATTGTATCGCGATGCTTCCCTATCAGGCATTCATCGGCGCCATTACATGGCGCAAGCATCTCGGACTCGCATTCAATCCGCGGCAATTGAAAATTTTCGGACTTGCTTAGGGTACATAACGCTCCCAGATCACTCCGGCGCAGTCACCTGCAGCGCCAATGGCCGGCGCGCGGCGTAGATTCCATAGGCCAAGATGCCTGCATAGCACAGCCCGTTGGAGCCGTTGAAAATGGCCCCACATTCAACGAATTCCCGCCAAGCGACCCTTGCACTGCGCGGGTTGCGTTAGGTACGATCGGCCGACCATGCCCGATCTTTGGGGTCGGCCGATCTGGCAAATAGCTTGTGGATGAGTGCACGGATTCGCGATGACATCGAACAATTTTCCGCCTGCATCGAGACCCTCTATCAGGCATGAGCCGACTGGCTGGAAGGACATTGCTTAATTGATTGCGCAGGCGTTCGGTGCGGAAAACTGTGCCCTTCAGGTGCGGCACGCTGGCGGCGCCGGAGTCGGAGGGCGGATCGGCCACCTTGACGATCAGGATATTGGGCGGCTGAATGTTGCCTTGGCATTTGTCATGGGGCTAGCGAATTGGCCGAATGAATCGCCGTTCAGCGGCTCAGTCCCTGCCTTATCGGATGAGCTGGCAAAGACGACGTGGGACTCCTCTTCGCATCTGTCTACTTGACCTTCAGCGTTGTTAGGTATTGAACGAGCTCGTGAACTTTAGTTGATGGGTTTCGGGACTTAGTCCGATTGTTCTCTCGTTCCAGCCGCATGGCGTGTCGAAGAGCTGTCGGTAGCTTTGCTGACAACAGCACATAGACATTCTCAAGGCTTTTCCGATAATCGGGCCAGTGTTGCGCGAGTTCATCGATAGCTCTATCGCCAGATGATTTTCTGCCGGCGCGGTTGATGGGCGCAGCGCTGTATCTAAAATGGAGAAGAAGCCACAATTCAAAACAGGGCCACGACGGGATCGCGATCAGTTTTCGAGCTTGCCCCGCTATATGCTGGGCGACTTTCTGTAGGGCCGCTTCGTAGTTGTGATGACCATCGCGGTCAAAGACGCAGTACACTCGGTCGAAATTTGAAAGGCGCGCTTGGGCGAACTCAACAATGCTTATCGGGTCGCTGCCATTGGCCGGTGTGATGTGAATGTAGGCACTGCTCAGCCGATGATGAAGTCTCAAGCCCCGAAAGTAGAACGGTTCCGTCTTCCTACCTTCGCACACAATTAAAACCCGATCGTAAGGTTCCCGTACTGGCTCGCGTCGCAGGTATGACTGGGCTTTTCGACGTCGCATCTATCAGCCGTTCATTTCGTCTAGAACCGGCAGGGCCCCATAACGGCCCCGCAAATACCAGGAGTCGAGAATCTCATCGTTGCGCGGTCGGAAATCGGTCAATGGGTACAGTTTGGATGTTCCATCAGGAGCTTTTTCAACAAACCAGATTTGGTCGCGACGAAACAGATCTTGTGCTAGGAACGTAGTGTTATGTGTGCTGAAAATGAGTTGGGCGTTTTTTCGATTCGATCGTTTATCGTGAAATTTATTGATCAGAAACCGCGTGAGTAACGGATGCAGGCTCGTGTCGATCTCATCCACGAGTAACACCTCACCATTCTCAAACACTTGAAGCCACGCGCCCGCGCTTCGGAACAGTATTTGGGTCCCTGCCGATTCTTCATGCAGATCGAGTCCAACTTGCTCATTGCCTTCACCGGCATGGGCTACAGTGATCTTCACCAGGTTCGGTGTCGGGCTGCCGGGAATTTGCTCGAGTATCGACGCGCCACCAATTACAATGGTACCGGCCGACGCCACCAAAGGTTCACGCCTGACGTCGATGCCCATAATGCCCAAGTCTGCCTCGCGCAAGAAAGGCAAGATCTTCTCTTTACCTTCGGGACTGTCCAACAACTTGAGTGTCAAGGTCGGATTCAACGTGGTGAAGCCCGTGATGACGACCAATCGTTTTTGAAACCATTCAAAGACGGGCAAGAGCTGTTTGCTATTGAGCTGAATCGCAGTAGAGAGGAAGAGGGCGTTAGGGCGTGTTGCTTCGCTCCACAAGGCTCGTCGCCCTTTAAGAAACGTGCTGAATTTCCACTCGTAGGCTGCCTTTTTCTCGTTGAATCGGCGCTCGAAAATCGCACGGCCTCTGGGATTGACGTACTCGATGAGCCATTCATCGCAAATTCGTTCCGCGTCCATGGAGAATCCGTACTCGTATCTAATCCCCAATTCGACAAACGTAACCCGAAACTCGCTAGGCCCCGTGCGGGTGGATTTCGCAAATTTGAAAGGGTCGTATGGGAGCGGAGTGGCTGGCGTGGCGGTCGCCGAGTTGACAACCAGCGATTGAACCAGTTGCAGCGCGCGCAGGAGATTGGTCTTGCCCGCAGCGTTCGCGCCGTAGACCACAGCGCTCCGGATGAACCGGTCAAATCCCGTTAAGCCGGTATCTACAGTATTGGTCGCCGTGTGCTCTGTGAATCGGCCGGCAATCATGGAAAGAACCTGATTCTCGCGAAACGATCGGTAATTCCTGACTTGAAACTCGATGAGCATATTAGCCTCTAGTGGCATTTATAGTACCGTTTGTACGGCAAAAGCGCACGAAATACAATTAAAATATAGTCTCACCGTGCGATGGTTCAAAATGAGTTAGCGGCTCCTTCAGAGCGTTAGCTATAATATTGAATAATATCCAATATTTATGCGTACTACTTGATGTTAAGTCTCTTCTATGCATCTGGCCAGGAGCCAGGCGTTTGCAGTCATTACCTCCGAATTGCTGTCATTGACGCCATCACCCACGTTCCTTGCAGTGCATCTAGATATGCTTCGTCGGGGGACGTCGCGGAATTCGCAGCGTGGGTCGCAACCGTACCCGTCATGCAGAAAAGTACGATGCAGTAGTCCCGGACGGCTCCACCAGAAACCATGAACGGTAGCCATTGACGATATCCGTGCAAGAACGTTCTCGACGTTTTCCAGTGTGGCGTGCTGTTTATGAGGTGAAGACACGAGTCGCGTTTTTCAGCGAAGGAGCCCCGCGCCGGTTTGTTGGGGGCTTTGACTAAAGGTTGAGCCGGCAAAACGCTGGATTGGCTCTAGGCTTTCGCATCTTGAGCTTGATGCTCTGCGAAAACGATCACGTTTCCAGCGGGATCCGCATAGCCAATTTCCGTACTCCCATAGAACGTCGTTCGTCGCGGCATAATGAGTCGTTCTCCCCGCAATTGGTTTTCCACTTCTGTTAGCTGACTGACCTCGACGAACAGCATGGTCTGTTGAGGATCGTATCCGCATACGGCTGGGCGAACTTTCCAATCGCCTTGGCCATGCCGACTGGCTCGACGGCGCGTTCAGCGCCGGTGATCTATTGATGGTGACGGTGCTGCTCAGGTTGAGCGGATCGGGAATGCTGGAGAAATATTCGAACCTCTCTGCCTATGTCGCCCGTGGCGAAGCGCGCCCCGCCTACAAGCGTGCGTTCGCCGATCAATTGGCGGTTTTCACTGACAGGCCACCGACTGGCTGACAAACGTCCGCTCACTGGATGCGGCCGCGAGCGGCCGCCTCGCCCGACCGCATCGCCTGGACGCCCACCGGAACGATGCACAGTACTACCCCATCCAACACCAGCGCGATGGCGTAACGACCATTGATCTGCACCAGCATTGAGGTACTTCGTGCCCCCGTCTCGCGGCAGACAGGTGCTGGGCAGGCCTGCGCCTGAGCGGTAATGCCCTGGAGCATTTCCATGAGCAGTGCGGGCTCGCGCGCCTCAATGGCTCGGCAGCAAAGTCCGAGGTAGGACTCCTCGGCTTCAGCGTGCGCTTCGGTTCCGCGCGCACGTAATCTTGCCCGATGCAGAACCTGCCGGGTTGCCGATTCACTCTTGTCGAGCATGTCTGCAATCTCGTGGTAATCGAGCTCAAACACGTCGCGCAGCAAGATTGCGGCAGCTTCCGAGGGGCAGACACGGCTCAGGAGATGGCGTACCGCCGCCTCGCATTCAGACCTGACCTCCAACGGTGGATCCGACGAACTCTCAGCCGTCAATCCGGCATCCGCGTGCAGCGACTCGGTCCTTAAGCGGCGACGCCGGTCGACAGCGATGTTTCGCAGCACGGTATACATCCACGCCGGCTCCGGTGCCCGCCAATCTGAAAACGTGTCAAACGCTCGCACGTAGGTATCTTGGACGGCATCTTCAGCGTCCGCGCAGGTACCGAGGAGCCGGTGGGCGGCATTGACGAGCTTTTGTCGGTCGATGGCCATGGCCTGACTGTGCCACAGGTGAGGCGGCCTGAAAACCTGTCACAAGCGGCGGGTCTCGTTCGTTAAGCAATACAACGAGGAGAATCAATGGAAACCCCCGCGCCCGCTGGCCCGATGGATCCAAGAAGCGCGTTCCTGGAGGAGAAGGCCTTCAAGTCACGCACGGTACTTATTTTCGGCGCGATCACCGATGCGAGTGCCGCCGAGGCCGCGCGCCGGCTGATCGCACTCGATACGGATTCGGCTGAGCCGATCGATGTGATCGTCTCATCGCCCGGCGGACACCTGGAGTCCGGCGACACCATTCATGACCTGGTCCGGTTCATCCGAGCGCCCGTTCGCATGATAGGCAGCGGCTGGGTGGGCAGCGCGGCAACCCACGTCTACCTGGCGGCACCTCGAGAGCGCCGCTTCTGCTTGCCAAACACGCGTTTCCTGATCCACCAGCCGAGCGGCGGCATCGGCGGCAAGGCCAGCGATATCGCCATTCAGGCACAGGAGATCGTCCGGGCGCGGCAGCGAATTGCCGAACTCATTGCGCGCGAGACGGGCAAACCGCTTGCCACGGTACTGCAAGACATCGAACGGGATCACTGGCTGTCCGCGGAAGAAGCGATCGATTACGGCCTGGTCGGTCGGATCATCAAGGAACGTCAGGCGTTGTAGCGCGCGCGTTGGTATCGGAACCGTCCTAAACCCACCATATTGTCGGTATCCGGACCTGGCTTGATCATGTAAATGACCTTGTTCCCATTCTCTGCCAAATAGAAATGTCCTGTTAGGATATCCAGCATAGGCACTCTCATTCGGTGCTCCAGGCGCCGTCTGACGCTGAAGGCGTCAGACGCTCATTCAACGGCTGGGCGAACGTAGGGCGAAGGCTCCATCGACCGCAATCGGCCTGCGGAGAACGAGGATCGACAAAAAAAGTGGCTGGTCGTGTCGATCTGATGCGCCGCCGTTCGTCGCTAGATGGACAATTCACTGGCGCTAGCAGCGCCCCACAGGTAAGGAGTTATTGATGAAAGTCATGGTTGCAGTGAAAGCGACGAAGAACAGCGAAGCCGGTGTGATGCCGAACGAAAAACTGCTTGCCGCCATGGGTAAGTACAACGAGGAACTCGTCAAGGCCGGAATTATGCTTGCGGGTGAGGGTCTACACCCGAGTTCCAAAGGCAAGAGGATCAAGTTTTCCGGAACCAAGCGCACAGTGGTTGACGGGCCCTTCACGGAGACTAAGGAACTCATCGCGGGCTTCTGGATTTGGCAGGTGCGATCCATGGAAGAAGCCGTCGAGTGGGCGCGGCGCTGCCCCGACCCGATGCCCGGCGAAGAGGCTGAGCTGGAGCTACGTCTCATCTTCGGACCCGAAGACTTCGGTGCGGAACTCACCCCGGAATTGCGCGCAAAGGAAGAACAACTGCGTGCCGAAGTAGAACGACATAACCGGTCGTAGGGTTGGGCCATGCGCGGACCGGATGCACCCACGCGTAAGACCATCGAAACTGTATGGCGCATCGAGGCGGCCCGACTAATAGGGGGCCTCGTACGCTTTGTTCGATCCGTCGATCGCACGGAAGATCTAGCCCAGGAAGCGCTTCTGTCGGCACTGGAGCGCTGGCCAGAGACCGGCATTCCGGACAACCCTGGCGCCTGGCTGATGACCACAGCGAAGAATCGCGCCGTGGATGAAAGTCGCCGGACCGCCATGATGGACGCCAAGCACCGCCAACTCGAATACGCCATTTCTTCGGCCACGAGTCTTGATCTGGAATCTCTCGACGAGCCGATCAAAGACGATGTGCTACGACTGATGCTCACGGCTTGTCATCCGGTATTGTCCAAGGATGCGCGTGTCGCGCTGACGCTGCGGCTGATCGCGGGACTGTCGGCCGCCGAGATCGCACGAGCGTTTCTCACCGAAGATGCGACGGTAGCCCAGCGAATTGTCCGTGCGAAACGGACTTTGGCTGAGGCCAAGGTTCCGTTCGAGGTTCCAGTTGGGGAGGAGCTTCGTGCACGCATCGCGCCGACTCTGGAGGTTATTTACCTCGTCTTCAATGAAGGCTACGCGGCGACCACCGGGAACAATTGGCTTAGGCCCGAGCTTTGTGAAGAGGCGATGAGACTGGGCAGGATACTGGTAGGGTTGGCGCCCGATGAAGCAGAGAGCCACGGGCTGCTGGCACTCATGGAATTGCAGGCGTCCCGAACTAGGGCTCGGACAGGTCCGAGCGGCGAGCCCGTGCTGCTGAACGACCAAGACCGAGGCCAATGGGACCGGCTACTCATCACGCGCGGACTTGCCTCACTCCGCCGTGCCGAGGCGATGCGGCGCCCCCTGGGTGCCTACACACTGCAGGCGGCTATCGCGGCTTGTCACGCGCTGGCGGCTAGTCCTGAAGACACCGATTGGATGCGAGTGGTCGCTCTCTACGATGCACTGGTCGAACTGACGGGATCGCCGGTCGTCGAATTGAACCGGGCTGTCGCAGTCTCGATGGCATACGGGCCAGCCGAAGGGTTGTCGCTCGTGGACGAACTGTCGGACGATCCGGCTCTTCGGGACTACCACCTACTTCCAGCCGTGCGCGGTGATCTTTTGTTGAAGCTAGGCCGAGGCGTCGAAGCCATGGTGGAACTCGAGAAGGCCGCAGTAATGGCAACAAATCCGCGAGAGCGCCACCTTCTGATACTGCGCGCTGCCGACTGCACCCATGAAGTTGGATCTGCAAAGGTGACGCAACCGGCCAATGGAGACAATCGATCACGCTAAAGGGAAGCCGAGGAGCGGCCGTTCCCGAAGACCCGTAAGTGCCTTGTTGCCAAACTTAGTAGAGTCCGCGAACATGGGCGAAGCAAAAAAAGAAGGGCGCTCTTCCTTGAATGACAAACTTCGGTTCAGTGCGGCAGTGTTGGAAACCGACAATTCATCCGGCATCTGCAGCGTCACCCGCGGGTTACGGACCCTAAATAGGTCAGGTAGGTCAGCTGTGGGTCAACACCGGGCTCCCGAGCCGTTCCGGGCAGCGACGGGCTCCACCCGACCAACTGCGGTCAGTGACGGTTGCGAATTGGATGCCTCGAAGCGGTAATTCGAATAACGCTGCCCGGCGACGTACCGAATTACGCTTCTTTCCGCAATTCGGTATCGATCTGATTATTCGTCATGGCGACGCCGAGCTTGCCGTCCATGTAGCGCATTGAATTGCTGTGATGCTGTTCATCGTGCGAATCAATGCAGTCTTGGGCAAGCAAGACATCGTAATCTCTCTGATATGCATCGATCACGGTTGCACGAACGCATGCGTGCGTATTCACTCCGGCAACTACAATTCTCTTGCAAGCCAAGCCGTCAAGAATCGAATCTAAATTGGTACCGAAGAAAGCGCTGTAGCGCTTCTTGATCAAGGTGGAGTCGGATGGTCCGACTTCAATCTCCGAAAGAAGTTTCGCACCATCGGTGTCCTCGATAACTATGCGGTGTCCGCCTCTTTTTACCTCGAGCGGAGCATCATGAAGATCGTTGGCAAAAACCTGTTTGACCCAGATCACGTGCGACCCATTGCGCCGTGCGATGGTCGCCAAGGCGTTAACATTTGTAGCCAACTGAAGTCGATTTCGGGTCAGCCGCGGATGCGGCAAAAAGAAATCGATCTGCATATCGATAAAAATTGTGGCAACTGCTGTCAAAGCCGCCTCCAAACCTATCAAGAAGCATAGTTTAGCGCCAATCTCGGAATTGGGTTCCCCAAAAGCGAATGCCTACGATCTTCCATTCAGGGTCGAGTACTCATTGGATCGCGCATGATAAGCAGCGTTTATCGTAATGGTCGTGATAGCACTGCTTTCCAAAGCCCAGAAGCCGAATTAACGGGATCTGGACGACGTGATTTCGCCGTTATGAACTTGTATGCATTGCAGGGAGATGCCCAAGTCCTGCTCGTATCGACGGATGAGGCGGGCCTCGGTTTCAGTGACCAGTGACACTGCCGTGCCCTTCGCGCCGGCGCGCGCAGTGCGACCGACCCTATGCAGATAGGCCTTGCTCATCGTCGGTACGTCGAGATTGAAGACGTGGGTTACGCCGGGTAGGTTGAGTCCGCGGGCCGCTAGGTCGGATGCAATCATGATGCGGATGGCGCCGTTGCGAATTCCATCCATCGCCCGCTTCCGGTCCATCTTGGATAGCTCGGAATTCAAGTCCGCAACAGCTAGTTTGTGATGGGTTAACTTCGAGGCGACCTCTTCCGCAACATCGTTGCGATGCACGAACACGATCGAGCGCGGCACATCGAGCGCATGCAGCAGCTTGCGCAACAGATCCGGCTTGTCCCGGCTTTCACAAACCAGATACAGATGTTCGATGTTCTCGTTGACCGCCGCCGCACCCGCGCGAAGCATCACGACATCCGGAGCCAGCGTTTCCAAGACCTGACGAGTCTGCTGCTCGATCGTCGCTGATGCGAAAATCAGCTGTCGAGCTGGCGCCGCCGCGCTGACGATTTTCTGAATCCAATTCAGACTTTCGTCGTTCAGCAGTCGGTCCGCCTCATCGATGACGACGGCGCGGATGTGCGCCGTCTTCAGCTTACCCCGCTCGATTAGTTCCACGATGCGTCCGGGCGAGCCCACCACGACGTGCGGCTTGGCCTTGAGCTTGTCGATCTGTCGGTCGGTCGCCGTACCGCCGATGAGCAACACCGAGCGGATGGCGCACCCTGCGTTTAGCGCAAGTTCACAGGATTGACGATGGATCTGAATGGCCAATTCGTGGGTTGGCGCCACGATCACGACCTGGGTCGCAGCTTGCGCAGGATCAATGCGCGAAAAGAGGGGCAGCAGATAAGCCAGTGTTTTACCGGTACCCGTCTCCGCTCGCAAATACGCGTCCTTCCCGGCAGCGAGCGGCGGAATTGCGGCGATTTGAATGGGGCTGGGGTCGGATATCTGTTGCTTCGCGAGCGCCAGCAATGAGTTCCGGTGGCACCGACAGATCGGTAAACTTCATGAAATTGAACTCGCTACGGTAGCCAGCAACACGTTCTTATCGCGGGGGATGGTTGCTGGAAGGGCGGTAATGCTAACAGTTTTGCCTGTGTCACCCGTCGGGTGGTAATGAGGCGACGCCTATCTCGGCATGCCTCATCGGTTTGCGCCAAATTGCCAAGTGTGTAATCATATACACACTGAGCTGGATTTCACAAGGAGCATCGCCGCAATGAGCAAGCGCATCAATGTAATGATTGATGAGGATACCTGGGGGTTCCTTGGTAGGGTTCCGGCCGGCGAGCGCAGCCGTGCGATCAATGAGGCGTTACGCGCCTGGGCCATGCGGCGCCGACGCAGCGACGCGGTGCGTGAAATGGAGGCCCTGCGTGCGCAACTGCCGAAAATTAGCACGGACGAACTGACGAGGTGGATCCGAGAAGACCGGGAGCGCGGCCATTGATGCAAACGCCATTGGTGGTGCCTGATGCATCCGTCTTGCTCAAGTGGGTGCTGCCATCGGATGACGAACCGGACGCGGACAAAGCGTTACTCCTGCGCGCTGCGATCCTGGATGACGCGGTGCACGTACTGTTGCCGGCCTTATGGCTTTACGAAGTTGGTAATACGGTTGCACGACGCTTCCCGACGCATGCTTCGGGTTGGCTGTCTGCGCTGATGAAGTTTGGGATTGAGGAGGCGCTGCCGTCTCCCCTCTGGCTCGCAAAGACCCTGGAACTGACCAGCCGCTATGAGGTGTCGTTTTACGACGCGGCCTATCACGCGCTCGCGCTCATACACAACGGGTTGTTTGTCACGGCCGATACTCGGTATGTCAACCGGGTTACAGAGTCGGGATCCGTCATTGCACTCAGCAAGTGGCAGTCGCCTCGCACGCCGCGTCGTCACAGCTGAAACACGTAAGCATCCTTGGATTGATGCAACGGCTAAAACTACCATCGAGCGACCTCACTGTTGCGCGGATAACTGGTGGAAATGCCCAGAAACGCAACACTGGCAAACGTACCATCGCTTCGCAGTCTGCGAGTGGACACGTGAGCGTCTTGTTGCGCAATAGTGGCAGCATCGGCGCAACACCAATTGGCAGCCCTGAAAACGGTTGATAACCCTCTGTTGCGCTACCGGATGCGGTGCAAGGGCATTGCTCGCCGAAAAGGGCGACTGGTTGACAATTTTGGGCGAAGTGGGATAATCCCACCTATGATCTTGATCCTAGATGCCAAGCGCCGACTGACGCTCCCTGCCAGTCTGGTATCCGCGCAGCCGGGCGATAACTTTGAGGCGGTATTCGACCCCGAAGAGGATGCCGTCATATTCCGTCGCCTGTCCAAGAATGCGAATTGGCTGACGGTCCTCAAGGGCTGTCCGGTGAAGATGGACGATCTGCCGCCGCGGAGGCGGGAGTTTCCCAAACGCCTCAAACTGTGAGCTGGCTTCTAGATTCCGATGTGCTGAGTCAGCCGGCTAAGAAGGCCGGCGATGCACGCGTTATCTCTTGGTTGGAAAAACATCAAGACCAGTGCTACACGAGTTCGATCGTGGTTGCACAATTGGCATTCTGGGTGCGCACTAAGCGCGGGAGCCAACGCATCGCATTGCAGAAGTGGTTGACGGATTTGATCGAAGCCATGCATGGTCGAATTCTTGGGTTCAATGTATCGACCGCTCACGTATGGGCGGAGCAGCAACACCAGTTCCAAGCGGCGGGTAAGCCGATGCCGGTTGAAGATAGCTACATCGCGGCGATTGCGCGGCGGCATAACCTCACGGTTGTCACCGGAAACGTGAAGGATTTTCAGCGGCCCGGAGTTAGGGTTTTCGATCCGTTTACCGAAAACGATGTAACGTGAAGACCAGCCTTTGTGCCGGATAACTTGGCTGATTGGTCCTAAGGCGGCGGCCATCTACGCCACTGTTACGACTAGATTGAGATATCCGGTTTTCCTCCAAGTAGAAATGTCCGCCTCGGATCGAAGGTAGCATTATTTTCTTGGTATTGACCACGCGCGGTTCGGTTGATCGCATCGTGCAAATCCATTTCTGACACCTGTGGTCGTTACAACCTCGACGAGGTTCACGGCGCCCTTACTGACTCAATCCGACTTGAGTCGTGGTGAGTCCGATGCTCACCGGTCCTCCTGGCGCCTCACGGCGTACGTACTGTTCCTGCTAAATCAGAATGTCCTCTTTTCCTCTATTTAGAAATGTCCTCTTTGGACCATTAGCTACGCTACTTCGGACTAGGCATACGGTCAATACAGCGGGCCACTTCATGCTCAATCCCGCATCAATTGATTCGGGGATCGTGTTCCAGGAGGCGAAGTTCTGCATCAGCAAGCTTCCACGTTGGATCGTGCTCGATGCGATATTCCCACTCCCGGAGCGGCTCTGGCTCAGACGTCATTCTTTCGAGAGGTGTATTGGTGATTTCGGGATCGTGAACGCGGTACTTCAATTCCCGTGTTCCTTTACACGTGACTCGCGCGAGGAAAACGGAATTCGCCGCGGCTAGCACATGGCTTGATATTGCGTCTTCGAGTTCAACCAGGATCGTGCTTTCCGCCGCGGTAGGCATGCCATTCGCCCCAAGAGTTCTGCACGATATTTGGATGCTGAGATGCCACGGAAAGTTGTTGCGGTTGGCAAACGTCCTCAACGCAGAATTGACGACCACGATAGCGGGATCAGAACCTCGTGTGGTCTCAATTAATGTGTAATACGGTGATGGAATCAAGATTGGAATTTCACCGCTCATATACGCTCCGCTTTCCGGTCGCGTTACGCTACTTCGTCTATAGAGATTTTGCTAGATGAGAGCTCTTGAATCGCTGCATGGAGATCATCGTATCCGAGCTCTCGCTGAGAGCGAGTGCCATGAGCTTTCTTTCTTGGGACCTTGGATCCATCTGCCCTGTGAGCGGTTGATGGCTTGTTAACCACGCGATCATCGCGCTGAGCTTGAAGGAGCTGGGCCGCCTGCAGCGCTTGGCTTAGGCGCTTGTGGTTTACCACGGCGCCCTGGTCGATCACGCCAACTCGGTCATAGGTGGAGTAGGGGAGTGATTGCCCACCTGCCCTGATTTCAACGCGTCCATCCGGGAACTGAATCACATCGATGTATTTACCGATGAGCCGCCGGTTCTCCGAGTTATCCGCCAGCATGTAGATCTTGCGCTCGTATTGCAGCGTGAGATTTGAGGTGACCTTACGCGCTTCATGCCACGAAAAAGTCAGATCCAGATCTTCGTCTTCCCGCACCGGCCTATGGGCATCGTGACGGTCTCGAGGCAGCTTTCCGAACCTACGGTTATAGTCCTCGATAAAACTCGGCATGAACTCGTTGGCGGCGTCGACCGTAGAGATCCTCTGTAGCCTGAGCTCCTTTACAAGCCGGTCTTGAAGCGTCAAGTGAGCTCGTTCGACCCGACCTTTTGCGCCAGGTGTGTTCGCGCAGAGTCCTTCGATGTTCAGCTCAAACAATGCGCGAGCGAACTGCGTGTGGCCTTTGCCGTTAGTCGCCGTTTTATGGTTGACTCGGAAGATGCTGGCCTTGTCGCTGTAGAACGCTAACGGCTTGCCGTATCGATGAATGTATTGACGCGTGGCCTCGAAGTACCCGAACGTGGACTCGGAACCGCCGAACAACACGACCATTAGTCGACTGGTGGCGTCATCGACGTAGACCAACGCCGTACATTGGGGCGCCCGATCTTCAAACCATGCGTGCTCGCAGCCGTCAATCTGCACTAGTTCGCCTGTGCAAGCTCGCCGGGATCGCGGCTGCTGGACCTTGGGCGGCCGCAGTCTTCTTGGCAACCATAGACCGCCGGCTGTCATCAGCGATCTGACGGTCTCGACCGCCAGATCGATGCCATGCCGCTCTCTGAGCTTCTCAGCCGCCAGAGTTGGTCCAAAATCGGCGTATTGGGCGCGGATAATCGCAAAAGCTTCCTCGGCACGCTCTGGCTTCAGGCGCCGATTACCGGGCCGATCCCGGAGCTTGGAGATGAGACCCCGCGGACCCTCCAGTTCGTAACGCTCAACCAGCCGCCGAACCTGGCGGACCGTTAGGCCGAGACGCTCGGCGACTGCTTTCTGTTTGAGTTGTTTGTCGATCAATCCCTGAATGCACTTAAGCCGATCCAGCTCTCGCATAGAGATGCTTACCCTTGGTATCGGAAACATCGCCGGCCTCCGAGTCCCTTTGGAGAGCCAAAAGACTGGACCGGACAAACACCAAAGGGGACATTTCTATCTAGCGCAAAGAGGACATTTCTATTTAGCTATCACACGTACACTTCGCATAATGTATATTATGTTAAATTATAGATGTGGGTTCTGTGAGTATTGTCGTATCTCGTCATACATGCGACTGTCTCAGAATTGCTGAGTCGCCCTTTCATTCTTAAATCAATGAGTTGTGCGATAGCTGGATCTCACAATCATGAGTTGGCTGCGAGGATGCGGCGCTCGGACTTACAGCGCGCCGAGCGTTGCAGCAAAGTCTCATTAATAGTGAGGCGACCGCTGCTCAGTAAGTCGGCCAAAGTACGCCTTCGGCGTAAATCTGGGCTAACAAGTGCCGAGAGTGCACGCCAAGTGGGACTTCGGATTATCGATCAAGCATTGTTACGAAAATCCGCCTCCGTACAGAGCTGCAAATCTAATCATTTACGCGACTGTGAACGCTGTGCGTATTCCGGCGAACGTGGACAATGATTCCAGGCCATCGTGGACAGCGCCTGGGAGTCGGCGGCGTCCGCCGCCGACTCTACTTGGGTGTCCACGATGAGTTGGCGGAGACGACGATTTGCCATCTGGCCGCTACCATTCATGGTCGGGGCCTACGGCCTCGTATGACGATCACGCGCCGCCGCGTAAGCGACTGAGGAGTCCAGTGCGCCGGCGCACATCAGCGCATACTTTCTGCAAGCTGCCCGGATGGCGAACCTTGAGTCTTCCAGCCGCCGTCGCGAATGACCTGGTGGCCTTGACGACGTCCTCAACGATGCGCGCCGCGCGTGCGACGCCCCATTCATCCGCTAGTGCGATCATTTCTGTGCCGGTCGGGCAGGCGAAGCCTTGCTGAAAGGACAGGGTGTGCTCGCCTCGACCGCCGATGTCCGGCACTAAATCGAACGCCGGTGCCAGGCGAAACCCATCGGGACGCGCCAGCATCCAGAAATTCTTGAGGTGATCATCGACATTGCCGATAGCGGCGTTGAAGACCATGTGCCGATACAGCGCGAGCAAGTCAGCCGCAGGGGAAGCAGAATGTTTGCGCAGCACCTGGGCAAGCTCAGAATAGCCGTGCACGTAGATGCCCGGACGCTCTTTGCACAGCGTGCGAAGACTCACCATGTGGTACCGACCGTCCTCGGCACTGACGTCGAAGCGCTTGACCATGAGCACGCGCCGAGCGCCGATCGTCTGCAATCGCGACTCCGGGACTTCAAGTCCCGCGCGCCGAGCCAGCGCCAGACAGGTTGCTTCGAGGCCAACGACGTCATAGGCATCATCGCGTGCGCGACTGGGAAATTTGGCGAGCCACTCTCCGGACTCATCGTGTACGAGCGCCTTGGGCCTCGCGCCGCCGGCGCGGCTACTGCCCTCCAAGAGGCGGCGAAACTCATCGCCCGGTGGCAGTGTCCCGGCCTCGAATTGTGCGGCTGCCGCCAGGAGCTTTGACAGCGCGGTGCTGGGAACACTTTGATCGGGATAAGGGGCGGTATCGGTCGCCGTAAATAGGAGTGCCCCGGTGCCGCCGCCGCGCATGCGCAGCAGCATCTCAGGTAATGTCGGCGTGCCGCCATCGGCGGTGATCGCCGCGGCGAGCAAGCGCCGACCCCAATCGTCCGGGAGCGCATCGTCGAACACCGCCAGAGGCGGATACAGCATCTCGGCGCGAAACCGTCGCGCGGAATCCAAAGGGAGAGACACCGGATCAAGCGCGAAGGCGCCAGCCTCGCTCGCCCAGGCACGCGTGTATTCGAACTCGGATTCAAAACGCCCGCTGTTGCGGTCCGGTGCCGTCGTGGCCAGCTCCCCGACCAGGCGGATCGCCCCCTCCGGGCGTCGCACCCAGACAAATATATGTTTGATCAAGCTCGTCTCGAGGCGCGCTGTCTGATGCGAGTACGAGGCGCGCGCGCCTGCTCGAGGAGGCTCGTCTTCAGAGCCAAGACGCTGTTCAGGTCATCGAGATGGTCAAGAACCCACAAGGCATTGACCCAAGCGCCGATCTGAACCGTGGCCGTGCCGTGCTCCATCGCGCGGAGCGTTCCTGCACTGACTCCAAGCCGCTGCGCGAAGACGGCCATGGTGTCGTTACGCGTGAGACGCAACGTCTTCAGGCGGATCCCGAGCTCCGACAGGTATTGCCGCTGTTCTCTAACATCCATCATAATATAAATTAATCGCCAAAATTTCGATAACTGACAGTATAGCAGAGATTACGTATTACTTGCAGACAGGCAGACTGCACACGGTGTTGCCCGGCAACCAAGTAAGGGGCGCCCTGTCACCGATCGGCGTTATCCTGTCCACCATCCCGGAACGGCATCGTGAACGCTATTCCGGCTCACTCCGAAAATTGTCCACGATCAGACCGGAACCTTGTCCACGATTCCCAGGAATCATCGTCCACGTTGCTCTGGAAACCCTATCCTCGATCAGCCGGAATATGCACGCTGCACAGGCACAGGTGGATCTTCTGCAACGATGGCGGCGATGGGCAACGGCGACGTCTCACCATTGTTGGCAGTCTCACAATTGGTGAGTTGCGACATCAAAGTTGATGTCCTAGTATGACAGTTGATGTCCAGTACCCCAGTGGTCTAATTGGGCAGCAACCGCTGCCCAATTGCCCTGGTTCCATCTAGTCACGGAAGATCCTCGTCCGCATCTCCCGCAGCCCAACCAGGCACGCTGGTTCGTCGGCGCGCACCGCCTCGCCGGCAATCAGACCTTGATGACCTTGACGATGCGCTTCAACGCGCTGAAGTCAGAGGGGTTGCGCGTGTAGAGCGGCAAATCATTCGCCGCAGCCGTGGAGGCAATGAGCAGGTCCGCGAGTCGCGCGCGACTTGATTGTCCAGCCGCCCGCGCGGCAGCGAATACGCGACCATATATTCGCGCCGATACAGCGTCGAAAGGCAAAGGGTCCCACGTAGCCGTCGCCCATTGCAATCGATCCTGCCGCCGAGCGCGCTCGTCCTTATTCTCGGTTGCATGTGGACCCGCAGCAAGCTCGGCAAGCGTAACCGCGGTAATTGCTGATTCATCAGGTAGTTGGTCGGCATTAATCTGGTCGTGATCAATCACGACCGAGGTGTCCAAAACCTCGCGCTTCGGCTCAGTCATCGATCTGCGGATCAACTACGGCATCGAGATCTGCACGGAACTGAGCGGCATCGATCCGTGCGGATCGCCCTGCGGCATCGGCGATGACCGCTCGAGGTACAAAGCGACGTCGCCGGATGGGGCGCAGTTCCCCCACCGGCGTACCGTTTCTGCTCACGATGATTGTTTGCCCTGCCTCTACCTCACGAAGCACCGCGGCGGATTGATTGCGAAGCTCTCTCTGGGTAATCGTACGGATTTTCATAGTGACAACTGTAGCGCCTGTAGCACAACGTAGCAAGAAGCGGCCGAGACCCTTCATCAACACTTTGACCGAGGGGGCGGCAAAGGCGGCAGGACTCAAGGCAGCGCCGCTTTCGCGCGCAGCACCTGCTTCAGGCGCGGGATCAAGATCATGGTTGAATGGCTGCGGTGTCTCCTACCTTGCCTTTGAGACCGCATTCCGTTTGATCGCTATTCGAACGATTTGGGGTATCGGTTTGCCGTGCCACCTGAATCGGAAGCGTCCCGCTCTTCGGACATTGGCCACTCTCCTTGGGTCGAAACAGGCGAGGCATGTACCTCGGGGGCGACGCACACTGGGGTATATGACACCCGCGGAGCCGCTCTCCAACAGCTTTTCAGCCAGCGTTTGCGATGACACGTAGCTTGTTGGGTCGAGGCAAGCCACGAAGCGCTTCGCGCGCCGTAGGTCGTGGAACTCGCCGACGAAATCTGCAAGATAGTCGTCGAACTCGACTTCATCCTCGTAACGCCCCACCTCGGCGAGGTGGACGGTTTTGTGAAAAGCGACCTCGACTTGTGCCGTGCTCAATTGAAAAGCCGAATACCAGGCGCCGCGATCTGCGTTATTGAAACGGCTGCCCAAAGGATGCGCGTAGGTGAAGGCGGCATTAATGACTTGGCGTGCGGTACACCGGAAACCAGTTCGTATGGGCTGATAGCAAGTAGCAAACCAGCCTCGGCGAGAGGTCTTTCATCGGTCACGTTGCTGAGCGCAGCGAGATCCTCGAACTGTTTTGCAGTGTCTGCAAGCTCCTCCAGCGGCTGTTGCCCGCCGTATTTTGATGGAATCAATCGGTGCGTGTCGCGGCGCTGAATGAGTGAGGCCGGCGGCAGCACCGCCACCCTCCTCGGCTTCACAGGCCGGCCTGCCGCGCATCGAGAAGTCGGCGCACCGTACTCATTGCCGGCGGACCGCCCCGGATCATGTACCCGAGAGGAGTACCGCCGCCGAAGATGCGATTTGAGTTGGGCAGGCGGATCCATTCATCGGCAAGCGGCTGGCCGTGCAGCGAATTCAGTGCCTTGAAGATACCCAGGAGATAGGAAATCCGCAGCAGGGTATCCGAATCCAGCACGCGATCGTCCGGATGCCTTTTCATTTCATAATAAGGCCCGTTAGTGACACCGCCCAGCAGCTGTCTCGCGTCTTCGTCGCGCAGACTCCAGCGTTTGGCGAGCCGGAAGAAGCCGTTGAGTGCAGAAGCGCTCAGCCGGGCGCGCTCGTCCTTCGAGGCCAGGTTGACGGGCCGGATGGGGGCGTAGCGTGTTTCCGGGTAGGTTGGGGTCGGCATGAGGCTCCTGTTACGGAGAGTATGCGCTCCGGATCAGGAGTCTTCAATCCTCTAATTACCGCGTCTGGCGACGAGAGCCCATATTGGCACTCGGGTTTCTGCTCAAGTGAGAGTCCTCCCGATCATCACCGAGATGTACAACCATCAGATTTGGATCAACATGATTAAAGTACGCCCCGCTCGCGACGTACACCGTCGAGTCCCGAATAGCGATGGACGTGGGATTAGACAGGCCGTCCGATGCCATGGCAGCCTCTGCTCCGTCAACGAATGACGAGACAGCTTTCGTGATAGAGCAACCCATCGAGCACATGCGGCGCCTCGTGCGCGCTCGCGGCGATGACGTTGGTATGGTACGGCCCGAATTGATCCGACAAATGGGTGTAGAATTTCACCCCGGGATCTTGACCGTAGTGCAGGTTGTTGCGACCCCGGACTTCGCCCTGGCCGCCGGCGCGAAAGAATTGCGCGTCCGAGGACGAGGTTGTGCCGCGACCCCAATGCAAGGCGAGCGGCTGCCGGTGCTGCGCATCGATGAGGCCGGCGAGCGCCTGGGCGTAGCACTCGTCGCGGATGTGCCAGTCCGCCGTCCAGGTCAGCTGCCGCCAGGGCGTCGCCCTGCAGGCCTCCGCCATGCGCGTGAGACCGAGATTGATGCCGTCGGCGAGTACGGCCGTGAGCAGAGCTTGCCGATGTTTGGGGGGCGCCAGGGTGCGCATGTGGACGAAGCGCTCGGCGAGTCGCGTCCAGCCGTCCACTTCGCCCAACACTTCGGTGATCTTGACGTGGGGCATCAGCGAATAGACCTTCTCGGCAAAGGCGACCGCGGATGGCGGCGTCGCCTTCTTGAGCGGCGAGATCCGCAGGACATCATCCGCCAGTGACACGTCGACGAGCTCGTTCTTGCGAGCCTTGGTCGCCACTTCGTCCATCTTCGCTTGTAAGCATTCGCGGCGGTCGTCCATGTACTGCGACAAATCGGTTGCGATATCGAGTGGCAAGGGCTCCTTTTGTAGGGTCACAAAGGCCTCGGTCGGAATCAGGTAGGTCTCGAAATCCCGATATTGCCGGCTTCCACGCACCCAGACATCCCCGGCGCGCAGGCGATCGCGCAGCTCCGAGAGCGTGCAAAGCTCATAGAAATGCCGATCAATAGTCCCTTCGGGCCCGATCACGTGCGATCGCCACCGGGGCCTGACGAATGCGGTGGGCGTGCCCTCCGGCAGCGTGCGTTTGCCGCTCGCGTTCAGCTCGCGCGGCACGTCGAGGCCTTGCATGAGATCGGCCGTTGCCGGGGCGGCATGGAATTCGAATTCGGTCAGGAGCAAGGGGGCAAATTTACGCACGCTGGTGTAACGGTCATCCAAGAGCGACAGATAGTCGAAGTCCTCCGGCTGCGCCAACTTGTGCGCCTCGGCCACCGACGCTTTGAAACGATCCCAGGACAGCACCGCCTCGATGGCGGCAAAGGGATCGCCGCCGGCTGCGCGCGCTTCGATCAGCGCGTCGCCGATCGCGGCATAGAGGCGTACCTTTTCGTTGATGGCCTTGCCGCTTTTGTGGAATTCGTCGGCGTGCGCACGTTCGGTCTTCTTGAACAGGCTGCCGATCAACTGCTCGAACATGTTGAGTGCTTCGTCTGTCAACGTGGAGGTCAATTCGAGCACCACGGCCGTGAGGGTTGCGTAGCGACGCAGCGGCTCGAGGTCAGCCAGGTGCTGCACGGTCGTTTGCCCACCCTCGCGGGCGAGCTTCAGCCAGTGATTTTGGTGAATTCGATGTGCGCGCTCCGGTTCAATCCCGATAGCGCGAATCTGGTTCAGCCGCTCGATCAGCTTGGGGAAATTGCCTGCCGTGGCGGCGAACGCCGTTTGGCGCAGCCAGGCCAGGGTGCTCTGATTGCCACCAGGCCGCACCACGAGGAGCTGATCGAGGGACGCCCGCTGGATATCGGTTAGCCCGTCGGTGAGCTTGCGCCACAATTGCCGATGGGCGCGTCCGCGGACCTCCCCGCACAGTCGTTCGATGACCGGAATCGGCGGCACCATCACCCGTCGATGTCGCAGCTCCTCGAGCGCGACCGCTGCCAGCGCGCTGCCCTTCTCGGTGGCCAGCGCCGTCGGCAAGAGCCAAGCGGACATGTCGCGGTAAATCGCCCGATTGAAGATGCGGTAGCCCACCAGGGTCTGGATTTCAGCGAGATGCTCGCGACGAGTCTGGTCACGCTCGGCATAGTCGCCGAAGTTCGCCGGCTCGACCGCCAGCTGCTCGGCGATGAAGGCGAGCATGGCCGCCGGTGGCTGTTCGTCTTGGCGTAGGGTGCGTCCCGGAAACCGCAGGTAGCACAGAAGGACGGCGAAGCCGAGCCGGTTGGGGTCTCCGCGCCGGCGATCAATCAATGCCAGATCCTCGGAGCTGAGCGTGTAATGCCGCACCATCTCCCGCTCGTCGGTGGCAGGTTCCGTGAAGGCCAGTCGCTGCGGCTCGGTCAACAGTTCACGACGCGGCATGGCTGTCCCTTTTGAAGTAAACTTTGAATAGACCAACACTGTGCCACGGGAAAAGACCCTTTTCCGGGGTGTTTGGCGCCGAGGGTTCAATTGGGACAGTCCGCCGCGCTCTATTGCCGGGTATCCACCGCCGACCAGACCTGTGGCCGCCAGGAGCGGGACCTCAAGGCCTTCGCCAAGAAGGCCGGCTACAAAGTCGTCGGGGTCTGGAAAGAGACCGGCTCCGGCGCCAAGGATGACCGAGCCGAGCGCAAGAAGATCCTCGCGCTCGCCCAGACCCGCGAGATCGACGTGGTTCTCGTCACCGAGCTGACCCGTTGGGGTCGTTCGATGCTCGATCTATTCCACACCCTGCAGGATCTGCAGTCGTGGGACGTCTCGCTCGTAGCCCAGACCGGTCTGCAGTTCGATCTGCGCAGCGCGCAAGGCAAACTCATCGCCTCCCTGATGGCGGCGCTCGCGGAGTTCGAGAGGGATCTGCTGCGCGAGCGCGTGCGCTCCGGCATCGAGGCTGCCCGCAAGCGCGGCGTCGTGTTCGGTCGTCGTCCAGGCCAGCGTGTCAAAGCGGATAGATTTGCACCCAAGGTGCTCAAGCTGGTCAGCGAAGGTCAATCGTATCGTGAAATCAGCCACCGGCTCGGACTGAGCAAGAATACGGTTCTCGGGATTGTTAAGCGGGGCCGCGCGGCATAAGCATTGCACCTGAAGCCTCGTGTTTCTTGCCTTGAATCTGTCGCACATGGAGAAATTTTGATGAAGGTAGCTGTGTTTGCAATCATCGCGCTTGTCGCTGTATTGAGTAGATCAGAAGCGGCAGAGCTTTCAGGCAAGCTCATCAATGAGACAGCCCATTTCAAAACATTGGAAGGTAATCTCATCGGCGAATCCGCGGATCGTCACTTTGCCGTCTATCTGCCACCGTCGTACAACCAAGATCGAAAGCACTACCCCGTCCTCTATCTTCTGCATGGATTCAGCGATACCTACAAAATGTGGGTCGAGGATCCGCGCGCGGGAAATCTGCCGTTGATCATGGACAAGTTGATCCATGCCGGCGGTATGCGCGAGATGATTGTGGTCATGGTCGATGGCGGGAACAAGCTCGGTGGGTCGTTCTATACCAATTCCGTTACAACCGGAAACTGGGAGGACTACGTCACGTATGAACTGGTCGGCTATATTGATACGAAATATCGGACACTCGCACGCTCCTCGAGCCGCGGTATCGCCGGTCATTCAATGGGTGGGTATGGCGCTATCAAGCTCGCCATGAAGCACCCGGATGTTTTCGGAGCCGTCTACGCGCTGAGTGCATGCTGTTTGGAAGCCGATTCGGCATGGCTACCGGAGTCGCCCGCCTGGCAGAAGGTGTTGGCGACACGTAGCTTAGAGGACGTACTAGGTTTGCAGACATCCGCGGCGGCGGCCGATCGAAAGGATCCGCAATGGTTCATGGGCTTTGTGGCCGTCGCACTGGTCGCGCAGTCGGCTGCGTTTTCCCCCGATCCTGCCAATCCACCCGCATTCACGGATTATCCCGTCGAGCGGCGTGGCGACAAGCTGGTGGCCTCCGAGAAGCCGCTGGCGGCCTGGTCGGCGAATCTTCCCATCCCCATGCTGGGGCAGTATCGGACGAACCTGGCGCGCCTACGCGGCATCGGCTTCGAGATTGGCAAGCAGGATTGGAATCCGCCCCTCATCGCGCAAGCACACGATCTGGATGCCATGTTGACCTCAAATGGGATCCACCATGAGTTCGAGGAATTCACGGGATCGCACATGGACAAGCTGGGTGAGCGATTGGAAACCAAGGCACTGCCGTTCTTCTCAAGGGTGCTCGAATAGGAAGTTGACCTTGGGGCGTCAATTATCCTGATGCGAAAACACTTCAACCCGACGCAGCTCGCTCAAGACGTCGTCCACACCAACCAATAGAGTGGCCGGCCGTCCTTAGCGTGCTTTAAATTCCGTTTCGTGTCTTGGGGTCTCAACGGGAAGACGCGCTATGTATCAATGAGGAGACTGTTAGTCTCCATCGGTCACACTCATTGCCGTTAAAGAGGCTTCCATCGATATCAGCCGCGTGCAGGACATTTCCAGAATAAATGACAATCCTATTGAATGCGGAATCCACCGAGTGCGTCCGTTCAAACAACGCATTGCTGCCGTTCGTATATTCTCTGGCGGGCGGACCCAACTGTTTCATGCTGCGATTCAGGGCAATCTTGTAATTGCCTGCATTATCGTCGCCTATTCTTTCGTAGCCGGTCGTTCTATGTCGATAGAACGAAGTGCCAGAATGGGCGCGATCGAAAAGATAGATGACGGCGGCGAATACTGTTGGATCGCTGGAATCATAGTGCGGGATTCGTTGTAGAGGCAGTAAATTGGCAGGGCTCTTGTTAGCGATGGAGAAGAAGCTGGCATCATCATTTATAGAGGCGCTTTCTTCCAACACGCCTGTACCGTGAAGCGTACGGGTGAGCCACGCGTGAAAAGGTCGCGAGAACTCTGCCGGCACTCGAGCGCGTACCCCGGGATATAAATTGCTGTCGTCTTCGGCGAAGTTGAGACCTAGTCCGTATTCAGCCAACTGTTGCGGGCGGAGGAGAACGTTATCCGCCACGGTCACTGCGATAGGGCACTTTCCAACGCGAATCGAGCTGACACTCGCGTCCGGATTGAACGCGAACATACTCTCATCCTTTTTGCCGTCGCACATAAATTGAATTCCCGGCATCAACTCTCATCGTCGCGCCAGGCGCGATTGAGGGATTCCCTCTCATTCCTGAGACGGATGAGGTTGGATATCTGACCGGTAGAAATAATTACAGAATATATAAAATCCATGAGCCCTTCATTCCATAATTTTTCAACCTTGTCTTTGTCGAGAGATTTGAAGCGATCTTCATCGATGCTATACAAACCCTCGACATGCAAGGGTTTTCCATCTTCAAGAACGATGTCCAGCACAATCGGACAAAGAAGATCTAGAGATAAAGCCGTATTGATGAAGCTACCGGTGGTTTTTTGGCCGTCGAGCAGCTTGCCAACGATAGATAATATTTCCTTCAAATAGAGTGAGTCGCTGCCGTCGGCGTCAACTATGGATTTCTCACCAGCAGCGGTGATGCACGAACTATCAATATCAATGCAGAGAACATTGTCGTTCGCGCCGCTCGACGGGTCGGCCGTTCCGACAAAGAATGGCCGACGCCGTATGTTCAGCGGAACATACGCGACATCCAGTTTCGTTCCAGACCAGAACAGGTTTTCTTCCGGTTCCAAACCGTTCAGAACATAAGGGGCGAAGCGGCCTGTCTCGGAGTTTTTTGCGAAAACGATCGGATATTGTGTGGCCGCTTTGCGAAATTCGCTAGCCACGATGGGTATCAGATGCTGCCTGGCGGCGGACGCCTTGGCCAAATCGGGGCTTATCTTCAGTGCGGAATGTTCCTGGCGCGATAGCTCGACTAGATGCATCTTGTAATCCCGCGGTGTTCTAGATCTTTTGCAAGCCAAATTCTTTTATCTTGCTGATGAGATTGCGATTGTTCGGAAGCGTTTTCGTCCATTTGATCTTCAAGCTCTCATTGCGCGAAAAAGCCTGTTCGACGGCGCCGGCATGACGACTCGGTTCCCGATCCGACGTATCCATTCTGAAGCCCATGCCAAAAAGGACATATTGATAACTCGCAGCGGGAAACATTTCGGCGTTGCTCGTAAAATCTTGATCGCCGGGCGCGCGATAACGCCAGAGTTCGATCTGCTCTTTCAGGCTATCCGGAATGCTCGCGGGATCGCGGTTGTCGATCCAGAACCGCGAGTCCTCGCGCCTGCTGAGGATGTAGTGAAGCTTGAGGAAATCGATGATCCGATCCCAGCGATATTGCGTCGTCTGGTTGAACCGTTTTGCGATAATGTCCATTGACTCGCGGGTCGCCGGCAGCATTCCACCGATCATTTCCGCAGATAGCTCGATCAGCACCAGCGCGGATGCCTCGAGGGGCTCCAGGAAGCCACCGGCGAGACCGACGGCCACACAATTGCCCTTCCAGAATGTCTGGCGGTGCCCGGCATGAATCTTGATTTCCCGGGGTTGCAGCGATCGGTGTTTCTCGCCGATATACGCTTGCAGTTCGCCGAGCGCGGCATCGGTAGTAGTATGGTTACTCGAAAACACATAGCCCACGCCCCGGCGGCTCTGTAGTCCAATGTCCCAGATCCAGCCGTGTTTTTGCGCGGTCGATACCGTATGCGGAACGATATCGCTGTCCTCGGCGTCGTAGGGCACTTGTACGGCCAAGGCGCGATCGATGAACAGCACGTCGCTGCAATCGACGAAGGGCACGCCCATCGTTTCGCCCAGCAGCAGCGACCTGAACCCTGAGCAGTCGATGAAGAGGTCGCCATCGAGTCGTCCTGACTTGCTCGTCTCCAGATAGGCGATGTCACCCGCCTCGCCTCTAATCACCCTGGTCACGTCGTCGACGACATGTTGGACGCCGAGCCGCTTGACGCAATGATCGCGAATGAAGGAAACGAAGCGCCCCGCGTCCAGATGATAGGCGTAGTTGGCGATCCCGGCATATTCGGCAGAGGTTATGAGTTTAGGCGCGAGTCCGAGTTCGCATACTGCCTCCTGATAACTGACCGCATTGGAGAAGGACGGCGCGTCTTGGCGCTTTTCCGTGTATTCCATCCACGCCGATGCGAGGTCCAGACTCGGAAATCCTTCGGGCAGCACCAGCGGATGATAATAGAAGTCCGCTGGCTCACCGGTTACCCAGCGCGCAAACTTGGCCCCTTGCTTGAATGAGGTATTGCATTCACGGAAAAAATCGGTTTCTGAAACTCCCATCTTCTTCAGTGTCGTACGCATCGTCGGCCAGGTGCCCTCGCCGACGCCGATCGTGCCGATGGTATCGCTCTCTATCAATTTGATCTGGATGCACTGCCCGTTTTCCGAGCGGTGGCGAGCGGCGATGATCCCGGCGGTGAGCCATCCCGCGGTGCCCCCGCCTACGATGCAAATCGATCGAATCACATGCGCCATAGCCAATTTCCCCGCGGACAATTCATTGCCAGCCTCGATCCGTCAATCAGGTAGCGGCCAACGAGAAGTGTAGCGCCAATAACGCGGAAACGAGAATGGGAATTGCCGGGAACGTACTTGCGCCCGGCAACCCCTGCAGCAGTTCAAAAGCTCGCGCGAAAACCTATCTTGAACCTGGTTCCGCTATCCTCGGCGGAGAGGAACTGGTTCTGATAGTAGGCGTATTTCAGTACCAGCGTATTCGTAAGGTTAACGCCTTCGCCATAGACAGCGAAATTTTTGTTGATGTGGTACGTCGCGCTCGCGTCCAGCTGGTAGCGGGCTCGGACCTGCGTAACGGCCTGTCCGGCGCCGTTGATCGGAGGCGGCGAGAGGTACTGCAGGAACTTATCGCGCCAGTTGACCGCTACCCGACCCTCGATTGGCCCCTTATCGTAGAACACCACGGCATTGGCCGAGTCGGACAGGCCGGTAACCGCGAACTTGTTGGTGAGGTCAGTCGTGTTCAGCTTCTTGTCGCTATTCGCCAGCGTACCGTTGAGTTGGACACCGAAGCCGGTCTCTCCAAAGGATTGCTGAATCGCCATTTCCTCCCCGGTTACGGTCGCCGTCGGCCCGTTTTGGGGTGCCGTAATGCTGAACTGCGCGGGCAATCCCGTCGTGGGATCGAGCAGCGGGGTCTTGGCGTTGTTATTAACCGTTCCCGTGGTTTGATTCAAAACGATGAAATTAGTGACGGTTTTGTAGAACAAACCCAGAGAGGCGTAGTTCGATTTCCCGTAATAGTATTCAGCCGATATATCCAGATTGTTGGACTTGAAAGGCTGCAGGTCAGGATTTCCGCTGGAGGAGGCGAAATTTCCAGGCCGCAACGTCACCAGTGTCGTCACCGGGGAAAGCTGCTCGAGCGTCGGACGCGTCATCGTCTCCGATGCGGCAAAACGCGCTACCAAGGCATCCGTCAAATCCCACCTGAACGAGAGATTCGGCAGAATATCCGTATAGCTGGTGTAGGTCGAGACCGTGCTGGTACCGGCGGTCGTAACGCCATATTGGGTGGCGTCATTGGCCAACGTGTGCAGCGCCACGAATTGCGTGGCCAAGCCGCTGATAGTCGCCTGCGTATCTTCCACCCGGACGCCGACCACGGTGCTGAACTTCCTTCCGGCCAGAGTGCCGGCGAACTGGGATTCCAAATACCCGCCAAATACTTTTTCGAGGACCAGCGAATCATTGATTTTGGGCGGGGCGAAGGTGAACGCCGGGTTGGTCAAGCGTTGTTGAGCGGTGATTGCATTGAATAACGTCTGGGCATCGAACGTTTGCCATTGCGTCGGCAGGCGATTCGAGCCGCTGACCCCGGAGAGGAAATTGCTGCCGGCGTTGAACACGCCAATCGGCACATTCGGGGGCGCCACAAGATTGTAGCCGCAGGTGGTGCAGCCCGTACCGCCATCGTTCGAATAGAGCGCCGTATCCTTATTGTCTCGCGAAAAATACCCACCCCATTTGAGGCTGACCAAGCCTTCGGAGGGACTGTCGCCTTTGTAGGTGAAGTCGGCGCGCAGTTGACCGATCTGATCATCGACCGCATAGCCTCGAAGGAGCATGACGTGTTGGTACAGTTGGCTGGTACCACCCACGACACCGCCGGTGTTAATAAAGCCGGTCGTGTAGGGTAGAATCGCACCGTCCGACCGAAAGCGAATGGTCTGATTGGGAATGCCGAGCAAGGCGAGTTCGCTCTCTCTTCCGCCGTTCGGGTCTTCCTTGGATTGGGAAAAGCTGGCATCGAGACTCAGGTTCAGGCGATCCGTAATGTTCCAGTCCGCGTTGAGACCGGAAGCGACCAAGTTCGTCTTCTTGTCGTATTTCTTGTCGTGGAAGTCGGACGCCTGGCCGGTTGCCTGCGTCATGTCGATCGCCGTCCCATTGGCGTCGGTCACGACGTTAGTCAGATTGGATGCGGTAAACCAGTGGCCATAGGAGCGCGTGTCGGTCGTGTTCGTGAACCTGGAATACAGCGTGTCGGACGTCAGCGTCAGATTATCGTTTGGCTTGTACTGCAGGACCAGGGTACCGCCGATGCGCTCGCGGGTTTCGAATTGCTCCTGGCTGCCAAAATCTTGAGGAACGAAGATGTTGCCCTGCGGATTGCTGGCGGTTTTCGCCACCCCGGCGCCGCCGTTGATCGCCGAAGTCGGCGTGCCGCCGTTGACGATCCAGCCATCGGTCGTAGCCGCCTTGAGTTCGTCGTGGCGTTTTTGATAGCTGCCCGACAGCAGCGCGCCGAGTTTGCCGTCGGCGAACAAGTCGCTGACCAGGAACGAGGCATCGGGCGCTGACCTGCCGGTATTTTCGTCATGGTTCATATCGGCCGAACCGGAGAATTTGAAGCCGGAATAGTCGAATGGCCGAGCCGTCTTGATGTTGACGGTCGAACCGACTCCACCGGACTGCAGGCGTGCCGTCGAAGACTTGTAAACCTCGACTCCGGAAACCAGTTCCGACGCCAAGACATCGAACGAGAAAGCGCGCCCGCTAGCCTGGGTGGGGTCGGTCGCCGTGGCCATCTGTCGGCCATTGACCAATACCGTGTTGAACTCCGGCCCGAATCCGCGAACCGTGATGAATTCGCCTTCCCCGCCGGAGCGGTCAATGGAAACGCCGGTGATGCGCTGCAGCGACTCCGCCAGGTTGGTGTCGGGCAACTTGCCGATATCCTCGGGCGCGATGGCATCGACGATTCCCTCGGAATCACGTTTGATCGCGCGTGCGGTGGTCATACTGGCGCGGATGCCGGTGACCGTGATTTCGCCCAAGTCGTTGTTCTCCGCAACCGGTGTGGACGCCGTGGTTAATTGAGCAAGCCTTAAGAATCGCGGACCCTGATCTGGTGCCGTGAAGGTTGCCGGAGGTGAATTGGTCGGACTGGGCTTATCGCCGTTTGCGTTGTCACCGGTTGCGGCTTTGGCACCGGGGGTTGCTTTCTCCCCAGCAGAAATAAGCCGAATGGTCGCGGTATTTTCGTTACTGTAAACCGCCTCCAATCCCGTCCCTCGCAACATTTGCTCCAGGGCAGCGTGCTTTTCGAGTTGCCCAGTCACCGGGTTTGCGGTCGCATGACTGACAATATCGGATCGGTACAGCAACTGCATCTTCGCCTGGGAGGCAAAGTTTTTGAGGGCATTGGGCAGCGGTTGTGCGGCGATGTCGAAGCGCGCCGGATCGGCGCTCGCACTGCCGGGTGTGGCTAGAAGCAGCCCCGAAGCACACGCCAGCGCCTGCAGCACCGCCATCCGAACCAAGCCGTTGTTCGTTCCCATACTCCCCCCTCGTGTTGTTCTTGCTGCGACTCTTTTCGAGCCGTCTGGTTATTACGACCCCCGAGCGGCGAAAATCCCCCGGTCGATTTGTGGAAGTCGGCGAATCATCGAAGCGAAGCCCTGGGCCAATTCAGGGCCGGATCCGGGCACTACTTGGTGGGTCCTTCGATGTAGACGTGACCCTGGTCATCCCGCCGGATAGTCGTCCCAAATCCGTCGTGCAACATCGTCAGCAGCGCTTCCGCCCCTTCAGGGCTGGTCTGAAACGTACCGCCGACGGGCAGCCGGCGTAATTCGTCATTGTCGAATTCGATCTTCAGTGTGGTGTATCGCATCAGCTCATTGACCACGTCACCCAGCGGCTGATCCTGGAAGTAAAGGCTGCTTTTTCTCCAGGCAAGCAGGCGGCTGAGCTGCGCCGAATTGAGCGCGTGGATCACCTCAGCGCGGCCGTGTACGTCGGCCTGCTCACCGGCGGTCACGGCGGCCACAGATTCGGTAATCGCAGCATCGGAGGGAGGAAATTCATTCCCGGTCGCATTTACAACGTTGACGGTGCCTTCGCTCACCGTCACTTCCACACCGGTTGGCCTTAAGTAGACGTTGAACGCCGTACCGACGGCGCGGACCCAATAGCCGCCGGCGCGCACCCAAAACGGACGCTTGGTATCATGGGCTACTTTAAAAAAGGCCTCGCCGCGTTCGAGACGAATGACGCGGTCGCGCTGGCTATAGTCCACCCATATCCGGCTGTTGGTATTGAGATCGAACGAAGAGCCGTCAGGCAAAGCCACCGCGGCTTGCTCACCGATCGCTGTTTGAAAGCGAGTTTCTTCCTTTTGCTTGTATAGATTCCAAGCTCCGCCGACAACGATCGCCCCGATACCGGCGGCCACGGCGGCAACCGCCCAGCGTCGGCGCGGCGCAGGCAGGGTCGAGGCTGCGTTCATCACTTGACCGAAATTGACCGCCCGAACCAGGTGACCGGATTTCACCAGTTCCTGCCACGTGGCGGAAAGCTCTGCGTAGGCCTTCGCATTGCATGCTTGAGCGCCAAGCCACGCTTCAAAGCGAGTGCGATCGCCATCCGTAGCATCGTCGGCATTCATGCGGGCAAACCATGCGCTTGCCGCGCGCTCCGTGTCGCCGGTACTCGGTAGCCGATGAACGTCACCCATGGTGCCGCCTCGGGGCGTCATAACGTCTCTTTAAGTAACCGTGCGTATCATGCAGGCCGCGCGCGATATGTTTTTCCACCGTCTTGGCCGAGATACCGAGGCGGTCCGCCACCTCCTTGTAGGAACACTCGTGAAATACCCGCAGCGTAAATGCGGCACGGCATTGCGGTGGCAACCGATCGATGGCCTCCTGTATGAGCCGATTCCGTTCGTCTCGCAGCACCTCCGACTCCAGCGACTCACGGTCGGTGTTGGCCCACGAATTACCGTAATCCCTCAATGCGTCTCTCTCCATAATCCGTCGATGACGATATTCGTTTGCGGCAAGATTGCGCGCCGTCGAAAAAAGAAATGCTCTGAGCGTCGTTACGGACTCGCGTTGCCGATAGGTACGCAGAAACGCTTCCTGGACGATTTCTTTCGCCGTTTCACTCGACCCGACGAAGCGCCGAATGTAGCGAAGCAACGCTTGACGGCTCTCGGCGAAGAGCTTGGTGAAAATCTCGGTGCGGGACTCAGACGTCGTCGGCATAGCCGTGTTATCCGTTTCGACCTACGCTACGCCTATAAGGGGCTACACGGCAACTCTCGCAACTCGACTGGGGGATTTTGCCCTCTTGAGTGTCTTGCGCAAGCGGATCATTCGATAATCGCATTGCCCAGCTCTTCCAGTTCGGCTTGCAAGCGCCCCGCCCTACCGCTACTGCTCCTTAGCAATCTCATGCTGCCAACCGCGCGCTCTTCCTCTCTCCCGTGGAGGCTGATCTCGAGGCGATCCGGCCGTCGGTTCGTTGCTAGGAGCTGATCCCGTGCTAACCCCTAATACTCTTTTCTGGCGCCGAGGCGCGCGGCGACGGCCAATAATCATCAAAATGGTTGACTATCAATCGAATCCTTGATATTAATCACTCATGGTGAATATTGCGTCAACGCTTCGAATCGTCCCCCGGTCCGTCGATGCGGCGGGCAGCGACACGGACGGCGCCGACGACGCGCGACTCGATCTGGTGTTCCAGGCGCTGAGCGATCCGATCCGACGCAGCATCTTGCAGCGGCTCGACGGGCAGGCGCTGCTGGTGTCCGAACTCGCAACACCCTTCAATATTTCGCTCCAGGGTGTCTCGCGTCATATCCAGGTTCTCGTGCGCGCCGGACTGGTGCAGCAAGAACGCAGTGGACGCATCAGCCGTTGCAGCCTCGACGTGGGACCCCTACTCGATGCCGCCGTGTGGCTCAACCGCTATACCAAGTACTGGCAGGAACAATTCGACGTGCTATCGGCGACCCTGGCGCAGATCGATGAACGGCGCGCCGCCGAAACCACGCCCGCAAAGAAGCGCGCACGCTCTGCGCGGCGCAAATGACAGCAATGAAGATGACACACGAAGGAGTATCCCCATGACTAACCACACCATCGTATCTTCGGACCAATGGGTCACCGCTCGCCGCCGGTTATTGGCCAAGGAAAAGGAGTTTCTGCGGCTGCGCGATCAACTCAGCAGCGAGCGGCGCGAGCTGCCGTGGGAGCGAGTCGACCAGCACTACGTCTTCGACGGACCCGCGGGCGAGGAGACTCTCGCGGATCTATTCGCGGGGCGCAATCAGCTCATCGTCTATCACTTCATGTTCGCTCCGGAATGGGAGGCGGGCTGCAAGAGCTGCTCGTTCTGGGCGGACAACTATAACGCCATCGTCCCCCATTTGAACCAGCGCGACGTGTCGCTGGCAGCCATTTCGCGCGCCCCGCTGGCGAAACTGCAAGCCTTCGCCGCACGCTTGGGTTGGAGCTTCAAGTGGGTTTCTGCGGCGAACACCGATTTCAACTACGACTACCGGGTGTCCTTCAGGCCGGAGGACGTGGCGCGGGGTACGGCGGTGTACAACTACGCACGCTACGAACAATCGATGACTGATTTGCCCGGCTTCAGCGTGTTTATCAAAGATGAGGACGGTTCCATCTTCCACACCTACTCCACTTATGCCCGCGGACTGGATCCGATGAACGCAGCATACCAGCTGCTCGATCTGGTTCCGAAAGGTCGCGACGAAGCAGGCCTTCCGCGCCCCATGTCGTGGGTCAAGCTGCGCGACCTCTACGGTACCTGAGGTCGGATCAATCGAGGACGCCCACGATGAAATACGCAGCCGGGTCGGAAAAAATAAGTTCCTATCGCCGCCAGATCGCCGACATCCGCCAGAAAATGCGCGCGACGCTGGCGGCGATCGAGCCCCAGGAAGTGGCTGATTATGAATTCAAAACGCTCGAAGGCACGATGCGATTGTCAGACCTGTTCGGTGATCACACAGATCTCATGGTCGTGCATAACATGGGTTCTTCCTGTCCAAGCTGCACCCTCTGGGCCGACGGTTACAACGGTGTACATCACCATGTGACCACGCGGACTGCATTTGCGGTGTCGAGCCCCGATACTCCCGCCGCGCAACAGAAATTCGCCGAGAGCCGCGGTTGGAAATTTCGCATGGTGAGCCACATAGAGACGACCTTCGCGGCGGATATGGGCTATCGCTCGGCCCACGGCGGGTGGCGGCCGGGCATTTCCGTCTTCAAACTCGCGGGACAGAAAATCCTGCGCGTGTCCGACGCGACATGGAGCCCCGGCGATGATTTCTGCACCCTGTGGCACTTCTTCGATCTGTTGCCCGAGGGTGCGGCGGGCTGGTCACCAAAACTGAGCTATCCGTAGAGGAGAGTTTGTCATGTGTCCTTTGTGCATCGGAACTGCCACCCTACTCGTCTCCAGTGCGACATCCGCAGGCGGTCTTGCCGCCCTCCTCCTCAGGTGGCGTACCGGCAAGAAGGGGCGCTCGCCCCGCGCGCGGAAAACCGCGGCCAGCAAGCAGGAGGATTGACAGGCTGCGCCGTGCCGGCAAGTCGGAACTGGCGGCATTTATGTGCAGCTCGCGGACAATCAAGGCAGCTTTGCGACGGGGCAAATCTATGGCTCGTCCGGCGGTGCCGGCCAACCGTAGTCGAGCGGCGAAGTATTCTCGCCCAAAATCCGGCAAGGATAATTGTCGTCAGCGGAATCATCACTCAGCCATCTGAAGCGCACCGCGCCGATTAACCCGACCGGGGTCGCCGGCAATAGGGTCTGCTTCGCGCTAACAGCAGATGACTTTCTGCACCCTCACGGCAAAAGTCGAGTGCCGGGATGTCGTGTTCGTCATTCATTTTACGTCTCTCCTTATAGGTGACCTGCATCAGCACGGCAAAGATCTCCAATCGTGGCGATCCAAGGAGTCCAGTCCATGAGCGTTCCTCAATCCCAGCTTGCGCCATGGACGCGTAAACACGATAAGCCCGGCGTTTCGTTGATTCCACAAGCACCCGTCATCCTGTTTCCGCAATCGTTGGAAGGTCTGATCCAACTGTGTTCGACCCGCCCGCCGGGGCAGCGCTTTCACGCCGCGGGCAGTCACTGGGCGCTGTCGACCGCGGCGGTCAGCGACCACTCCTTCATCGAGACGCACGACTTCAACGAAGTCTTTCCCGCCATGGGTCGCACACTCTTTGACGTCGTTCCAGGCTGCCTCTCCGAAAAATTCCTGGTCGAGTTCAACGCGCAGTCCGCGGCTTCGGCGTCGGATGCGCAGAATTACTTCGTGCACTTCGAGTCGGGAAAGCGGATCTACCAGCTCTACGCCGAGTTGGACGTTGGCGATTCCCAGAACCCGCAGAGCCTGTGCGTTTTGATGCAGAACCGGTTCGGCAACGATAAACTCACCGGCTCTTGGGGGTTTGCGACTCTGGGCGGCGCGGGCGGCCAGACCGTGGTCGGCGCGCTTTCCACGGGCACCCATGGCGGCGATTTCGACCGCCCGCCGGTCTCGGATTCCGTCGTGGCGCTCCACGTCGTGGCCGATGGCGGCAAGCATTTTTGGATTGAACGCTCGCACCGCGACCGCACGCCCTTCACCGATGAGGCCAAGCTGCGCGCGCTCTTTGGGCAGGCCAGGTTCGGCGGTCCGGAAAATTTTGAGGTCATCTACGACGACGCAGTCTGGCGCGCCGCCGTCGTGCAGGTCGGGCGCTTCGGCGCCGTCTACTCGGCCGTGCTGAGAGTCGTGCCTCAGTACGGGCTGCGCGAACAGTTGGCGCAAAGCGACTGGGAAAGCGTGCGCAGCCAAATCGCCGATCCAACGTCGCAGCTCTTCACGCCCGCCGGCACAGAGACGCCCCACCGCTTCCTGCAGATTGCCATCAATCCCATACCCTCGACGAACGGTACCACCCATCTGTGCGGGATCACGAAACGATGGACCGCGCTGCTGGACCAAGTTCCGCTGTCGCCCATGCTCCCAGTCAGTTGGGGCGGCGGGCGCAACGTCGCGGGTCGGCCCGAGCGGGTGGGCAATATCGGGGTTCCGCTCGATCCGATCTTGAACGCACCCCGGTTCTCGATGGCGGGGACCGGTGTGCCCTGGTCGCCGGATGACAGTGGGATCACCTCATTCGGCCTCCTGGACTCGGCCTGCGCCGACGCCAACTTCATGGACGGCGTCGTCAGTGGTATTTACACCGAGATCGACAATTTCTTGAACTCCAACGCCGTCGCCATCGGAGGTGGCCTGGCCGGCGCCATCGCCGCCGGTCTCGGCCCCGGCATCCTCGCACTCGCCCCTTTCCTATTGGCGATTCTCGCCTTCCTGGCGCTGTTCCTGAACTCGCTCCGGAACGATGGCGCCACCATGGGACAAGCGCTGAACAATCTACGCAATGGTCTGCTCGGCTCCAGCGACCCACTCCAACGGGCGGCGGGCATTCTTGTCTGGAGGGCCATCGCGGCACAGGTGTTCGCGTCGCAGCAGTCGCCCCACGACTACACTGCGATCAGCTACGCCATTATGGACGGCCACGCCTACGACGACCTGAGTTGTGCCGTCAACGTCCGCTCCGTCGAAGTCTTCTTCGATGCGGCCGACCCCAACCTGATCGCCTTCGTCGACCGTCTGCTGCAATTCGAGGCCGATCAGGAGTTCCAGTCCGGCAAGTCTGTCGTGGGCTACATTTCGTTGCGCTTCTGCATGCCCTCCGAAGGTCTGCTCGCGCCAGAAGCCTTCCCACGTACCTGCGCAGTCGAATGCTCCGGTTTGGCCGACGAATCCGGCAGCACGGAATTTGTGAACTTTGCGGTGGCGCTCGCCCAGGACCCCAATATCAAGGGCGTGCTGCACTGGGGACAGCAGAACAACAGCACCCAGCCTCAGATCGAATTCCGATTCGGCGACACGCCCACTGCGCCCGGCGGACCGCTGCAGGACTGGCGCAATGTCCTCAGCACGCTGACGGACAACGGTCGCTTGGACGGTTTCAGCAGCCAGTTCACCCGCACTGCGGGTCTGGAAGTGGTTCAGCCGCTGATCGGGGCGTTTGCGGTGGCGAGCGCGCCCTCGGCCGGTCAACCCGCCTGCACGCTCGCCTGGGACTGCCGGAACAACCCGCCCGGGACGACCATCAGCCTGGAAATTGTCTCACCCACCGCGGGCGTGACCTCGGTCCCGGGGCTGGCTCTGCAAGGTACACATACATTCTCCGCATCGCAGCCGGGCACCTTCGTCGCGGTGCTGCGGACCAGCCTCACCACCAATGGTGAGACGCGGCACGCGAGCCGTGCCCTGCAAATCGCGGGCGTCTGAGGACCCGACACGGAGTACACCGACATGCCTACGACCTTCTATGGAAAATGGTCTCTTGACGTGACCGCAAACGTCGGCGAGTTCGCTCAGCGCGTGCGGATCCAAGGTTCGCTCAACGCCGACGGCAACCTGACCGCGGTGATCGGTGCGCAGATTGCCGCAATCGACGGCGCCGCATGGGAGGTCTACCTCGAACGCAGCAGCGACGGGGGTGCCACTTGGCAGGAAAACCTGGTGCAACGCTCCCCTACCGTGACGCTGCAGAACGGGTTAACCGTTGCCCTCTACGGTGACGATTCGGTTGTGCCGCCCCAGGATAGCGATGTCACTGTCCAATTTGTCTACCTCAATCTCGAGGTGAATCCCAAGCCTGTTCCGCCGCCGTTTAACTTCACCCTCCCGCCGGGATCGTTCAGACCACAGCTTCCGCCGCGGCGGTGTGAATGCTGCTGCAAGGTGCCGTGCGGCTGCTCCCCACGCATGCCCAAAGGGAGGCGACGAATCTGCTGCTGAGCTGGCAGGTGAGCGGTCGGATTCAATTGGCCAGCGTGCTCGGCGAGGTGTTGATCATCATAAAAGGTGACGAGGCGCTAGGGTGTGGGTTTGAAAATCATGACTTGCGCCGGCGTGCCACCGAGATGAGGTACGGATACATACATTCGATCGAGCTCGCTCGAGTAAATTCCCGTCTTGGCCATTACGGCCGTGTCCACCGGCTCCAGCCGGCGATAAACGTCGTGCGCCTCAATCGTATACGTCTCCAGATGACCGACACCGGTCGATACGTAAATGCGCTGCCGCCGTTGGTCGACGAAAATACCGTCGGCCCAACCGCCGATCGGCAAGATCGCCATCTGCCGTCCATTGGCGGTATCGAGCACGATGATGGATCCATGCATCGCCGAGTCGCGGCATGCCACATACAGGCGCTCACGCACGGAATCGAGGGTTACCGCCATGTTTCGATGCCCCCCGTTGGTCAGCTTCCAGGTGGCTCTCACATTCCTTTTCGCCAGATCCACGACGGCCACCGCGCTCTCATCGACGAGATTGACGTAGAGCAATTCCTTGTCAGAATCGATCACCGATGCCTCCAGTCCGGGTGTAGGTATGACGATATCGGCTACTTTTTCCAATGATTCCGTACTGACTGCGGATATGAGGGAGTGGTCCATCCCGGCGTCTTCGCCGCCGTTGTTGACGTAAATGAATTTGCTCTTCGGATCATACGTCAGCCAGTCCGCGCCGCGCGCGAGCGGTATGGTCTTGAGCAGCGAATAGGTCTCGCCGCTGTAAACTTTGATGTCCCCGCTTGCCCCGTCCGCCACAAAGAGCCGATTCAGCGGCGCGCTGTAGTAGATTCCATGCGAATTTCCGATGCCCGATATCATCTTCAATACCCGGCCGCCTCGCAGATCGACGACGGCTACCGCTTTGGCCGCCTGGGGTGTGGCAAAGAGTCTTTCGCCCACCGGATCGAGGGTCAGGTAGTCCGAGTACGGTCCCGGAGGGACCTCAGGCAGGATCAATGTTTTTTCTAGGGTAAACGGATTGTCGGCAGGAGCACCCAGCGCGGAACCGACGGCGAATGAGGCCACCAGCGCGATGCCCGCTGCGACGATGGCGCGAAAGCGTCCAGGCGGATTCCCGCGGGCCATGTGACGATAGATCATTGATCGTTGTCTCCAGTGAAATAAATTATAGTGCGAGCGTTCCTGTAGGATGGCTCGGCGCGTTGTTACACGATTGAAACAGGGACACACGTCGTATGCTTGATCTCTTCCATCGCGAACGCTGAACTCACATCGGTGAGTCGCACCTGTTTGATCAACCGTTTGTATACCAAGTCGTAGGCCACGATGTCCCGCACCCTGAGCTTCAAGAGATAATCGGTATCGCCTGTCATTCGGTAAAACTCCACCACTTCCTTGATTTTGCTGACGGCCGTCGCGAAAGACTTGAGCCACTCCTCGCTATGCTCCACGGCTTTGATGCTGACGAACACGGTCAATCCGGCCCCGAGCTTTTCCGCGTTCAACAGCGCGACCGTCGAACGGATGTACCCCTCTTCCTCCAACAAGTTGATGCGGCGCCAACAGGCGTTCTGCGACAAATTGACGGCATCGCCGATCTCCGCTGCGCTCTTTTTTGCATCACGTTGCATCAAGTCTAGTATTTTCAGATCGATCTTATCAAGTATTCGCTCTTTCATGGATGAATCTCCCAATAACAAGAGTGAACTTAGACCGTATTTGCGAAAAAATTGCAACCACGGCCTGTTAGCTTTGAGCCATGAAACTTCTGAGAGAGAAATTCCGGAGCTGGTTCATCGATCATCCAGCTTCGGTCCATGAAACCTATTGGCAACATTGCCGAACCGCGCTTGGATTCAGTGGAACGCTATTGCGCGCCTCCACCGCCTGCTTGGTGCATGCCCTCATCCCCGTCTGGTTCACGTCGGCCGCCAGCCGTCGGGTGGACGAGCTGCATCGACGAATGTTCGTCGTGCGAGGTATCGATCATGCCAATGACTGAGATGTCCACGAACTCGGCGGTATATCCGTCTAGCGAAATAGCATGGCTCAAACGAGGCAAGATTCGCGCAGGACCTCGCGCTTTTTGATACAAAGGATAGGTGGATTTGATGGGATCCACTGGACGGGACGATGATGTGCAATTTGGCAAAAAAAATCCGACGATATGTCGGCGAAGGGATGAACGAGCATGCGAACGACAGACTTGACCGCGCATTCGAGTGCGCGTAGTGGAACTCTATTGAAGCTATCCAGCGCACTTGCCGGATTTGTCCGGGTGGTGGCTGAGAGCGCCCAGGTTCCATCGATTCGATTGGGGCGGTACCGCCCAAGCAGCTCGGGAGCCACGCGCGCTCGCGCGCGCCATCGCTTCTGCGGCATAGGCGGCGCTTCTCTGGTGGCGCTGACGTACTGCACGATTACCCTCGCCCAATCGGCGCCCACACAACCAGGAGCGACCGAAGAAATGGCCGCGATCACGGTCACCGGGAGTCGCATCGCTGAGCGGGATCACGTCGCCAATACACCCATCACCACCATGGACAGCGGAGCCATTGATTCAACCGGCGCCGTGACTCTGGAAGGCGCGCTCAGTGCGCTACCGCAATTTGGCGTAGGTAGCGGTTCAACGACAACCGGATTCTTCGCCTCCGGGCAAGCCAGTCTCAACTTGCGTGGTCTTGGGCCCGCACGGAATCTGGTCTTGTTGGACGGGAAGCGGATGCAGCCCGCCAGCACCGATCAAAGCGTTGACATCAATACCATCCCGCGCGCGCTGATTGAAAAGGTTGACGTCATCACGGGAGGCGCATCGGCCATCTATGGGTCGGACGCCGTGGCCGGTGTCGTCAACTTCAAGACGAAGAGTGATTTTCAAGGCGTGCAAATCGATGTGCAAGACACGAAATACCAGATTCACGGCGGCGGGCCCATAGACCTTGCGCTGACGGCGGGCGGCAACTTTGCGGATGGCCGCGGCAATGCAGTGGTCTCCCTAGGGTATACCAAGCGCGGCACTATCCCGTTCTCGGATGTGCCTTTCTATCGTAACTATCCCGGCTACACCGAGTTTCACGACGGCGAAGGCGTTTTCGATCCGGCCGGCAACGCGCCGAGCCAGGCAGCGATCAACAACTTGTTTTCGGGCTACGGCGTTACGCCTCCTCCGAACTCCAGCCTGCTGAGCATCAATCCCGATGGCACGGTGTTTGCCGCGAATAACGGTCTGGCCAACTTCAAGGGTGGCCCGGGGCTGCGTCCCACGCAGGCCGGCGACGCGCTGGCGTATGCGCTCATTTACTCAACGGTTCAAACGCCGCTAGAGCGCTATACCCTGTTTGCCCGCAGCACCTACGACGTGGCCCCCACAGTCAAGGCATATGTGCAGGCGCAATTCGTGAATTATACGTCGGATACGATTGCGGAATCTGGCAACACCGAGTTGTCGATTCCAATAACGAACCCGTTCATTCCCGCGTCACTGGTTCCACTGCTTGCGTCTCGGCCCGACCCCACCGCGCCCCTCGTATTGGATAAACGCTTCGACGAGATCGGCCCCCGCGACTTCAATCGGGAATTCAATCTATTTCAGATTCAGGCCGGACTGTCAGGGTCGCTGTCCTTTCTTGACTCCACCTGGGAGGTCTACGGAGCCCGCGGAACGACGAACGAAGTCGAAAAAGTCACCGGGTCGATGGTCGGCAGCGCTCTGACGACACTCATAAACGCGCCGGATGGTGGCGATAGCATTTGCAGCGGCGGTTATAACCCCTTCGGGCTGACCAAGTTATCCGCGCAGTGCCTCAGTTACCTCACGAGATCGCCGCTTCAGACCACAAAACTCACTCAAGACGTCGCCGAGGCGACTCTGCAAGGCCGAGTCGTGAAGCTCCCGGCAGGCGAAATGCGCTTCGCCGTGGGCCTCGACTATCGCGCGAACGGCTACAACTACGATCCGGACGGCGACATCTCGCAAGGCACCATCGTCGGCGTGCCCTCCGCGGGCGCAAGCTCCGGCGACACGAACGTGAAGGAAGTCTATGGCGAACTCCTGGTTCCGGTGCTTGCGAATCTACCGTTGGCGAAGAAAGTAGACCTCGACCTGGCATACCGCCGTTCATCATACAATCTCGCCGGAGGAGTCAACGCCTACAAAGCCGACTTCACTTGGGCGGTGATCGACCCGGTCCGCTTCCGTGGAGGATATGAACGAGCCGTACGCGCACCGAATGTCGGCGAACTCTTTCTCGCCCCGAGTTCGGATTTTGCCGGCATTGGTATCCCAGGATCCGGAGGGGGCGATCCCTGCAACTATTCGAGCGGCGCGCGCACCGGAGCCAACGCCGCCCAGGTTAGAGCGTTGTGCATCGCGCAGGGCATTTCGGCATCCCTCATCGACACCTATTACAGCGGCAACACCGACGTCCCGGCAACTAACGTGGGCAATGTCAAGCTCACGCCGGAGACTGCGGATACGTACACGTTTGGGGCGGTGTTCAGAGCGCCGGCCGGCAATGCACTGATGAGCGACATGCAGCTATCGGTGGACTATTACAACATCGCTATTTCAAACGTCATTGGTGTGCTCGCGGGTGGGCAAGCGCTCAACAAGTGTTTCAATCTCGACGGGTCCAATCCCACCTACTCGCCCACCAATCAGTACTGCTCGCTATTGACTCGAACGGCGACCACGGGAGACGTTTCTTCGGTACTCCAAGAGACGCAGAATCTGGGCGCCATCAAAACGCGCGGAGTGGACCTGCAGTTCGATTGGCGCTTTGGCCTGGACGCCATCGGCCTCTCCGGCACTGGCGGAGATCTCGTCTTCAATTCAGTCGTGAGCCGACTCCTGGCATACGACGTTCAAGTGCAGCCGGGAAGCCCATTTTCCGACTACACCAATACTGTGAGCTCTCCCACCGGTGGGGGATTCGGGTCTTTGCCGAAGTGGAAAGCCACGACCACCGCGAGTTACGTCCGCACTGACTGGAGCGCGGGCCTACGATGGCATTACCTGGGCGCAATGCGCTCGCTCGATACCGTCAGCAATGCGGCCGCGACCACACCCGGAACGGGCGCTTACAGCTTGGTGGATTTATTCGGTACGTGGCGAATCAACGCGCAGTATTCGCTACATGGCGGCGTCAACAACTTGTTGAACCGCGATCCGCCCATCGTGGACGGCGCCGTCGGCAATACGGAACCGAGTACGTATGATGTTCTCGGCCGCACGTTCTATATTGCCGCGAGGGCGCGATTCTGAGCTGTGTGAGATTGCTCGAGGCGCGGCGGCGCGTCGTTGAATATGCATGCAGGAGAAATGCGATGAATATGCTGTCGGTGACCACCGGCCTGAGCGTGCTTCTTCTCGGATCGTTCGGCTCGGCATGGAGCCACGACGTGACACTGTGGCCCGCGCAGAACAAGAAGGCCGTGACGCTCACCATGAATTTTGGCGACCCGGGCGACTATCAGCCGATCGATCGCGTCCGGTTCGTCGAACTGGCCGTCTTGGATTCCAAGGGGACCAAAATCAGCTTTCTTCGCGACATCGAACGCGGCGCTGACAATAAGACGCTGACGACGCCAAATCTGCGGCTCGGCGATTGGCCCGGCGGAACGTACCTGGCCGAGTCGCGCTACGACAACGGCTTTTACATTCACGATGCCGAGAACCGGGCGGTGGCTACGACCAAGGAATGGTTTCCGGATGCCATCGATTCCGCGCACTACATGAAATTCAGCAAAGCGCTGTTTCACATTGGCTCGTCGAGCGAGGGATACGATCGCATTATCGGCCATCGACTGGAGCTGATTCCGCGAGCTGATCCATTTGCCGCAAAGGACGGGACGTCGGTCCCGGTCGAAGTGCGGTTCGACGGACTGATCCTGAAAGACCATATCGTCGAAATCGGCGATGATACGGCGGCGTCCAAAGAGCCTGAGGTGAGGACCGACGATCGCGGAATTATCATGGTAAAGCTCGATCATAAGGGATTCTATCGACTCGCCGTCGATCACCGGGCACCCTCCAAGTACCCCAATTTGTTCGCTTATGACGATTACACGGCATCGCTTATCTTCGCGCGTTAATGTAATTGAGAGGAGATCGTAAATTGAATTCAACAGCACGTTTTGCGGCAACCACGTTCATCGCTGTCGCGATGATGTCCTTCACCAGCAACCCCTTGCACGCTCAGGCCATGGCTGGACGGCAGCTTGGCACCAATCGCGTCAGCGTGGACTACTACAAAGCACCCCCGGGTCGGCAGGACGAGTGGTTGGCTCTGTACAAGAAATATCACCGCCCCATCATGGACTTCCAGATTCAGAAAGGCGTCACCATCAGCAGCACGCTGTACGCGACAAAGTCTCACGCACCCGGCATGCCGTGGGATTTCGTGATCATCAATATCTCACCGCCGGAAGGTGAAGGGCCGAAGCTGGGGATGACGCGCGCGGAGGTCATACGGAAACTCTTTCCCGATATCGAGGATTACGTCAAGGGCGAACGGCAGCGCTGGGCACTGACCGTCAATCATTGGGACGAGGATCTTGTTGAGATCGATGTAACGCGCGAGCCGTTGTCGGTCTACTACCCTCTCGATCCTCCCGCGAAGAAGAAATGACACAGTGACGAGCGAGCGTTACGGACGGGTAACGCTCGCTCTCCGTCGTAGCCGCGTTGGTTGCGTGCGCCCATCGATACTAGCCACGAGAAGAAATCCACTAATTCGGTAGCATCAGAACAAATCCATCGTTTTCGTAGGCGTAGAATCGCCATTCACGAACGGTCTTCGGTGTTCCCAAGATGACGAGTTGCTGGCGCAGCGTGGCGACGTCATTGAACACGTCCGACGTCTTTATGAGGTTCTCGTACTTTCGCAGAATGGTTTCGGAAGCGGGGCCCTCCGCGGCGTAGGTGATCAACACCTTGAGCGGCGCGTTGAAGGACTGAAGCTTATTCATCTTTTCGAGGGCACGAGAACTGTCGTTTTCGTGTTCTATGGCCACGGAAATCCAATTCGCATACGTGGCGTGCTTCCCAGTATCGTCCATGCCGCGCTCCTCGTACAGCATCCCGTCAAGCGTGTAGTACTCCTTGTTCCATGACAGCAATCCTAATTGCCTGGCGACTCTCGGATACATGGTGGTTCGCATGAAGAAATTATACGATTTGGTCTCGAAACCCACCGCGACACGAAAGCTGTCGTGCTCCGATTGCATGACGGCAACGAAGGCATTTCGAAAGTCTCTAGGCGTAATCTTATTCATCGTGTGCGTTGAACCAATTGTTGCCAGTATGGCTCATTGTGCGGTTGGATTCGACAGGCATGGAGTCAAGATTTATCCCTGAGCTTCTTGATGCCGACGTTCTGGACGGCAAACACGCACTGAATTTCCCCTTCCCATGTCTGATTCGATGGTCAGAGCCCGTTATTCATCAGTGAGAGCAGTAAGACCGCCTTGCCTGATTGAGGCAAGTCACACGGTGCTTACCCACGTCGAATTCAACTGCAAGGAGGAGAGTGTCATGGCTTACAAAGTACTGCTGGTGGGCGCCCAAACGCACGAGCAGACGCCGCAGATCGCGGTGTACTCGCTCGACTCGATCGGCCGAATAACGGGGAAGATCGCGGTCGTCATCGACGGGCAACTGAGCATATCGAGCAAACATGGCGACGTCGTTGCCCTGGGGCCCGATGTGGAGAACGTGGCGGACCTCGACACCTCGGGGTTGGTGACGTTGCGTCTAGCGGATCAATTGGCGGTATGGGACAAAACCGGTGAAATTCTCATCCCCGGCCCGTGGTGGCGGCGTTGGCTCGGCTTCTACACCTGTCTTTCCGGGACTGTGCAGAAGTGCTTTCCCTGGTTCAGGGACCTCAGGGCGCTGCGTGCCAACGCGCTGGGCCTGCGACCCATCATTTTTCCGGAGCGCTGCGAACCGCTCTGTAATGCGGTCGTGGAAGTTTGGGAATACACGACGTGCTGCTGGCCGTTCCCGCTGATCGAAGTGCCGAGACTCATTGACACTCTGGCGTCCTTGCTGGCAGCCCAGCCCATCATGTTCCCGGTTCCGCCGTTGCCCGGCCCCGGACCGGTGGAGGCCAGCCTCGTCAGTCGCGTCGATGCAGCCCTGGGCGCAGGGAAGCTGGCCCATACTTTCGTACCGAGTTCGGTGCTGGCCGCGCACCTGGCGACTCTTCGCGACCTCACGGCACAGGATGCGGTGACGTACATCGACGCGTATCCGGTGCTCTGGCCGTTCTGCTGCCACGGCAGTGCTGCGCAATTGGGCGAAACTGTGGCCAATCCGGATGGAAGCTTCAGTTACTGCTACTGGCACTACCCGTTTTTCCGGTTGAATTGCCGTACCAGCTATTTCTACAAGGTGAAACAACTGATCAGCGGCATCTGGACTTACGTCTACGACGGCGCGGCGGCGCATCAGTATTTCACCGCCGACGAAGTGGCCGCTCTGCACACTCAAACCGGGCAGACCTGCTATCAACCGCCGGTGCTCCCCGGGAACGACTATATCGCTCTTCAAGCCATCGGCTCGACGAACACCTATGATCTCAACAGCCACTGGAATGGCGCGTCCGGCGGCCTCGACCAGACGCAGGTGGGCGACGTCGCGATGGCGCCGCTGGCCCCGGACGCGGGTCTCGAACTTGGCAACGGCGCGCCCTGGGCCACGACGTTGGCATTGCTGTTGAATCTCGATCCCGTGCTGCAGTTTGCCGCACCCAGCCCCACGTACTACCGCCTCAGCGTGGTCCAGGCGGATGCCTCCGGCAAACCCATGTCGGGAGCGACCCTGATCCCGTTGACGACCTCTGTGTCCTGGTTATATTTCGATACGTCCACCAACCCGGTCAGCATCGCGAGCCAGAATCTGGGCCCGGTCAACATCGGCACGGCACAGAATGTGTACAAGATCCCTTATCCGGGCGGCGGCAATCCAGCCTGGCTCGGCAATCAATTCCACCAAGTACTTGATACCACGGTGCTGCCTAACGTGATTGCAGGCGGACCTGGGGTGGGCAACGGCCAGTTCTTGTTGGTGCTCGAAGTATTCGACGCTGGCGGTAAGCGGTTGGTCTCGACGACGAGCACGAGTCTGGCACCCTCGGATACCAAGGGGACGTTCAATTTCGTCCGGTTGCTCGACCTCACCACCACGGCGGATGTTCCGTTCAATTCGCTCACGCATATCCTATGGGTCGACAATCGAAAGGTGGTCGGCAAGATCGAGTATTTCATGGACTCCGCCGGCACTCAGATCTGCCAATCCTACAAGGAGGACGGCGCGTCACCGTTCTACGTGGGATTCCAGGCGTATCACGCGGTAATGTGCGACGTCGCGCCGTCGCCCAAGCCGTCGAACTCATTCATGAGTTCTTTCAGCGTCAGCTGGCAGGAAGGCCTCGGCGGAACGAGCGGATCGTTGGCGTCGGGCGGCGACACCAACTGGGGCAGTCAATGCACGCTGAGTATCGCCAATGCCGTCTCGACCGCGACTCCCCCTAGCGCATCGCCACCGTTCACCGTTCCGGTCGTGACGTTTGGCGCGATGCTCGGGGAGGATTCGACGACTACACCGCCCACGCCGCTGACCAGTTGCTCGTTCGCGATCACGTTGAGCGCCTTACCGAAGCACACCAACGGCGGCGGGACGGTACTGGCCTATGAGGCGAACGACGTCGCTGCCGTCGCGTTGAGCGACTAAGCCACCGCCGCCCCGACCCATCGGGGCGGCCACCGCGGAGGGGCAAGCGACATGAACCATTTCACCTCCATCGGCGGACTGGGCGACGGCGTCGTCGGCGCATTGTGCCTGTGGCGAATCACGCATTTACTGAACGTCGAGGAAGGCCCGTTCGCCCTGGCGGCGCAACTCCGCGCACGCGCCGGCGAGGGCTTCGTGGGCGCCGCGCTCGATTGCTTCTACTGCCTGAGTCTGTGGCTCGCCGCCCCACTCGCGGCCGTCATCGGCGCGGATTGGCCGGGCCGCCTGCTCCTATGGCCGGCGCTGTCGGGAGCTGCCTGCCTCCTCGAGCAGGCCACCACGAGCACCCCTCTTCCGGCCATGATTTACGAGGACAAACAGGAGTAGCGTATGTGCTGCAGTCGACCCCGTGCACCGATCTCGCGTGAGATGCGCTCGCCCCCGCGGGCTGCGCCGGTGACCCCACAAAAAACCCGTACCGGCGCGATCGCCGTGCATCGCAGTGCACGTGCCAAGGCCATCTTCGAATACAGGGGCGGTACAGCGCTGACGCTGGTAAGTCCGATTACCCGCAAGACTTATCGATTCGAAGGGGTTGGTGCGCGGATCGAAATAGACCTGCGAGATCGCCCCTGGGTCGCCTGCGTGCCCACGCTATCCGTGGTCGCAGGTCCCGATTGAACCGCGGCAGAACTGCCGGGCACCCTCCCCGCCGACTGCCGGCTACCTAGTCGTGGAGAAGCCGACGTGATCGTCACGCTTGAGAACAAAGAGCCCGATCGCTGCAGCGGCGGCCACTGCGGTCACAGGAAGAAGGGCCTGAAGCACGTGCGTACCGCTCGCACCGTGTCCCAGCAGGATTCCTGCGAAAAAAGGCCCGACGGCCGAGCCGAGCCGGCTGGCAGCCACGGTGGCGCCGGTTCCGGTTCCGCGAGTCTCGACGGCGTAGTACGTCGGAGCAAGCGCGAAGAGTATGAGCTGAGCGCCGAGAACGCAGGCGCCGACGGCGGTGGCAGTCGCGGCAGCGAGAAGCAGGTCTTTACCAAGCGGTGCCATCACCACAAGACCTGCGGCAAGCCCTGCGTAACAGACGAGCAACACGGTTCGGCGCGGACGGCGCTGCATCGTCCAGCCGAGGTAGACCGAACCCACAGTGGCGCCGACATTGAACAGGAGCTGGATGAGCAGCGAATCGGTCCGGGAAAATCCCTTGGCACCCATGAGCACGGGCATCCAGTTGAGCAACAGGTAAGTGACGAGCGTGGTGAAGAACACGGCCACCCACAAAAGGACGGTTGGCCGCGCGCGCGTTCCACCGAACAGCACCTCCATGATCCTATATTTCGTGCCTGCCGCCGCTGCGGCGGCTTTGGCCGCCCGAAACAGCGCCGACTCAGGAAGTGCCGGCGCCATCACCAGTGCCAGTGCCAGAGGCGCGATCCCTCCGACATAGAAGACGATGCGCCAGTCGCCATTTGCGCCCCCCAGAAACCCGATCAGACTCGCAAGCGCGCCTCCGGCCGGCATTCCTGCAACGGTAATGACGACATTGATGATGCTGTTGCGGCCGCCGGAAGCCTCGGCTGACAACGCGATGAGGTTGGGAAACGCTCCGCCCAGGCCCAATCCGCACAGGAACCGGATCACCAGCAGACTCTCGAGTCCCTTGGCCCAGGCAGTGCACAGCTGCAAGGCACCGAACAAAGCCGTCGCCAGCACGAGAGCTTTCTTGCGGCCCCAGGAATCGGCGATCCGTCCGCCGATGAAAGCACCGAAGAAGAGACCGAGCGGACTGGCGAGCAGCACGACACCCAGTTGCTGCCTCGAAAGCCCGAATTCAGGACCAAGGGAGGGGGCCGCGATTCCCATCGACTGCAGGTCGACTCCTTCGATCACTGCCGTCAGGAAACACAGCGCAAGCGTCACGGTCGCCCGCTGTTCCCGGCCCGAATCGAGTGTCGCGGTCACCTTCACGGAGTCATTCTGCCTTCTTGCGCAGAGTGGACGCATGCGTTCGCGCCGGTCACTGACCAACCCATTCAGGAATCGAATCCCGCGTTCGCATTGCCCTTGACGTAGCTTGGGCGGATGGATCGTTGGAGGCGGCGAGCGCCTCGACCACCTTCGCCTGATCGGCCGCGTCGCGATTCTGGCTAAGCTTGGCTTTGCCTTCCAGCCGATCGATCGGAATTTCGAACGCAACGATGGCGCGCATCATGCTGCCGAGATACTGCTCGGTGAGCCCACCCATGTGCCAAGTGGTGCCGTTCGCCGCCTCGTTGGCATCGACCAGCCGCCGGAGGATGCCCTCCACCGCTGCTGGCGCGTCGATGATTCTCGCCACACCATAGGCATGCACGGCGATGTAGTTCCAGGTTGGCACCGCCGGATGGGTCGCGTACCAGGCCGGCGAGATGTAGGCGTGCGGCCCGTGGAACATGGCGAGCGCTGGTTTGCCGTTGGTGAAGTGCTGCCATTGCGGATTGGCGCGCGCCATATGGGCCAACAGCGTGCCGCTCGGGCCGCGCGCGGGATCGACGAGGAATGGCAGGTGGCTGGCGAAAGGCAGGCCGGCGTCATCCAGCGTCACCAGCTCGCCGAAGGAATTGTCGACGATGACCTGGTGGCAGGCGGCCGTCTCGGCAAGGGCGAAGTGCTTCGGGATATACATGGCAATTGTCTCCTCGGGGCCGCCCACGCGTGCAACCTAAACAGCCGCCAATCATACACTTCAGCCGCGGTGGATCCGACGTTCTCAGCCCAGCTTGGACCCACTCATGGAAAATTGACCAACGGACCGGTGATCGAAGCACCATCCGCTGGGTGCCTGGCGCTAAGTCACGATTGTCATGAGTCGAAATTGCTCTAACGCTCAGAGACGAGCACCACAAAACTGAGCCGGGCTCGCGTCACGAACGTTGCTTGGGACAGCACCCTTCTGAACGACGAACTCCGAAACACCAACATGGTTTTTAGATTGCGGATCCCAGTTATACGTCCAGCCCATGCCGGTCCAAGGGTATCCGAAATCCAACACTCCGCCGCTGGAAGTCGCTGTACGATGCGAGAACCAAAATTGCTTGAGAAGAAACTGTGCGGTGTCGGGATCAAGATTGGGGTCCAGTGCACTCCCGGCGATACATCGCGGTTCGGTCGGTACCGATAAATCCACGCCACCGGGGCAAGGGCGGAAAATGGCATCTTGCGAGACTTCGAACGTGTAGACGTGCCAACGCTTGCCGAGGTCTGGGGTGTCCTGCGGCGGTAATCCAAGAAGCTCCTCCAAGAACAAAACAACATCGGACTTGCCTTCGCACATGGGGCGAACCTGGGCGGTGGGTGCCACCCAATTATGCTGGGTCACTGTGTCGAGTGCGGAATCCTCGGTGAACGTACTGACCAAGACTGTGCTCGCGTCTCCGAACGACCAAAGCGGAATGCTCCAATCGGGATGACGAACCGCCGCCTCCTGAATGGCCCGCTGATATTGCTTTTGCAACTCGTCTGCCCTGCTCTGCTCAGAGTGCCGCTGTACTGCGCACGCTCCAAGCGATAGAGCAGCGCATGCCATTGCCGTCAGTCGAGTGATGTGAATTACTCTCATTGCTGTCATTGTTCCCAAAGGACGTGGTTCAGAGATAGGGGTCGATTTCGGCTCTCTACTTTAAGCGCATACGTGGCGAGTTCCGGTTTTTCTTGCGACTTTCGGTAGCTCAGGCGCAAAATCCCGCTCGTCAAGTTCTGCGCGAACCCATTCGGCCAGACGGTGATCCCGTCGCGCATAACCGTTGCCACGTTCCGCTCGTAAGTAACGGCATCGGGAGCAGCCATGAGAGGTGGCGCTCCGAATACAGAATGCCCGCCCCCATTCCTGCGGCTCTTGCGTCTGTTCACGATCCCGAGCCCCGCAATGCGCACCCGCCGTCAGGTCGCTGGATCGTAGATGGCCCCAACGAACAGCAGCGCGCCGCTGCGCCGGTCTTCGATCGCACAGAAAAACGGCCGGTCGACGATCATCCGAAACGGTTGCTCGGGGCGCGCGACTGCGGTGGCCCTGATACCGGTCGTCGTAATGGCGGCGGCTTCGGCGCCCTCCTCGTCCACCTTCCAGTAGGTCGATTGACGCACCGACGAAATGGAAAAGCGCCCGGCTCGCGGTTGACCCGGCGCCGATGAGAACATGCCCGCCAATTGCGCACCATCCGGGTGGAAAGCACGCGTCATACCGAGGGTTTGCAGCGCCTCATTCAAGCGATAATCGGATTTGAGCTCGAAGCGCGGCAGTTCAATGTTCCCGGAGCGAGACGTATATTGCGCTTGCCAGCCCGTCCAATGCTCGGGCGTAAGCTCCGCTTCCAACGCGGCTACGCTCGAGGACTTCGCCGGCAACAGTACCTCCATGACGAGATCCCCCTCGCCGAACGACAGGCGGATCGCCTGCATCTGCGGCGTTTCGAAATAGTCGAAACGTCCCGATTGTGCCATGCGCGGCACTTGTTTGACGGAACCGTCGGCGAGCGTAAAGTCGCGTTGCTGCGTCTGCGCCCTGTCAAACTTGTGCGCCCATTCACCCTTGAAATACACCGCGTTGAGGAGCAGCGCGAGATCAGCAGGGTCGATCCGTTCGATTACCTTGGCAATCCTCCCGTGCGTTTCTTTAGACGCCCAGCTGTTGATCCGAGTCGCGGCGCTCGGGTTAGAGAAGTCAAGATCGATCATTTCGGCGTCATACGACGCTTGCGTCTGCTTCACGTAATCGGGCCGAAGCGTCGCGTGACGACTGTCGACCCACAACGAATCCGCCACTGACAACGTGATGCTCTTGGCCGGTGTGCGGATGACTTTAATCAGCTGCGCGTTGGCCGCGTTGATTGCCCCGAGTTCCGACCCACTAAGCGACAGCGCGGCCAGCATCTCCTGTCTTGTTTGACCGTCTGCGCCGTTGAGCACCATCGATAGATCCAGGGCTGCACTTACCGGTGAAAGAACGACGTTGCCGCTTGGGATTGTCCTTTGGACTGCGTTGAGTAAGCGGAAACCGAACGCGTTGTCCGCAGCGGCCACATCGACCGATGCCGGATGGGCGGCGTGCGTGGCTGCGGCACCGAACAAGGTCGCTGCGACGAATAAGGCGAGCAGTCCAAATGTGCGGTGCATGGTACCTTCTGTCAGTGGGTGGCCCGCACTCGCTGGGTCGCACTGCTACCTGCCAGCTGATTGATCAAACCCACGCCGGCAGGGCTACCCCAACCGGTCACCAGATCGTAGCCGGGGACTGCGTTGAAGCCGCTGCCGTCGCCCGCCGCGGGTGGGTTGCTGCCGCTGGTGATGTCATGGAATGCGCCGGCGTAGCTCGAGCTGATGCCGAGGTTGTAGAGCGCGGGATTGATGAACCCCACAGTGCCTCTTCCGTTCGCCACGGACTGCTGATTGACCAGCGCCAAAAAACCGGCCCAGCGTGGCGCGGCAAAGCTCGTGCCGCCGTAGCCGGTCACGAAACGGCCGTTGATCACGGTGGGGTTGTCGAAATTCGCTTCCGCCGCCACATCGGGAGCATTGCGCAGGGCTATCGCGCCGAGATTCGACGAATTGATCACGCCCGTGAGTTGCTGCCAGGTGGGAATCGGCGTGTCGCTGACATAGCCCCCGCCGCTTTGCGGCCAAGCGCTTTCTGCTGACCACGCCCCGCCCGGTCCCGTCGTCAACTCGGTGCCACCGACCTCGGTGATGTACGGATCTACTCCGGGGAAGAAATAGGTCGAGCTATTGAACTCGCCGCTGTCGCCGCTTGCACTGACGAAAGACTGGCCTTGTGCTGCGAACTCCTGGAATATCGGGTCGTCACTCGCTGCATCCGCCGGATTCCAGCCCCAGGAGGAACTGAGCACCTTGGCGACATTGTCGGACGCCATTTGATTGAGGATCTCGGTATCGCTCGACCCTTCATAGAAAAGAATCTGCTTGATCCCCGGGGCCATGCCAATCGCATTGACGATGTCGAGCACCTGCTCGCCGTCATCACAGGCGGAACTTGCGGTCGAACCCACCACGGTGCAGGCACCGCTGAATCCGCCGACCAATACATTCTTGATCGGTACGGTTGAAGTCATGCCAGTCTTCGAGTAGTAAAGCTTTACGTCGCTTGCCAGATATCCATCGAACGATAAGATGCCGATCGATTGGCCCGCGCCGGTGAGCGGACCATTACCGTAGTAGGCCACACGCATGTCGCTGGGCAAATACTCGCCGGACGGTCCGGAGCCGGTGAAGTTCCCCGCTGCTTCCTTGTGCCGCAGCATCGGATGCGGCAGAACATAGTTGTTCATGCCGGTGATCTGCAGCAGCGGCACACTCAGTCCGACGGCGGCGGGCTCGCGATCCGCTGAATAAAAGGTTCGCCCCTCGTTCGGATTCCGGTAATTGTTTACTGTTATCTGGAAAGCCCGGTTGACTTTATCCACCGAGCCCTCAACAGCAACCAACCGCCGATTGGGCGTGGTGGCAGTCACGGTGAGGCCTTTCGACTTCGCCCATGCAACCACCTTTTTGTAGTCCGCGGCCGTCGCGCCAAAGCGCTCGGTGAACTCAGACACGCTTAGGTATTTGTGAAAATTTGGACTCTTCGGGTCATAAAGGTCGTGCAACAACCGAGTCATTTCAGCCTGATTGCGCAGCGGCAATTGGATTTCAAGTTTGAGACGCTGGTGGGGACCCGCCGCACCCATCATCGCCGCTTTGCGGATAGCCACCGCGTCGGGAAGACACGAGGCCATAGTTCCATGTCCAATGGCCACAGCCGGGACGTTCCTCGACCCCGTCGCGGATCGGGGGACGCTGCTGCAAGAGATGCAGCAGAAAATCAAGATTGCCAGATTGACGACCGAGGCAGAGACCTTGAGATGCTTCATGGTTGGCTCCAGAGGCATTGTATGCCCGGAGTCGCAAGACTCCGCTGCAAGCAGAGCGATAACTTTTCGGTGTGCGCATTTATACGGCAAACATGTCAGTATTTTGCGTCCAAGGGCGTCTCTTGTCAGCAATTAATGTCCAAATCCGCGCGGAAGACTAAAGACGACTTTCCCTACAGAACAAGGACTTAGCGATCGGCGTGCTCTGAGGACATGGACTGGGACATTAATTGGTGAAATATTGGCCATGAACTACTGATGGCGACAGCCGTGCTTGCGTCCGCCGTCCATCCGCTTTGGCGCGGCTTTGCTTATGCCTGCATCCTGTTCGCGGTCGTATCGCCACTTATGTATGCGCGCACCGCATACCTCTCACTCACTCTCGGTCATGCCTTCTCGTTCTTGGTCCTGAATCAGGCGCGGATGGAAGCCGACGTTCACAACGTCGGCTCCTTGCGCCCTCCCTGCCCTGCAGCAGACTGCTCGGATGAAGCCAGCCACCAGTTCTGCATCTTCATGGATGCACCCAACCGACCCAGTCGCTCACCCATCGTCCGGTAACGATTCCGGTAAAGCGCCACGATTACTCGGCTGCCACCGAGGCGCGTGAATTCCGCGAGACCGGTCGCGAGTAGATCGAGCTTCTGGGCTAAAGTCTCAGCATTGCTACCCAATGAATTGCGATAGGCCTTCATAGTCTCCGCTAACTTCGGCATGGCTTGGACCGTGGCAGGTAACACATCAAGGTCGACGAGTTCGAGTACCCCGGCTACCACCTGCGACTTATTTCTGGCGGTGAGCTGTGCCTGGTTGATTGCGACTGTCTCGACGGGCTGCTTCAATATTTCATCAATTGCTGACGCCAGATCTCTCGAAAAGCGCATCAACTCGTCCAGCGTTACCTGATGCCTTTGCAGCTCGAGCTGTCGACGCTGGGTGTCTATAGTGATAAGCACACCGATGAAGGCGAGCATGCCAAAGGCACCGCCAATGTATGCGCCAAACCGCCCCCATTGCTCTGTATCGGAGGACAATTGCCAACCCGATGGCGGTGCAAACTTGTATGCGTATGCCGCGACGAATATGATCGCGGCGACGGCCAAAATGATCCACAAGTACCTGCGCATGCCGTGATCATAATGGTTTTTTGGAGAACTGAGCACAGAATACCGGTCGGCCACGGAGCGATCACGCCTTAGGGCTGCCGCCTGGACGGCGATGAGAGCCCACGCCGGCCACCGCCTAAGTCTTTCCTTCCAATCGCATCACCCCACATACGTGGCAAGATCGAGCTCGAACGCGAGCCCTTGCCAAGCAGGATCACCGGCTTCGAGCTTTCTACGGTTCTCTCTGGCGATCTTTCGGAATAGTTGGAGAGCGGTGCGATCATCCATGCCGACCGTATCTTGATTGAGGTGTTCGCGAAAAAGCTCGCAGCGGAAGGCGCGAACGGTGTTGCGCTCTGAAAAGGCGGCGTTCATCTCGCCGTTTCCGAAAAGTGAAAAGCGGTGCAGATTGCACGAGCCGACATCTGCTCGCCTACTCATCGGGAATCGCCTTGCGCGAATCAATCACGAGTTTTCGAGCCATCATCGGCAATTCTTGAGTCTTTGCCTGCGATTCGTTGAGTTTCGCCCGCGAACCAGTCCAAGAAAGCCGCCCTCGCCTTCGCGGACGCCCGATCAGTCGCCTGCAGTAGCCAGTAGGCCCCGAATGTCACGGGGGTTCGGCCGATCCGCTTCAACCGTCCCGAACGCAGTTGTGAGCGCACATAAAGGGGCGCACTCAGTGCCACCCCCTGTCCGCGCAGCGTGGCAGTTAGCGTGAGGGAATAGTCGTTGAAGTACAGGTGCTTTGCCTTGTCATAGCCGGTGAGTCCCGCGGCGGCGAACCAACGGCGCCAGATGGTACCGTCATCATCATGGAGTAGGCGAAATCCCAACACATCCTGGTCACTGCGTCGTCGCGAACCTCCAGAACTCTTGTCGGATGCGATCACCGGAAAACCGGCCACGGCAAATAGCTTCTGTGCGCTTCCTCCGGGCTTGCGCCTCGCAGAATCCAAAAACCGAATCGCGATATCGGTGTCGCGGCCAAGAGTACGCAGCTCTTCCGATGACTCCATATCGACTTCAACGTCGGGATGACCGGTCGTGAATCGTCCGAAGCGTGGCACGAGCCAACGGGCCGCGAAGGCCGGCTCCACCGAAATCCGCAACCTGGTCGTTGGAGTTGCTCTGACGGCATCGACGGCTCGCTTGATTTGGGAAAAGCCGGCGGCGAGTTCGCCGGCAAGCAGCTTTCCCGGCGCCGTCAATTCCACTTGACGATGAAGACGACGAAACAGAAAACGACCGAGATCCTCCTCGAGTGCACGGACGTGCCGACTGATTGCCGCCTGAGACACATGGAGCTCACGCGCAGCATCGGTGAAACTCAAGTGGCGCGCGGCCGCGTCGAACGCTCGTAGGGCCAATAGCGACGTGGCTCGGTTAGACATGGCAAAGAGTATCTCTCATTTCGTCGCTCACTTCACATTACTTAGGGTTATGCGAGCGCGTCGAAACAGTCGTTTGTGCCGGACCGTGCTTCGGTGTGCAATGGCGCCATGTTTCACCCGATGGGGGATCACCGATGAACGCCTTCGTTACCTGTGCCTTGTTACTATTGTCCGCAGGCGATGAGAAGCGCAGATCGAGATCTCCAGGCCCCGACGACGAACGTTCTGGCGAACCGTGCGGAGCTGAGCGGTACTGCGAAAGGGCGCATCGCAGCGAGGGGTGGTACGAGCAGAGAGGGCCATCGGACCACGCGACCGTGTGCCGAGTCTGCTTTCGTGACTAGCGAATTTCGACAACCCCACCGTGATCAACGGCCGTTTCGTGACCGGCTACGGCGGCACGAGCTTTGCCGCGCCACGCTGGGCCGGTTTTTTGGCCGCAACGCCCGTCTCGTTACTGCGGAATTTTCGCGAATT